>Ga0206103_100008_pt1 | contig 436870 bp, 471 predicted proteins | sample 1B5Ametagenome_FD_148638 | JGI IMG/M metagenome (GOLD analysis project Ga0206103, IMG submission 148638) | Enriched microbial communities from leaf-cutter ant dump, University of Wisconsin, Madison, United States - 1B5A | ecosystem: Environmental > Terrestrial > Nest > Insects nest > Nest dump... | reverse complement strand
CTTTTTCGAACGCTTTCAATGCTTCTTCTTTAGTGGAATAATGATTCTGATTTCCATCATTCCCCCCAAAAGGACATGGTTTAGATGTTGCTCTGCATTGACGAACATTTCCGTCAGAATTAATGTGGTACATATATGATCTCCTAAAGTTATTAAATTTTCTAACAAAAAAATATTTTATTTTGTATAGATAAGTATATATACCCACTTTTATATTGGAGTAATAATGCCAAGATACCACGTTAATAATAACGGCGAGCCGGGCGCTTGCCGAGCGCGAACACGACCTTGCCCTTTTGGTGGAGCTGCTGACCATTTTGATACGAAAGAAGCAGCCCGTGAACATTACGAGAGACTTAATCAAGACGGTGGGTTTGCTAATAGAGAAATAGAGTACACTCCTGATGAGTTAAGAGTGAAACTAAAAACTGACTATATGTTCAGAGGTACCTTCAGAACTATCGATGGTCAAAATTATATTGGTGACGAACATATTAAAGATAAGAATCTCCTTAGTAGAACTCAAATGAAAGGCGCTTTAAGAAATCCTAATAATAGAATTAGTGATTCAGTTCGTCAAGACTTCTTCTTATATCAACAAGATGAGTTCAAGTGGGATGTTATTGCTTCCGGGAAAATTGATCCAAATGTTGTTTATTTAAATATTAAACTTGATGGTCGAGATTGGTATGAGCTTACTAAATTTCCTGAAAAATATCTTCCTGTCATTTTCAAAAAGATTAACGAAGAAAACGATGAACAAGTCAGAAATAAACTTTACTCTGGACTTTATCAAAATGAGAACCTTACCCCTGAAATGCTTGGAGATATGTACGAAGCCGGTTATAGAAACAAAGAAATGGTATTAAATCCAAAACTACCAGATTTTGCTAAGGAGGATTTAAGGAAGAATTCTCCTTATGATGCCGCTCTTTTAAAGGCTAAAGATATCGCTGACAGCAAAAACCTCACATTAGAAGATTTACAAAAAGAAATTATAGAAAATAATAATACAGTTTACCCATCAGGAAGATTTAGGGGTTATTCACAATCAAAGATTACTCTTGATAAGGATAAAATTACAGAATTCGGTTTAACACTTGATGATGTAAATAACCTCTATACATATTACAACAGATATAACTTCATTCGCCATCAATATGATGCGGACGAAGGTACTATCTCTATCACTTACGATACTACTGATTAAATTAGTCAACTTACTCCCCGCAAGTCGATATTTTTATAAAGATTTTCGGGGAGTAAGAGTATGAAATACAAATACACTATTGCTTCAATTCTCATCATGAGTTTTGTTATACTTGGTTTCTGTGTTGTAAAAGTAGCAACAGACAGACCAATGAAATTAACTGACACTTTAGAGCAAGGTAATCTTACTGCACAATATGAACAAGACTCTTACATTTCAAGACTTGATGAACTTAATGGAGGAGAAGTTCATTGGGGTGAATATTTTATACTTAGTGAGGATTTAAAAACTGTTTATGTAAGAAGTGGTGGGTCTGGTTCATGTCCGCCAATTCTCACTAACGCAATATATTCTGATAATACATTATCTCTTAATTTTACAGTGTATGGCGAGATATGCACTGATGATTACAGAATCTATGATTTTAAAGTGACAAGTGACTCAAAATTTAATTCTGATCTTACTGTTGAACTTACTACTTTGAATTCTAACCCTCGAATTATTGAAAATCAAACCAAAGGTTATGAGAAATACCCTGTTGAATAAATTGTTAAAATAATAACAAGATAAAATAAGGGGTCTCCATGTCAAAAAGTTCTAAAAATAATATTGAAACATACAACAGAAGAAAGAAAATAGCGTTACGATTTGTTTTAATTTCTCTAGTTTTCTTTGTTTTCTCTTCAATAGTCGCATTTATTATAACTGAAGCCAATAAAACTCCTATTGCGGATTTCGCCCCTGAAGAAATCCCCCTCAATACATCAGATGACGGAGCTCTTCTTTACGGAGATTCATCAGCTCCAGTTGTAATGGATTTATATGAAGATCCCATGTGTATTGCTTGTACTTATTTTATGAATATTAATGATGAAGATATTGACGCTCTCGTTAATAATGGAACTCTATTCCTTAAATGGCACCCAATGACGTTCCTTGACTCTCAATCTCTTGGGACTCAATACTCTACACGCGCTGTTAATGCTCTTGTTGTAGTACAAAATGACGAACCAGAAAAGATGTTTGATTACCTTTCTGTTCTTTATGATAACGCTCCTGCTGAAGGGACAGCGGGACTAACGGATGAAGAACTTGTTGAACTTGCTATTTCTGCCAATATTGACCAGTCCACTTATGAAAAATTTGAAGATAGACCATTCCAGAAATGGATTGTTGCTTCCGAAGATTTAAGTAGCAAAAATAACATTTCACAAGTTCCTACAATAATCATCAACGGTGAAAGATATACTGATGATTGGTCAGTACCTGGAGCATTAAAAGAATATATTGAATCTCTTAGATAATCCTTATATTCTTGCTTTATAGAAAAGATTATATCAGAGGAGTTCGAATGTCAAAGTTTCATATCAACGATAAAGGTAACGTTTCCAAATGCAATGCAACTAAAGGGCAATGTCCATTTGGCTCAGATGATCAACATTATTCTACTTCAAATGAAGCATATGTCGCTTTCGAGAAAGGAATGCATGATAATATTCTTTCCTCTCAGAAAAAGGAAATTACTGAAGAGGGAAAGTATCAACTTATCAATGATATTTTCTTAAAGTTCCCTAAGGCAAAACTTGATCAATCAGAAACTTCTACAATAATTTTTACTATTAAAGATACTGACATTAATGATATGGAAGAATTTGAAAGATTAGGTTTTTCATATCATTCCGAACCAATCCTCGGTTCAAATTCACGTAATCTTATCGTTGATACTCATTTCCCTAAGATAGGTAACGTTCCATCAGTTAAAACTATTGACCAAGTAAAAGAATATATCTCGGACAAGAATGCACAATTAAAGTCTCTTGTTAGAACTGATTCAGAAATCGACACACCTTACACTAGAAAGCTTGTGTTTGAAATATGTGTCCTTAATAAAATAACTAAAAACGATGTTCTCATTTCTGTAAAAAAGTTTGATGAAATGGTTGAGGATAACAAATTTGATATCTTCGGACGAAACCTCAGCTATTCTGAGATAGACCTTGTTCTTAAAGTAATAAAAAAGCAAGTTTATAGTTAAAATAATGATAATAACTTTCTAAGGAAAATATCTTGCTTTCTAAATTCACATCTTCAGATCCAGTAAAGGAAGCTTTAGCAGTTATTGAAAGCTTTTCAGAGAGTGTTGATCCAATCATACTTTTTAATGATCTTGGTTTGACATTGAGAGTTTTTCAAACACAAAGTAAACTCTTCCCAAATAAAAATCTAGATGCTTATATTAATTTTAGAGGTAGACACCCTTCGGGAGATTATATAGGTGTCTCTAACAAGAACCCGCTTTATTTATTCAAAATTTATTCTTATGCAATGTTGTGGTATTCTCTCTATGAAAGAAACTTTTATAAAGATTCCGAAAGTATTCTTATCCCTATAGATAGTTATGAATCATTAAAAGGGACAGATGCATTCGTTTTTGCACATGAAATTCTTCTTCCGTCTTCAATGATAGAAGAGGACTACTCTGATTTGTTCAATGTATTCTCTTATTTTCAAGCAGTAGAAATGCTCGCAAAAGTGTATGAAGTTCCAACTAATATTATTGAAGAGAGACTTAAAGAATTAGATATTATTTCTTAAAGGTATTCTTTATTTAAAGCAATTCTTCGAACTTCAGTTTCATCTAGACCTGTAAGTGTCTTTAGTGCTTCAACATAACCTTTTTCATTAGCATTTTGTTGATAACGAGTCATTTCATCCTCTGGGAAGCCAAAAGGCCTTTTAGCATTTATTGCATTATTAAGATTCTCCCAAATATTTTCTTCTAATTCTTTAGAACTATAAAGAGTATGATATAAAGTGTCTTTATAGTTGTCTTTTATGAATTGAACTGAAATATCATAAAAATCATCTTCATTTCCTAGGGTTTCTTCAGAGAATTTTCTTCTTAAAGCAGGGTTTTCTCTTATCAATTTTATTGTATACGCTATATCTCTCGCCTCTTTATGAGTAACCACTGGACCAGCGCTATTTCTTAAGTTAAGATAATCAGAAGCTCTTTGAGAGTCATAATGAATAAAATCATCAAAATCTCGACCTCTAAGCGTTTCTTTAGATACTTCGTAATTTTCAACAGAAACAAAAGGTATTTTCATTTCATTCTTAGAAACAGTATTAATAGTTTCAGAATTCATCATTAATTCGTAACCTTTAGCCGCCTCTACAATTGAAGGATAATGTTCACTTTCTCCACCAAAAGGGCATTGACCTTTAGTTGCTTTACAAAGACCTACAGTTCCATCTTTAGTGTTAATATGAAATTTTGACATAATATTCTCCAATAAATAGTTACAAACTTTTCTAAATCATTCTTACGAAAGGTATGAAATAATATCCCTATTAGAAGAGCTTGTTAATCCTTCTCATTTTAAAATTGGTAAATACTTTCTGGGTTTGAAAGATATTCTTGAGTAAAGATAATACAATTAGCAAACGAAGTAAATAGTGATGGCGAACTTAGGGGCGGTGCATCTGGCCATGCCGGCACACAGTATTCGGTGCTCAGTTGCACAACACAACAGCAGCAGTGACAGCCGGGTCCTTGGGGTCCAACTCCCACGCCTTCAGCGCCACCAACCTGTCAATGAGTTGCCCAGTGGGAACAGAACCAAGATCAAGTGATTTCTGCGCCCACAAGGTGAACCGATTGCGGGCAGTAGATGCGATAAGAGGGCTGCTATCACCCATGAGCTCCGCAACAACGGAGATGGGAGCCCTCGGGTTCTCGGCCACCGCCCGCCGCACCCATCTGTTCTCATCCGATGCCAGCAGTGGCATTGATTCCGCTGGGGCGTTCGGGTGCTGGGCCACGTACCAGCGCACGCCACTGTCCTCGTCCGACGACAACACCACCAACACCTCCACTGGGGTGATCGGGTTCCGGGCCACCCAGTGGCGCACGTCCGCGGACCTGTCCGACGCCAGCGCTTCCAGCGTCTCCGCGGGGGTATTGGGGTTGTAGGCCACGCCAGTGCGCACGGTCGCCTCCTTATCCGACTCCAACTGTACCCGCACCTCTGCTGGAGCACTCGGGTTCCCGGCCACCGCCCGGCGCACGTACATGTCCCTGTCCGATGCCAGCTGTGTCAGTACTTCTGTTGGGGTGCGATGGTTCTTGGCCGCCATGCGACGCGGCCCCGGATCATCTGAATCAGCAATTCTTTTCAAAGTAGAGACAAGGTTTGCTTCTTGAGCTTTCTCATATGCAAGAGTTGCTTCTTCCTTAGAAGAATAGTGTTCTTCGACAGAACCGAATGGACAACTACCGCTTGTTGCTTTGCAAATTCCAGGTTCACCTTTACTATTAATATGAAATTTTGACACAATATTCTCCAACAAATAGTTATAAACTTTTCTAATTAAGTCTTACGCACATTTTTAAAATATAAAGAAGCTTCAGTCAAGAAAATATTTCTTTGTGTTGTATCATCAAAACTCCCTTGAAGAGAATCTCCAATGACTTTATCATATTGAACTTCGTTCTTTTGATCGTCAGAGGATTGATCTTTTCGTATTATTTTAAGACTAGCAACACCCCAACGAACTCGTAAATATGCAATGTTTTCATCATCTTCGGCTTCATAAGTTTCTGGACTAGAATAACCAGTTCTTTCTAACTTTAGATCATATTCAGGAATATATGCTTCCGTTTGCGATTCTATTTTCTTGTATTCTTCTAAAAGTTCATCTTGTTGGGGGAAATACTTTCCACTATTCTCTTTTAGCTCTTTTACAGTTTTTAAGATACTCAAGCCCATTGATTCTTCACCATTAAGATTTTCTAGAGACATTCGTTGTAATTCTTTATAAGGAGACTTAATATAAGCAGATTCGTAATTGTTTATGTCATTAGCATTAACGACTATTTCTTCATCATAAATGCTATTAGGTACCGAATATACTGCCTGGTAAGAATAACTTCTTTCATTATATACTTTTTTAAAGAGATATCCATCAACGGTCACTTCGCCGTTTTCATAAAATTCTTCACTAATTCTTTCAGAGTCTTCTGCCGTAGTGTTATTTATCTCTTTCTCATAAAAAGAACGAAGCTTCTCCTCATATTGCGAATAAGCGTCAGCTAAAGATTCCGCCTCTAAGTGTAAAGATACTCCTTCAAAAGGGCACCTGTATTCAGCTTTACAAGAAGTGAGCTCACCTTTAGGATTAATGTGATAAGTAGTCATTCTTCTCCACTAATAAAAATAACACAATCTTTTCTAAAAAGATTTAGTAATTAGGGTTAAGTTTATCGTATTCTTCTTGATAAAGTCTTTCCATATCCTCTTGATAACTCAACTGGTTAGCATAATCGGTTTCAAGCCAATGTGCTGCTTCAAAAGCATTCTCAAGAGTAATATCTTCATCTCCCTTAAAAATGTAATCAACCATATCTCCAGGGTACCTCGCAGCAAGTATCTCTCTATTAGTTTTCCCACTAATAATTTCTTTGTGTAAGAAACCAGGAATCCCCTTTTGGCTTAACTCGTAACTTTTTCGTGCATCAGCAGAAGAATCAAAATGAAGTTTTTCCTCTCCGAAAGGGCATTTTATTTCTGCTTTACAAATCCCTGGCTCTCCAGTTTCTAAATTCACATGATATCTTGGCATAATACCTCCTCTTTATATTTTCTAAATGTTTAAATATAGAGATTGTGTTTTTATGTTATATAAATAAAAGAAAAACTATCAATTAAAATTTAATATTATTTAAGTAATTAAAATTTTCTTTATTCTTATCTAAGAGAGAACCATTTGACTTATTTTCAACTTTCATATAAAATATAAATACGAATATTTTAGGAGTTAAAATGGGTTCTTGGGATGCAACGTGTTCTCTTTCCAATCTTTCTATTGGATACAAAGATAGAGTTGTCGCATGGCTAGTGACTAGCAACTCTCAGTTTTATAATCCGTGGGAATGGAAGCCATTCGGGGGTCCTATTCGTGGTACATATAACACTTATGGTGGAATTGATCCAGATACTGGAGAGTTGGATAATCTTTCGGAGTTTTTGCCTGCCACAATTGATGATGTTTCGGAATTCCTCAAAGTGGGTTCTGGCGAAAGTGAGAAAGATAATAACTCGCGATTCTTCTCTTCAGAAGCTACTACCACAGTGAAGCTCATTCTTATTCACGAGTCAGTATACGATGAAATGCTCACGTATTTTAAAGATGAGACTTATGAGTATGATTTTACTAATCACCGTAGTTGCTTTGATTATTTCAATGATCTTGCTAGTGACGCTTACTCTTCACCCAAATTCCATGTTATTGACGGACACATTGCTCAGCATGAACCTTATGAAAGGGTAAGCGGATATGATTTCTTTTTCGCTCGGCGACGCAGCATCACTCGCGGGCTTTCCTCTAGTGAAATCCTCACAGCAGTTGAAGCCTTAATCTCTGTTTATATGTTCAATATTCTACGCAAATCTTTTACTCCTGAGATATGTGCTGGGAGCCAGACAACTAACTATAAAGAAACTGCGCTTCTTTCCAAAGTAACACACAAGCTTTCAAAGAAATTTGCTAAAGAATTCGAATAATGTTCTATATCCTAAAAAGGACGATACTAACTATTAACTACACTTTATGAAAAGGATTTATACATGCTCATTATTCATAAGCCAAAAGAAGTAAAGACTCTTTATAATGAGCCCTTGAGGGTTGCAAATGAACTAGTAAAACGATTCGGTGCAGAACCAGACGTTAAAGAGTTATACAAAGCTTTTGGTTACTCTCTTGAAACTACAAATCCCCGTTATAAAGATACGTTGACTAGTATTAATAAAGAGAAGTCTGTTGTTCAGATTTCTTCTAGACTTCCACAACATTCTTTCAAGTTCTATGCTTACGCTATGCTCTGGGTTCTTAAAATGAAAGAATTAGATAATGGTCTTATTCAAGACTCATATTATGAGATTAAAGATGTTATTAATAATACTTACGCATTTGCCTTTGCAAAAGAGTTATTAGTCCCAGGTAAAGTAACATATAAAAAATTCAAGCAAGTGACAGGAATTTGTGCGAAAGAACTAAAACTTATCCGAAAGAAAGAGAATGACAAAGAAATGAGTCTTCTTTACCCAGCAAATACTTTCTTCACTAATATTAAGTATTCTTTCTCTAGTAAAAAGCCGCCTTTTGTTAAAAATTTAGAGAATACTCTTAATGAGATTCTCCTTGATAAAGAAATTATGAAAGAAAGAACTGTTATTGACCCTAATTTTGGTTTCGAGTTAAAAGAAAACATTCAATTTTCTTCTTATATGGAAAACGTTATTGCAACAATTATTGCGAACCTTAAGAAAAAAGAAATTAAAAAACTTATCAAAGAACCTAACGGAATGAATACGTTTCCAGATTTAAAAATCGTTTTTAATAATCATTATCAAATCGACTTTGAAGTAAAAACAACAATTGCATATGAGGGAGCACCAACAACCCTTGCAAGCGTAAATGACTTGAAACATTCTATTCAAGAGAGGAATCCAAAATATTTTACGACATGGTACGTTAAAATCAAAGCAAGAGAAACAAAGAACTCTTATATTGTTTCTCAGATTGAAATAGGTAAGATTTGGAATTTTACTAATGGAACAAGCATTAATGGGCGTGACACTCGTTCCGTTTATCGTGCTAACTCTTTAGGTTCTTTATTTCCAGACGCTTTTATTAGCAATATTACAGATAATGAAGAAGATAAAGAATGGTTAAAGAGTGTTATCAATGACTGAGAAAGATAATTCAGACATGTATACACTTGTTGATGAGTACCATACTCAGAAAGCAAATGAAAGAAATCTCTCTAAAAGAGAAAGAAGAGAATTAACTAAAAGCGAACTTTCTATTATTTATGACACTCTTTATACTATTCAAGAAATTATACCAGAAATGTCTTGCATTATCCCAGAACTAAAATACTTTGCTTTCGAGAAAGTAAATAAAAAGGAAAGAGATAAGTACCGTATAATTCGTGCTCAAGCGAATAAGGAATTAGAAATTTCCATTGACTTTGATTATTTTTCAGAATTAAAAGATTCCGAAAGAGCGGGAGTTCTTCTTCATGAGATATTTCACGTTCTCAATACAGACGTTATCTCCTCTCTAGTAAAAGGGAAAACAGGACCCTTACGCGAAGCATATAACTTCTGTCAAGAGTTAGAGATTAATAGTATTATTTTTCAACTTTCAGAAATTGACAAGAGAGTATCCCTTCCAGATGATGTTGTAAACTCTCACTCATTCAAAGAATTAAATGGAAGAGAATTTGAATTAGGTCTTTCTAGCGAAGAGTATTGGGAACTCATTAAAAGATTCATGAAAGAAGATTACGCGATTGAGGTCCCTGATTCTTTTAGAGTTATCATTGATGAAGAATATTTCAATAAAGATCACTATTTTAAATCTTTACATGCAAGGTATCTCGTAAAAACACTTTTGCTATCTGAAGAAAGAGACAAGCGTCTTCTTTTACCAAGTTTTCTTAAATCTTGGGCAGAGAAACCACATTTCATCCCAGATTTCATCGAACATGATTATGAAAGATATTAAGATCTATTAAAGATTCTTGACAAAATATTGTCTCTTCTATTCTTTTTCTCTTCCTTTGCTACACTCTCGGCTTCTTCTTTAAGAATGTCTGTAATCGTTTGCTTTCGAGCCTCACGAGCTTTCCGTTTAATTCTTTCTTTTTCTAGATATTCTTCTACGAAATCTTCAACGTTTCTATGTGTAGTCCCCAATGGGAAACCCCGATGGATATCAAATCCAATTCGATCTAACATTTTTGTTATTTTATAATCTTGGCTAAAGTAAGTGCGAGAATTATGTGTATTAGTAAGGATTTCAGGAAGCTTTCTAAAGTTAAATTCGGAAAGTAAATCTGTTTTCAAAGAATTCTGAGCGATTTCTGAACTTTCCTTCAATCTTTTAAAAGTGTTCCTTATTTCGTCAGGAGTTACATCTCTTTTAGGTAAATCTTTAATATCTTTTAATGCGGTTGCAAGGTTTATATAAGCTTTTTTTACATCTTCAGGGTGCTTAACACTAGGTTTTATATGTTTAGTTCTTCTCACTAAAGCTTTTGGAGAAGTTACTTTAATAATGGAGAACTCGCTTTTTTGGAAACCATACATGATTTCTTTTTCTTCCTGAATAATATCCTTTATGTTTTTAATTTCACCTTCAAGTTCTGCTATTTCTTTAAGGTCTTCATCATTAAATTTAAACTTGTACTTTTTCGGTGCAGTGGGATTAGGGGCGGTTGCTCTCTTAACTATCCCTGCCTGCGGGTAAAGCTTCTTCATTTTCGCTTCATAGCCCTCTCTTGCCTCTTCTTTAGTGTCAAAATGTTCTTTGAATCTACTAACAGTAGCTCTACATGACTCAGGTGTTTGTGCTCGGCATTGGCGCACATTACCATCAGGGCTTATATGAAATTTGTTACTCATAAATTCACTCCTTATAATTCATTTGATGAATCCTTTTCTAAATACTTATTAGAAGGAATAAGAATAAGGGGTATTTTAAAAAAATAATTTAAGTTCATTAAAGTTTTTTTTATATAGAAAAGACAATATCTTTAAGGAGAACTTTATGTCTAAATACCACGTTAATAAAAAAGGCGAAATCACCCTTTGTAAAGCCACTAAAGTGAATTGTCCGCTTGGGGGAGAAGAGTTACATTTTGATGCAAATAATGCTCAAGAGGCTAATGTTCAATACATGCAAAGATTGAATGATGAGTACGAAGGAAAAATTTTACAAACTCATAACGCTCTCAAGCCATGGATTAAAACTTCGTGGAATTCTCTCACCTATGTCCAAAAAATAATAATACTCAAAGAAATAGAATCAGCACTTCACAAAAAAGGAGTACTAGATAATGAAGATCTTTATTCTGAGGTTCGATACAGAATTTCTGAAGCTACAGGAGAGCTCAATGCAGAAATATTTTATGCAGAAGACGAAAAAACTTTTGACGATTACCTTAACAATCCAGAAATAGTGAACCCTTTAAGACTCATAGGAAACAAGAATCTCTCACCAGCACAAGGGAGAAGAGTTCTCTTTACTGCAACAATGAAAGATTATCTTGATCAATATAATAGAGAAATTGATGAAGAATTTGAAAACAAGTCTATACAAGAACTCGCCGATGAGTACTCTAACGGTAAAGAGTTTACTGAAGATGACTATACTCGTCCGTACAAGCTAAAAGCATATCTTAAAACTCTTAATGATGAGAAAAGAAAAGAAGTTCTTACAAAAATGAAAGAAAACGGAGTGAGTGAAGCTGGTTATTATATCTTGAAAGACGGTTCTGAAAAAGATATAGAAGCTTTCACTCAAATTGTAACTGATAAAGAATTGGCCGATAATTATGATCTTTCTTACGAGGTATTAAGATTAAAACGTAATGGTCACTCAAATAACTCTTTAACAGAGAAAATAGTAAAAAATTCTTCGCGAGCTGATTTAATACTTGAATCATATTATCTTAATGATTCTAAAGCTGCTGACGAGCTAGCCGAAAAAACTAGGGATATAAGTTCTAGTTATGTTGAAAGGTTTGCTATTGAGATGAGCCTATCTCATACAGATAAAAATTACAAAAATTTCGCAAAGAAAAGACTAATACAATTATCAAAAAACCCTAACTTTCACAATGCTCATGTAAGACAAATAGTATTACACTCTGACGATAGAGAAGTCATTGATTCTTTTGTCACAAGCCCTCACCTTTCTTTAAGAGGAATTAATGCTCTTTTAGAGGCAAAACCTCGTAAACTCAAACTTAGTAGAGCTCAAAAGAAACATCTTCTTAATCGACTCAAAAATAAAGAATATGTTGGTGAAGGGTCGCCATATGTTGATTTTTAATCACAAGAATTAAAAAGAAAGCCGGCGTAATGTAAAGTAACTTACGCCGGCTTTCTTTTATAAAATACTCTCTAGAAAGAATTATTTACCTAATTAAAGGTGTAGAATACGCTCTCTTTGTCAGTCTCTTGCAGTCTAACAGTCTTTTGTATGTAAAGAATAGAACTACAAATTCTAGAATAACAATGTCTCAAATCTGTTTAAAAGCCTGTTTCCTTCAGACCTAATTTCTTCCTTAATTGATTGAGTCTATCATTCTGTCTTAAAAGTTTGCGTGCCCGTGGGTACTCGTTCAAATAATCAGGGTCTAGTTTCATGCTGGTCCCCAATGGAATTCCTCTGTGAATATCAAAAGCTGCATGAGCTAAAATAGATTCATTTCTAAGGTTCAATAATTTAGTTCTAGAGTCATTAGAAGCAGCATTTTTTACAAATTCAACCAAGTCTACTTTAGGGAAACCCTCAACTCCCGCAATTTTCTCTCTAGCAAGAATAGCTTTCTTATACAAGTCTTGGAATGATTTTTTCACGTCTGAATCTATCTTAGACCCAGATTTTATCAATTCAAATGTGTTTAAAGAAACAATAAAGTTAGTGTAACTTGACACCACTTTTGGATCATATTTGACAGTATCTTTTATCTCTCGAGTTCCCTCAATACACCTTTTCGAATTAACGAAAAGTGGATAATAAAGATCGCTTTCATAATATCCGCGTTCGTCTTTATCTTGCGGGGTAATTTTAGATAAAATGGATTCCGCTTTTTTCAAAACTTCTTGATGTGCAAGAACCTCAGCTGTAACATTCGCGTTAGAAGCAACAGTTTCTTTCTTTTCCATTTTATTAAATGTAGACATTATTTTATTCATTTGCTCACGTTGCTTGTCCTCATAAGCTTTTCGTGCAGAATCTTTATCATCAAAATGATCATTGAACCCTGTTTTTGTAGCTCTACACGAATCTGGAGTTTTGGCGCGACACTGGCGAACATTACCATCAGCACTAATATGATACTTAACAGTCATCTTATCTCCTAAAATTAATCATATATTTTTCTATATAGAAAAACTTATATTACGATAAAGAACTATTCTTATGGCGAAATATCATTTAAATTCTAACGGCGACATTGCTATTTGTAAAGCAACTAAAGTGAACTGCCCATTCGGAGGCGCTGACTCTCACTTCGATGCAGCGACCCCTGCCGAAGCATCAATCATGTATATGCAAAAACTAAGTAAAGAATACGAGAATAGTTTCTCTAAAATTTCAAAAAACTTAACCCCTTGGGAGCAAAAAGGTTGGGAGGATAAAACAGATCTAGAGAAATTTGCCGTTTTGTACGATGTGTTAGAGCTTATACAAAATAACAAAGAGTTATCAGAAATAGAAAATAAGGTAAACGGCGAATATCTTAAATATAGAGACAATGTTCGCTCTCTACTAAGAAACTCTGCGGAAAAAGATGCACAGCAATTCACAATCTCCGACATTTAAAAACAAAAACCAGAAAATGTAACATTTGCGAAAAAGAGTTCCCCACAACAACTAGTAATACTAAAAACTGTGGAAAACACACAAGAAAATGCCCTACATGTCAACAAAAGTTTCCAATCATCAAATCACGAACAAAAGAATACTGCTCTCAAACATGTCTCAATTTAAACAAATCAACAAAAAACGTAAATCAAGAAATCAAGCATTACTACGAAAACCCTCAACAATGGGCAAAAGACTTCCACAAAAATAATCAACGTTTACCAACACGAGTAGATTACTTACTCTATTTTGGAATTACTAAAATAAGAAACTCTGCTCTACCCCACCTAGATAATAAAAAGAAAGCGTCTTTAGAAGACCCAATCTGCTCATACCTCGATTCTCTAAACATTTCTTACAAAAGAAACACTCGACCAATCAAATACAAAAATACCCTTCTTGAAATAGACATATTACTAGAAGATTACAATATAGGGTTCGAAATACAAGACTTCAAAACACATGACAAATACTCTGACTCTATCCCACTCTCTTTAAAAGAAAACGATACCCGTTTCAAAAATGGACCTAGTTATCATTTACTTAAAAAAGAACTAGCTGCACAACAATTCGGTATAATAATAATAGACATATGGGAAGACGAGATTCGAGACGGGTCTTATAAAAACCTTATAGATTCGACGCTCGCACATCTACCTGATAATATATCTAAACTACGCAAGTAACAAATGGAGTAAGTATACATGACAACAAAAAACGATAGCTATACAGCTGACGAAATTACTAAACTTGAATATCCCATCTCAGTATGGAAAAGACCGAGTATGTACCTCGGTGACAGAGGTAGTCAACAATCTGTAGGTTTACGAGAAATCATCGATAACTCTGTTCATGAATCTTTAAGAGGCTACGCCACTAGAGTCCACGTCACCTTCGGTAAAGACGGTATGGCAAGCGTCCAAGACGACGGGCGGGGGCTTCCAACAGACATTAACAAGAAAACCGGCGTCAACGGTATCATACTTACAATGGCAACACTTCATGCTGGTGCGAACTTTAGTAATAACGTGGCTGCGGGTAAGGCTGGAGCTGGTCTAAACGGTGTGGGTGCCTCAGTAACGAATGCTTTATCTAAGCGTTTTGATGCTATTGTTTATAAAGAGGGTAAAGAATTCTCGTTGAGTTTCCAGAATGGTTATTCGGGTCATTTTGCGGGGGAAGGTCCAGATGCTAAGTTTACTCCTGGTGATAAGGTAAAGAGCGTTGCTGATACTCGCCCGGCGGCTGATAAGAAGTTGTTTAAAACTGGTACGTTGATTCGGTTGTGGTATAATCAGGATCGTTTCCCTGCGGATGAGCGTATTGACATTGATAATCTTGTTGATCGTTTGCGTTATATTTCTTATATTGTTCCTAAGTTGCGTATTACTGTTGTGGATGAAAATCGTCAGTATGAGGATGGAAGTTTTTATTCGTGGGAATTTTATAGCGAGCATGGTCTTCCTGAGATGGTTGAAGCTTTGAGTAGTGATGAGCTCCTCCCTGGTACGAATAGTAAGGGTAATATTTTTACTAGTAAGGGTATTTATCATTTGAAGACTGAGGCTCATTATAGTGAGATTGCTGCTGATGAGGCTGGTCATTTGAGTGATGTGAGTCGTGTGGCGACTGCTGAGGTTGCGTTTAGGTATGGTGTTGGTTATGAGAAGTCTTTTGCAAGCTTCGTAAATACGATTCACACGCACCTTGGGGGTGTGCATGAGCGTGCTTTCGAGAAGGCTCTTGTGAAGACTTTTGGTGATCGTATGTCTAGTATGCGTGGTGTGTTGAGCGCTAAGGATGAGCCACCTATTCTTGATGATTATTTTGAGGGTCTTACTGTGGCTTTGAGTGTGAATGTTCCTGAGCCACAGTTTGCTGGTCAGCAGAAGGATAAGATTAGTGGCCCTGAGTTGGAGAAGGCTTTGACTAAGGCTTTTACTGATTTGTTGGGTCGTTTTGTTGAGGCTTCTGGTAATCAGGCATTTTTGAAACCGATGTTTGAGAAGGTTGTTCAAGCTAGTAAGAATCGTTTGGCTGCTAGCGAGGCGAAGCTTGCTAAGCGTAAGTCTAATCAGGTGTCGAGTAGTTCTATGCCTGCTAAACTTGCTGATTGTGATCTTACTGGTACTGATGAGTGCGAGTTGTTGATTTGCGAGGGTGATTCGGCTGCTGGTACTATTAAGAAGGCTCGTGATGCTACTTATCAGGCTGTTCTTCCTGTGCGTGGTAAGGTTTTGAATAGTTTGAAGGCTGCTAATTCTGCTATTCTTGCTAATAAGGAAGTAATGGATATTGCTAAGGCTTTAGGTGGTGGTTTTGGTAATCATTTTGATATCTCGAAGGTAAGGTATGGTAGAGTATTATTCGCTGCCGACGCCGACGTGGATGGTCTGCAAATTAACAACCTTCTTTATACAGTCTTCCATCGTTTGTTTAAGGATATGGTTGCTGAGGGTCGTGTGTATCAGACTGTACCGCCACTTTTTGAGGTCACTGTTGGTACTGGTAAGAATCAGGTTGTTGAGTATGCGGCTGGTGAGCCAGAACTTGCACAGATTTTGAAGCGACTTGAGAAGAATGGTAAGACGTATAAGGTTGACCGAAACAAAGGATTAGGAGAGATGGAGCCGCAAAGCTTCTATGACACTGTACTTGATCCTGAGAAGCGTGTCCTCAAGCGCATTACACTTGAAGACGTGAAGAAAGCCGAGGAAGCTCTTATTCTTACTATGGGTGATTCATCACAAGAACGTAAGGATTTCATGAGTGATAACTTCTCGGTAGCCGTTGAAACTGGACTTGTTGAGGGTTTTGAGTCTGGTACGGATTAAATATTTGTGAATATTTGCTCCCTTTGTGGAAACAGCACCGCTAATTGTAAGTATTGCGGTGCTGTTTCTTTTGAGAGCTCTTGCTCTACTTGTCATAAAAATTTCAAACAGAAGCACAAAGGGAGAATGACCTTTTATTACTTTAACTATTGCAAGAAATATAACTCTTTAGAAGTGTTTGATTGTGGAGTTCTTACCTGTGAGTAATCTAGAAAAGTTTCGAAAGTCCGCTTATGTGAAGGGTCTTTATTGGGCAAAGTCGGAGTTGTGTTGGATTTGTGGTTACTCTATTGACACTACTCTTGATTCTTATGTGTTTTATCCTGATGGTTCTCGTGTTCAGAATGTTCTTTCTTTCAGCGAAGATCATGTTATTCCGAAATCTTTAGGTGGTAGTGACACGATAGAAAATATTAAACCTGCGCATTTGTTGTGTAATGAGGTAAGGCAAGCACAGGAAGTGACTGAAATATTAATTAAGCGTTTGCGGTCTTTAGTAATGGAAGAGTTAGAGTCACCTAGAAGTTTGCTTCCGGCGGTAGATATTTTTTGTGAAATGTGTGGTACTTCCTTCCGGGTGACTTTCACTCGCTCTGAGCGTTGGAATGCGAAGTATTGCTCACTTGATTGTTTGTATGATTCTATGCGGACGACTTTTTTGAGAGAATGTTTACAATGTTCTGAGTTGTTCTCTACTAACCCTAGCAGGGTAAGGGATGGCAGGGGTAAGTATTGCTCTCGTAAGTGTTATTCATTGTCTTTTGGTGGAGTAGAGCTAACGTGTTCTCGTTGTGATAGAGAGTATTGTGTGTCTGAGTCTAATAAGAGAGCCAAGGTGCGATTGTATTGTAGTACTTGTAGAAAGCTTTGATAAATGATAGCTTTTTTATTACTATTACTCGACAGCCAACTAATTAGCTCTTTCTAGTAAGACACCGCGGTAAAGGAGGGTAACCCGCGGTGCCTTACTTTTTAGAGGAGGCGTGTTATGGAATGAGTTTTCTTCCGGCTTGATTGAGGATAGTGTCTCTGTCAATAACCTCTATACTGTCATGGAGGTGATCATAACGATTCCAGTCTTTCATGTATTTATCAAGTTGTGCTTTTGTTGCGAAACCTCTTTCGATTCTTTTAGAGAATGATGTTGCTGATCGAGAGATAAAGTATTTTTTACTGTAGTCCTCTTTTGGAAGTTTTGAAACATCATAACCTTGAGAGTCTAGTTCTTTTCGAGTGGCTTTTGCTTTTTCCTCAGTGTTAAACCAGATGTATTCACCTTTTTTAGTCTTTCGAACTGGAAGTGAAGAGCTAGACCTAGTTTTTTGTGATGAGTGGGGTTTAGTTGTTCGTGGTGAACGCTTTCGTGATGGTGGCGCTCCGTCCCACATGTCTGGAGTCACTCCAGTACCAGGTAGTTTCCCTTCACTAGCATCTTTCCTGTATTGAGCAAAGTAGTCTTTCACGTCTTTGACTGTTGAGAATGGACCTGAGATGGCAATTTCTGCACTTGTGACTACCCATAATCCATCTTTCTCTTCAGTGCGTGGGTTTCCATCAAGCAATTTTAATGGAGATCCGTTCGGTCCGGTTGGGGCAAGTCCTAGAGTTGGAGTGATAGAGGACAATTCTAGAGAGTAACGGCTTTTTGATATTCGCCAGTCATCTGGAAGATCAGTGTGATCTTTATAGATTTTTGCCTCAAGCTCATCTAATTCTCTTTGTTCTTGAGAGGTGATGCTTTTGAGAGCATTTCCAATGTTCGCCATTTTTTCTTCGTATGCTTCTCGTGCAACTTGAGCGTTTGGATAATGGTCGCTTTCGCCACCGAATGGACAGTTTCCTTTCTCAGCGAAACATGGCCGTGCGTCACCTTCTCGGGTAATGTGGATTTTCATAAGAACCTACCTTTGTTGTTAGAATATTTTCTAACTCCTTTAAAGTTGATATATTAATTCTACGTTCGATTTTGATAAAATAGTAGTGATGTACTCTATTTTTAACGCAAGGATGGTAAGTAAGTAATGGCACGTAAGAAAGTATTGAATGATGAGGACCTCAAAGCAAAGAAGGCTAAATTCCAAAATATTGCTGGAACTGTTGAGGTTACTCCAGTTGAAAAATTTTTGACTGATAACTTCCTCCCATATTCTTGGTCATATGTTCTTGATCGAGCTCTTGTAGACGTTTCGGGTCTTAAGCCAGTTCAGAAACGTATTCTTTACTCAATGTATAAGGATGGTTTGACTCCTAACTCTAACAGATCTAAGGTTGCAACTCTTGCTGGTCGTGTTCTTGCGTACCACCCTCACGGTGACTCGTCAGTAAGTGACGCTTTGAAGAATCTTGCTCGTGACCACATTTTCCGCGTACCTCTTATTGACGGTAAGGGCGACTTCGGTGTTCCTGGTACTCCTGGTGCTGCTGGTCGTTATCTTGAGGCAAGACTTAATAAAGCCGCTTGGTTGAATGTTGAAGAGCTCGCCGAGAACGCTGTCACTATGGGTAAAAACTATGACGGCAAACTTGATGAACCTACTCGACTTCCAGTGCGTTGGCCAATTGCTGTCATTAACGGGGGTTCTGGTATCGCTGTTGGTTATGCTTCATCTATGCCTTCTCATAATCCTACTGAGATCATGCAGGCATGTAAGACTTTAGTGCGTAACCCTAATGCTACTACTGCTTCTATTGCAAAAATTGTTCAGGGACCTGACTTTAACATGGGTGGTCTTATTACTTCTAATGATGGTATTAAAGAGTACCTCGAGACTGGTAAGGGTTCATTCAAGATTCGTGGTCAGTATGATGTTATCCCTGGTCAGCGCGGCAGCACAAGGATTGAATTTTACGAAATTCCTTTCGGTACTTATCCAGAAAAGATTATTGAAGAAATACAGAAAAAGTCTGCAACTGGAGGTTTTAAGGAAATTGCTAATTATAAGGACTTGTCAGACCTCAAGCACCCTATTCGACTTGTGATTGAAACGAAGAATGGAGTGAACTACAAGAAGGTTCTTAAAGATCTTTTTGCTGGGACAAGCCTTGAATCTAACTTCTCAGTGAACATTACTACTATTGTGAATAATCGCCCGGTAGTATCTTCAATGAAGGATTTGCTGCTTGATTTTATTGAATTCCGCAAAATGTGTATCAAGAATAAGATGACTCACTCTCTTAACAAGAAAAATAATCGACTTCATCTTATTGAGGGTCTTTTGAAAACCCTTTTAGATATTGATGCTGCTATCGCTATTATTCGTAAGTCAGATAACGATACTGTTGCTAATACTAAACTTCAGAAAACTTTCAAAATTGATGAAGAGCAGGCTAATTATGTTCTTGAGCTTAAACTTCGTCGTTTAACTAAGATGGATTCTGTTGCTCTTCAAACTGAGAAGAAAGAGCTTACTGCAGAGATTTCTTACATTAAGAAACTTTTGCGTGATGAGGGTGTTCTTCGTGATTACCTCATTAAAGAGTTTGATGAAACTCTCAAAATTATTGGAGACGAACGTAAGACTGTTATCTCTAATATGACAACTGAAGAGGCTATTGAGACTGAAAAGGCTCTTGCTAAAGATATTAAGGTTGAGGTAAAAGACAGTCCTTGCTTTGTAAACTTGTTTGTTGATAATGTCATTATTAAGGGTGATTCGGCATTCAAGTATAACCCCACTTTGAAGAAGTTCAAGAATGGGCCGATACTTGGTCAATTGAGTATGAATACGAATGATAATATTGTTCTTATTGGAAGCGACGGTATTGGTCGTCGCATTCCTCTTTCATACTTGAATACTGATGCTGTTAGTACACCAAGAACTCTTGGCCTTGACCTACCTAAGGGAGTCACTATCATTGGTATTGCTAAGGATACTCTTGGTAAGAATGATGTTGGTGTTGCTCTTGGTACAAAGAAGGGACTTGTGAAAGTTTCTAAGGTTGATTTCCCGAATAAGGATGAATTCCCAGTTATTCTTATTGACGATGATGACGCTGTTCTTTCAGCCGTTTGGCTTGATAAGTCACTCGATGGCACACACTTCTCGTTTGTCACTAAGGAATCAAACATACTTGTTTTTGATGCTGCTTCTATTCGAGCTTCTGGTTCTAAAGCTGGTGGTGTCCGAGGTATCAAGTTGAAGAATGACTCTGATGAGGCTATTTACTTTGGTTGGGTGAAGTCTATCAAGGATAAAGACACCTTTATTTACTCTCAAGGGGATCAAACATTGAAAGCTACTCCTATTACTGAGATTCCAACAAAGAATAAGGGTGCGCAGGGTGTTGCTTTGCATACTTTCAAGAAGGGTGAAACCCGACTTGTTCAAGCGTTTATCTCTAATAACCCTATTATGTCTATGGCAAAATTCCATAATGCGTCTATTCTTCCGACCCTTTCGAAGCGTGCCGCTCGTGGTGTTGACTTTACTGGAGATATAAATTTTGGTCATTCTCAAATAGTGTAATAACTGTTTGTTAGGGAAGTATCGGTTCTTAGAGTTTTCAAGAACCGATATTTCTTTTTACTCAACATATTGAAAGAGGATTATATGCAAAACCAAGACGAATGTCTTATCCATCCCCCTAGAGGGAATGACTTCTCTATAGTTTTACATTATCTTAAAAAGAGATATTATGAAGCCCACGGTTTTATGGGGTTCACTCATTCACTTAGTGCTATTGCTCTTTTCCTTACTTTTTTTGCTTTTTGGCCTGATTACTTTGAAAGACTTTTTGGAACTTATGACGTTTGGGTTGTAACTCTTGCATGTATTGTGACGGCTGGAGCCGCTCTCATTAATGACCTTGATAATAGTGTCTCTACTGCTGAGAATAGTCTTGGATTGTTAGGTAACATTTTATCAGCTATCTTTAGAGGTTCGTCTGTTTTCTTACAAACGACTATTCGCACTAAGAGGGATGACCTAACCCCTAACCCTCACCGTGGAGCTTGGCATACTATACCGGCGGCTTTGTTCCTTGGGGGTATGACTATACTTGGAACTAGAATAGGTGGTTCAACTACACTACCTATGATTGGGAATATTGAGTATGGAACTCTTGTTGCATTACTTATTACCTATATTCTTGTTCACTTGTCTTTGTCAAGTATTGGTAAAGATTTTATGAAATCTATTAAGACGTCGGGTCCTCTTGGTGAGCTTATTGCCTTTGTGGTAAGTTTTGTGGTGACATATTCTATATTTGTGAATTTACCTAAAGATTTAGATTATTGGTGGCTTGGGGTTTCTGTTGCCCTTGGTATGATTATTCATATTGTTGGTGATGCTTTCACTACTGCTGGAGTTCCAATTTTGTTCCCATTATCTGCAAAACTTAAAGGTAAATTCTGGTGGAATACTCGTTTTACAAGTATTAAAGCAGGTGGAGTTGTGGAGCGTTATCTTTTCGTTCCGTTCTTTGGAGTTCTTATTGTCTTATCGGGTTGGAAGTTTTTATCAACAATCTTTTCTTAATAATGAGTTAGAAAATAAATAAAATTAATCGAGGATTTCTCATGAAGTATCATATTAATGCTAAAGGCGAAGTAAAGGTTTGTCACGCTAAGATCAAATGTCGCTTCGGTGGTGACTCTGGTCAGGACAATCATTTTACTTCTAAAGAAGCCGCAGTTAAATCTGCTCAAGAATCTTTAGTGTCTGAATTTGGATCAGCCTCCGTTTCAGTAAAAAAGTCATTGTTCTCACAAAATAGAGATTTATTAAAAGGAACTCTTCTTAATCTTGGTCTTAAAGATAAGGAAACACTTGTTGATGTTTCAAGTACTGATGAATTAGTAGAGAAGTGGTTCGGCGGAAATTATGAACTTTATTCTAGAATTAAGAAAACTGTTGAAGGTTTTCCAGAGTTAAACGAACCTACGAAGAAAGCTATTGTAGAACTCATCAAAAACGAGAACAAAGTTCAATTAGTCTCTTTTGATGAACTTTCAAAGACTCCTGTCACTGACGCTTTTGGGTCCAGTAATATTGATATCATGGATGATTCTCCAAATAACAAAATCAATCCTGAAGATGTATTCAGTGGTCAATTGCGCGCTTTTAATATGAACTAAACAACGTTAGTCTGTCACTACTCGGCATTTTATGTCAATAGTGATGAGTTCTTTACCTCTAAAAGAATCCGTCTTAAACTCTGTTGTAGAGTAGACGGATTCTTTTGTTTTTTGTTAAAATACATGTATGGCTAAAGAAAAGAAAATATTTAAATGTACCGAGTGTGATAACGAATTCGGTCGATGGCTCGCAAGGTGTCCATCATGTAAGAATTTTGACACTCTTAAAGAAGCGACAGTAAGCACTGTTTCTGTCGAACGGGCGGGTCTTAAATCTTCTGGTGCAATCACACCTACAAAGAGAGCTCGTAATATCTCTGACTTGAACTCTCACCCTATCGTAAGAACTAAAACTGGTATTCAAGAACTTGATCGAGTTCTCGGTGGTGGCTTTGTTGATGCTGAAGTAATTCTATTTGCAGGCCAGCCTGGATCCGGAAAGTCTACATTGTCATTACGTGTTGCTGAAAAGTATGCAGAATTAGGTAAGAAAGTTCTTTATTCTTCAGGAGAGGAATCAGAACAGCAAATTGGTCTTCGTGCTAAAAGAATGAATGTTTCACATGAGAATATTCTTATCATTAATGAAACTAACCTTGAAACCTTACTTGGTCATATTCAAGAAGAGAAACCCGACTTCCTTATTGTCGACTCTCTTCAAACTATTGCTTCTTCAGAAATTACTGGATCTATTGGTAGCATTCAACAGTCTAAAGAAGCTGCTCATACTCTTACCCGTTTAGCTAAGACTTCTAATATTACAATGATTCTTATTAATCAGATTATTAAATCTGGAGAATTCTCTGGTTCAGAATCAATCCAGCACATTGTCGATGCAGCTCTTATGTTAGATTCCGACAGTGATACTCCACTGAAATTTTTGAGGGCAACAAAGAATCGTTTCGGTGATACTACTGAGGTGGGTGTATTTCAACATTCTGAGAGCGGTCTTGAGGAGGTTCTTGATCCGGGTGGTATCTTTTTAGAGAATGATTCTCCTGATGAAGTGACTGGAACTTCTTGTAGTTTTATGAGTGAGGGTGTACGACAAATACCTATTGAAATACAAGCTCTTGTTACAAAGAGCACTCTTCCTACTCCACGAAAGCAATTTAATGGAGTTCATTATAATAGAGGTCAAATTGTCTGCGCTATTCTTGATAAGTTCTGTGATGCTAGACTTTATGAAAATGATGTTTTTGTAAGCACTGTTAATGGAGTGAAAGTTATTGACCCTCTTTCTGATCTTAGTATGGCTGCAAGTATACTTTCGTCTTTAAAGTCTAAATCATTTAAAGAGAGAATATGTTTTGTTGGAGAATTAGGTCTTACTGGTCAAGTGCGTGGATCTTTCATGATTGATAACAAGATTCGAGAAGCTGATCGTTTAGGTTTTGATAGGATTGTTCTTCCTAAAACTTCTGAAAAATCAGTCAAGTACAAGCCAAAAACTATTAAAGTTGAATATATTTCATCGGTTAAAGAGTTACTTAAATTTTTTAAAGGTTAATTGATATTCTTTTTATAATTCTTCTCGAAAGGGTGTTGTAGAGTGGCTTTACCAATTAATAATCCAATGAATAATGATAGACTTTCGCAACCGAGACCTATTCCTAAAGTTTATGAGGAAGAATTACCGTCTACTCCCGAATTATCTCAACCAACAGCACCTCCGGTAGTTCCGGTTTTTCAGGAAAAAGTAGAAGTTGAAGAAGTCTTCAATGAGCCTATTTCAGATGAAAATTGGGAAATTGATTCTAGAACTGGTAAAAAGTACAAAAAGCTTAAGGGTGCCTCTAAAGAAGCTATTAGAGCTGGACGCAACGGAGGGTTAACTCTTGATCAGATGTTTAGTTATATTGAAGAAGATGAATCTTTTGATGTTGATGATCTTAATAGCGCTGCTAGTCTCTTTCTACCTCATTTAAGGGTTCCTCCAAGTAAAGAAGAAATTCTACGTTTGCGACAAGAGAGAGCCGAAAGAATGCAAAAGCAAGATAAAGAATATGAAGAGAAGAATTCATTAGAAATAAATGATACAAATAATTAATTTTTGGAGTATATAATGCGTAGTATTGGAAGATCTATTTCAAACTTCTTAATGAAGGGTTTATTTTTTCTTGTAATAGCTGGAATGCTCCTTGCTTTTGCTCGTCATTTTAATTGGGATCTTTTTGGAATTGTTGACTGGCTTTGGACTGTATTATCGGGAATTGTTATCAAAATTTCTGAAATTTTTTCTGATAATCCACTCTTTAGAGAAGGTGTCTCTGCTCCATCATAATCGTTCTTTTTATAGATCTAGTTGGTAAAATAGATGTATTCGGAATTATTCCGTTCAAGTAAGTAAAGGACTATGAAAGATGGATACATATTCAAGAAAACCGTTTATCACACATGACAAAATTGATGAGAACGGTGTAAGAGCTGAGGTAAAGGTAATCACCGGTTTTGGGGTTCCTGAAAAAATTAACCCTTCTGATAAGGGAAAATCACAGAATGTTTCATTCCGTGTTGAAAATACTAAATATTTACCAGCTGGTTGGGCGCCTATTGATGATCCAGTAATGGCAATAGTTAAAGCCGCCTCTGAATCAGGTGAAGCAATTCATTTCCGTATTGAGCAACGCCGTAAAGACAATGTTGATCGCACTAAGACTATTGATGAACTTGCTCCTAAGGGTAATATGGCTGCTGCCAGAGACAACACGTTCCGTTCGCTCGCCGCTGTTAAAAGAGCCGATGATGAAAATTGGACTACCTCTCCTTATATGAAGACACGTTTTGAGGAGGATCCAGTTGATGCTTCACATGTTGACCCATACGCTATGGATCTTGAATCTTTCACTGGAGGTAAAGTAACCTCTCCTTCAGCCGCGCGTCCTGCAGCAAATAATAATGGATTCGAGCCCGCTCCATATATCACTCGTAATAATGACGGAACTATTAACGTAGGAAGTATTGCTGTTAGTGTTCCTCTTAACCTGTACTCTTTCGTTCTGGATTACGAGCGTTCTAATCCTGAATTAGGAGAACTTTCAGATACTGCACGAACGACTCTCGCTAAAGTTCTTCTTCATGCTTCTAATGAAATACAACTTGGTATTTATGAAGGTAAGATGGAGAAACCTGATATGTCAGCCGGTTCTCACACTCGCGCACGCGCACTCGTTTTTGAAGTAATTAGAACATTCTATCCTCTTACTAAAGATGTAATGAAAGACAAAGATTCTCTTGTTGAGTGGAAAGAACTTATTGTGAAGAAATCGCTCGCAATGTGGAAGTGGAGCATCTCGGAAGTTGAAAAAATCCTTAGTTAAATAGTTAACTAAATAAAGAATCGACATGATATAGAAAATATTGTGTCGATTCTTTTATTTTTCCTGATATTTTTATTGTCGGGACATTATAAGGCCTAGTTTCGACAAAGTTAACTATAAAATGAGGAATTCCAATGAGAAAATTCATTAATAAGATTAAAGAATCTTTCAATAAGAACGACGAAAGAGGTAGTCTTGTTGAGACTATTATTCTTGTAGCAGGTTTCGCTATCGCTGCAATTCTTTTCGTAGGGTGGATTTCATCTGCTGTTCTTAACAAAGGTTCAGATGTTGCAGCTTGTATTGAAGGTTCAAACGCTTTGAATGCATCAGATTCTATTACTGCTTGTGCAGATGGTGATGGAATTGATGATTCTTATCAGGATGATGCAAGCTGGCAAGATCGCTTCGGTAGCTAATTTATATTAAGTTAGTCTTTCCTTTGGGGACCAACGATTGTTGGTCCCCAAAGATGTTTATAGTGATATTAAAATGTAGTCGAATAGTTAGGAAACAGTATGGATAATCCTATAGTCATTTCTGTTCTTCTTTCTCTTATAGCAGGATTATTTACATATGCTATTTTTGTTCCGCGATCTACAGAAAGTTTCGCGCCAAATAATAAAGAAGAACAAAGTAAAAACAAGCTTTTAAAGCTTGTGACATATGTTGGTGGAGAATTGCATTCTACACTTCCTGCTAGCATGCTTGACAGGAATTCTAGACCTGGTTATAATAGAGTTCAATCATTGCTTACTAAATCAGGAAATCCATGGAAACTAACTCCAAATGAATTTGTATTCTTCCAATATATTACAGGTTTCTTAGGCGCTATCATATCAGTCGTTCTTTGGTTTGTTCTTGCAACAGTTATTACAATTCCTTGGTTTATCTTTATTCCTTTTGGAGTAATTTTTGGTTTCTTTATACCTAGAATAAAGTATTCCTCTTATGCAAAAGAAAGAGATTTAGAATTCAAAAGGTCATTACCTGATGCTCTTGATTTACTTATTATTTCTCTTTCGGGAGGCAATACATTCAATCAAGCTTTAAGAGAGTCCATCCCTAATATGAAACCTGGAGTCCTTAAAGAGGAATTCAGAGATATTAGTAGATCTTTAGATGCTGGTAAAGGTATGTCAGAGGCTCTTAACGATTTTGCGAATAGAGCTCCTAACGAAAATATTACTACTTTTATTAGAGCTGTTCAAGAAGCAAATGAGTTGAATGTCCCTATGATTGAAATTCTCCAATCAAGAGCTGACGCTTCTAGACAAGACTTCTTTGCTGTTATTAGATCAAAAACCGCCTCTCTAGAACATAAAATGGTGATTGTTCTTATTCCTACTCTTTTGCCAGCGCTTGTGCTTGTTGTTGGTACCCCTGCTGTATACTCTCTTATTTCATCGTTTGGAGCGTAAAAAATGAGTTTTAGTCCTTTTGAAGACGAAGAACCAAAGGTTGATAATCAAGCCGTTATTAATAATTCCACCCCTGGTGTCTTCCAGCCAGTTAATGCTGAGAGTCAAAATAATACTAATATTGAACCATTACAAAGCTTCGATCAAAAACCAGCTATTATGCAAGACTTTGTTGTTCCTCAAGTTTCTACACCTGTAGACAAAACTAATAACATAGAAGAAAAAGAGGTTACAGTCCAACCTCAAAAACCTAATGCTGGAAGTGGATTGCCTATTAATCCAACAAATAATCCTTTTATTGATGCTTTTGAGGATGAAGAATTATCAACATATGTTGCAACTCAAGAATCAAAAGACCGTTACAATAATTCGCAATATCATGTTTCTGGTGATGAAATATTAAGAGCTCTTGAAAAGTCATCTCAATCATTAATGGATAAGTATCCTGCTGGTGGTATTAAAAGAGCGCGATTCCTTACTGCAGAGATTCTCCTTAGCGCGCCTTATGGATATTTCGATAAATATGAAGATCATATAAGAAAAACTCTGGTTTCAGTTCAAAATCAAGTCACTAATAACGGACAATCCTCTATTATTGGTAATGCTCAAAATGACCCAACTAATGACGCCCTTCAGGATAACGCATACCGTACTATTAATTCAATTCTTTTAACAGAACTTGATAAACTTCCTTATAAAGGAATTGAACGTCAACTTGTATCAATAATGGTGATTAATGAGCTTCTAGGTATGGGACGACTTGATCCTTTATGGAGAGACCGAAGGATTGATGAAATTATTTGTAATGGACCTTTTGATGTTCAAGTAGAAATAGCTGGGCAGCTTTACAAAGTCCCATCATGTAAATTCAGAGATGTAGATCACATGATGGGTCTTATTGAAAAACTTTACGCTTCTATAGGGAAAAACGTTTCTCGAACTACCCCTCTTGTTAAAGGTAGACTGCATGATAAGAGTAGAATGTTTGCAGTACATAATAGTGTAGCTCCAGAAGGACCTAACTTCTCTATCCGACGTCATCCAGCAGGATATTGGACTCCAGAAGGTATTATTTCTAAAGGTTCAGCAAGTATTCCAATGATGACTGAAATTGGAAACCTTATTTATAAAGGATGTTCTTTCCTAGTTCTAGGGGGTACTTCTACAGGTAAAACCTCTATGTTAAATGCCCTTACTGGGTTCTATAGAGATTCTGTAAGAATTCTTACTCTCGAAGATAACCTCGAAATGAAGCCGAACCCTAATAAGTTCCTAGCTGCTGCTATGGAATGTATTCCATCACGAGCAGATCGTGAAGGAGAGGGTGTTACAATGAGAGATCTTGTTAAAGCCTCTCTACAATTAAGGCCTGACGGAATTATTATTGGTGAGGTTACTGATGGAGCAGCATATGATTTGTGCCAAGCTTTAAACACTGGTCATTTTGGAGCTTCTACTCTTCACGCTAATGATGAAGCTGACGGTATTTATCGTATTGCTTCCCTTGTGGCTCAAAGTGGTCTTGCTCACGGAGAATCTATTTATCCTCTTATTGCTGCCGCATTTGATTTTGTTATCTATCTAGAACACTATCCTGTTGATGGTTCGCGTAGAATTTCTTCAATTTCTGAAATCGATACTGTTGCAACTCGTGGGAAAGACGGACAATTAACATTAAAAACTAAACCTCTTTGGAAATTTAATAACAAAGGTTTAACTCAAGATGGTAGAATATTTGGGGATTGGGTTAAAGTTGGAAGTATGAGCGAGACTCGCCGACAGAGACGCCACCTTGATATTGAAAAGGACCTCAATTGGGAAGAGCTAGTCGAATTGAGTAAAATAGAATACGGAGAATAAGATGCCTCTAAATAGCCCTTACTTTATTTATTTAATGGCTGCTGGTATTGCTGTTGTTATCGGCCTTATTATAGCTCTTGGATATTTAATCTTTAAAAAGAATGGGTCTAATAAAACTTACGAAGATCAATTACAAGCAATCTTTGAAGACGAATTTGAAACAGAGCAGTTAAAGAATACTCTTTACTACAGATGGAGTACTCACTGGGGTAAAATTCTGAAAGAAACAGGACTTGCTCGCTATTCTGATTCTGACAATACTGGTGGTAGAGATATTATTGTAATCAGTCTTGCATTGGCTGTTCTTTTCTCCACACTTTTCATGAACCCTCTTGTAGGAATTGCTGTTGCTGGAATTAGTTTATGGTTGCTTTCTATTGGAATTAACATTCTTATTAATAAAAAATCTGACGCTATTAACAATCAACTTCCAGGTTTTCTTTTTGCTCTAAAAGCTAACATTCAGGCAAATGAAACTCCTGAAAGGGCTCTCATTAAAGTTGTTGATAGTATGCCAAGCCCTCTTTACGATGATCTTATTATTGTAAAGAACAGATTGCTTGCTAATGCAACTTTCAAAGAAGCTCTTGATGAATTATCCGCTAAAACCTCCTCTAATGATTTAAAATTTTTGGCTGCATGTATGATTCAAGCCTCTAACAGTGGAACTAATATTGAACATCAGATTGCTACTATTCAGAATGTTCTTAATGACCGTCAAAAAATTAGTAACGAGATAAGTAGAGCGTCTAATGCGACTATGCCTTCTATTCTTGTTTCTACTTTCGTAATTCCAGGTTCATTCCTAGTAACATACCTCTTTGATTCTGGTGCTCGCGCTTTCTGGTTTGTTAATCCAATTTCTTGGATAGTTCTTATTGTTGTAGCAGTACTTTACGTTTTTGGTATTTACTTTACAAGACGACTTATTAATAATATTAAAAATCTATAAGATAAAGGAAATATATGTCTTTATTAAAAAAAGAAGTAGTTTTCGAGCTTTCGCGAGGAGAGCTACTTAATTCTAATGCAATGCCTAATCATTATATAGTGAAATCTAAAATTGCATCTAATCTTAGAAATATGGCTGCTGACATTGGTGTTTTAGAACACATTGACCCAATAAAAGCTCAAGAAAGGCTTAATGCTATTAATCATGAGGCTGAAATTGCAACAGCTAAAGCCCGCACGAGAAAAAGAATGAATAAAAAGGGTGAAAGTGAAGAAGCGATAAAAGAGGAACTAGACAAAATTGATCTTCTTCATCATGAAGTTAAGAGTTCTGAAATAAAATGCCCATTCTTGTTTGAAAAATTTAAAGTAGTTGTAACAGTATGTCCGCCGTCAAAAAGAAGGTTTGATCCCCCAAATCTTTATCCAACTATTAAGCATCTTATTGATGGATTTACTGATTCAAGTTGGTGGGAAGATGATCAATATACAAATCTTCTTGAAATGTCTTTTAGATATGGTGGACTTTCTGGTTCGAAAGATAAATTTAAAATAATCCTAAACTTTGAAGAAGTGACTGAAAATGATATTAACCAATATATTATTAATCCAGAATTAATGACTGAGGAATAACTTTAATGTCTAATAATTATCATCTTACTACAATTAACATGACGAACTTCTTTAATAGAGAGCTCTTCATGTATTCTTTGGGAGACATAAAATTCAAGAAACCAGTTTCTTTGAAAAAAGTCGGTTATACTACTGTATTTCTTATTATATGGACTCTCCCAATAGTATTAATTTTCGGGATTCACCTTAATATCTTTTTTGCTTCTTTTGCTCTAGCTCCACCTATAGCCCTTGGGTATTACGGATCTAAACCTCTTTTTGCTGGAAGAAGTTTGTTAGATTTCACTAAAGTGTCTATAAATTACATGCGAGAACCAAAAGGTTGGAATGATCTTTATGCAACTAATTCATTTGACGATGAATATTTTGTTGAATCTGAAATTTGGATCTCAAGAAGAAGAGAATTACAAGAGCTTGCTCAAATGGACGGCGGTCAATAATGCCTATTGATAATGATTTCATATATGGATCTAGTATGTTCATTGGAGAAACTACAAGAGGCGTAAAAATGCCAGTATTTTGGGACGCAAACACTCCAATGTATAATAATAGACCTCCATGTTCTATTGTTACTGGAGCTCCAGGTAGTGGTAAAACATTCTTCGGATTAACAGTCACTACTCTCTCATGGGTTTTAGGTAAGACTACAGTAGTTCTTGATCCAAAAGGTGACTTTATTCCTCTTACTAATCTTCAGAAAGAATTAGGTTCATGTAACCTATGGAATTTAACTGACTCTAACGGTGGTCGAGCAGGAATACTTGACCCTTTTAACCTAGGAGATACCCCCGAGGATAAGCTAAATCTTTCTGTAAGTGTCATTGACCTTTTCGTAGGGGGTCTTAGTGATACACAGATGACTGTATTAGCGCCAATTCTTAAAGATATTATTGATTTGCCAAACCCTTCATTACAAAAAGTTGTTCTTGAATTAAGAGGCAGTCAACGTCAGGAAGCAAGAGATCTTGGTACTAAGTTAGATCTTATTCAGAATATGAAATATTCAAAACTATGCTTCGCTCCAGGTAATTCTAGCCGAGGCTTAATTAATTTCAAAACAGGTGTCACTATTGTTACTTTACCGGGAATGCCGTTACCAAAAACTGAGGAAGAAGCCAAGAGTAATTCAGGAAGATTAGTATCGGGTATTCTTTTCCTTCTAACAGACTTTATTCGTAAAGTGATGGAAAATATGGACTCTAAACAACCCAAAATGCTCATTATTGATGAGGCTTGGAATATTCTTATGAATAAATATGGAGCTGGAGTTGTTCAATCTGTTGCTCTTCTTGGTCGTTCTAAAAATATTGGATTAATGCTTTTATCACAAAATGTTAGTCATTTTGACGGATTAGACATTAAGAACACTATTTCTACAAGGTTTGCGTTCAGAACTGATAGTGATGAGGCATTAAGGATCGTTGATGATATGGGTCTTCCAGAAAATGAAGGATTTGAAGATACCCTTCCAAGTCTTCGAAAAGGGGAATGTCTCATGCAAGACTTTTTGGGTAGATGCTCTACAGTACAAATAAGTAATTGGAAGAAAGATTGGGCTCAGGCCTTTAATAGTAATCCGCTTACAAAAGTTTCTTAACTTTAGTGATATTATTTTTGTTATAAAAACAAAAGGAGAAAGGTGCGCTTTCTATGGCTGCAAAAAATAGTAGAGGCTTGAATTCTTTAACCAACAATAAACTCATTTTTGGTGGAATTGCTGTTTTAGTTGTTCTTGTGTTTGTGGGGACACTTACTTTCTTACAGAGTATTTATCAGACTAGCACTTATTATGTTATTAATCAAGATGTTGCAACAAGAACTCTTATTACTCCAGACATGTTAACAGCAATAGTAACGTCTGACGGAACTGAGCCTCCTACATCTTTTGGAATTGCTGAAATTCAATCAGGAGCTTATTATTCTAAGTATCCTCTTGTAGCTGGCGACATTCTTACATCTAGTAACGTTGGAGCCCTTGATGATATATCTGTCGGAGTGCCAGATAATTGGGTTATTACTAATTTCTCTGTAGATGCTGATGATGCTGTTGGAGGACGTATTAAACGTGGTTATTACTTCGATATGCTTGTCACGACTACTGAAGGTTCTTTCTACCCTTTTGTTAACGTATTAGTTCTTGATACTTCTGTTGATCTTAATAATGCATCATCAAATAACGCTGCCGATACTTCTGAAGCTAAATCTGGTCAAACTTCACAATATGTCGTAGGTATGTCTCCAGAAAATGCAGCACTACTTCAAGATATTGTTTCTCGTTATGGAAATAGCATTAAACTTGTTCTCTCTCCAAGACAAAACGAGTACAATAAACCTCAATTAGCTTCATACGCTGGTCTATTTAGTTACAATATTTATGAGAATGGTGTGATATGGCCTGGTGAATCTAATTCAGGTGAAATTACTAATTACACTTTCCAAGACATTGAGCGTGACAAATATGGTCGTCCAATTAATGGTCTTTACGGATGTATTGATAAAGCCGGTAATAATCACTTCAACTGGAGTGCCACTACTGAGTGTGAAGGTACCAACCCTTCAAAAGACACTGATACTGATATTGATACTACACCAACAACTAAACCAACAGTTGAGGCTACAATCAAGCCAACTACTGAAGCTACAGTTGAACCAACTGTGGAGTCAAGCGTTACTCCAACTCCACAACCCTAGTTTTAACTACCACCAAAGATATATTATATTTTTGAAAGACGAGGCCCTAATATGACGAAAAAAAATCCATCAGCATTATTCGTTGGGAATGAGAAGATTGGAAAAGCAATTGCAGCAATGAATCCATCGTGGGATTTTAAAGGTTCAATTCCTAGTATCGCTCAACTTTGGTCTGGTCTTGGAGACGGAACTATAGATAGTGAAGTTCAAATACTTCTTGTTCATGATGCTTTCTTTGATCCTAACGGAGAAAATAAAGAGTTCGAAAATCTTATTAATTCAATGGCTCCATATTGTTTTCTAGGTATTATTAATTACACCCCGGAAAACAATGACATGATTCGTGAAAGAATCGAAGCTGAAGCATACGCTACAAGCAATAGCGGTCAAATTCAATATTACTTTATTTCAAAAACTCAGGCAAAGAAAGATTTAGATGAGGCAATATCTCTTTATTTGAGAACAACTGATAATACAGAGACTGCAGATATTATTTCTGGAAACACTTCAACCGAGGATTTCAATAAGAAGAGAAAAGAGGACGAAGAAGAAAGACAGTCCGAATTTAACGTTTCTAAAGAAAATGTAAATAATAGTGGTACCCTTGGTCAAATAGTTGTTGTTACATCTAGTAAAGGTGGATCTGGTAAATCAACTGTTGCTATTACTCTTGCTAACTATATGGCTGTTTCTTCTGTCGAGTCTGTAAAGATGAAAAGGGAAAAAGAAAAATTAAAAATTCTTTTAGTTGATCTTGACGTGCGTGATGGACAGTTAGGTTTTATTACTAATAATTATTCTCCAACGATGCTTAACATTCATAAGGGAAATATGAGTGAGCAAAGTATTGATGATACTATTATTAAGAATAATAGGTTAGGGATTGATTTACTTTTAGCTCCTAAATTTGGTCGTCATGCTAATGATCTTCCACCTGAATTTTTCGTAGAGCTATTGCAAAACTTAAAATCAAGATATGATTATATCATTCTTGACACTTCCGTTAATTATCTCGACCCATTACTTGAAAAGGTCGCTTACCCAATGGCAGATCAGATAGTCTTCGTTACTGACATTGTAATCAACTCTATCTTCTCTATGACTCGATGGATTAGGGAAACAACTGGGCCTCGTGAGAAGCAAGGAATGGGAATTAGTCGAAATAAAATAGGTATTGTAGTGAACAAATCTCTTGCAGGTGTAAATTCTGATGATAAGATTAAACAAGCTGTAAGTGGATTACCTATTATTACTGTTGTTCCTTCACAGCCAAAGCTCGCCGCGCTGGCTGCTAACACTCAATCAATGGATATGTTACTTCAACACGGAGCATTCAAAGAAGCGATTGCTAAACTTGCTAGAGCAATTACTGGACAAAAATATAAATTGACTCCAATTCCTTGATTAATATAAAATTTCTCTTTTGAGAAAAAATAAAGAAAAGCACGGACGAACCGGTGGTAGGGGGAGTCCGTGCTTTTCGAGTTTTATATAGAAAGATTAGTATAATATGAATACGTTTAAGGAGCTTTTTAATGCCGAAATATCATGTTAATACTCAAACTGGAGAATCAGGTTTATGTAAAGTAACAACAGGGGTATGTCCCTTTGGATCTGATGATGAACATTTTGATACGATTGAAAAAGCTCGCTCATTCTATGAAGAAAGTTTCTCTCTACCAATGACTGTTGAAAAGAAAATACCAGAATCAGACGTAAAGAATCTCATTAAAGAGTTATTAGATGCATCACAAGAATATTATCAAGGTTCTGGGGAATCAGAACTAAGTGATGAAGAATTTGACGCTAAACAAGCGTATCTTCACTCTCTTTCAGATTCTGGTCAGTATCAACATTTGTTTACAGAAGGGACAGACGGGTACAAATTACTCGACGGTGACGTATCACTAGGTACACAAACTAACAGTGATGAAATTGTTCATCACGAAGTACCAATGCTTTCCCTCAATAAAGCTAAAAAAGAGGAAGATTTAATGTCTTTTCTTGATAAGACTAGAAAAGACGGAGCCACAAGTTTTAGATTACAAGCGAAACTTGACGGTCTAGCGATATCTGTTTACTATAAAGAAGGTAAAATTAGTCGTATTGCCACAAGAGGTGACGGATCTGTAGGTGAGGATGTAACTTATCTCATTAAGGACCCATCAGTAAAAGTACAAGGACTTCCTCTCTATATAGAGGAAAAAGAAAAAGTAGAAGTAAGAGGAGAGCTATTCTTCACTAATGATCAATTTAAAAAAGCAGACGATGAAAGATTTAAACTCACTGGAGAGCACTTTAAAAATTCAAGAAATTCTGCAACCGGGCTTCTCAAAAAAGCCAAACTAGGAATAGGTTACCCAGTAGAGTTCACATTCTCTACATATTCAACTCTTAAAAACGGAGTGATGAAGAACCTCAAGGACCTAAGCCCAAATGATGGATTCCTTAGTGTAGATGACCTTACTGAAACTCAATTATCTTTTACTATTACGAACCTTTCAACAAATAAAGAAGTAATGGATGCGATTAATGAATTTGGAAAAGTCAGACCTGGTTTCTCTATCCCTACTGATGGTGTTGTCATTAAACCATCAAATGAAGGTGAAATGTACGAGAAAAGTGGGGTCACTTCTCACCACCCAGTCTCTCAAATAGCATGGAAGTACCCTGCAGAGAAAGCAAAAACTACAGTTATAGGAATTAATCTTACAGTAGGTAAATCAGGTAGAGTAACTCCAGTTGCTAAAGTTGAACCAGTGAACCTTGCCGGGTCAGAGATTAGCAATGCTTCATTACATAATTTTAATCTTATTCATCAAAAAGATATTCGAGTAGGAAGCATTGTTCTTATTGAAAAAGCTAATGACATTATTCCTCAAGTAGTTGCTGTACTTTCAAATCCAGAAGGTACAGAAAAAATACAAATTCCTAACGAGTGCCCATCGTGCAAAGGTAAGCTTTCAGCTAAAAGAGAAGAAGCTGGAGTATGGCCACCGAAAACCCTTAATTGTAATAACCCTAATTGTCCATCAAGAGATTACTTTGCATTAAAAACTGCCGTTGGTAAGAACTTCTTAGACATTGATAAACTTTCTGAAGTTACACTTAATCACTTTAATGAAATAGGCAGGGTTAATGATATATCTGACCTTTATACTCTTACTAAAGAGGAATTAAGTAATAGTGTTTATGGTTACTCTAATCAAGGCAACCCACGACGTTTAGGAGAAAAAATCGCTGAACATATACTTGAACATTTAGAACTATCAAAGAAAAGACCACTTACTAAAGTACTTCCATCGCTTAATATTGACCTTCTAGGTCCGTCTACTGCCAAAGCGCTTGTCAAGCGCTTTGGAGATATTGATGGAATTCTTAACGCGAAAGAAAGTGAAATAGCAGTACTTGATGGGCTTGGAGATATAAAAGCAAAGAAAATCTACGATGGGTTGAGAATGAGGTCAGCACTCATTCAGAAACTTCGTGATCATGGAGTAGAATTTACAGTTCCACAAGCTTCACAATCAACAGACGATAGTTCTGAAGGGAGCTCCAAAACATCTCTTAACGGATTGTCTTTTGCTATTAGTGGTAGTGTACCGCCCGGTTTCTCTAATCGTAATGCATGGGTAGATTATATTGAGAGTAACGGAGGAATTTTCCACAGTTCGCCAAAGAAAGATACTTCTTATATTATTGGAGATGAAAGTTCAACTTCTTCAAAGACAGTGGTCGCTAAGAAACTTGGGCTAAAGTTCATGAGCCCAGAAGATTTCTCGTCAACTTTTAATAGTTAACAATAGGGCGCTTCTCTTATTATAAAAGGTCGTATATTGAATTATATTTATCAATATACGACCTTTTATTTTACACCTATAAAGTCTTTATATAGTCAAGATAATCTCTAAGTAGTTTTGCTACTCGAGGCTCTCCAGTCTTTGACTCCATCTGAATATACATATCTATTTCATTTTTACGATAACGATTAGAAGTTGTGATAATCTCATCAAAAATTTCTCGCACTGATTCACCTGCAGGATTATCTTTAATCATTGCGTATTTTTCAGAAAGATCATAAAAAGTATCGGAAATCTGCATATAGTCATCTTCAGTTATTGGTTTATCAGTAATAATTGACGATTTTAGTACAGCGGGTATAGATTTATTGTTTTTATTTTGTTCATAAGCTACTCTTGCTTTAGCGGCTGTTGGATAATGATCTGCCTCGCCACCAAAAGGGCAATTGCCTTGTAGTGCTTGACAGACACCTACTGTCCCGCTATTGTTAATATGAAATTTTGGCATATTGTTCTCCTATGTTCAGCCTCTTGCTCAGCTAAATTCTCATCCGTTGACTCGTAGTAGGGCATGTTCTCTTCGTCTATTTAACGATCCGAGGGGTTATTGAAAGCGTCTAGCCAAACCTCGTACTCCGGAGAGCCCTCAGGGTGGGGATTGCTGTGGACGGATTGCCCCGTGTGATAAGCCTCATCCCCGTCCATAGCAATGGAATAGAGATCATTCTTTTGTGTATTTGACATTTGAGAGAAGGCTTGGTTTTCCATCTCTTTTTCAAAAGCACGGGCTGCTGAAACTATAGAATCATAATGATCTTCTGGGCCGCCAAAAGGGCAATTGCCTTGTAGTGCTTCACAGATACCTACGTTCCCGCTATTATTAATATGAAATTTTGGCATATTGTTCTCCTATGTTCATAACTATTTATCTAACTACTCTTGATAAAATGTTACTTATGAATAATAAACTACACTCAGTAATGGTAACAGGTCACAGACCTAATGTTTTTACTTCAAAAACTAAGTCTTTCGCTCTTGAAGAAATGCGAAGAATTGCTTCTAAATTAAAAAATGATTATGGTATGCAAGAAGCGATTACTGGAATGGCTTTAGGAGTTGATACGTGGTGGGCTCAAATTAATTTAGAGTTGGGTGTTCCTATTGCAGCATATATACCTTTTGAAGCGCAAATTAATAAGTGGCCTCAAGAAAATGTAGACGAGTGGAAGAGAATACGTTCTCTTGCTAGTAGAGAAATAGTAGTAGCAGATCATTTTTCTGTAAGAAATTTGCACGCAAGAAATGACGCAATGATTAAAGATTCTGATCTAGCTGTAGCCGTGTGGGATTCTGAAAAAACCTTCGGAGGAACATACAGCGCAGTACAGAAAATTCTTAAAAAGGGGTTACCTGTTGTTATTATTGACATTCATCAGATGAAAACATACAAAAAGAACTTCTAACTAACAAGAGACTGCAGTCTAACAGGCAATTTCCGTTCAGGCACATATCTCGATTGAGTCTTAGTAAGAGGCTTTTACTCTCCGTTTTCTTTAAAATCTTCAACAAATTTTTTAATAATTCTTGTGGGACCTACATCTTCTATAGCTTTAGATCGAACTGATTTGACATGATCTAAATAAGATTCATTATTAATGTGAATTTTCTAGCCATTATTAAATCCTTATGTAGGGAGGTTTAAAAACTTATCTAAACAGTAACTCACTTTTCATCTACTAGACATGCTCTATAGTAACGCTATAGCGTTACTATAGCTGATAAAAAGCTGTTAAATATCGATTTTTGATAAAAAACATCAAAAACTGTGGAACTCATCATCTCTCATTAAAAGATAGAGACTATTTAAACTAAGCTGCTTAAAATGGTAAAATGTTTACAACGAATGGAGATTCCATATGAAAAAATTAAGGGAAATCGCTGGAGAATACTCCGCACGAAAACTTACAGCTGATCAGAAAACAAGACAAGCGACAGTTGAAATATACAAAGGAAATGAAAAGCTTTTTACTCTTTACCAGAACCTTGACAATGAAGATAAAACTAAAGATTATGAAGATATCCACATTCACAATAGTAAAGAAACGCAACTCTTTAAAGATTACGCAAGAACTCTCCCCTACATTTCTCAAGAGATAACTCGACGAAGTCATTCAGATAGCCCAAAGAGAGAAAGTTTTGTTCTCTTTGTTGATTTTCTTGCTTTTATTCTAGTAACTGAAATTGTTTCTGAAAGAGGTTATATTGTTGTTACTAAAGAAATTCCTACTCCCGAAAATATTCTTACAGATTTTTACGAGACATCTTTTTTTAAAGATGAATTAGAAGAGCCAACGAAAGTAATAGAACAAATTAAGTCTGAAGGTTGGGTTTATATTTATGATTCAATTAATGATGAATTTATGGAGCTCCCATAATTATTATCTCTCACACAAAACCCCCAAGGCAATAATCCTACCTTGGGGGTTTTGCTTTACTCTAGAAAGTGTTATTCAACTGGGATTGAAACGACGCTCGCATCTTCCTCATCGCTCTTTAAAGCGACAGCAGGAACAACTACAACAGCCATCCCATTTTCTACTTTGACTGTGACCTTCTCAGGTTGACTAATATTAATAGAAAACGCTACGACTTTTCTAGAGAAACTTCCGGCTTCTTCCTTCTCAGCAACAATAGAAAGTTTCTTATCTTTAGAAGAATAATCAGCTTTTACATCTTTGGCCGAAAACCCTGGAACCTCTATCGATAACGTAATAGTTCCATCTTCAGCAACATCACGCTTAAAATCAGCCAAATCTTTATAAGAGTCTTTAAACTCACTAAAGAAATCACCAAGGTCATTAATCTTTGAGAAAAATGCCTCCGGAACAGTAACAAGTGTTCTGTTAAACATGTTTACCTCTCCTTCTTAAAAGTAGATGTTAAGTGTAATAACTAATATTACACTCAGTAATTATAACGATAAAGTTATCAAATAATTCCCAAAATCACAGAAAATATTGAAAAAATTTGAAAAATATTGCAGATCTTAATTCTAAAATCGAGAAACTAACAGACTCCACTCGTCAAAAATTAGAAAATATCGTCAGAATGAGGAGCGTTTCGTGGAGAATCATCAATAAAGAAATCTTCACTAGACTTTGAAGAAGATTTTACTGTATTTTCACTAACAGTACCTTGAATTACTCCAACATTACCCATTGAAATTTCATTAGGGTTCTTTGAAATGTAATATTCTTTGCCAACTAACTCGTCAGGTAAATACTGTTGCTCGACAAAACCCCCAGCGAAAGAATGCGGATATTTATACTTCACACCATTACCAAGAGCTTTAGCTCCATAATAATGAGCGTCTCTCAAATGCGAAGGGACCGGGCCAGTAATACCCATTCTTACATCTTCCAAAGCCTTATCAATACCCACAAGTGCCGAATTAGATTTAGGAGCATTAGCTACCGAAAGAGCAGCCTGTGAAAGAATAATCCTTGCTTCTGGAAAACCAATAAGAGCGACAGCTTGAGCAGCAGCCACTGTTGTTTGCAAAACACTTGAGTCAGCAAGACCTACATCTTCACTAGCAGCAATCATAATTCTACGAGCAATAAAACGTGGATCTTCTCCTGCTTCAATCATTCTAGCAAGATAATGAAGTGTAGCGTGAGGGTCGCTACCTCTCATAGATTTAATAAAAGCGCTCGTTACATCATAATGCTGATCATTATCCCAACGCACTAAAGCCTGTTGAGCCGCAAGTTCTAGCCCTTCTTTATCAATTACATTCTTCTTAAAACTATGAGAAACACCAGCGGCAGCCTCAAGAATAGTCAATGCTTTACGAGCATCACCACTACTAATACGCGCCAGAATCTCTAAAGCCTCATCAGTAAGAGTATATTTACCGTTCAAACCCCGTTCATCAAGAAGCGCATTTTTAATAATAGACCTAATATTATCCTCAGATAAAGGATGTAAAGTCACCATTAAAGAGCGTGATAATAACGGAGCTACAATAGAAAAACTTGGGTTCTCCGTAGTTGCCATAATAAGAGTAACAGACTTATTTTCAACAGCAGGTAAAAGACTATCCTGTTGATTCTTACTAAAACGATGAATCTCATCAATAAAAAGGATTGTCTCTCTACCGTCTTCCTGACGGCCCTTAGCGTCATTAACAGCGAATTTTACCTCTTGAATACCGTCACTTACCGCTGATAATTCAAGGAACCTCTTGTTAGACTCTTTAGCTATAAGGTAAGCAAGTGTAGTTTTACCTGTTCCGGGAGGTCCCCAAAGGATAAGACTAGGTGGAACAAGAGAACTATCAGCAGTTTCTGGATTTAAGAACCTTTCCACAGGTGAACCCTTGACAAGGATTTGCGACTGTCCAAAAAAGTCTTGAACAGTTTGCGGGCGCATTCTAGCGGCAAGCGGAGCTTTAGCGTTAAACTTTGGAACGCCGACTCTATCAGATTCTAAATCAGGAAATAAACTCATTATTCACTACTTTCTTTCTATGAAAACTTTACATCTTTTAAAGACGTGGGATAAAAATCAATAACTATACTTTGAAGAAATAAATTCATTTCAATTGGAACGTCTCCGATGACTTCTCCATAACCCATTTGCAATCCATACACCTTAACAAGATCATCACCAAGGTCAGTAAAGTCGTCCTTAGATTCTCCATCAGAAAGGATTTTAACAAGAGAATTAATAGGGAAATCATCAAGAGCTTGTCTCATCATGATAAGAAAAGTATAGAAAGCATCAGATAAATGCGAAATAGAAACAACAATTGTTTCCACTTTAATTTGCATGAGATCAAAGATAGAATAAAGAATCTCGTCAAAAATTAATTCATTCTGTATAATATCCCCACTTGTTGGTTCAGATTTAAACAAATTAGAGTAAACTTTATCCCGTTCAATAAGAACTCCATCGTGTTCTTTAATAAAGGATTTAGCCCACTCGAGGTCTTTTTGTGAATTTCCAACAAGAAAAACATTCATATTAACCTCCGCATTTATTACTATTATACCAATGTATGACGTTAAAAACTTGATAAAATAATAGTGAAAAAATGAAAGTATGAATAGCAAGTAAGGGAGTTCCATAATGGATTGGTTAAAAAATCAACACCGCTACACTAACAAAGACGAAGCCCTTACCATTATTTCTGACTACCGTGGTTATATTAAATGCGATGGATGCAAACTACACAAGTTTAAAGATCAACCATTCTTCAATGCTACTGACTTAGTCGTCCACTTAAAAGAGCACATAGAAGCAGGGGACAAAGTTTCTAAAAAGCTACTTAAAGAAGAAACTTATCTTCCAGAACACTTTAACCAAAAATACCTTAATTCTTACACTAAGAAACAGCAAAATATACTTGACGATGCTGAATTTAATGCATGTAAATTTGGCTCTAATCACGAACCTCTACCATATGATCCGATTATAGAGGATCTAGAACACATTCGCTATAAAGAAAGAAAACATTACTCTTTCGCTAAAAAGACTAAGAAGGGTATATCACTATATTCTCACTCACGAAAAACTTTCGGTAACTCTAAAAGAGAAAATGAGGAGAAAAACCCTTTCAAAAAGGTCCGCCGCGAATATTTGTTTCTCAAAAGTTGTATTTCTTTACAATTCAAGAAAAATTCTGACCACCCTGATGCTGCAGTTAATGGGAACCTTTATCATTGGGACGAAGATGCGATATATGCAGTTTACTTCCAACCTCTCGTAGGAATGGAAGTCTTAAAGTTCTTGCAAGCCGAACCTGATCACCCATGGGCTCAAAAAATCATGAAAACTATGGAGAAAGCATCCTCAGAATCCTTCAAAATAGGTAAAGAAATTTACCAAAAATATTCTGAAAATCTCAGGTCAACCTCTTAAACTTTAAAATTCTTGCTTCTTAAGACGAACATATACATGAGAATCCCAATACTTTTCGGACTCTTCCCACTGTTCTTTAGAGTATTCCCTTAACGTTCCACCTACAGAATTAGAAGCATTCCTTTTCATAGTATTAGGGTGCATAGGTACAAATTCTTCAGGTTTAGAATTAACACTCACAATTTCCCACTCAGCAATACTTGATCTATCATCATCCTTAGCAAGAACATCAGCTCTATAAAGAACTACATCCACATGATGAGCAGGAGCATATTCATCCCCCATGATCACTCTAATCGGTACCGGATCTTCCTTCTCAACTCGAGCTTCCCAAACAGTTTCAACAAGATGCTTGTTCTCATCATTTATTTCTACAATATTAGTATAAAAACCTTCAGAAGGAACATGAACTAAACGAACATCCCCATCCACACTACCAGTACCTGGAGACCAATTATCCATATTCTTCATGACAAGGTTTTCTAGTTCTTCCCAAGTTCCAGACCACTTCTCATTCTTATCGCTTTTCTCTGCAACCTCTTTAATAAAATTACTAGACATGACAAGTCCGGTTCTCACAAGCTCTCCATTCTTCATCACTAATGGATAAGAATCAAGATTCTTTGATAATGACGTGATCGTAAGTGCCTCAAGTTTTGATTCCAGCCAACCTCTAGCATCTTTCATCGTATCAAAATGTTCTCCACCTACTGGGCAAGGTCGCTTAAAAGCTCTACAAACTGCAGGCTCTCCATTTATAGAGATGTGGTATTTAGGCATAAAAAGACTCCAATTTAGATGATTTTTCTAAAAAGTTTCAAAAAGATGTTACTCTTTCCACTTAAAATTCGAGTCAGTAGGGAGATTACCAAAGACAACAACATTCCGCTTACCACACTTCTTACAACGATAAATAGGTGAATCATTATAATAAGCATCAAAATTCATCATTACACTCCAATGTCTAGAAACGAGAATTCATTAACTCATCAAAATAATGAGGGTAAGCGCTTTGACCTCGAGCAGTACGAACATCAACTTTACCGCTTCTAACAGCCTTCACAAGTTCATGCTCCATAGTAATCTTATTGTCAATCTGGTACTCACGAATACCTCTCACATCACCCTTAAGTATCAAATCTTGAATCTCACGAGTTACTGGAAGAACCTCACGAACAGCAAAGCGACCCTTACCATCAACAGTCTTTAACAAGACCTGATTAGCAAAACCACGAGCAACATCACTAAGTCCAGACAAAATCCTTAATTGCTCATCACCCTCATACAAAGACTTAATACGATTAATAGTCGCTGGAGCACTATTCGTATGCATAGTACTAATAGCAAGGTGGCCCGTCTCAGCAGCCCTTAACAACTCATTCACCTCAACACGATTACGAACCTCACCCACCATAATAATATCCGGCGCCTGACGCATCGCACTAGTCAAAGCATTAGAGAAACTACGCGCATCCTTACCAACCTCACGCTGAGTTACTAAAGCCTTACCCTCATTACCAAACACGAACTCAATAGGTCGCTCAATAGTAATAACCTTCTGCGCGCGCTCTAACTGAATCTTCTTTAACATGCTAGCAAGCGTAGTACTCTTACCAGTACCAGTAGGTCCATTCACCATTATCAAACCATTAGGTAGCTCTGTCCAACTAAGTAATTCTCCACTGATACCCAACTCTTCAGGAGTAGGAACCTTGTCAGCAATCACACGGAAAACCATGAAGATTTCACCGAAACTTTTACCAACACTCAAACGCATTCGGCGACCACGATGCTTGCCAGTCTTTATTACATAACTCGTGTCCAACTCTAATTCTTCAACAAAATCAGCCTCAAGAACATGGGAAATAATCTTTTGTTGTAACCTCTGAGTAATATTACCAGTCAATTCTACATAACCAGGTTGTCTATAAATGTCACCAAGTATCGTAAAACTCACTTGATCATTAGGGTTAATATGCACATCAGAAGCTCCAAGGTCAATAGCATCACTTAAAACCTTATCAATATTAAACCCAAGTAACGGATCCTCATCATCCTCAACAGCAAAAGCACCAAAAGACTTCGATAAAACCTCTCTCGGCTCTTTAACTTCATCGGAAACTCCACCAAAAGAATCATTCTCATCATAAGAGTTATCTGAAGAATCACGCATTTTAATAAGATCATCAAGGCTGCTAGAGAACAAATCATCTTCAACTTCAGAATCCTCAATTGCCTCTTGAATAAGAGCCTCTAAATTTTCCGCATCGGGCAATTCTGGAAATTCTGGAAGTTCATCTGGACTAACATCAGGTAAAGAGAAACTATCACTAGTCTCATCAGGTAGTTCTCCAGAATCATTATCAAAAACCACGATCAAAACCCACTATTCCTATAAAAACACTACACATAATATCATCAAGTCGCGTTATAAAGTCCACAAGTCACGCTCCTTAAACACACCATCCTCAGTAAGAACAGGGACAATATTAAGCTTACCACTCTGCAACATACCCAAATCTTTACCAATCTTTTCAAGCTTTCGAGCAGGCCCAACATTCTTACACACCCAAATCACTTTTGAATACAACCTGGAGTCCAACAAGTACGCCCTTAAAGTCTTCTCATAACTAGCACTAGGTTTATTATTAATCTCAATCTCAACAGCAATACTATTAGGAGTACCATCACTATTACGAGGACGCTTTACCACTAAATCAGGAACGTGATAAGCCAACTTCACATTATAAGGAGGCATTAAAGCCCACATGTACTCATTACCATACACTTGTTCTGGACTAGGTCCAAACTCTACCCCACCGGCCTCTTCCCAAGCAGCAAACTCACGCTCAATAAGACCAATAATCTGTGGTCTATACACATCACTCTTATCAAACATCTTCAACTTACCAAACGATGACTGGATCTCTAACTCACTCACAAGTTTCTCACCAAACCGTGGATTACCCTTCTCATCCTCACGATTACGCTCTGGAAAATTATCTAAATGCAACACATCAACATTAGCTCCCCACAAATTAGCCGCAGTATTATTCACCGTGAACTGGTGAGGGAACATACTAAAAGTTAACTTGGACTCGATAACCCTCGGTAAATCAAACCCACTTACCACAAGACCAGCCTCAGTAAGGAACCAAATAGGACGAGCCCCATACAATTTCTTATCAATAACAAGACCCTGCAAACGAAGTTTCTTCAACCTCTTATACATGGTAGACTCTGCCTCACTAAACATTCGAGACAAATGCTTAGCTGTAGCATACCTAAACATTGCAAGGAACTCTAACACCTCACGTTCCTTCCACCCAAAACGAAAACGAGTACCACGTTCTAAAGCCTCACGACCACCAATAGCTCTCGTAAGGCGCTTCACCCTCTCCTTACGCTCAGCCTCACTCTCATTACCACCAGCAGGCTTCCTCAACAATACCGCACTATCTCCACGACGCTGGAACTCTGACTTACTTAACTCTAAATTCCTAAAAAACTCTAACTCTTTACCATTCAAACGACCATCACCACGAGTCCACTGGTAACGCTGGCGCTCCCTCACAGGGGTAGCTCCAACCCAATCCGAAGGTGACCCAAACTCTTCACCAGAACCCTCACCTTCAGGTTCACCCCTCACAAGTGGATCCTTACCTCGAGTTTTTCCCCTACCACGAGAATCAACCACAACCTCGGTCACCCTCTTAGGACTAAAATCACTATCAAAAACTCCAGACTTCGTTAAAGAACCCTTCTCACGAGCCGCTTGAATACGCTCACGATCCTCCACACTAGTCTCACGAACCCTATTCACAAGGTTCAAAGCACCCTCTGGCAACAACTCACGCTCAGGAACACCATCAACCAACCTAGGACGATAAGGCAAATCATCACTATCACTACCAATAAATGGGTTATCTCCCCCACCAGGCTCACTCACACGCCCACGAGAATCAACAACTTCCTCAACAAAAGAGTCACCAGACTCATCAAAATCACCCTCATCATCACCCACAAAAGGATTAAAAGCTTCAACAGGTTCATCACTAACAATGATTTCGCTCTCACCCTCACCACTCTCACTACTCGAAACTCTACCCGCAACAGCATCCTCATCATCACTCAACACTTGATCAAGCTGTGAATCAAACCCCTCAAAAACGCCATCACTATCATCCTCATCTCTCTCAACAAAACGAGAGTCACCTCCAGAAAGACCGCTCACATCAATAGAATACTCGACTCCATCATCATCCACAAAAGGATTAAAAGGCTCACGAGAAAGAGAATCACCACTACCAACTAAAGAATCATCACCAGAACCAACAAACGAATCACCCTCAAGTTCATCATTAACAACTCCAGCAACCTCACCCTCTCCCAAATCATCACCCGAAAGTTCAGAATCATCACTATCTATAAAAGGGTTCACCACACTAGCAGAATCACTATTAGAATCTAAAACATCACTAACAACAGGTTCAATAACCAAAGATTCGCTCTCGAACTCTGGAGTTACTCTACCAGGAATACCACCCTCACTCACATAATCAGATTCCTCATCCCAAGAATACTGCTCATCCTCTCCAACAGGATCCTCATCCACAAAGTCATCACTAACAGGTCCATCACTCGAATAAAAAGAGCCAAAATCATCCTCGCCAGAACCCACGCCACTTGAATCACTATCGAAAGAACCAAAAGGTACCTCACGCCAAGAATCAAAATCAACAAGAGCACTCACAATACCATCAACACCAACACTCAATACTCGAGCATCCACATGATGACCCTCCTCATCACTAAGGGTCACTAAATCATTCACCACAGGAACAATACTCTCTCCAAGAACATCATCAATAGAGAACTCAGCAACAGAATCTCCACCAACAGAATTAAAATCAAGAGCAAAAACACCAACAGGCTCTCCACCAAAATCATGAATAACAGGTTCAGGAATGCCAATTCCAGACTCAAGAGCCGCATCACCCTCCACAACAGGCACAACAAGTTCGCCACCCTCTACACCAATTACAACTCCAGAGTCACCACTTTCAACAACTGGAACAACACTATTAGAAGTCTCACTCGCCACACGACTTCTACCAAAATCCTCAACCTTCTTAGAATTAAAAACAGGACCCTGACGCTTAACCGGAACAACACCCTCAGGAACAACACCTGATTCTACTCCACCATCATCCGAACCAAGAACTCCAAAACCCTTAGGAGCAAAAGGTTTAACAACCCTCTTCACTCTAGAAGCATCACTCACAAAATGAGGATCACTGCTCTCAAGTTCAGAATCAATAACACCATCACCCTCAATACCACGAGAACTCAAAGGGTTCGGCTTTCTAGAATTCAAAGGATCACGTACCACAAACTTCTTAGAAACATCACTAGAGTCACTAGAACCACTCAACGGATTATCATTCACAATAACACCAACCTTGCTAAAACCTCAACTGTGAAACGGCGTCTTACATACATAGTATATACTACAAACTAAACTCAACACACCACTACCCACACTACCAATACCAGTAGCAGCAGAGTTTCCCAACACAAATAATATCGGACTAAACTAAGTCCCACTTATAGCCAACAAAAAATACGTTTACTAAAACAAAAACCTCAAAAACACAATACTACTATATTAATCAAAGAACAACCCAAACCCGCGGACCTCACTACCGTTCGTTCCGGGACTACTCACTCCGCTCGTAGCCATAGAGTCACTACTCACCCTACCACCACTACTTGGTGCTACTCGTTCATAGTGACTCTAGTGGTCCGGTCCACCCCAAGGTCGCTACGCTCGCCAACCGGTCCGCACCGGTGAACTTCCAACACTTACTAAAACTGATTGAAAAGTTCACCGCTGCTACCCGGTCGCCTCGCTCCACGACTTGTGGCTCCCCGTCCCCGTGGCGCGGCACTCCTTGGTGGCTTACTCGCCCGAGTGGTGGACCGGACAACTCCACACGCTCGCGGTGCTCGCTGTGGACCGGTCCTCACCCCTCTGGCTCGTGTGCACCTTGGCACTCTGCACGCCTCCCGGCGTGCCTCGCGCCGGTGCACTCCCCTGGGGCGGTGACGGTAGACTTGTGCTTGGGCAGAGCGGTAAGGGAGTAAAGACTTGGCCCTTCCGGAAACTTGGTAAAGGGCTGTTGGAAGCCATGGACCCCTAGTGGTGAAGGTGGTGGTCCGGCGCTTGACGGACCGCGAGGGTAGCCACCCCACTTGGGGTGGCTGGACCCTTGGCGGGGAGTCCTGGTCCGGAACGGTACCTCGAGTAGTGGAAGGCGCTCTCAAGGAGCGATGGTGTCCGGACATGCTGCTAGTAGGTCGTGTGGAAGTGGCACACTCGTGAAGCACTTGGTAGGAACAACTGGGTGCGAGATGAACCCCGAAGGGGGCACTCGAGTGCGCAGGTGTGACTGACAGTGTAGAGTGTGTCATTGGAACACTGGGCTACGTCTCGAGCAAGCGTGGACGTGACACCTAGTGACTTGTAGAGTGATTGGAACTACTCGTTGGTATAGTGGAGGCCAGTGGCGAAGGCGGACCCCGGTCCGCCTGAGCCTGGGTGAGTGAGACCCTCGGTGCTTGTAAAAGCCGGTTAAAGCCCCTATTGGGGTTGGGGGTTCAGAATATGGGGTGGCACTTGTCGTGTTGGTGAAAGCTTGTTAAAGCGAGCGGACTTTAAAAGCGTTGGGGTCTAAAAGCGGTGGTTAGTGGTGGCATCGGGTGGCGACCACTTGGTGGTTAGAGTGAGAGTAAGTGGAGGGTGGCTAGTGGCAGCTGTCGCTGGAGTGTTCCCCATGTCAGGGTTGTTTTCTTTTTTTTTTCTTTTTTTTATTTTTTGGGTTGATTTTTTTTGATGTTTGGTGGTTGTTTGTGTGAGTGTGGTAAGCGTAATTGTGAGGGTTTTTATTTTTGTGGTGGTAAAGGTTGTCTGCGTGTTCAGTGTTGTTTGTGTGGTGGTGTTGGTTGTGAGCGTAGGGTTTTGTGTTGATTTTGGATTCTATTTGTTTTTAGCGAACGAGCATAAAAATTGAATAATGATTTTTTGATGGCGGGGAGGCTGAGGGAATAAGTGTTTGTGAAAGTGTTTGTGAAAGTTTGTGTGAATTACCGCTCCTGACTCGATTGTGCTTGATGATTGTCGCTATGTTGATTGTTGGTAAAATGTTTAAGGGTTTTTGATTGCATGGTGATTTGATCTACATTTAACTAGAGGGTAGGTTTGTAGAATGGAAAGCGGGTTGAAAGTGGACAGTCTTGGTTTCACGCCTACTCTTGTTGTGAATAAGTTTCATAAGACACCGTTTGATGTGTATGTTGGTCGTGGTTCAAAGTGGGGTAACCCGTACCCTTTGACTGGTTCGTCGCGGGAGGAGAAACTTGAATCTCGAAAGGTTGTGATTCGAAGGTTTGAAGAGTATTTTCTTGCAACCTCTGATTTGTTGGATAGTGTGGTGTCTTTACAGGGTAAAAGACTCCAGTGTTTTTGCGCACCGTTGCCTTGTCACGCGGATGTCCTTGCGTTTTATGCTGATGCGATTTACTTGTTCGGTGAATTACCCGAGCAGTCAGCGTTCTCTATATTGTACCCCGAGGGTTAGACTACTGTTTTTAATTTTCAAAGAGTCTAGCGTGTTGAGGGGCTTTACCATTTATCCACTGGGTGGCGCCACTTTTAAAAAATGTTTATGAGGGAGCGGTTGTCAAACCTCTCGGTGAGGGTTCGGGTTTGATAAAACTTTAAGGATTGGTTGGTTGTAGAGTCACTTGTTTTGATTATTGAAAACTGTTAGCAGGGGTCATTGCTTGTTATTACCTAGTGTGTTTATGAGAAACAGTGGTTCTTGTTCTAACAGTGTTTTAGTCAAACCGTGATGCGTTGTTCGTCTTTAGTTGTGATCCTGGGAGACTGCGGTTTTTGACGGTGCGGGGTTTTGAAGGGTCTTGACGCTAGTCCAGAGGTTTATCAAAGTCTTTTTGAAAGTGGGTCTTGTTGTGGTGAATGTGCTTGTTCGCGTGATTGATAAGGATTCGCAGGTGGCGGTTGTAACCCTTCCTGATGGTTCCGAGGTTGTCGTGAACCTTTAGGTTGTTTTTGTGAATAGTGTTTGCAGGGGTGGACTGTCATTAGGTAATTAGTGAAAATCCGTTTTTGTTTGAGAGCGTGATCTTACTTGCTTGTCGTGTCCTCTGGCGTGTGAACATTCTGGAGTTTCTGAATGTCATTGTTGTTTTCTTTTTTTTTGAAATGTGGAATTGGTATTTGGGTCGTCAATTTAGATTGCAAGTAATCGTCAATTTGAAAAGGCTGGTCTTTTTAATTTTGTGATGAGAAGTATTGTACTTCTCCTTTCTTTTATGTATAATATTTAATAGGTAAGAAGTATTGTTGCGAGAAACTTTTTAAAGGGGGACACCCTTGCGGGGTTCACGAAGAGTTCTTGTGATGATTAATTCTCTAGAATTGGTTAGTGGGTTTCATAATGATTGATAATCTTGCGAAGTATAAGAGCGAGGGCTCGAATGATTCTTTACAGTGGGTTGCTTTTTTTGACCAGTGTGGGATCAATCTGACTCCCGCGATTCTTTTTGATGGTTTGAATGCGAAGCAGGTTTTTATTTTTGCGGGTGGTACGAATTCAGAGTGGGAAGAGTTAAAGCGTCGGGGTGGTGTTGGTTGGGCTGTTGGTTCGTGGGTTGGTTTGAATGGGGACGGAGCTTTTAACCTTGGTGAGGACCCAGTGATGATTGATTCGGTCGTGACAATTGAGAGTGGCGCGAATGTCATTGAAGAAGCTCCTAAAAGTGCTTTCGAAGTCTTTGCCGAATTAAGTTGGTTGTCCGAGAACTCGGGTTCCGACCCTAGCGATGATGACCTTATTTTCAAGGACTATTACGTGAAGTTGTCTAATGGAGCACTTGTTCCTTTTAGTGCAATTGTGTTCTCGTCTGATAAAACTGTTACTGTTATGGCTGACGGGTGGGGTTATGCTAGTTTGGACCTTGTTGACGAGCTCCGTGAGGCTTTGCGCGCACGTATTCGTTCTGTCAGATCACGAATTGAAGAGGGTTGATTAACTGGGCGCGCCCGGGTTCAATTTGAGGAACGAATAATGCGTCAGTGGAGTACTAATATGCTGTTAGAACCTCACCCGTGGCGAGCCAACTGTGGTTTCCTTTTAAGGTAACTTTCAGGTGGACTTGTCAAACTATAAGTAGATTATTAAAAGTTTTGATGAGTCTTGAGTGACTTCAGATTGAGAGTGTGGATGGTGGAGTTTTCGCCCTTTGGGTTGGCTTTCATTATCGTCATTCTGAATGACTAGAGCTAGTTTTAACACTAATTCTTTAGAGGTCACCTACGGGTGGCTTTTAAAGTAAGAGAGATATTGACAAGCCTTATTCGTTTCAATTATAATAGTGATTAACAACTATTAAGGAGTGACGCAATGGGTAAGGCATATCTCTTCCCTGGACAAATGAGCCGCGGAAAATTCAATACTGTTGAGACCTCTTGGAATAAGTCCCGCAGTTCGCATGTAAGCTCGGGGAGGGTTTTCTTTGTTATCGGTCTTGTTGGGGTCATTGTTTTTGGTCTCTTCTCAATCGGACAATATGTTTCCCCCGTCCGCACTTTTGAGAACTGTGTGGTGACTGACAAGGATCGCACGAGTAACTCGGGAGGTTTGTCCTCCATGAGGATTTACACTGACAATTGCGGTGTTCTCTTAGTGAAGGATAACTGGTTCGAGGGCGTGACGAACTCTGCCGACATTTATGGAAGCATCACTGTTGGGGAGACTTACACTTTCGAAACAACTGGCTATCGTGTTGGTCTGTTCAGTTGGTTCCCCATCATCAACAAGTCCACCGAGGTTGTGATTGAGCGATAGGTTTTGAACGTTTGAATAGCAAACCGCCACCATTATGCGGTGGCGGTTTGCTAGTAAGAGAGTAACTCTCGTTATAATCTTTTTGAGGAACTTTTGAAAGGTGAGAAAAATGACTCTGAGCGAAGGTAAAGTTTTTATTCTCTTTGACATTGATGGTGTTGTGAATGCTCTCCCAGATTCAGACGAGGATCTCTCTCATTGGGATAAAGAATCGTGGATTCGTACAACGCTTGCTGGAGTCTATGATGTGTGTTATTCGAAAGATCTAGTAAAAGAATTGAAAGAGCTTTTAACTGAATCTAGAGCGCAAGGAATGTGGTGTACCACGTGGAAGGATCGCGCTGTTTCAATACTTGCTCCAGAACTTGGTTTTGGGTCTGATTGGGATTGGATTCGAGAGACGGTCTCTAGAAATTTAACGTATTGGTGGAAAATTGAGGGAGTGAAAAAATTACTTGACTCGCTTTCTATTGAAGATAAAGTAATTTGGTGTGATGATGACATAAAGAGTTATAGAAACTTGCTCTCTTATTATTCTAAAACTCATGAAGTGTTTCAAGACCCTCGCGTTCTTGCTGTTGAATGCGAGAGTAAGAATGGGTTAACCCCAAAGAATTTAGAAGAGATGAGAAGGTTTCTCTCTTTGTAAATCTTGTCTATATCTCGCGCGATTGTACGACTCTTTTACGTGTAGTCGGCAAGAGACTAAGTTAGTTCAGCATTGTTAGATTATCATGTGTAACGATATGGATTTACTTGAAAACCTTGGTAGCCGCAGTATAGCAGTTACCAAGGTTTTCAAGTATGAGGGTTAAGAATCCTTACTTTCAGAATGAGACGGTAAATTCCTTGTCATGTCGAAAGACTTTAAGAATTCGACCGCCCGCGAATCTTTCATTGATCGCAAGCGATTCATAAATTGATGGACTTTTAGCATAAGATATCCTTCCTCCAGGTGGATAACAAGAACGATGTTCTCGGGTCCCTTAGTGAGGGGTTCAAAGGTAGAGTTTCCAATGCAAGAAGAGCTGAACAGTCATTTCAAAACCTTTCGTTGATAAGAACTACTATAACACGATTCTTAGAAAAATCAAACACACGATTTTTTTATTCTATTTCCTGAAAGTAAGTCTTTCTCTCTTTATTAAGACTAATGAATTCTATTTCTCTATCAACGATGATAAACTTCTGTCCGTATTTACATCTCCACTTTGTCCCAATTGGCAACCTAATTTTGACACCCTTACCTCTATCAATTTCAACTTTGATTCCCATAACACGAGTATTTATGAGAGCGCGCCAGATTTTAGACTTATCACTATTCTAATATGTAATAAGCAATCACTTTAGCTTTCTTACCCATGATTCTCTGATTCTGATCTTGAAAACCTAAATCATAAAAAAACTTCAACGTCAACGTTAGGGAGAGTACGAGTATGAAGATGCAAAGTGCGCAAGACTTTTGTCCCTTCCATAATATTAATGAAAGATTCTAGAAGTTTCCGTTCCATATTTTCGAGTAAGCCAGAACAGAGAAGCATGTAAAACTCCCTATTGACGCGAGAGTAATAATTTGTTAGGATAGTACTAAGTACTATAACCGGAAGGGTCTCGTTATGAATAAGAGAGTATGGAATGGTTACGTCATTGTTCAAGGCGGAATCGAGACTTCGGTTGAAAACTTTACGAATGTATTCCCAGTTCAAGAGCGTAGAGCTATCGAATTCTACCTTAATCCTGGAGATACTGTAAAGAAGGTTCTCATTCAAGAGGATGAGACCGGAGTTTATTCTGGTTGGATTCAAGCTGATAAAGAATACCCCACCCTTATCCTCCGGAAAGAAATTTTCGAAGTTCAGTTCCCCTACGGTTCTAGAGCTGAGGAAGAACGAGAATACGGAACAAAGATTTCACTTTCCCTTCAATTTGTTGACAGTTTTACGGAGTAAATAATGGATCTCATTTTTAACACGCTTTCGAAAAAGAACGCGAAGAAAGTTTCTAGAATTCTAGAAACGAAAGTAAAGAACAAAGACGTGAGGTTTGCCTTCTCATTGTGGCAGGCAGACACTGAAATGGCTCGGGATGTGCAAGATTTCTTGAATCTGCCTAAAGATGATTTGCAGAAACTTGTGAAGAGGGCTCAATATGTGAGAGTTTCATCTGAAGAAAGACTTTTCAATTCTGTTCTCTCTTACGAAGAACTTAAGGAGAACGCTACTCTTATTGGACGGGCAATCTTCAAGAGGAATGATCTTAATTCTGAAATGTTGAAAGAAGCCATTGGAATTTACAAGTTAACTCTTGATGGTCTTGGGATTGATTATGAATCGGACCCTAATGGAATTTGCGGAAAAGTAAACCCGACTTACCCAGAACATCAATGTGTTTACCCAGCCGGTCACGCGCGTCTTTTCGTCGATGAAGAGGTGGGTTATTGGGATCACTCTGACAATGTGTCTTATTGGGGTATCTTTTGAATACTATTATTGCTACTCTAGGGTATTGGAACTCTAAGGATAATAGATTATCGAGCTTGAAGGGAAAAGAACCTTTCTCTTTTTATCTCGACGCATTTAACGAAAGGGACAATCATGAATCCAGATGAACTTTTTCAAAAGCTTTTACGCTTGAGTCGGTATTCGATCAAACAAGAAGACTTAAAGAAAATTTTTGACTTTGCTGACAATTATTTGTGGGATGGTTGGAAGTCCTGTAGTGGTTACTGGGATATTGACCAGATGAGAGACATATCTGAATATCTTTATGAGTATTTAGAAAAAATCGCTCCAAATGACCAAGGCAGATTAGTGTTTAATGAAACGAAAGATAGAATACTTCAATTGTATACAATCCACCTTTTTGTTAATTCATCTGACAAAGCCTTGGCTCTCGAAAATCTTAAAAATAGCCGGAATAATTCTGACTTTTTGCTGAGAGAGTCAAATGAGACTTTTGCTATTAGGGAAGGCTTCCCTGACATTGACAAAAACTTCCCAATAATAGATGGCTCTAATTTTAAAGATAGCTTTCTTGAGAGTTGGGGTATTAAATATGCATAAAAATAGCAGCTTTATTGATCTGAAATACATGTATGAAAAGCTTAAAGAGGAGAGACAACTCAATGATTTCAAAAGGTTAAGAGAGAAGAAGGATTCAAAAGTAGTTCTTAACAGGTCAGAATTTGACACTCTGGTAGACTTTTTCGCTACATATTACTGGGAAGGTTTTGTTTTAACTTCAGGTATTTTAAACTCTAGAGCTCTTGAAAATTTGATTGTTATTTTCAAAAGGTTCGACCAAGAACTTTCTCACAGGTTAAATGATCAAGATCTTACATTTACTTTACCTCTTGATGAAGTCATTACTCTCTACGAAATCTTGGAATTCGTTAAGAATTCTCACGAGGACTCAGTTTCTGAAAGGCTTCTTAAAGAGCGTTTAGCTCCAAAAGGATTACATTGCGGTCTTGATAAAATGAGTAAGTCTGAATAGTAAGGAAAATGTTATGAAGAACTTTTTTATCGCGGCGAATAGTGCAAAGATTGAACCATCAGAAACTTACCATTCAGAATACAGGTTATCTTGGGCAAAAATACCAGAGCAGACGATCAAATATATTGGTGAGCCGCACCCGTCTTTAAAAATTCAAGATACTGAAAAGTTTGTTATTGACGCCATCGGTTATGAATTTAATAACCGACAAGACGGGTACAAGATTAGTAATTATACTCTTATTAAAGAAACAGATTTTTATACTCGTGAAGAATCGTTAAATGAAACCTTGTGGCAAGATAAAGTGACTCCAACCGCTCGAAGGAACTCGTTCATTATCAATTCTTTCATTTCAGCATTCTTTATCATTGCTTCTAGCATTCTTCTTTATCTTTTCAAAGATTCTATTCATGTAAACGAAAAAATTATTTCTATTTTACAAGGAGTTGCAGCATTTGTTGCTATAGGTTTGGGGGTCCTTGCAGTTCTATTTCTTATATGGGGAATTACAAAGATTTCAAAAATTGAAGATCTTAAAAGCCCTAAAATTAACGCTTTAGTGCAAAGATATGACTTGTTTGATAAACCTGACCATTCTCTTACTATTAATATTCAAGAAAGTGAAAAGTTAACTACTCAAAAACTTAATGAATCTAAAGTAGAAATTGTTGCTCTAGAGACAATCATGAGAGTAATCCCTTTCCTTACTGCCATTATAGGGCTTACTACTCTTTTCTTCGTCTTTTTCTCTTTCAACCTTACATTCATTATTTCATGGGCAGTAGGCACATTGTTCACTATGCTTCTTTACCCTTTTGCTTTAGCTGAGGTTCTTTCAATCTATTCTGTAGCTTTAACTCTCTCTATTGATAGTGATAATAGGAAGAAGAACGCTTAGGAGTTAATCAACATGTTCAGGACTATTCTAGACAATTCTTTACAATACCGGTCAAAGAAAGAGAAGGATTCTACATCTTACGCAAGGATTAAAGAAATCAACATCCTACCTGGATCAGGCCCTTTAAAAGATAAGACTTTTTACACCGTTGATGGGATCCGTTACCAATACTCTTCAAAAGACGGTTATTCTATACATCCTGAGCTTTTAGTAAAAAGTGACTCTAACGGTTACATAAGAGAAGAAGAAATAGTTAACAACGTTCTCGAAGATTCTAAAATACTTCTTTCAGATTTCAAGGGGTCCTTAAAAAAGATTGTGTATATTTCAAGCGGTCTAGTTCTCTCAACTCTACTTCTTTTTATGTCACTCTTTCTATTCTTTAACATGAGTAATGAGACACGAAAAAATGTCTTTCATACTTTGGCTACAATTTTTCATATTGCATTCGCAGGCAGTGTCTTTCTATGTCTTGCCGCGGTAATTCTGGCTCTTCTTTATTACGTTTCAAAACTTACTTCTTTCTCATATTCTCACACAAAATTTACTGATCATACTTATCAGTCATTAGCATTCAACGAATTAAAGAAGAATTCTTGCGTAGGGCAAATCAGGATTGATCTTGATGAAACAAGACTTGAGACAGTTAAAAAGCTTGACAATAAAAAGCATTATTTGATAGCATTACAAGCAATGAGAGTTCTTAACTCTTATTCTATTTTTGTTGTGCTTCCTCTTATTGTACTTTTATCAACGCTTTCCAACTTTTTAACTACAGCAATAGGTCTTACTGTAGGTTTTGTCCTCTTTAATGCTTATTACACGCCTTTATCTCTCAAAATTGAAGAAAAAATATATTGTAAGGCTTTGACTATTATCATAAAAGATGATACAATGAATTAAGATCTTTCGATAAGGAGTTCTTTCGTGAATATTTTTGAGATTAACCAAGTGTGGGTGAACCCGCAAACTAGAGAAGTGTTTAAAATTACTGAAATATTTCGAGACGAAACTTGGTCAGAAGTGACTATCGAGAATCTTAAAGAATGTTCAAAGAAACTAACGATGAAGCGTCTCATTAGAGAGTATCGTTGGATCGGTTCTTTAGAGGGAGTCAAATAATGGCAACCGAAATTGTTGACATAAGGTTTTGTAATGATGAAGTCCCTACACTTTTTCATATTCAAGAAAACATAAAAACTAGTGATTTGAAACGAGCTTACAAGAAAGTTATCTCTGACTTAAATTTTGACCCTATTCATGAGTGGCGCAAGGTTGATAATAAAAGAATAATCACAAGAGCTCATATTCACAGTCTTGCAACTGGTGATTATTCCGAAGTAGAGGTGCCTTACAATGAAGACCCTTCTCTTCAAGATGGATTTTTTACCCTTGAATGTTCTGATGAGGAATTCATTGAGATCATACTTCAGTTAATTAGGATTCACCTTAGATCACTAACCTTTAAAAGGGTTATCGCGACTGATACTTTTATTCTCTCTTAAAAATATTGTGATGAGAATTTGAAGAAGCTTAGTAATAATACTCTTTGTTCAATTATTCAAGAATTTCTCTAGTGGGTATCTAAACTGCAGTTTAAGCAGTGTTAATCACTGCTTGAATGAATGACACCAAATTTTCATATAACCCTCTATAGTGACAGACTAACATCTATCTCTTCGTAAAGTAATGAAAATGGACAACTCTTAAAGTTAAATGAAACGATAGAGGAAGTGACCCTCAGGGGCATCATCATGCCACCAAGAAGCAAGAACCCATTCTGAAGAGTTATTGGGACTCTTTGCTACGGACTCAACCGTGAAATCGTAAGATTCAGGATCAGCCTTACAGTAGTATCGAATTACACCAAGTCGATCATGCTGCCCGCCGCTGACATTTCCATACCATAGTTGGTTTCCATTACCCTCTGGGTCAATGTAAAGATGAGCAACATGATCTCCCATCTTAATGTCTTCAAAGGCTACCTTCTCAAGACGATGAGAATTTCCATTGATTGTTATTTCAAGCATTTCATTACCGCCTTAAATATTTTCGAGAGTCTTCACTGCTCGATTATACAAGTCCTTTTGGATAGAGATCCGAGACTCTAGATTGTTAAGTTCAGCATCATAGTCTTCAACTAGATCGCGGTATCCAGGAGTCCAAGAGAGGTGAGACCAATGAGAAATCTTTGACTCGTAAGATTCAATGATCATCTTTCGCTCGAATTCAAGTTCAGACATAGCGTATTCATGTTGACGAATAACAAGCTTTGCAAAAAAGACCCGAACAATCTTAATGAGATTCAGAATATAAGCCTTCACGATAATCGCCTTTCAAGAATTCATTAATACATACTTTACACGGTACTCTTATAAAAATCAACCATGATTAAATTTGATTTTAATGTCCGCATATGATAAGGTTAAAATAAGATAAATAGGTATCTTTATTGAGGGAGCTTTATCATGAATAAACTAAAAAAGGTTTTCTACAAAACCCTCCTTATGTATTATAAGAACCAGCTTGAGATTTCTACTGAAGAACTCTCGAATATTGAGCTTACAATGAAGGACCAAAATAGAGTTTATGATGAGCGCAGACTTGAAAGGCTTAACCTCTTTAGAGACATGAAAGAATCATCAATCTTAAAATACAATACAAAGATTCTAAATGTTAAAAGTATACTTTGTGTGCTAGAGAACGCGAATAATGAAAATAGGAGAGAACTATGAATACGGGACCATGCGAGGGACATTCTTCGTCCACTTGTTGTCATCCAAATTCCGAATCGACAACTTCTTTCGGCTGCAAAGGTCTTCACGGACCTAATGGGTCAATAATTTTAATGGAGGTGCCACTTACTGATCAAACTCAAGAAAAACTCATGAAGATTTTAGATGGTGAGATTTGGGGCTTCAAAATTGATGGTAAAGACGCCCTTGCTTTCTATGATAAATGTTGTGGGAACACTCGCACCCTCCGTCACGGGAACATTGCAATTTTTTACGATAATGGGCATGTTGCAGTCTCTAACCCAATTATGGAAGATATAAAATCTATTGATGAAAAGGTGACCTCTTAATGCTTCCTCATACTCTTATTCGCCTCGCGCAAGACTGTTTCTTCATGAACTCGAATTACATTCAAACTCTAGAAATGTAGTTGTTGTGTCTCATCATGAAATGATTGCTACTCTCATGGGGCTTATCGAGGGTCTTAATGTTCATGATTATTCTAGTAATAGAGGCTATTATTCTCACGGAAGCATTAATAATTGCGAAGTAATCGCATACTCGCGCATTAACAATGATGATGAAATTGTTGATAATTTCTGCTTTAAGGAAAGCTTCTTTGGATGGAATTCTCTTTTGAAGAAGGAGAAATCAAAGGTTCGCAGAGTGACTTTCTCTAGTGAGGATCTTCTAGAATCTGTTGAAGCGTACCGAAAGATACTTGACGAAAAATAAATCTGCTTTTTCTTGTTAAAATTTTTACAATCTTTTAGAAAGGAAGAACATGTTTGTTATCACAATATTTTTGATATTGATTGCCGGATTTTTTCAATTTATATTCGTAGAAGAGCATCAATTAAAACCTGGATCGAAATTTAACTTCACCGCTACAGTAGTTACCAGCATTTTAGGTGCTATTTTAGGTCTTATTTCTTTGAATATTTATAAAAATGTGGAATACCAATATGTAGTTGGAGATGTTGATCCAATAGTCCTCTTACTTTTCGTACTAGTACTTTTGTTTGTACTTTTTTACACTAGAAAGCTAGTAGTTCCCCTTTATGCTAGACTTGTTACTATTGCGGCTGCTGTTTTCATGGTAGTCTCGTCAGTCATTGCTCTCTCTTTCACTTTCACTCATGATGTAACATATGTAAAAGAACATCCGCATCCTGATTACCCTAAAGAAAGCATTGTTGATAATTTAGTTCTTTCGCCAGAAACATCACTTGGAACGAGTAATTATACATACCAAATTGATGAATGGGGAACTAATGATTTTTATAGCTTCAAATATGAAAATGAAATTTATTTTGTAAAAGATTACTCTGAAGTCGCTATGAATGTTGACGAAGAATCATTTGTTCTGGAGCTTTCTTGTGTTGATCTCACTAATGGTGTTAACACTTCCGAATGTTATATTCCTATCGCTCGAGTTGTTCATCAAATTCCTATCAACAAGTTAGAGCAGGAATAATGTAATGAATGATGAGATTGAATTCTTTTGTGATTCAGCATCGGCAAGATTAGTGATGTGGGAAAACACAAAGAGAGCAACAGTGAGTGAGGTCTACTCACGAAAGAAGAAAGAAGGTCATGCAACCGGCCTATTCCTTAAACTTTGTGAGTATGCTGATAAGAACGGGTTAACCCTTATCCTTGAAGCTGCACAATTTGCTCCAGGTATGAATAACGAACAATTGCGTGATTTCTACTCTCGATTCGGTTTCATACTTGATCACTCACGACAAGATAAATATTACATGGAAAGACATCCGCGTAGAGTAGATTTTTATCTCTAACTCTTAAGGCACCCATAGAAAGGGGTGCCTTAAGAGTTTTCTTTAGTTTTATGCAGGGCAAGCCTTTATAAAAAGATCCGCGTTCTCTCGAATAAGAACAATGTTGTTATTGCGAAGAGAGTAGTACTCGTGGGGTTAACACAGAAGTTGTGAATAATAACGCCCTGTTTGGGGTCAACCAAATAAATGTTGACCCCAGAGTTCTTTTTGCTTCACACGTTAGGGCGGTCCATGATTAGAGCCAGCACCATTGAAAATATAGAAGATGCAAGTCCAATCATAGTGTAATCACCCTCAACAATGAAAACTCCACCTGCCGCCAGTGCAAAAAATACAAACGAGATAAAAGAAATCATGTAAAGAGAAAAAACCATCATTGCCCGAGTGAGTGTCATCATTTCCTTAACCTTTCGACAAGTATTATTCTATACAGGTAATACGTTACTTGTCAAACATTCCTGAAGAAAGAAGTTCAAGGTGCCGCCGATCATTAAAAGTTACCTCTGCCTCTACTTCAGAATCAAACCGCAACCTGTCTGAATCAGCAGAGTACGAAATGTCTCTAACAAGAATTGAGAGATTCATGAGGAGAGTAACAATCTTGCTCTCTTGCGACTCGGTGATTGACGCTCCGTTTGCAAGCAGAAGGCGAGAGACCTCGTTTGCCATAGAGAGAACATCATCCTTAGTAATGAAAGTTTGTGTCATTTTTATTCCTTAATTAACTACCGTGAGAGAATCTCTTTTTCAATAAACCTATTTCTAATAGTAACATGCTGTTTTAAAAAACACAACCGCTCGATATAATAATTATGCGAAAGGGGTTCTTATGAAAGTTTATACATCTCCAGAAATTATTAATACTAATCCAGATCTTTTTCTAGCAGGAGGAATTAGTAATTGCCCTTTATGGCAGGATGAAATTATAGGATTACTTGAAGATTTAGATATCACTGTAACTAACCCTCGCCGTAACGAGTTGATTACTTTAGAGGGAGAAATAGCAAGGGTTCAAATCTCATGGGAATTTGAAGCTCTTGAATTGTCTGGCGCCATACTTTTCTGGTTCCCTAAGGAGACCCTTTGCCCTATCACTCTTTTAGAATTAGGGAAAATGATGATGAAGGACAAACCTCTTTTTGTTGGAGTTCACCCAGAGTATAAACGAGCCTTTGATGTTGAATTTCAACTTTCTCTTGAGAGACCAGAGGTAAAAGTAGTGAACAGCATTCATGAACTTGTTCAGCAAGTGAAAAAACATTATAGAAAGATTAATACATCTTTTAAGGGAGAAAGATAATAACTAACAGTGCGAAAGAAATGACTAAGAAAGTATACGCTAAACTTATTACATTTCTTCTTGGCTGGCCCGTTCGTAAATGACGATTATCACCGACGAAAGGAAGAGGATCGCAAACAATGGGAAAAAGAAACAGCTGATAGAAACAAATAAAGATTCTTACTTTTAAGGCGGTGCCATTCGGCACCGCCTTAAAAGTTTAAAGAGTGTATGCGGGAGGGTCAAGTACAAGAGCTCTCGTAAAGGATGAATTTGGATCCCTCTCGTACTGATTACCAGTATAAGCACCTTCAGATGAATATGTATCAGAAGAAGAATCGCGAAGTCCAAAGTAATCGTATACCCCAATTGTTGACGCTAGAGCAAAATCGTCCTCAGTGGCAGAGTTATAGCCAAAGTTCACTGGGTATGGGTGTTGCGCTGAACCGTCGCTATCATTATTATCTGGAGCCTTGACAAGGACTAGGTCCAGATAATGAATCTTGTTCTCGTAGATGAGCTCAAGAACGTCACATACAAGACTATATGGAGAGCTTTGATTTGTAATAAAATCAATAACTGTAGTTGACATGAAGAATTTCCTTTCACTCTTGTCATAATAATAACATGCATTTCTATGTTTATCAATTGAAAAGGAGTCTAAATGTCAACTGAAAAAGATCTTCTTAAAGAGGCTTATAAAGAACTTATTGAGAATATTAAGAAGAAATTACACAACTTATCAAAGTAATTTTTGAGGAATGTTTGATTTTTCTTTGACAATGTTTCATTAAGCTCTCACTAGAGTGTTTTTCTCTACATAAGAAGCCTTAATGTCAATCATTATAGCTCTCTTCATTTTCTAGAGCTGAATTGATGCTCTCCAAGAGAGCGATGTTCACATTTTCTGGGAAAGTCCACTCATCATTTTTCATTATGAATTAGAATCCCTATCGCGAGTTTTGATAAGAACTCCAAAAGAAGTAACAACGTGAGATTCATATCCTACTTTTCCAGCGCGGGCTTTCAAAGCACACTCGCGAGCTCGATCAAAGTCATGGATAAAGTCTCTTTTTTCACTATCGTAAAAGTTCAAACGCGGACCGCTAGACCACTGATGAGGAGTATCAGTGGTGTAGAAGAACTCAACATTTGCTTCTTTTGGAAAGCGCGCCCCAATTTCACTAAGAAGCTGTTCAAGAGTTGCATCTTCAAGATTCGTCATAATGTATAACCGCTTTCCTATACTTAACCCAAGATAATAAAATTAATGATTCCAAAAGCTGCAAAAAATGGGAGAGCAATAATTGCTACTGCAATGAGGAAATCCTTGTTCTTCAAATTTGATAAATCAACTTGATCTTTCAATTTCTTCATAATGATTACTCCAATGTTCAAATCATGACAATATTAAATAGTTCAGTATACAAGTAAAACTTCTGGGTTCCAGGAACGCGGGATCCATTATTAAACTCAATGAGAGAGACACCGTTAGAATTTCGACTAGATACTCTATAAGTCTTCTTGTTTCTCGCTCCGATTGAAAAATCCTTACCAAGGGACGTAAGAATCTTTATTTTCCCTTCGAGAGCCTCTTCAAAGCTGTAGAACTTTCCAAAACTTACGGAGTTTGGCTCGTTAGTCCATTCGACTCGGAGAGCATTCGCGTATGGAAAGAAGGATTGAGAACCGCCCTCTACCTCAGTGTAGTGAAATCCTTCGCGCGTGATGTTCTTTACGATAGAAGTCTTGCTAGCCGCAGACTTCTGACGTATAGTAAAAGTTTTTCCAACACCTAAACCGTTAATGAAACGCTTTTCTTCAGCGGTAAGCGGTCTTTCGGAATTCTTATAATTCTTCTCTTCTGCCTCATTCGCTTTAAGAATGGGGATCGGCAGAAGGGAAACGATTGTCATGGTAGATCCTTACATGTGCTCTAGAAGTCTTGTTCCGAAAATAACCACAGGAATAAGAGCAGAACCCGAAGACGCGATAACGCCAAGTCGAAAATGCAGGTTCATGAGTGACTCCTTAGAAGTTATTACATTTTTCTATTATATGCGAAACTTGGACTAAAGTCAATAATTTACGTGTTTCCTTTTATTGGGTCTTCAACATAAGGAATAACGTGAGTGAGGGTATACTCATTTAACGGGATGTATAATCATGAATTTTCGGCTTTCTGTATAATGTGCGTAACTTCAATCACTTGAGTGTAACAATAATCTGAAGAGTATCTAGTGAAAACATCAATACATTTGAACGTAATGAGATATGACTCTCCAGGGTTGCTTGAATATTGTGTAGTGATACTTTCAATATAAAATTTTTCTCCATTTAAATCAAAAGCGCTCAAGTAACCCTTTGCCTCTAGGTTAAAAACATTGTCAACAATTGGAGTTGAGTCGTAATCTTCGAGCGTAATTGGAGCTCTAGACGAATCAATATAAGACGCAGATTTTTCAACGTGAGCAAAAAGAGTGATAAGTGCAATCCCTAGAATAATAATGCTGTTTGAAACAATTGGGAAAAGCATCCAACCATTCTTTTTTGTTTTTAGTCTAGAGATAAGGATTGAGGTACTTACAATGAATGCAATGATAAGATAAAAATTATAAGAGAGTATAAACACTGTTTCCATAGAATTTATAATAAAAAGAAAAGTAATTGATAGAAAGAAAACAACATTTAAAAAAGCGAAAATAATTCTTGTCGTTTTACTGGCTGCTGGGAATTTGATTCTATCTTCATTCACTTTCGGAGCAAATAGAGCTGGAAGAGTAAAAAGAAAAGGCATAACAAAAAAATAGAGGGTCCAGTTCATAATTAAATCCTTATCAAAAATTATGGTAATATTTTACCAACGAGAAAGGAAGATATTAATGAATATTGGTCTAAACGCGGGAGGAACAGCTTTCACTGCTTTACTTGTTTTTGAGATTTTTGGAATTCTCTCTTACCTATATATTATTGAACCAAGTCAAAACATTTCTCTGATAAAAAAGACTCAAGTAAAAGTGACCTTGCTTATCCTCCTCATAATTGAGGGTATTTTTTCTATTTTTCTTTTTTTCCCAAAAATGTCTCTTGATTCTCTCTTCGTTTTCGAATATTCTGGAACTATCAATACGGTAAATCCTACTTATTCAACAGTGAATGAACCAACTACTTTTACTGTTACTTTTGAAAATGATAATAACGAGTATGTTGTATTGTCTGGGGGATCTAAAAGTTTATATGTGGGGAATGAGATTACCCTTCACTGTACAAAAAAAGACTCGCTTGTCTGTGAAATTATTAACTAAAGTCAACAAATGTTGATCTTATTAACACGATGCGATAAAATGATGAAATCATACGTTAACAATGATTAAGGACTCATAATGGCTGACTTGCTTTATCAGGTTGACCCCAGAGTTCTTTTGTGATAAGATAGAATAATCGGTGAAAGGAGTCAGAAATGGAGACACGAAGGGCTTTCTCGCTCGAACGTCAGATCACGCAGATTCTGCAGGACCTTGACCGCCTAAGTGGTGACATTTATCCCATTGGTGAAACTGACGAGATCATCCACACGTTTGATGATGGTTATGAAGAGGCTGTTCTTCCATATCACTCTGATCTAAAGACACCCTTGAGAATTTTGTATTCTCACCCAGGGTACATCGCTGGGGGTTGCTTTAAAGACCTTTTTAACTTTAAGAAACCAAAAGATTACGATATCTATTTCCTTAATCAAGAAGATTTTGATCGCACTCTAAAATTCTATCAGGAACATTCAGATGCGAGTCTCCTCTACGAGAATGAGAACTGCATTGCATTTTATATGAGTTCATACAAGTATGAAAATTACACGGTAGAACTCATTAAGAACAAGTTTGGAAAACCGTCTGAGATTATCAAAGATTTTGACATTGACATTACTCATTATTCTTTATTTCTTGATGACCTTGGTCTTATTCATTCTTATAGAAAAGTGAATGTTCTAGAGAATATTAAGAAAAAGAAGTTCTCTATTAGGCGGAATGCTCAAGCCTCTAATGAAATGTTCTTTGAACGATTAGGCCGTTACATGGCCTACGGTTATGAATTGGACATTAATGATTACAGTCTTGTGAAAGAAGTACTATCGAATTACTTTGAAGGTGACGATAATCGACAAAAGTACATTTCAAAGAAAGACGGTGAATTCTTCATTAAGAAACTAGCTCTTTTCAAAACTTACGTTTCTCTTAACGATAATGGAAGTTACTCAAAACAGATTATTATTCGTAATAGTATTAAAGAGTTCCTTCTTTCTATTACTGACCCGGGTTATAACCTTGATGTTCTACTCGAATTTTGGGGCTCGATACTTAACTCTGTGTATTACAAAGCTCTTGTTTCCGTGGAGAATAAAGACAAAAATGCAATTGTTTCCTTTGACCGCAACAAGAAAAATGCCCTCTATTATAATTGGAGAATCCTTAAATTCTTAGAAGATAACTTATCGCTCTTTACTTTGAAGGAAATTCAAGCAATTCTTTTCTTTATTTATTTCACTCGTGATGATGAACGCGGTCACTTCATTCTTGCAAAGAACAAGTCTAACCGTGAGATCATTCATGAGAATTTTGTAGAAGGTCCTCAACCTAAAGCTTTCGCTAATTTCCTCTCGAGGTTTATTAATGACTTTGAGGGTGATTACAGATTTACTTCTTCTTCATTCTCAACGGAGAATATTATTTCATCTTCGGATCTTCCCATGAACATTATTTCTGATTTGTTTGGCGAGAAATGTGATGATGAGAAAGATAAGAATTACGCTAGTACTTTACGAGCTTTTAAGAATGATTACAAAAGGATGTTCTCTAAAGAAGAAAAATTTCCATTTTAAACTATTAAGGTAGGTTAACTAATGTTAGGTAAAGAATTCATCGCAACTATTAATTCACCAAGTGGCCCAAAAGTTTTCAAGAGGGTTGTTATCGGTGAGCACTATGACATTTACAAGTTCTCTGAAAAAGTCAATCAAGAGCTTTCTTTCAGAAGTGATGCTCCTGCAAATTTCATTCATTTGGAGGACTCAACAGCCATTGAAGATTCTCGCGAGAATATTAATTCGAAGGCTCAGGAATGGATTGACTCTTCAGGGGGTTCATTCTTTGTGACAACAAATGATGAGGAAAAAGATGCAATGAGAATGCTGAATGATCTTCTTCTTACTTTCGAGAGGATTAATAAATGACATTAAAAGAAGCAACCCTTTTCATCAACATTTTACAAGCCGTGGCTTATGTGGTAGGTTTTTCTTTGATTATTTATCACAGCCGCAAGATTCGTAAAGCAAATGAAAAGATTCGTAAAGCAAATGAAAAAACTACAGAGTTACTTAAGTAGGAAACAGAAATAGTCAACACATTATTTCGTGAAGAGGTACAGAAAATGGAAGATGTAGTTGATGAATTTGCAAGGAACTCAGAGAAGTTCGAGAAGGAAGTTAAACACTGAAATCCTTCACGAGGAAATTCAGAGGATGATTCGAGAGTGATTTGGATTAGTTTCAGTCTATATATGTTCTCCAGACTTTAGAACTCTTTACTCCCCCTAGCATCACGAATATAACATTCGCCGCATTTAGATTCATATTCTACTTCTCCATCAATGGCTACTTGCGAACCCTCAAGAACAAAAATTCCATCAACCCGCCTAGCGTTAAAAATAGCCTTTCGCCCGCAGCGACAAATAGTCTTCATCTCATCAATACTATGTGCTAACTCTAAAAGCCTTTTAGAACCTTCGAAAAGTTTTGTTTGGAAATCTGTTCTGAGCCCAAAACAAATAACTGGAATATTATCAAGTACCGCTATATTAAAAAGCTCGTCAATTTGTTCTGACTTTAAGAATTGAGCTTCATCAACAATGACGCACCCCAACTTGTTATCTTTCGTAAGAGACTCTTGGAAAACTCTTTCTCTAAGGTTACGCATATCTGGAGTAACCGGGATATCAACTTTTCGTTCTAACCCAGACCGTGATTGAATAAGAACACTTTTAGTATCTATCGTTGGTTTAATAATAAGAACTTCTTGATCACGCTCTTCATAATTATGAGCAATGATTGCAATGTTCATTGACTTTCCAGAATTCATCGCTCCATAGCGAAAGTATAATTTGCTCACTTAAAAGTCCTTCCATAGTAAGCTTTATAGTATTATGACAAGTAAGTTAAAGAATTGACAAAATACTTAATTTTTGATAGAATCTTTTTAGAAGAAAGAGGCTCTTATGCTAGAAAATTTAGTAATCCCAAATGATTACAAGAAAGAACCTCTTACTATTGAAAATACTGAAGAAAAACTCTTGCTATTCTTCAAGAGGTTCCCCGGTCTTTACAGATTGTATTCTGCAGATGAAATTATCACTTACTATTATGACTCTGTTAATGAGGCTTACGAAATAATCAAGTGGTTAATGGATAAAGGGTTCACCAGTATAAAAAATACTGTCGATAGTACTATTTCTTACGAACTTCAATATCTTGGTTGGGCTCATAAAATCACTTTCGTTCCTAATGAAATCAAGGAAAGAGAGAACCTTTTAAAGTATCACCAGACAACTATTAATTCTCTTTTCATTTACTCTTCAAGCAATAAAGTATATATGATTCAACACCCTGAAAGACGAAATGATATGAAAGAAAGAGTAATTCGTTTTGTCAACGATGTGGAAAACTCTGACTTACTTGACATGATTAGAGAGACTATCGCTCTTACCCTTATTACTGATTTTCGTTCTGTTACTAATAAAACTTTTGAGGATCTTAAAACAGTATATGAAAATTCAGAGTACAGAAACGACTCTTTAAAGTGTTTTGCATCTAGAGCTCACTTTCTTTCTTTCGTAGAGGACGTAAAAGAAGAATTTAAAACCGATCAATGGACGAGGGTGTTCGTTGCTGGGCAACTTAAAATTTTTCATGATAGTTTAGTCATTTCATATTTGAAGAATGGGTATTTTAAAAGAGATTCAAATAACTCTTATGTTTACCAACGGTGGGAAGATGAGTTTGATTATTCTATCAGAAGACTCAAGAAGCTTTCTGAGAGTTATTACTCTGCTTATTTTGTTGATGCTTTAGTCGAATATTCTCATAAAGAAAAACTTGACATTAAAGATTTCATTCGCTCTTATTCCGCAGCAGGTGATTATGATTCATATGATTATAATTCATACTTCAGTATTGGATTCATGACGGAAGAAAATGTCTTGAATTTTTGTAGATTTTATGCTGAATCAAAAGATGAGAAGATCTTGAAGCTCTATTTGAAAGCATATGAAGAGCTTTTAACTTATTCGCGCGATTTTGAATTCTTAACTATTGAGGAATGGAAAACTTTGATAGCTTTTAAAGAAGAATTTCTAAGTCTTCCTATAGAGGTTTTCTTGAGCCTTTATTCGTATGATGGAATGATAACTGGGAGCCTTGATGTGTAAACATTCGTACTATAGCATTGATGTTGGAGGCGGTTATCATGCATAATTACGTGATTCCAGACTATTATTCTTCGAGAACAGTAGAGCTTAGTGATTTCAACGGAAATGAAGATTACCTGAATTTTGTTAAAAATAATCATGGGTTATATCGTTATATTGACGGAGAGAATCTTGTTTATTACTACAGGTCTGATGAAGAAAAAGTTAACTTTATTAAGAGCGCGGTAAGGGCGAACCCTGAAACTTTTACAGATGGCTCATTCTCTAAATTGTTTTCTTATATCACTCTTTTCAATCGAATCCTTCTTTTAACTCCTATTCGCTATGCGAATAAGGGTCTTTCTTCTCTTGCGGAGACTAGTTATTTCTCGTCGTTTATTCTTTCAAACGAAAGTGGAGTATATTTTGTTGAGGATCGTAATCGTGATGAGGATATAAAAAATAAGGTCATACGGACCAGCAAGAATCCTAGAGATATCTCTCTTACCCTTCTTTTAAAAGAACTTATATGGTTAATGTATTCTGATGAGGGGCCAAAGTTTGGGCTGGATAGCACTTTCTTGAAATTGATTGAAGACGTATGCTCATTAAATGAAAAATTTGCGATTAATGACCCGGTCAAGACTATTTATTCTCTTTTCTCGCATATTGACAAGTCAATGAGAATTTCTAAACATGATGTGCATTCGTATTTTAAGATGCAATTCGGACGATTCTTCATTAACGATTACATTGAGTCTTTCCTGGCTGACGGTTCTTTTACTCCTAAAAATATAGATGCTATTGCACGAAAACTTTTCCCATATAGAAGCAGTACAATTACAGATTACTCGAAGAGGGATATTACTAATTCTCTTTACGAGTTTATTCATGATTATTACTCATATAACAAGGTAGCTCTTCTTAACGGGGACAAAAAGGCTCTCTCTTTCGTTGATCTTTTTATAAAAGTATTAAACGATAGATTATCTAATTTCTCTACTCTAGGGTTCGCTAATCAAGACGAATTCCTAGAGTTACAAAAATACTTGCGGGATAATGGTTTAATGAATGATTTTTTTGAATGTTTGAATCGTTTCTTTACTCTTTATCATGATATGGAAGGTTTTTATGACTCTTCCCTACTCTTTGAGGAATGGAAGACTGTTATAGAAAATAAAGAACAATTCTTTTCTCTTCCTTTCGGAATATTCAAGGATCTTCATCTTCCGAATTTGGGGAAGTTTCTTATCCCAGAATCAGAATTAAAAGAACTTAGAGAGGAGCTAGTTGGTTCTACAAGCGTCAGCTCTTGACACACTATAGTGTTTCTATAGCTGACAAAAACGAAGATTTTCGTGATTTTTGTTCAAAAATGCAGAAAATGATAAGTGATTCAACTCTTCATTATTTTAAGATCTCGTCAGTTTGGAGCTTCACATGATTACTAAAGAGGAGTTTGACTTAACAAAATTAAGTCATACGCAAAAAGCAGCTCTTTCTAGAGTAGAGGAATGTCTAGAATATGACGGAGTTTTCGTATTCATGAAAGATCTGTGGAATAATAAGAATATTAATTTTCACAAAGTCCCTATCTTTTTCACTTCATCTGATTCTAGAGATAAGATTTTAAAGAAAAACACTAAAGATGGATTAAAAACTAAAATCGGGAATGATCTTGATCCTTATTTGTTCTCTAAAAACAGCTACTCTGGAATGATCTATCTTACAACTAAAATATTCGATAAAGTCGAAGACTTCATAGAAATTCCAATACTTTCGAGCGAGCAAGAAGTACTCACTAAGGAAAATGGAAAGTTTGTTATATACAAAAATATTAATGCATCAGAAGGTCTTTTATCAGACTCTTCTCTTTCCTATACTCCTGAAGTGTTCTCTTACTATTTAATGCAATCAGGGTCAATAATCTTTACTGATTCTGATTGTTCAATTATTGAAGAGAAAGTTAAAGAGCTTGCGAAGAAGCATCCCGCTTTAACTTTTGTGTACGAAGACTTTCTACCGCCGTATTCGTTAAGTAATGACAGAACAGTGAATTTTCTTTTAGATGAAACAATTATGGAAGCTTTTCTATTAAAGAATCTTTCACTAAACTCTTATGATCACTCTTTAATGGAACTAGAGGTTGATGAGATCCTCAGAAAAATTAACCCTTATCTTTTAAGGGATCTTGACTTTGTTAAAGAGCTTCAATCAAATTATCTCTCTTTCTTGTTTCTTGAAAGATTATACTCTGAAAGGAATAATATGAGCGAGAAGTTACTCCTTTGGGGTGCGTCAGTGTCACAAACTATTGGTGATGGGCTTTATAGTTATTTTGATTCAGATATCACTCTTTATTTGTTGTCTAAAGAAGAAAACTTTGTAGAAGTATTGAGATTTTTCTATGATTTTAATGATCAAGATTATGTAGCTTCTCTCACTTATGACGCTTTCCGGATTTTGAAAGAGAATAAAGCTTTAGCTTTGCCGAAGAATGTTTATACTGACCTCTTCCTTAATGAATTCAGTTTTAAAGAACTTTACTCATATTTTCCAAAGTTCAATACAATCATTAATTAATTTTTATTTCAGAGCGCGAGTGTGATTTTTCGCAGAGACACGCCGTTAGAGCAGATGTGACATTTCCTACAACAGATTATTTTTAATATTTAAGTAAATTACTATTAGACTTGTTAATATTTAATAACAGATCAAATAAATTTTTAGGAGTAATTTACAATGATCAAGTCTCGCATCATTATCCCAGCGGCAATCACTCTCGCGGCAATCACTCTCGCGGCAATTCTTACATCCGTCATTATCTCGAGCATTGAGATGACTCCCTCTAAGACTACCGCGTTTACCCTCCCTGCAAAGTCGGACTACGCTCGCGAACTTGCGGCCATTAATCTTGCACAACAGATCAACCTCGAGAAGGCTCGCACTGAGGCTGCCTACTCTGAACTTCAGGCTCTCTATGACACTATTGACGGAATCTACGATGCTTCCGCATCTAAGGCTTCTGACGCTTCACGAACGGCCCTCGCCGTTGAACGTAATAAGGCCATGACTGCTCTCCTTCTTACTAACCTCACTCGTTCTGAGGTGGAAGCCCTTACCGTTGAGTCCCAAGCCCAGGTGACTGTTGTCAACAATGAGGTTGTAGAATGGGAGAAGGCTGAGGCTGAGCGTAAGGCTGCTGAAGAGGCTGCCGCGCAAGCAGAGGCACAGCGTAAAGCTGCAGCTTCAAGCTCCGCAAATTCTTCGAATAAGGGTTCTGCTTCAGGTGTTGTGTGGACCACTTGGGTTGCTAATTCTGGCGATCAGGCAGCCGTTGATGCCTGCACTGGCGGTCTTACTTATTGGGGTTCTTACTACGGTCTTGGCTACTACCCAATCCACCGTCATTGTGGTGGTTCTACTATTCTGGATCTTCAGGTTGGTCAGCAAATCAAGATTACCGGAGGCGAGCTTGATGGTGTCTGGACTGTTCAGGCAGCGAAGGTTGTTCAGAAGGGTGACAACGTGTCTGTCATGCAGGGTATGCCGGGCTCGATTGTCCTCCAGACTTGCTACAACAACACTACTGACATGCGACTGGTTTCGTTGTCAAGGTAACAAATTGCACAGTAAAGCCCCGTGATTTTCAACAGGTCACGGGGCTTTACTAGTTATAATAAAGATATTAGTGAAAGGTTCTTGTAACATGATGGCTCAAGCAAAGGCTAAATTAAAGAAGAATGCAATCTTTTTAATGACTCTTTTTATCTTTACGGCAGTTTTCATCTTTATTATGAATATAGTACAGTCAGATTTGGAACCTAAAATAGGCCATAACTTATGTATGTTAAAAGATAAAGGAGAATGTTTCTCATAACATTATGGGCAGTATGAACATTATTAATCACAGAATTTCTATACTAAAAGAAGAGATCAAGAATTCTTCCAATTTGTCTAAAGAAGAGCTTTTAGCGCACGCTCTACTTAACACCGAGATCGAAATAAAATCCTACAGTCTTCCACATCATGTTTACGATAATTTCTTCCACATACTCGGGTATTACGACAACTCTCCACTTGGTTACGCCTTTAAAACTACTCAATATAAACAAAAGGTAGAGAAAGAATTAATCTTTGAGGAAACCAAGATGGAAACATTCACTACTTGGAATCAATTACTTTCCTACCCAGGGGTAATGTTGAAAATAAAGGCCCCTATGCTAGGAGAAATGTCTATCTATAAAATAGACAGTCTTGACTCCCGTAACAATACCTCACTCGCTTTATGTGAAATTATTCCCTGTAAAAAATGCATTATTGGAAACAAGACTACGTTCTTCAGTTTTTATGGAGTGAAAGATTTGTGGAGTCCGCAAATCTTCTGGGATAACAACTCTTTAATAGAAAGAGAATACATTGAACATGATAATATACTTTTATGGAAGAGTATTTAACTCGATGATAAAGTTGTTACAATAAAGAGGAAATGAGGGAAAATGCAAAAATCTGAATTTATAGTTGGGAACTATCGTATACGAGAGTTCTCTCATGGAATTCTAGAGATTAGCAGCCTTGATTATACATATGGTGCAATTCTTGTTTCCTATAATTATTCAGCATCTCTCTACTTTTTACGAGAATCAGAATTTTATGTAGAAATTAAAAGCATTGTTGACAGATACTTTGCATTCTTTTTGCAATACGAAAAAGTAAAAGGGGGCAATAATTGAAATACTCCGCAAAAGAAATAGAAAACATTATATTCTCATCCCTCTTCTTTATTGGGTTTGGAATTTTTGTTTATATTCTCTCACAATCGTGGGGTTCTAGCAGATCTTTTTATTTCCTTATTATTTCTCTAGCGTCACTTACATTCTCTCTCATGAATTTCATGTCCTACAAAAAAAGACGTTTTATGCGCGAAATATATGGAATAGATAAGACGGACTTCTGACCTCTCTCGAGGTAAAACTATGATGGTATGTCATTACGTCATGAGAGATTGAAATTCTGTTATAAGGCAGTATAGAACGTTACCTCACCAACTGAGCCACAATGCTCTTACTATTAAAAGCCCGACTATAGTCGGGCCTTAATAATTTATTTAAGCTCTAACTCATACCCGCAATACGCTTCATAAGAGCGTTAACAAAAAGTCGAGTGCCGTAAATTTCAACAGTCACTTTGAACAAACCTTTCTTGATAATTTTCACCTCAAGTTGATCAGTCTTATCAAAAGAAAGGATTGCCTTAGCAATACGGCGAGTAGTCTTAATCTCTACACGGTCGTGGTGGTGACGAGCAACCCACATTGCGACCCTTTTAAGATCAATTTCTGAAGCTTTAGTTATCGTAAATATGGAAAAGTTCTCTCTCTTTTCTTCAGTGTATTCAATTGGCTTCTTCTGAAGAAAATGTGCAAATTCGTTGCGATGCGCTTTTCCAATAACATAAAGAGATTCCACGATAAGCTCCTTTCTTTAAATACTTTATCTATTTTTCTATAAAAGTCAATAGACACTCCGTTTGACTTATTTTTTAATATATGATAAGGTAAAAGTGAATGCATAATGGATTAGGAAATAGAAATGAATAATTCTCTTATCACAAAATTCTGGACTAAGAAACTTGTTGAGCTTATTAAGACTCTTTCATCAAACAATCAGAAAGAGCTTGAAGAGCTTACAATTCTTGCTCTTCTTATTGAGGGTATCAATGATGATGATGTTTTAAAAGAAATCAAAGACTCAATTTCTTCTGATCTCTCACTCAACGAAAGTGATTTCCTTAAGAATAAGGATGATTATTCACGAAAGTTAGAGAAAATCATCATGTCAGGTTATTACTCTGGAATTACTGATCGCGCTCCATATTTCTCTAGCATGTTCGTTCAAAGTGCTCATCTTTATTACATTCGCCAGACTCTTGAACTTCTTAACAAATACAAGAATCTAGAATTCGAAAGTGGAGCAGATCGCGGAATCATTGTTTCACTTCTTCGTGCTTACGCTCACCTAAGCGGACTTTCAAGCTTTACTTCAATGTCTATTGTTATGCTTTCACAAGAGAAGGTTCATGAAAGTGGCTTCAAGAACGATGATAAGAATTACGGTCCGATTTTTATTGATACATTCCTTGAGGAGGTTAACAAGAGAACCGAATGGTACGAAGTTGACGAGGGAGGGAACTGATGAAGAAACTTACTCTAGGGGCACTCATAGTTCTTGCACTAACTGCTTGTTCTATTACTGAGCCAGAACTTCAAGAGAATGAAAAATTACCAGCGATTACTGCAAATTCGGGTGATTTTGTCGTGAAAACCCCTGATGTTGAAATTGTGAAAAATCCAGTAGTGTTTACTGTCCTTAACGCTGGAGATTTTCTTACTGGGCCAGAAATCAATCGTTATTTTGCTCCTAACTCTTACAATTATTCTTCACTTCTAGAGCCAGCATTACCAGCAGTAGAATCAGCTGATCTAGCAGTTTGTCATTTAGAGATCCTTTCAAGCTCTACAGGGCCAAGTTTCGTCATGAGAGAAGCTCCAGTCTTTACGAATCCATACAGCACTTTACAACAGTTAAAAAATTATGGTTGGGATGCATGCTCAGCAGCAAGCAATCACTCGATGGACGGTGGCTTCTCAGCGATTCAAGACACGCGAAAGTCGGCTTCCGAAGCAGGAATCCAGATTACTGGAGTTAGCGATTCAGATGAGGGTGCTGGACCGCTTCTTATTACCCTTGAAAAAGACGGGGTAGAACTTACTATAGGTATCGTAAGTTACACTTGGGCTCTCAATGGGCTTAGTAAACCTGCTGGCAAACCTTGGGCAGTCAACACATTCTCGCGATTTGATTTATCAACACTTAATCCACTTATCGAAGACGCTAGAACTGCTCGAGCAGAAGGCGCCGACGTAGTAATGGCAAGTGTTCATTGTTGTCAAGAGTATATTACGACTCCAAGTGCTAGCCAGATTGCTATTAGTGAATATATTGCTGAAAGTGGAGAAGTTGATGTTCTTATCGGGCATCACCCTCATACTCCACAGCCAATTAATATGATTAGCGGCGGACCTAATAATCAGGGTATGTGGGTTGCATATAGCATTGGAAACTATACCTCATACCTGGGGAAAGCTTGGACTGACATTGGGATTCTCTCCCTGACAGACTTTACCGTATCTCCAGAAGATGGTTCAGTTAGCACTAATATGCGTTACACAACTATTACTACTAGCTGGGACGGAGGTCTTCATACAATACTCGGTGGGGACTCTAACACAATCAGTAGCGTAATGACTGGATCTGATGCTAGTTACCAAAGTTTTGCTGGAGAGTAATGAGGGCGACCTAGTTCAAGAGTTGATGAGACAAAACCCGGATTTAGCTCGACCAAGTATTGGTAGAGGTCTTCCTAAAGTACATACACCTCAATAATAAAAACGAAATGGCGGTCACAATAAAGTGGTCGCCATTCTTATTTTCGATAAGTAAGAATTACTTCTCCATGATAGTGCTTAATATACATAAGCTTTTTATTATCTTGACAGTTGAGGGAATTGCAAGCAACATAAGATTTTATTTTGTGAGTAATTAGTTTTTCGGTATAATAATAATGCATTTGAGGGAAAGTTTAAGTAATGGATAAACGTTTTACAATTGACCGTGAAGAGAGGTTAGAAGCTCTTTTCGATGAATATTCGCTCTCAGTATTGTTTTTAGATTATGTTGAGGATCACAATCCTAGTTTAAGACTTCCTTATCATGGTTGGGATCATTTACTTAGTGTAAGTTATTGGGCAGGAAAAGGTGGAGAATACCACGGTTTAAGTCAGCACATTATTCAATCTCTTATGATTGCTGGTTTGTTTCATGATACTGATTACATTCCAGGAGCTACTGAGGAACGTAATATTCAGGCAAGTGTTGACTTTATGAGAAAGTCAACACTTGTTGATGATGAGAAGTTGGTGGAAATGCTCATCAGAGCAACATATTTTCCTCACGAGAAACCTCTTACTTTACCATCAGCAATTATTCAAGATGCCGATCTTCTTCAAAGACTAGAGCTTGATTACGATGAGTTTAGACAAGGACTTAATCAAGAAAAAGGCGGTCGAGGTGTGGACCCAGAATTCCCACCCATTGAAATGCTCAACACAGAATGGGCTAAAAATCTCTACAAGAAATCTTTTTAAAATTTACTCCATGCCTCTTTGAACCCTACACTTTCAACGGTATCAACAAGGTCCAATACTTTCAATAAAGCAGTCACTTGCAAAGAAAGTGAAACAAGAAGTAAAGCTCCATAAAAATATGGAAATGTTACTGACTCTAAAGTACCAGGCTGAATATGACTATCAAAAGCAAACCATACCATAAAAATTAAGAAAGAAAAAAGTAAAAGAGAAGTCACTCCACTAGCAGCTCTATTCCAAGATTTTTTCATAAGCAAATAACACACTGAAATAGCGAAAAGTGGTGATGTAAACAGAACGGAGTAAAGTATAAAGGTCATGTTTATTTCTCTATTCTACTATTTCTACTCGATCAATAGAAATATGATCAAAAATTTCTGAATCATCTTTATTAATAAATTTAGAAAGAACTTCTTTCAAGAGTGATTTATGGAAATGTTTTATCAAATTTGTTTTAGGAATAATACGACGAATTTTAGAGATATGAATCTTCCCATTTCTCGTTATATAATTAACAGTATAAAAAGCGTCAGATTGACCACAAAAAGTTTTATTCTGTTCAACAGTTCTGATTCTAAAAGATTCAGATTTCATTTCTTTACCTCCGGAGTAAGAATATTCTCAATATAAATTCCAGCGTCGGCTCCAAGTTTTTTCACTTTCATCAATTCTGGAGTATTATTTAAACTCTTCCGTAATATCACCACACTGTGATACCAAGTTCCCTTATAGATCCTAGCTTTCATTAAAACTTCTTGCAATTGAGAACGGTTAGGAAGATAATACTTATCTATTTGAGGGTCAGAGTGCACTAAAGTGCTTTCTAGAATCTTATCATTAATTCTTTCCTCATCAGTTGCAAAAAATTTAAGGTTGTTTCGTATCATGAGAAATCAAAATTATTTTCTTTACTTGAGGGCCTTAATAAATTGAACGCTTTTTGAAAGATTTCAAAAAGAGATTCTCCACCAGTAAGAGAAAAAGATGAATTCAATATTGTCTCTGTTGGATAATAATCGAAAGAATTAATATCCTCTGGTTCTTTACCTTTGAGGAACGATTTAACATTCTCTTCTTCTTGATCAGCATAACCCACACGAAGGGACGTTTCTTTACCTCTAATTCTAAAATAGAACCTCTGTGTGTTATTCACCCATCCAAACGCTTGTATGGGTGAAAAACCTTCAAAATCTGTCGTAAAAACTATTTTATTGTCTTCTAAAAACTTTACTTGTTCATTGGTAAGTAAAACCCTTTTAATACTCATTGTGGGTCCTTAAAGTGCTAATATTATATTTTATCGAAAAAATACCGATATTGTTTCTGCCCTTCAAATAGAAATGATAAAAAATGAGTGTCATAAACTCCTTCCCAATTCAGAAAAACTCTTTTTACAAAGAACCTCTATCGATTCCAAAAACTGCTACAATTTCAGGAATTATTGCTGTTATCACGACCCTCTTTGATAGTTTAGCAAGCTGGTACAGTATCTCTCATAGTGATGTTGCCTTTGAGATGAACGGTACATGGAATTTCTTCCAACAATTCATAGGATTCGAAGGAGCTATGATTGTTAGAACTCTTTGGGGAGTTTTTCTACTTTGGGCTTTATGGGAGTGCTCTCGCCGATTGAAACAAGTAAGGGCTAGAGCTTGGGCGGTTAAAGGTCTTTATATTGTAAGCGTAGTATTTACTTTGCTGGCCTCTTATCATATTCTAGGTTATATGTGGGCAAACGGTATCTGGCCTTTCACTTATTGACTTCTTTAATGCTCCATGATAGAATCAACTGATTTCATATAAAGGAGCACCTAATGGATGAAGATGTAATTGACTATTACTCGAACGGTAATTGTCATAATCTAGCACTTGCTCTCTCTTTCAAGCATGATTTTGAAGTGTGTGTTATTTCGCTCCCTCAGGACCCACAACAGTGGTATCACGTTGTAGTTCGAATTGGAACTGACGAATACCTTGATGTGAATGGTATTTTCTCCGAAGATGAACTTGTAAATTTTTGGACTGATAAGCTTGGGTTCCGAGTCGCTCTTCATTTTACTGAAGATATTGAGGAGTTCTTTGGACTTGACACTCTTGAAGAGTATCGTAATGAATTGAAGACTTCAAGCCTTAGCGAAGATGCTGATGAGGTTTTCTCCGTTTATTGTTAATAATGATATTTTCATATATACCTAAAATGTAAAGAGGGAATATGAAAGCACTCGTTTTATTTGAAATTTCTAGAAGTAAATACGAAGAAGTACGGAATTATTTACATAGTTTAGATTATAAATATTTTTTCAAACAGCATAAAAATTATATAGAGGTTTCGATTGTTTTTGATCTTGAGCATGAAGAATTCGATAAGAACCCGAAAGAAGTCGAAGTTTATAATAGAATGAAAATGTTTGAGAAAACAAGAGTAAAATATGATGTAAGTAATCTATATTCTCTCTTTGAGATAAATCAGATTGCTCAGGATCTAGATATAGTAATTGAAGATTTTTCTCCAAAAGATAATGATTCTTATTTTGCCATTATTAGCGGAAAGCCAAGTAAGCATTTTTTGTTTAATCAGAGGATGCATTTAGAACAATCCGGACAGGATAAACCTGTAGAGTTATAAAAAGAAAGGGGGAGGCAAGAGCTATGGGTATCAAAGAACTTAGTTACGGTGTCGAGCGGACAAGCACCACCTCTGCCGAGCGAAAGCAGCTGCTCAATATGCTTGCAACGAAGACGACGGCGCCCAAGAAGTCGAGGCGCGGCAACCGAGCCAAACAGTCCAACTAGTCCCCGCAATGCGGTCGCGGCAGAATCGTACTTTTTATTCTTTTCATCACTACTTTATTCGTTTTAATGTTGAATATAACTCTATGCATTAATTTTGAACTTTCATATGAATAATACAATCCTGACAATAAAAACATTTTGAAGATCAAAATAGAGGTTGACACTCAAAAACTTACATTGTATAGTTAAACTGTTGACACACTCAAATGAATGTGTCCCCTATGAAAGGTATTAAAGGTAACCACCATGGCCCGCACTATCCGATACGAATACGAACGCTACGAAAAGATTACCGACCGCGCCGAGCGCCGCGACAATCGGAACGTTGAGCGAACCCTGAACAACATTCGCGGAATTGACCCCCGCGACCTGGACTTCAGCGGGGACGACTACGATTTCGAGGAAATCGGTCGATAAACATTAAAATTGATTTAATGTAAATTGTCATCTTCATCAAAATTAACACTTTAAGGGAACAGACTTGTTCTTAACATGTTAATGAAGTTACACATTAAATAACAAAAAATCTTACTCCAAATAATACACAATTAAAGATTTTTATTAAAAGGCAATAGAAACCTAAAAGGGCTTGTTAAAGTTTAATAGGTTTCTATCGCTTTTTGTAGAGGAGAACACTATGCGCTATCATATCTCACCAGCTGACGGGTTTCCGAGAGTTTGCAATGCTGAAAAGAAAGAATGTCCCATACATTCAACACATTATGACTCTAAAGAAGAAGCCATTAAAGCAATCGAAGAAACCCTCTCGCAATTACATGGTTTACCCACCCTTTCGCGTAAAACAGAAACAGATATCCCATTCTATAAAACTATGGACAAACTCGAAGGTAAGAAAAATATTAGAGAAGACAACTTTCCTCAAATTATTAAAGAAGCTTTCCCATACTCTCTCAGTGATGTAGATGATGAACTCTGCAAGATTATTTACAGGGAAGCAATTAACAAAGCAGGAGTTTCATCGCCACAAATCTTGCTAACAGAGATGATTCCCTATGCAAAGATTATTGAATCAGTAAGAACTCATTCTTTAGAATCAATAGATACTGATGAAACAAAGAGTCATGGCTTAACAGGAGCATTCTACGCATTCCGAAAGCAACCCAAGATGAATCAAAATGATGGTCAAAAAGTTCTTGAAGAATCATTCCCAAATGCTAATCGTGGACTATCAGAAGAAACAAAGAATCTTATTTTCTTGTCAGCATATGATCGCTGTAGCGAATCTGGATGGTCAGAAGTAGTTGAAGAATATTACTCACTTATTCAAATAGCTGGATACGCTAAAGAGCTAAAACCCCTCCCTAAATATTATGGAAATCCACGCAACGCTGAAGAGTTAGTAGAGAGAATTTCCACATATGACATTGAAGATCTAGAGGTCGAAAAAGAACGTTTAGAGAACTTGAAAGCTCAGGAAGATCTCGAAAGTAGCTCTTACGAAGCATTAGGGGAAATGATTAAAGTTGTTTCAATGGCTATAACGGCACGACACTAATTCGCGTTTTCTATCTTCAATACATAAAAGTACCAAACAGAGAAAACTCACTCATGTGTATAAAGAGTGACAATACGGCTACTGATTACTATGATTGTGAAAGTATTGACACGACTAATTGACATTCTTCTCACATAATGATAGAATGAAAATATACTTTAAGGAGAGTATCATGTCACCTACAAACATTATTGAGAAGAATGGTGATCTTTTCACCTCACACGCTGAAGCTTACGGGCATGGAGTCAATGTAAAGGGAGTAATGGGAAGAGGAATTGCTAAGACCCTTCGCTCTCTTTATCCAGAAGTCTTTGCACCTTACAAGAAGGCTTGTGATGAAGGGCTTCTTACCCCCGGTACGGTTCTTCCCGTCATGGCTTCTGACGGAACCCTTATCATGAACATGGCAACACAGGATCTCCCAGGTCCCAATGCAAGTTACCAGTGGCTTGACAGCTCTCTTGCAAACACTCTCGCCTATTTGCGTGAGAATGGAATCGTCTCTCTTGCACTCCCCCGCATTGGAGCGGGAATTGGTGGTCTTGATTGGGACTTGGTGCGTAATATTATTGATACTCAGGCCGAGCATTACCCAGAAATCACTATCGAAATTTGGACTTTCTAAATATTGACTTTTAGAAAAATCAAATATAGAATAATCTTAACTTGAACCTAAGGATTAACATGACTACCGTTTCTCAAATTGCTAACACCGAGGCACGAAAGCTTACACCCGTGACTCCTAATCAAGAAGCGTTCATTACTACTCTCATTCGTGAGCGTCAGGTTCCCGAACTGTTTGTTGATACCATGCGAGCAATCTGGACGGCTAATCGTTTCGATGCAGCTGTTGCAAGTATCTTCATTTCTCGCTTGAACACTTTCCCCCTCAAGGAGGGTGTTGTCCCTTCCGAAGGTGACAAGTCACTCATCGGAATGCACCAGGTAGGAGACACATTTTTCGAGGTGGCGCAGGCAAAGAAGTCAAAGCGACTTTACGCTAGCCGTCTAGTTTTCGAAGCCTCGGGCGAGGTTTCGAAGGTATATGATCCTGAAGTTATTAAGGATCTTTCAAAGGATACTCTCCTCTGACTCCCAGGTCACTTTAAAAGCTCCGCAGAAATGTGGAGCTTTTAAAGTTTCTCTTTAGAAAAGGATTCATTACACAATCACGATATTATTCAAATTCGCTTATTGGAGTTTAACTTTCATGAAAAGATTTCACATTAACCCTAAAACGGGTAACCCAGGTATTTGTCGCGCTAAGAAAACATGCCCTTTTGGAGATTTAGAAACAGATCATTACTCTAGTAAGGAAGAGGCGCAAAACAAATACTCTGAAAAAGCGAAAACGATTCTTGACAATATTGAGAAGTATAGAGACGCATTTGAAACATCTGTAGCAAATGATTCTGACCCTCGTGAGAACCAACTTGAAGAATTAAAAGTGTCTGCTCTTCTAGGTATGGTTGACCCTCAAGTCATTGATGATCTTCATGATGAATTAAGAGAAATCTATGAAAAGCAAAGAGTTGATTATCACAATATGAGGCTCGCGCGACACTATGCTAAAGAAATGGGTTTACTTGATGCTGATGATAAATATCCAAGCCCTCCAAAAACTTATGCTAGCAAGAGAGCACAAAAGGCTTATAGAGCAACAATGCGTCTTAATGTGAATTTTAATGAAGAAATTAGCCCAGAAATGGAAGACGCTACCATTAATCAATTAGCTTCTTGGAATGAGATTTCTCGTAAAGATGCTGAAGAACTCTATTACAATTATAACGAAGAATCTGGAATGACTAAAGATGAATACATTGTTTCATTATTCCAACAAGGTGGACCCACTACTTGGAAAAAGAATAGAGTATTCGTTGACCTTGAAACAACATCACTTGACCCTAACATGGGCGAAATTATTGAGATCGGTATCGTCAAGGTTTCACCTAGCGGAGAAATTCTTGAAGAATATGAAGAAAGATTTGACATTAATAATTCTGAAGTAAGAGATGTTATCGGAGTGGGAGCCACCGCAGTTCACAAAATTAGACCTCAAGACGTAGTAGGGAAAAGAAAATTCAATGACCCTAAAGTTCAAGAAACTGTGGGGAAATTCCTTAATGATCCAGATTCCATCAACGTTGCACATAATGATGCTTTTGAAAAGTCCTACCTCTCACAACACCTCAATGGTTTCTGGCAAAAGAGTGAAGTCTTTTCTGGTTTGAATATTTCTTCACGCCACAAGAATGAAATGTCACCTATTGTTTCCTGGAGTGATACTCGTGTTATTTCAACCATTCTTTTTGATGAGGGTAAGAATAACAGATTAGAGAGCTTCAGTGAAGCAAATGGTATTCCTTATGAGGACGCGCACAGCGCTTTGCCTGACGCCATTATGACATTTAAAGCTCTTTATGGTTTCGCTGAAAGATTACGCGAAGCTCCTAAAGGTCAACGTCCAAAAGCTGTAGAAGGCTACGTAAAAGATTAAAGAAACTCGATTATTTATGATTCAGGAGTAAAAATTTCTGACTCTAATGAAGAACTCAAATCATACACTATTAATTCGATCATTCGGTTAAAGTGCGCGACGGGCTTCTTTAAGAACATTTAAGGGCGAGAAATCTCAGTTTAAAAGGCTCCCCGCCCTTAGTGTATATTGATTCACTTTTACCGTAAAGTCCTCTTAGCTCCTAATCTACAGGAGTTAAGCAGATGAAATCAATACTATCCGCATTATTTCTTGCCCCACATTTCATCCCTTCGGGACCAGTGAGGACAGGTGCCTTAATATTATTCCCATCATGGTCCGCTTGGTATGAAAAAACCCAATCAGAAGAGACACACTCGTATACGTTTTCTTCTCTCTCGCATGTTACATAATCTAAAGTATCTTGAGAAAGGTAGGCCCAGCGAGAAGAAGTTCCATAAACTTTAAAGAAAGAGTACGAACTCTCCTTGTAAAGGATTTCTGACTCATGTGTCATGTTGAGGGTAGAGATAAAAAAGACAAATGATAAAGAACTAAGAAGAAGAAGGGAAATTTTCTTATTCAATTCTTTTTAAACCTTACGAACATGCGGACTGAGCAACATTGTAATCATCCTGGGTCATGGTGAGAGAGTACTTCGTCACAATGTTGAGAAAATTAGTTGCGTACTGGCACTTGTAGTCATTATTCGAAGGCATGTACTCGCTAGGACCGCTCGCGCCCTTCGATCGGTTCTCGGAAGCCGAAACAGCAAGGAGGTTCTCCATATCGTTAGCGAATGCAATCCGCTCTGCATCAGACCATGCATATGCTCCGTGGTCCCAAGCGTAGGCGAGAGGAACAATGTGGTCAATATCAATGGAGGACTCACCGTAAATGTGGTGAAGGTTTACTCCAGAATACGGGTCAACGAGATCGCCTTCAACAACCTTACAATTTCCATCAAGAATAATGTTAGTCAAATCACGCTGAAGAACATCATCTCGGGTAGAGCAAGAGTTGTTGTCAACATCAACCCAAGAATCTCCAAACGCACCACGAGTGTAACCCTCGTGAGTTTCGTCAACCAAGTTAATCGAGGGAGCTTCAGAAACGTTATCCTGAGGAATAATAGATTCAAGAGAGTCGATGAACTCGTTCACCGCATCAGTGGCAGCAATATATTCATCAGAATTCTGAAAGTCTTCGATCTGATTGATAACACGATCATTAGAAGTCGGAGCCTTGTATGAAGTGTGAGAGGACGCAATCATGAAGATTAGGATATTGAAGATGACAACACCAAGAGCGAACATGATGAGGATTCGCTTCAAGACCTTCATGATGAACTCCGTTCGTAGTATGTAATAAGAAAATTATACACGAGAACTCTAAGAAATCAAACTAAGAATTAAATAATATTTGATATTTTTCTTAAATGTAAGGAGCCTCTTATGAGAAACATTCTCTCTTTTTTCTCTCGACAAACTGTTACGAACCCTCGCGTAGACATTTCTGAAGTATTCTACCCTGAAGACAATAATCTTAGAAACTTTTTACTTGTAAAAGATATTTTGCACCCTCTTCTTTCGGGCGGCCAGTATCATCGAACAGAAGTTGAAGCGTTAGGGGAACATCACCAGGTTCTTTCATTAAAGAGTAAGAGAGAGTCTTTAAAAAGTTTAGTAAATTCTCTTGAAAGTTCTGGCTACACAACAGTTCTTAAAGATCTTAAAAATGTTCAAGAAACTATGAGAGAACTCAATTCTTTAATTGTTAATGATAAGAAAACTGTTTTTGTTTTTGATTGTCGTAATGTCAATCTTCATGAGAATAGAGTTCTTTTAGATTATCTTTCTCTTGGAAAAATAAATTCTATACTTGTCATTGACAAAAATTTTTCGTAATAAGAAAGTTATAATCTGATATTATTTTTACTGTCATTATCGTAAATGACAAAGGAGTACTTATTATGGAACAGATTAAAAATTGGCTAATTGAAGTAAAAGAAACTCCACATGCATGGATTGCAACTTTTTCTCTCTACATAGTAACAACGCTAGCCTTTTTTCTACAAACATTTTCCCTTATTGCATTAGGTTCTAAAGACGGGTTTCTTTTCATGTTATGCGTATTCTTCGCATACTCAGCAATAGCCGCTTTATTAGGCTCAACAATCATAGAAGCGCGGAAGGAAGCAAGTTTAGGGTTAATATTTTTTCCATACATTACATTTATTATAATAGCTCCAATATTTTCACTAATATCTCCACTTCTAGCAATATTTCTAATATTCCAAGGAATTGCACTCTCAAGCACTCTACCAGGATACTTGTTAGGAGTACTCATTGCTAAATATTCACAAACATCTAATAACACTACAATAAAGGACACGCAAGAAAAAGTGAACGATTTGTCAGAAAAAATAATTACTTACAAACATGTCTCTCCAAAAGAATACGATGAGAAAACTATTAATCTCATTGCTGGTTTACTTGAAGAAAATAATGACGATTTCAACCCACCAATTAACAAGAGGTTAAAACTTACACAAGAAAAAGCAAGAGCCGGAGGTTCAATTCTCAAAGTTCTTGAAAATGTAAAAGAATACTCTTCCCTCATTGTTTGTGAAGATGAGAAACCAATTGGAGTTCTCATCTATGAAGAAAACCCAATTAACACTTCTTTAAGAAGAACTAAGATTGACGTAGCAATTCACTTTATTGCTGTTAATAAAGACCGCAGACGTGAAGGCTTTGGGTTAAATCTTTACAAAGAACTTATTAAAGAAAATGAGGGTAAGTCCTTCCTTGTCAGTAGCTGGAGTTCTAATAGAGCCCATATCAACCTTCTCGAAAGATTAGGATTTGTTATTTCTCTTACAAAGATTAACGAGTTAGAGGAAAATGAACACATTTATTATTTAACTCTTAACTCTGACGCTCCAAAGTTAGTGATTAAAACAATATAACTTTTGATATTTCTTTCTATCATCGTAAGATCTTGAGAGAGAAAAATGAAGAATACTCAAAACGTTTTCAGCAATGCCATAAAAGTCCCGGCTTTTATTCTTGCAAGTCTGCTAGTACTATTAATAATCCCAACTAGTTTATTAAAGGGTCATGCTTATACTGACACTACCGCTCAAGTCGAAATAACTTTCAATAAAGACTTTGACGGTACTGGACACGGTACAGACCGACAGACTTATATTACGACTGCGAATGGTTTTGAGGTCGGTGATGATGATCCGCACGATAATGTAGTCACCAGTGGAGATACTGTACAATATACACTTAACGTACATTATCTCCCTGGGGACGCTAGAACAGTGACTATTACTCCTCAGAATAGCGAATTCTTTACTGTAGTAAACCCACAAGTGTGGACTGAAACTCTCGTAAGGAATCAAGAAAAGAATTCTACATACACCCTTACATTAAAGGCTGAGGATACCCATGGTTTAACCTTGAGTGAAGTCGCTTCAGTTTCAATAAAAACGTCCTTGAATTCTACTGAAAATATTGTAGAGCTTGACAACACTACTATTACTTCACAACCTTATGCTGATTTAATTCTTTCTGGCGGAGGCACGACCTATGGGAGTCTTGATCAATTCTTTGAGATACGCCCAGTTGCTCTAAAAGTAGGTGGAACTAATAACACTAAGGGGTCAAGCACTGGTGGACCTTGGTCTGGAACTCTTGATGTAACTGAAATGCCAGCAGCTACACAATGGTTTGTCAAAGACAATAATGGCGAATATTCATTACAAATATTCCCAAATAATGGATTACTCCCAATTTCTGAAAACTCAGGACAATCACAATATTTAAAGGCTGTACTTCCCGAATTTAATGGATCATATGCTTTACATATTAATGTTGATCCAACTAGTTTTACTGTAAACCCTCTCTATCCCAATAATGGAACTGGAACTCAACCGGGAGACGGTTTATCAGGAAATGATTCAACACATAATAACGAAATGGGCTCTTCAGAAGGTACATACTTCTTAAATAATGACTGGACTTATGTTGAAAACTTTAGGAATGAAACAACCTATAGTGGGGTTCCAACAGCATTCAGTATAGCAACACCTAGTGACCCAACTGTTAGTATTTTCAATCAAAGAAACATCACTGGTGGTTCGGATGTTGAAATCACAGAATATTTAAGGGAGGTCGCACCATCCACTGAAATGTACGCTCACTTTGAAAATCTTGCGGACTTTACAAATTATGGAAACAACCCCAACACTGATTATGCATTAGTGTACTCAGTCTCGCTCCTTAACCCTTCTATCCAAACTCTTGAAGAAAATTCAAATGTTCCAGAAATTACTTTGAATGATCAAGTTCTTACTTCTGACCTCTATATAAGACAATGGAGTTCTACTCCCAAGTCAAACTCTGAGATACTTGATGCTTCTAATAACACTGGTTGGGTGACTGGAACTCCAGATTCAACTGCTGTTGTTGAAAGAATCGTTATTCCTCATGAGACATTAGAAACATTTGACTATGTTGGTTACTCGCATGTTTACATTGGTATTACAAATAAGAGCGCTTCTGAAATAAGTTCAGTTCTTGTTCCTGGCGAAACCTCAACTGTTTCTTCATACCAATTATTAGCAGGTACAACAAGTGGATATTACACTTCTAATATTCTTCAGAACACTGTTGTTCTTGATTACCCTGCAAGCCAAGGTATCTATGTATATCCCCTCCTTACATGGAACAATAGAGACATTATTGCTGGTAATCAAACTTTGAATAATGGGCCTTCTGGACAATTATCGCTTTATGGTGTTACTCCAAATAAGGAATATTCTCCTACTTTGCGTTATGAATTAGACCCTTGTGTATCTCTCCCAGTAGTTAACCGAGACACGCTTGTTGTCAACAATGCTCAAAATTCTCAACAAACATGGAGTTATACTATTCAAGACCCAATCCCTGGATCTGATGGGAAAATTTGTGGAAGCTCTGACAGCACTGGATACATTATCGACTTCACTCTTTCAAACTGGATGCCACCAGGAGGTGCCAACGAAAGTGCAGATATTTCTCTCCCAAGAGTAAGTGTGACACCAAACGCTACCTTAAAGAGCTATTACTATGTTTCGTATACTGCTACTTTTAACATGAATGATGCAGATTATCCAGAAATGGTGGGAACCAGCGCTCCAGTGCGAGTATTCACTCAAACTGAAGATATCGTTTCAGTACATGAGGATGATTTCCCTCTCGAAAATAACCGTGTTAACTTGGGGGAAGATTTCTCATATGATGCAAGTCTTATTACTCTTAACTCTTCAACTCAACAATCTCTAGAAACAGTCTTTATTCTTCCACAAGAAGGAGATAATCAATATCTTCTCTCTTATGCAAACAGTTCAACATATTTTGGACCGACTGAGAGCTCGTTCACTAACAAGCCAACACTATCATCAGCATATCTAGATATGAGCAATAGTAGTACGAATGCTGAACTTTATTTTACGACTGACATTCTCCCTACTTTTAACCCTGCAGATTCTAGCTGGTATCTAGTAAGTGATGCTGGACTCTTTGGAAATCCAACTCTTGACCAAGCAACAGCATTAAGAGTATTTGTTCCTGCTGATGCTTCTTCTACTTTAAGTACCGCAGCTCAATTACGAATAACGATGAGCCAAGGTGCAGATTCTCAACCTGGTGACTCTTTTGTCCTTTGGACTGGACCTACTGTAGTCAATGGAGGAACAAGAACTATAGAAAGACCACAACCTGTATATATGATTGCAGACACTTATAATATTTCAGGTGATGTTTACTGGGATGATGATCTTAATGGAAGATGGAGCGCAAGCGACCCGCAAATACCTAATGTTCCAATAAGTATTTATACTGGACTTTATGATTCTATTCCAGATAGCTCTATTGCTCCATATATTACTTTACTTACAGCCAGTGATGGATCGTATTCAACATCAGTACCACAAGGAGAATATACAATTGTTGTTAGTCCTCCAAGTGGTGATACTTTGGGTCTTGACCGTTGGGGTAACCAATTATATGAAGACGTAGCATATTCTAGTTATAGAAAATTTATCAATATGATCGATGGAGCATTACCTTCAAATGTTTTCACGGTTACTGCAACCCCAGGTAATTCATTCGGAACACAAGTTGGTTTTAAGCGCGCTAATTATGACCCTAGTGTTGATGTATCAACTATTGACTCTAATTGTTCTGCTGCTACAGCCGATGACTCTTGTTCCGCTAATTGGTCAGTAACAATTACGAATAATGGAAACAAACCTCTTACTGGTGATCTTAATGTCAACATTAATACTCCAGATATCGTATTTGGAACTAATGACACTATTATGGCAACAACTACTAATGAAATAAAGTGGAAAGAAACTCTTTCTGGAAATAATACTAGTTTGCTTCTAGACGAGAACGGACGACTTTATTATTTGGGTAATGATTTCCTTGGAGATCCAAAAATAGAACCAGTAATCTGGACCCCAACAGCATCAATGAAGTTCAAGGATATCATTGATTCTGCAGAATACGGAATGTATTACGCTATAGACACTGACGATAAGGTGTGGGTCTTATCAGTCAATGGAATGTTTGAAGATGCTGACAATTCAGACAATATTGCTCCACTTGTAGATTACAATAACGTTCAATTAACTGGTAAAAATGTTTACAGTGACGGTGCGGGAGACTTGTTTGTCCTTGATTTGAACAATAATCTTTGGTCTGGAACAAACCCTCTTAGTCTCTCTGGCGGTTATGGTGGAGACCTATTAGGTAGAGGTTCTGGTCTTGGAATGTATGAACTGTTTGGATTAGTCATTGATGATAATGGCACCCCAATTACTGTTGATAATGTTTTTGTGGCTATAAACTGGGGGAACACATCAATTCTTGCTACTGATGTTAATGGAGGAATATGGGCTTGGGGTTCAGTTAATTCTCCAATTTATACAGAAACAGGAACTTCAATTAGTTATTCAACTCCACAAAAATCAATACTTGATGATTCAAAGCATTATTCTGCTATCTATCCAACTTCAAATAAAACATATTTTGTAACAGACGATGGTTATGTATATGTAGGAAAAAATAATCCAATTGTAGAATATGGAGACGTAACTCCTAATGATGGCGGGAGCATGTTCGTTTTCTACTCGTTTGATAACCCTACTTTGTTATCCTATGAGAATAAAGTTTTGAAAATAACTGATATGTTTGTTTTCAGAAATAGATTCGGGTTCTGGATAGACAATGGATACATTCTTGCTAACAATGAACTTCTTGAAATTGACATTAATGGTAATTTGTTAAAGAAGTATGAAGACACTGACTTCTCATCAATGACTGATTTGAAAGCATCTAATGAGTACCCTTCTAACAACAGGTTCGTTTATGCAACTAACTCTTCAGGAGAGGCAATTTTTGTCGATGGTTATTATAACTGGGAGTCATATGGTTTCTGGTTTGAGGGTAATGAATATTTCACTATGAAAGAAGGGGAGTTTATTACAAACACTAAAACGGGGGAGAATATTAAAGCTTCTAATTTTGGATTTATCGCTAGCTCTGTCATTGGAAGTTATATCTCTTCAGAAGGAGAACTTTATCTTCTTGGAACTGACGCTACTTATTCAATGTCAATACATGCAATATGGGATATCTACCAACAAATGTATTCTAATGGAGGTTGGGCAAGTTATAGAACTAGTCCAAGAAAATACCTAATGTATGACCTCAATAGTTCTGATGTTGAAATTACACCAGTGATTTCTAGAGATTCTGAAAGAACATATGTTACTATTCCAGTTGAAGGGTTATTCCCAGGTACAAGCATGGTAGTAAACTTTGATTCAACTGTTTATACACAATCTACTTTGCCTACAACTCAAGAAAACTTACTTGTTCAAGGGTGGTATTCAGGTGTAGAAACTCCAATTCAGGAAATTCTCCCTAATGGTAAGATTCAACCTGATTATCCTACTGACCCAGGTGCGTTACTTACTCTTTCTGGAGTTCTTGGAAATATGACATGTTCATCTGACCCAGAACAAATTATTGAGGATCAGTGTGATCAAGTAGGTGCTGTTATGCCTTTCATAACAACTTCGACCCCTACTGACCCAACAGACCCTAATGACCCTGTTGACCCAACGAATCCAACAAACCCGAGTGATCCGACTCCAGTTGATAACCCAACTAACACTAATGTTCCAACTGATAGACCTACTGCTCATCCTGTGACTGGTAGCTCTCTCTATGACATGATATTTATCTCTAGTATCTTGATATTAATAGGAACGGGATCATTATTGTCTTTAAGAAAGACTAAGCGATTATGAACTACGTGACCGCTAAAGACATTCACGCTTTCCGCCGAAGGGTGAGAATTCTCACCCTTTGTAAAAACTTCTATTATTGTGGTTATAATAATCTCATTGAAGGAGGTTTTTTATGCCTAAACCCATTGTAACAGCAGTCAACGCGATTGGTGCAATTAATAGAGCCCTTGGTCGAGAAACCCTCAAAGGGCACGAATCATTAATTTCTGTAAGTGTTGGACCAAGTTTTGATTCATCAGAACCAGTAAAGTTTGATGTACTAGTTAATGATAAAGGTCAAGCGTTGCTTGTTCTCTTCACTAAAAGCGGTAGTTTTAGTGCAGAAATTGTTGACGAGGCTATCGCCGAATTCTTTGATGAATTATTCTAAGGTGAAATCTACATGAAGAAGAACAAGACCAAGAGGTTAATCTTTCTCTCCCTCTTTTTCACACTTCTCGTTGTAGGTTTAGGATATATTTCCATCAAAAGCTTTAATACATTAACAGAGCAAGTCACTACAGAGGACTCCACTTTGGGGGTAGTGACTTGCTCTGTTACATATTGGGAAGAAGAAGTGACAAGCATTAGTGGACGCACATTCTTCTTTAAAACTTCTGATTGTGGAAACATCATTACAGAAAATGAGCTCTTACTAGACAGTGAAGAGTATTTATCAGTTAAAGAAACCCTCAATTCTTCATCATCGGTCACTCTCGTTGGCGAATTAAAGACTTCTGTTGACAAGAATTATATGAATAATTGGATAATCAATTCATGATTATTCCACGATGGGAATATTTCACATATCCATGGTCTAACCGCAGGAGAGTAACAAAACACATTAAACAACTCTCTAATAATACATATCTTAAAGATATTCCAATAAATGAAAAAGAATATTTGCTTCAATTTATAAAGAAAAGATCAAATCAGAAACTCCACTTCTTCATTTCTACCCTCGACTCAGAGTTATCTCAGAATTTATTTGCTGATTTATTGCGAAAGTATAAAAATTTGGCTCTCCCTGGAGAAAAACCAGATATCTCGCATTTCACTAAGTTTCTAGAATCTGTTCTGGAAACTTACACAAGACATCCATATTCTTTTTTTGACCATTCGGGAGAAATAGTTGCTCAAATGAGTAATATTTATTCTAGATATATTACTCTTAACGAAAAACAAAATATAAGTAAAAACAAGTTCACTTTACAGCAAAATATCTTTACTATTTTCTTGCAAAATGATTTTAATGAGCAAGACGGGATTTATATTTTAAAACATTTAAAAGATAATTGTATTTTTACGTTGGATCCCCACCTTTGGCTTAAAGATTATAAGAATGAATTTCATGAAGAGCTATTAAATAAAGCAAGAAAGTATTATTTCTTTAATAACAATTTTAATTTTATATATTTTAACCTAGTGACATATTCTAATACTTTAAAAACTTTTGATTCTTTAGTGTATTATTTTGATGAATTTATCGAAAGTTCATACAATATAGATGAAATGTTAATGATTCTTAATTGCACTGATGAATCTGTTAAAAATTTACCAACATCACTAATTCTTTTATTTGAATTTAAAGGAGTATCTAATGGAAATCTATGAAAAATATGAAGAAAAATATAACGCTCTTATTCAAAAGAATGATGAATCTCCTATGATGAATCTAAGGTTAGAGGAAAACATGAACCTCTTTCTCAATGATCTAGAGAAAAAGTATCAGGATCCACTTCTTAACACCTTTGTATATGAGAGGATTCGAAGCTTTTTTAATAATTATTGGTCTAATAAAGAATTTGTTTTCAAAGAAATGGAGCAGTTTTATTCTTTAGCTATACGTTTAGCGACAGATATAAAGCAAGACCCACCTTTTTAAGTAAGTGATATTTTTCTTATGGAAAATATTATTAGAACAGAACTTCATGACGATGTAGTTGAAGGTTATTATATAGCTTCACCTAAAATAGCGCGAGCATTAGAACGTATAGAAGAATCTATACTTCATCATTTTAAAAATGTAAAGAATTCTGAAGTTACATTCTTTTTTACTACAATTGGCGGGGTTATTATCTCTGGGAAAAGTAAAACTCACCCAGATTTAGTAAACCGTTGTATTGAAGAAATTAGTCATGAAGTAATTCTTGATCTTGAAGAAGCATTTTACCTTGAAGAAATTGGATCTTTTCTTCACTTCACTCTTTATTACTCTCAAAAGAGGAATAGTTTCTCTATAAGTATTAACCGGATGAGACGTTTTAATATACTTGAAGATCAGTGGAAAGACAATGATGATGTTCCTAACATTTTCCCAAAAAGAGCATCATTGTTACATCATTTTAAAAAGTACCCGAGAAGTAAGAAATATATTCCAGAGTGGTACGATTTACTTAATGAAGAGTCAAGGGTTATAAAGGAAAAACTTGATTCTATTGATACTAAAGTTTTTTATTTTGATCGATTAAAAAAGTTGAATATTCCTAAAAAATATTCAATTCTTAAAAATAATGAATTGTTTATAAAAATTTGGAATTATATTGATATTTTATATTCTAATTCTCTTTATGAGGATAAAGAATTATTATCATTCTTGTTAGATTCTGAGAAGGAGTCTGATTTACCGGGATATCTTTCACATGAATTTGAGCCAGAATTAATTTCTAATTCTATTGATTATTTTAACTTGTGGTCGTCCGCTGAAGATAGAGCCGTAATTGTAAATTATTATTTATTAAGTATTGGCGAAAAAGTGAAGTACCCCATTTATGATAACAGTGGTTATCAAGATGAGGAAATTGACTATTTCGACCTTGATGAAGATTTTGCCGATTTAATAACTAATCTAGTTCGTCATTTTACACGAAAGAGATTCCCCGATTTAGAAAATATTGAAAACGTTTAGGAGCATTTCTCATGTATGAATATTCTGAAGAAACAAAACAAATGGTTTTTCATATTATGGACAAATTGCATGACTCTTTTGAAGAAAAACCAATAGGTCGTTTTACTGTAGAATTCATACCTACTCACAATAGAATTAATGCGATCTCTAACCTTGATGAAACAAAGCTTTTCACCCCAGAAATAGCGTCACAACTTTCTTATGATCTTATCCTTTTAAGAGAGCAAATGTATACTAAGAATCAAGGTGCATGGTTTAACTGTATCATTGTTCTTAATCCGACTATTGAAGATCTTGGAAATTTTCAAATAGCATTTAATTATACTGAAATGCCCAAAACTGCCGATGGAACTACGTTTCCTATTGAAAATGTCATAGAAGACCTCGAAATGCACCCACGAGAGGAATCCGCAATTCCAGAGTGGCTAAAATTAGAATTAATATACCGGGCAGAATCGGTTAATGCACTCACGGATGAGAATACAGGTGATATGGGATGACACTAAAGGTCCAACAATAATCTGAAAGCGATAAAAAATCCCAACATTTAGTTAAAGAGTCAATTTTCATGAAAAAAATTAAAAATAATAAAGAAGCCCGTTACTCAGGAAAACATTAGATTGCTCTAAAGAAAAATATGAGGGTGAGAGACTTTTAATAGTTGACATAAGATTCTTTTTCGTGTTTAATAGTTTTTGCGAACGACGAAAGGGACTACCATGTCAACACGCGATGAGATGAACAGGTATCTCACTGCTCTTGAACTCACGTTTAATTTAACAGACATGCCTCTTGAAGTTCCCCAGAAATTTGAAGCTCTTAACTCCCTCATGATTAAGGATCCCTCTTTGAGGGAGAAGGTTTCAAATTACGCGCAAGCGCAGGCGAAGCTCCTTACATCTCAGACTATTAAGGGCGACCCTTTCTCTCTTGACATGAAGTCTGACGTTATTTACTACTTGACAATGACTCTCATCTCTCGCCTTGGATCATCAAAGAGCGCGCATTCTCCTAAGGTCCATCACTGGCTCCCACTGTGCTTTATTAAGAAGTTCCGTGGGTCAAAGGTTCCTAACTCTCGCAATTACACTGTAAAGTCTCTCCGCTTTACGGATTCAGGTGTTTTTCAGGAAGAGGTTATTGATACTTTCTTTGCACATGGAATTGATGAAGAGGGGAATGGTTTTTATAACCTTAGTGTTGAGTCTTTCTTCTCTGTTATTGAAGCTCTCTACCTTGAGTCCACTCAGAAACTGACGAACCCTAACCAGTACAAGGGTGCGCGCTATGTTGATCTTGTCCGTCTGTATGGGTTCTTCCTTTCTCAGGCTGTACGCAACCCGCGACCGGAACTCAATGTAAAGTCTATTCGCACAATCAATGGATTTGTGAATTCTCTTATTACAATGATTGATTATGTAGAGACTCCACGAGGTCATTTTATTCAGACTGATTACGATCTTTTCTTTACGCCTTATGTTCCGCAGAGGGAAATTAAGATGTCTGACTCTAACCACGCCCTTGTTTTTCCTACTTCTTCCCGAGCGGCTTTTATTGTGTCTGACGTTCCTTTAATTTCCGAGAAGGCTCAAAACGCTGTAAAGACTTCTCAAAACTCTACTCTTCTGGAAGCTAAGAAGAACAAGCTTTCAATTTACGGAGTGACCCATTCTTCTTTCAAGGGAGCTCTTTAACATGAATTTTTCGATTGATGAAAACTTTCTTTATGTGCAGAGAGAATTTGCTGATAAGACTTGGCCTCACCAGACATATGTTGGAATTATTGCTCATGCTCGTAAAGAGTTAGATGAAATTGAAAAAGATCCTGCGGATCTCGAAGAGTGGGTTGATGGAATTTTGTTATTGACTGGTGGTGCTATGAGAATGGGATTTGAGCCACAAGATTTACTTGACAAAGTTAAGTTCAAGTTAGAGAAGAATATGTCACGAAATTGGCCGAAGCCTGAGGACCAAAATCCCGAAGCTCCTTCAGAGCACATAGAAGAGTAGCCGTTTTGTAGGAGTGTGTCTAAATTGTACGGCTACTAACTCTAAGCTGCTTTCTAACAGAACTTTAGTGCAGTTATGATGAACGACATACCTCTGACTTTTCCTTTCTAAGACTGCAGTCTAAAATAAACTACCAATAATAATAAAACTTACTTAGTATTTTCAAATCTTCTTGCTCCACAAAAACCTAAAAAGCCTAAAAACTTGTTTTTGACTTTACTTAGCATGGTACTATTTATAAGCTTGTTTTTTAAATTCTTTATAAATAGTTTATAAAGTAACAATACTACTTAACTACTTATATTACTAGGAGCGGTCTCTCTTCTAGATTCTTTTTAGATAGGTAAATAAAATTAAAAGGGGTTCATAATGGCTAAATTTCACATTGACAAGAATGGTAATCCAGGAGCCTGTAAGGCTCTTTTCGGAAGGTGTCCATATGGATCTAAAGATGAGCATTATGAAACACCTCAAGATGCAAGAGTGGCATATGAAGCATCAATGAAAGATGACCTAGAGGATTCACTCTTTCACGAGCGTGAAAGGTACTCTCGATTCCCAGTAAAGAAATATGTCAATGATAAAGAAATAGAGAAAGATAGAGCGAAAACGCTTCTTAAAGATGAAACCCTCACTTCTTTAATTCAAAAAGTTGAAGACAAAGTTGCTCTTAAAGAAGCATTTGTTGGGTCACTTAAGAATAAAGCTTCAAAATTATCTGGTGAAAGAAAACAAAAAATAGAGGCTAAAATTTCTGAGCAAGAAAAAGAATTAGAAGGCTTGAAAAAGAACCATACCTTTTTGAAGAACAGATCAGTTGAAGTCACTCTTTACCTTGAAAAAATTAATGCAAGAAAAGAAGAATTAAAATCAAAAATATAGAATTCTTACTAGAAAGGAGCCCAAATATTTGAGCCCTTTTTTCTTTTTAGTGAATTCTTGAAATAATCCTATTCTGATTTTCAAAATCAGCGCGCAATCTAATGTTTTCAGGATTGTGAGTTTCAGCATATGAATTTTTCATGTTCGGAAACAATTTCATTAAAAAATTCTTCATTAGGTACATCTTAAGTTAATCTTGTGGATGAAGCCACTCACCCGCTACAGTGATGGTCCCTGTAGGAACCTCAGTGTAACCGAGATCGTGAATAATAACATCATAATCTTTATCAATAGTGATAACACTATTCTCTATAACGAAATCGAAACCTCTTGATTCCCATTCGTCTCTTACCTTAATGCTAGATTCACAGAAAGCTCTATGAACACTATGCATAACAGCCGCCGCTTGCTTACCAGAACTCATGTCAACAAGAGAGTTAAGAGTTACTTTAAAAAATGATTCAGAATAATCTTCTTGAATAAAAACCCCATTAAAGTGAGCTAATTGAGCTCTCTTAATAGAAGTTGGATCCTGACCTTGATAACTCAAAGGAAGAAACAAGAATTCAACGTTACCTTTTTTGAAATAATTACCCTCAGTCGTTGCAACAATCTTTTTAAAAAGTTCGGGCTTTGCTCTCTTTACAATTTTTCGATAATCAGTGTTCTCCCACTCAGAATGAAGAATACTAGAGCTAAGAATCGGGTAAAATTCAAGGAAACCCTGCCCTAAAGCATGATAAAGAGAATAAAGAGAGAAATTCTTTGAATCATTCACAATGACTGTCATAACAATCGGTGTAGTATTCATAAGTAAATTCCTTTCTTTCAATACTTATTTTAACTAAAATAAAGGTCTTTTGTCAACTCAACTTTCAACAAAAGTCATGTCTTTATAATGCGGTAACCAACCCCTTATTTCAATATTTTGTTTATCATATGGAACAATATCTATTTTCCCAGCTTCTGGATTAACATGATAAGTTTTCATAAAAAAGTATCTATAAAGTATTTCTTTTAAGAGAATTAGGTGATAAGATATAAACATTGGAGGTTTTATGTTTAAAGAAGCGTTAAGTGCTACAGCATATTTGAATGCTGGAGTAAAGACGTTTCTTTTTGTAGATTTTGACGGAGTCTTTAATTCCTTCTACCATAGCGGAACTTTCCCTAAAGAATATTATCCTGCTGATAAAAGAGAGCGACACCCTAACCCTCATTATGATAAGGATGTAGAAGCTCACTATCATAAAATGCATAAGACTTATAGAGAACCTAAGACTTATGAATTACAGTGGTCAACAGAATTCGTAAAAGAGTTTAACCAGTTAACCTCTAAATCAACTGTTCAGATCATTTGGCTTACTACTTGGAGAGAACATATGGATGATGTGTGTTCTCGACTTGAGATAAAGTCTTTCAATGAAATGAGTTTTCTTCCTTGGGGAGATGAATTTCATTATCACGATCATTCCTGCAAATTCTTATCTCTCAAAAATTATTTGAAAGATACAAACATGGGGAATTCTCAAATTATTTGGATTGATGACTCTGCAATTCCAGAAAGAATACTTTTACTTGAATCAGAGAAAACTGCGTCTTTCCCGACAGTAAAAAAGTCTAATTTTTTATGTATAGCACCACATGAGAATTATGGTGTCTCTCGATATAATTGGACAATAGTACTTGACTTTCTTAAAGAGAAGGAGTAAGACATGCTAAAGAAGATTACCCAACTTAACGAATTTACTACTCGATATTATAAGAAGAACGCTACTAATCTTTATGTGAGTCGTTACGCTAGTGATGATTCACTTGCTGTTCTTATTGATGGAGATTATGGTCGTGAAGAGCCAATCTCAGTGTGTCTAGCTGGTTACGGGCTTACTCCTGGTTTCAATAGGTTCTTTGTGAAAGATTATAGTACTGGAGTTGGAATTGCTGAGCTTTTGGAAGACTCTAACGTAGCAATGAAGATTTCTGAGGTTCAAATAGGTTATGGTAAGGGTTGGCTTATGGAATTCTCTTTCGATGTTGAGAGTTTATTATCTAAGGAATAAAATGAATATTTTTAAAATTTTTTACATGTGGAAATTACGGAAAAAAGTCACGCATTTTGAGAATAACACTGACTCTTTCAATATTAAAATTGAAGGTAAGAAAGTAACACTCACATTTTTCACTAATTTCAGGGGAGAAAAATTAAAAGCTTCTATTAATCTTCTTGAAAAGGTTTTTGCTCGAAGAGCGAGAAAGAATTTCATTCGAAAAATAGATCTTAATAATGGAAGTTATATGTTCATTATTACTGGAAGAAGCCGTAATACTAGTTACGCTTTCAAGAAGATTCTTAATAGAATGATGAATTATATTGAAAATAATCAATTGAAAGAATACTTTACTATGGACAATGGAGCTTTTGTTTTCTATACTAAAGATAAAGATCTAGAGTCAATCTTAAGTATCATTTTTGAGACTAATCTTATTAATCACATTAAATTCAAGAATGATAAAAGTTCTCTCTCTTTCAATATTCGCTAAAATTTTTAAAATTAATCTCTTTTTTTAAATTTTAGTTTTAAGAGAATGAAAGCCGCTGTTTCTTTGAAACAGCGGCTTTTCTCATTGACTTTGATATAAACCTGTGTCATAATTAAAAAACGTTATTTAGGGGATGTAATGATCACAGGAAAATCTGAAATGGACAATAATGAATACTTGAATATGATTAAAAATAAGTATGGTGCAATCATGCTTTCTCCTTCCGAACACGATGCAGCTCGTATTGCGCGTCCATGGGGTCTCTCCCCCGAAGATCTTCATGTCACTCTGCTTTTCCTTGGTGATGTTTCTCACATGAAGGAAAATGAGAGGGATATGTTTTTTGATCTTTCTACTAAAGAGATTAATAGACATGATATACTCCCTCTTTCAGGTGAATTGTATTCTATTAACATTACTAACAGCCATCGTGATGATGTAAAAACAACTGTTAACGCTAACGTTAATTTTCGTGAATCTAAAAGTGTGACAGATCTTAGAAGAGATCTAATCTCTTATCTTTCAAAAGTTTTTAGAAACGAGAATCAAAACTTGAGTTCAATTTGGAACCCTCATTTGAATCTAGGTTACACCGATAATTACTATGCAGTAGTTGAGGATTCACTTTTTGTTCTAGGTGATGTATCATTTGACTCAATAACGATATCCCTTGCTGGTGAAAAGAAAGTGTTGAAATTATAAAATGCTGACTAAGGTCTACTGTAATCACTGCCTCCTTACTCTTAAGAAGGAAGAAGTAATTTACCTTATGGATCCCTCTCACGAACTCTCGTGCATCTGTGGAGGTAAGATTCACATTAATAATCTTCTTATTGGAGCAAGTTCTGACACCAATCTTACCTTTCAAGAGTTGGTCGAGCGTGACTGGTACCATGTCACCGCACATGACTCTTGGAAAGAGCGTATTCTTTCAGCCAATAATGGTAATTCGTACTACACTCACATTGGTACTGAGTATGCTGCGCTCGAGCGCGCGGGTGCCCGATTCCGCGAGGAGGGTCTCACTGAATTCTACGTGTATCGCGTGCGCTTCAAGCCTGAGCAGATTTTCTCTCCACTTATTGAAGAAGATCTGAATGATAACTTTGATGATCTGAATCCTCAGGATAGCGAATATGCTGCCGTTTTCTACAAGAACAAGTGGGAGGATGTAGGTAGCATTTCTGCAGCCGCTAACCCTCATTCGCTCGAATTCTTTGAGTCTTACAAGGTGACTATTGATGATTTGTTTGACTATGATCTCATGACTCTCACAGATATTACTGATTTCGCTATTGCCCTCGAAGAGAATGATCTGGTTCTGTCTCGAATGTAGAACTTGTTATAATAGGAATGTAAAGATAGGGTATTTCAACATGCAAAAGCTTACTTATGATCAAGAATATTTTGATCTTATGACTTCTAGTCTTGGGGATAAGAAGAAGATACTCGATTACCTTATTGACGGGCCAACTCTTGATGTTGGAGCAGGAACTGGTGATCTTTCTAAAACCATTATGAAGTTTGGACATGAAACATATTCACTTGATTATTCTCCTGAAAGTTTGGAAATACTCAGAAAAATCAAGGGGTTGCATGTTCTTAAGGGTTCAAGCGAGAGACTTGGCAATTTACTTTACCCTGGTTTCTTCTCTAATATTGTGTGCTCTAGTGTGCTTCATGAAGTATTCTCATATGGACATTCAAATACTGGAGAATACTCGTGGGGTGCTTTTAATGAGACTCTTCATCATATGAGGACTCTTCTAAAAGACGGTGGCAGATTAATTATTCGTGATGGAGTTATTCCCACTACAAATCGAACAATTAGAGCTCACTTTACAGACCCCGTAGAGCTTTCAGATTTTTTGGAAGAATATGTTAAAGATTTTCCAGACTTTACTAAGGAAGAAAAACTAATTGTTAAGGGTAGCTCTAATCAGTATATTCATTTAACAATGACTGATCCATATACTCTTTATGGTGATGAGCAGTCCATTATGGAGTTTATTTATACTTTCACTTGGGGTATTCGCTCGGTTCATCGTGAATCAAAAGAGAAATACGCACTTTTTACTCGTAGTGAATATGCTGAATATGTTCAAAAGTATGGGTTTAGTCTTGTTCATTCTGAAGAGTACTTACAACCAGGGTATAGAGAGCATTTGGAGGAAAGGGTGTCCCTCTATGATTCTGACAATGTGAAAATTGACTTTCCCTCATCTAACCAACTACTTGTTTTTAAGGCGGACCCTTATGCTTGGACTAACTAACGTTTCATTCCCTATGGAGACCTCTCACGCTGTTTTTCAGAGGTTAGGTTTTAGGAATTTTTCTTCACAAAAATATTATTATTCAGCATTTTTAGATCGTAATGTAATACTTGAAGTTATTGTTGATTCTTCCTCTAAAAAAGGTTATTATAATATTAGTAGTTTCCCACTTCAGAATAAAGAAAATATCCTTCGCAGTAAGGAAAGGCTCTTCAAAACTTTTTATGAAGTAGGGTTTAAAGAAGAGGTATAGTAATGGAAAGCACCCCTAAGATTGTATATTTTTCATCTGTCACTGAGAATACTAAGAAGTTCGTTGACACTTTAGGTTTTGAGTCTTATCGTTTGCCTTTGAGAGCTAGTGATAAATCACTTTTAATGACTGAGAAATATATCCTTTTTGTTCCTACTTATGGTGGAGGAAATCATAAGGGTGCTGTACCAAAGCAAGTGATTAAATTCTTGAATGTTGAAGAAAATCGCAACCTTTGTGTAGGCGTAATTACTGGAGGTAATATTAACTTCGGTGAGGCTTATGGTCTTGCAGGGCGTATTATCTCAAAAAAACTCAATGTTCCTCTTCTTTATCATTTCGAACTTGCTGGGACTTCGCGTGATACTGAGAATGTTATTCTTGGAATTCAACGTTATTGGGATTCTTTAAAATGAAAACACTTATTGACCTTATCCCTAATGGGTTAGAGACAAACTTTATTGTTCATAAGTCTGATAAAAATGACCCTTTTGTAGGAAAACTATTTTTCCAAGAGAGTTGCCCAAGTCTTGAGCTTCAAGAAAACTTTTTAAAAAGAGTTCCTTTTCGGGATTCTGATGGACATAAAATCTTTTTTATTATGATGAATCTATGCAGAATAAGAAAGAAAATGATTTGTTACAAACTATTCAGCCAAATTTTGAAGCAATTGAAAAACTTACAAAGAATAGAGATTTGTTGCAATACCCTCTTTCAGTAGTTAAGGAACTTGTCTAATGAAATTCACTACAATTATAGAAGAAAAGCTAGACGTTACCAAGAATGAAAGAAGTATTTCTCTTACTATTTCTGGGAAAAGGTTTTATAAAGAAAAGCGCATTACATTCATTTTTCTGAATACAAAGGAAAGAACGCTTGTAAAGTATAAAGAAAATTATGAAGTTTTCGCTAAAATGCTTTTATCTAAAGAATTCTCTTCTTTAGAAAATGAGCAATCTTTTACTGTAGGAAATATAAACTATTACACTAAAGTTTTGAATAACTTTTTAAAATATATTGAGAATAATAAAATAGTTTCTTTAAAGACCTTATTTATATTGCTTCATTACTCTTGTATTAAGAATAATTTTGATTTTTTAAATACTATTTGTAAAAATAGGTATTTTTTATCTCTTGCTCTTAAAAATAAAGAAAAATATACAAAAGTTTTTGCTTATAATTTAAGCTCACTTCGACATTTATCTAATGAAGATACAGAGTTATTCTTTTATTGGATCATTAATAATAATGATGAGGTTTCTTTAAAAGAATTCTCTAAAAAACCTAAAGAGGAAATACTTGACCAGTACTTCAAAACAAAGAATATTGTGATTGAAGATGGTTTTTCAATAGGCTTTTATCTTTCCTCAATTTTGATAATTCTCTTTAAAGAGTATTCTTTAAAAGATTTTAAGAAAATTATTTTCTTAAGAACCTATAAGAATATTGTTAAGAGTAATAATTCTGATGTTTTAGAATTCTATTTAAAAAATAAAGACTTAACTTTTAAAGAGGATTCATTATATTGGAAATATATGACTTTTGAAGAAATGAAAGAGTGCGCTCATTTGAAAAGTATTGATTCAAATAGAAGCCATTTTAAAGAAAATCGTTTTCTTATAACTCTTGAGAATATTATACTTTACAAGTACCTTTTGCAATTTTATGCCGAAGATAAAATTAGGGAGATCTTTTTCTTATTTTCGGAGGTAGACCCTAACGATGAAGTGAGAGAAATCGATTATCACTCGATTGTTAAGTTATCAAAAAGGCGAGAATTCGATACAATACCTTTAGGTGTAGCAAAAACTCTTCTATAAGAGAGGTGGTATTAAAAATGGATTATCTTTTAACATACTGTTAAATCTTTCATAAATGGAGTTTGACTTTTATTGCTTTATCAATTATGATGAGAATAACTTATTTGCCTAAAGGAGGTATTTATTCATGTCTAGATCTGATCGAAAGATTATTCGCATGAAGACCTCCGAGAATTATGAGTATCATGTCTATGATACTGATCTTGTCGAATTTAGAGTAAAGGGCGCGCCCGATAGAGATGTAATTTTTCAATTTACTGAAATTGCTAGAAAGCGTTATAAGGGCCGGCTTTACATTAATGTTTTTCTTGAACTTCTAGAGGCTACTAAGGCGAGTATAGAAGAAGCCACTAGAGAACCGTTCACTATCAGAATTAAGAAATCAATTTATTTCAGTAATAGCGAAAATGTTCTTCATGTTGATAATATTCTCGATTCAACGCTTGACGATTACAGGAAGTTTTTAGGAATCATTTCCTACCTTTCAAATATTAAGATCCTTTCGCGGCTTACTTCTGAGGATCTTATTGGTAGACTTTCGAATATGAAGAATGCCTCTGAATACCCTCTTGTGAGAGAGCGAGGAGTTGAATATTATTTAACTCCTTGGGTTATACCGCTTGATCCGTGTAATATTTTACGTGGCTCTGCAGCCTTTGGAAATGTTGTTGCTACTGAGAATAATACTGCCGAACAACAATACAATTTTAACTGTTTGCCTCTTGCATTAGCATATACTTTAAATAGCAATAGACCTTTTCATGTTGCATTTGTAGAGTTCTATAGAGAGAAGAAGATCAGAGAATACTTTGAATATGATAATTCTCTTGATAAGTTACTTCTGAATCAATTAAATGAAACACGAAAAATAGTTCAAGATTTTGATAAAGGTCTGACTGGTGTTGACAATATGCTTTATGCTCTTTTTTCAAAATCTTTCACTAAAGAATACTCTGACTTTTTGAAACCAGAGTTCTTTAAAAAGCTTGAGGAGCAAAGAACAGAAACTATAGATTTCTTGTTGAGCAAAGAGACTAAAGATATGTATAGTTATTTTGACCAAATTGGATATAACGCTCTTCATAAAAAGATAACCTTTATTTATGGGGACAAAGCAGAAAAAGCTTTTACTTTAATTAGTGAAAAAGTGCATTTTACTGTTATGTCAAAAATCGCTTTTATGCACTATTGTATTAATGTAGATTTTGAAGTCGAACAATCAATAGAATTTGGAAGGTTCTTTAAAGAGAATGCTTTCTATAATAGTGTGTATGGCAATAATATAAAGGATTCAATAAATTGGAGAGAAACAATTAACAAACTTACGCAAGAAAACTTGCGAGGATTACCTCTTAACATGGGGTTTGATTTAACAAAAACAATAAAAGAAGGAGCGAAAAATGCAGGCGATTAATAAAACTGATTGGGAAAATCTGACGAATAAATCTCTCCAGGAGGGCCTGAATAAGTTTCAGTCAGTTTTGCTTGATAGCTCTGACCCGAAATTATATGAAGACTTTAAAAAAGAAATGTGGACCCTTTGCGAGTCGCCAGAAGATTGTAAAACTGTACAAATGATGAATTTTGTGAAAGCTTTTGAAGAAATTAAAAAGTATTCATCTACCCTTGATAATAAATTACTTGTTTCAGCTCGCGCTCTTATTACTGTATAAAACTCTTACTTTTTAGATAAGATAATACTAACCCAATGATGGGTTTATAATTAAATACTGTTCTTAGGAAGGTGTAAACATGATTAAGAAGACTTATTCTAGTTTTGAAGACGCTATTGAGGAAGAGATTGTTATTCCTCTTAATAAGGCTCACTTGTCAGTAAAGGATTATGACATTAATGCTATGGCTGAAAAAATGATTACCGTCGAAGGAGCAGGATTTACTGTTTATAGGGATAAACCTTTTTGGGAGTTTGTTGAAGAATTCTCAAAATAAGACACTTCTTTGAAAGAAGCAATATTTATCACTTTTGACAAAAGCTAATAAAATTTTAGTTATAATATTTTTATACGCGGGGCCCCAACGTTCTTCCTTATCGCTATCCTCCAAGGGGCCTCGCGTCTAATTCTTTTTAGAGAAGGTTAAAAAAGGAAACTCATGAAGTATCACGTTACTAAAAATGGTGAAGTTAAACCATGTCAGGCAACAACTAGAGCTTGCAAATATAGTTTCATACACGAAGATACTCCAGAAAAAGCAAGAGAGACATACGAAAAAGTCATGCAAACAATGGCTATTGAATCTATTACTAAAAAAGAAAACCTTCCAGAAATTTTTGCTAAAGCTATTAGAGAACACCCGTCAGTAAGAGACGTTCAATCTTATGGTTATTCTGGAAGTCACATGTATGGTTTATCTCTTCCAACAAGCGACATTGACTTATCTATCATTATTGAAGGGAAGTCTAATGATAAGCAGTACATCAATGATGAATATGATTTAAGAGTGTATCCAGTATTTCATTATGTAAGAAGACTTTTTGATACTTCTCTTCCAGAAATCGACCTACTTTATTCTCACACTCTACAATATTCTGACACTAAGTATCAAGACTTCTTGCAGAATTTTCGATATTCTCCTTATGAGTATCATGATAAAGCAATTTCGTTCACCCTTTCTACACTTCGAAGAATGAAAGATAAAGAATTAACTAATAAAAGGGAATTAAAGTCAATCAAGTCATGTTATAGAACACTCATTCTTGGGAACAGAGCAATAGATCAAGGTTTAGATTTTGATGTGAGATTCTCTCCCGAAGAAAGAGATCTATTCTTTAATTCTCTTAAAGAAATTAATTTTCAAGTGATTAAAAAAGATTTGAGAGATGAAGAATTATTTAATTTCCTTAATGACCGCGCATTTGTTTTCAAGTCATTAAAATAATTAATTGGTAAGATAAGAACACTTTATTTAGAGGATTTTTACATGTACGACATTATTATTATTGGTAGTGGACCAGCTGGTTTAAGCGCCGCCGTTTACACTTTACGAGCAAACCTTTCCACTCTTATTATCGAAGGTTCAATGCCAGGTGGTTTAGTAACAACTACTGAAGTCATCGACAATTATTTAGGTCTACTTGGTACTGAAGGTATTGAGATGGCTAATAAGTTTACTGAACATGTAAAAGAATTGGGCGGTGAATTCTACCGTGGTGATGTAAAAGAAATAGTGAAAGAACAATCTGGTTTCTTTACTATTACTATGGAGGGCGAGAAAAAACAACATCTTGCTAAAGCAGTTATTTATGCAACTGGTAGCACTCCTAAAAAACTAAACAAACCAGGTGAAGAGCTTTCTGGAGTATCATACTGTGCGACTTGTGATGGAATGTTCTTCCAAGATGAGGAAGTGATTCTTGTTGGTGGTGGTGAGACTGCCGCTGAGGAGGCTCTTTACCTTAGTCAACTCGCAAGCAAAGTACACGTTTTCATTCGGAAAGAAGAATGGAGAGCCTCTCGTGCTGCAGTCGAAAAAGTGAATTCTAAAGAGAACATTATTGTTCATTTTAATACTGAAGTCAAAGAATTTAAGGGTTTAGATGGTAATCTTGAATCAGTCTTAACAAACAATGGGGAAGAATTTACCGTTAATGGTTGTTTTATAGCTGTTGGTCAAACACCTAATTCTAAGGTCGCGGAGACTATCGCTAGGCTGCAGTCTGACGGGTTTATAGACGCTCCTGTTGTGGATGGGTTCTTTGTAGCGGGCGACGTTAAGAACCCAGAATATCGACAAGTTATTATAGCTGCTGGCGATGGAGCTAAAGCCGGGATAGATGCTACAAATTACCTTTTGTTCCACTAAAGTGTTTTAGAAAAAACTGTATATTGGTTCTTTAAAAGAAGGTGAAATAATGAGATACCACGTTAATCCTAAAGGTGAAGTAAGAATTTGCCGTGCTGAAGTCGGCCATTGCAGATATGGGGAAGAAGGACACGGTGACACTTTCGATGAAACATTGAAAATGTACGAAGAGTCAATGAAAGATAAGAACCTTCCCACTGAATATCTTAGGGATGAAGAGCAAGAGGAAGACCCTGAAGAAAAATACACATACACATACAGCGAATCTCGCTATTTTCAAGCAATAAAGAATATTGAGAAGGCTAACCGTCGACTTGAAAAAGCTGGTATCAGCGAACGCTTCGAATATGAAGTTTCTGAACGAATGGTCACCTCACAATTAGAAGGAATGCTATTCCCAGTTTCTAAAAAAGTATACGACCTCACTCTCAACAAACCTCTTATTGGTCAAGAGGGTTACACCTTCCAAGCTGTCGTTAATCAAGAAGAAGGCGGTATGATCATGAGTACCGCTAAAAATACTGACCTTAAAGGTTGGCGCCCTGACAGTCTTAAATGTGAACATTGTGGAATTTCTCGCCCAAGGTCTAAAACTTACATTATTAAGGGTCCCGATGGAAAACTACATCAGATTGGTTCATCTTGTGTTCAATCATACTTAGGTATTAAACCTGAAGGTTTATGGTCTCTCACATTTGATCCAACTCCTAAAGAAACAGATGATAGTGATCCTCTCATTTTCTCTAAAGACTCTGCCCATTCATATCACCTTCCAGTAAAAGACGTTCTCGCAATATCACTTGCTGTTACTAATGGGGGTAAAGCTTATGTGTCTGCCTCTGCATGGGATGGTGTCCCTACTAAACAATTAGTGGCGGATGTTCTTTACGGTGGTAGGAATGTTGATCAAGCTTGGCGTGAAGAAATGTTCGCAAAAGCTCAAGAATATTCTAATAACGGAGAGATTGATAAAGTTAAAGAATACATTAATACACTTGATTCTCAATCAGACTATGGAGCCAACCTACAGGCTCTTTCAAAAAGTGATTGGTTCTCTCCAAAGCACACTGGACTTCTTGCCAGCGCCGTTGTTGGTCCATATCGTGAGGAAATGAAACTTGCTGCTGCTGAGGCTCGCAAGAAAAAAGGTGAGACATTCACTCACGGTCATTATTTAACTCCTAAAGAAAAAATTCCAAAAGGTACAAAGTTTACTGTAATGGAAAATAAAGTTCGACTACAAGCAGGTTATGGTTATTATGACAATGATCATAATGCTTCACAAATGATCATGAAAGATGAGGAAGGTCACCAGATAGTGTGGTGGGCAAATAAAGAACTTGATTATAAGCCAGGTGACGAGATTACAGTTAGTTCTGGTTCAGTAAAATACCATGGAGAATATAATGGTGTTGACCAAACTATTATTACTAGAGTTCGTATTCTAGAGGGTTGACAATCAATATAAGAGTTTGATAAAATCCTATCAAAGTGGTAGGAGTAAGAATGTTTAATGCCAACGATCCGCATTATATGCGACGTTTGATTCCAGATCAATTCCCTAAAGGTGTTTTAGAGAAGCATCCAGATCTTAGTCTTATTCCGAAAAATATTTCTCCTCCCGTTTCTTCTTGGGGAGGTACGGTTATTTCATATAAAAATCGAAATCTCTATAACATAGACGATACCCTAAACACTTATCTTCACGATAAAGCGATCACTTATGAGAGCGAGACTAATCTTTATAATAATATTCATCAGTATTATAAAGGGCTACCTAATTCTTTCACTTTAGACGAGTATGTTAATAGTGTCAAAAGTTTGATGAATGATCAATTTATTGGAAGTAAAATTAATGCTGCAATAGCGACTAAGAACTCTCCTACATATAATATTTCTTATATTCTTGATGTTCGTTTTACTCTTACCCCAGAATCTTCGAAAGATCTTGATTATTGGTTCCTTTATACTTTATATGCAATGAATGAATATTTACATGATTCTAAAGGCATAGAAAAATATGGAGATTTTTTTAATAAATTAAGAGATGACGGAGATTTAGAAAAATTCTATTCTGATTTCTCTCTCCTTAAAGCATACCCTCATACTCCAAACCTATTAACCCGATTTGAAGACAATACCAAAACTATTTTTCTTAATCTTGCTTATAATAACAAAATTGAAGAATTCTTTTTTTCATTAAATCAGAAAGAGTTAAGAGCTCTTCTTTCTGACAATACTCTCCATAATATTCGTTCTTCAAAAAGATCTGTTAAAACTTTCTATACTGTGAATAATTCTTTATCAAAAACGGATAATTACAATGTCATTATGAACAGCTATGTAAAAATGATTCTTAAATCAGTAATAAAGGAAAATGCTTTTGAGAAGAACGAGTATTTTATTCCACTTGTTTTTTCTCTTATTGGGAATCTTCCTTCTACATCAATAATGGTAAAAGAAATTGACAAATTAAAAATTATTCTTCAATGGTTAGAAGATAATGAGAATGATCTTAATTCTAAAGAAATACTTTCTTTAATTTCAGCTGTTTTAAAACCAGGTTCTTGGATTTGTGCTAAATCAGAAGACAATGTAAATGATTTTATTATTAGTATTCTAGAGAAGAATAAAGCAAAAAGTTTTGTTAAAATCTTGTCGAGTTTTTTAGTTGAAGATACACAATTTTGCCCAAATAAAAGTCAATGGGAGAAAGCTTTAGATGATCTTGAATCTTTTGAAGGTCTTCCTTCTCAAATGGTAATTAATCTCATTGGAATAGATGAAAGGAAGAATCGGGTATCAAGTACCTTTACTGATTCAATTAAGTCTCTCTTACTAGGAAAAGGTTTGTCATAAATGGACGATGGATTGGGTTTACTTCTCTCATATATAACTGCTTTGGGAATTATTGTGTTAGGGTTCTTTAGCGCATACCAATATTTTAAGTATCCAAAAATAAAGAAGTCTAACTTAAATAACTTTGAACAATGGTCAGCAGAATTAAATACTCCTGAAACCTTAGAGTTACTTGCAGATTTTGCTCCTCAAAAGAATGGTTATTTTAGAGAGAAGGATGGAAAAGCTCCAGTCTTTGTTGAAAGTCTTGACTTAAAGAACATTAATGTAGAACTTGAAGGTGAAATGACCCCAGAATTCCTTCAAACTTGTAAAGATGTTGATAGAGAAATTGGAGAAATGTACGATGAGAGGGATAATTCTGTCGCACTTGTTTTAGGAGGCTTTCAGCAAATAGCTCCATATTCTATGCGTTCTTTTTACTCTTATGGAGAAACAAGAAAATTTAACCTTACTCTTAAATCAAAGCGCATGCTTCCCTTACAAAAATATGTACTTCAAAAGCTAGTAATGGAATTATATATTGCACACCATACAAATTTAGTTCAGACTGGACTTGTTCAGAACCCACTTGCAAGAATTAATGATGAGTTTGACACTGATGATATCTATGAAATATCTGATGAGGCGGAAGGTGCGTTTTTTGCAATCATTCAATCAATCGTTCTTGCTATTTATAGCACTCATTACCCATTTATTCGCAAAAAAGATTATGAAAACTTCTACCACGAGTTCTTAATAAAAAGACTTGAGGGTTTTGATAACCTTTATCAATTAAATCCTAAAGATTTTAACCATGGGGCTGTTAAACAGTTAGAAGAATTAGTTCTCGAATCTGAACGTAAACTTTCTAAAAATCGTTAGAAAAAGTGAAAACAACATAACTAAGGATTATTTCTATGACTGTTTATCACATTAACCCGGAAACTGGGAATCCAGGTATCTGTAGAGCTAACAAGAAACCTTGCCCTCATGGTGGAGCCGAGAATCATTTTGAATCTAAAGAAGAAGCTCGCGCATCATTCGAGAAAAGACAACAACCTTCTTTCAATAAAGTGAAAAAATATGATCCAAATACTGCTGAAGTAAAAGAAGTTGACAAATCAATGTACTCATCAGCCGGTACAGCCATTAACATTCCAGCAGGTCGTTACTTTGTAGGTGACCCATGTTATGCGGTAAAAGATGTGGGTACTGTATGGCAAAGGTGGGTTAATGCTACTTATAAAGAAAGAGAAGTCATTGCTGCTGGAACTATTGATAATCATCTTGTCATAGGTTTAAGTACACAATATGGTGATGGTGAATATACTGATCAAAAAGGTCGAGTTTATGGAGTTGACTCAGGAATGATTGGTGTAGTTGATGTAGAATTATTGAAAGCCCAAGGGCTTAAAGAAACAGATATTGACGATTTAGGATCTTTTGTTACTTTTAGCGAGAATACTCGACTTACTCGAACTGAAGATGGGGATATTCTCATTGGTAATCTTTCAATTCCTACTGGTGATTATTATGAAGAGGAAGAGGAAGATTATTGGGATGATGAGGATCCATATGAATATGAAGATGCGGATGATTGGATGAACAGATAATGGATAAAGTATTTCATGTTAATCCCAATACTGGAGAAGTAGGTATTTGTAAAGCTGAACATGGACAATGTCCATATTCTCGAATGGACCCAGATGCTCCTACACATTTCGATAATGTTCAAGAAGCCATTCAGGATGGAGAGAACAGAATGGATGTTCTCTATAGTAGGCTCCCAGTTATTAATGCTGCTAAATATAGGTCAGCTCGCCCAGGTGATCGACTAGCATTCTCTACAAAGAGTGGATCAACTTATGTTCTTCAATATGTTGCTGAAACTGAATACGGAGATGACGTATGGAATCTTACAGTTCATAAAAAAGACGGAAAAATTGAAAAGTATAATTCATTGAGAATTGTGCGTCTCGAACCTACTGATTCAGCTCTTTTTATAGGAGTCGATAATCCAGATCTTGAAATTACAACAAGCAGGGTAGAATCCTCAATTGTTAATAACAATATGAATAAAGATTATTTTGACAAATATGATCAAAGTATGGCAGGTTATCAAGCCTAACCTTTTCATGATATTAAAAATATCTACAAAGAAAGGGTTCTTTATGAGAATTTCTAGCGAGCTTGTAAAAGAATTTCTTGATGAGTTAAAGAAGAACATTGAAGCTGAAAGAAAACGGTTAACTTCAGGCGATGAAATTTCTCTTTATACTATTGAAGAATTAAGTGCGGTTTTTAGAATTAAAGATAATTCTGAAACTCTCTATAATATTCGTTTTTCTTTATTAGGTAAAGAAGTGTATATTATGGAAAATCTCGAAGTTGTTTTAGATTTAGGTGACGGAGATTTCCCCGAAAGAAATACTTATGTAATAGAAGACGAAGGTTTTATTCTTCTTATTGAAAAATATCTTACTTGGCGTCTTGATGCGCTTCGCTTTTTGAATATTTAAAGTTGTTATCATTTTTGGTTAGAAATTACTTTAAATCTTATTTTTGGAGTATTTGCAATGAAGTTTCACATTACTGACGACGGGCCTAAAGAATGTAAGGCTACAGTCCGCGATTGTCCCTATGGAGCAGCAGGCGGAGAACACTACGAGACAATTCAAGAAGCAGGACGAGCATACGAAGATATCGCCTCTAAACAATATGGTCAATTTCAAACATTAGGAGCTTCTTCAAGAATTCAAAACCTCCGCTTGAATAACACTAAAGCTATTAAAGCCGCTAGAGTTACTCGAGAGGTCAATGAAACTTTTAAGGAATTAAACGCCTTACGAACAGAACAAAGAGTGAGAAAAACTAATTCTACACTAAGAGCTTATCTTCAAAAGAACGCCCGAGCTATTAATATAAGTTCTTCCCAACTAGAATTCGTTTAAACCATTCGCAATTCCGATATTGATTTCATTTTCACTTGAAGCATAACGGAGTTAAAGATTGACAGAATTATATTTTGAAATGAGCAATGTTAAACTTGAAAAAGATTTAGACAGGGAAACATTGCTTTTACAAAAACAAAACCTTCTAGAGTTATTACAAACTTTACACTATCAATTAAAAAATCATGAATTGTTAGGCGTAAGAGAACTAGAAAGAATGCTTGAGTCAATAGAAGAAGTATTAGAAGAATTTGACTCTCTATAAAAGAAACCCCTTAATATTATCCACTACCACTAAGTATTGAGGGGTTTCTTCATATTCTCGATAAAATAATAATAATTCTTAAAGAAAGCAGGTTTTTATCGTGAATAAAAAGCTTAATGAATTATTAAAAGAAATTCCTGAAGAATGGTTTGAACTCACTGAAGAGCAAATGCAAGCAATATATGAAGAGTATATTGAGAGATTCGGAGAACCTAAAAAAAGAAAGATAGGGTAACCCAATAAGTTAGATAAGTTCATATCGAAGGAGTTTCTATGACATATCATATTAACAAAAAAGGTGTACCAGCAATCTGTCGCGCAAAAGACAATAATTGCCCACTAGGGTCTAATAACGAGCACTTTAAAAGTAAAGAAGAAGCCCAAAAACATATAGAAGAAAAGTACTCGGATGTCCTTGTCCCCCTTCCAAAACAAAAAGTCTATACAAGCACTAGTCACATTCAAGTAGAACTCATAAATTCCGAATGGGATAATTCTGATGAGCCAGATTTTGAAAAACTTTTTGAACTTAACGAAAATGAACTTAAAACTTTTATCCAAAGGCTTAAATCAAAAGAAGAAAAAATATCTGATGAATACTTCTCTCTTTACGAAAAAATATCTGAATGGAATGCAAGGTTTTACCTTAAACATCATTATAAAGATCCTGAAAAATTTGATTTAGCAATGTATAGAGCTAAAGAGAATAGAGAATACGATCAAACTATTGATGCCCTAGAAGCATACGCTCGGCAACAAGGTTTACCTAAAATATGGGCTCAGCATTTCTTTACTCCATTAAGAGATAAAAAGCAAGAGTTTATTAACAGTGAGATTACTAAAGAGAAACTTACTCCAGAACTAGAAAATCAGGAACAGAAAGAGTTTATGAAGAAAGTATTAGATGACTTCTTTGTATCCAGAAAAGGTTCCGATCTTATTGAGAAAACTAATCAAAATATTTCTTTCTTAAAAGAAGAACATAAAATTTCTTTAAGAGAAAAGAAAGAATATGATGAGTATACCCAAAAAGCTAATAATCTTATTTCTGAAGGTCTCAAAAATAGAGAATTCATAAAAAAAGTACAAGAGCAAATCGAGTGGAGAGAAAAAGCTAAACCATATAAATTTAATATGGAACGTCCAGGGAAACCAATTTATGTTCACGAAATTAAAGGGAGCGATCTTATCACTGACTCGTCAGGTAACATTAAGAATTTATGGGTAAAAATAGAGAATGGAACTGATGAAGTAGTAAGAAGAATTACTGGTTGGAACTCTTATGACACTTATGATGCATTACATGACTCTAAAGGTAACGAGTATTCTGACATTCGCCACGTTACTAATAAGGGAGAACTCAGATCAATCGAAGGTTACAAGTTCTTTGTTGATACTACTGAGCGCGGTGATGGATTCTTATCAGGAGCAAAATTCTATAAAGAGTAAGTTTACTTTATAGACCCTTTTGTGTTACAATACAATAAGGAGGTCTATTGTGTTCACTATACATGATGAGAAAGTTCTTATTGCTGGAGACTGGCATGGAGTTCTTTTTCAAGGTAAACAGGCTATTCAAAAAGCTGTTAATGAAGGAATCACAACGATTTTCCATGTTGGAGACTTTGGTGTGTACCCTTCATATGAAAAGTACCTCAAAGGTTTGAACTGGACCGCTAAGAAGTCTGGCATCACTATTTACTTCGTTGATGGTAACCATGAAAACTTCGAGTATCTTTACCGCTACCCTCTTAATGAAGATGGCACTAGAACTTTAAGAAGTAACATCATTCACCTACCTAGAGGTCTCGTTTTCAAGTGGGGAGAACATGATGTTCTTGCTCTAGGTGGCGCATATTCTGTTGATAAGAATATGAGAACTGACAGAAGAGATTGGTTTATTGAAGAATGGGTTACCCCTGAGGAATTAGCCCTTTCGATAGAGAATTCTAAAGGTAAAGATATCAAGCTTATGCTTATGCATGACTCTCCAGCAAGTTGCCCTAATCCTGTCACTGATGAGATAAGGAGCCAACTGAGAGGGATTAGTTTATTCGGTAAAGAGAACATTGATAAGAGCGCTCTTCATCGCCGTAACCTTGACGCTGTTTTTCACGCAGTGAAGCCAACCTTTCTTGTACATGGTCATTATCATTCTCGCTTCACGAGAAGGACTGAATATGGTCATGTCATTGGTCTTCACGAGGGTAACTACGGTACAGATGCTAATTGTATTGTCTTTACTCAAGAATATCTTTCAAATCCAGAAAGTATTTACCAATTTTAAAATGAGGAGGATTAACAAGCTCTTCTAATAAGGATATTATTTCATACCTTTCGGAAGAATGATTTAGAAAAGTTTTTATCATACACTAAAGGGGTATAAGTCATGTCTAAATTTCATATTAATAGTAAAGGTGAACCTGGAATTTGCAAAGCAACAAGCGGTGGTTGCCCATTCGGTTCTGTCGAAGAACACTATTCGTCTAAGGAAGAAGCAATTCTTGCATACGAGAAAATTCAAGAAGCAAACCTTGTCTCTACTTTGAAAAGAATTGCTGATTCAGAAGTGGCACCAACAGAATTAGACCTTGATTCTTCAAAGTCTTCAAATAATATTCCTACATTGCCTAAAGATACTTTCATTACTATCCCAAACCCAGATGATCCGTATGATATGCCTATCACTGAGGGTTTCCCAACTGATATGGGAAGAATGCTTATTGCTGGGCAATACGAGGGTTACTATTACGATGAGGAAAGTGACTCTGATAAACCTGCTTTAGTGACTGTTAATAGTGACGGAAGCGTTCTTGCACAACCTTTACACGATGATAACCCTTGGGTTACCCCTGAACCTTCATATGATGTAACAGAAAGTTACTTATCCACAAGAGACAAAATTACAAAATTGAAAGATGATGTTGACGGTATTTCAAAATATGTTAAAGGGCAAATTAGTACTATCCTTAAAGCTCGCGCAGAACTTGATCCAATTTCGCAAAAGATGGAATACTCTAAATCTTTAGCTGAGTTTAGTAAAAATATGAATGAGCTTAATGATTTGCAAGAAGAGTGGCGTTTGAGAGCTCATCGCGCTGACGCTTCAGGTGATACTAAAGAGGCTCAAGTGTGGTTTACTGCTAGTGACATGCTTTCCGACGCTTTAGGAGAATATCTTCGATAAATTGATATAATAATGTCATATTTCGATAAGAGGGATGACAGGGATGTATCACATTAATTCAAAGACTAATCGTATAAACATTTGTAGAAATTTAGAAAATTGTGTTGAAGAACAGCATTTTGATACTAAACCTGAAGTGACAAAACCACAAAAAGTTATCTCTGACAAAAGACTTATTAAAGAGTTTGGAAACATTCCTGTCAATTATAACCCTAATAGTAGAGTGAATACAAAAATCTTTACTCTCATGAAAAAAGACAAGAAATCATTGCTTCTTTTAGATAAGGAAAAAGACCTAGGTAGATTATCGATGGAAAAAGAGCAAAGATATGAAGTCCTTTGTATCAAATTAGACTTTTGGTTATATGTTGAGAAAGTCTATGAGAAAAACAAGAGTAAAGGTTATGTCATAAGCGAGATTGTTGATTTCCACTTGTTAGGAATAAGTCATCTTATTAAGAAATATGACAAGAAAGTATTAGAGAGCTTCTACAAGAGGAATCATACTCATGATGCTCTTACTTCTCGAGCGTTTAATGAAATTATTTTTGACTTGGGTGGGCTCATTGGGAATTAAACTCTAATCTACTTGTTGAAATCAACTTTAAAGAAAGAGGTTAAAATGACAATTGGTCTTATTACAGGAAGCGTTGCTTCAAATGGGTTAAACAAGAAACTCTCTAAAGCAGTTTCAGAAATTCTTCATGATTTGGACGAAGAAGTCGTCTTCCTCCCAATTAATAAGCTCCCCTTTTATTCTGCTGATTATGACAATGATTTTCCAGACTTTGGGAAAGAATTAAAAGATGGTATAGAGTCAGTCGAAAAAATAATCATCGTATCTCCAGAATATAATCATTCTATAAGTGCTCCACTTAAAAATGCTATTGATTGGGCTTCTCGCCCTTGGGGTTCTAATTCTTGGGCTGGGAAGAAAGTACTCCTTCTTACTGCAACAATAAGCTCAAACAAGGGAATATTTAACTTTGAGGCTACACGAAATGTTCTTGAATATTTAGAAGCAGAAATTGTTGACGAGTTAGGCCTGTTAATTACTCCAAATATTTTTGCTAGTAATTATTCAGGTGTCACTGTTATAAAAGACACTACAATAAATAATGAGGTAAGAAACTCTGTAAAGAATTTTATTGCATGATATAGAAACATAGATAACAATGTTGAATTAAAAGGTTTAGAATGAAATTTCACGTTAATCATGAAGAGCGAATTCTTAAATGCTCAGCAAAAAATAAATGTCGCTTTGGTGGAGACGAAAATCATTTCCAAACTAAAGAGGAAGCGAAAGAATTCATTACTAATCTTCATGAAAAGATAGAATCTCATTCTAAAAAATTTGCTCATGAAATGTTATCAATAAGTAGTGAGGTGAGGGTAGCGACTGAAGATGATGTGCCGCTACTTCACCGAACTATTATGAAAAAGATAAGACAATTCGTTCAGCAAGAACTTGAAATGCAGATTGATGAACAGGATTTAGAGTCCTATAATAGAGACATTATTCACACTATTTCTTCCTTTCCAGACAAGCAAGAATTTTGGGAAGAATACATGAAGAAATTACAATATGAATACAAGAAAGAGCTTAACAGAGCTCCAATCAATCAAAAATTCTTGCTTGAAGACAAGAGTTTAAAGTCAACTATTGATGATGCTAAACTCTTATCAAAGACTATTAAAGAATTAGACCTTAAAGATCTTTTAAGAGAACACGAACATAATAATGCTTTTGAAGAAAATGGGTTTATACTTATTAATTCAGGTAAAGAGCAAGTTGTCTTTTATCAACCGAGTAAAGATCTTATTTGGAAAACGTCTTTATTTGATGATGTGAGTTCGGAAGAGTACATACATCAAGCAATACTTTCTAAAGAAGCCTTCCCGAAAAGTAAAAACATTCGCTATGTTAAAGAATCTTATTATAATTTAGGCGATTACGGTTTTGTTGCTCAAGAATCATTAAAAATGAGGCATAGCGAGAGATTATCTTCTAAAGAATTATTAAAGATGAATCTTTCTGGCCATGATGATCATTTTAATAATTATGGTATAGATAAGAACGGTAAACTTGTAGCGTTTGATACGTCTGGAGTAATATGGGAAGACTACCCAGAATATGTGAAAGAAAAAATTACTCTTATCTAGCATTGACTTAAAATGTTTACTATGATATAGTGAAACTACTAATAAATCTTAGATTAAGGATTTTCTCATGTCGATTAACCCGTTTATTAACACTCTTGCGATGGCTGACGTTCTTGAGTCGACTCCAGAGAAGGTCATTTCATTCTTTAACCATCAGGTTGATTACCTTGTAAAGGTTGATGAGAATGTTGAAAAGTTTGGTCTTCAGCGCAAGGTTCACGAGGCAATGGAAATGGTTCCCCTGGATCATTCCAGCATCCGTGAGGCTCGCGAAGCAATTGAGCTCTTTGGTCTTGCTCGCCTTACCGCTCGTCATTCTCTACCCGCTGATCACGAGATTAACCTTGAATTTACCAAAGTTTCGGAGACTCTTATTCGCGCCCTTCGCGCAATTGAGGGTCCTGCATATGAGGGAGAAACTGCTCCCGCTCATCACAACACTTATTTTCACTCTCTGAAGGAGACCTTTATTAAGCTTATCATTTCTTCTTCTCTCGCTCCAGTCACTCGTTACATGTAAGAAAGCGTGAACGTCTATTTATAGTGAGAATCCGCGCCAGAATATAAGACTTTTCTCACTCCTGACTCTCTTTCATGAGATATTTGATGTGAAAAATATTATTAAGAGTGTCAGTATGTAGAAAGCTTAATTAATCTTTTATAAACTGAGTATGCTGCAGTATAACTTCTAGATTTTAAAAATGGGAGAGAATCAACAAAAATTTCGATATCGTTGACGAAAGCTTCAACTGTCATCAGTCTCTCATTAGGGCATTTAGTCTTATTTTCTTTTTCAAAGGTATTAATAACTGATTTATAATCAAAATCAATGCTTTTCTTGTACCCGCTTACTGATTCTGAATAAGAAAGGGAATGCTCAACCTCTTTCAGAAGCTTGTCACAAGTATTAGAGTAACCTAATATACGGAGATTGCTTGCATATTGCTTTAATTGTAGATTAAATAAAGTATATGCTGATAAAATCTCATATGAGAATAAAGCTCTTTCTCCTCTAGATAATATAGCTATATAGTCATTAAGAACTAGAAAAGAAGGCTTAGGGGTTTTATACTTTTGGCTAGGTAGAGCCCAAAAGTCCGGTTTAACACTCGAAAGCTCCTTTAAAGAAAATTCTCCCTCTTTTGGAACATAACTTTCCATTGGGCGCGAAACATCTCGACCTCTTTTAATAGCCTCTAACATAAGAGTCTCCCTTTCATTCATTTATATTTTAACTAAAATGATTAGAAAAATTTCATGTATCATATAAACCCTCATACTGGTGACATAAACGAATGTCATGCACAGAAGAGAGACATGTTTGACCTTACAGCTTTTCCATTACGACTTGACCGTAAGTATATGAAACTCTCACCTCGTCAGATTCTACAAATTCACCTTTAATAATTTTTTCAGCAAGAAGATTAAGAACTTCGTTTTGGATAAGTCTCTTAAGTGGTCTAGCTCCAAATGCCGGGTCGTAACCTCGTTCAGATAGTTCGTGAACTAAGGTGTCGTCAAAGATAACGGAGATACCGCGATTAGACTTGACTCTAACAGCAGTTCTATCAAGTTCCTTACGAACGATTGCCTCCATATTTGAATTGCTTATTCTGTCAAATAAGACGATTTCATCAATTCTATTAAGGAATTCAGGTCTGAAAGAATTCTTTAATTCTTTCATTACTTCATTTTCTAGAGATCCTTTATCTTTCCCATCCCAAGAGAGAATAAGTGGGCTACCAATATTACTCGTAAGTATGATAACAGAGTTTTTAAAGTTGACAGTGCGACCTTGGCCGTCAGTAAGTCTTCCATCATCAAGGACTTGTAAAAGAGCATTCCAGATATCAGGATGGGCTTTTTCTACTTCATCAAAAAGGACAACACTGTAAGGTCTCCTTCTTACAATTTCAGTAAGCTGGCCACCCTCGTTATAACCAACATAACCTGGAGGTGAACCAATGAGTCTTGCCACTGAATGAGCTTCCATGTATTCTGACATGTCAATACGCACAAGAGCGTTCTCATCATTGAATAATTGTTCAGCAAGAGCTTTAGCAAGTTCAGTTTTACCTACTCCAGTAGGCCCCAAGAATAAAAATGATCCGATAGGTTTGTTTTCGTCTGAAATGCCAGCCCTTGATCTACGAATACTATTAGAAATAGAATGAATTGCTTCATCTTGACCGACAACTCTCTTGTGTAGTAAATCTTCTAAATTAGCAAGTTTAGAGATTTCCTCAGTAAGAAGTTTGTCAAGGGGTATACCTGTCCATCGAGAAATAACCTCAGCAATGTCCTTCTTCTCAACTTCTTCTCTAAGAAGTCTTTCTTCTAGAGGGATACTATCCAGACCCGCTCTGTCCTCATCTATTTTCTTTTGAACAACAGGGATTTCTCCATATTTAATACGACCGGCTGTTTCAAGCTCTCCCTCGCGTTCAGCTTGATCAAGAGATAGTTTTAATTTTTCTAGCATCTCAGTATGCTTTGATAAAGATTGAACAAAGAATTTTTCTTTATCCCATTTTTCTTTCAAGGTATTAGTGTTTTTCTCAAGTTTAGCGATTTCATCATCAATCTCTGCAAGTCTTTCGATTGATTCTTTAGATGTTTCTTTAGAGACTTGAGTTCTCTCAATTTTCAACCTCTGAAGTGATCTTAATTGCTTATCGAGTTCTGCTGGCATTGAATCAAGCTGTATTTTTAAAGCAGCAGTGGCTTCATCAATAAGGTCTACTGCTTTGTCTGGCAAGAATCGGTCTGGGAGGTAACGTTGAGATAATTGCACAGCAGCAACAAGAGCATCATCAGTAATATTCACTCCGTGGTGAACCTCGTACTTTTCTTGAATTCCTCTAAGGATTGTAATAGCATCATCAATAGAAGGTTCGCCAACATAAATTGGTTGGAATCGTCTTTCGAGAGCAGAATCTTTCTCTATAGAAGTGCGATACTCGTTAAAAGTTGTGGCTCCAATCATGCGGAGTTTCCCTCTTGCAAGCATAGGTTTAAGAATATTTCCAGCATCAACTGAACCTTCTCCTCCACCTGCTCTCATAATAGTATGAAGTTCATCAACAAAAAGTATAATTTTTCCTTCTGAAGCTTCTACTTCTTCAAGAAGTTTCTTCATTCTTTCCTCAAATTGCCCCCTATAGGCGGCTCCAGCAATGAGAGAGCTAATCTCTATAGAGACAAGTGAGCAATCCTTAAGGCTATTCGGGACGTCTTTATTAATAATCCTTTGAGCAAGCCCTTCTACAATTGCGGTCTTTCCAACTCCGGGTTCACCAATAATAACAGCATTATTTTTAGTTCTCCGCGCGAGGACTTGAATAATTCGACGTATTTCTTCATCGCGCCCAATGACTGGATCTAACTTTCCTTCAGAAGCAAGTTTTGTGTAGTCAACTCCGAAAGCTTCTATGATGCTATCTTCTTTCTTGAGTTCCATGAAAAACCTCCTTTCCTATCAAAAGATATTTTACCAATAAGCAATAAGACGGACTTGTATTTTTACAGACTTTTAAAAAGAAAAGTTACAATGGTCAAAGGTGAGTGGAGGTTTATATGGTGACATTAAAAGAGTCTTATTCTAGAATTTTAAATTCTTTCGAAGAAAAGAATTTGCAAGAAGAGCTCGAAGGTTATCTTAATGAGTATTTTTTGATACTTTCTCAATACTCTCTTTCATACTCTTCATTTGATAAGAAATACCATATTGTTTCTTTTAATGCTGATAATTCTAGTGAAAAAATTTACATGAGAATTAATGAGGATATGAGTTACTCTTTTTCTGATGAAGAGTTATTTATTGAATGTGCTCTATCTAATGGTTTTAAAGAAAAATTAAGAGACGAAATTCTTAATCATGCTTACACTTTAGGTGAAATTTTCTCTACTAGTAGTAAAAAGAATCTTTATTAAGTTCTAATTCTTTTCGCAAAGTCATTAAACTCTTGATGCCATTGAAATAGAATTTTATCATCAAGATCGTAATATCTAATAATGTCTGTTTCGAGCGTTTTTGGTGTAGAAAAATCTGGATATAAACCTGGTTTAGTAAGCAGTTCGCCTGTTTTAAAATCGAATGGAGATTCAATGTCAAAATCCTCAACATGATTAAGATCTCCCCCGCTATCTTGATAAGAGTCAAAAGCTAACCTTTTGAAGAAAAGGGTTTCAATAAAAATGTAAATGCGCTTGAATTCTAGTAAAGGGTGGACTTCTTTATATCCACTCACTATTGAGTAACGCGGGTCATACGGTCCACCAGGGTAACTCTCTGGAAAGAATAAAACAGTGTGATTGTAATTATTATTAAAGATCATAATGAGAGTTTCTCTCGTTAATTCAATTCTCACAATGACCCTTTCATTCAGTATTACCAAACGAGAATATCAATTGACGAGAATGTGACTATTTTCACATTCTGATATTTTTCTCATACATTTTTTATTGTTTGAGAAAAGGCTAAAATGTCAACACGCACTGATCTTTATATTAAAGAGAAATACGGACCTAAGAACGTTATTCACTCTAAAGAATTACATAAAACTCAAGCTTTACAAAAAATGATAGAAATAGAAAAAGAATTTGATAGGCTTTCGGAAAGTGTTATTCTTCTTCTTAAAAAGAATTTCATAGAAACTCCATATCGTTTTTCTTCTAAAGAAGAAAAACAATTATTTAATAAAATCATTACTGTACCTCTTTTATACAGATTTAAAGAGCCCCTCCTAGAAGTGAGAGTTATCATTCATGATGATGGAACATGGGATTATATTAAGAGTGCTTGGGATGATGAATATGAATTATTTACTATCCCTAAAAAAGAACACGAATTATTTCTCGCTCAAAGATTAGAAGAAAAATTATCCCTTTATGGAGTTGAATGTTGCCATAATCACGAAATACAACGAATTTTTACTGACAAGGCATTTGAAATCATTGACTTCTATAATAAATAAAACCTCGCTTTTTAGAAAAGATTTAGTAAAGAGAGGTTTGAATGCTATATCACATTAATCCTGAAACACTTGTTCCTAGCGCGTGTCATGCAGTTAAAAAGACATGTCCATATGGAAACGCCGAATCTCATTTCGATTCTATGTCGGCAGCCTACCAACATATAGAAAACCAATATAAAACTTCCGAAATAAAAACTTTCGTAAAGAAAGAAGGGAAAAGTGATTCTTCTTACAACGCAAAAGATAACTCCCTTGCAAGTACTCCACAACAGGTAAAAGACAAATTCGAAAAAGACATTAAAGGAAAATTCTTTACCCTTAAAGGTTATGATGAAAATAAAGGAACCCCTGGATTAAAACTTGAAGAACTCTTTGGTTTAAAGAAAGATTCTAAAGCTTCAGCGGACCTCGGTCAAGTGGAATTAAAAACACATAGATCATCGGGAAGAGGAAATAATGTTACTCTGGGTTCACTCTCACTTATAAATAAAAATAAATTCAAAGCTCTTATTGGTAAAGGTTATGTAAGAAAATCAATGAGTACACAAAGTTGGCAAACTATTGGAAATCATCGGTTTGCTTTATTTGTTGACTATAAACACCAGAAATTACGAATGATTGTAGCTGATAAAGACGGGAGCAATCTCACTAACACTCAAGATTTTTATTGGACTTTTGATCAAATAAATAATAGAATAAAAGAGAAATACGAGCATATCGCTATTGCTCATTATGACATTAAAGAAGATCGCGGACAAACAAAAGTGCGATATACAGATTTAACTATGGTTAGTCACAATCTGCACACATTTATTGATGATATTGACCAAGGAAAAATTAATATTGAGGCGTATTTTAACGGAGAGAGGACTGCCAAATTTGTTTTCTGGTCTGAATATGATGCGTTGATTTCTCATATTGAGGAGTAAGAATGTATCACTTTAATGAAGAGACTCAACAAATAGGTAAATGTCAAGCAGTAAAGAAACCTTGCCCTTTTGGAGGTTCAGAATTTCATTTTGAAAACAAGAGAGATTCTGAAAAGTTTTTGAGTTAACTCATGATACTTTCACGAGAGACCCTGATATAGAATCGTCTGAAGTTTCTTTAAAATACTCACAATATTGTATATATAAACAATATTATGCATAATGGTACATTAGTTGGTTCTCCAATAGAATTGTACTATTATTCTACAGATCAAGGGTTCTTATTCTGTGGGAAATAAAATTATTCTAGAATTAGAAGAAAATAAGTAAAGAACTATTTAGAAAAAACTTTTCTAAAAAGAATTACTTCATAAGATCATCTTTAAGATCAAAACGTGTAAGTAATTCTTCCCAATTCTTTTCAGGGAGTACCTTATCTTTATTTTTCCACATATATTCTTGCATTTTCTTGACTTTTAAGAGAGTTAAATTTTTCTTTGAATAACTAGCTTTAAGTTCTTTGATTTTGTCCAGATTATTAATAGAAAAATCATCAAGCCCAGAATCTTTAAGTTTTTGTATTTCTCTGTTAAGCTTTGTTCTTTCTCTATATTCTCCATTTTCAATATCTTCTAGAGGGCTTGTAAAATAAGAATAAACAAAAGTCTTTCCAATACTTACAGAACTAAACTTTTCATGATACTTTTGATCTAAATCTTTAAGAGAATCGTTTATCTCATTATATTTTTGAGAGATTTTATATACAGAGGGGAATTCATAAAAATCAGAAAAGTTTTCTTTTGGAACACTGATTCTAGTATAAACATCGTGTGTCCATGACACAATATAAGATCTTATCTTTACATTTTTAGGTAGAATTCCACTTTCCCTCATATCATTGAGCTCTTTCTTATAATCAGAATGAGTTCTTGTCAAAAGACTTACTTTATCTTCATCTGATACATAAATTTTTTTGAGAATTTCATCTCTCTGTGATTGCTCATAGGAAATTCTGGCTTCCCATTTAGTATTAAAATGAAGATCATCACTACCGAATGGACAATTTCCAGTAGTTGCTTTACATACTCCAGGATTACCTGTTTCTGGATTAACATGGTATTTAGACATAAAAAACTCCTCTGTATAAAGTCTTTTCTAAAAAGAATTAAATAAAATTCTTGATCTTTTCTATAAAAGCTCTTTCAAGATTATGAGAATAAAAGTAATCATCAAAACTTCTGTTAAGTTTGTTAACAGTAGCAAGATGAGCAAGATCTTCTATTTTTTGAATTACATCAAACCCTATTTCTTCATCAAAGAGAACATAATTCCACATATCATCAAGAATCATAATTCTCACTTCAAAAACAATGTCTCCAAAACTTGGATCTTCTTTATAAATCTGAAATGGAAATGATATCTCTTATCATCTTTACGATAAGATAATCTTCTTTCTAATTCTAGTCTACCTTGAGCAGATGAATAATAAAATAACTCTGCAGGGTCTCCAATATTGATAGAATTATGAAGACGTTTATTCTCAATGCAATATTGGGTATAAATGTATGATATCACAGAAGATTGAGTATCTGGAACTATTGAAAAAGCTTCATACTTGTCTTCAACAGCTTTAAGAGCTAAAGCCTTATTAAGATAATGATTCTCTTGTCCACCAAAGGGACATTTACCTTTAGCCGCGCTACATGGTTTTACATCACCACGAGAATTAATATGATACTTCATACAATATCTTTCTAAACTTTCGCGTGCTCGAGCACCTATTTTTAGCATGTAGATGATGCATTAAATCTCTTTGTTTTTGAATTTATTTTAATATGAATGAGAATAAAAAGCAAACTTTATTTAAAAGCCTTTTAGAAAACTTATGGATAAAGGTGGCCGTTATGACATATCATATCAATCCAAAAAGTGGAAATGCCGACCTTTGTCGTGCAACTCATGGTCGCTGCCCTTTTGGATCTCTTGAAGAACACTATTCTACTTTAGAAGAAGCATATCAAGGGTTCTTATTCTGTGGGAAATAAAATTATTCTAGAATTAGAAGAAAATAAGTAAAGAACTATTTAGAAAAACTTTATATTGAAGGAGTTTTTCATGTCTACTTATCACATTAATCCTAAGACTGGCAATCCAGGCATCTGTCATGCTGAGAAGGGCAGGTGCCCTTTTGGCTCTTCTGAAGAGCATTACGAATCAAAATCAGAAGCACGAGCAGCATATGAAGCAAAGTCTGACTCTTTTAATGAAGTAACATATACTGTTGGTGACGGAGAAACTATTGAAGCTCCATATGGAAATGGTTGGCGAGGATCAAATTATGATCAAAAACTTTCGACTACCCAAATCGCCGCTTCAATTCGTGAAGAATTAAAGAAAGCCGTACAAGGGAATTATTTACCTAAAGGTCTCCGTTTTAAAGTCCGAAAGACTAGTCACCAAGCTATTAGTATTATTATTGAATCTAATGCACACCCTGACGAAACTAAAGACTTAAGTGGCTCTGCTGTAAATATTAACTCAGAAGTTTCAGTAATTAGAGATAAAGTGACACTTATCGCTAACTCTTTCAATTATGATAGAAGTGAATCACAATTTGATTATTTTGATAGAAACTTCTACGTTAATGTAGAATTTAAAGACTCTAGAGATATTGCTCTTACTCAAGCATATAAAGCAGAGGAAGAATTAAGAGATTATACTCGAAAATTAAAGAAAGAACGTAAAACTGATGAACAAATAAAAGCCGATCCAAAGTTTATTACTCTCAGAAACGATTTTGAAACACGCAAAACGTTCAAAGAGAATTATTATGAAATGATGAAGTATGTTCTAAAGAATACTGATTACCCTTGGGGTGGTCATTATGCAGAAGTTAACATTCCTGAGAAAAGTTGGAAAGAACTTGAAGAAAAGTTTAATGTTAAATACTAATATTATTTAACAGGTAAACCGTATTCTTTAAAAATATTTTTGGCAAACTCTACCACCTCTGATGTTGGCGGTAGAGTTTCCTCTAAGAGATACGGCATGGAAAGTTCATGCCATTTTTCTTTACCCATTTGATGGAAAGGGAGAACTTCTACTCTTTCAACAGTATTCCAATTTTTAATAAGATCTGCTACATCTCTTATGTTCTGTTCATCATCAGTAAGCCCTGGGACAAGAACAAATCGGATCCACATTTTCTTATTATTCTTTACGAGTCGTTCTCCGAAATCTATTGTTGGTTGTAAAGACCTGCCAGTGACTTTTTTATATGTTTCTTCATTACCTGATTTTATATCTAGAAGGACAAGATCAGTAAGATCAAGCATGTCTTGCGTACAATATAATCCTAAGAAACCGCTTGTGTCTAAAGCTGTATGAAGATGAAGTTTCTTTGCCTCTTTCAAGAGATTAAATGCAAATTTTGCCTGCATAAGAATTTCCCCACCGGAAAGAGTTAATCCTCCGTTAGTGGCCTTAAGAGTCGGAGAATATCTTCTTAAAAGTTTTCCAATTTCTTCTACTGATACAAGATTTCCATCTTTCATTTTCATTGTGTCAGGATTATGGCAATAAAGACAACGAAGTGGACAGCCATTAACAAAAAGAGTCAGTCTTGTCCCAGGACCGTCAACACTTGTTACCAATTCCCAAGAATGAAAAGAACCTATAGTTCCATCTTTCATTCCGCTAACCTTCTCAGAATGAGAAATGTCAGTAAGATAAGTCACCATTATAAACCTCCTGATGAACCTATATTATATCATTTTAAAAAATTTTTAATAAATCTAACTCCTCTTCTTTTTAGAAAAGATATAGATTTAAGGAGTATTCATGTCTGCATATCACATTAATCCAAAAACTGGCAACCCAGGTGTTTGTCATGCTAAAAAAGCGTGCCCTTTCGGAGATAAATTTGAACATTATTCAACTAAAGAAGAAGCCAGAGATGCGTATGAATCAAACGTAGAATCCCAAGAAAAAGTGCGCGTTCTTTCAAATACTCATTCATTCGGCGGGAGCACCGCCCGCAATACTGAGATTACTGAAGCAGGTTCACAGGCTCTTGTTATTGCTCTTGCAAGAGGTAAAGACATTAATCAAGTGAAGACTAAAGACGATCTTATTCATATTATTACCTCTTTACCTAAAAGCACTAAAAATTATGAAGAATTGTTAGTTCTTGCAGCAAAACTCTCTAATGATAAGAAAGAGGACGAGAAGATACAATCAGCTGTTCAAATTGCTCAAGTGTCATATTCAATTTTCAAACACGAAGGCCTCAATGATAAAGAAATTATCGAGAATCTTAGGTGGATGGCAAAAGAGAGTACGCATGGAACTGACGGTACAGTAGGTGACATTGGAATTACTGTTAATGGAAAAGATTACCCAGTAAGTATCAAGTCGGAATCAAACATATTACACAATGGTTCAGTCGCAAAAGTCGGTGAAGCTCTAGGCCTTGAAAATTTTAATCTTTATAATGACGAGAGAGTCGAGTCGATTGATAATGAAATACTTGCATATTATCGCTCAAGAATAGAATCTGACATTGCTTCTGGAAAGTTAAAAGTTAATGATCTTAACACTATAGCAACTTATCAATTCTCTGGAACTTCTTACGATATCCCACTTGTTGATCTTAAAAATATTCACACTTGGAAAGCTACTCCTTTTGCTCAAAAGACTCTTTCAAAATATATTACAAAGAATTGGGCAGAAATTGGGAATGACCCAGAATACATACAACTTTCAAAGAAACGTCAAGTGGCGGTTAATTCAATTTGGAAAGAAAAATTTGAAGCCTCCGATAGTATTCAAAAAAGAGAATTCATTGCAAGGCTTATGGGGTTAAGAAATACTCCAGCGTATTATGTCAATCATTCTAAAAATGAAATTACAAAAGGTAGAATCCCAACTATTGAAGAGTTTGTCAACGATGAGAGAATTGCTTTAAAGCCGATCTTTGTTTCTAAAAGAACTGATGGGCTCATTATTCCTATCCATAACAAAGACTCAAAGTCCGTTTCTTTCTTAAAATTAAGGACTCGTTTCACTGATGGTCAAATGAATTACAAGAACGTCAAAGCTAATAGCTCTTATGTTGAAACTGAAACATCAAGCTCTACATTCATGCGTCACCCAGCATTATCAAAGTTTAGTTGGATGAAATTCCCTTATAATTTCTTCTCCTTTGATTAAAAATCAAGAACTTCGTTTTTAGAAGAAATACTGAACGAAAGGTCTGTTTCCTTCGCAAGAGTGTCATAAATCTTCCGGATTACATCGAAAGTTACTTCTGGAGATAATCGTGGATAAGAAATATAGAAAGAGTCAGAGTTCTCACTCATAAAATTACTCTCAATCCAAAGAGTGTCAGAGATTTTTAAAGAACGAGAGATGGTAAAAATAATGTCAAATAATTCAAAAAGAGCATCATCGTGAGAGTATCTTTCTTCTAAATCTTTTTTACTGAATCCAATAAGAATCTCAGTGGTTTCTATAGATTCCTCCTCGTCAATATCTGGAAATCCGTATTGAACAAAAACAGTTTTCGAGCCGGAAAGGATATGAGCGACTACGCGATGCGTTCCATTGCAAACAAAAGATCCATATTCATCAACATCTTCATCTGGAGTGAGAGCAATTGGTTCCCTAAAATATTCTGACATTTGTAAATCTTCCATAAGAAGAGTGACTATCTCATTATCATAGGGAGAATCGAGAATTCCTTTAATCGTGTCATTCCATGTTCCATTTTCTGGATACGCAGGTTTATATTCTTTCAATAAAGTCTCAAGAGAAATAAAAGCCATAAGAGAATCCTTCCACCTCATTATTCATATAATAACACAAAAATAAAAAGAGGAACACTATTCATATGTTGACTTATTTTAATTTTTCATGTAGTATAGATCTGTCAAACAATTTAGTAACCGTTAAGGAATTCTAATGGCTATCAATGTAAACAACGTGAAGAACTACATGAGCAATGGACTCAACATTCTCATTTCTGGCCCTCTCGGTACTGGTAAGACTGCTATCCTTACTGAAGCTGCAAACCAGCTTGGGTACAAGGTGAAGTATTACTCCACCGCCACCCTTGACCCTTACACTGATCTTGTGGGTATCCCAGTTCCTAATAAGGAGACCAAGACCGTAGAGTTCTACCGCCCTCGTGACCTCGATGAGGCAGAAATTGTTATCATGGACGAGTTCAACCGAGCAGATGACAGGACTCGGAATACTCTTTTCGAGATCATCCAGTTTGGAACTATTAACGGTGAGCCTCTCCCTAACCTTAAGGCAGTCGCTGCAGCTATCAACCCTAACGATGGTTCTTACACTGTCGATGATATCGACCCTGCACTTCTTGACCGATTCGATGTGTTCCTCGACTCTACCCCTTCGATTGATGCTGGCTACTTCTCGAAGAAGTACGGTACCGATGTGGCTCGAGTCGTAAAGTCTCTCTGGGAAGAGTACAACAACAGCTATAAGAACGCCGTAAAGAACAATGTTGCTAAGAAGGCTGTTTATCTTTCTCCGCGTCGTATGGATATGATGGTATCCGCATTCCAGGCAATCCCTAAGAAGGAGACCCTGCGTGATACTCTTACCCCTGGTGCAATTATTTCTCTCGACCAGTGGACTCGCCTTCTCGCTGAAGCATTTACTCCAGCTGACGTTCGCGCAAACTCAAAGAATAGCAAGTCTAGGCTAACTGTTAACGAGTTCGTCAACATGCCCAACGAGCTTCTTAGGAGCAGCAAGAATATCCTTGCTCTTCGAGCAATCTACAAGGATGGGAACCTCACTAATGATGAGATTAACCGACTTAACACTGCTCTTGCTAATGCACTTTCGAAGGGTGTTGGCCCTGCACGTATTGCTGAAAACTGGGGTGAAATCCTTCAGAACTTCACTGACGTACAGGTCAACACTCTTATGATGGGTTGGACCACTTACAAGAAGGGTGAACTTCGTTACGAAATGCGCCTTAAGGGTTTTACTCTCGCGTAAACCTGTGATACTATTAATTCAAACATTCTAACAAGGGGTAAAAGACATGAATGACTTCAAGCGCGGACTAGAGGCAATCGCCTTTATCAGCCCTTCATTCTTCGCCTTAACGCGATCAATCGGTCAGCCTATTGAAAACGAGAATATCCCTACTGCTCAGGTAAAATATGTTCACAATGAGAAGAAGATTTATTTCGAAGTGAATCCTCATTTTGCTGAGAAGTTGTCTGATATCGAGCTTGGCGCTGTTTTTGCTCACGAGACGTATCACATTGTTCTTAACCACCTTTCGGAAGCTGCTGACAGAGTAAGCTATCCTGATTCTCAGGTTCTGACTCACGCTCACGAGTGCATTATCAACGATGGTCTCTTCGGTAACACTGGTCTTGACCTTCCCGAAGGTGGAATGTCAGGTCTTTCACTTTATGGCGCTGACTTCTCAGTCTTTTCTACAAAGCAGGCATATGATTACATCATGTCTCTTAAGGACCAGACTGAAGACAAGCTTGAAATGCCTAACGACTCCGAATCAGGTTCTGACTCTGGAGAAGGTTCCGAATCTAATGATTCTTCCGAAGGTCACGGTTCTAGCGATTCTGGCTCTCAACAGCAGGAATTGCCTATTTTTGAGTCTTGCGGAGGTGTCACTGGAGTTGATTCAGAGAACTTGCAAGATTTTAAGGACCTTGTTTCGGTTCTTGTCAATAAAGCTGCAGAAAACATTGACAATGATGATATGACTGAAGCTATTGAAGACATCCTTGATGCTCTTGCACAGAACGATGATTATTCTGTCAAGGGTTCGAATGGTGTGTCTATCAACATTAACCCTAACAAGAGTTCAGTCTTCAGCAATAACCACACTGCAGTGACTCTTGAGTGGGATGATCTACTTGCTAAGATTAACCCGAAGATCAAGTCTATTGGAAAGCGCAAGTATGTTGAGTCGTGGCATTCTCCTCGCCGGAAGATGGCAAATTCTTACCCAGAAATTGTTCTCCCTACTTTCCGTGAGAATCCGAACCCGATTGGTAAGGGTGATACTACGCCTCACCTTATTCTTGCACTTGATGTAAGTGGCTCAATCCCGCGTTATGCGATTGAAGAGCTTTCGAGCATTGCTATGAACATTCCTGACAAGTACATTATCCCTCATGCTATTACGTGGTCTGATACTGTTGTTCCTTTTGACCCTACTCTTAAGAGGATCGCTGGTCGCTTTGGAACTAACATCGATAACGTTCTTCAGTACGTTAAGACTTACGACCGGGAGAACAAGACTAAGTCTTATGTTCTTGTTATCACTGATGGTGAAACATACTTTAACTACGGAACTTCTCATGAAGACTATGAAATGATGAGGAAGAATTGGTTCTGGATGGGAATCAAGCCTGGAGACACGCAAATTATTCAGCGATTGCTATATAAAGCAGTGGGCTCACCTGACATGGTTTATGATTTAAAGGATTTCAGACTTACTGTTTAAAATTTTGATATTATACATTATGCATTTACTCTAAAGATTGGGAGAACAATGAATACACTAGCTAAAGAGAAAAGTCTTCTTAAGCATGACTCTCTTAACAGAGAGCTCTTCATTAAGACTGACGCTCTTCTAGAGAAAGATCGTTGTGATGCGTGCGCCTCTAGAGCTCTCGTACGAGCCATTAAAGACAGTAATGAAAAAACTTCAGAGTTGCTCTTTTGTGGTCACCACGGGAATAAAAATGTTGTAGCTCTTTTGAACAACGGATGGTCAATTGATGATCAGTCCTATATCATGTTTGAAGATCCTACCACACCAGAGGCTTCAAATAATGATGCATACAGGCCAGTATAGAACTTAATATTTTCTAAAAGAGGCTCAGGATGCAAAACACCTGGGCCTTTTTTAGAAAACAAAACACACAATCTTTATCAAGGGGAAAACATGACTCGATACCATTTAAATCCTGAAACCGGAGAACCTGGGATATGCCAGGCAAGAAAGTCATGCCCATTTGGGTTACCAATTGAGGATCATTACTCTTCAAAAGACTTGGCTCAAAAAGATTTCGAAAGAGTTATGACTGGAAGAACAATAACCTCCATCAAAAACGATTACCCTCTAGAGCAGGCCTTTGATTTAGACTTGTTAAAGAAAATGGTAAGAGAGGGATATGTTTATGACAACAATCACCCTGAAGATCCAGACCTTCACATTTTGTGCTATACAAGGAATGCTCAATACGCTGGGCTTTGGAATGAAGTCACTAAACAAGCAAGAGGTTTAATAATTCGTTACAGTGATAATTCAATGAATGATGCAATTATTGAACAACGTCCATGGCGTAAATTCTTCACTCTTAGTCAACTTGAATCAGGTTGGGCGTTAGGTGATGAAGAGAACACTGTTTCGGCTGAGGCAGATATTTCAACTCTTGACTTTAATGCTAAAGCTGAAGTCACTGACAAGATGGATGGTAGCTTAGGTATTCTTTATGTTGCACCAGACGGTCTTCCAGCATTCTCAACAAAGGCAAGCTTTGCTTCCGATCAAGCTCTTTATTACACTAATATGTTGCGTAAAGATGAAGCACGATTAGATGCAATTAGTAACCTTATTCAGAATCACCCTGACAAGACATTCTTGTTTGAACTTGTGGGCAAGGATAATAGAATCGTACTTCAATATGATGAAGATGATACTGCTTTCTTAGGTTCAGTACGAAAGAGCGATGGTCTTTATTACAGCACGCAAGACTTTAAAGAAGAATGGGCGGATAAAGGATTCACTGTTGCCGAATCAATGCCAGCACAATCAGTTACTGAAGCCTTCAACCTCCCTCATCGCAAGGGTAGAGAAGGTGTCGTTGTAAGAATTCTTAGTGACACTCCAGAAAAGCAATTCCAAATTAAGATCAAGCAAGATGATTATCTTAAGTTACACAAACTCATGACTAACTTCAGCATGAAGAATGTAAGGGATACTGTAAGGGAAACTAAAGTGACATATAAAGATCTTATTGAAAGCTCAAGAACTGGAAATCTTTACAACATACCTTCTATTAAAGATACTATCTTTGTGGAAGAGTTAAAAGAATTCAAAGATCTTCAAGAATTGCGAGAGAAAAGATTCAATGATCTTGTACTTCCTGTAGCTAAAGATCTTGAAAAAGGTATTAATTATGTGAAAGCAATACCTCAGGAAAAACTTTCAGGTGATAAAAAACAAGTCATGAAAGACTTCGTTCTTGGTTTACCTAAAGACTTGGGCGCATTGGAAAGAGACATTATATTTAAAACAATGCGTGCAAGGTTAAATAATGAAGATATCGAGAATTACGATGCTTCAAACATTATGAATACTATAGCGTCGAGAGGATTTGACAAAAATGAAGAAAACATATAAGATAATAACTTCTGGATTTATCATATACATATAGGGAAAAGACCCTCGAAAGGGGACACAATCGAAAAGAGAAAAAAGAAATGACTACCGAAATACTTGAAAAGGAAATACACGAAAACACTGTTCTTATCGTTGACTCTGCAATGCAAGTCAACGGGACAGTTGAATGGACAGATGCTGTTACGCTCTTAATGACTAATAAGGCCTACACTCTTATTCCTCGTTCAGACGGTTCTCTCATCAGAAGCCAAAAAGTGAACATTCCTCGCCCACTCGTGGTTTGCCTTAACAGGTATGTCGGTCGAGTTTCTGGACCTCAAAAGAAGTATGTCACTAATGAGACTGATGTTGCGAAGAACATCATTCACAAGAGGGATAACTACACTTGTCAATACTGTGGAGAATACGGTGACACAATAGATCACGTATTCCCAAAGTCACGTGGAGGTAAGAACACTTGGGGCAACCTTGTCACTGCTTGTTCAGACTGTAATGGTAGGAAGAAGGACAAGACTCCAGAAGAGGCAGGAATGAAGCAACCAAAAATTGCAAACTTCTATATTGACTCTCAACCACGTAGAGAAAGGCTTCAAGAGGCTTTAATTAAGGTCCTCTCAGAGGCTTACGTCTAAATCTCTCAAAATTTATAGCACCCTTCGGGGTGCTATAAAAGTTTTTGCGGAAAACTTTGTTAAAATAGAATAAAGCGATACTAGGAAAGGCCTCACATGACACTCCCACTTTATCCCGCTCTAGTAGAAAACTCTGTTCATTATGATGTAAGGGGTTCTCACCGGAAATTCTTCGGTAAAACTCCAGAAAAAATAGAAGTACCAGGTTTTGAAATCAAAGAAGTTTTCATGACTACTAACAACAAGAACACTATCCGTGGAATGCACTTTCAATCTGATGTTCCACAACCAAAGATTATTAAACTTATTACTGGTCCAAAAGAGGGATTATTAGTAAGGGTTTTATGTTGTGATGAAACTCTTCCAGAATTCGGAGAGGTGAGAGAATATAATCTTACTGTCGAAACTGAAGAAAGACTTTACGTTCCAGGAAAATGGGCTTTAGGTTATCGCGCACTTGAGGATTACACTAAAGTTTTGTACCTCGCTGGAGCCGACTTCTCTCCGGGTGGAGATACTGGAATTGACCCATTCGACACTGAATTACCCTTAAATTGGGGGATCACTAAAGAGGAAGCGCTCTTAAGTCCGCGCGATCTTGAGTTAGAAAGTTTCTCAGAATTTGCTAGAAAAGTAGGTCGCTAAATGAAATATCTTGTCACCGGCGGTAATGGTTACATTGGTTCACAACTTGTTGAAGAACTACTTAAAAAAGGTCACGAAGTAAGCGTTCTCTACAGGGCTGGAAGTTACCCACATCATGTTAAAAATGAAATACTTGATCAAGTGACCTCATATTATTATGACGGCACTGCGGAGAGTTTAGACTCAGTGGTAGAGAACATTGATGCAGTTTTCCACCTCGCTGCCCTCTATAACACTAGGGACGATTCTGATACTGTTAACAAACTCGTTGAAAGTAACATTATTTACAGCACTCACTTACTTCAAAAACTTTCAGAGCGAAACCCCCAAGCGACTTTCGTTTCTACCTCAACATTCTCCGCATATGACAAAAACGGAGAATATCATCCAGCAACAGTTTACGCGGCCACTAAAAAAGCTGTTGAAGTTCTTGCTGCATCTTTTAAAGTGCGATCTGTCTTCCTCACTCTTCCAGACACTTACGGCCCGAATGACTGGCGAGTAAAAGTACACAATCTTGCTTCTAACACTCTTAAAAATGGAGACACCTTTAGTTTTAATTCACCAGCGGATCAGAAGATTAACCTATTACATGTACGAGACGTAATAAGAGGGCTGCTTAAAGCCTCAGAACTCGCTGCTACTCTCGAACTAGGAAGCACAAGAACATATGAGTTGTTTCACCCAGTGAATACTATTACCCTGAGCGAACTTGCCGAAGCTCTAGTCTCTCATTACAAAAAAGGTGCTCTAGAATTCCCACTCTTTGGTAAAATAGTAGAAATACCTGAAGGGAAAAACTTCCTACCGGGTTTTACACTTACCGCTCACCCGATTTGTGACTTACCAGAAACTCTCTCATAAGGACAACAATGGAAAATTTAAAAAAAGAATTATTGCAAGATCTTCAAAAAGAAGATAAAAACATTGACGGTGTACTCAACATCATTAAAGATAAAGCTGGGTATATCGTCACTGGAAAACTCCACACAGAGATTAGAAACGTAAGTGAATATATCGAAAGCTGGTTCGCATTCAAAGGTATAACGGTCACCGTTAACATTTCACTTACCATGCCAAAACTTTCCATCATTGACCACAATAATGAGGTAGAGTCAACAACCATTGATGAAGACTCAGACCATGTCAATGTACTCTATTTTGGACCGATGGAACTTCGAAAGATCACTCCAAATAACAAATACAAGAGGATGAATTTTGATACTGTAGAAAAAGTGAGAGCTGCAGTCGAAGTCGCTGGATACATTCACCCGATCCTTATCAACAGTCGTTATGAAATCATTGACGGTAACTTACGATACGAAGTTGCTAAACGATACGGTTCAGATACAATCATGGTAGTTATGATAGACGACAGCAACAAAAAAGCTGACTTCCTAAGATTAGTTATTAACCGCTCGGAGGAATTCCAACGATGGATTTACTCTGACGTTGATGAATACGTAGACAACATTCCAGCTCTTGGACCAGTACTTGAACCACTCGGTTTCTACGGTAATAACATACTCCCAGTATCATACTTCGGTAACACAATACTTGACTACCGACTTGACTCTGACAACGCACAAATGAGCGAATACGTTCAAAGTAAACCTCTTGCCGAATGGGCTGCTGACAGAACACGAGAGATTAAAGAGGAGGAAGAACGCAAAAAAGCAATCGCCGCTCAAAAGAGCCCACGAAAGACTGCAGACATGTTCTCTCTCTTTGACATGCAACCAAACCCTGAAGATTTTGTCAAAACATATGACGCAAAGGAAGAAATTGCAAAAAATGTTGAAGAAATGAAAGAACGAGCCGAAATCATCACAAATAATTATGATGAGCACAGAATCAAAACTCTTGGCGTAGACCCAGATGAATATTATGGTACTCAGAAATCTCGCCGTACAACACAAGCAAAAGTTGCAGACATTAAAAAACAACGAGCAATTGAAACTGCTCTTGAAGAAATGTTAAAAGTTGATATCGAAAACGGTACAGCAGAATTCATCAACATTCTCACTAACGAAAGTGTAGAAATTCCTGCCGGTGAGGATCCACAAGAATGGGCTCTCGAATACATTGACACACACAAGCTCTACAATGACTATCTAGAGGGATAATATGATTCAGAAAAAAGAACCAAAAGAAACCGAATTCTACACAATAAACGAATACGGTTCAGTTACCCTTAAAGAAAATGTCAAACACTACAGCGATGAAGAAGTCATTGAAACGAACAAGAAAGAATACTTTAAAGAGGCTGAGGCTCTAAAAGAAATCATCGCCGACGGACATATTCCCTTTCCAGTATTCTTCAGGAACCTTAATGGTGAGCTTGTCGAAAAGACTGCTTACATTCCCCCAACATTCGAACCCTCTTGCATGACAGGTTTCGAAGAAAAATACGGAATGAAGTTCAACATTTATATCCCCTCCTATGAGAGGTATCAAGACACTAAAACAGTAAAAGTACTTGAGAGATTCGGTGTCAAAAATTACTACATAGCAGTAGACCCAACACAATACGCAAAATACAAGCAATACCACGACCCAAAACATATTATCGTAAGAGATCCATCATTCAGAGATGAAACAATGATTGATTTAGTATCTTCAATAAAATCACCCGATTACATGCATGGTACAGCAGGTATTTACAACTTTTTACTCGCATTCTCGCGAAGTATCGGAGAAAGTCACTACTGGACACTTGACGATGATTTTATAGGTTTAGCCATGAAAGCCAAAAAAGGTAGCGAAACAATGGCTCCAGGTGAAATCTACAACAAGTTTGATTACTACAGATGTTCAGATATTAAAGAAGAATACGGCTTTGACTATAAAGATTTCATGAACTCTATTGAAAACCTTGCCGTAAAAATACGCAACCCAGGATTCATAGGGCTGGAAAAATTCGGTATTGTTTTCAGTCTTCCAGTCATGTGGAAATTAGGGACAAGGGTTTACTCTTATTACTTAAGCTCTACAAAGACTCAAATAAATCACCTTGGACAACATAATAACGATGTGATTACCTCGCTAGAGTTATCAAAACACGGACTCATTAACATGCTCTTCGAGGGGATCTCTTACAACAGTGAAGCGACCCAAACAGGCGGTGGATTGACTGAAGTTTATAAGAAGTTCGGTACTCTCGACAAAGGTAAAGTACTCGCCCGAGCACAACCGAACTACGCTAAGATCACTGTGACGTACAATCGTGTGCATCACAAGGTTGATTATACAAGTTACAACGGACAACGAGCAGTAGGTGCTCCAATTGAAGAAAGTAACGACTAGTATACTGACTTTTAACAGTCTTTATAAAATAGACTCTTCATATGTTTTAGACTCTAGTCTGTTGTGTGGACTTTGTTTTTTACCGATACCTACTAATGTGTATACTGGAAAGATAAACAAGAAGTTTCATCCAGCATCCCTTACTGTAGATCATATCCTTCCAAAGTCTTTGGGTGGTGGAGATACAAATGATAATCTTCAGTATGCTCATCGTTATTGCAATCAAAGTAAAAATAATAAACTTTGGACTACAGAAAAGCAAGCAAAAGCAATTCGTTATTTAGAGAGATTCTTTTCGGATCCATTAGAATCAACGTGGTTTTCCTTAACAGTTAAAGATGGTCTTTGTCTTGTGAAGGAATGTGCGAGAGTCGCAAGGTCTGGAGATTATTTTCAATATTGCCAGGTTCATGCTAAAGAGTTGAATGAGGATTCGCGTTCTGCTTTGTGTAAGAATCAAGAATGCGGTAAGCAATCGCGCAGTAAAAGTAATGGTTATTGTATGCGTCATTCTCGATTAAACGGTGTAATAAGTAGCGATAAACGGTGTGAATACCCTCTTTGTTCTAAACTGGTTCAGAGGAAATATTCTCGTTCGTTTTGCCAAAAACATGTTCAAGAGGTCAATGGAGTTAAAACTTATGACTCTCATGTGAAAGAATGGGCGGCTCACTGTCGGGTTCATAGAGAGAATCGTTATAGCAGAGTATGTATTTTTTGCGTGCGTGATTTTAACGTGATTCCGCTTGATTTGGAAGAGGTAAGAGTATTCTCTACGTATGTTGATAAGTTAAGTGCGCGTAAGATTGCTGATTATTTTAAGATTTCTAAGAAGTCGGCTGATTCTTTTTATAAAGAATTAGAGGTAGCAAATAATGTCTGAATCTAACCTTTTAACTACTCACTCAAATGTTGTGGAAAGATTTTGGGATTTTGAGAAGAATGAAGATTTGTATTCTTTGCGTGAGATTGTTTGATATTTCTTCTTCTTGTTATAATATATTGAGTATAAAATATTTTTGGAGTGATAATGGCAACTTCTTATGATTTTATGTGGGTTCTTGATGGAGAGCCTCGTCCTGTAACTGTTGTTGATAAGGATGGAGTTGAGCGCACGGCTGACCTTGATCGCGTGAGAGCCCTTAACCCGTTGAACCCTTATAAGGTTGCTGGGCCTTTTGGTCATGGTGTTGGTAATCTTTTCTTTGGTGGTAAACTTGGCAGTGTGAAAGAGTTGAAGGAGAAGGGTAACTCTGTTTATAATAATGAGACTATCCTTTCTGCTCTTGGTTTTGTGAAAAAGATGAATGATTAATATTTTTCTTTCAAAAACCGCTTTAGTGTGACACGATTGAGTTAAATTTGTCACATTAGGGCGGTTTTTCTTTGCGAGAGATCTGTTTTAGCTGCGTTTTCTCGTTAAAATGTTGATGTTTTGTTAAAAACTATTGATAAACACTGACTGACTTGGAAAATATTCCTTTTCTAAGGACTTTTAAGAGTTTTATCTTTTTTTGATATTGACAACATATAAGCGCGCTATATAAATTTGGAGTTTCATTCTATGAATAAGAGTATTCTTAAAGGCTCAACAATAATAGGATTGGGTCTTATTACAGCAATTGCTGCCGGTGGAACATTCGCCCTTTGGAATGACCAGTCAACAGTTTCTGGTGGAGAAATATATTCTGGTAATCTTGATCTTAATGTTACTAATGCAAGTTGGGAAGACGTATCTCTCAAAGACGGAAGTAAAGGTTCTCAGGAGTCCTTAGATAAAGTGACTGCTTCTGGGCCAATTACAGACATTAGTGATTTCAGAATCGTTCCGGGCGATACTGTTATCGGTACATATGATGTCCAAGTAGCCCTCGAAGGAGAACATGCTCTAGCCGATTTGCTTGTTGATTTCCAAAATTCTACTGTTCCAAACGAGATAGAAGTTGATTATCGTATCAATAATGGTTCTTGGATAAACATTAACGATAATTACTCTATACTTTTTTCAAGTCCAAATTATGCTGACGCTCCAATACAAGACAGTCTCATCGCATCAAATCTCGAGATTACCCCCGGCAGTATTACTGATGTAATTGTTGAGTTACGATTATGGTTCAAAGATACTGCAACCGAAAACATGCAAACAAACATACCCCTTAACAGTGTAAACTTCACGCTCACACAAGTAAGAGCTCTACTCCCACAAGTAACACCTGAAGCGAATCTTTCATATTCACTTAATGACTCTAACCTAGTTTATGATGTAACATGGGAAGACCCTAATGACCCATCTATTACTGGGTACCAAGTAACCGTTGATGAGTACTCTGCCAACCCTTCAAGTGGAGGTACGAGCCTTGGAACTATTGTGATTCAGATGAATAACACTGACCCAAATTATATTGGCTCTGTTAGCAAAACTGTTGGCGACACCCTTTCAACTACTGTAACTAGCACTAATGGTTCTGATGTTAAATACGCTATTGCTCGAGTCGAAGCACTTAATAGATTTGGAAGTAGCGATAAAAAAACTAGTCAAATTGAACAAATCATCCTCGCACCTGATTCTGTTGACAATGTAGAACTAACACCAAACGTACTTAACAATAATCACTCTTACGACATAACATGGACAGACACAACCAACTCTAACCACCAAGGCTACAAAATAACCCTCACTGGATACGACTCTAGCAATAATATTGTCTTTACAGAAGAAACCACTGTTAGTTCATCAGTAACGTCAACGAACATTTCCAGACCGACTGGAGTAACAGCAACAACAGTTAAAGCAAGCGTATCGGCCTATAACTCTTCCGGTTACTCACCAGTAATTGAAAAGACTGTGAATGATCTTCCAGATATTACAAATATTGTTTCGGTAGCAGCAGGAGGTAGTCATTCCCTCGCTCTTGATTCCGAAGGTAAAATTTATGCTTGGGGTCTTAACAGTTATGGTCAACTCGGTAATAATTCTACGACTGATTCTAGTGTACCTGTTCAAGTTGACACTAGCGGTGTACTCGCTGGCAAGACAATAACCGCAATAGCAGCGGGAGTCTATCACTCTATGGCTCTTGATTCCGAAGGTAAAGTCTATGCTTGGGGTAATAACGCTTCTGGTCGACTCGGTAATAATTCTACGAGTAATTCTAGCGTACCTGTTCAAGTTGACACTAGCGGTGTACTCGCTGGCAAGACAATAACCGCAATCTCCGGTGGCGGTGCTCATTCTCTTGCCATTGATTCTGACGGTAAAGTCTACGCTTGGGGTCTTAACAGTTATGGTCAACTCGGTAATAATTCTCCGACTAATTCTAGCGTACCTGTTCAAGTTTACACTAGCGGGGTACTCGCTGGTAAAACAATAACCGCAATAGCAGCGGGCAGTACTTATTCTCTTGCGATTGATTCCGAAGGTAAAGTCTATGCTTGGGGTTATAACAATTCCGGTCAACTCGGTAATAATTCTACTACTAATTCTAACATACCTGTTCAAGTCAACACTAGCGGAGTACTCGCTGGCAAAACAATAACAGCAATCTCAGTGGGGGACTATTACTCTATGGCTCTTGATTCTGCCGGTAAAGTATATACTTGGGGTCGTAACGATTCCGGTCAACTCGGTAATAATTCTACGACTAATTCTAGCGTACCTGTTCAAGTTAACGCTAGCGGTGTACTCGCTGGCAAAACAATAACCACAATAGCAGCTGGCGGTTATCATTCTCTCACTCTTGATTCCGAAGGTAAAGTCTATGCTTGGGGTAATAACAGTGCCGGTCGACTCGGTAATAATTCTACGACTAGTGCTAGCGTACCTGTTCAAGTTAACACTAGCGGTGTACTCGCTGGCAAGACAATAACCACAATAGCAGCGGGAAATCATCATTCCCTTGCCCTTGATTCCGACGGTAAAGTATATACTTGGGGTCTTAACGGTAATGGTCAACTCGGTAATAATTCTACGACTAATTCTAGTATGCCTGTTCAAGTAAATTTTGAGTAGAATCTGGTATAATTTATTCAAAAACCTGATATCCTTTAAGGAACGTAAAAAATAACTCACTAGGAATAGTTAAATGAAAAAGAGCTTTCATAAAGGTTCAACAATAGTAGGATGTCGAAAATCCATTCTACATTGGATCTGAATCATAAGGTCTCTATAATCTAGAAAAGGCATTCCTAATCGAGTGCCTTTTCTAGTGAGAGAAGTTTATTCTTACATTTTCGATAAAATAAACTCATCGTTATTTAAGGAGTTACTCTCGTGAGAGTTATTATTGCTGAGCTTTCAGTTGTTTATTCTGGAAGAGGAGAGTCATATTTACCTCCTTATAAACGAATGCTTCTTATTAAAAATGACGGTTCAGTAAGTGTTCATAATGAAAAAGGATATAAACCTCTTAACTACATGATGATGACACGCTCTTTCGAAGAAAAAGATGTAAATGGAGAGAGACTCCTTGAATTCTACTCTAAGGATGAATCTCTATTAGTGACTCTCCATGAAACTTATCAAGACACTAATTTCGATATAGGTACAGATGATCCAGGTCTTATCCGTGATAAAACTGAGTCACAATTACAATTATGGCTTTCAGAAAATCTTGACTCTATTATTCCCGGTGCTGTTTTTAGGTCAAGAGAGTTTGAAACAGGAGCAGGCCCAGTAGATATTATTGCCGACCTTGAAGATTCTGATGAAGAATTAGTAATAGAAGTTAAACGTTGGGCGTCTCTTAACAGTGTTGGTCAGGTAAAGAGATATCTTGAGGCGTTGAATGAAAGGTTTCCAGAAAGAGCTTTCAAGGGAGTTCTCATTGCTGTAGAATTTAAGTCTAAAACTATAGAACTCGCACGAAAAAGTAATATTTCTTGCTTTCTTGCTCCACCTAGCTGGAACGATGATAAAATAGAAATAGACGAACCTATTAATCTTTTTACTATGTAAAGGAAAATAAATGAAAATCAAAATGTTAAGCACTATCGCATTAGGGGCTATCCTTTTAGCAGCTTGCTCTAATGGTGGGTTTACATCAAAGGAAACTTCTTTCCTTGAGTCCTCTATAGAATCAAAGTTTTCTGGTGTTGATGTAAGAGTAACTACAGATGATTCTGAATACGCTAATCTTGGTGATAATGGTCTTGTTATTCATGTGGACCCTAGCACTTTAGGGGAATACGACCAATCGGACATACTCGATTATGCAAATGGAATCATTGAAAATACTTTTGCTACTAGCGCCTCTTATGTACTTGTTAATATTGACTCTTAATAAGTTTTACTTTTGATAAAGAATGTGTATAATAAAACTATAATGATGGTGATTGAAAGGATTTAATGATGGAAAATATTACGAGTATTCTTCCTATTGACGTTCCGGCGAATGTTGAGCTCATGTGGGACAAGCCGCGCGCCAAGGTAATCCTTTTTAAGAACAGCGAGCCGAAGGCTTTCAAGAACCTTGAGGACGACTTCAAGAATCATGAAGATGATGCTATTCGAGCGGCCGTTCTTATTATTCGCGGTGGCGGTAATAAGCTTTAATTAAAACGCTCTTTAAGCGGCCTCATTTGAGGTCGCTTAAAGAGTAAGAGAAGAAGTTTGACTTTCTTTTAAAAAGTAGTATAATAGAAACGTGAATATTTATTTATTTACTGGCTCCCCCAACTAAAAAGAACTAGTGAAAGGTATTAAAATGCGAAAGCTTGTTACTATTCAAGTGATTGAATCTATTACTCCAATTCCAGATGCAGATCGAATTGAGACTGCTCGAGTGAAGGGTTGGAATATTGTTGTTCAGAAGGGTGAGTTCGCTGTAGGTGAAAAGATTGCTTACTTTGAAGTCGACTCCTTCCTTCCTGAAGATGTACCCGCATACGAAAATTTCCAAGTGCGCGGCCAGAAGGAACTCAATCGTGACGGTCAGGAAGTTAAGGGTCATGTAGTAAAGACTATTAAGCTTCGAGGAGTGGTTTCTCAAGGTCTTATTATGGGACTCAATACTCTAGGCATTCCAAACACCTACGATGTTGATACTGATATCACTGAAATGGTGAATGTTCTCAAGTATGAAGAACCAATTCCTGTTTCTGGAGAAATTATTGGACCTTTTGATACTCGTTGGGCGCCCAAGTCTGACGCTATTCGAGTGCAGACTCTTGCTGACCATTGGAATGAAATTGTAAATCTTGATTGGGAGGCAACAGTTAAGGTCGATGGAACTAGTCAGACTCTTGTGAATGATAATGGAAATCTGCGTATTTTCTCTCGTAATTGGGAGTTAACTAACGAATCTGCTGGTTTCAAGATTGCTGAACGATTCGGTCTTATTGATGTTCTTGAGAAGAACCTTGGAATGTCTATTCAGTTCGAACTTGCTGGTCCTGGGATTCAAAAGAATCGCCTTAAGCTTAATGAACAACGTCCATTCGTTTTTGCAATTTGGATGAATGGTCAGAAGCTTAATCGAACTGATTGGCCACAGGAGGTTCTCGAAGTGTCAGCTCCTCTTCTCAATGAAGAGTGGAAGCCTAATGGAAGTCTTGATGAAATGATTTCTAAGGTGGCTGAACTTAAGGGTTCTGTTACTAAGGATGTTCGAGATGAAGGTATCGTTTTCCACATTGTGGGTAACCCTCCAGAATGGATGGATCGGAACGCTAATTTCAAGATCATCTCTAATGGATACCTTCTAAAGCACGGTATCTAAATTAATAGTCGCGGTTAAGTTATTTAATATTGCTTAACCGCGACTATTATGATATAGTAGTTTTATTGGTCTTATTAAAAGGAGTAAACAATGGACTCTTCGAAAGCTATGTTTGTGAATCTAGATTCACTTGTTCGCAAGCTTAATGAAAGAGAAACAGAACTTTACTCTCAGTCTGTTTCTATGGCTTTGGATTGTGTTCCAGCATTTCGTGATGGTGTTGCACTTTTGCGACCGTTCTTTGATGGGAGTTGCTCTACTGCTTATACGGACGAACACGCTCGAGTCGGTTTAGGGCCTTGGTTTTTCGAGCAGAATGTGAGAATGCGTGGCGCTATTGTTCTTCATGAAGTGATGCACGTTCTTAATAATCATTTTGCTCGCGCTCGTACTAATGGGTACAAGATGGAACTCATGAATATTGGTGGAGATTTCGAAATTAACTCTTCGCTTTCTAGAGTCCGAAAGATCGACCTTGGTTCTGCAATTATGCCTGACAAGAAACCTTTTAATTATCCTCTTGATCTTACGATGGAGCAGTATATTTATCTTCTTAATGAAGATATGAACGATGAGGAAAAGAAGGCTGAGTTGGAGAAACTTCTTGGCGAAATGTCTGATTCAGTTGGAGAACCTCAATCAGGCGCCGGAATTCCAATGGATGGAGAAGGTTCATCTTCAGGCGAATCTGAAGGTGATGGATCTGAATCTAATGGCTCATCTTCAAACTCTAAAAACAATGGAAATAAAGATGGTGAGACTCCTTATACATGTGCTGTCCCCACTTCACAGAGGTCAGAAGCCGCTGACAATGCAGGTATTGAACAGGCTTCTAAAGCTGAACAAACCGTGATGAAGCAAAATGCAAGGGCACGCATTGTTGAGGAATTGAAGAAGTCAAAGAATTTTGGTAGTGATTACATGCATGATTTCTTACAGGTTGCTCTTGATCGACTTGAACCACCTAAGGTTTCATGGGTAACACTTTTCCGAAGCGCTCTCTCTCGTTCATTTGAGAATGTTGTGCGCGGTCGTGTTGATTACTCTTACAAGAGATCTAATCGCCGTTTTGCTAATAGTGAATACGTGTTCCCTGGAGTCGTGCAGTATACGCCGACCGCTATTATTGGTCTTGATACTAGCGGCTCTATGAGTTCTAAAGATTATGCAAATGCTTTTGCAGAAATTAATTCTATTCTTAAGACTCTTTCGAAGAATAAGAATGGAGTGGGAGTTTTTTGTGTCACTACTCAGGTTGAAAAGATTGAGCTTGTTAGATCTTATGATCAGGTAAACCTCGCTGGTGGTGGCGGCACTGACATGAGTGTTGCTTTCAAGTTCATTAATTCTTTACCAAAGAGGAAGAGCCCCGATGTTTTCGTGCTCGCGACTGACGGTTTTACTGATTGGAGTAGAGTCGAGCGCGAACTTTCCGAGTCACATGGTAGTTATAAGTCCATTATCCTGATTACTTCTGAGGATTCTTTTCATGCAATTCCTAATTCTGTTAAAAAATTAGCAACAGTCATTGATATTTCCGCATCTATTAAGAAAAAGTGATAATCTCACTTTTTAAACTAAGAATGTCAGCTATAATAACACTATTACGTGTGTATAGCTGACATTCTTTAGAATATTTTCGATTTTTTAAAGAAAATCTGTTTTCTGTATAGTTCAGCAACTTTAATGTTTTTTGTTCTCATTTTCGCATAGAAGCCAACTTGGAGTTTTAAAAAGTTTGCGAGAGATTCAGTTTAGAAACCTATTTTTGGTAGAATAGTATTACATTTCTCTCAATAGAAAGTAATCAACACTAAGGTAAGTAGGAAATAAAATGGCAACTAAACGAGAGGCCGGTACTGACGGCGCACTTTCAAAAATTGAGGCTTTTGAAGCAGCACTCAAAACAATCAATAATCAATTCAAGACTGAGCAGGGTGACAAACTTGTCACATTATTTGGTGATAAATCTCGCCGTGTCGAGACTATTTCATCTGGAAGTCTTGTTCTTGATTCGCTCGCTGGTGGTGGCCTTCCAGTCGGCCGTATCATTGAAATTTATGGACCAGAAGCTTCAGGTAAAACTTCTATTGCTCTTACAGCTGTAGGTAACGTCCAGAAAAATGGCGGAAATGCTGTTTTTATCGACCTTGAAAATGCCCTTGACCCGGCTTATGCAACTAAACTTGGTGTTGACATGAGTCGTCTTGGTATTGCTCAGCCTGATTATGCAGAACAGGCTCTAGAGCTTGTTGAACAGCTTGCTGCTAGCGGTTCAGTGGATATTATTGTTGTTGACTCGGTCGCCGCACTTGTCCCTAAGGCTGAATTCGAAGGAACTCTTGAAGATCAGAATATGGCTCTTCTTGCTCGTATTCTCTCACGTTCATTGAAGAAACTCGCTAACACTGCAAACAAGAACAAGTGTACTGTTATTTTCATTAATCAGCTTCGTGAAAAAGTAGGTTTCGTTCTTGGTAACCCTGAAACTACTACTGGTGGTAAGGCTTTGAAGTTCTTCGCTAGCCAAAGAATTGACATTCGCCGAAAGGGTCAAGTGAAAGAAGGAACTAAGGTTATCGGAACCGAAGTAAAGATAAAGATTGTAAAAAACAAGATTGCTCCACCCTTCCAAGAAGCTCCTACTGTACTTACATTCAATCAAGGAATTAACAAAGCCGCTGAAATGGTAGAAGTTGGTCCAAATTACGGTGTTATTACTAAGCCTAATGCAAGAAGTTACATTGAGACTGAAACTGGTGAACCTATCGCTAGTAGCAAGGCTGACGCTATTGCTAAGATTGAAGGTGATTCAGAGCTTCAAAGCAGGCTCTCGGTCGCTCTTGCAAAGGCTATTGAAGCCTCTTTACTTTCACCTGGCGGTGAAGGTTCTGAGGAGTCCGATGTTGAACTTGATGAAAGTTCAGAGGACTAAATTGTAGAAAACAATATAAAAAAGCGACTTTCGGGTCGCTTTTTTATTATAAGAGTATATTTGACACATTTCTAAAAACATGATAACATGAGACATGTGTTGTTGTAATACTTTATTGAAAGGATTCTCATGAGCATTAGTCTTCAAGAGGTTGCTTTAAAGTCTGCCATGCGGGCGCGCATTCCTGCAGTTCTTGTTGGAGCACCCGGTACCACTAAAACTGCCACAATTCGATCAATCGCTAAGGAAATGAACTACGAACTCATTACCCTTATCGGTTCTCAGATGGACCCTACTGATATCGTTGGTCTCCCTAAGGGAGCTCCAGTGATGGAGGCAGAAGACGGAACTCCAATTTTTGGTACTGTTAATCTTGCTCCTTGGTGGCAGGTTAAGGTTCTTCAAAAGAAGAAGGTTATTCTCTTCCTTGATGAGTTCTCTAATACCTCACCCGCTACTCGCGCTTCGATGCTAACACTTCTACAGAATCGTGAGTTCCCTAACGGTGAGACAATGCCGAAAGAAACCATTGTTATTGGAGCCATGAATCCTACTGATCAGGCTGCCGACGGTTATGATCTTGACAGCCCCACTACTAATCGTATTCTTTGGATTTCTTGGTCTCCTACTATGGATGCTTGGATTGACGGTATGAATAGGGCGTGGAACGAGAAGGTTTCGGACGAGGAAATGCGCTGGCGTCGACTCATCACTCGGTTTATTATGGATAACCCTTCATATCTTCACCGCGAGAATTCTACTAGTTCTAACCCTAATACTTATGGTATTAACGAGTCTGACCCTTCAGATATGACTGTTTACCGAAACGCATGGGCTTCTCGTCGTTCTTGGGATAACCTTGCAAAGGTTCTCCCCTTTGCTGGTGACCGAACTGAAGCTCAGGATCTTGTAGCTTTTGGTCTTATCGGTGCATCAGCAGGTACGGCTTTCAGGGATTGGCTTCGTAAGAATGACATTATCCACCCTGAAGATGTTATTGAGAACCCTGCTTCTGTGAATTGGAAGAGTATTTCTCTTAACGATGTGAGCCTTATTCTTCGTTCTGTTGTTGAACTTATTGACGATGATAACGCACCTAAGGTGCTCGCTCTTGTGACACACATCATTGAACAGGGTAAGGGTAACTACGTTGCTCCTTACTTCCAGGATATGACAAAGAAATTAAGCAACTTGAAGGTTACTGGTAATGACAACAAGCAGTACATCATTAAGGAAATCCTTCCCAAGATTAACGAGTATCTTCGAGTTGACAAGTAAATAAAAGTAGTACAACACACTAAAAATAGGGTGCCTTCGGGCACTCTATTTTTATTTTACAGCAGTTTTAACAAGTTCTTTTGTTAGAATAAATGTGGTTTAAAAAGAAGAGGTTTTCATGTCTGAAAAAAATGATCGTTACCAACAGGTGCAGCGACGTTTAATCGCTACCCTTTTGTATGACGGTTCAAAAGTAAACAGAGTACTTGAAATTGTTACTCCTGATGATATTCAAGAGCCAACTCTAGAACTTATTTTTCAATCAATAGTTAACATTGCTCGTAAGGATGAGCAAGTTACTCCAGAAACAATAGCAATGAATCTGGAAGAATTGGGCAACCTCGCAAAATCTGGAGGAACTAAAGAGTTATATGCTCTCCGAGAGGAAGGTCGCAAATACATTTTAGAAGCTCCACCTAATATTTATGCAAAACTTGTAAAGACTTTTAGTACAAGGAAAAAAGTCCAAAATATCCTTTCAGAAGCAGGAACCGTTGTTAAGGATGACAGTGGAGTGTCAGTTAATGAGGCGGTCTCAGACATTCTTTCAGAACTTAATAGTATCCTTTATTCTCTATCAGATGACGCTACTACAGTTCAATTCAATAATTACCTTGGTGAATATTTCTCTTTAATTGAAGAACGAAAACGCCTTAGTGAACTAAATGCTCAAGTCTCTAATGGTCTTCAAGGTATTCCTAGTTTGCTTCCGTCTTTGAATGGATATACTACTGGTTGGTTACCTGGACAGCTAATTACTATTGGAGCGAGAACTGGTATTGGTAAATCTATTTTTGCTGTTAATAGCGCCACGGCTGCAGCTAGTGCTGGAAAATCAGTGATGTTTTTCTCTCTCGAAATGAGTGAGGTTGAAATTACTGACCGTATTATTTCTAGTATGACTGGTATCTCTCTTAGCAAAATCAAAAAAGGTGATCTTAGTGATGAGGATAAAGAAATTCTCAAAATAAAGACTGAAGATTTTTCAAAGATGAAAATTCTTATGGATACTGAACCTAAAGTGACGATTGACAGCATTAGAGCAAAAGCTCTAAGACAGGCTCAAACACCAGAAGGTTTAGATCTTGTCATTGTTGACTATTTACAGTTGATTACTCCAGTTGGTCGTTTCTCTAGCCGACAGGAAGCTGTTGCTGACATGTCTCGTAATATGAAGTTACTTGCAAAGCAATTACAAGTCCCTATTATGATTCTTGTTCAGCTTAATCGTGAATCTAAAGATGATGAGAATGCTATTCCTACGCTTGACCAAATTCGTGAGTCAGGCGCTATCGCACAAGACTCTGATATTGTAATATTATTACACAGAGATAGAAGCTTAGATGATTCAACTCCACACACTTTAGTAATTATTGCTAAGAATCGTGGCGGTGAAGCTAATAAGATTATTAGGTGTCATTCTAACCTTGAAACGTCTCTATTCCGTGAGGTTTTGAAGAGTAAAGATGTTCAAAGATTAACTGACGATGATTATCTTAATGAACTTAATGAAGATGATCTTAACTTTGACGATGATGTTGACTTGGATCTAGGGTAAGGGGTAAACATGGATCAAAATATACCTATTAAGCGTAATCCCCTTATGTCTGGATCAGAGGGTCTTTCCTTTGATAATATAGAATCAGAAGAGTTAATACTTTTGACTGATTCACAAAAATCAGAAAAATTCTTGTCAAAATATTTAGAAGTAGTTCATCCTTTTACAAGATTTAAAGAATATTTTAATAGTTCTGCAAAAACGAATTCTCATCTCCTTAAAGAAATCAAAACTTTTTATATAAAATTAGTTTTATCTGAAAAGTGGAGCGAAAAGAAATACGTTGCGTGTATTAACGATATCTTTGAAAACAAACTTGTTTTAGGTGTAACAACTTTAGATCTTGCTGGAATTAAATTTGACAAAGGCCAACTAGCGTCACAGAAACGTATTGAAGGAAGGAGCGGAAGGATATGACTTTTGAAGAAAGCTCACTATTCAGTGCTGATGATTCTGAAGAGCCAATAGAAATCATTCATAACGAAACTAATTATGAATCTTTCCATGAATTCCAGAATTCAATGAACGAAACTTATGAAAGAGTTGAGAGAGAGAAGACTCTTAGAGAACGCGCTACTAACCTTAAAATTTGGGATTCTGAAGTACCTGAGCGTTGGCGGGGAGCTTCACTTTCAAAGATAGATAACCCAGCTGCAAAAACTATCCTTGACATGATAAAAGATAAGGGAAAGAGTAACTTCTTTATCTTTGGTGACCCTGGATCTGGAAAAACTTATTTAGCCTATGCTACAGTGAGAAAATTCATAGGAGCTGGGCTAACGACCCCTTCTAGAGTGAAACTTCTTAATGAGAATTTACTTCTTCATTATGCATCAACAGGGTTTGAGGGTAGAGCTAAGTTTGAGAAAGCACTAGATAAACAATATTCAGTTTATATTATTGACAATTTAGGGTCTAAAGATGTATATGACCAGCGTAGAGATATTCCAATGATTGAACAACTCATTGAACACATCTACTCTAATTCGTTACTTGTAATTTTTACAAGTAATCATTCCTCAGCGCATTTTGCTGAGAAACTTACAGTATCAGGCGCATCGAAATTCAAACATTTAATTGCAGATGTGTCTGTAAAAATTAACGGAACAAGAACTCCCGAATTATTTGACTTAACCGATGATGAAAAAAATGGTCAAGTTGAAGAATCCGAGGATGAGAGGATGCTAAATGCTTTCGAATCATAAAAGAGTGGAAGAGCTCAAAGCATTTTATGCAGGTAAAAATGTTGTTATTACTGGTATCCAAGGCTTTAAGGGGTCTTGGCTAGCGGCATTGCTTCATGAACTTGGAGCGGAAGTTGTCGGTATCGGAGTCCAGCAAGAAGAAGCTGTCTTATATCCATTAATGAACTTCGAAGAAATGGGTATTAACTCTTATGATTTTGACATTAACAGTAAAGTAGTGTCAGATATTATCGCTTTTGAAGAACCAGACATTCTTTTCCATCTTGCGGCTCAACCAATTGTAAGTGTAGGTTATGAGGACCCTTATACTACTTATCTCACTAATGTCATGGGTACTCTAAATATTTTTGAAGGAGTACGAAAAACTCCAAAGAAAATGTCTATCGTTAATATTACTACTGATAAGGTTTATCGGAATTATGAGAAATCAGAGGGGTATAAAGAAGATGAAGAATTAATGGGTAGTGACCCTTATTCTTCAAGTAAATCTTGTTCAGAAATTCTCAGTTATTCTTATAATGAATCGTATTTTAAAAATGACCCTAATGAGAAGATCCTTTCAACTGTTCGCGCTGGTAATGTAATCGGTGGTGGAGACTTTGCCGCTAATCGTATTGTTCCAGACATTGTAAGGGCATTGAAGAACAAAAGTTCCGTCTCTATTAGAAACTTTGATAGTGTAAGACCATATCAACATGTTCTTGATGCAGTTTTTGCATATGTAATCCTCGCTAAGGAACAATATGAGAACCCAGTTGTCGCTGGAGCTTACAATATTGGCCCTAATCCTGAAAGTATCATGAAGACTAAAGAAATCTCAGATTTCGCTCATGAAAAATTAAAAGTAGAAATCATTGATGCTTCTAACGGTGAGAAATTCCATGAAACAAATATACTCACTCTCGATAGTTCAAAATTCAGAGAAACTTTTGATTGGGCGCCAGAGTGGGAAACAAAAGAAAAAATACTTAATAAGACATTTATATGGTATTTACAATGGATTAATGGGTACAATGTTAATAAGATTACTACTACACAGATAAAGGAGTTCCTCCATGTGTCAAAAGATTAAAAAAGTTGTTATTTTTGCTGGAGGTGCAGGAACTAGACTGTCAGAGAAGACAGAAATGATACCTAAACCTCTTGTTCCTATTGGTCCAGATCCAGTGATCGTTCACATTATGAGACATTTTTATAAACAGGGTTATAGGGAATTCATTCTTGCAGTTGGGTACAAGAGCGATGAGTTCAAAAAGTACTTTAGAGATTACGGATTCTCAAAGAGGAGCGTTGTTTTCACTAAATATGGAATGAACATTGAAGATAATGATGAAGTAGAAGATTGGATTGTTCGCGTTGTAGAAACTGGTGAGAAATCCACTACTGGTCAACGTCTTAATGCTGTAAGACAATATATTAACGATGGAGAGTCGTTCTTCCTCACTTATGGAGACAGTTTAAGTGATGTTGACTTGAGTAAAGTGGAAGAACAGCACTTTAACTCTAATTCTGTTGCTACCATTACTGCTGTTAATAAGAGCGAACGTTTCGGAGTTCTAGAAACTGACGAAAAAGGAAAAGTTCTTTCTTTCTCTGAAAAGTCACATACTAAGAACGAACTTATTAATGGTGGGTTTATTATTTGTGATCACAAGGTTCTTTCAAAAGTAAATTCGCAAAGTGGAGATTTTAGTTTTGAAGCTCTTACTGAAATGAGTAAGGCTGGAGAGCTTGGTTATTATTATCATGAAGGCTTCTGGCATGCTATGGATACTAAGAAAGATGTTGACGATCTTAACGCTCTTTATCTTACTAATCCCGAACTATTTTAAGGTGTAAAGTGAAAATTGAGATCCCATATAAGTTATCTAAGTTTGAAGAAAGTAATATCCATAGTTTCTTCAGCAGATTTCATATAAAAGACTCAGAAGCAAAGAAGGCCAAAGCGGAGCCTGCTAAAAAAGTTTTGGCCTTCTTTGCTTTCATTCTACTCTCTGTTTTAAGCGGTGTTATTTTTGCCATACCGGGAATCATTGCCCTTTCGATTACTGCTGTAGTCTCTGAAGATACTGTCAATACATGGCAATCCTTACCGTCCGAACTAGAAACTATTTCTATTGCTGAAAGAAATACTTTTTATGACATTAATGGGCAACCTTTTGCTGAAATCTGGACACAAAATAGAATTCTTCTTGATTCTCTTGATGATGTGAGCCCTTATGCAATTAGAGCGCTCATTGATACTGAAGACCAAAGGTTTTATGATCACAGCGGAATTGACACTATTGGAACTGCGCGCTCATTAGTATATGGAACTGGTGGGGGTTCCGGGATTACTCAGCAATTAGTAAAAAATTTGCAATTCTATAATTATGATTCTGAAGACCCAGAATCAGCAACAGAATATTCTATAGCAAGAAAAATACAGGAATTAAAATACTCTTTACAATTCGAAGAAAATCACACTAAAAATGAGATTCTTTTAGAGTACTTTAATACGGTTTCTTTTGGAAACCCTAACGTTTACAGCATTGAAGCGGCAAGTCAATACTTTTTTAGTAAAAGCGCTAAAGATCTTACTCTATCAGAAGCTTCAGCTCTTATAGGAACTGCTCAAAATCCATCTCTTTATAATCTTGATAATGAAGATGACTCTCAATGGAAAGACAGACAATATCAAGTTCTCCAACGTATGGTAGCTCAAGGGGATATTACTCAACATCAAGCTGACGTTGCATATACTCAAGTTCTTATCTTTAATAAAGCTGAACAGAATGGAAATTGTTACTCAAGCAAATACCCATTCTATTGTGATTACGTTCTTGACTATTTGAAAAACTCTGAGAAGTTAGGTTCTACTCAAAGTGAAAGGGATGCTATCCTTGCTCGTGGCGGCTTAAACGTTTACACTTACCTTGATCCAAAAGTGATGGATATAGCTGATCAAACTCTAGAAGCCAATTTTACAAACACTCATCGAGTAGTAGCTCCTGTTTCTGTAGTTCAGCCTGGAACCGGCGGAGTTCTTGCCATTTCTGTTAATAGGGAGTATGGTAAAGGCGATGGCGAAACAGAGATTAATGTTCCTCTTAATCCAACTGGAACAGGTTCGACATATAAAATGTTCACACTTGCTACAGCTTTGAATCAAGGTTTTACTGAAGAAGATCTAGCTTTCTCTTCAAGGTGTCCTTTATATGACCCTGATTACGACATGCCTGCTAGTGGTTCAATTAAAAACTCTTCTAGTTGTGCCCTTCAGGGTGGTTATATGGATTATAAAAAAGCGACTGCTTTATCATCTAACACTTGGTTCTCGGAACTTACTATTAAAGTAGGTGTTGAAAACATTAAAGAATTTAGTAGGAGCGTGGGACTAAGTGCGCCAGATGAAATTGGAGGACGAAGTCTTTCGTACACTCTTGGAACTACCTCTAATAGTCCAGTGAATATGGCAGCAGCCTTTGCTACTTTCGCTAACGATGGAATCTATTGTCCGCCCACTCCAGTCATGAGTTATTCATATTCTGATGGTACAGAACCAGAAGTTCCAGAAAGCTATGATGGTTCTTCCGATAGTTGTCGTAAAGTAATGAGCGCTCATGATGCTGGTATTGTTCTTCAAGCAATGCGTGCTAATATATCTGGAGAGATCCCGAATGCTTTTGGTATTGGGAAGGATGTTCCTGGGTATGACACTGTTGCTAAATCTGGAACAAACCAGCTTTACAATCTTGCTTGGTCGCAGATTTCTGGCCAATATTCTCTTTATATTAATGTGTATGACATGGATAAACTTGTTAATGAGATTGATTATATTTCTTACAAGGGACAAATAACGAGATGGTTTAATAATGCTGCAGCCGATAGTGGGTGGACTATCATGAAAAAGATTCTTGAAGGTGAAGAAAACATCCCTCTTAATTATGAATCAAGCGATGATACTCTTACTCCAATTAAATCAACAAGTGTTGATAAGTTTGAAGTTCCTTCAGTGATAGGAATGCCACCGTCTGTAGCGATTTCAGTTCTTAAGAATTCTGGCATTACTGCTCATGTAAGTGTTGATGAAAGAGATGATTCAACCTTCCCAAGTGGAGTAATAATAGAACAAAGTATTGATCCAGGTACTAATTTAAATGTAGGGACAACAAAAGAGGTAATTCTTTATGTAAACAAGGGAGAATATAATGGATGAATTTGAAGAGGCAAGAGAATTAATTCAATCTTTACATAAAACTCAAGACATTATTGAAAAAGCTAAAGCAAAAGTTTCAGAATTAGATACTATTATCAATAACGCACAAAGTTTAAAATTAGAGTTAATAAAAGAGCTTTCGCGAGGTGAATATAATAGAACCTCTGAAATTGAAGAAGAACCATTAAAAAATATTCAAAAATCTGAAGAAACGACTGTTAAAGAAGTTAAAATAGATATTGAACACAATGAAGAATTAGAAGATATTGACCTCATACATGAGGATGAATCTGAAGATTTTGATTTATGGAGAGACAATGATTCTCCATTTGACCAGTAAAAGTATTTTTAAAAATGAAAGTTGGGAAAACGTATGAAACTATCGCTTAATGCTCAAGGATTTGTTGAAGCGATCAATTGGGTTACTAAAAATTTTGACATGAAAGATGATAAAGCTTTCATTGCGTTACATGTTGATAAAGATGGTAATGGTTACCTTACTCACGAAAATGTTACTTCGTTTATGAAGGCTCCGTTTTCTGTAGGTGCAGTTGATCTTGACGGTAAAGATTCATTCAAACTAGCTCTTGATGGTCGTTATATTCAACGTCTCGCTGGAGCTCTCGGAAATATCAAAGGGGAAATTACTCTTTCGAAAGATTCCGCAAATGAGAAGTCAACTCTTGATGTAAAAGGTGCCGGTTCAAGATTTACTGTGCCAACTTTTGATTCACGTATATCCTCTGAGCCAACTGTTAAAGAAATCGGTGATGTAAATAACGTTGAATATTTCGATGCTCTTCAAAGACTCGCGAAGCTCTGTGATGTAAAGAATGCTGGCTTCATGCCAGTTCTTGAAACTATTGACCTTCAGCTTGACAATGAGGAAAAGACTATCACCCTTATGGCAACTGACCGTTACTCACTCGGTGAAATAATTATGGAATTTACTCCACGTTCTTCGGCTGCAGAGTTCATTGAAAACAACCCGCATTTGTTCCTCACACACCAATCAGCCATTCTTGTTTCGCCAAGTAAGAACTTGAACGAGCAACTTACTCTTGTCACTGAAGAAAAATCAGGAAAATTTGGTTATTCTTTCACTGATGGAAAACTTGCTCTATTCTCACTTAAGTCACTCGAGCCTCTTCTTTATGGACATTTAAAGACTAGTTCTATCGAAAAGGTAACTAATAGTTTCGATCTTGTTGTTTCGGACTTCAAAAAAGCAATGGGTGTAGTTTCATCACTTGCTTGGGAAGAAACAGACATTTACCTCGAGATTAGCAAAGAAGGTCTTGTTGTAAGTGACTCGACTGGAAATAACACAATGAAGGTTGACGTAACTGAACTTGAGACTGATGGTGATTATCGAATTAAAATCGTTCGAGAGATTATCAACAGCTCTCTTAACCCTATCGCTACCCCTGAAATGAGATTCCACTTCTCAGATCAGAAGGGAGCTATCGTTCTTCGTTCTCTTCTTGATAATGGAAAAGTGAACGATAATGTATTCGCTCTTGCCGTTCCCTCGCAAAACTAATACATGAATTAAATAACCCAGGAAGTCTCAATAATGATATGGATTTTTCTTTCAATTCTGGTCGGTGAAGCGCTCGTTACTTTGCTTTACCACAACTCTTTAAAAAGAGTACCAGAATGGATTTCTGAAAATTCTATGGAGACTTCCTGGGTTACTTACAACAAAAGAGCATGTTATATCTCAACATTTTTCATCATACTTTCATCTGTCTTATATTACAATAAAATGGGTATTTTATCCTCAATATTAGCAACTCTTTTTATTGGTTCAGTCTCTTATCTCTTAGTTCAATCATTATTAACCGATTTAAAATTGCGGTTAGTAGCAAGAAAGCCGCAAGAAATATCTATTATTTCTCTTTTCTTTATTGCGGGCGTTTACACATCAATAGTATTAGGAATACCTAATCTTATTACTTTTACTCTACTTGCAATCACTGGAATTATGCTTGTTCTTCTCCCACTGATGGGTGCTTCAGACGGGAGAGCATTCATGTTAATTCTTATTGGAAGTTTTCCTCTCATTGGACTAAATGGGATACTGTATACAGCGTTAAGTATTATTTCTCTTTTCCTTATCATTGCAGTTTTTATAGCAATTTATAAAAAGAGTATGAAATTCACTATACCTGCCGTACCTATTATTCTTTTCCCAAGTTTAATAATAACTCTTATTTATCCAATGATTTTTTTCTTAAAACGATATTTTTATTAGTTGTATTTATTTAAAATTGAAAGGTAGACTAATATGTCTGATATACTAGATATTCTTGATGAGCTTGATGATGATTATGAAGCTCCATCTGAAGAAGTTGACGATGAGATTGAAGAAGCCTCTAGAGACCTTCAATTATATGAAATGAATGAAGCAGAGGCTAAAGAAATCACTGAAGCTATCCGTTCTGCTTCTACTGCTACTTACATTCTTCTTTCGCAAGCTCACACTCAAAAAGCACACAAAGCTCTTGGGTATCATTCTTGGGCTGACTATGTAAAAACTGAATTTGAAATGTCTTCACAAAGAAGTTATCAACTCATGGACTTGTCAAAAGTAGTTGAAGAAATTCAAGCAGTTACTCCAGAAGGGACGCGAGTTCGTCTGACTGAAGCGCAAGCTCGTGATATCAAAAGAGAGTTGCCAAGAATCACTGAACAGATTGCATCTGCAACTAGTGATTCAAATGCTAAAGATGCTTCAGAAATCATCGATAGAATTGTTGAAGATTCAAGAGAACAGCGAAGGCTTGATGAAGAGGCTTTGAAAGCAAAACAAGCATTGATTGATGAAGCTGAGGAAGAAAAACGTCGTGCAGAGCTTGAAGCTCAGGCTGACTATTTATTAGAGGCTGATCAACCAGACTATATGACTTCTGGCGCAGATGGTGAATTTATTGAAGTTGAAGTAGAAGGCGATGGGGACGGTAGCTTATCCCCTCAGGATTCAATGCATCTTTATAACCTTTTTAACGCATTAAATTCTATCACTTCACTTCCAGAACCTGACGAAATGATCAAATTGATTCCGCAAAGTCGCGAAGATGAAATTGATAATCAATTAATCGAAGTAGTTGGTTGGTTTAATAGATTCCAAACCCTTTGGGAAATCCGTAATTGATAAAAACTTTTTAGATAAAGAACTTACGCTTAATGTTCGGTATAATAGTAAAACAACCTAACATTAAGCGTAAGTTTGTCTAACAAGTGAGGTCAATAAATGAATGATTCTATTTCTCTAGCGTTCCCCAAAAATGCATTAAGCGTTGATGAAGAAAATACTGAATCATTAAAGGTACGATTTATATTAGACAACCCTATTTCCTCTCCATCTTTTTATGATGAAACCCCAGTTGAAGTTCAGCACTTCATTGATGATTTAGGTGGGTCAGTTTTTGACCCTGACGGCGGACATGCTATAGTTCTTGGTGACCCTACCGCCGGTAAAACATACATTATTGAGCAATTCGCTTACAATATTGACCGCTTTATTGAACTTTCTGACAAACAAGAACTACACATGATTCTTCTTTCAGAAATCGAACAAGAGGTTATTGAACGAATCCCCGGGACTTGGCGTACATATATTCGTATCCTTACTGAAGAACTCAAATGTTCTGAAAAGGAAATCTGCTTTATTACTGAAAGTTCAGAAATAGCAAGAAATATATTCTCTATATCTAAAGGTATTAATGTCATACTTGAAACAAGTGTCTATTCTTTCGTACAAATCATTAAATCAGAGAATACTGGCCAATCAAAATTATGGGGCTCTTGGAGAGTCATTGATGTTAATGATTTATACTTGTCAAAGAAAAATCTCATTAACACTCTTTATCACGAACTTGCTCCAAAATACGAAGATTCTTCTTATGTTCTTGACAAGAAAACTATTACTCTCTTTGTCTCTTATTCTTTAAGAAATATGAAAGAGCTCTTTGTAGATGATAAAGTAATCGTTCCACCAGGTTTCTGGATTAACGCTGTTAAAAGAATCATGGGATTGATGATTTTTTCATCAGACGAATCAATCATGGATAAAAAACAAAAATCTATCACAAAAGTTGTGAAAAAAGTATTTGAGGAATATAAGGGTTCATTTTTAGAGTCTATTCAAAATTACCAAGTAGACGAATCATCTAATATGGATGATCCAATGAATTCAGTAATGGACCAAATATTTAGCGGTCTATTCCCAGATGATGGGAATAATTCCCCAAAGAGAATTATTGTTTCTCCCAGTGGACTTCCAGGGTTTGGAGCCCATCAAGATGACTATCAAGAAATAAACGCTCTTCAATATTCAAATATGGAAACACTTGGTGACCGCCTTAAAACTAAAATTCTTGGACAAGATTCTGCAATTGATAAAATTGTTGACAGTCTTCTTGTCTCCGCCGCCGGACTTCATGATGAAAAGAAACCAGTGCGTTCATTCCTCTTCTTAGGTCCAACTGGCGTAGGTAAAACCGAATTAGCTCTTAATATTGCTAAAGAAACATTTACTGAAGAAATGAACGTAGTAAGACTTGATATGAGCGAATATGTTCATCCTGCTGACGCTTCAAAACTTTTTGGCGCCGCTCCAGGTTATGTTGGTTATAGCGAAGGTGGAGTCCTCACTAATGCTATAAAGAAGCATCCATACTCATTAATACTTCTTGATGAGGTTGAGAAAGCGCATTCTCAAGTATGGGATTCATTCTTACAAATTTTTGACGCCGGACGAATGACTGGTGGGGATGGAGAAGTAGTAGACTTTTGTAACTCTATTATTGTTATGACAAGTAACCTTGGTATTAAAGACCTTAACAGAGCTCCCTCAGGCTTCATCACTCAATCTACTGAAGAATTATATAATCAACGCCAAAAAGACGCTCAAAGCACTATTTCTAAAGCTGTAAGCGAGTTCTTCAAACCAGAGTTTATTAACAGAATTGACGAAATGATTATTTTTAACGAATTATCAAAAGATACTGCTTTGTTAATTCTTCAGAAAGAACTTAATACTGTTTTTGAGCGTGCTAAAAAGAAAGGGTTTGTTATTGAGAATGTAAATGATGATATTCTTAATAGGTTGTTAGAACTGTCTGACATTTCTAAATTCGGCGCCCGAGAAATACAAAGAATAATTCTCAGAAATGTTTCTAATCCTCTCGCTCAAAAGATGATTTCAAACTCTGGTAAACATATTGAACTTTCTTTAAATTCAGAAGGTAAAATAGAAGTGTCTATGCAAATGGAGAAAGAAAGAGGCTAATTCAAGTGGCTAAAGATTATGTTGACAATAATGAAGGTGGAGGTTTCCTTTTCGCAGACGAAGATGATTTTGAGGAAATGACTAGAAAAGCTAATGCTTCCGTTACCTTAGAGGAAGATAACGAAGCTCAAATGATCCTTAAAGCCTTCGCAAACGAAGATGAAGAACCCCACACTCCACAACCAACAGTTACTAGTGCTCCTGAACCAAAAGAAGAAGAATCAGCATTTTCTGATGCTTTCGCTCCAATAGAAGAAAATCAATTTAGTTACCAAGCTCCAGAGCCCCCAAAAGCTCAAGACCCAGTTTTGCCAACACATTCACAAAACCCACTTTCACCGGACTTTGTTGCTCCTGAAAGAAAAAACGAGCCCGCTCCAGAATTAATCCCACAACCTCAATACCAAGAGCCAGTTTACGAACAGACCTCCGTTCAAAACCCAGTAGAAACTCAACCAGTTCCAGGTGGAATGTATGATCTTGTTCACCATTCTCAAAATTCACATATTGATCAAGTGATCCCGCAAGTAAACTTCAAAAAAGTAACTCCTGCAAAACCAGACCCTGAGGTCTCTTTCTCTCGGGTAGGGACTCTCTCTCCAGAAGAAGAAATGTCATATATTGCTCGAATAGTAAACATTTCAAAAGCATATAACGCTTTAAACGATGATCAAAAATCAGTCGTTGGTCAATTTATATCTAACGTAGAATTTAACGTTCAAGATTCAGCCACATTTATCTTTAAAGCTCTTCATGTATCTCCAGTTCTAAGCAAATCATTAACAGCTCTCAACAAAGCAAAGAAACAAGACCCTGTAGAAAGAGCGTTCTACATTATGGGTCTCTCTGAAGAAATACTCTTTGCATTAGGAAGTCTAGTCGACCTCTTCGTAGAACCTCAAATTAATCAACAATTACCTCGAATTGAATATGCTAGAGCTCTAGTAGAAGCAATAGAAATTCTTGACCCAAATGCAGTTGAATATATTGCCGCAACAGAATCAGTATTGTCCGCTGCGTTTAAGGAAGAGGAGTAAATGACTTTTGATCTTTGGAATGAAAAGGAAGATGTAAACGAGGAAAAAGAGTCTCTAGAACTTGAAGGATATACTGTCAATGTTTTAATAAAAGATTCAATGATTTGTTTTGTCTCTAAAATAGATCTATCACAAAGACCAGAATTCTCAAACTTCCTAGGAATTAAAGAAGAAGAAAGATCGGATTCATTTTACTATGAAACGAGATTTGGACCAATTAATGCATTCGTATTAAGAGTGGTCCTTACTGGAATCAAAAACATTCATATTGATGAAAAAGACATAAAAGAGCTTACTAAAGCTGCTGATACTATTGAGTTACCGAAAGCAACACTTAGTGACGATAGACGCCACGTTCTTGTAAAGACACCAAATCTTAAAGTGTATAAAGATCTTCTCGCTAAACTTAACGCTTACCCTACACAAATAGGTTATAAAGTAGATTTAAAAAGAGTCATAGACTTAGAAATACTTGCTCAGACTGAAACATTAAAGTTTCCGAAAATTATCTTTGATAAAGAAGTACTTCAATTAACAAGAGAGCCAATCGTAGGATTTGATGGAACTCTTGATTCTCTTAAAAATATTCCAATTAGTTCTCTCAACGTTATTCAAACAAATTCTCAAACAATGAAGGCTTTGAAAAATTCAAGGAAGACTCTTGAAGAGAAAATAAAAGACTTTGGAATCGAAACTCTTCATGATCTTCTCTTTTGGTTACCTCGCCGTTATATTGACAAATCACAACCTCAAAGAATTAGAGACCTACTTGAAGGTGAAACAGCAACAATAGTAGGGAAAATTACTCAAATCAGCGAAATGAGTAATAATTTAGGTATTAGTTTCTATGTTGAAACAGACATTAACGAGACAATACGAGTAACATTCTTCAGGCAAAATTGGCTTAAAGTTAAATTTAAAAAAGATGATGTAGTATTAGTAACTGGTAAATACGATACGTGGAAGGGAAAACCTCAATTATCAGGTTCAAGCATAGAACACGCTGCTGAAGCTGCAATTCTTCCAATAGTTCCAATTTACAAGCAATCTGAAAGTCGTGGAATTACTACATATCTTTTACTTGCTGCTAACAGAGAATTAATCTCTCGAATCGGTTCTTTAGAGCTGCCGCCATACTTCAGACAACATGGAAGAATGAGTTATTATGATGCTTTGAATGCTCTTCATTTCCCCGAAACTTTTGCACAGCATTTAGAGGCAATAGAAAGTCTAGCGTATTATGAGCTTGTGTATATGCAGATCATTATGCAGGAGACTCGCGAGAAATCCGTCGGTAGACAGGGTATATCACAGAAGCGTACATCTCGTGACCTGCAATTTAGCGCTGTCCGTAGACTGCAGTTTGAGTTAACTAACTCTCAAAAGAATGCAATGAGAGAATTAAACTCTAAATTAGAATCAATAAACCCCTCCAGTAGTTTACTTAGTGCTGAGGTAGGTTCAGGTAAAACAATTATCGCTCAACTCGCTTGTTTACGCTCAGTTGAAAGTGGACACCAAGCCGTACTATTAGGCCCAACAGACATACTTTCAAGACAATTATTTGCTACACTTGAAAAATTAGTGAGTACTCTTGATGAAGAAGTAAAAATCCGTTATTTCGGCGGCGGAATGAAAGTTAAAGAAAGAAAAGATTTACTTAAAGATATTGCTTCTGGAGAAGTTGACATTATTGTAGGAACACACTCAGTCATGAGCGACTCAGTCGAGTATTCTAATTTAGGTCTAGTATGTATTGACGAGCAACAAAAATTCGGAGCTGAACAGAGAACTAAACTTTTAAATTCTAGACCTGATGGACGAATTCCAGACTTACTCATGATGAGTGCCACACCAATTCCAAGAAGTGTTGCTCAAGTAATTTATGGTGACATGGACATGTTACAACTTAAAGAAAAGCCACCTGGACGTTTACCAATCATTACAGAGTGGATTAAAGAAGATCCAGTATTAATTACTAAAGAACAAATACTTCCACTTTGGTCAGACATTATTAAAGAGGCTGATAAAGGTAACCAAACTTTTATTATTACCCCACTTGTTAATGAATCGGACAAAATTGATGCTGCAAGCGTTGAGCAAACTTTCAAACACGTAACAGAACATTCTCTTCAAGGTTTAAGAGTTAGTTATGTTCACGGGCAAATGAAGCAAGATGAACAAAAAGAACGAATGCAACAATTCAGAGACAAGAAATTTGATGTAATGATCGCTTCTACAGTTGTTGAAGTTGGAGTGGACATACCTGATGCTACTCGAGTGATTATACTTTCAGCTGAACGTTTAGGTGCAAGTTCTCTCCACCAAATACGAGGTCGCGTTGGGCGTAATAGCAAACAATCTAAATGTTATTTAGTATCACTAGGTAACAATGAACAAAGTGAAAAGAGACTTCAATCTCTTGTTGACAGTGATAATGGGTTTGATATTGCTAAAATCGACCTTGAACTCCGTGGAGAAGGTAAAATATTCAACACGGAACAATCTGGAAGAAGTGAAATGATTTTTGCATCACTTGCTAAACACGCCGAACGTATTGAAGAGGCTAAAAATGAAGCAAAGAGAATACTTTCTTCTCCATTTAAACCGCTTGCAATAAAAGATGCTGTCGCTAAATTTAACTCAAAAGAGAGGTTAATCTAATGTCATTACGAAAAAGTCTCATATGGCTAAGAAAACAATACAACACGAATCTTAAAAAATTTTATATGTATTCTATTCCCGCAACCTTATTATTGATACTTCTTAACATAACAGTAGATACGTATCTAGAGTTTAACACAGTGTATAACATCGTCAGAACAGTTCTTGTTGTTCCTACCGCTGCATTATTCTTTGCACAAGGTTATTTAATCAGCCTCTACTATCATTATAGGAAAATGGATGCTGAAACTCCATGGACCCCTTATCGCGCGAGATTTTCTCCAGCGTGGAGACAAAGAATATCTCTTATCATAGGAGCAATACTTATTGTAAGCATTTATGCTACTGGGTTCACTCCAGCATATACTACTTTCTCCGCATTCATTGTTGCTCTCATTATTGCGCTCTTTGCATTCATGAGAACAACAAATTCTGAACAAAGAAGAGAAGAATACAACATCCCAGACTCGCGCGACTTGCGATACGAAGCACGGAAGAAAGAAATTGAACTTGCTCGAGAAATTGCTGAAAAAGAAGAAAAAGAACGAAAGAAAAATCGTTCAAAAACTTCAAAAAGATAATAAGTAAGAGGAATCTCTCGACACCCCTAAAGCGTTATATTTTTAATGATATTCTTTAATCCTCAAAGAATAAAATTGACAATTGATACAATAGTATTTATGTCCAAAAAGAAACAAAAAAGACACGAAAAGTCCCGTTCTATTTCTCAAACTGCTTGAAATAACAGTTAGAAAGATAGTTCACCAGTTACTAAAGAAAGAAAAATAAGGAGTAAATCCATGTCAGAGAATGAAGAACTAACCCCTTCAGGACCCCAAGAAAACCCGGAACTTGACTATCACTCTCTCAATGCAAAGCTTAACATTGTAGGAAAAGACGGGAAAATTCAATTCGACGCCGACAAGGAAGCAGCACGACAATATTTCCTACAACACGTCAACCAAAACACAGTCTTCTTCCACAATTTGGAAGAAAAACTTGACTACCTAGTCAAAAACGATTACTATGAAAAAGAAGTACTCGACCAATACTCTTTCAACTTCATTAAGAGTCTATTCCAAAGAGCTTACGGGCACAGGTTCCGCTTTGAAAGCTTCATGGGCGCATACAAATACTACAACTCATACACCCTCAAAACATTCGACAATCAACGATACCTCGAACGATACGAAGATCGAGTTACCATGGTGTCCCTCTACCTCGCACAAGGTGATACCAAAATTGCCGAAACAATACTTGACGAAATTATTTCAGGTAGATTCCAACCAGCCACACCAACATTCCTCAACGCAGGTAAAGCACAACGTGGTGAACTAGTATCATGCTTCCTCTTAAGAACTGAGGATAACATGGAATCAATCATCCGCTCCATCGGTAGTTCACTTCAATTATCAAAACGCGGTGGTGGTGTCGCCGTCAACCTCACTAACTTGAGAGAATTCGGAGCACCAATCAAGAAAATTGAAAACAGAACCAAAGGTGTAGTTCCAGTCATGAAAATGCTCGAAGATGCATTCTCATATGCTGACCAACTAGGACAACGCCAAGGAGCAGGCGCAGCATACCTCCATGCACACCACCCAGACATTATGCAATTCCTTGACACTAAACGAGAAAATGCTGATGAAAAAGTTCGAATTAAAACTCTCTCACTCGGTGTAGTGATTCCAGATATCACCTTCGAACTCGCCAGAAACAATGAAGATATGTACCTCTTCTCTCCATATGACGTACAAAAAGTCTACGGTGTCCCATTTACAGAAATAAGCGTAACAGAAAAATACCACGAAATGGTAGACAACCCAAAGATTCGCAAAAAGAAAATTAAAGCAAGAGGTTTTTTCCAAACCCTCGCTGAAATTCAATTCGAATCAGGTTACCCATACATAGTCTTCGAGGATACTGTCAACAATGCTAATCCTATTGACGGTCGAATCACCATGAGTAACCTCTGTTCAGAAATCCTCCAAGTTTCTGAGGCTTCAGAATACAATGAAGATGGTACCTACAAAACAATAGGTAAAGACATTTCATGTAACCTTGGTTCTCTCAACATTGCTAAAGCTTTCGACTCGCCAGACTTCGAAAAAACAATCGAAGCGTCAATTAGAGCTCTAACAGCAGTTAGTGATCTCTCAAACATTACCTCTGCCCCATCCGTACAAAGAGGTAACCAAATGAGTCACGCAATTGGTCTTGGTCAAATGAACATGCATGGGTTCCTCGCAAGAGAAATGATCCATTATGATTCAGAAGAAGCAGTAGATTTCACAAACATCTACTTCTACACTGTACTCTACTACGCAATCAAAGCTTCAAACAAGATTGCAAAAGAGCGCGGACAAAGCTTTGACGGTTTCGAACGTTCAAAGTATGCCACTGGTGAGTTCTTCCAAAAGTACATTGAAAAAGACTGGTCAGTCCCCGCAACAAAACGAGTAAAAGAACTCTTCAAAAAGAGCTCTATCGTTATCCCAACCATCAGTGATTGGGAAAGCTTGATGAAATCAGTCAAGAAACACGGTATGTATAACCAAAACTTGCAAGCAATCCCCCCAACAGGAAGCATCTCATACATCAACAACAGTACAGCAAGTATCCACCCAGTGGCTGCTCCTATTGAGATTCGAAAAGAAGGTAAGTTAGGAAGGGTGTATTATCCATCCCCTTACATGAATAACGATAACATTGCTTACTATCGTGATGCTTACAAGGTAGGGCCTGAAGCAATCATTAGATTGTACGCTGCCGCAACACAACATATTGATCAAGGACTTTCACTCACGTTGTTCTACAACGATACTGCTACTACTCGTGATTTGAACAAAGCTTACATTGAAGCATTCAAGTCCGGAATCAAGACTATTTACTATGCACGAATCAGAAGTTCAGCTCTTGATGGAACTTCAATTGAAGGTACTGCTGCAGCGTATTGTGAGTCATGCCAATTGTAATTAATTGGTAAAATACTAAAGTGGGTGTGCGAGCTTGTGGGATGTTTCGCACACCCACTTTTAGCATATGTGGAGCAGTAAGATGACTGTCGGAGTTTGTGGGAAAGAGCTAGCTAACAGGAAATTATCTCTTAGGAGAAGTAAGAATGTTTGATTTTAAGAAGTACAGAATAAAGTTAAATGCTAAAGAAGCCTTTAGTAAAGAGAACAATGTTACTTTTGAATCTATCTCATCGAAAAAGAAATATATTTTTGAGGATTCTTTTGGACACAAGTGGATGGCTCATTATTCTAAAGAGATAACCTGTCCATATTGTTGGAATAGAGAATTACTTGAGGGTTTTAACGATGTGTTTTCTCAATATCCTGATTTAATGAGTGAGTGGGATTTTGAGTTAAATAGTTTAGATCCGAAGAAAACAAGAGTTACATCTCAAGAATGTGTTTTTTGGATTTGTGCTTCCTGTCAAAAGTCTTGGAGTACCTCTATACATAATAGAACTTTTCATCAAAGTGGATGTAAAACGTGTTCGCAATCTATAGTTAAAGAAGAATTTAGAGGCTTTTTGAAAGAAAGCTTCAGCGATTTGAATAAAGAATTAATCGATTTCTCTAGAGTCAATAAGAGCTCTGGAGAAAAGTACTTTTTTGTTTGCAATGAAGGTCATAATGATCATTACAGCTCAATAAAAAGTTTTCTTAGAGTAAAAGGTTTATGTAAGAGAAATAAAAAGTATAAAGATAAAGAAAGCATTCTAGAAGAGCTTGAAAAGAATTCTCTTTTTGAGAATCTCACTAATGATGATTATTCTTTTATTAAAAATTCGCACTATGAAGATCTTATAAAGAAATCATTTAATTGGATTTGTACTAATAACCACTCCCAGACGAAAACAATTCTTAGAAAAATTGATAGACCTGGTTGTGGGATTTGCTTGAATAGAGAAATATCTGAAAGACACAATTCTGTTGCTTATTCAGAACTTATGAAATTTTGGGATAAAGATCGTAATACTTTAGACCCTAAAAAAGTGAATATAGGTAGCTCTCAAAGAGCATTCTTTATCTGTCATGACTCTCATTCTTTTAATTCTCCTGTTTATAAAATGAAGAAATTCGAGTGCCCAGTGTGTAAGGGTACATATTTAATCAAGGGAGTTAATGATATAGAATCAGTATTTGATTCTAATTCCCTTGAATCATACTTCCTTGAAAAGAATTCAATTAGTTTTAAGGATCTTATTAAGAAATCTTTTATTCATTCTGAAAGATATTTTTGGACTTGTATAAATGATCATGAGACATTCAAATCTTTTAAAGAAAGAGAAGAAAATCCGTATTGCTCTTTATGCCATGAGAGTAAAGGGCAAGCTGAGGTTGCTAACTTTATTGAATCTTTAGGGTATTCTATTATAAGAAATGATCGGTCAGTCATTTCACCTAAAGAGATTGACATTTACATTCCAGAATTAAAAATAGGGTTCGAATATAACGGAGATTATTGGCATAGCGATAGAGTAATAAAATCTAAGTCTAATATGAACTCTCAAGAGTACCATTCGTTAAAAGTAGATCTAGCTAAAGAAAAAGGTGTTCAAATATTTTTCATTTGGGAAACCAAGTGGGAAACAGACAAGGAAAGCGTTCAAGAGATAATTAAAGAAATCTTATTTACGAAAGATTTCTAATGATATAGAATGTCAACTATGAGGAATTATTGGGTATAATAGTTATATGACTGATACTACTTTACCTGAGAATGCAAGCTTTGCAGATATTACTGTACCTGAATTAAAGTCAGTGAATGCTGCAAGTCTGTATGATTTCTCTAATAATATTTCTGATTATTCTTCACTTGAAGAATTGAGTGAGGCTATTACTCAAGCCAGAATTTCTTTGTTCAAAATTACTGAGAATATTAACAAGTACGAGCGTCTTGAGCGGAAAGCTCGTGTTGCGTATGAGAGGGCTTATCGACGTACGCTTCTTATGTCTGTTGAAAAGACCGAGCTTATGAAGAGAGCTAGGGCTGACCTTATGAATGAAGGTTTAGAGAATGAAGTCATTGTTAATGAGCAGGTGAAAAACGAACTTGTGCGAATGAGTCATGCTGTACGTTTAGAATTACAGACTTTACAGTCAGTCAGTAATAATATGCGTCAGCAAATGAAGATGGAGCAATAATGAAACAGCCTTTTCATTTGTGGACCATCTTTAAAACGTTTGTCTCTGTCGTTATCGCATCATTGATTATTGCTTTTTCTTTCGTAAAGTTTATGGAATACAATGATCTTGTCATAGTCACAGTCAGTGGCGGAAGCATGGAACCCACGTATTATAGTGGAGATACGTTTCTTCTTAAGAAAGAGGAATCTTTTTTAAAAAATGACCTTATTCTTTTTGATACTCCAAAATCGTGGGAGTCCGTTGGGCTTGATGATGAATCAATTATTAAAAGAATTATTGCGGTCCCTGGCGACACGTTAACCTTTGAGAATAATACTTTTTATGTTAACGATGAAGAAGTTTTTACTTTCAATGGGACTAATACTGTTTGTGATAATCCCTTGTCTAATTATTCGCATACTCTAGTTGATGATGAGATTTTTGTACTTGGAGATAATTATCCTCATACTTTTGACTCGCGGGCGGTGTTCTGTTTGGGAGTTAAGGATTTTTATGTCCACAGTTCAGATGTTAAAGCTTATGGTAAGATGAGGTGGGGAACACTTCCGAGGTTAGGATAGATATATGACTAAAATTGCTCTTGTGCTTGATAAGTCTCAAGCATATCTAGATTATCAGAAAGAATCTATCAGAAAATCTTGGAACATTGATAAGGCGAATATTCGTTTAGTTAACAAACTTTCTGAAGCAAGCGGGGTCACCCTTTTTGGTGATTTACCATTATCAATGATTACTTTGGAAGACCCCGATCAAATCAAAGCCTTTGTAAAAGAAATTGAAGAGGCGATAAAAAATAAGTCAATCAATTCTCTTTTGCAATTCGGACTTATTATTACGTCTTCGGCTAATAGAAATTCAACTAAAAAGTTAGAAGCTCTTGTGAGTGAATTAGGCGGTAAAGTTATCGCTGCAGATTCAGGGAAAGGTGCCCTTACTATGACTGAAAAGTTAGTAAGCGAACTTCACTTGAATAGAGAAGTTCGACAATTTCTCATTGATTACCTTGGTGATGATTATGAGGGAGCTATTTCTATAGTTCGAAGTCTTTCAGAATTTTCTAAAGAAGTGCATCAGAAAATTACTATTGAGGATCTTTACATTAGGTTGCCCCAGGCTCCCGGTAGTGTCCCCCCTTGGGAAATCGAAAAATTCTTGTGGAAGGGTGACTCATCGAAAACTATCGAAATTTTTAGGCGTGTGGAGAACAATAGCCATTATCTTGTGATTTTGAGTATTCTTAAAAATAAAGTGTTACTTGCATATCGCGCGGCAATGTTGATAGAATCTAACCCTAATATTTCTAGTTCTTCTATAGCTAAAGCTTTAGGTGTCCCTGATAATTATCCATTAAAATTAGCAATGGGTAATGCTAAAAGTATTAAGAGTGCGAAATTGAAAGAAATTTCAGAAATGATGATAGAAGTTGAAGCGAACGTTAAAGGTTATTCAGCCGCCCCGGGTAAACCTCTTATGGAGGTCATGCTGATGAACTTTATTGAGATTCTGAGGAGATAAGTACGTGAGTAAAATTATTGAAAGAATGAAGAAGGAAGAAGACAGACGTTTCGCAAAAATGCAAGAACTTGCTAAAGATCCTTTTATCGGGTACGAAACTTTAGATGAAGCTCTTGCAGATTATCGTTTTACTTCACAAGCTGAAGTATTAGCTAGACTTCTTAATAGAGAAAATGTCTTTATTAGTGGACCTGCTGGTTCAGGTAAAACAACCATTATTAATCGTTTCATTGATCTTATTGACGCAGAGTTTTCTGGAGACTTTGAAATTGCTGTCACGGCAAGTACGGGGATTGCCGCTATCCTGATTAATGGGCAAACGATTCATTCTTGGGCTGGAATGGGAATTAGTACTGAGCCTTTTAACCCCAAAAAGATTGAACCAATGATGTGGAATAGAGCAAAGCTCCTAAAGTATTCTGATGTTCTTATCATTGACGAAATCTCAATGCTTCCGGCCTACCTTTTTGAAAAGCTAGATAAAGTATTAAAACATTTCCGTAGAAATAAAGAACCTTTTGGTGGAATTCAACTAGTTATTACTGGTGATTTTCTTCAGTTGCCGCCAGTAAGGGGGCGTGATTCTGACGAGAAACTTAACACTGACTATGCGATTACAACTCAAGCATGGAAAGATGCAAATATTCATCATTGCTATATGGATAAAACTCATCGTGCTGCTGATGTTAAATTAAAATATCTTCTTAGCAAGATCGCTAATAATAAAGTTGATGATGTAGCAAGAGGTCTTATTTCTTCTCGGTTAGCCAGTAAAGTACAACCCGATCCACATAAGACTTATACAACTCTTTTCACCACTAATAATAATGTTGATGATTTTAATAGGAAAGAATTGAGCAAAAACCCTAATCGCTCAATTTTTGTTCGAGCTGAAGAATCAGGTCGTAAGGAAAACATCGAAAAGATTTATAAAAATAACGGTGTAGCAAAAGAAATTGAGTTAAAAGTGGGCGCTACAGTGATGCTTACTTCTAATATTAGAGACGAAGTATCTGGAGAGTTATTTGCTAATGGGTCTATCGGAGTGATAGAAACTTTCTTGTCTGGAGTTCCTAGAGTACGTTTTAATAATGGACTAGTTCTCAGTATTGAAAAGAAAATGTATCCTCTTTCAGAAAAGAGAACTTTTATTAACCCTGATAGTAATAAAGAAATAACATATGATGAAATTGTCGCTTATGTAAGTCAAGTGCCTCTTAAGTTGGGGTATGCTATTACTGTTCATAAATCTCAAGGTCAGACTTTTGATGGTGTTATTGTAGACCTTTCAAAGTGTTTTACTCCAGGGCTTGGTTATGTTGCTCTTTCGAGAGTAAGAACTATTGATGATCTTGTTATTACGAATTTTAATGATAAAGCATACAGTATTGATGAAAGATCGCGCAAGATTTCTCAATATGTAAAGAAAAGAGCCCTTGAAGAAAGACAAAATTTTCTTGAGAATAGATCATACTATGAGGGACTTTTGACTATGGGGACTGCTCGAAAGATTTTGTGGGATGTGACAAATTCTGGACGTTCAAAGATGAATAAGGACCCTTTTTAATGTCTTTTTGGTAAAATAAACTTAATGTTCATCAAAACAACAAAAGGATACTTAACATATGTCTCATGCAAAAGATAATCTTTCTAACCCATTTTCTGGTGAGATACCTCAGCTAAAAGAAAAGAATAAGTTTCTCAGAATAGCTCTTCGTTATAAGTTTATTATCATTGGGCTTCTTGTACTCATTGCTACCTTCTTTACAATTGCACAACTCTATGTAAAAGTTCCATCCGCAATGTCTTATATTTCATATTCCGAAACAAAGGATCCGTGCGCTAATTTTACTGAAATCGGTTTAAAATGTGAAATTCAAAAAGTAAGTAGTGATAACCTTTATAATGGATCACTTATTAATCAGTCCGTCGAAGTAGGCGAATACACAACAAAAGGAACGACTATTACTTTAACTTATAGCTCAGGTCCTGAAGAATCACGAATGCCTGATCTTACTGGGTTAAGTTCAGATGATGCAAAAAAGAAGTTGTATGACCTTGGAGTTGGTATTTCACATATTGAATATATTTCCGAGGGAGGACTTTCAAAAGATAGAGTAGTCAAAGCTTCCGTCGAAGTTGGGGAGAAAATCTCGAGTGGTGATGATGTAACTCTTTATCTCAGCAACGGTGTGATTAACATTCCTGATTGGGTAGGGAAATCTCAAGAATTTGTTGAAGCTGAAGCTCAAGAACTAAACCTTTCAGTCACTTTCATCGAGGAGGAAAGTGATATTCCATCAGGTGTTGTCCTAAGACAAACTCCAACTGATGGAGAGCACGATACAAATGAGATTATCGTAACAGTATCTAAATATGTTGATTCTGTTGCTATAGAAATTCCAGACGTTATTGGTAAAAACTCTACTGACGCTCAAACAACTCTAGCCTTATTAGGATTTAAGAATATTACGACTGTAAAAGTAAATACTAGTTCTGTTGATTCTGAACAAGTAACACAAATTGTTCCTGCAGTTGGAGCGTTAACAAACAGTGATTCCAATATAGTCATTATTGTTTCAATACCTGAAGGTTAAAAATACCGATATTGGAAAAGTAAGTTTTATTTGTAAACACGTAAACTAAACTAGTTACTTAATGCTAAGGGTAACTCCGAACCGAGAGGAATAATACTTTACTATGAGAGTAGTAAAGTATTTCTAGTGAGACTATGAAAAAAGTATTATTAACAGCGTTGGCTATTTTGATTATTTCAAGCCCGCTCTATTTCCCAACCGCTTCAGCTCAAGGAGCTGGGTATTCAGACACTCCAACGAATCAGAATAATTCTGATCCATTCTTAGGAATCGGCGAAAAATTGTCAGATATAGAAGCAACCACCACCCTCAAAGACGCTACCATTTCGATTACTGATTCCGAAGGAACTCGTTTACTTACCACTAATGAAGAAGTAAACGTTTATTCTTTCCTCAAGAGCTACGATCTTAATCCAGATCTTTATAGAACTTCTAATAATCTCACTTTAGAAGAATCATTAATTCTTGAAAGTGGACAATTTATTGCTCTTTTTAAACAAGAAGTGAAGGGAACCTCAGAACAAATTATTATTCCTTCACCAATAGAAAAGCATGATGATTCTACACTTTTTAAAGGTGAAGAAAAAATTGTCACTCAAGGTGTAGATGGAGTCGCTATTAAAACAACACTTTACACTAAAAATTCGACTAATTCTGAACTTGAAGAAAATATTACTGAGAACCTCATTATTATGACCCAACCAACTGTAACAGTGATTAATGTTGGTACTAAAGATTTACCTGCCGTTTCTTCAGCTCCTAAAAACATTCCAGCTACAGCTACAGGTTATAATTACTCAAGTTCAAGCTCTTTTGCTAATGTTGCCCTATCAAAGGTAGGGAGTTCTTACGTAAGTGGAGGCGCTGGGCCTAACAGTTTTGATTGCTCTGGGCTTGTTCAATGGGCATTCGCACAAACGGGAGTAAGCGTTTCTCGTACCGCCACAACACAAGGTAAAAATGGAACTCCAGTATCTTGGGATAATATTCAACCTGGTGACCTAGTATGGAATTATGGTCACATTGCTATTTATATAGGTGACGGACTAGTGGTTCATGCTGCTAATCCAGCTCGAGGCGTTGTTGTCGATCCAGTTTCTTGGTATCAAAAAGGATATAGCGTTAGTAGATACTAAAAACTTTTGACTTTTCATGAGATTTATATTATAGTAAACCTATTCAATACTTCTTCAATGAAAGGTTCCACCTCATGACTCTCGATACCATCACTTACGATGATTCTGGAAGCAACACCAAGAATGTAATGAGCCAGTTCATGAACATGGAAACAGACCAAATTCGCGAGGCGCTCGACTCTGGCCGAATGCCTCTCGTGAACATCTGTATGAACCTCTCTTCAGACTTCAACAAGTCCTCAGTTATTCGCGCTAATAACGCATTCCTTGGAGAGCGCGTGATCCTTGTCGGCGGTAGGCGTTATGATCGTCGTGGAACTGTTGGAATGCATCACTACGAGTGGATTCAGCATTCGGAGACTCTCGAGCCGGTGATCGAGTCCCTTCATTCCGAGGGATACACGGTTTATGCAGTTGACAATATTCTTGAGTATGACCCCAAGGTTCTCTATGATGTTGAGTTCCCCGAGAAGTCGGCCTTCCTTTATGGTGAGGAGCAGGCAGGTCTTTCAAAGGAGGCTATTGATCTTTGTGATGGAATGGTCTATATTCCCCAGCGTGGTGCGGTACGATCAATTAACATCGCTCAGGCGGCGGCTGTTATCATGAGCGAGTACACTCGCCAGCACCGATTCGATCTTTCTTAACCCTCATTTACTCGAGTCTCATGTAAGCGATGAGACTCGAGTAAAGAGCAAGAGCTGATAATAAAACTATGCCCATTGATTCTACTCTCAGTATACTTACTCAATAATCTGATATTTCATCACATTATTTTATAAGGAAGCGAAACATGAAAAAGAGCTATCATATATACTTTATAATGGCTCTTTTTCTTTTCCTATCTCTCTTAATTCCAACACAATTAATCCTCTCAGGGCCACAAAATGGCACTAAAGCTGGGCGATTAGACTTTACACTCAAAGAACAAAAATGGTTTGATGCATCTTTAAACAATGGACTCAAAAACCAAAACGATTATCAGTTATATATTCCGCTGACAGACATAGATGATTTCAGAATATCTCCAGGTGACACACTCATAAGTCAATTTACACTCAATGCAGAGCTCGTTGGTAAATACGCTTTAGCAGATGTAGGAGTAGTGATGACAGATAGAAACTCAATACCTGAAGTGATCGAATTAGACTATAAAATAAATGACTCAGAATGGATCAACATTAATGACTCTATTCCAATACTCTTTTATCATTCACTTCCACAAAACGATAAGAAAATAACAAACAATGGATATACGCCAGTAGAACTAAAAGGAAAAGATTCCTCAATCATCGTAGGTTTAAGAATCTACTATGAAAAAGATTCAACAAACAGTGATTCAATGCAAGAAACCATAAATTTAAGATCGCTCGTCTTCTACCCATTCACCATAAAAAGTGAAGTGTAGGGAAGGTATGAAAAACCCCTTATTGATAGAGAGTGGCTACTTGAAAATTATATTAATAGTGATAACTCTTTCGTAGATCTATACAAAATTCATGGTATTGGTCATATAGTTATTAGAAGAGCTCTTTCTTTATATCAGTTATCGAAAGATTCGCATAAAATAAAAAATGACAAAATGAGCAAGATTAGAAGAACTAACGAAGAAGTTTATGGAAAGACTTATCCTAATATGTTTATTTCTCATTCTAAGGAGGAAAAAGTTATTTCTTCATTGTTACATGAGCTTAAAATCAATCACATATGCTCTGATAGAAAAATACTTTCTGGTAAAGAGTTAGACTTTTACCTTCCACAACTTAATAAAGCAATAGAGTACAATGGGAATCATTGGCATGATAAAACTCTTTGGTTAAATGATCTCAAATCTCATACATTTGACTCTAAAGAAGCATATAAAACCCTCCTTTGTAAAAGTCTTAATATTACACTTTATCATATTTGGGAAGATGAGTGGAGGCTTTTGAATGAAGAAGAAAAAACTGAATATCTAAAGTCGATTTTGTTAAAATAGATTATGAACATTTCTTTAGAAGAGGATGTAAGAATTTATGGGTTTCAAATTAGGACATTTGAGTGATCTTCATTTAGGATATAAGTCAACTCGTCGCCTAACTCCAGACGGTATTAATGTGAGGGAGGCTGACGGGTATCGTATTTTTTCTCAAATTATTGATCAAGTAATTGAGAGAGAAGTTGATGCTGTTGTTGTTGCTGGAGACATTTTTCATTCGCCTTCTCCTGAGGTGCGCGCTGTCGTTTTTGCTCAAGAACAATTTAGGCGGCTTGCTGATGCGAACATTCTAGTCTATATACTTGCAGGAAATCATGACACAAACGATATTCGTGCAGACATTGCCGGAAGTAAGATCCTTGATGACCCTTTCAGAAAGATTTACTCTCATGTTGAACCTTATGTAGTTCATGAAATTGGAGACGGCATTCTTCTTCATATGATTTCTCATCATATGTATTCAGAACAAGCTGAAACAATGAAAGAAGTTCGCCCTAAAGACGAAAATATTAATATTTTCTCCACTCATGGTAGTTGTATTGATCCATTGTTAAAAGAGAAACTCCATACTGACCAGTCTCCTAGAGAAATTGTTATTCCTGATTTCCTTTTGCATGATTTCGAGTGGGATTATATGCTACTCGGGCATATTCATGAACGTGGCTGGGTTGGCTCTAAGGACGGTAAAAGGGACACCCTTAATAAGAAGATTTATTATAACGGATCAACTATCCGCAGAGGTTTCAGTGATAAGGAAGTTCCTTTAGGTCGCGGTTGGACTCTTTGGAATATTGATTCCAGTGGTAAGTTTACTCCAGAACATGTTGCTCTTCCTCAGCGCACACAATTAGATTTCCCAATTATTGATGCTAAAACTCTTAATTCTCAAGAAGTGACTGATCTTGTTATTTCTAATTTGAAGAATACTCAGACTGATGGTGTTAATTTTGTTCTTGATGATGCTCCAATGTTACGTCAGAGGATTATTAACTTATCTCCTGCTAAGTACGCTTCACTTGATTTGAAGAATATTAATACTCAATCACAACATGCAATGAATTGGTCTATCAAAGTCATTAATGATGTGAAAGAAATTGAAGAAATTAAGAATGCATCTACCACACTTACCGACATGGGAGACGTAGTGACTTTCTATGATAATTGGGTGAAATCATCTGAAGTGTATAAAGATATTGATTCAAAGATTCAAGAGAAAGTTAAGGTTCGCGCGCGTGATTTTGTTCGCTCTGGGCAAGAATCAACGCTTGATACTAATGAGGTAAATTAATGAATAAGAAAATGAGTTTGTTTGCAATTTTTGGGACTATTGGAGCAATACTTCTTGCTATTCTAGTACATTTTGTAGTGAGTCCTCTTGTGGCTGAGAGTAAGGCACAAGACTTTTTAGACTCTTTAACTAATTTCAGTAAAGATATTACTCTTGAAAACAGTGATGTTCTTGTTCTTAATTCTCAAACTGTTGATAATGCTTCTTTCGATAATAAGGCTCTTGGGGTAGGTTCAGATGTGACATATCCTGCCTCTTTTATTTTTACAAATGGAAGTTCTTCATCTGGTAAGACTGTTGAAGTTTTTGTTGACTTTGCTGAGCAACAATCTCGTGATTTTATTTTACAAAATCAAATTAGTCTTAAGGCTCTTGTTGAATCGGGAACTATTACTTTGAAGGTTTATATTACAACAAGTAATGGAGCTCTTTCTATTTATGCTGCTGAGGCCTTTGCTGAGGGTGCTTCGGCTCAACCTAATATGGCTTGGGATTATTTTATTCAATTATTAAAAACTAGTGCTACTGTGGTGACTGATGATTCGGGAGTTATTTCAGAACAATTAGTGAATTCTGCTCAAAGTTTTGGGATTTCAACAGTCACATCTGATTCTATTTCTTCTGGAAGTTTCGTTAATTGGTTGCTTACTGTAGGTAATGATCCACGTTTGAATGGTAATGTTCATCTTCCACTTATTTATGTTGATGATGTAATGGTAGATGATTCATTGGTCGATATTAATAATCCGAATGCTTTTACTAATTATATTCTGGGTGTATCATAATGTTTAATGTAATAAGAATTAAAGATGGAATTGAAGAAACTGTTGAAACAGGACTGTCTTCGGGTGAGGTAAGACAATCTTTACTTGATCGCTTCAAGTCCGATATTAGTAATAAGTCAACACATGTTGTCAGGAATAACTTCACTGTTGGTGAGAGGATTCACGAAGCAATAGAACTTAGTGTTAACTCTATTGATACATATTTGTATAAAGTAAACGATGAGTATCTTTTAAATAAATTATGGCATTTTGAGAATTACTCTCTTAAAATAGTAAAGGAAGAGGAATGACTTTTAATAATGGAATGAATGAAGTTTCTCAACCTCCTACTCCTACAGAGATAAAACCTCCTGGTTATACGAATTATTCTAATGGGTATTATCATAACTCTGATCAGGCCGCAGTTGAAATTCATAATGGTAATTACGGAACTTTTGATTGGGAGGAATAAAAATGAGTAAAATTCACAAAATAATACTTGTAGCTTCATTGACCATTATTGCTATACCATTATTTATTACTTTCTTCATAACGCCTGATATGCAATCAGTCATTATGAGTTCTACTAGACTTTAAAGGACAGCGAATTGAGATACACACTTGACCTACCTTGGGGCTATAAACACCCTAAAGTAAAATATTGGGGTAAAGATAAAATTCACGTCTTTGAGGGCTCCATACTTCCAAAAGAATTAAGAAGATTTAGAGCTCTAGATTTTTCTTATGCGCGTTGGAGAGAAGATGAGCTTAACGGTCAAGTGTTACCTCCAGAGAAAGGTTCAGTAACTTTTACTCCTAGAGATCATCAAAAAGATGCTGCAAAGAAGATTTATAAAGCCTATTTTGAAGGTTGGCCGTCTTTCTTAATGGCCGACAAAACTGGCTTAGGTAAAACCCTTTCCACTCTTTCTGGAGTTACTGCAATTGCTAAAAAAAGAGGTTTCGAACCCCAAAATAAAGCTAAACTTCTTATTGTTTGTCCAAAAAACGCTATGCCACAGTGGCGTCAAACAATACATAATTATCCTATTTCAACAGCTTTAACGAGACCCTTGATTGTGAATTATGAACAGTTAAACAAATTACTAGCTGCTCCCGCTAATGCTAGAGTTGCTAAAAAGACTAGGACTCGTAATCGACAGGTTGCTAAATCAGGTAAACCTACTATTGATTGGGATTTCATTGTTTTTGACGAGTCACAATATTTAAAGAATTATCCAATGTCAAGGGCAAGCCTTGCAGCAGTATCTGTAGCAAAACTTAATAAACCTTACAAAATCGAACAGTCACCTTTCGTGATTTACTCTTCAGCGACTCCAGGAGCGACTCCACTTAATTTTGCTCTCATGAGTAACATGATGGCAAGGCTACTTTCTAGAGCGCCCGGCGCTGATAAGGTTACCCCTGATATGTGGGGAGCTTTCTTAGAATCTGAAGGGTTTGCCGTAAAGAAAAATAAAACTAATTACACTTGGGCTACTCTTCCTTGGTATGACAAGAATTCAGATGACCCTGTAAAGCAAGCTCGTTATGAAGCAGCTCTTAAGAAAAATAAAGAGATACAAAGGAAAGATGCTCGACGTATAGGCCAAGCATTGTTATCACCTAGCGCTCCTTTTATTGCAAGAAGTCCTAAAGATATTGCTGGTTGGCCTGAGCAGCAAGCAATCCCGTTCCCAATTGAACTTACTTCTAAACAGTACCCTATTTATGAGGAAGCATGGTCAAGATTCCGTGCGTGGTTGCGTCTCACTCCTGCTAAGTCAGACCCTAAGGGCGCCCTCGTGGAAACACTTAGGTATCGCCAAAAGTCCTCTCTATTAAAAGTAGAAGCGATGTCTGACAAGGTTATTGAATTTGTAGAAAATGGTAATCAAGTTTATATTTCATGCGAGTTCCTTGAGACTGTTGATAAATATAGAGAAGTTCTTGAAAAAGCAGGAATTAAAGTTGCTGAGATTTCTGGTAGGACTTCTAAAGAAAAAGATCAGATTCGTATTGATTTCCAAAAAGGACGTTACGATGTAGTTCTTTGTACTGTTGTTGCTGCCATCAGTCTTCACCAAGACGAAATTCTCCCTGATGGAACTAAAGCAACGAGTACTCCAAGGATTACTATTATTCATGATATTCGTCAAAATAATCTTGACACTGAACAGTCATTAGGTCGAGCTCACCGTGATGGTACTAATTCTATTGCTTACTTCCCATACATTATGAGAACTGTTGAGGAAAGAATTGTTGACAGTTATACTAATAAGACGGCTAACATGAAGTCAATGCTTGGTAGCTCTATAAAAGACGCTTCAGAATTAGAGGCCATCTTTAGAGAAGCCGCTGCTCGTACTACTCCACCTAATAGATTAAGTTAGAAACTTTTCCTGATATTACTAAAGTTTTTTAACAATCAAGAATAATTCGTTAGAAAGTTTGTTAAAATATTAATACAGGATATTTTCCTGATATTATTTGAGAAACGAAAGGAGACTGGAAATGATGATTCAATCGCAACACATCATTGAAAGTGGCTTGAATAAGCCTGCCGTCTCCTTTAGACAGCCTAAACTCGAGAATGGGATGTATCCAACAGGAGATATCTGCCAGGGATCGATTTTAGGGCATCGTCGATAATCTAAAAACTAGGGTTCAAACACTACCCGAAAATCCCCGCGCTACAGTTTGACTGAGCGTGATTAATGTGTTACCGTAATACTTACCTTAATAAATCAATAAAGATTAGTCGCATTATTTCATCTTTTTCTTAGGACTCGCCGAGTTGGTGACGAGGAAAAATAAAATGAAAAAATGTTGGCAAACTCTAAAAAATTGGTTAAAATTGGAAACTGTTGAACCACTTCGGTGGGGACACAAATGCTATAAAATGAATTAAAGGTTGCAAAACATTTTGAAACATGATATAGTATTAAATATAAATTAAATAAAAGAAGTCTGGCTAGGCATGCCAGGGAAGCAGTTCCTGCCCCAATCGGAGGGTGCCGTCGATAGGAAAATCCGTGTCTGTTAAGAGCAATGCTCATCTTGAGGATGAGAATCTTAGGGGGCGCCGCTTATGCGGACTATAAATATGATTTTAGTCAGAGCTTGTGCTCAATAACGATCTTCAAGGTTGAGTTATTGAAAAAGCCAAATTCTGATGTGTCATATGTGACAACCTAAAGATCTAAACATATGACACCATCTTGCCTTCGTATCCCAATGGCAGAGGAAGTCGACTTAAAATCGATTCAGTGTGAGTTCGAGTCTCACCGGAGGCACTCCCAATAATATAAACATCTTAACGGGGTGTAGCTCAGTTTGGCCAGAGCACTCGGTTTGGGACCGAGGAGTCACAGGTTCAAATCCTGTTACCCCGACGTAACACATCTTGCCCGTATAGCTCAGTGGATAGAGCAGCAGGCTTCTAATCTGCGTGTCGGGGGTTCGAATCCCTCTACGGGTGCTCTCGTTATTTTGAAATATGTTTTCAGAGCAACTGAAGCCTTCCAGTAGAAAACTCCTTCTCGGTGGCCTCCTATTCCTCCATAGCTCAACGGCAGAGCAGAGAGCTGTTAACTCTAAGGTTCCTGGTTCGAATCCAGGTGGAGGAGCCTAGGTGTTTGTAAGTATCATTCCTATAAATGAAACTTTCGAATGGTAGATTTCCTGAGCGGCCAAAGGGAGCTGACTGTAAATCAGTTGCGAAAGCTTCGGGGGTTCGAATCCCTCATCTACCACCCTTTGCCTTCGTATCCCAACGGTAGAGGAAGTCGACTCAAAATCGATACAGTGTGAGTTCGAATCTCACCGAAGGCACGCACGATAATTAACGGGGTATAGCTCAGTTTGGTCAGAGCGCTCGCTTTGGGAGCGAGAAGTCGCAGGTTCGAATCCTGTTACCCCGACAATGCGAGCATTCGATACGCAAGGCTATAGCACTCGCAGAAGACCTAACCTCTCATGTCTTTCGGGATATTTGACCGGCTGAAATGACCGCCGCATGAAGTTAGGCAAAGTTTACGGAATATAAACCATGAGGTAGACGGCCGCGTTCAGGAGCGCGGATGCAGGAGGTTCGAGTCCTACCAAACATCGATCTTTTTAATAAATTTAAAATCAATGCCCCGGTCGTTTAGTGGCCTAGGACGCTGGCCTCTCACGCCGGTAACACGGGTTCGAATCCCGTTCGGGGTACAATAGAAATACTACCATTCAGATTAGTCTACTGAATGTGATGCGCCGGTTCGACTCCGGCGGTGAATGACACTCACATGGGATTCATCAAGTATTTTTAGGAAATTATCCAATAGGAAAAGGAAACCCCCTGTAAAGGGGTCGCTTCATGCTTAAGAGGTTCGAGTCCTCTATTTCCAACGAATTGTAAGAAAAACAATCAATGGAAGTGTGGCTGAGTGGATTAAGGCGCGCGACTGCTAATCGTGTGGCGTCTAACAAGGCGCCCGCAGGTTCGAATCCTGTCACTTCCGCTTAAGGTGTTGATAAAAATGGAATGTTCACAATGTAAAGTTAAAAACTTCACAAAACATGCCCTTTCTCTACACATTAAAAAATGCAACGGTTCTCCACAATGGAATTGCTCATTATGTTGTTTAACTTTCTCTACAAGGAGAAAGATGCAACAACATAACAAAGAAATGGCTCACACTAAAAGTGATTTCATTTCAAAGAATTCAATTAAACGTAGAAAATTTACGTGCGAATGGTGCATGAAAATTTTTAATACAAACAAATCTGGGTTTGGATTACATAAAAACTATTGTTATTCAAACCCTGAAAGAATTAATTCTCCAAATCTTGGACGAAAACATTCAAAAAAGACGAAAGAGAAACTTTCTTCAATAATGAAGGATAAACATAAAAAGAATCAAGCCATGCGGTGGTTAAATCCAAGCATCAATGAATCTTATCCTGAAAAATTCTTCACTCAAGTTATTGAAAACGAGTTTGATGATAAAAATTTTGTGAGAGAATACCCTTTTGAAAAGTATTCTTTCGATTTTGCTTGGCTTCACAAAAAGAAAGTAATTGAAATCGATGGCGATCAACACATTCGTTATCAACGTCAAATTATTTCTGATAAAACAAAGGATTCCCTTGCCTCTGATGAAGGATGGGTAGTATTAAGAATACTATGGAGAGAATTTTATCGTGAACCCAAGAAATGGATAAAAATTTCCAATGATTTCATTGGAATGTAATATACATTGAGTCTAGTCGGGGCGGTCCCCATAATTCTAGACACCTTGCCCCGGTAGTATAGAGGTTAGTACGCTAGACTTTCAATCTGGTAGCCGGAGTTCGATTCTCCGTCGGGGTACAATGCGTTAAGCAGGTGATAATCAAAATTAGGAAGCCCATTTACTGAAAAATAGGGTTCTAAAGTTCGATTCTTTAGTTGATTATTTTAATTGTCGGTGAAAGTCGGCAAGTGAAGATTTATGCATTCTCTAAATTTGGAATGTATAAAATGATCTTTATATGTAATCCGGGATATAAACACCCGTGGTATAAAGCATCATAATAAAGACTTTATTTCAAGTGAACAAAAACTTCGCATTTTTACAATATTATTTATTTATTATTATATTATTTTAATTATTATATTATTTTATGTTATAGGGGTATATTGTGGCCACTTTATACCCCGATGGTGTCTGTGGCGAAAAGGTTAACGCAGCCGACTGTGACTCGGTCATCCGCGGGTTCGAATCCCGTCAGACACCCCATGCCCCTGTAGTATAGAGGTTAGTACGCCAGACTTTCGACCTCGTCGCCGGAGTTCGATTCTCCGTCGGGGTACGATTACTGTTTAATACAGTAAGAAAAATGAAGAATAATGGATTATCACGTCCATGAGATTTTCTCGCCGATGCCAGGAACTTCCTTATTAAGAGGTATTCTTCATTTTATGCGGGTGTAGCTCAGTTGGTTAGAGCATCGACCTGATAAGTCGAAGGTCCCTGGTTCAAGTCCAGGTACCCGCACTCTTTCAAAACTTTATTCGGTTTTGATTTGACATGAGGAATCACTTCATGTATAATATTACTTATTGAATGAAACTTGATAAATCAAAAGTGATATGAATGCCACTGTAGCTCAATTGGTAGAGCGTTCGTCTGAAGAACGAAAGGTCGTCGGTTCGATTCCGACCGGTGGCACGGTAGGTTACCTTGTCCAGTGACAAGGTTAGTAAAGGTTCAATTCCTTTAAGTCAATGATGCAACTTCAACGATGATTATCTGGAGATAACGCTAATGTAACGTAACCGCCCCTTACTGGGTCAGAGATAAAAATATAACCCCAGACATTCGAAAGAATAAAGTTTATGTAAAAACTGATACAATAGCATAAACATTTATGCCTCCTTAGCTCAGTAGGTTAGAGCAACTGACTCTTAATCAGTGGGTCCAGGGTTCGAATCCCTGAGGGGGTACAAGGAGTAACAAGGACGGCAATTCTTGTTATCAATTCGAGATGCACCACTTGGGCAAACGTTGCCGCGTTTGGCAGAGTGTGATCTGCTCGTGATTAGATGGAGTGTTTAGCTTAATGGAAGAGCACTCGGCTTACCCGCTGAGAGATATAGGTTCGAATCCTATAATACTTACTATTTCATAAAAATATGAAAGAACATTATTTCGATGTAGTTTGGCATGGCAAACTGCTTTATCAAACAATGTCATAGGTTTTCGTTAGCCAACACAAAAATTTATAACATTGGAAGTGTATAGAATCTACGTACTTACTAGAGGTTAGGTATTTGAAATCCGGAATGATAATACCACTGACGGAAGAACCCGTAGGTCGAAATATATGGCTGCATAGCTCAGTCGGTTAGAGCGCCACCCTGTCAAGGTGGAGGTCGCGGGTTCGAGTCCCGTTGCGGTCGCTGTTCCGCATGAAAATGTGGATCTTATGTAAGTAATAAAAAAGCACGAAGTAAGGATAACACAATGGCTACTAATGCACAGGTCAAGGCTGAGAATCGTCGCAAGCGAATTGTCGAGGAGCTTGCTTTCATTCGAGAAAACGAGCGTAATTATCGCGCTACCAAGCGTGAAATGACCAAGATTAAGTCTCGACTCTTCCCGAAGCGTCGTGCAGTTATTAATACCTAAATCATTTTCGTCCGAAACTGACGTTAAACTATTATGGCCGCGTAGCTCAGTTGGTCAGAGCGCTACCCTGTCACGGTAGAGGTCGCGGGTTCGAGCCCCGTCGCGGTCGCTTTGCATGTTCGATGTTAAGTTGAACATATTGCATTAATGTCAACATGCAAATACTCTGGGTTCCCAGATAGGGTACAATGAAAGAGAGCCTGACATAAAAATCTCTTTCCTATTCCCTCATAAACCGTAATTGGCAGCGGGACGGACTGTTAATCCGTGAATTTATTCCTCCTGGTTCGAGTCCAGGTGGGGGAGCGCTCAGGTGAAAACCAAGCCCGCGATGATATACCCAGTACAAAGGGTTGAGACGCTACATGTTGGCGTCAATGCGTGAGACCGCTATATCGCTTTGCGAGTGTCGTACAGAGGCCTAGTACTACAGTCTTCCAAACTGTTAACGCCGGTTCGAATCCGGTCACTCGCTCTTTAATGGTAACCTCGCACCTATCAAAAGGTGTAGGTAAACTCTTGAGGTTCAACTCCTCATAATACACGGTTGTATGAGAGAACGACAGGAGTCGGGTTATCATGATCTTTCGGAGTAGAGGCACACTTCGTCTTCCCACCTCTAAGGAGTGGTATGAGTTACTGGAAACTCTTACAAGGGTGAAAGGTTCCAGCCAAAGTGTCTTTAAACTAGTGATAATTCAAACTTTCATGTTTGAGAAGGTTTTGTGTGTTGAACCTATCTTTCAAAAATCAACACACTTTGGGTCCGTATGCAAATTGGCTGAAGCAAGCTGTCTGTAAAACAGTGACGGAGAAACGTTGCCAGTTCGAATCTGGCCGGGCCCACTCTATAGATAGTGATACCCTAGTTAAATAATGAAGGAAAAATGCTCTCGAAAGCACGGCGATTGGCTATTCTCCCGAACATCTCTTCACTATTTACCCTACTCTGTACAATGTAGGGATTATCTTTTTAAAATATAGCGCATTCGCGCCCACGGTGGGTGTCTATTCAAAAGGCAATGATTCTAAGTTGGTGAACGCGATTGCCACCTAATTCTTAATATGAGTCGCGTCATATTAAAACGTTTAGTGAAGATTAACTCTCCATTGAACGCCCCTGGTAAGGTGTTAGATTCCTGACCAGAATAAGGGAAACTAACCGAATGCGTGATATTTGTGACTTATCATGAAGTCTTTTAAGGGGTGCTCCAAGTATGTGGGAACAAGATCTTAAAAGGCGACCATGCGCTCGTGGCTCAACGGATAGAGCATCTGACTACGGATCAGAAGGTTGGGGGTTCGAATCCCTCCGGGCGCGCACGAGATGAATTAACCGCTCGTCTCCCCACCCACTGGGCTTGTGGGGCGCTTGTCGTGATCGCCGAAGAAACGACAGTATCTCGTGTATACTAAAACTACACCGTTCGAAAAACAGACTAACCAAGAGATGGTTAGGTACTACTTAAACGAAAATAAGTAACCGTGAAAAGGTTGGTCCCTTCTAGTCGGTTTTCCAGGTTCTCTGCTGGCATGGGAACCCTGACTTTGAATCAGGGCGGCATAGGTTCGATTCCTATACCTGGAGCGTCAATTTGACAATCACTATACTGATATAGTATAGTGTACTTGCTCGACAAAACATCATGCGCGTTTAAACTCAGTTGGTTAGAGTTCCTCGTTTACACCGAGGCGGTCGGGGGTTCGAGTCCCTCAACGCGCACTCATGAATATCTCCATATAAAAATATATAAAGGAGAATATAATGAAAATAAAAGAAAAAATTACATAAAGAATGGTGAATTAACAACCCATCACAATACACTTCATATGATTACATATATAATATAAAAGGGGACTATGTCTCCTTTATTGTGGATCTGTTCGCTGAAGAAATATATGATGATCAAACTGAAATGTGGTTATGTGGAAAATATTTCTATAATTCCTTAATGGAAATATAGTGACAACCTATTCCTCCATAGCTCAACGGCAGAGCAGAGAGCTGTTAACTCTAAGGTTCCTGGTTCGAATCCAGGTGGAGGAGCCTGGGTGTTTGTAAGTATCATTCCTATAAATGAAACTTTCAAATGGGCTCGCATGTTCCAAGGGGGGCGACCAACCTTTGCAAGGTTAGTGCGAGGAGTTCGATTCTCCTCGGGTCCACGCGTTAGAAAATGATATAAAGATGGGCCTCTAGCTCAACGGCAGAGCTACGGACTTTTAATCCGCAGGTTCTGGGTTCGAATCCCAGGGGGCCTACCATTATTAAACAATTTGACTTTTTCAAAAAAATTGATATAGTAATACCATAATTAAAAAATTATGCCCCTGTCGTCTACGGGTTAGGACCTCATGCTTATAACATGATGAAGGCAGTTCAACTCTGCCCGGGGGTACCAATCAAATACTGATATTAAAATAGTGTTACTAACGTAACTTTCAAAAAGTTACGATGGGGAATTGGCGCAATGGTAGCGCAGGACCTTTGCAAGGTCAAGGTTAGGGGTTCGAGTCCCCTATTCTCCACGATAGATTGAAGATGAATATATTGAATTCAGTCTATCACCATGCCCCCTTAGCTCAGTTGGTCAGAGCGTTCGCCTTGTAAGCGAAAGGTCGTCAGTTCGAACCTGACAAGGGGCTCAAAGTTAACAAAAATAAGAAGGGAAACTCCGCGAGGATTCTCCAGTACTTGATTATGATGATAACATGATTAAGTCAGGTGGTCTTACTATGTATTAACTTAGAGGAATTCATCATTCCTCACTGCCCCCTTAGCTCAGTTGGTAGAGCATCTCACTAGTAATGAGAAGGTCATCGGTTCGAACCCGATAGGTGGCTCTAGGATGAAAAATCTCGTAACAATATTACGCAGAATACTTCATCCCTTAAGCGCGGTGTAGGGGAGTTCAGTTGTCCCCGCTAGGCTCATATCCTAGAGATCGCAGGTGCGAATCCTGTCACCGCTACGAATGATAACGACACGGAGTGGAGCAGCTCGGAGTGCTCGCTAGGCTCATAACCTAGAGGTCGCAATTATATAAGTGGTTCAAATCCCGCCTCCGTTACTATAAGGAATGCAAGTGATGCCTGCCGAAATTGAAAAAGATTTCTTCGAGCCCCAGGTTGATGTACCCTTATGAGGTTGAGGAGTTATCGGCTCTCATTACGAATACCAAATATGAAAGTTCGTAAATTTTCTGATATAATAAAATATTGTGGTAGGTCCGTTGGGAGACCACGATGATTAACCCGTTAAACACTAGAGGCATAAAGGAAACGGCCGCCGACAGGAATGAAGCGAAGGGGTATGGTACTACCCTCACGGAAGAAAAGGCCAAATGCTAATGTAGTTTAATGGTAAAACTTCTCGTTGCCAACGAGATAACGCGAGTTCGATTCTCGTCATTAGCTCGATAGGGTCGGATTCCAGTCCGAATTAGATTACGAAGGGTGATCCTTATCTTTAACCTTTCGGTTGCACTCTTTATCATTCTGGAAAATGATGCAATATTTTGGAATATGTTGGAAGAGTTCTCTTTATTTCATTTTTACACTATAGGAGTGTAGTTTAATGGTAAAATCTCGAGCTCCAACCTCGATGATCTGGGTTCGATTCCTAGTACTCCTGCGATTAATTTTTGATAAAATAATCATATGACTAAAACAAAGAGATCCACAGATGCCGATCCTTCTGAGCTTATTATTCCTTGTGATTTTAAAACTTGTGAAAGAAAATTTCTCACTTTTATGGGAATGAGAACTCATCTTAAAATGGTTCATAATATTTCTTATAAAACTCGTAAAATCGACCCTAATTCTACTTTCTGTTCTTCTTGTAAAACAGAATTTAAAACTAATAAAAGTTTAATTGCTCATGGATCTTCTGAAGTTTGCGCTAAACGTAGAGCTAAAGGCTGGAAGATACTTATTTGTCAAAATCAATCTTGTAACAAAGTTTTTGAAAAATATGCGGGCCGCTCTGGTAACAGAAAAGGATTAAAATTTTGCTCTATAGAATGTAGCACTAAAATAGTTTCTTTAAGAGTTTATTCACATACATGTTTTGTTTGCAAAAAAGACTTTAAATCTAATAGTAGTAAGTCAAAATATTGTAATCTTGAATGCAAAAATTCTGAGAGAAAGAGTAGATCTTTAAGTAAAATAAAAAGACAAAAAGTGGGTCCCCGTTATATATTCTGCTCAATGTGTAAGAAAGAATTTTTCGCTAATACTACTACTCGAAAATTTTGCTCTAATAAGTGTTCTTTTGCTGGACGCGATCTTTCTAATAATGGTGGTCTACGTCCTGGCGGAGGTCGCAGTAAAAACTTTCATCACACTGTAAAAAGTGGTGAGATAATGTATTTAAATCGTGAGGAAATTAGGGTTGCTAATTTTCTTGATTCTTTACCTATTAATTGGACACGTAATTCTAAGGGTTTCCCTTATGTGACTTTAGAAGGAAAGAATAGGAAATTTTATCCTGATTTTTACATTGAAGATTATGATCTTTATATAGAATATAAAGGTTGGGTTACAGATGATATGCTTCATAAAATGAGGGATTCTTTTGATAAGAATTCTGACTTGAATCTTTTTATTATTGTTGGTGAGAGTGTTCGTTTTTCTCATGTTGGTGTTTCTATTCAAGATTTAGAAGATAAAAAGGAGTTTATTCCTAATAATTGCTCTAATCTTGCCTTGAAATTCTAATTTTCTTTCATTGTAGCTTCCATAGAGCATGACAACTAACCATTGTCCTTGGATCCTTATTTCCTGAGTATAAAATAGGGACTCTCGACTTGGAGTAAATAAAGCCGCCAAATATCTGGTGTGAAAAGTTTCGGGTTTCTTTTTTAAGGAATCAGGGATTATGATATTGCGAGTGTGTTCTGGTTAAACTAGTCTCGTTTTTGCCTGTATAGCTCAGTGGATAGAGCACTTGGCTTCGGACCAAGGTGTCGGGAGTTCGAATCTCTCTACGGGCGCTTACTTCTTACACTATAACGTGAATGTGTATGCGCAGAGTTAAGCGTTAAAATATGAGGGGTTCGATTCCCCTCTACGGCAGTGTCGTAAAGTTTGGGTTATATTTTAAAAGTGATTGATTAAAGAGAACCTAGAGCTCGGGAAACTTCTTTAATCTTTAACCCTTGGAGGGTAGGCGAATGGTTAGCAAACCGACTTGAAATCGGTCGCCGGTAACACGGTCGCGGGTTCGAATCCCGTGCCCTCCGCGATAAGTATTTTTACTTCAATGTCCAGGTGGCGGAATTGGTATACGCGCAGCGTTGAGGTCGCTGTGACCGAAAGGTCATGTGGGTTCGACTCCCATCCTGGACACTACACTGCAGCTTAAAAAGATTAAAACTTTTTCTGCATATTGAAACACTTCAATCATAAACTACTGCTATACTGCAGTTTCTCAACTTAGAAAGGACACTACCATGATGCTATCACTCTCACATCTGCTCCCCCAGCCTGGTATGTCCTGCCTAGTTATCTCTTCTGCTATAGTCTTATAATTTTTTAGACAGCAGCTTATGAATCTATAGCTCAATTGGTAGAGCGCTTCCTTGACTCGGAAGAGGTTGCGGGTTCGAGTCCCTCTAGATTCACTATAAACTTTATATAGAAAATTTTTTAAAAAGGAGAACCTTATGTATCATATAAATTCTAAAGTTGAAGTTGAACTTGAAATGATGGGAAGTTTTGATGAAATTCTTTCGGAGACTTTGTTACAAACTAAGGATTTTGAAACGTACAAAACTATGAATGAAGTTCGTTTTAGACGTGCTTCTCATTCTTAATAAAAAAGCAATCCTTGTGATTGCTATCTAGATATAGCTCAGTTTGGCCAGGGTACTCGGTTTGGATCCGAGGAGTCGAAGGTTCGAATCCTTCTATCTAGACTTTTTTCTTGATATAATTAATAATTATGCATTAAACTTTGGAGTATAGTGTAATGGCAGCACCCCTGACTTTGGATCAGTTAGTCTAGGTTCGAATCCTAGTACTCCAGCTTCGGGATATGTATGTATCCCTTCGAGACCGTGTATGGATATCACGGCGAGCCCTCATCATAAAGTGGGTTGTAGTTAGAATTAATCTACAGAATAACAAAAATTCCGTTTAAAGGCGCGGGAAAGGTTGAACATGAAGCGCTAATTGTTCAACTTCCTGCGCGCTTTGAGTATATTGACATTCTTATCATATAGTGTTATTATGAAATAACTCATCACTACTATTAAAATAAGGATTCACATGTTTAATCATTTTGGTAAGTTTATGGTTCTTTTCTTTGATGGAAACTATTGGGTCGTCTATTCTTATGACGATACTTTTGCTGAGGCTACCGAACATAAGGTCGAGGTTCTCGAAAAGCATTCCGATAATCCTTCTGCTAAGGCGATGATTTCTGTTGTTATTGATGATTAATAAAACTTGTTGATATTCTTGATAGAATATTGACATATTGCGAGTGTCGTACAGAGGCCTAGTACTACAGTCTTCCAAACTGTTAACGCCGGTTCGAATCTGGTCACTCGCTCTCATATTATTCATATGAAGGTGGTGAAATATGTATAAAGATAAAGAAGATTGCACTTGTTCTTGCGGTGGAGATTGTTGCAAGAAATAAGTAACGATGGTGGCTATAGCTCAATTGGTAGAGCGCTGGTTTGTGGTACCAGTGGTTGAGGGTTCAAGTCCGTCTAGTCACACTATATTTTAACAGAATAGAAGGTCCCAATGAAAATAAAGTTTACTCATACTATTCATGATGATTATACGCACAGGGAACTTTCTGAAATTCTTCACGAGCAACTTGCGAAAGACCCTAATTATCATCTTACTGAGGATGAACTTTATGAACTTATTCGACAAAAGTCAAGTTATTACTCTTTTCAAGAAGTTGAATTAAAATGCTCTATTGATCTTGATACTGGAGACATTGACATTTTAGGGTTTTCCAATTAGAATAGAATAGTTCATTATTCTTGTTGAAAGGGTTTCCCATGAAGCTTCCATTTGTTTATTATCTTAGCGGCTCCGCTGGATCTAATAAGGAGCGCGCCGAAATGATTCATTATTCTATGAATCAAGCTGAAGGCGGAGCGCCAATTTCTGAGGAAGAGATTGTGGAACTTCTTAACAAGTCCGAAACCGCTCGTTTTGCTTTTTGTGAAATCGCGGTTGATTGTACTCTTGATACTCTCACTGGAGATATCACTGTTCTTGGTTTGCATCAGAAGTAAACCAACTATTGCCCGATAGTGTAATGGCAGCATATTTGACTCTGACTCAACAGGTCTAGGTTCGAATCCTAGTCGGGCAGCATTTATTAAAAGGAGAATTATAATGAATGCTTATGAAATGATGAATTCTCAAGCTAAAATAGTAGCATTGGGTTATATGGGTAGTTCTTCACAACCGTCTCACTTTAATTTAAAAAAGATAGTGAAAAGAATGAAAGATTATTTGAACTCTTCTGGTTCGGATGATTCTTTGTATAGAACTGCTTATCAAGTTCACATTGGTGGAAAATATCCGCCGATAATTTTTACATGTTGACAATATTTCTGGATAATAAAATGTCAACATCGAGAGCCACTAACATTGTGGTTTTCATATTTTGAGGAGAATATGAATTAAAACTCACCTTATCCTCAATGCCTGAATGATGGAATGGTAGACGTGCGGCGCTAAGAACGCCGTGCCCGAAAGGGCGTGCGGGTTCGAGTCCCGCTTTAGGCACACATCACAAAATAATGGCCCTGTAGCTTAGTCGGTCGAAAGCGCTTCCCTCATAAAGAAGAGATCACTGGTTCGAATCCAGTCAGGGCTACCATTAAAGAAGAAAGTGTACTCGTTTTCTCTTTAGAAAAACTTTTGAAGGAGTGCACTACTTATGACACGATATCACCTTAACTCTAAAGGCTCATTTTCTCTTTGTAACGCACGAAAGAGAGCATGCCCTTTTGAAGATTTTGAATTCACTCCAGAACAAAAAGACATGATTAATAACCCATCTCTTTATCAAGAAAGAGCGAACGAATATGGGAAAGAAAATGTTAGACCGTTTATCATGAAACTTCCAGAAACAATAGATAATATTATTACTGAAATTCAAGAAGAGGGAACCCCTCTTATTGTCGGTGGTGCTGTTCGTGATTCCATTACAGGTTCTTCAAATAAAGACATTGACATTGAAGTCCACGGAACAACTATTGATTCCCTTGCTCAATTTTTAAAAAATAAAGGTTACATTGTTGACGAAGTGGGTAAAGAATTTGGAGTACTTAAAGTCTCCGGAAGAGGGGTTACCGACCTTGACGTAAGTGTACCTCGTAAAGAAAACCGTGTTGGTGCTGGGCACAGATCTTTCGAAGTAGTAATGGATACTGAAATGACACTTCTTGAAGCTGCTGAAAGAAGAGACTTTACTCTTAATGCAATGATGTATGACCATGTAAATCACATGATTATAGATCCGTCTAGAGGTCTTAGTGACCTTAATAGACGTGTCCTCCGTCATGTAAGTGGTAAATTTTCTGAAGATCCTTTAAGAGTTCTTAGAGGCTTCCAATTTGCTGCACGCTTTAACCTTCGTTGGGCTCCTGATACAAGGGAGCTCGCTCAATCTATACGTTCAGAGTATGAACATCTTTCAACTGAAAGGGTCCAAGGCGAATGGGAAAAATTCTTCACAAAGAGCACTAAACCTCTTAATGGAGTTATTGCTCTTCAAGAATCAGGTTGGGATGATATCAGCCCTGGACTTAAAGAATCTTTATCTTCAGAAATGGTTCAAAAAAGAATTAATGAAATTACTCATTTAAAAAAGGATAAGGATATTATTGGTTCTGCTCTTATTGCTAGAAATATGAATCAAAAGGATCGAAAAGATTTTTATTCAATCTCTCTTATCGGGAGAGATAAGCAAGATATTGCTGAAGATCTTGCCAAGTTCAAGTCTTCTGATGCGTCAACTACTTATCTTCGTAAGAAATTAGCATTTGAACTTCGTTCAAGAGGGTTCACTTTCGAACGTTTGTATTCTTACGGTAAGGTTATTGATGATAAAGAAATTATAGAAGTTTCTCAAAAGGCTGCCCTTGAAGGTATATATACTTCATATGAACCTGATTTTGTAATGGGTAAAGATATTCTTGAGTGTTCTTCAAAGAAACCAGGGCCTTGGGTTGGAGAAATTATTTCTCAATTTAGAGAAATGCAATATAGGGGTAATTTTAAAACTAAGAAAGAAGCCCTTGAAATTCTTGATAATTTCATAAAAAAAAAGAAATATCTTAATTGACTATACTGATGAGATATGGTAGTATAAATATGTATCCGCATGGTGGAATGGGTAAACACCCTGCTTTAATCGGCGATGCTCATCATTGCGAATGAGTGAAGGTCGAATCCTTCTGCGGGTATTATGGAAGTGTGACTGAGTGGCTTAAGGTGCTCGCCTGGAAAGCGAGTGTAGGGGAAACTCTACCGCAGGTTCAAATCCTGTCACTTCCGCATAATAGAGAGGAATCTCATACTTAGTATTAATCATGTCATTAATTATTTTATTGACAAGAATAAGGCTGATATCCGACTTGGATTTAAATTCTATCTTGAAATGTGAGGATAACAAAATGGCTGCGTGGAATTTGAAATTACTTGTAACAGATGCGACTCTTGAACAAGTTGAAGCATTGATGGACGCAATTGCAGAGCATTCTAGTGTTTCTGTTGATATGTTTCTTGAAAAACTTGAAGAAAACTAAAGTTTTATTTGACAAGTCATTTGTTATGGGTTACAAGTAATACTTGTGACAAATTAAATAGTGAAACAATGTAAGATAATCATGCCTTATTAGCTCAGTGGTTAGAGCAGGCCGCTCTTAACGGTCGAGGCCGGGGTTCGAATCCCTGATAGGGCACTTATTGTCACGATAATGACTTTTAAAGTAGTCATTATGCTAGTAATAGAGAATGCGGAGAACTATATTAAATTTGTAATTCCATAAGAACGAGATGGTTATTACGTGTTGAATATAGCGTGGCGTTTATCGTGATAGTAACTTATTACTCTTTCGAGAGTAAATGCCTGGGTAGCCCAATTGGCAGGAGGCAATAGGTTTAGGTCCTATACAGTGTGGGTTCGAATCCCATCCCAGGTACGGATAAATGTTGCCGAAGGCTTAAAACTCGGTATACGGTAATCTAAAGAACGAGGTTTGTCTCTAGACAATGAGGACAGGTTCGATTCCTGAAGATTGTTTAAGCAGTCTTAAGTGTAATGGTTTGCATAATCATTGGGGGCATATCGAGTTCTTTTTCCCTTTAGTTTAATATGAAGAACACCTTGCCTTTAACAAGGGAGTGAGCGATTGGCTCAAGGGATAATATTTAAAAATAAATAACAGGTCGAATTACCTCTTGGGAATGAGTCCGTGGCTGAAAGTACATGGTAAAATGTAATGAATGGTAACCTAGTGCGGCTAACCTGTTATTTATTTGATGGAGTTGTGACTGAGAGGCTGAAGGTGCTCGTCTCGAAAACGAGTGTCCCCTTAAAAGGACCGTGGGTTCGAATCCCACCAACTCCGCGCTAGTGTGGTGTAATAACTTTCATCACTGATCATGATGAAAGATGAAAAAAGAACATATGCCCACGATCAGGGTAAGCTCCAATTGGAAATATTGGCGCTAGCTCCAATATTTTTTAGAAAACAATGTTGTGCCCTTGTAGTTCAGCGGAAGAACAACGCTTTCCTAAAGCGCAGGTCGCAGGTTCGAATCCTGTCAGGGGCTCTAAACCTCAGTTTAAGAGGTTTTAAAAAATATGAACATAGTTCCTCAAAAAGATTATAGTGCCTTCTTAGTTCAGCTGGTAGAACGTCCCACTCGTAATGGGAAGGTGATCGGTTCGATTCCGATAGAAGGCTCTTGTGGCGGCTTGGCCGAGTGGTTTAGGCAACGGTCTGCAAAACCGTCAACACCGGTTCGAACCCGGTAGCCGCTTCCATTTTTCATCATATTTATAGTCTAGCATAAATATAAAATAATCCACTCATTTGACTTTCATGCTATCTTAATATAAGATGAATCTATATTGTCAATGAAAGGGTCTCTAATGAATCTAACTGATACTGCCGAAAAGATTAAGACCTATGATGATCTTTCGTATGGTGGAGTACTAGCAGACGAAGGGATAATCGCTGACCTTAGTTACTCTGTCAACAGGCTTCGGCGTAACGCTGGTCTAAAGATTACTGACCGAGTGAAGCTTTTCATTTACTCTGGAGAAATCGTCTCATGGGCAGTATATTGGAATAAGTCACAACTTTTGAAGACCACCCTTTCGGAAGAGATTTTTGTTAACGATGTAAGCCTTGGGAATATTTCAGTGAGTCTGAATTGCTCTCCAGATGATATCCTTATTCCTGAAGATGCTTTTCTCGCAAAAGAAGTAGGAGCGAGCATTGTTAACGATGTAAGCCTTGGGAATACTTCAGTGAGTCTGAAGTACTCTCCAGATGATATCTTTATTTTTGAAGATACTTTTCTCGCAAAAGAAGTAGGAGCGAGCATTGTTAACGATGTAAGCCTTGGGAATACTTCAGTGAATCTGAATTACTCTCCAGGTGATATCCTTATTCCTGAAGATGCTTCTCTCGCAAAAGAAGTAGGAACGAGCATTGGTGGCACACAGTGTGATTTCCCTGTTTATCTTCGAATTGAAAAGATTTGACAAAACTTTAAAACACATATAAGATAATTCTAGTTGTTAACGAAAGGATACTGAAATGATCAAAGGAGCTGTCGCTATCTGACTCGCGGCTGTCGAACCGCGATAAGCGACTACTACAGGCTGCTCTAGAGCTTGCTGAGCATAGCACTTGCAAGAATCATCATCACGGAGCAATTGTTTACAAGAACGGTAAGGTTCTTGGTACTGGTTTTAACAAGAATAAGAACCAGGTTGGAGACTACATCCCGCGTGAGCACATCGGTATTCACGCTGAGATTGATGCCATGACTCGCGTCTCGCCCGAGTTACTTAAGGGCGCCACTGTTTATGTTGCTCGTAAGGGTAAGTCGACTGATTCTGCAATGTCGCGCCCGTGCCGGCGTTGTTGGGATTCGCTCCTTGAGGCTGGCATAAAGCGCGTGGTCTATACTGATTAAAACTTGTTAAAATAAATATGTTTTGATCACTTTAAAAACGGAGAATTAAATGCCTAATTTATCACCTATGAGAGTTTTTGATTTCAATGACGTAAGACTTCTGCCAAAGAAGTGCATCGTTGACTCTCGTTCACAAGTTGATACTAAAGTAAAGTTTGGACCGAAAACGTTCAACCTTCCAGTTGTACCTGCTAACATGTCTACAATCATCGGGCAGAAACTTGCCAATTGGTCTGCCGAGAATGATTACTTCTATGTCATGCATCGCTTTGATGTTGACCCAGTAGTTTTCACTGAATCAATGCATTCTAAAAGCCTTTATTCCTCAATTTCTCTTGGAATCAAGGACATTGATGTAGAAAACATTAAGAGACTTGCAGAAATGAATAAGAACCCTGAATACATCACTATTGATGTTGCTCACGGTCATTCTGAAAGAGTAGAATTCATTGTCAAGCAAGTTCGACAATACCTACCTGAATCTTTCGTCATTGCAGGTAATGTTGGTACTGTTGAAGGTGCTCTTTCGTTAGAAGATGCTGGAGCCCACTCGATCAAGGTCGGTATTGGTCCAGGTATGGCGTGCCTTACGTCTCCAAACACTGGATTTGGTACTCGTGATTTCCAACTCTCAATGATTGATGCAGTTTCCGAAAGGGCTTCCGCTTCAATCATTGCTGACGGTGGAATTCGTGAATATGGTGACATTGCTAAATCTGTCGCGTTTGGCGCAGATATGGTCATGATAGGGGGTATGCTAGCCGGACATGACGAGAACCCTGGTGACATTGTTGATGAACCTGATGGAACTCTCAAGAAAGCCTTCTTCGGAAGTGCTAGTGAGCACCAGAAGGGCGAGAACAAGCATGTCGAGGGTAAAAAACTATTCCTTCCTTATAAAGGTTCTATTGTGAATACCCTTACTACTATTAAGGAAAACCTTCAGTCTTCTATTTCATATGCTGGCGGTGACAAGTTGATGGACTTGCGTAATGTGGAATATGTCATTCTCTGATATTTGACAAATAATCATGACGTGAGTTATAATAGAAAAGTGGCGTAAAAACCACTTGATGAAAGGAAGTGTTCACAATGAAGCTAGTTCGTTATAACGCTGAAGAGTGGTCGGCATTGTATGTCGATGGTGATCTTCGCATTGTAGGTGACAGCTATCTTATTGATGAAGAAATTTCTACAATTTATGGAGTAGAAGAAATAGATTCGGACGTTTTCCTTCGTGGTGGAAATACTCGGGAAGATGTTGCAAAAACTCTTGATGAGGTGTATAATTATCAAGAACAACAAAATAAAAATCTGCAAGAGGCCGAAAAGCTTCGCGCGGAGGCAAACAAGTTAATGGAAATGGCGAAAGCCCTAGAAAAAGGATAAAACATGTTCAATGTTACTTTTACTGAAATGACCACCCCTAACCGTTCCTATTCTTTCGTTGCTGACTGGAAGCTACCCGTCGGCGAGTGGAACATCATGGATGCCGTTCCTGACGAGATCGTTGGTGTTCTTGAGAGCGTTGTCCAGAGTGACACCTGCCCCGCGTTCCTCCTTCAGGGTGGCAATGTTGTGGTCGTGAAGGTCACGGAGGCGTAACCAAACTTAATAGCTAATCGGGTTATCGCGGCAATAAAAATTGCTGAGGAAACTCCCGGCTACATAACCTAGCCCAGTGCGAGAGTACATAAATGTATTCGATTGGAGCACGAAACCTAACTTAAAAAGCAAGGTGGAGGCGAGTAGCAACCTCAAGAAGAACTCGGGTGGAGTTACCCTTCTAAAGTTCAGGTAGAGGGCTTAGACAAATGATAACCGCATTCCTTGTTGAATGTACAGAACCGGGGTTATAGATTTGCTATTATAAAACTTAAGGCGGGCCGCAATGCGGCCCGCCTTAAAAGTAAGAGAAATTATTTCCCAATGACTTGCGAAAGTGTTCTTATTTTTGAAAGATTATTTTCCTGAATTGAAACTAAACCTCTATCGATAAGGCTTTGTGGAATACCAGGTTTTTCCTTTTGTGAAAAACTTATTGCTGGGCCGCTTGATACTGGATCCTTTGAAATAAATTCTTTAAGAGTTATTGGGATTCTTCGCGGTTTAGGTTGTATGCTCGCCCGTCATCCTCGACACCGTAGAATCCGGCCTCCATCGCCTGCTCGTAGTAGATGTCAGAGCCGACGGGAGCACCGGTTGGGCTAATGAAATGTGTAATCACTCGGGGAGATGTAGGGTTATTCGAAGACACTGGAGTGATATAATCACTATTCTTTGAAATAAAGCGAGAGTTTCGTTCTGTAGTTCCTCGTGATTTTCTTTCTTGAATAATTCGATGTCCTTCAGTAATATTTACTAAACGACTTGATGTGAGAGAGTTTTTAGATTGAGAATGCTTAGAGAATGATGCGACATTTGAAAATTCTTTTTCAAGTTTTCTTTCGTAGGCGACTTGCGCTTCTTGAACAGTGTTAAAATGCGTATTTTCTCCTGCATAAGGGCATCGACCTTTAGTTGCTTGACAAGCTCTAGGCCCATGTTCGGTAATATGGTATTTCATAACAAAACTCCGGAATAAAGTTATAAATTTTTTCTAACTAGTTAAACAGACATCTTTTCTAACACTTTAATCCGCCAAAGTAGGAAGCTGGATATGACTGGTATTAATGATTCGTTTATTGTATAAACTTTGTCATCTTGATTAGGGACTTTCTCGGTAATAGTAACTGTACCGTCAGGCATGAGGAAGAAATCGCTTCCAAAAAGCTCGAAAGAGATCCCGTCTGGAATCCATTCTTCCCTTACTTTGCTCAAAATAAGAGTTAATTCGCTAATTTCATGCATGACAAATTGAGAAACGCCAAAATTCTTTTCTGTTTTTTCCCCAATATTCTGAAGAACTGATGCAAGATTATTGAAAGATGATTGTTCAATCATAATGATTACCTTCATTCAAAGATTTAATACTTATCTAACAAAAATAATATCGCTCAAATCTTGTTGACAATGAGGAATAAAGAATATAGAATATGAAAAGTAAGGAGGTGTTCTGTGTTTAAAGATATGCAAGTTTTTAATCAGAATATTACTTTTAAAGGGCAAAATTATTCTGTATATAACTTGAAGACTGACCCCGAGCCTTATATTCATCTTGTTAAAGATATTCAGAAGAAGATGACTTCAAGAACAAATAAGAAGTACCTCTCGAAATTTCCTCATTATGTAGCACGGAATGCTTCTGAAGTCGATAGAGAGATTAACGATCTTGCTAAAATGAAAACCGATAACGTTCCGCGGTATTGGCTTTTACGACATGTTTTTAAAGATCTCTCTCAATCAGATATTAATATGATTCTCTCTTATGATCTTTTCAAGAAAATGTCAAATGATGAATTATTCTTCTTTTTCTCAAAAGTTGACATTTTTAATAATCTTTCGAGGGATGAGACTTTTAAAAAACTTGACACTTTCTTTTTGTTCTTGTACCTTTTTATTATGGGTCGCGAAGATGCTTCAATTAGTGATTATTCTGTAAAGAATATGAAAGATGTTTTGGAGAGTAAAGAGATTGCTAACTTTGATGTAGTGAATTTCTGGGATCTAGATAAAGTAAAGAATATTTCTTCTAAAGTATCTAAAGAGAATTGCAATAGAATTATTCTTAAAGATGTAGAAAAGTTTATTCAAGCCAGTCCATACATTTCAATTCTTGGTGATGATTTTTTAAACTTTGTTCTTTCTAACAATGAATATTACTCGTATAGTACTAAAGTCTCTAATGAAATACTTAAAGAACATGAGAGACTTCTTCCGTATTCTTTGCTGAGTGACTCTAAAAGATATGATCTTATGCGAGTATTGTTATCTAATAAGTCTCGTGATATTGATGAGATTATTTTACTAGCAGACGAGCTTGTCCTTTCGGATAATATTTCAATTAAATCTGAAGAAAAAGTCCTCCATATTTATAAATATATTTTGCATTTCTTCGGTAAAGAAGAGGGAATTTCAATTATTAAAGAATTAAATAGTCTGAACAAAAATCTTCTTTTCTTTGTAAAATATATTAGAATTGCTAGAGAAAACCCTCTTCCGTCTAGCGTTTTAATTAATTTAGTGTAAGGGAATAAGATGAAAAGAATCAATGTGAAGACTTGGGATGAGACTTTTATGTCTATTGCTCATGTTATTAAAGAGAGATCTAAAGATCCTTCTACTCAGGTCGGTGCATGTATTGTAAGTTCTGATAATAGAATTCTTTCTATAGGTTATAACGGTGCTCCTAATGGGTTCGATGATGATAAATTCCCTTGGGGTAGAGAATCAGACCGTCTTCTTGACACTAAGTACCCTTTTGTTGTTCATGCTGAACGTAATGCTGTTTTGAACTTCAGAGGAAACCTTAGGGAGTTACAGGGGTCTAGAGTGTTTGTTACTCTTTTCCCGTGTAATGAGTGCTCTAAAGAGCTCGCTCAGATCGGCGTTAAAGAAGTAATTTTTGAAAAAGAGCCTATTTTAAAAGATGATTTATATTTTGCGTCTAAGAGAATCCTAGAAGAATGCGGAATAAAAACTTCTCAGTTCTAAAAGCGATATTATTTTATCATTCTTCTAAAAAGGGATAAAATGAAAAAGAATCTTATTAAAGGTGTTCTTGCGTTTGTGGGAGTTTCTTCTTTAGCTTTGGCTTTAGCTCCCCATGCAGAGCCTGCTACAGCGGCACCATCCGTTATTAACCCGTTCTCACTTAACAAGGGTTTTACTACAGTCAATGATTATAATTATCTAGTCGCTGCTGAAGTTAACGGAGCAATTGCTGCTAAAACTCTTAGAATAGCTGGGTGGAGTTGGATTAACGAAAACTATAATGCTCCAGACCTTGCTGAGTATCCTTTGCCCATAGTTGATTCACAGAGAGTTAGGCTTTTTGCTGACGAGTTTAGTCAGTATAGTAATGGAGATTCTTCTTTATCGATTGAACAAGCTTATGATGATGGAAATCCTGTTGCTAACGATTCATCCAGATTCGGATTAGTGAAGATTGTCAATACTGATTCTCTTCAATATCAAAATGTTACTCCTTCGAGCGGTTCAAATTATGGATGGCTTTCTTGGCCGGAAGATGCTCTTGATCTATCTGTACCTGACCCATCAATAAGTGGTTTAACTGGTATATTGATGAATGATGTAGTTCAACCTGATCTAGCATCTATTCACACTAATACTACTTTTGATTCATATTTCGATCCGCTTTTATGGACAAAAGCGGAAACCTACTCTTCAGAAATATTTAATAATCAGATTGCAAATTCTGTTATTATTTCTGTAAATTCTGATAACACCCTTACGCTTGAAGAAGGTAAAGTTAATATTGTTAATGTTGACCCTACTACAATGTCTGGGAATTACATACTAGACTACTCACCGTCTTCAGCTTCTTTAAGTGCAAGCACTTTGCTTGTTTTCAATTATGATATAGCAACGTCTACAAATTATGGGGATCCAGCTTCTTGTACTATTACTCCAGTACAATTTGAATCAAGCCTTGATGATGCTGATAATTTTGCTAATTACGCTCCTTATATATTACATAATATTAATGGTACCTACAATAACACTTGTGATAGTCCTAGTAACTTAGTAGGAGTTACTTTTTCCGGCCCTTCAATTACAGGTTCAGTTCTTGTAGGAAATTATGATCCAATCACTTTTACAGACATCCCTGTTAACATTGAAACTGATCGTCTAAACGGTCAACTTCTTGATAAAAGCGCTATTATCCGACCTTTCACATATGATGGATGGCCTGAAATTGGAATTAATCATGTAAGTTTCCAAGGTGCCTTCACTTTCAATACAATTGACGATGGTGGCTCAGAATCCGGCGGTGGTTCCGGAGGGACTCCAACTGAAACTACAGCTCTAACTGACCCTATCGTAGCTGAAGATGTCCAAAAACTTGGTCTTCTTAACAAGCCGTTAGTATTCATCCCAGATATTACATCTACTGGAACTATCACTAATGTAACGTTTGATGCAAATGGAACTGATACATATACTGATTCAACTGGTACTTGGTCTATTTATTCCGAATATGGAACATATTACTTTACTTTTACTCCTGTTCAAGATTGGACTGGAGATATCTCAATGGCATATTCTGTCACTGATGGTGATTATGTTACTGGAGGTGTTCTAAGTGGTCGTATTGAAAGTCTTGAAAACGCTTCAACTGACCCAGGTTTCTATGTTAATAATCCAACAATAACTGGAACAGGTTATAGAAACGCTGATTATTCAACTAAATTAGAATACACTATTCCTAATGGATCTTCACTTATAGATGCTATTTTCGAAGATGGAAGTACAATGTTTACTAATGAAGCTGGTACTTGGTACCTTAGTGTTTCCGATTCGGGAGTTGCTACATTACGACTTTCTCCTTCAGGTAATGTTACTGATGGTGTTTACTCTATAGATTATTATCTTGTCGATGATAATTATAATGTAACAACTGGTAATGTTGCTGTTACTTTCTCAGGAGTATTGAGTTCTGCTCCAGTTACCCGTGTTGATGGACATCCAGTTACTGGTGGTAACTTACTTCCTCTTTCTATTGTACTTTCCGCACTTATCTTGATTGGTACAGGTACAGCAATCGGTGTAAGAAAAATGAACGAAGCTTAAGAAAGGTTTTTTATGAAAGAGCGATTATTCCCTGAAAGAAAAGCGTGCAAGAAATGTTCACGAAAATTAACATCTATTGTTATTGATGGGATTTATTGTTCTTATGTTTGTGCAAATCTACCAAAGCCTCACATTAATATGGAATTTGTACCTAGAGAATGTAAGACTGAAAGAGACGGTGAATGGCGTTTCAAGAAACGCTATCGTTATGAGGGTGAAGTTCCTGAAGTTTTAATTAATGATCCATCTGTAACTATTTATCGTTGTCTTCATTGTCGATTCCTCCATATAGGACATGATCGTCCCTTGGGGACCGAAAAGAGTACTATTATTAGAGAAGCTAAGGATTTTGGTATTTTTCTTCAAAAAACTAGAGAATCTTTGGGACTTGAAAGAAGAGATGTTGCTAAAAAAACGAACATTCCGGCAATACGAATAAAGGAAATAGAAGAAGGAACAGTAAAAGTTAACCTTAGTGTTCTTTTTCAATTACTTCGCTTTTATAAATTAAAAATGAATATTTTGTTTAATTAATGATCCTGATTGATATTAATTATCATTAACTTATTCCAGGATAGATATTAAAATGCAAAAAATATGGATTACAAGAATAATAAGTGCTCTAATTTTATGTGTCACTTTGCTTTTTTTATCATCAGAATCTAAAGCTTTAAATCTTCAATCAGTTTCTGGTTCATTTTATGCTAATGACCAATCTTTTTCTAGTGATGTAGCAGAAAAAGTAACTTTTATTCTCGATTATCAAATTTATGATAATTCTTCTATAAAAGAAATGCGTTTTGATAATGATTCTGATGTTAAAACAATTCCCACTTTAGGTACTTGGGAGTTAGGGAAAAATTCTTCTGGACAAGACATTGTTACTCTTACTCCAATTAATTCTTCTGTATCGGGGTTGTATTCTGAATACTATTATATTATTGATGATTCAGGTAGATCAGTTTCTGGTCTTCTCTCAATAGCTTTTGATGTAAATATTCCAGAATCTACAGGTGTAGACCAAGGTAAAACTCCGAATACATCTAATTCTTCTGATTCTAGAGTTGATCAACATGTAAAGACAGGTGGTAACCTTAATCTTTACCTTTATTCTTTAGCCGCTCTTTCAATTGTTTCATTTATAGGTTTGATCAGTTTAATTATCTTAAAACAAAAAGATAAAAAGAACACTTTGTTATAATAATAATACTACAACATAAAAGTTAGGAAAAGTATGTCTGAAAATACTCATTTTGAGAAAGTTAAAGAGTTTTATAAAGCTTTCGATCAATTTATTCCTGTAGGTCACGCATCATTAGAAAGCGTGATTATTCCAGAGGACCGTGTCCATTTAAAGATGAACCTGATAGCTGAAGAATTCATTGAACTCGTTGAGGCTGTTTACGGACTAGAGTCTGGTAAGGTTCTTCACAAAGCTTGGGCGGAAGCACAAATTCTTGACGAAGAAAATAGAGACATTATTGAAACTGCTGACGCCCTTGCTGACCTTGATTATGTTATTAACGGTTTTGCAATTGAAGCATGTATTGACCTAGATAAAGTCTTTGATGAAGTGCATGCCTCTAACATGAGTAAGTTAGATGACGAAGGTCGTCCAATATTGAGCGACGGAGTGACCCCTGCCCCAGACGGTCAAGTTAAACCAATAGGTAAGATTCTCAAAGGCTCAAATTTTAGAGAACCCGATATTAAAAAAGTTCTTAACGCTAATCCAATTAAATAAGGTGGTTTCTTATGAAAATGAAAACAATTCTTGCGGTAGCGGCATTAACTTCTAGCGTCTTTATATTATCAGCATGTACTTCTAGTGAATCAATCGATCCTATAAATTCTGCATCAGCAAATGAAATAGTTTTTACTGAGGCAGAGGTACAATCGCAAGTATCAACAGTTCTCAAAAATTATTACACAGCTTCTATTAAAGGGTCTGAAGAGCTCAACTCTAAAGTAGACACATTAGGTGCCGAAATTGAAAATATTATCGGCACTGATAATATGGAAATGTTAAATAATAGCGAGGATCCTTTTACTGACATTAACAAGGTTCCTGAGGATAAACTAAAAGAATTAGCAGATTATTACAAATCAATTGATCCAGTTTCTGGATATTATGATTACAGCGGAATGACTGACGGTGAAATTGTTATTCTCTGTATCACTGATGTTATTAGTAGTAATTATATTGCCTTCTCTAGCCTTCTTGATTCAACTCCTGAGATAACTATTGACTCATCACAGATTGTTTTTGCCTCAAGCACTTCTGCTGTCGCGCCATTTTCTTCTTTAACATGGGCTAATGGTTCTGATGATTATAGTTCTTACCTATACTCAGGCATGGATAGTCTTACACTTAATTATGTTGATGGAGCTTGGAAAATCTCAGGTAAGCAAGCATATAATTCATACATGAACACGTATTTATCAGTTAATGCTAACACATCGTCTTAATTATTTGACTTTTTAGATATTGATATATATAATATATTAATATCTACGGGCCGTTTTTTTGGTTTCGACGTGTAGTGAAAGAATAAAAATGCAAGTAGTCATTGAACAGGTGACTTCAAAAAGTTCGAAAAAATAAACGCAAATACTGCAAAATCTGATTGGGCTCTAGCTGCCTAATCCCCTAGGATGGAAGTTCGTCACTCGCTAAAATCTTGGGGTCATTCAGGGTGACAATTTTATGGAGGATACTCTATACTTCATAAAATATTAATAGAGTAACTTTAAATGATTTTTGTTATTTTATGATTTTAAAGTTTTTTAAAAATAACTAAACTTGTAGTGTTTTTATTTAGACATTAGGCGGACACGGGTTCGACTCCCGTACGGTCCACTATAGGAGTAAAAATGAATACTTTTAAAGAGATCATACGATCACATGAAAGAATTCTTTTTCTCACTGGAGCAGGAATTTCTGTAGATTCAGGAATTCCTGATTTTCAGTATTTAGACAAGAATTGGAATTATGAGGAAGATCGCTATAATGTATTTTCTCTTCCATTCTTTAAACAAGAGCCAAAGCGCTTTTGGGAAATCTATATGGAGATTTTTGGTAATAAAAGAGTAACTCCAAACAGATTTCATTATTTCATTGCAGCATTAGAAGATAAACATCAAGTGTCAGTCATTACTCAGAATGTTGACGGTCTCCACGCTTTAGCTGGGAGCTCAAAGGTTTTTACTACTCATGGCGATATCAATACACTTGTATGTATTAAATGTCTACTATTCGAGTCTAGCGAAAAATATAAGACATGGATTGATTATCCAAAATGTCCAAAATGCGGATATCCCCTCAAACCAAATATTTCTCTCTTTTTTGAGGGAGTTCAAATTACACAAAATAAAATAAGAGAGCAAGTATTTTATAGCGATCTTGTCATTATCGCTGGAACAGAATTAAAAGTTAGTCCAGTTAATGAAATTCCAATCATTGCTAAAAATCTTCGAAGAAAAACAATATGGATCAATCAAGACACACCACCTAAAGGGTACTCTTTTGATCATCAATTCATCATGAAAATAGAGGACCTGATGGATTCATTAAATCAATAAAAAGAATCCACCCGGTTTATACAATATTTTATTGTAATTCTGAGATTTCTTTCTCTAATTCTTCAACTCTAGCTTTAGCATGACTTTCCGATTTTTTTTGCCTTCCTTAATTCTTTAAGGAGCGAATCTTTCTTCAACTTAATTCGTTCGTCTCTAGTGTTAATCTTTTGTTGCGTAATGTGATTTCTGAAAGTTTTAGCAATCTGCCAATTACTCATTGAGATAAACTCAATAGGTACTTCATATTCTGACATAGAAACTGCTTTTTTGTCTTTGTCATAAGCTTCGGCTTTAACAATAATGTATTCATCATTAACGTCTACAACCTTTGCATTAAGCCCACTAATCCAACTATAATTTCCAAGAATCATAAATCGATATGACATAGATTCATGATAATTAATATAATCAATTGGAGAGAGTTTCTTCTTTACAATATTGTTTCCTATAAAAACAACATTATTAAAGAATTTTTTCTGCACTTGTGAGAGCAATTCTTCTTTTCGTACTTCGGCACTTTGAAGCATTTCTTTATATTCTTTTGCTTCTTCAGAAATAGTTTTAATGTACTTTGTTGTCATGATATTTTCTCCTAAAATTAGATATTTCTTTTTAAGCTTTCAAGCTGTAGCTCAAGCTCTTTACGTGTTGTCTCAAGCTCTTTAAGCTTTCTGTTATTCTCAGCGATCTTTGACTCGAGAATTCTTTTATTCTCAAGCTTTATATAATTCTTCTTCTCGCGAATAATATGTCTAATAATCTTTGCAAAATCTCTATCACTGTATGAAAGAACACGAGGTGAGAGGGAATAAGTCTTTTCGATTTTCTTCCCATTCTCAAAGTATTTTCCGGTAACAACAATTTGTCCTGTAGCGCTAATACCATCAAAACTAAGAGAATCAAAAATCCAAGAATAATCATGAAGAGTCTTCCGCACTTCAGAATGAGCGATAGAGTTATTTACAGGCTTCTGAACGACACTTAGCCCTACTTTTTGTAAACGATAAATACGAGGAAGAACTTTTTCCTCAATCTCTTTCTTCTTTACATTAACCTCTTTTTGGAGAGAATTAAGTTCGTTAGCAGTGCTGTAGATATCCTTCATAAAATTTGTTTCGTTTGTCATTATTATTCTCCTTCATTTAGATTTTTTATATTGATGACATAGTCTTCGTCAAGATAGAAAGTTTCTACTTCCGAAGAGTCGGTCTTTAGATTAAGAGCAAAGTCAGAAAAAGATGTTGAGTAAATACTTATGACTTCCCCTACTGTTTTTGTTAAGAAATGATCTTCATTTATACAAATGTAAGGTCTAGAACATTTAGACGATTGATGATCTGAAGATAAATACTCTATTTCTACTTTTGATCCTCTTCTGATTCTGTCTAATTCTGGAACTAAAGTACGCTGATGAGTAATCATGCTAGCTCCAACTCTCTACTAATAAGAGAGTGATCTTTACCAGCTAGAGGAAGTTTTGACAAAAACTTTTTATTTCTAGGGTCCGGAGAAAAAGCAATCGATGTGACTTGATAATCAATATCTGGCTCTTTAAAAGAGATTACATCAAGATTGTTGGAAATTGCCTTATGATAAAGGGCTTTAAGAGTTTCTTCGTTTTCGGAAGAAAGAATAATAATATATTGGCTGTTATTGTGCCAGTCTAAAAATTCATCATTGAAATTCTTGGCAAACTCTGCAACAGCGTGAGCAGTTTGGGCTATTTGATAGCCAGTAGGTATGTCATTCCTAGTGACAATATAAAGAGGTGAAGAAACCTAGGTCATAATAATTCTCCTTAGTTTTGATGATATTTTCATCGTGCCTCTGACGGGAGTCGAACCCGCACACCAAGGGTTTAGAATCCTTTGCTCTGCCTTCGAGCTCCAGAGGCATGTTACGCTATTTACTATATCAAAAAGAATTTGAAAGTGCAAATATTTCTCTTTAATAAGTTAAAATAAAATAGAAACATAGGAGTATGAATGAAAAATTTTATGAACACTTTCAAAAGTGATGTGAAAGATCTAGCTGAAAGAAATGGAAATTTATTTACAGGTTTTATAGTAACTATTATTCTCCTCTCGGGAATTACTGCTGTTAATGATCCATCACGTTGGTGGGTTCCAATTGTTTCTCTTAGTGGAATATTTATTGCTATATTTTTGTTTTTTAATGCTCGAGCTATTATTAAAGCTCTATTCTCACTCTTTATCCTTTCGTATATAATTTCACTATTTTTCCAAACGGGTTCAGTTATTGATTCTACCGGACAACTTAGTTCAGTGTGGGTATTCTCTGTCTTGTTCTTTTATACAGTTTCATTAAGCATAAGTTATTTTTTCAATACATCATCTTCGAGATGGATATCGCTCATATTGTCTGAAGTGTTCTTCTTCATTATTTCTTATACTCTTGTAACGGTAATCCCATATGGTTGGGCTATCATTATTTCTACCCTTTCATCTATAGGGGTATTCTTTATGCTTTACGCAAAGAGACCTAAGGACTCATTCTTGAAAAAGAAAATGCCAGAATATGATGCAAAATCGATTGATTTAATTATTGAAAACGTTCGTAAAAGTGGTTGGTCTTTCATTGTAGACGAAAAAGCTAAAGAAAAATATGTATTAGCTTGGGGAGACGTTGATGGAGAAACCTACGCTTTCTCATTCTATCCAGTTATATTTAAGCAAAAGTTCGCGGCCAGCGGGATTAAGAAAGTATATTTATCTCATCAGGGAAGAAATGTTAACCCGTGGTTGATTGGACTTTCTAATAAAATAATACCTAGTTTTAGAGTAAAAAATGCTCCAATTATCCCAGTCATCGTAGATTCGAAGAGAGTAAATGATCAAGTTGGTAAAATGATAGGTGTGTCTTTACCAGACACGAGGAAGAGAATACTTTTTGGAGTTATTCCAATGAAGAACAAAGCGTCTGTAAAGAATAATATTATTATAGATAGTGTCCGTGATTTCAAACAGTTTTTAATTCCTCTTACTCCTAAACATGTTAAAAACCTTGAAAAACTTACCGGAGGATTAAATAATGTCAATGTCTGAATATGTCCCCCTTCATAATCACACTCACAATAGTATCCTTGATGGTTTCTCTAAGCCACAAGAGTACATTGATGAAGTGATAAAACTTGGACAAAAAGGCTTTGGTATTACTGACCATGGGAACACTTTTGGAGTTTATGATTTAGTACGAAAAGCGAATTCTGCTGGAATTATTCCTATTCCTGGAATTGAAGCGTATTTTGCTCCTGAAAACCCAGAAGGGGCTAAAGTGAAAAGACCTATTTTCTATGGCCCTAATGGACAAAAAGTTCAAAATGATGTTTCTGGTAATGGAGCATTTACCCATTTAACGTTATGGGCAATCAATCAAGAAGGAATGAAGAACCTCTTCAAGTTATCAACTCTTTCTTATCAGCCAGAGCATGTTTATTCAAAACCTCGTATGGACTTTGAAATGCTTGCTGAGCATTCAGAAGGACTTATAGTAGGGGGAGGCTGCCCTTCAAGTGAAATCAATACACGTTTTCTATTAGGGCAAGACGAAAAAGCATATTCTCACGCTAACAGACTTAAAGAAGTGTTTGGAGACAGATTCTTTATTGAAATCATGGATCATAATATGAACATTGATCTTGAAAGAAAGCTTCTCCCAAAGCAACTTGAACTCTCCAAGAAATTAGAGATTCCTCTTTTAGCCACTAATGACTCTCATTATGCTCACAAAGAAGATGCTATTCATCACGAAGAAATGCTTTGTAGTCAATCGGGTTCACGAATGTCAGAGCTACCTTATGATCAGGGTGGAAAAAGGTTCGCCTTTAATGGGAACGAGTATTATCTTAAAAGCACTGAGGAAATGAATGCTTTATTCCCAGAGCAGGATTTTCCTGGAGCCTTGAAAAACACTCTTGTAATTGCTGAAATGGCTCAAGACGTAAAGCTTGATTTTGACGCTCATCTGAAGCCAAAACCTATTATTCCCTCACAGTTTAAAGATGAAGTGGAATATTATCAGTACCTTATTAACAAGGGTTTTAAAGAGCGCTATGGAAACTCTAGCAAAGAGGTTCAGGAAGAAGCAATTAGGCGCAACAAGCATGAATTCGAAGTTATTTATTCTTCAGATTTTATTGGATATATGCTAGTTGTTTATGAATACTTGAACTGGACTAAAGAGAACTACTCTACTCTCGATGAACATGGAAAGGCTCTTGCTTATCCTATTGGTGTAGGACGAGGTAGTGTTGGGGGTTCTATTCATGCTTACGAGTTAGGTATTTCTGAACTTGACCCTATTAAACACGATCTTATCTTTGAGAGATTCTTGTCTGCTGGTCGTGGAGCTACTGCGCGTGTTCATTATGACGATGGGACTTTTGAGGATTTAATTGTTAGTGATCAAAAAGATGTTATAAATTTGGATAACGATTCTATAACAACTCAGTATGTTCATCAGCTAAACGTAGGAGATATTGTAAAGTCTTAAATTTTCCCGATATTGATTAGTGTGACATTTTTAACACTTGCCGCCATACGGGCAATGGCAAAAATAAACATTAATTAATGGAGTAATTTAAAATGGAAAAAGAAAACAAGAAATCCCGTAAGGGCATATTTGTAGCTGCTATTGGTATGGGTATTGCTCTTACTGGTGCTGCTGTTGCTTCTGCTGTAAGCCTTGGAATTGAAGCTAACCACGATTTAGCTGCAGGTACTTCAGTAACTGCTAGCTGTCAACCTGCAGGTGCGAGTAATGACATTGCTGTTGGATTCTCAACTCCAACTTATGTCGCAGCATCACAAACTTTCACTGTTAATGAAGTTGTATTAAGCAACGTTCTCCCTGCTTGTAATGGACTTGAATACCAAGTAGTTGTTGCTGATTCTGCTGGTGCATCACTCGGAACTGTAAACGGTACTGTTGGTGGAGCAACTGTTAATGCTGCTCTTTCAGGTGCTGTTGACACTGACGATGTTGCTTCCGTTTCAGTAGTAATCTATGACAACTAAAAAGTAGAAAAGTCTATGCTTTAATGTCTAGAAACAAAGTTATCGCCGGGATGCGCTCAGCCTTACGCTGGGCGCTTCTCGGCTTTATTGTCTTTCTATTATGGCCTGCAGCATGGGGTGGTTTTTTCCAAATCACTATCGTTAGTGGAACCTCCATGCTCCCTACCTATGAAAATGGCGATATTATCGTTTCTATAAAAGAACAATCGTATGAGATCGGCGACATAGTGGTATACTCACCGCCTGGCATTGATTGTTCCCGTTGTAATGTTGTTCACAGAATTATTGAAATCAACGATGAAGGATACTTTAAGACCCAAGGGGATAACAATGATTTTGAAGATGGATGGTTTGTCGATCCATCAGACGCCTATGGTAAAATTGTGTTACACATTCCAGTACCAGACTGGATGATTTTTATTAGAAGTATATATTTTTGGTCATTTATATTTGCTCTCTTCGGTCTATATTTCTCGTACTCTTGGTACAAATATAGGGTATCTCAACTCGAGGAGAAAAAGGAAGAATAAGGAGGTAGATAATGAAAAATTTTTTAAAAAACAGATCAATGTCTTTCATCATTATCACGTTTATTCTTCTTTCCCTTATATCTTTTGTCATTTTAGTAGCAAGTGCAACAAATATAGGAATTAAAAACAACAGTATTACAACTACCTCTTCCGAAAGATGCACTGAAAACACTCTCTCGATAAGTCTTAATGCAAGTAATTTTCCTACAATTACTGGAATACCAACAAGTTGCTATAATCATTCTTTGCAATTAGTTTTCGTTAACGGATCAACGACTACAACTTTTACCGGAACAATTGGAACAAGTTCAACTTGGACTTCGCCAACATCTTTCGCTAGCGGTTCAACAGTTACTTCAATACTTCTTACACTTAATGGATGGGGTATAGACTATACGTGGACTCCACCTTCAGGTCCACCATTTACTGTCACTTATGCATGGAGCCAAACGGTCCCTAAGCAGTTCTGTGTTAACACTACTATTTCCACAACAAATAATGGTGCTATTGACTGGAGTGTGACTTTTAACCTTAATGATTATCCATATAATGGAGCTACATCTGGATATCAATTATCACACGGTTATACTTTAAGCGGTCCAGTCAATAATATTTATACTATTACTGGAAATGGAAACAACGCTAAAGTTTCTATCAATCAATCAAGAACATATACTCTTTGTCATTACGGGACCCCTAATCCACCGCTACCACCAACTGGGTCTAATATTACTTTTACTTACACAAGTACTACACCTACACCAAGTTATTATGTATGTAAAGACATAACAGTCACTTCACATAATGCCACCTCATTCTTTGTTGGTTGGTATGTTGATGTAAGTTTGCAAGATTTAGCGACAAATTACATACCTGGAGGGGGTCGCGCAATTATTCAAACAGGTGACTATAGTATGACTTTACTAAATGGGTATAACTATCGCATTTCTGGAATAGGGTGGAACACCTCTGGAATAAAAGACGGCTCGCCAAAGACTTTCTCTGTATGTTGGGGATCATAGTAATTAAAGTGCACGAAAGTATTCTCAATACACATCCTCACATTGCCAAATTCTTTATAGAAGAAGAAAGAAATATTAATACTCTTACTTTTGGGAGTGATTTTAAAGCTAGATGGTTTTGTGAAAAATGCTTTGGATTTTATTTGCTTTCTGTAAGGCGTAGAATAAATTCTAAAAATCCTTGTCCGTATTGCTCTGGACGAAAAATATTAAAAGGGTTCAATGATCTAGAATCACAATACCCTTTATTGTCAAAAGAAATAGATAAAAATTTTCACAATCCAAGTCTTATTGTCTATTCTAAAAGACAAATTTTACATTGGGTATGCTCTCGTTGCACATATCAATGGACTTCTGATTTACAGAAAAGAATAAAACGTGGAGATTCTTGCCCAGTATGTTCTGGAGTAAGACTCGTTATAGGCTATAATGATTTGAAAAGCTTTGATTCTAGATTAGCAAAAGAAATATTAGATATTAACCCTCTAGAAGTTCACAAGTCAAGTAACAAATCTTTTCGTTGGAAATGCTCAGACTGTTCGTTCATATGGAGAACAACTGTCTCTAAGAGAACTAATCGGGGCGATTCATGTCCGAAATGTAAGGGTTCGGCTGGGGAGAAAGAGTTATCTTCATTTTTTAATAATCTTGGGCTAGAGTTCTCACAATATAACAGAAGTGTTATATCTCCTTATGAAGTAGATTTCTATTTCTCCAACTTAAAAATTGCGATAGAATATAACGGGAATTATTGGCATAGCGATGATTTTCTTTTAAAAAGCTGTGGTAAAACATCTCTTGAGTATCACGCATTAAAATTTGACCTTTGTAAAAACAATGGTGTAGATTTAATATTTATATGGGAGTCCGATTGGGTTTCTAGAAAAGATTTTGTTAAAATAGCTATAACAGATTTTTTGTTACATAGAGAAGACAATGAAATTCTAAGAAAGTTGGAGTATAATGACTGAAACTGCGGGGCATGTTGAACTTTATAAGAAATATAGACCTAAAACATGGAATGAATTAATCGGTCAACAAAAGATTGCCAGCTCTTTAAAAGCCGCTGTTTCGCAAAATAAGCTCCCTACCGCGTATGGATTCTTTGGTCCGCGCGGATGTGGAAAAACTTCCAGCGCATTACTACTCGCTAAAGCAATCAACTGTCTTAATCCAACAAAAGACTCAAGCCCATGTAACGAATGTGAAGTATGTATTGCTATAGATAATGGAACCCAACTTGGAGTCAACTACATTTCAATGGCAAATAACGGTAGTGTTGAAGATATTAGAAACATTGTCCAAAAAGCAAGACTTACTCAACCAGTCAAACGTCAAATTTGGATTCTTGACGAAATCCACAACATTCACAAATCAGGTTTTGACTCACTTCTCATCCCAATCGAAGACAAGAACATGCCTGCTCTTTTCATTCTCTGTTCTACAGAAATCGAAAAGATCCCCGCAACAATTATGTCTCGAATCCAATCAAGAAAATTCAACCTTGTCAGTTCTGAGGAAATGCTTCAATTCCTCAAAGTGATTCGCGAGAAGGAATCACTCGAATCAACTGACGAACAACTCATGGAAGCAGTTCGATTAGGCCGCGGCTCCGTACGAGATACTTTATCTGCACTAGAAGGTATCGTCTCAATGAACGAAGATCTTTCTCCTACATTCGGTGGAAAACTACTTGAAAGCATTGCATCAAGAAGTCTCACTAACGTATTAACTGTTATTGCTGAAGCGTCATCTGATGGAATCAGCGCGCGCGATCTTTCAGAACAATTATATGAAGATTTACGAAACCTAGTCCTCACAAATGCTAAAGTTGATAGTTCCCTCATTGGAGTACTCCCAGTTAATGACCCAGAAGAGATTGCCCGGAAGCTCTTGGGAAACAGAGGCTTGAATATTCTTATGAATGAACTCGGTCTTGCTCTCACAAGGATGAGTAACGGTATGGATTATCGAATCAATCTTGAGATTGCAATGAATGAATCTCTTACTAAGTTAAGTAAACTGCAAAAACTTTTAGCTGCACAATCTAACAAATAAGGAGTTCTTTTTCTATGACAAATACAAAAAGAATTGTTTCTATTGACATTATTAAACCAGGGTCTAACCCTGACGTTGACTCTGACATTAATACAGAATATAGAGATAGAACCTTAGAGCATGTTACCGAGATTTATGGTAAAGATAACGTTGCTAATATTGTTACATTTAACACTCTTGCAGCCAAGGGCGCATTCAAGGAAATGTGTACTATTTACAATATTCCATTCTCAGCTTCTAACAAAATTGCTGCTTTAATTCCGCCACCTATCGAAGGTGTTGAATGTACGATTGACGATATCTTCAATCCAAAAAGCGACCGCTACGCTGAAGGTGCTGACTTCAGGACAGCTACTGCTGAAGAATACTGGCAAAAGATTATTGAAGGTGCCCGAGAAATCGAAGGTAGAAACAAGTCCACTGGGCTTCATCCATGCGGTATCGTTATTAGTAGCAAACCTCTCGATACAGTTATTCCTCTTCATGTTCGTGAGTCTGATAATCGAGTTATCACTCAATGGAAGTATGAGGAATGTGAATCACTTGGTCTCATTAAGATGGACTTCTTAGGGCTTGATACTGTTGACCTTATCCAACACACTGTTGAATATATTCAAAAGTCAGGTAAAAAAGTTCCTAACATGATTGAGATTATTCACGGAGATATGAAAGATAAGAAGACACTTGATCTTGTAGGTCGTGGTGATACTATCGGTGTGTTCCAGCTTGCAAGCCCAGGTGTTCAAGACTTGTTAAAGAGAATTAAACCAACTAGTGTAGATGACATTATTGCTACAACTGCTCTTTATCGCCCAGGGCCTATGGGTATGCAATCACACATTAAGTATGCTGACCGTAAAAATAATAGAGAGCCAGTAACCCCTATTCACAAAGATTTTGTGGGTAGCCCTCTTGACAAAATTCTCGAAAAAACATGGAACTTGGTTGTTTATCAGGAGCAAATTCTTCAAATTTCTAACCAAATCGCTGGAATGACCCTTCAAGAAGGTGATGACCTCCGAAAAGCTATGGGTAAGAAAATCGTTGAAAAAATGATGAAAATGAAGCCTAAGTTTATCGAGGGTGGAAAGAAGAATGGTTATTCTGAAGAGGCAATGAATATTCTCTGGGACACAATCTCAGAATTCGCCAAGTATGGTTTTAATAAGTCTCACTCAGTAGCTTATGGAATTAACGCTTATCAAGCTGCCTATCTTAAAGCTAATTATCCTGTAGAGTTCATGGCCGCTCTTATTGCTCAAAATATTGGAAGTAAGGATAAGATCCTCTCATTTCTTCAAGAAGCTCGAAGAATGGGTCTTAAAGTTGGTTCCGTTGAAATTAATACTTCTGAAGTAAAAGTTTCTCCAGACTATTCAGGTAACAGCGGTTTTGATATCGTTTACGGTCTTGGTGGAATCAATGCTGTTTCTAATGATATGGCTCAAATTATTGTGACAGAGAGAAAGAAAAACGGACATTATAAGAGTGTTCAAGATCTGATTAATCGTTGTACTCCTCTAGGAATCAATAATAAAAAGATTTATGAAAACCTTGCTCTTGCTGGAGCGTTTGACAATATGGGAGTTTCACGAAAAGCGGTCGTTGAGAATCTTTCAGTCATTATGAACCAGTCAAAATCGAAGGAAGCTAAGGGTTCTGACCTTTTTGACATGTTTGGAATGAGTGAAACCACTGAATCAGCTTCTATTAAACTTGAGGGTCTTCCTGAGTACCCATTTGTTGAAAAATTAAAGCAAGAGGCTAATGTTATTGGTCTTTATTTGACTGATCATCCTCTTTCGAAGGCTGGCCCTGGTCTTAGCAAAATGAGAAATATTACTATTCAGAACCTTCTCAAATCTAAAGAAACTGTTAATGTTTACATTGCTGGCAGTGTGACAGAAATTATTTCAAAGACTCGGCGCGCTGGTGGTAAGAGTATGATGATTACTATTGACGATGGAACTGGATATTTATCAGCTAATCTTTCGCGCGATATCGTTAAAGGTATTGATAAATTTGTCGCTCAGGAAAAGATCAAGAACATGTATATTTCTGGAGCTGATGGAGTACCTGAAGAATTAGAAGAGATCGCTACTAGCGAGTTCAAACCTATACAAACTCTTGAAAAGAATTCTGTTTATATTATTAATCTTACTTTCAGGCCTTCATTTGGTGAAACCCCTTATGGGGCGAGAGTGAATAGTATACGACCTCTTGTGCTTGCTGATAATGGAATGCTTCCAGTAAGAATTCGTTATCATAAGGTTGTTGGAAATGAAGATCATATTAATAGGGTAAAAGGCGCTTTACCTCGTACTCTCCACAATAAATTACCAGGAGAATACCCTATTTTTACAGCTGAGTATGATAGTCTTTCTCTTTCTCAAGACGATATTTATTATGTTCATGCTATTTCAGAAATGAAAAGCTTGAAGGGTTCATCTGAGGAAAAGAAAGTTTGGCCTCCTGAGGGGGTTGAGGTTTCTTATTCGGAGCCTGAAAGTATTCTTGAAAAAGCTGACGCAATTGAACTGTTACACTATGTTGATTCTGGTTATACAACTGACAAGAACGGGAAAGTTGAACAAGCAATTGAAAAATTCTTAGGTGTTGAAAGTTATGACTTTGGAGTATTTGATCCAAGTATTCTAGAATAGGAGTAAAATTGGCTCTTCCAATTAATCCATCCTCTGGTAGAAATCCTTTATCAGATTCTAAAGGAGACCAAAGCGAGCTTCCAGATATTGATCAGGGTCTATCTTTACCAGATATTCCTATTTCTCAAAACGGACCTATTCGTCTACCTGAAGAGCAACCTCTTACAAATACTTTACCGAAATCTCCTGATGTTCAAATGAATCAACAATTAGATTCTTCGTCTAGAAATAATAATGGTAATAAACCATTAGGAAAACCGCTTAATTACAAGAAGTCTATCTCTCAATCTAGCAATTCTTTCTTTGATGATGATGATGATTCAATACCTTTCAATAAGGTATCTCAAGATGAAGTACACATTCAGGAAAATGCAATAGAGAAAATACAAGAGCATTCTTTACCGGATTCTCCAATACTTGATCTTCCAACACCAGTAACATTTAATGCATCAGATGAATATAATGACTCTGACGATTATAAAGAATTCGTACTAGTAAGTGAGGACGATCCTTACTCTACAGATTCGTTACCTCAAATTGATGAAAATTCAATGAATGGTGAACCTCTAGAATTGCCTGATGATAATATTGAAACTTCACCTGAAAATAATGATTTTGATATCGAACAATACATTAATATGATTCCTGAGGTTGAAGAAGTTTCTTCGAATGATGATGATTCAAATGGTGAATCTACTGATGATGATTTAGCTGCAATTCTAGATAAACTTAATCTTGACAATGATTCTTTTGACTCTGACGAGGATAACTCTTTATCTGACGATAAAGATTCGGATAACGAAGATGATTCCGATGAAGAAGAAATAGATAAAGAGCTTGCTGAAATTCTCGCACAATTAAATGTAGATTCTAATGATGAAGATGATAGTAATTGGGACTTTGATGAGGAAGAAGACTCCGACGATGAAGAAACTTCTAGCGAGCCGAGAAAAATGTCAATATCAACAGAGTTTGAAGATGATGAATTTGATAAATACATTTCTGGATTAACTGAAGAAAACAAAACTCCTTCTGCAAGACTACAAGAGGAAAAATATTCTGCCTTAGATGAAGATGATGAAGACTTTGAAGATGAACTTGAAAGAGAATTATTCTCTGGACAAAAAGATGATGAAGAAATTCCTGAAGATATGCAAGAATTTCCATCTCTTACCAAAAAAGATTTAGAGCCTGCAGATGTTAATTCTCAAATGTCATTTTTGGATAAAATAAAAGCCGAATTAAAAGGTGAAGACCCTGATGCGAAAGGTCGCGCGCCAAAGAAAAGCGTTAGATCAAAGCCAAAAGTAAATAATTCCAACTCTAGAAAGAACCCATTTGCTTTTATCACTAATATTTATATGTTCTTTGTTAATATTTTCTTCAATCTTTTAATGTTTATTCTAAAGATTCTTTCATCTATCCCTATTATAGGGATGATCTTTAAACCAATATTGTCTGCTACTGAGATCTTAAAGAAAATTGCTAACTTCTTCCCTCTATTGTTCACTGTTGGAGTTCTTTTTGCTATCAATTATTATATTGTTCCACAAAAATCTACAATAGAACTTCCAGATAATGGTTCTGGAGTTATACAAAATCTTTCATACGACTCTAATACAAACCTTGTAAAAGGGACTATAGTAAACACTGGAGACGTTATTCTAGAAGTTACGCCAACTGTTACGGTTTATTCATTAAATCCTCAATTGACAAGCCCTCTTACTTGGATACTTTCTAGAGAATCGCAAACTTGTGTAGGGGAAACTGTTTCTATTGATATTGATACTGAACAGCAAATAAGTATTCAGTGTTCAGACAACACTGATGGTTTCTGGAAAAGAAGTGCAGGTGTATTAGAATGATAACAGTAGAACCTCCAGTAAAGAATATTGAAGGTGTCACTCAAGAAGCTGCTAAAATGGTTCAGAAAGCTTTAGAATCAGGAAGAAGATATTTTGGATCTTCAGCTGCTTCGCTTACTCATCAAGTTTTTAATCCTGAAGTTATTAATTCGGGGATTAAGCCAGAACTTGCAAAAGTGGGTATGGAAGGAGAAAGAGATACTACTAGATTCTTGAAAAAATGGATCGCCGATAAGCCTAATGCTGTCCTTATTGATTCTGTTCATGTTAGGGGTTGGGGTAAGGAAGAGATTGATGAGGAAACGGGATTTATTGATGGTGGAGATACCGACCATGTTATCGTTATAGGTAATGAAGTTATCCTTATTGATACGAAAAGATGGAAATCAAAAAAGAATTACACTGTTAGTGAGAATGGCGAAGCTTTACGAACTAATCAAACTTTCGGCGGCGGAAAGCTTAATATGAAAAGCGCTCTCTATCTTTGGTTGAACTTCTTACATGATAGTGCTAGCCTTACCGGAATTGTTTGTATTAATTCTGAGGATATTGTAGTTTTCCGTAACAGAAACTGGTACACTCAATCTTTCAGACTTGTAGAACTTGCTCGTTTTGAAGAATTACTCAACGAGAAATGGAAAATGATTTCTGACAGAGATAAGAACAGAATCAACACTACTCTTGTTTCGCAGATTGCAGTTAATGCGGTAAAGCCATTTGACTCTTATTCGAGAGTGTTCGATATGAATTCTTTGAGAGATTTCAAGTAATTTTTTGTTAAAATAAATCTAACCTTTAAGAAAGAATCGCCCTGACTGAGTATCCGCAGCTTAGTCAGGGCGATTCTTAGCATTTGTGGTTCTACATAAATTGATAAAAATACCGTTAGACTACAGACTAACGTGTTAGACTATGTATTAATAGATGATCATAGCAACGCTTGATTCTTTACTCTTTTTATTAAGAATTTTTCTTTAAAGCGATATTATTTTTGATGTACCATCACAACTACCACAGATATGGAGAATCATGGCACACTTCCTTCCAAGAGACAATGCAGAGGCTGCTCGTCTTACTAAAGAATTAAGTGAGACAATGTTCCGCTCTCCAGTTGACTTCGTTACCTTCTATAATTCTGGATTAGTTAACAAGAAGAATCCTGAAGTCATGAGAATTGTTGCTAGACTGCGAGAAGTCTATCGTGACATTGAAGAGCGCTCAGGAAACATTATCTTCCTCACTAAGGAAGAGATCTACCTTGAAGAGATTCAACAAAGATTAGATTTCTGGCTTAATCTTTCAAAAGTAAAACGAGAAATAGTGAATGCTGTTGATAATCAACTCATCAGCGGGGACACTATTATCATTCTTCGAGAAGAACAGCCCACCGTCTTCTTTTTGAATGATGAAAACGAAGTAGACAAATTAGGTTACGAAAGAACTTTCAAATTTGAATCTGTTTTTGAACTGCAGAAAACATATTCTTCAATACAAGAACAAGATGATGAAAGTTTCTACTTTAAAGCATCAGATTTCTTGAACCTTGACGATCATTTCGTTGAAGAAATCTATCAAATAATACCGCGCTAATTATTTCATTAAAATACTATAAAAGGCAACCCAGTAAAGGTTGCCTTTTATAGTATAATAGGTTATAATATTAATGAGAAAGTGAGGTACCCTATGAAAACACTTGTTGCTAACGATGATTTTGATAACAGTTGGGAAAACTGGTATAAGAACAATTATCGAGGAAAGATTAATGAACTAGGTTCTCTCCTGAGGACAGTCCAGTCCCAACCTCTTGTTTCCGCTCAGGCAGTCACTTCACGCTTCGCGCTCGCCGTAAAGAACCTTATTTCTGTAAAGAGCTAAAGCGGAGTCACAATTTGACATAAAGCTCATTTTAAAAGAACCAAAACTTTATATACAGGATATTGTAATAGAGTTATTAGAGACATATAAAGAAATAATTGACTCTAACATGTACTCATCTGTCCATATAGAATCAGTCTCATTTTCTGGCAATATTTCTTTAACTATTAATTATGATCATAAAAATTATAATGATATATCTCTTACTTTTTATAGAGTTCTAGATTACTTAAAATTCAAGGCACACAGCTCTATTCTAAAAGATTACGAAGATCAGCCAGATACATACCCAGAGTTTCATGAGGATAATTATCCTGAATTATTAACACGAGAAACTTATCGTTATAAATACCAAAACAATGGAGTGATGGTTTCAGATTTTTAAGAGTTAGAAAATAATTAAACTTTTTAAAGAGGTGAATTATATGACTTTTCATGTTAATCCAAAAACTGGTAATCCAAGTGTCTGTCGCGCGAAAACGGGAAATTGCCCTTTTGGTGAAATTACAGAACATTACGAAAGTAAAGAAGACGCAAGACTTTCATATGAAAAGAAACAAGAAAGCTTTGCTAAGTGGAACAATGAATCTATTTATCCTCCAAGTCCTAAATCATATACATTAAGTGTTTTCAAACCAGACACTGAAAATAGTAGAAATAATTACGAGTTACGAGAAAAATTTTATCATGATTTGGAAAAAGCATCTGACGGAACAAGACTCGTTACTGAAACTGGCTGGATTTTTGAAAAATCAGAATTATGGAGTCACGCATCAGGGCAAAGTGCATGGACTGTTAAAGAGCGCCCTTTTAGGGATTCTTTAAGAGCCGAAAAAGGTAGAACATATAATGTTGGAATTCTTGGATCATCTTTTGTTAAAGGCGCTCGTTTAGAAGAAGGCGGAGAACGTCCAACATTACGAAAAACTTCAGAAGTATAATTCCTCATTACTCTTCTTCAAGAAAAATAAGGAAAAGTTTTCTATCAAAACCATCACAATTAACATTAAATCTACCAAAGTCAGTCACTTTGAAAGACATTCCTCTAGGTAAGAGCACTTCTTTCTCAGCTTTTTGAACCTGTCCAAATTTGTTCCCATAATAAGTAATGCGATAACGGTTTTCTATAAAAATTTTTCTAAATAATTCACAAAGTATGACAAAAGTCATACCCAAACTGTAAAAATATAGTGATAATAATATTGTAGATAACTTAACAAAGGAGAAGGTCTATGTCCCCACAAGAAAAAATTAACATTCTCGTTGAAAACTCTCAAAAGGCTCTCAACGATTTCATGAAGCTTGATCAAGAACAAGTTGATCTTATTGTCAAAAAAGCCTCCGTCGCTGCTCTTAATCAACATATTGAGCTAGCAACAGAGGCTGTTTTAGAAACTGGAAGAGGAGTTATTGAAGATAAAGCAACAAAGAATATCTTTGCTTGTGAACATGTGACTAATTCTATGCGTTATCAAAAAACTGTCGGAATTATTAATGAAGATGACCTTAAAGGTATTATTGAGATTGCTGAACCAGTAGGTGTCATTGCTGGTATTACTCCAGTAACTAATCCTACATCAACTGCAATTTTCAAGTCCCTCATTTCTTTAAAAACTAGAAACCCTATTATTTTTGCATTCCATCCTAACGCTCAACGTTCATCAGTAATGGCCGCCCGTATTGTTTATGAAGCTGCTGTGAAAGCAGGAGCACCAGAACACTGTATTCAATGGGTTGAAGAACCATCTATCGAGGCCACTAACCTTCTCATGAATCATGATGGAGTTGCTCTTATTCTAGCAACAGGTGGTAACGCTATGGTGAAAGCTGCTTATTCTTGCGGCAAGCCAGCACTTGGAGTTGGAGCAGGTAATGTTCCTGCATATGTTGCCTCTGACGCTAACCTTAAAAGAGCTATTAACGATCTAGTACTTTCAAAAGCTTTCGATAATGGAGTTGTTTGTGCATCAGAACAAGCAGTTATTCTCCATAAAGACATTTATGATGACGCAATGAAAGAATTCTCTAATCTCCACGCCTACAAAGTAACAAAGAAAGAGAAAGAATTGCTTGAAAATTATATTTTCGGAGTAAGTGCTCATTCTGAAAATTGCGCTGGAGCTAAACTAAACGCGCAAGTCGTAGGTAAAAGCCCAGTATGGATTGCTGAACAAGCAGGATTCTCCGTACCTAAAGACACTTCTGTAATTCTTGCAGAAGTGAAAGAAGTGGGAAATAATGAACCGCTTACTAAAGAGAAATTATGCCCTGTTCTTGCAGTTTTGAAAGCAAATGATGATGAAGAGGGGATTGATCTTGCTCGTCAGATGGTTGAACTTGATGGTCTTGGTCATTCTGCTTCTATTCACTCAGAGAATAAGGATCTAGTAAAGAAATATGCTGATGTTGTTAAAGTTGTAAGAGTTATTGAAAATTCTCCATCATCATTAGGTGGAATTGGAGACATTTATAACGCTTTTATTCCATCACTTACTTTAGGTTGCGGTTCTTACGGACATAATTCTGTATCAAATAATGTTTCTGCAGTAAATCTTCTTAATATTAAGAGAATTGGGCGCCGTAATACAAACATGCAATGGTTTAAGGTCCCTTCAAAGACATATTTTGAAAGAAACAGCATTCAATATCTTGCTGACATGGAAAATATTAATAGAGTAACAATTGTAACAGATGCAACAATGACTAAATTAGGCTTTGTTGATCGTATTATTGACGTACTACGTAGGAGAGCAAATAATGTTTCTATCCAAATCATTGATGATACTGAACCAGAACCATCAATTAAAACAGTAATGAAGAACACTGAAATTATGCGTGGGTTCAACCCTGATACTATTATTGCCCTTGGTGGTGGATCTCCAATGGACGCATCTAAAGTGATGTGGTTGCTTTACGAACATCCAGAGGTTGAATTCTCTGACATGCGTGAGAAATTCTTTGATGTAAGGAAGCGCGCTTTCCGGTTCCCATCATTAGGTAAGAAGGCCCACCTGGTCTGCATTCCTACGACTTCAGGAACTGGCGCTGAAGTGACTCCATTCGCTGTTATTACTGATACTGAAAATGGACGAAAGTATCCTCTTGCTGATTATGCTCTTACCCCAACAGTTGCTATTATTGATCCAGAATTGACGTCTAAAATGCCTTCTTTCTTGGCTGCTGATAGTGGGTTTGATGCTCTTACTCATGCTACAGAAGCTTATGTAAGTGTATATGCAAATGACTTCACTGACGGACTTGCTTTACACGCTATCAAACTCATTTTCGAGAACCTTGAAAAGTCTGTAACAACTAATGATGTAAAAGCAAGGGAAAAGATGCATAATGCAGGAACTATTGCAGGTATGGCATTCGGAAATGCATTCTTAGGAGTAGTACATGCTATGGCTCACACTATAGGTTCGGCATTCCATCTTCCTCATGGAAGAACTAATGCATTACTTCTCCCACACGCTATACGGTATAATGGAAGTATCCCAACAAAGCTTTCTGCTTGGCCAAAGTACGAAAGCTATATTGCTCATGAGAGATTCCAAGAAATAGCTAAAGCTCTTGACCTTCCTCATTCCACTCCTGAAGAGGCTGTTGAATCATATGCTAGAGCTATTGAAGAGTTAAGAACTAAAGTGGGGATTCCATCAACATTTGTTGACTTAGGTGTTAATAAAGAGGAATTCTTATCACGACTTGACGAACTTGCTGTTAATTCTTATGGAGATCAATGTGCTCCAGCTAACCCTAGAATGCCAATGTTTGAAGATATGAAAGACATGATGATAAAAGCATTAGGTTAAAAAAATGAAAGTGGCGGCGAGGAGCTTATATAATGTTCCTCACCGCCACTTTTTATGTATAGTTCTTCTTCAAATAAATTGAATTAAGATGTTCACTAATTTCCCTGTTAAGAGGTTCTAAAGTTTCATATAACTTTCTTGCCTTGTCGGCCTCTTCAGAATTTGCAAAAGTTCCAAATTGTCTCTGATCAGCAAAATCCATAATTCTTTTCATTTCAACTTGATGAGGAGCCCTAAAAAGTTGCTTTCTTCTTGAGAAGCAAAGTGAGAATCGCTATCGCCATAACGACAACTTCTTTTCAATTCAGTGCATTTCTTTATATCACCATCATTATTAATATGAAATCGCCTCGTTATAATCTCCTTTAATATAAAATATGTCTAACTCCTATCTTTTATAATAAAGAGTTATCTGATATTTTCTTTATAGATAAGTCCATATACTTTATTTTAGGAGTTCTCATGGCTGAAATTCGCTATCACATTGGAAGAAATGGTCTACCAGCAGTTTGTAAAGCAAAAATTCAATGCAGACTAGGTGGTGAACATTTTGATGATATGGCTGAAGCTCTCCGTGCAGCAGAAAAATTACTTTCTGAGGAAAATAAACAAGAACCACTAAAAAAGAACCCCGCTAAAATTGAAGTTGCAAATAAACGAATCACTGCATCGCAAAAGGCTGAATACAAGAAAGTCTCAAAAGATTTATATGATCAAAAACTTAAAATAGAGAGAGATCTTGTAGACACTAAAGAAAATATTTTGAGAATTAAACAACTTTTAAAGAGTTCGGATCTAAGAGATACCCTTAAAAATGAACTTGGGAAAGAAAACAAAATTAAGAGTGACCATTTGTTTGATCTTCAAAAAAAGTATAATGAAGTAATTGATCAAATAAACGCACTTGAGCGATCAAACAAAAGAATCGTGGATGCTATTAAAGCGGATGAAAGAACTCTTGCCGCACGCAAGCGTTCATCTTTTTCTTCAAGTTCTAGCTGTGGAGCTCCAGTCCAAACATCTTGCTAAGAAAGGTAATCTAAATGAGTTACGAACCAATCAATTTTTGCGACGGAGTATATTGGAGCCCAGACGGTAAGAAAAGGCCTGCTGACGGACTATCAGTACGAATGACCGCTCATTGTGATAATGCTTGTGATTTTTGTATAGCATATACTGACATGCAAAATATCCGACCAATGAACATTCCTAAAATGATTGAACAAGTAAAAGCTACTGGCGCTCGCTCAATGCAAATACTCGGTGGTGAACCACTACTCTTTCTAGATAATTGTTTAGAATTCGTTAAAGGCGTGGAAGAACAAATAGATTACATGTTTTTTACAACTTCTCTACCATATACGATTATTACTCAAAGAGATAAATTTGATGAACTCATGCAAAGAACTAATTCAATAAGTATTAGCATTCAAAGTACTGACTCTGACACTAATAACGAATTATTAAGAGCTAAGAAAAAATTTGATCGGATTGCTCTTCTTGAAGAAATAGTTCAACAATATCCAGATAAGGTTACCGTTATCTTAAACCTTATGAAAGGTGGAGTTGATTCGAAAGAAAAACTTTGGGAAGCTCTTGATGATCTTTATAGTTTCGGGGTTAAAAATGTAAGAATCAACGAGTTACAGAAAGCTACTAATTGGTATGTAAACTTTGAGGAAATTTCTGAAATTGAAATGAAAAGCCCATATGCTCACGGATGTAAAACTCCAATGAATTTCTACCCTGGTTTAAAAATACTTGTCAAGAGAAGTTGCTTTCTAGTAGAAAATAGCCTTACAGCAACTGTTGAAGATGTTGAAAAGCTTGAAGAAAAAATAGGTAATCCTGAAAAGTTTGCTTGGCAAGAGAGTAATGTTCTTTATGAGGATGGAACTCTAGAAGGTTATTGGCTTACTGCTAACGATGATAATGCTGTTTCGATACCTACTGAAAAGGGACCTGTCCTTCTTGGGATGCCTAAATTACGCATAGAGAGTTAACCTGATATTCACTAGAGAGTGAAAAGGAGCTCAAATGCCTTCTGAAAGAAGATTAAGAAAACGGGAAAAGATCTCTTTACAAAACAAAGAGACTGAATCTAAAGAGATTCTTTCTCTTGATCAATCTGTTCGTAATATTCTAGATACCGAATCTGAAAGGATCAATCATAATAGTTTGAGAGTCTTAGGTAACTTTACTTATTATTTTTCAATACTCGGGGTTTCCGCATTACTTATGACCCTTGTCATGTGGAGTTATTCTCCTCACAATACATTTATTTCTTTTACAGATGCTTTTAATTCTTATTCATTGCTTATGGGGACCTCTTTCGGAATTATTTTTGGAATTGGCGTTGTTCTTTCGTTTATATTTTTCTTGTTTAACCTCATCATTTTGACTAGACTTCCAATGACTCTTTCCTTTCAAAGGTTAAAGAAATCACTTGCTAAAGCCTATGAAGAAAAGAATGGAGTTATTACTGAGAGATCTATTAGCATTTCAAACACTCATTTATTATATTCTGCAGCCGGGTATTGGTGGCTTTTTAAGAAGGAAAGAAATTCTAAAAAGTTTACTTTAAAACAAAAATTTATTCTTAGTACAATAGGAAACTTCTTTATTTTCACTACCGGTGGACAAGTAATCTATCAAATGATTCAAACATCAGTTTAGTCTAGGTATAATGTAATAGATCGAAAGGGACTATCATGAAAGAGCAAGAAAAATCATTATATAAAAATGAAAAGATAGCATTCACTTCTATATGTCTTTTCTTTACTTTTTATGTTTTTAATTCCTTCCTCTTTCTCGTAACTAATATCTCAGATTACTCTCATAATAATTACATTTTCTACGTTTCGTTATTCTTCTTTTTAAATGTGTCTATTGTCTCTTTCTTGATTAGAGTAAGGAAAAAAGAGTTACTTTTGAAAGAAATATCTTATTATCTTCTTTATTCAATTTATGTTCTTTTTGGAGTCGTTCTCGTTCATTATCTTTTTAATGAAGAAATAATTAGTGTTTTTACTCCGGTCAACCCGTAAAGTTGATATTTTTATGTGTATAGAATGGAGTTCATGTGATTTATCTTATTAAAAGCCCACTTGACGAAGCTTCAATCCCTATTAATGACCTTGTATCAATGAATGTAAGACCTCTTGTCAATGATATTTTCAAGATAGATCTAGCCACAAAGCATGTAAAGTTCTCTTTCAATTCTGACGTTATTAACGATTTTGAAAAACTTCTTGACTTACTAGATTCTCTTGACAAAAATATTACTAAAGTATATACTATAACTGATCTAGAAAAAATGTATTCTAGTTTTGAATGGGATGGATAAAAGTGTCAGGAGAAATATTTTACGATTTGTTCCATAAGCTCGAGTCGTTTTCAAATGAAAATATTAATAGAATTGATCCGTCCAAGCTTTCAAGTTTTAAACTAGAGGTTATTAACGATATCGCTGTTCAATCAATTGGAGAAATAACTGATCGATTAGTAAAAGCTTTAGAGCTCACTCCAGATAAAGAGGTAGACACCAAGAAAGCAATCAATTTATCAATTGAAAGAATGCATCGCGCTTGGGATTATATTGAAACGTTACCCGAAAACACTAATCGTCAAGAAATTATTCTTGCATTACTTACAGAATTTATGAGACCAACTCAAGAAGAAAAAGAATTTGCAATAGAGTTACAGAATAGATTTTATATGGACTCTATTACTACAGTATTTCATGAGGTAAGAGAATTCTTCAAGCAAGCAATCCAGCAAGTATAAGGAATTATTTTTATTAATTTAATGTTTTAAATTATTGAATTAAGGAGGCCTTGCATGATTGAAGCAATAGATTCTACAGAATATACTACGAAAATTGAAGAGTCAAAAGGTATATCCATGATTGACTTTTGGGCTCCTTGGTGCGGACCATGTAACATGTTTGCTCCAATACTTGAAGAATATTCTTCAGAACATTCCGATATTAAGATATTTAAAGCCAATGTAGACGAACCTGCAGTTGCACGATTAGCGGCTGATTTCAATATACGCTCAATACCTACAATGATTATTTTTAAAGATGGAAAGGCCGTCAAACGTTTCTCTGGAGCTGTAAGCAAACAAACTCTAGAAGAACACGTTAATTCTATAGATTAGGAGATTATTCTCTTGGAAAACCAAAACAACGACCAATTCAAGGAAAAATATATAGAAATTATAAACTTCCTTGCTAAAGGTTCTCACTCGTTTAGCAAAAACCACGCCAGAGCGACTCATGTTTATTTAAACTTTAACTCAGGGTCAGTAAGAGGTATCGTTTACTTTGAGTACGAAGAAAGAATCTTAGATGCGGAGGAGTTTGTAAAAAAAGCAAAAGAGAATAGCCTTGTGGTTGATGATCAGCCAGAAAACTTTAAACAATTAAATAGATTTGTTTCAGAAGGTGTGCGAAGACTCTTCTCTCACCTAGGAGAAAGTCATCAACCATACCCTCCACAATTAATAGTCAAATATGACTCTACGGATAATTCTCTCAAAGTTGAAACTAAAGAAGAAGTTGTTGATTTTGAACTTGGAAAATTAAAAGCCCGCAATGAATTACAAGATGAAGTTTATCGTCGCAATGGAGGACTTGATTTGTCGAATTTAGGTCTTAGAATAGGCTAAACTTAATACTGTAATGGCTCCGATCATATTATTTGATCGGAGCCATTACAGTATATGTTCAGGAAGGGAGAATAAAAATATTCTTTGATCTACCTTTTAGGGCCGAAACAGTACTCCCCTTTACATAATAGAAATAATCAACATCTTCACAAGTGAGTCTGTCTCCCTCGATAGAGTAATCAAGATCCCACCTATCATCTTCCGGATAGGACTCCCCGATAGGGTCCATAATATAGCGACTCTTATTCTTCTCATAAAGAGGATCGTTAGAGATCTTCTCATAATAATCGACAGAATCGTAAATAGAAGAAAATTCAACTCGACTAATCATGTTCTCTACATTGCCGCTATTAACAATGTAAGTGAGAGCAGGAATCATATGATCAGGATATCCATCATAATTTATACGCACTGCGGAATCATAATCAGCAAAATACACACCAGCAGGAGTACCCATTGTTACACATCCTTAGAAAGATTATTAATAAGATCTATTATAATACACTATAAAAATTTGTCAAACTCTCACTAAAGTGTGCGGTCGACTCGGGCAATCGACCGCACAGGCTGTGGTCAAGATCATCGACGCTCGGCTCTGGCTCAGTCTGCAGTAGTCGGGACCCTGCAGGGGACTGTTATCCCTTCGTGAACGCTCGCCCGTCATCCTCGACGCCGTAGAATCCGGCCTCCATCGCCTGCTCGTAGTAGATGTCAGAGCCGACGGGAGCACCGGTTGGGCTAATGAAATGTGTAATCACTGGGGGGCCTGCCCTTCTTCGATAACCTCATGTTGTCTTTATAATTATATCTTTTAAAAAAGAAATAGTCAACCAAAGAGTGATAAACATTACACTGAGAAATTTAGTCTAAAAATAAAAATATTATAGAAATATATTGGTATAATTCAATTATGAAACTTTTTGAACACTCCTAATTCATTTGTTTCAGGCGATTTCGCCAAATTCTGTAAAGAAAATTATTTCTTAAGGAAGTTACCGGACTCCTACGGTAACTTCCTTTCTTTTTATAAGAAAGAGCGGGAAAACGGCGACAGCTTCAGTGTCGCCGTAGTTCATTCTGATAGTTATATTAACGACTTCACTTGGGAGTGTATTATTAAACTATTGCCTACTTTTGTTGCAATCGGTTTATTCTCTACAGTGATTATGATGTTGCCCTCTAATTCTTTCTCAGAATATTCTATTGGGAGAGAGAGAGCTAATAATCTTGAAGAAAAAACTGATGCGGAACAATCATCAAATATTATTCAAGAGACAGCAATAGACATCTTGAAAGGAAATAAAGTTTTCATCTTTTTTGAGAAAACTGAAAATTCTGCTAAACCTCAAGTCATTAGTTATGACCCAATAACTTTTGACGAACAGAGAACTCTTGTGATGAAAGAAATAGAGTTAAAAAATATAGAACTTTCAAAAGTTCAAGAACTTTATTCTTGGGTTAACCCCCTTCCAAACGGTAGATTCTCTTCCCCTTTTGGCAATCGTTCTGCATTTGAAGATATACCCGCTGAATTTCACAATGGTGTAGATATGGCTCAAGATTTGGGTTCTCCAATATTTGCAGCACATGATGGAACAGTCGTAGCTGCGGGTGTGGGCGTGTCTGGTTGGGAAGCGGGTATTGTTGTACTTCGTCACGAAACACCTCTTGGCACCCAGTATACTCTTTACTACCACATGAATCAGGACGGTATACTCGTTAAAGAGGGCGATGAAGTAAAAGCTGGAGACACTATTGCTTTAGTAGGTAATGAAGGGCGATCAACAGGCCCTCATTTACACTTATGCGTACTTATTCCATTGAACACTGATGATGATTGGACTGATTCAGAATTTGTTGATCCAGTTGAATTTTTTAGCGAAAGAAATATTAACCTTATAAACTAGATTGTATACTATTCATAGTTTAGACGCGCACAAAGTAAAATTAATCACACTCTAATAAAAAGCGCAGCTTTCTACATTATGTTCTAATAATTTTTCTGATATTAACCATAGTTTTTCAATTAATCCCGAAAAACCAGGATTTTATCCTAAAATTCAAAGAATTAATTCTAAAGGAGAATAACTTTTATGGATAACAAGAAAAAGGGCCTTAGCCTTGTTGCCGGTGGTGTTGTAATCGCTATTGCCGCTGGTGGAACTTTCGCACTCTGGAATGACAGTGCAACTGTAACCGGTGGAGAAATAACTTCCGGTAATCTTGACCTTGCTGTAGCTGCCGGTGCATGGGAAGACGTTTCCCTCGCTAACGGTGACATTGGGACACCTGAAGCTGATGTTGAGGACATGGTCTCTTCAGCCGGTCTAATTACTAATCTTTCAGCATTCAGAATGGTCCCAGGTGACACTGTTGTTGGTAACTTCGCAACTACTGTTGCTCTCGAAGGTAACCACGCTTTTGCAGAACTCGAAGTAAACCTTAACGAAGGTATTACCCTTCCTACTGGTTTCGCAGTTGACTACCGTCTTGACGGTGGGGCATGGACTGCCCTCGCAACTAACAACAAGATCCTCTTCGTTGCCCCAGACGGTGAGAACGCCTCTACTTTCGGTGCACAAGTTGCAGGTCAAACGGCAATCGCAGGTACTGGTGACACTACTGTTGACCTCGAAATCCGTGTATACTTCGATGACGCTACTACTGGTCAAACTTCAGTTCAATCAACTGTTGACCTTACTGACGTTGTTGTAACTCTTACACAAGTACGTGAGGCTGACCTTGACCTTCCCTAATTAAATCTTTAAAGATTTAAATAATTAATCACTAAAAAACCCTCCGGTCATTACGACCGGAGGGTTTTTAGTACAAGATTCATTTATTAATACGAATCTTTGATTCTCGAATAGCAACCGACGAAACAGCTGAATCATTATCATTAGTCATAGACTTCAAAGTATCATCAGACACTTTATCTACGACAAATATTTTTGCCTGTCGCGAGCCAAAGAATGCTGCAGTTTCATAATCTTCTTTGTTAGCGAAATCTTTCAAATATGGAAGCGAATGGTCGCTATCAAGTATCAAGAACATTCGTAAACCTTCAGTCTTATCAGGAAGAGAATAAATAACCTCTGGGTTCCTATCAAGAACATGAAGAACATCACGGACCTTAGTAGAACTGATTCTTGATTTCGTTAAATTATTAAGAGCTAACAAATCATCAATCTGTTCTTTAGAGTCAATATATTCTTTAGTTCTGGCATTTGATTTCATTCGAGAATAAACGCTAGCTTGAGCTGTTCCAATAATGAAAGTATCAGATAATTTCACAAAAGAGGAATAAGACAAATTATTGTTCAAGAAGAACACATCACGACCGCTCATCTTTTTAAACTTGTCAATATATGAATCAAGTTTAGATGAGTCAGCTTCAGAAAGAACTTCATTAAAAAATTGTCCGCGAGCTTCATCTAACTTGTGAGTAAATTGCACCTTTGTTTCATCATCGAGTGTAGTACTATTAAAGATTGATTCTTCAATGTGTGAAAGGGAAAAATACCTTTCTTCAACACTTTTATTATTCCAATCCGGTTTTTCCCATTCCATAATTTTACTCTTAAGAGTGTTATTTGCTTTCTCATAAAGAGCTTTAAGTCTTTCAGCATTAATGAAGTTTGCTTCAATAGCATTTGAAGCTTCAATATGTTGAGAGTTATCTCCAAGGGGACAATTACCTACAGCTGCCCGACAAACTGCTACATTGCCTTTTCCGTTTACATGGTAACGTGTCACTTACATCATCTCCTTAATCATTATAGTTTATCTAACTCATTAGCGATACTAAACCGATATTATTAGTATACTTTCCCAGTTAGGTTTATCATGATTAAAAAGATTTTTAGTTGGTTTATGACTCTCGCCCTCATGTTAGTGACTATCCTCGCTCTCATGATTTTTGCAATTCCTAAAGTATTAGGCGCAGTCCCTCTTACAGTATATACTTCATCAATGGTCCCAATTTTTAACCCTGGAGACCTTATTATTGTTAAACCTCTAAATAATGATGAGAAAGAACAATTAGACGTAGGGGATATTGTCACGTTTCAACCAGTAAGTGGAGACCCAACTCTTATTACTCACAGAATTATTGAAAAGCAAACAAGCACTAACGGTATTAAATTTGTTACATTAGGTGACGCTAACGGTTCTGAAGATGACCCAATTATTTCTGATCAGGTAATGGCAAAGTATCTTTACAAAATCCCTTATATGGGTAAATTTACTTACTCTGGCGGATCTAACCCAATGATGTTCTATGGTATAGCATGTCTTTTTATAGTTTTCGGATTCGTGACAATGCTTCTTCCTGGAGATAAGAAAAAGAAGAAATCTAAAGATGAAAACAATGAGGATAACAGAGACAAAGAAAATGTTAAAGAGATAGACGAAAATGAAAATGTTCATTCTCTACCCGATCTAGACAACTCTTTGAGCTTTAAAAATCCGTATTCTTCATGAGTCTCTTTAGTTAAAATTAAATAACAAAAATTTTAAAATGCGCTTATGAAGGTGACATGTTCTATTTCTATGAAGGTTCTTCAATAAAAGATATACGCGAGTATTCTCTAGAAGGGCTTTTAGAATTAAAAGAAAATAAAAATCGCTTAAAAGGTATTTGTGACCATGAAGTTTTCATTAAAACTGGAAACAAAACAAGAGTACATTTATCTCACTATCCAAAGAATTCTGAATGCAAATATTCAGCAAATATAGGTAAAGAATCTGAAGAACATTTACTTTGGAAAAAGCTTATTTATATGGCCGCTCATCATTTAAAAGATTGGGATATAGAAATAGAGAAAAGACTCAAGGGTAAAGCTATTGCAGACATTTTTGCTGTAAATAAAATTACTGGTGAACGAGTAGTGATTGAGTATCAAAAAACTTATCAAAGTCTTCTAAAGCTAGAAAAACGTACAAGAATAAGAAAATTATTTGCTGATAGAGTCATATGGATTACTTCTAATAAATATATGCAAAGGCATTATTCTAATGAACATGAACTTTATTATAGTAATCCAGAAACATTTAAAGTAAAAGCTTTCGAAAAAGATTATTTCTCTAATATTAGACAATATGCATTCATTGACATTCAATATTTTATTCCTCTCTTGTTAGAAGGTAAGACAAGAGATGGAAATAAAGCAAGCCCATACTTTTTTTATAAAGTAAAAGACACTATTATTACGATAGAATCTGAACCTGTAAAAGTAAGGTCAGCGTTCACTAAAAAATTCTTAAACGGAGATATTTATAAAGTAAGAGCACATATTTATCAGTATAAACCCGAGAAGAATCATTTTTATCAACAAGATCTATTTTTCCCAAGAAGAATATTCCGTGATCTTCCAAAAATTGGAGAGAAATATTGGGGTAGTAATGTACTGTTAGAGAAAACCCCGCATCATTTTATTATTAAAGGCTCAAGAGGTCAAGCACAAAAAATAAAAGACAGTTCTTCATAAATAAAAATATTACGAATATGAGTTTACTTTACTTTTAAAATTTAGTTATTCTATTTATTAGAATGACTCTACCGGTAATAACTTTTCAAAAGTAATATAGTTATAACTTTCTCCGTTAAAGAATCTTATCACAGGTTGTACTCCATCATGTCCAGCTCTTTTCTTATTTTTACATGATAAGCAATCTTTAGAGCAAGTCATGGGAACTACCATTTTTAACCCATCCATTTGCCAAAGGTTCCAGGAGGCAATCTCGGCTACTTCTTTAAGAAGGTCATTATTCGGGCTTTCTCCAAAGTAATCCATATAGTACTCAATAAAAGTATTAAGAAAGTTAAGTCTTGCAAGAATGAGATTATCACCTTGCCATTCATAACCAAAAGTAGTTTTTAAAGCAATAAGAGCCCCTTTTACCCAGTCTTCCTTAGAAAGATTTTCAGAGATTACTCTTAATTTTCTATCAAGAATTCCAATTCTTTGATAAACCCCATTCTCGTCTCTTACAGGAATATGTTGTCCTGTAACAGTATCATAAGGGCTCATTAAATAAGGCCCCTCACCGCAACACGCTTCTAGTCTTCTTTCTGACACATAATCAGCCCAAGAATATTCTTTAGTAAACTTTATTTTTTCTGGACGAGATATCCATGTTTTTTCTTCATCGTTAGAAGTGTTGAAAGCTCCTGTACCGAGAATATTATCGTCAATAAGATTATTTTGAAGGTTACATACCCATGAGGGAGTAAAAACCTCAGCTTTTTCTTTAACTCTTCTTTTTTGGTCTTCTTTAGATTTTTCAGACCTAGGAATAATTATTTCTACATCGTGAATAGGTTTATTAAAAGAGTAAGATTTACCTTTATTAAGATAATTATCTGTAGCCCATATTATTTTTTTGTTATTGACTTTAATAGAAGGTAATGCAGACTTATCAAATGTAGGATTAAATGAACTAAAAAGGTCTTGCCCTTTTTCTTCTTTCATTTTTTCAGACTTTTTGCTCTGAATGAGCTTTGATTGATACTCTTTAGAATTCTTTAAGATGTGTGATTCTTGAAGAATGTCTTTTAAGTCTTCAGATAAGGTGGAGAGAGTCGTAATCATATACATATTATACCTAAAAAGCGTTTAGTTTGAAAGATTGTTTAAATAAATTGCAAAAATAGAAAAGTATGATATTTTATATAGGTGTAGTCAAAATTTACAGATAGTGATAAGGGTTGCTTATGGGAGAAAATGCTTTCAAATCTGACAATGAGCTTTCAGAAGTAGATTATAATCCGAGTAGCTATAAAGTCATTTATGTTGTAGAAGTAGATTATGATACTCATAAAGGTCGACTTAAAATTGGTGATGCAACATTCAAGAGCTCTAAAAGTATTGAAGAATTGAAGGCATCTAGTACAAGTGATGACCCAGCATTCATTATGTCTGAAGATATTAATGCTGCCGCGCGTTACAGGATTGACCAATACACTAAAACTATTGACTTGACATACAATCTTGTCTTCGCAGCCCTTGCTATTCGAGAGAAACCAAATCAGCCTTCGCAATATGAAGGATTTAGAGATTATAAAATTCATCATATTTTAGAGCGTAACGGTTACTCTAAAAAGTTCTCTAGGGAGGACAAAACTGCTGGAGAATGGTTCGAAATTGACCCTGTAAGTGCGCAGAGAGCGATCAAGTCATTCATTCTTAATGAACCAATGAAAGATTACTCTGGAGTGACTATCACCCTCAGACCAGAACAAGAAAAAGCTGTTAAAGATACTCTCAAAATTTTCAAGAATGGAACTCTCGATCAACCAAAGAAAATGCTTTGGAATGCTAAAATGCGTTTCGGTAAAACTCTTACATCGTATAGTCTCATCAGACAACTTAAAGAGAAGGAAGAATTACTTTCTAAAGTTCTCATTATTACTCATCGTCCAGATGTAAACAAAGCGTGGAGTGAAGATTTCAACAAAATCAATCTCCACAGAGACGGTTGGGTTTATGGGTCGAAAAGTAATTCAGACTCATTTGAAGAAGTATCGCATTCTGACAATTATGTATGGTTTGCTTCTATACAAGATTTGCGCGGAAGTTACACTGATGACAATACTTCAGAGGTTGACTTCGAGAATTTGAAAAAGAATGACAAAGTTTTTAGTACCGAATGGGACCTCATTATTACTGATGAAGCTCACGAGGGAACATTAACAACTCTTGCATCATTCATGTATAGAGCTCTTAAAAGTCGTTATTTTCTAGACTTGTCAGGGACACCTTTTAACATTATTAAAGCTGACCAGTGGGATAATACTGATCTTGGTGACCGTTTCGCATATGATGACCAATACCATTGGTCATACCCAGATGAAAGACGAGCTAAAGCTGAATGGTCAGAACTTTATCCAAATGACGCTAATCCGTATAGTGAGCTTCCTGAAATAAAGTTTGTTACATATGATATTAGTAAGTCTTTAACTCTTGTTGGAGATAATAAAAGAGCTGACATTAACGTTAACGAGCTTTTTAAAACTGAAGAAATTAACGGAATTGATGTTTTTGTTTATGAAGAACAAGTACAAGACTTGCTTTATAAAATGCTTGGTTCACAAAAATATAGTGATTCCCCAGAGCTGTTCCCATATCATAAGAAGTTTAATAATCGCTTTAATCATACGTTGTGGATGTTACCTAATGTTCCAGCGTGTAACGCTATGGAAAGATTACTTAACCAACAGAGTTCTGGATTTAGTGGTTATTACGTTGTAAATGCTACCGGTGAAGGTACACACAGTTGGTATGGGAGCAAAGATGCGTTGACTGCAGTTGAAAAAGCTATCGAAAAGAATAAGTACACTATCACTCTTTCGCAACAAATGCTTACTACTGGAGTAACAGTTCCAGAGTGGACTGCAGTTTTTATGATGAATAATACTGTTTCTCCTATGCTTTATATGCAAACGGCATTCCGAGTGACGAGTCCAGGGTCCTTATCTGATGGTCGAACAAAAGATATCGCATATGTTTTCGATTTTAACCCAGACAGGTGTTTGCGCGAAATTGTAGAGATTGCTACGCATAACGCTAAAAAGTCTGAAAAAGATGATATCCTTGAGCAGGACAAACTTGATAGAGAGTCAATTGATGAGTATTTAGAGTATGTATCGATTCTCTCACTTGAGGGTTCTCACTTTGTCAAACCAAACTCTGAAGAAATTATGGAGAGACTTAATGAGGTCTATGTCAATGAAGTGATTTTTAAAGGGTTCGATTCTCCTAAGTTATGGAATACAAGAGAATTGCAGAATTTCGATATTGAGAAAGCAAAACTTCTTGAAGTGTTGAGAAAGCTTCAGGGTAATAGTGTGAAATCTGGAGAAGTGACTGTTTCTAGTATTACTGATGAGGAGCGTGAGATTCTCAAAGATTTGCGAAAGCGAGAATTAGAGGCTGCGAAGAACTCTGATGTTATTCCCTTAACTAAAGACGAATTGTCTGAAAAGAAGAAACTTGAGGAAGCAAGCAAAGCTGAAGCAAAAAACAGACAGAATGCTATTAATGTATTAACTGGAGTCGCTGCAAGGCTTCCTATGCTTGTTTTTGCGTCGCCTGCGGAAGAAAAGATTACTCCAGAGAACTTTAACCTTCTTATTGATGATGAATCATGGAAAGAATTTATGCCTAAGAATCTTCATAGGGTCATGCCTGAAGGTACGAAGAGCCTTGAAGAACGACAAGAGTCACTTGGGACTGAAGGCCTTACGTTGTATTGGGACGATGTACGTCGATTCTTCCAACCTTCTATTTTCTCTCTTGCATCAGAGCGCATACGTCAAATGACTCGTGAAGCAGACGATAAACCTGTTCTTGAGAGAGTGATTCGTATTGCTCACTTGTTTAGTAATTTTAAGAATCCTGACAAAGAAACTGTTCTTACACCATGGAGAGTCGTCAACATTCAGTATAATAACACTCTTGGTGGTCTTGAGTTCCTTGATCTTGAGAATTCTACTACAGATAATATTCTTGTATGGATGAAAGATAAGGTTTCTGGAAGTGTTGAAAGTGTTCATATCTCTAAAGCAATCACTCTTCTTGATGAAGGTTCTCATGAAGTGTCTCCTAAATGGGTAACTCTTGATAAAGATATTGAAAAAGTGTGGACTGACCCTAAATCTACTTTCTTTGACATTAATAGTAAGACTGCATTGTATCCTTTGTTTGCGGCCGCCTCTTTGTATTATGTTGCTGTTAAGTCAGTGAGTGGTGTGAATGGTGCTAGAGTTAAGGAAGATGAGACTTGGGCAAAGACTGTTAAAAGAGCTATTTTCGTTAACTGCCGGGTTCCTTATAGCAAGAAGATCGCTCAAAGAGTTCTCGCTGGGTATAATAACTATGAGGTTAATGCTAGCGTAGTTGATGTTATTTCTGTTAGGAAATTGATCGAGAGTACTCGCGGTGGAGACAAAGGTAGGGCTCCTTTAAGTGATGAAGATAAAACAGTATTATGGCGTTGGATTTTTAACCCGAAAGATTTTAGAATGGCGGAAGCTCGTGTGGAGGAATTGAAAGTGAAATCCGAATCTGGAAGTATTGAAGAATTACTTTCTAAAGTAAAAGACGATGTAGAGAAAAGCGAGAAATTTACAGCAGTAGTGAGCAATCCTCCGTATACAGACACTAATGATAATTCCTCTCTTTATGATAGAATAATGAACGTATCGCAATTCATTGCAGAATATATTTCGATGATTTATCCAAGCAGATGGCAATTATCTAAAGATGGAGGCTCCTCTTTAGCCGTTTTCAAAAATACTGAATTCAGATCTAAAAAATATATTAAATTTTTCGATTATTCAAGTAGCGATTATTTTTTTAGAGATGTACATATAACTGGAGGATTATGTTATTTTCTTTGGAGTAATAAATATATTGGATCTACTCTTATATCATTCGATAATAATATATCTTTAAGAGAAACTCTTAGTGGTAATTCTCTCCACCATATACGTGATAATACAGCTGAAACTATTATCAATAAAGTAAATACTGTAAACTCTATAAAAGATGTTCTTTTAAATGGGAGCTCTTACGGAAAATTAACACGAAACCATCACACAATAGAAAAGTTGAACTCTGGAAAAAATAATATTTATATATTTTACATAAATAAAGGGTTGAAGAAAAAATCTATTTCTATAGATTATGTTAACCCTCCATTTTCAGACTATAAAGTCTGCATGAGCCAAACCGCTCACTCGATTAGCGGTTTGGCTCATGCAAGAATTGATAGAATTTTTATAGTTGAGCCTAACTCTATTACATCACATAGCTTTTCAAGAATAGATTTCTTAAAGAGCAAGGAGGCTGCCGAAAATTGCATCTTATATATGAAAACTGATTTTGTAAACTTTTTATTTGCTATAAATACTGCTTCTCATTATGTAACATCAAAAAACTATAAGTTAGTTCCTCTTATTGATTTCTGTACTGGTGAGATTATTGACAAGCCAGGGGTATTCCTTGATTTCTCTCGTCCTGAAACTCTTGATGAGCAACTCTCTATTATTTATGAACTTACGGAAGAAGAACAAGAACTTATGCGTAAAGACCTTAAACCCTGGAGAGATAAACTTGATGTAAATGCTGACAGATAAATTCTAATATTGTGTTTCAACTTTGAATAATAAGAATATTTAGAATTTTATTCAAAGAGGAGATATCACTATGATGATAAATGTTCTTTGCGGCTCTTATTCTAATCGGTTTAGATTATTTATAGGCATATATAAATAACCTTAATATTACTAATGATTATCATGGTATTAAAAAATATGTTTAGTTAAAAACATTAGTTGAAAAATTTTATTTTTCTGATATTAGCTGATATCTTTATAAGGTTATGAACATAACTGTATGAACGAAAACTTGAATAATACCCTTATTCAAATTTTAAAATAACCAAGTTGGTTATATATTCTCTAAAAGGAGTTATTTTCTATGAAGAAAATGAATAAAAAGGGCTTAGGCCTTATCGCTGGCGGTATTGTTATTGCTATTGCTGCTGGTGGCACCTTCGCTCTCTGGAATGACAGTGCAACTGTAGCCGGTGGAGAAATAACTGCCGGTAATCTTGATTTGCATATGTGGGATACTGGTTACTGGTATGATATGTCTCGCACTGACGGCGCGATCAATACTAACACTAGTTTTTCTAATGACAATTCTGGTATGTTAGTAGAAACTGCTGGATTTATTGAAGATATTACTTCTTATCGAATGGTTCCTGGTGACACGGTTCTTGGTGATTTCTCAACTGTTGTGTCTCTTGAAGGTGACCATGCTCTTGCAGAACTCGAAGTAACAACTGCTGCCGGCGCGCCACTTCCTGATGGTTTTGTTGTTGACTATCTTGTTGGTCATGATGGTGAATGGACCACCCTCGGTGAAGATACTGACACTATTTTGTTCTATTCAATTGATTTTAACGGGACACCACCTGTAGGTGCTGTTCTTGCTGGTCAAAAAGAATTTGATCCTTTCGCTGGAGATTCAACCCCACTTAAGATTCGTGTATACTTCGATGCCGCAACTACTGGTCAAGTTTCAGTTCAAGAAACTGTTAACCTCGGTGATGTTAATGTAACACTTACACAAGTTCGTGCAGGACTTTAATATTTAAAATATTTATAATCCTTAAAGGGCTTCTACTTGATAGTAGAAGCCCTTTAAGAGACTTTAGATAAAACTTAATAAGAGTTAAATTATTAATTGTTTCGTTTATTAAACTAAAAATTCCTTGATATTTTTAGTATTACCACTATAAGAAAGAGCGCCCACGTTTAAAAAGATTTTTAATTTTTTGTCACAATATTATTAATGATTGTTTCAACGTTAGCTTTAATGATGGTTGTTATTCCAAAAATATTAGACGCCTCTCCATTAACAGTATATACAGGTTCTATGGGTCCTACATTTAATCCTGGTGATCTTATTGTTGTTAAGCCTTTAAGTGATAAAGATAAAGAAGGTCTTGATGTTGGAGATGTTATTACATTTCAGCCAGTAAGCGGCGACCCAACACTTATTACCCACAGAATTATAGAAAAAAGATCTAGTAATAAGGGTGTTTCATTTATCACTCAAGGTGACGCTAACGGTGTCGCTGATGAACCTCTTAAAAAAAGACCAATAATGGCTTCTTTCTGCAGAAAGATATTGTATCATCAAAAATAAGGGTAATCTATAATAAGAGACTCTTCTATTATATAGAAAATATATAAATTGAAATTTATAAAAGGTGAAAGAATGTCTAAACTACACATTAACTCTAAAGGTGAAATCAAAACATGTACAGCCACTCAAAAAGCCTGTCCATATACTGAACATTTTGACAATATATCTTCTGCCGAAGAATACCTTGCTGAAGAAAACTCTTCAAGAGTTCTTGTTGTATTAAAAGATCATTCAAAAAGCCTTACCTCAATAAGAAATGAAATCGAAAAACTCGATAAAACTCAACCTGAAGGGTTCATTCATATTGGAAAACAGATAGAGGGAATTCTTGGAAATACTTCTAGAAATAACTATGCGGAAGAATTGAAAAATATTCTAGAAAGCTTACAGGATGAATCACCAGAAAAACAATTCGTAATACATGGACCTCATTCTAAAAACCTTGAAAAAGCTCTATCTGCTTTCCCCTCAGGTGCAGTAAATTTAATTAAAAATGACATTTATACCACTAACTTGAACGGGAACACTAAAAGCCATGAAGGTACACATGTAGGTCAAGCAATAATTCTTGCTGAACCTCGCATAGATACTCACACAGCATTCAAATTTGACTATGAAACAAATGTTGGTGATTATGTAACGGATATTGACTTTGAACATACTGACTATCTAGGATTCGCAGTGCAGAAAGTCACTAAACCTATTGGGGTTCTACGTGACGGAGATACTTTAGCGCCTATTATAAGATCAACTTATCGACCTGTCGAAAGAGTAAAAACTCTTATTGAAAAAGGAATTATTGATCATGATATGAAAATTCAATCTGGAAAGTTAGATGAATTAAAAATAGTAGACCCCGAGTGGTACCAAGGGGCGTCAGATCAACTCTATTCTCACTCTTACTATGTTGGAGAAAATAAACCAAAACTTCAAAGAGGCTCTAAAAATAAATATGTAAAAGTTGATAATTCTGTCATTATTTCTACTCGAAATGGAGATAGACATGTAAATAAGCCTCTCTATAGACTTGATCGTTATACAGTCACACAAAACGCAAGAACTATTAGTGCTAAAAAAGACACTAGTGAGAGAATTCTTGGTCATGAGTTCGCTCATGCTCTTCAAGAGTTTGTCCCTAGTGAGAATAAAATCTTTGATAATCAGAAAGAAGATTTAGTGAAAGACCCTCTCTTTAATTATTATAAAGGATTTATAGATGATTACATGGGGTATGAGAATGGACGTGAAGTTTTTACTTCAATGACTGAACGTTTATTTTTCCCAGGGAATGACTTTGATGAGACTCAAAATAAAGATAATGATACTTTACGCCAGTGGGCAATTGGAGTATGGGCAGAACTAGCTGTCCGCGGTAGTAAAAAGTAATTCTCTCACTTGAAAAACCTGTCAAAATCAACAACAGGCTTTCCAAAGTTTAGATTATTATTTAGCGATTATATGTGAATATCCAATAAGGCTGGAAGCTTTCGTTATAGCCCGGCTTTTCATAATAGACGTCCCACCCGCGGCACGATAAGTGTCATCAAGAACTCCAACTTTGTGCAAACAAAAGAGGTGCCACTTCTATGTCAGTCTAAGACAGACTCACAATAGATTTTCGTAAAGATGATGAATGATATACCTCTTTTAATGAACGTCTTAGTCCTCAGTCTTTCGGTTTATTCTATAAAATCTGCAAAAAAGATCCTTGGCAGAGTAGAATCAGAATTAAAAGTTTCCCTTGATCTAGTTAAAATACTCGTATGGATAAAGCACTAACACACGAATGTAATACTCCACAAACAGCTCTCCACCCTCTCGCAAAACCCTATCAAACCTTTGTGAAAGAAGCCAACCACAAACACAATAATGCTTACACCTATTGCCAAAGCTGCTATAAGGGTACTAACTCTCTCGTAACAATCACTTGTCCACAACACGGAGTATTCACACTCCAAGGAACAATACACTTGAGACAAACAGGTTGCCCAGACTGTGCTTATGAAAAAGGTCAATTACTTAACCTACCCTATCTTAAATTCATAGAGTTACTTGAAAAAGAGTACCCTGGGAAATATCTCATAAAAGAAGAAGACTACAATATTGGTAAGAACTCTACAATATATTGCTTGGAACACCAACAATACTTCAAGAAAATGCCTCATTATATATTAAAAAGAGGGCAAGGTTGTAAACAATGTGGAAAAGACAACAAATCAATTCCATACATTGAACTAGTAAAAGACTTTAGAAAAACATACAAAGGGTTCTATACATATCCAAAAACTCAAGAATATAAGAGCCTCTCTAGTGAAATAACAATATTCTGCCCACAACACAATAGTTTTACATTAACTGCCAAAAGCCATAGGAACGGTATCGGGTGCCCACAATGTTCTCAAGAAAACAAACGAGAAAAATTATCAACTCCCTACACTGAATTCTTAGAAAAAGTACACAAAGTACACAATTCTTTCTACACTTACAACAAGAAAGATTACATTTCTCTCCACAAGAAAATGAAAATAAATTGTCCCGACCACGGAGTATTCTTCATGACTCCATACAAACATTTAATAGGTCAAAAATGTGTGAAATGTTCTCGAAGAATGAGCGAAGGTGAAAAGAATATTGCTCTCATACTCGAAAAGAATAATATAGAGTACTCTCGAGAAAAGACTTTCCGCACTCTTACCACTGAATTAAAAGGGAAACCCCGGTTTGATTTTTGTATACCAAGTAAGAATGTATTAATAGAATATGACGGAAGAGGGCATAGAGAACCAATCCAAATCTTTGGAATAAGTCAAGTAGATGCTCTACATTCTTTTGAAAGAACAAAAAAGAATGACAAATTGAAAGACCAATGGGCAAAAAATAACGGTTGGACTTTATTAAGGTATGAAAGTATAAACTCAGTACATGAGAAACTTATTAAAGATTTAGGTATTGACTCTTCAAATAGGGAATCTTGATAAGAATAACATGATCACTTTAAAAAACGAATACCCAAGCATCTACAAAAGGTTAGATTATAAAAAGAATACTCAAGAATACCCTCATATCAAATTAGACGAAATCGCTCCGCACTCTAACATATTACTTTACTGGAATTGCCTGCAATGTCATAACAGCGAGAAAGGCTCTCCTGGAAACATGATAAAAAGAAAGGGACCATGCGAATACTGTACAGGTAAAAAATTACTAAAAGGGTACAACGATTTTCTCACTAAAAGTCCCGAACTCGCAAAACTTCAATCAATTAATGACACGAATGATTTAAGCGAAATTACTTATAATAACTCTCGAACAATAATAGAGTTTAAATGTCTCAATAATCATGTTTTCAAATCCACCCCTCGAGATCTCATCATCACTAAAACAATGTGTAAAATATGCGGAAATAGAGAGTTACTCTCGGGGTTTAATGACATAAAAACTACTTTTCCGAACCTTCTAGATTATTGGGAATGGACAAGAGAAAACAAGAATACTCCCGAAACAACTCTTACTCTCACACATCAAAAACTTTATCTCAAATGCCCAAGAGGGCACGAAGAAACAAAAACAGTATCAACACTACAAAGGAACGATAGATTATCAAGTTGCACCCAATGCTCTCTATACAGTCTTGACATTATCGGAAGTCTCAATGAAACACACCCAGAAATCTCAAAAAGTTACTCATCGAAGAATAACATTCCAATACATCAAGTCTCATACAAATATTCTAAAAAACTTACATGGGAATGCTCTGAAAAGCACGAATGGGAAGAAATATGTTCAAAAAGAATAATAAAAGGCACAACAGCTTGCCCATATTGTTATCCAAAACTTAACAATAAAGAAAAAGAAGTACTACAGTTCATTAATAAAATCTTAAATGAGAATAATCACAAAACTCTCATAAAAACTCATGAAAGAAGTCTTCTTAAAAATTCTGAAGTTGACTTCTACTTGGAAAACCTTAACAAAGCAATAGAATTCAACGGGTGTTTTTGGCACACTGACAAAATGTGTTTAAAAAACAGGGGGATGACGGCTCTAGAATACCACTCTAAGAAGCAGGAAAGTTATTCAACAATTGGAATAGATCTTGTCTATATATGGGAATGCGACTTTAACAACAAAAAAGAAGAGTTAGAAGAAGCACTTATTCATTGGTTAAAGACTGGACGAAAGTCTGATATATTAATACGCTTACAAGAAAATCATTTAGACAAGTATGAGCAATAAATATTGATAAAATAGAATCACACGTTTTCAAAAACAGGAGAATATATGACACATCACGAAGAAGATTTTAATATCGACGGGGTTGAGTTAGAAGAAGCTATCAATTGGAACAAAATTGAAGATGAAAAGGATAAAGAGGTCTGGGATAAACTCACCAGTAACTTCTGGCTCCCAGAAAAAATCGCTCTCTCAAACGACCTCCAATCATGGGCAACACTCACCGATCAAGAGAAACTCGCAACAGTAAGAGTTTTCACAGGGTTAACACTGCTTGATACTATCCAGGGTAAAGTTGGAGCTCCAAGTCTAGTCCCAGACGCGATCACTCCGCATGAGGTAGCAGTTTATCAAAATATTGCTTTTATGGAAGAGGTCCACGCCAAATCCTACTCGTCGATATTCTCCACCTTGATTTCTACTCAAGAGATCGATGACGCTTTCCGGTGGTCTAAAGAGAACCCATACCTTAAGCGTAAGGCTGGTATTATTCTTAAGCATTATCGAGGTCTTGACCCCGAGAAGCGTAAGATTGCTAGTACTCTTTTAGAAAGTTTCTTGTTTTATAGTGGTTTCTTTATGCCGTTGTGGTGGTCTAGCAAGGGTAAGTTGACGAATACTGCGGATATTATTAGACTTATTATTCGTGATGAGTCAGTACATGGGTATTATATTGGTTATAAGTTCCAAATAGCTTTCAAAGAGGCTTCTGAAGAGCGCCAGCAAGAGTTACTTGATTTCGCTGATGAAATGCTTCATGAATTGTACGAGAACGAGGTTCACTACACTGAAGAGTTGTACGATGATTTACATTTGACTGAATATGTAAAAACATTCCTCAGGTATAATGCGGTTAAAGCTTTCCAGAATCTAGGGTTACCTGCACCGTTTACTCCAGACGAGACTGAGGTTCTTCCTTCAATTCTTGCATCTTTGAACCCCGCCGGTGAAGAGAACCATGATTTCTTTAGTGGGAATGGTTCTAGTTACATCATGGGTAAGGCTGAAGAAACACAGGATGACGATTGGGACTTCTAAGTCTTGAAAAGATTAACGACAGAAACTTTTAAGGAGAGAGCTTTACAAGTTTTCCCTGATCGTTTTGATTATTCTCAAACTGTTTATGAAAACATGAGAAATGAGATTTCTGTCATGTGTAAAGAGCATGGAAAGTTTTATACTTTCCCGCAAAATCACCTTCGCGGGGTAGTGTCTTGTACTGGTTGTAACGGTCAGGGCGCTATCCCGCGAAGAGAGTTTATTGAAAGATCAAAGTCTATTTTTAAAGATTTTCTTAATAACAATACTGTTCATCCGATACTTTCAAAGTTGAGGGTTTCATGAGTAAGGCACTTACTTCGGAAGAATTCTTTTTAAAGTGTTCTCAGGTCCACGAGAATTTTTATGATTATTCTCGCACTGTTTTTACTCGATTGAAAGACCCCATACTTGTTCGTTGTCCTTTACATGGACTTTTTAAGATAAGGGCAGGGAAGCATTATTCTGGTCAGAAGTGTAGAGAATGTTGGCGTTCTAATTTTTATTCAAGAGATTCGTATTCTAAAATCGCTCTCGAGGTTTACTCTCTTGGATACACTTACGAGAAGCTTCCTGAAAGTTTTCGTTTGGGTGAAGTGATCACTCTTACTTGCCCTGTTCATGGTGATCAAAAAGTTAATTCTTATTATCATTTGCGACAGGGGCGCGTTTGTCCAGAATGTGTAAAGAAAGCTGATGTTCGTTTTACAGAAATTTTTAATTCACTACCTAAAACTTTACAATATGAAATTGTTGGAGAGGGAACAGGAGGGTCAACTCTTGTGAGAGTAACTTGCCCTGATCATGGTGTTTTTAAGGAACGCTCTTTAACACTTGTTTCTCGGCAGCCTTGTGTGAAGTGTTCAAAGGTCAGAAAAAGGAAAGAGAAACAAGAGAATTATTTAAAGTTAATGAACGAGTCTTACCCTCATTATTCATATAGTTTTGAGGGTGATGTTTTTGTTACGATGTGTCATATTCTTTCTCATGGAGTAACAAGGAGGAATTTAAAAAGTTTGAGAACTATTATTCCTTCTTTACCGTGTAAAAAGTGTAGGAGTAATAATAGTTCCTTATGTAAGAGTTCCTCTTCTTTAAGAAGGAGCTCTCGAGGGAAGGGTAAATCTGTTACTTTTAGTCAAATGTTTAAAGAGGACTCTTTTAATTTTGTGAAATTCTCACCACCGTTGGTTTCTAAGCCAGAGAAAGCACGTTTAAAATCTGGAGTTAATGATCTTCTTTCACTTTACCCAATATTGTGTGGAGAGGCACTATTTGACCCAGCTCTTGTGTATTCTTATTCTACTCGTGATGAGTGGTGGTCTTGTTTGTTGTGTGATTCTCGTTGGAAAGCCTCTCCTAGGTCGAGGACTAAGGCTTTTGCTCCTACTGTTGGTTGTCCATCGTGTAGTAGGGCTAGAGCTCTTGAAGAGCGGTCTTCCTCAAAATTGTTGAAAATTGTTCACCCTGAACTTGCGACGCAAATTATTGACAAGAATCTTTTAGAAGACCTTACTTTCAGTTCTTGGAAGGTAATTGAGTGGTCTTGTGAGAATGGTTATCCTCATACTTATGAGTTGTCAGTAAATGATCGTGTTGGAGGTTTAGGTTGCCCTTATTGTAGTTTTAGAAAGTTACTGCCTGAATTTAATTCTTTAAAAGCAGTGAGCCCTTATTTAGTGGATGAATTAAAAGATGAGTCGCTTGCTGAAAGAATTCTTGCTAATTCTAGAATAAGTGTCGCATGGACTCACTTTTCTAGAAGTGGCATTCTGCACGAGTGGTCTTCTTCACCTAACTTTCGAGTTTTTGAAGGTTCGGGTTGTTTAGTGTGTAATGGTAAGCAGGTTCAAGTTGGAGTGAATGATTTTGGTAGTTTTCTTGAAACTTCTGACTTTGTGTGGTCCTCTAGTAATAGTTTCGAACCCGAGACTATCACTTTTGGTAGTACGAAGATAGTGTTTTTAGAATGTGTGAATCATCCGACTCCAGTATTGTTGAGTGCGAGAGCAAAAGATTTCTCTAGCGGTAAGAAAGTTTGTGTAGACTGTGCAAGTGTGAGTTTTGTTTCTGTTGGAGAGTTAGAAGTTTTGTCTTTTTTGAGGGATTCTTTCCCTAGTATTAGTTTTGAGTCAGGTGTTAGGCGTTTTAAAAAGTTTGGTCTTTATGAGTGTGATGTGTATTCTGAAGAGTTGAAAGTTGCTGTTGATTTTAATGGAGAGTATTGGCATCAAGAGGGTGTTTTTAAACCTGTTGGTTATCATAGGGAAAAGTTAGAGCTCGCGCGGAGTATTGGTATCTCTCTTGTTTTTGTGTGGGAGTCTGATTGGAAGGACTCGCGCGAGTTAGTCGAGGAAGCTTTAATCGACTTTCTGAAGAATAACATTATTCATCCAATACTTTCAAAGCTAGAATAACTTTTATAAAGTTTTGAAGTAAACTCTTAAGAGAGTGACACATCAAAAATGATTATATAAAGTAAATATAATCATTTTATATTAGTGATGTGTCACTCCCCTTTGAGAGAATCTTTAGTCCTCGTGGATGAGAATTGAGGTAATATACTTCTGACCTTTGAAGACAGTCCACACTTGAGTGAAAGGATCAACTCCGAAATTGTCCATAATCTCTTCGTTCATTCGACGGCCGGCCCTTCGCGTGTAAAAGAGCAAATCGTGAGCATCAGTCTGAGCAAAATACTCGCGAAGGTCCTCTTGCTTCTTCCACATGCTTTGGTCGCCCTCACCATCACGAACTTTTTGGAATTCGTCCCAAGAATCAAAGTATTCGGGGAATAGAGAATTATTATAATCTTCTTCCTCAAGATCATCTACAAGTGGGTACCACTTGTAAGTCATTTGGATACTCCCGTCTTCATTGACTGAAGTTTTGAAAAGTTTGGGAAGCTCTTTATCGTAGTCTTTACCTACTGAATCCCAATATTTTTCGAGGATATAGGGAACCTCAGTACCTGGGTATGTAAAAAGCTCTTTACCTTGGACATCCTCCCAATCGTAAGAGGTATCGGCGATCTGTTTACCATGATTCATTGTAAAACTCATTGTTTTAGAGTAAGAATCAAGGATTTCTAGAGTGCGTTCAAGAGGAATATCTTTCATAATATTTTCCCGTCTTTCAGTGAAAATTTCATCAACACTATTTTATCATAATGATACGGTAGTGTCACAATGTCTTTACAAAGAAGAAGATTTTTGAGCTAAATTAAAAGTGCGGAAAATCTTGATTTATATGACATATAAGTGATTGCTCTATTTTAGAGTAATCCATGATAAAATGGTTTTAATAGATATTTTTATTTAGAAAGTATATTAAAAATAAGGGTGTTATTATGCTGTTTCACATTAAAAAAGACGGAACTGTCGGTCCTTGTAAGGCGAAAGTGGGCGGTTGCCCTTTAGGCTCTAAAGACGACCATATTGTTGCTGATAATGAGCTTGAGGCTAATATTATTAATGCTGATAAATTGTTGAATCTGTTGAATGGAGCGCTTGACTCTGTTTCTAAAGGTATTCGGTATTGGGATACTCCTGGCTTTAACGAGCTTTCTTTGAGAGAACAATATGTCATAAGTAAAGAGAATTTTGTTGATGAGGGTGATTTTGTGAATTCTGATACGGTTAGATTACGTGATATTTCTGATGCTGAAGGTTATCAAAAAAATCTTAAGAGAGATTATCAGAATTATTTATCTAATGTTAAATCTCCAGAAGATATTTCTCGTATTTTAAAGTCTGATTTAGACGCTTTCGAGAAGTCTTCTTTGCTTGATAATCCTTATATTACGTCAGAGGTTTATGAGTCTTTAGCTAGCTCTGTTGAAGCCCGTCAGTTAAGCGGTGAAGATCTTGCAAAAATTTATAATTCAAATGTATGTCTTAAAAAGAAGAATGATTTCGATTCGCAACTTACTTCACATGAAAAGATAGAGTTAGCGAGCGCAAAAGATATCGATGCTTTGACTGCGGTTATTCTTCTTCGCGCTCCTGATAAAAATGTGTCTGATTCTGCTCTGCATAATTTTAGAGAAAATAAAGAAGTTGCATCTTTTGTTCTATCATCTAATGATCCAGATTTAGTTGAGAGATTTATTAAAGTCGCTCGTCGAGATATTTTTGATGATGATGATATTATGAATAAAATCTTTATGCCAGACACTAATATTGATGTAAAGAAAAAAGCCCTAGAAAAAACATCTAATAAGTATTGGTTAGCTAAAGCGTTAGAAGATTCTAAAGATGTTGCATTGGTGGCTGCTAGGAATCCTAACGTATCAAGCGATTTTGTTTCGCGTTATTCTCAGTCTTTCGAACCTGATCAAGATGTTTTGAGAGCATTGTCACTTAATTCACGTATGGATGAGGGACCTCTGTCTTATATTTACCTTAAAGCGAACAACGAGGTTCGAATGAACATTATTCATCACAAGAATATTACGTCTAAAACGTTGCTACGTTTCTTTTCAAATAAGAGTTCTTCAATGAAAATCAAATTAGAAATTAGAAAAAAGCTTAAAGAGTTAGACTCTTGATTCTGACGGTAAAGTATATACTTGGGGCAGTAACAGTCAAGGACAACTTGCAATATATGCTTTACATATTGCCGGTTCACCTTTAGAATTAATATGATACTTTAACATTTTTCCCTTATTACAAGAATATATTTCTTTCTAATAAATTATATAGAAAACATTAATATATTTCTTTTATAAGAGGTTGCACATGACTAAGTATCATATTAATAAGGATGGGGACCCTTCGGTTTGTCGAGCTTTTATCCGTAAATGCCCTATTGGTGGAGATCATTTTGAATCACAAGAAGCTGCTTTCAAATTTATTGAAGAGAAAGAGAAAAAACAAGCAGAATATTTTGCATCATTAAAGCAAATCGCTGACTTACCAGGTGTTCCTCTAACTGACAGTGAGCTTGCTATCCTTCCAGATAAAAGATATAAAAGATGTTTTGACGGAAAGAGTTGGATCCCATGTAAAGAAGACAATTGTTCTCATGAATCAACATCTAACACGCTTGAATTAAAACTTGTCAATGTTTATTACAAAAAATATCTAGATAGTAAAGCAAATCTTACTAATCTTACTGTAGAAAGGTTACAAGATTGGCGTAATGCTCCTAAAAATGAACAAAGAAGAGCTGTATCGATTTATATAAGTAATTTAACTTATGAGAAGCAAAAGAAAGAAAGACAAAAAAAGCTTGATGAAAAGTTGAAAAAAGCTCAATCAAAGGTCTCTCTAGAGGTTGATGATAGAAATAAAGCTACTGAGAATAGAGCTCTTAGAGATAATCGTATCGAAAGGTTAGCTCATGATTACCGTTATGGAGCCAATGCTGTTGATAATGCTGGTAGACTACCTGGAGTTACTTACGGACGTTTTAGAGCTAACGGGGTAGATCAATATGTTGCTTCTAACGAACTCAGAGCTGCTCGTGTTCGTGATAGTTGGAATATGTCTCTTCATCCACAAGGTCCAAAATTAAATGTTACTTGCCCTAACTGTATGGCTGACACTTCTCTTCGTCCAGGTCAGGCTCAAAGTCATGTTAAGGGGATGCCTATTTATATGTGTAGGATTTGCCGCCATTGGGTATACATTCCAGTCTCTTTCACATCAAATTAAAAATTTTTGTGTTTTGATTTGACAAGTGTCATACCTGTGAGTTATAATCATACTTGTTGGAGGCTCAACCAACAATTTTATGAAAAATAAGGATATTGATTGCATAACGCAGAATACTCTATTATTACGTCTACCTTATGGACCAAATTCGAGCGTAATAATAAAAGTTTTGTAAGACTGTACAGGGTGTGGAGTTTGATGGAACTCCGAAAGGTGCAAATGAAGCACCCTGTACAGTAATTCTATGCCCGCGTGGTGGAATTGGTATACACTCTTGACTTAAAATCAAGCGCCGCAAGGATTGAGGGTTCGAGTCCCTCCGCGGGTACAATAAACACGAAAATAAGGTCTAATTCTTTAAGAGTTAGGCCTCACTAGTAAGTCTTTCTACACAAGAGATGGTTTTCTTGTTATAAAAAGTATTTTAATTTGCAAAAATAACTTTCTGCGATTTCATTTAAATAATGAAACCAACAATGATTTTTAAAGGGCGCGCTCACTCATAGTGAGCGGTTTACTTATTTCTAAATCCGCAGTCGGAAAATTTCATTCTCTCACTCTTGATTCTGAAGGTAAAATCTACGCTTGGGGTCTTAACGGTTCTGGTCAACTCGGTAATTATTCTATAGCTAATCCTATAATACCTGTTCAAGTTAATTTTGAGTAGAATCTGGTATAATTTATTCAAAAACCTGATATTACTAAGGAGCGTAAAAAACTCACCAGGAGTAGTTAAATGAAAAATGTTTTTAAAGGAACCGCAATCATAGCGAGCGGTTTACTTATTGCTGCCGCAGCCGCCGGAACATTCGCCCTCTGGAATGACCAGTCAACAGTTGATGGAGGAGAAGTATTTTCTGGTAACCTTGACCTTAATGTCATTAACAACGGTTGGGAAGATGTTTCCCTCAAAGACGGAAGTAAAGGTTCTGTTGAATCTTTAGATAAAGTGACTGCTTCTGGTCCAATTACAGACATTAGTGATTTCAGAATCGTTCCGGGCGATACTGTTATCGGTACATATGATGTCCAAGTAGCCCTCGAAGGAGAACATGCTCTAGCTGACCTTATTGTTGATTTCCAAAATTCTACTGTTCCAGACGAGATAGAAGTTGATTATCGTATCAATAATGGTTCTTGGATAGACATTAATGATAATTACTCTATACTTTTTTCAAGTCCAAATTATACTGATGACCCTATTCCTGATGGATTGACAGCTAATAATTTAGAAATTACACCCGGTAGTCTTACTGATGTAACTGTTGAGTTACGATTGTGGTTCAAAGATACTGCAACCGAAAACATGCAAACAAACATACCTCTTAACAGTGTAAACTTCACGCTCACACAAGTAAGAGCTCTACTTCCACAAGTAACGCCCGAAGCGAATCTTTCCTATTCATTCAATGAAGATAACCTAGTTTATGATGTAACATGGGAAGACCCTAATGACCCAACAGTCACTGGGTACCAAGTAACAGTTGACGAATACTCTGCCGACCCTTCAAGTGGAGGTACGAGTCTTGGAACTATTGTGATTCAGATGAATAACACTGACCCACACTATATTGGCTCTGTTAGTAAAACTGTTGGTGACACCCTTTCAACTACTGTAACTAGCACTAATGGCTCTAATGTTAAATACGCTATTGCTCGAGTCGAAGCACTTAATCGCTTTGGAAGTAGCGATAAAAAAACTAGTCCAATTAAACAGATCGTGAATGACCTTCCAGATATTACAAATATTGTTTCGGTAGCAGCAGGAGCTAATCATTCCCTCGCTCTTGATTCTGACGGTAAAGTCTATGCTTGGGGTCATAACGGTAATGGTCAACTCGGTAATAATTCTACGACTAGTTCTAGCGTACCTGTTCAAGTTGACACTAGCGGCGTACTCGCTGGAAAAACAATAACCGCAATAGCAGCGGGAGGTAATCATTCCCTCGCTCTTGATTCCGAAGGTAAAATCTATGCTTGGGGTAGTAACACTTTTGGTCGACTCGGTAATAATTCTACGACTGATTCTAGCATACCTGTTCAAGTTGACACTAGCGGCGTACTCGCTGGCAAAACAATAACCACAATAGCAGTGGGCGATGCTCATTCCCTCGCTCTTGATTCCGAAGGTAAAGTCTACGCTTGGGGTTATAACACTTTTGGTCAACTCGGTAATAATTCTACGATTGGTTCTATCGTACCTATTCAAGTTAACGCTAGTGGCGTACTCGCTGGCAAGACAATAACCGCAATAGCAGCGGGATATAATCACTCTATGGCTCTTGATTCTGACGGTAAAATCTATGCTTGGGGTTCTAACGGTCAGGGTCGACTCGGTAATAATTCTACGACTAATTCTAGCTGGCCTGTTCAAGTATACACTAGCGGGGTACTCGCTGGCAAAACAATAACCACAATAGCAGCGGGAGGTAATCATTCTCTCGCTCTTGATTCCGAAGGTAAAGTCTATGCTTGGGGTGGTAACGGTAATGGTCAACTCGGTAATAATTCTACGACTGAGTCTAGAATACCTATTCAAGTTAACACTAGCGGGGTACTCGCTGGCAAAACAATAACCACAATAGCAGCGGGAGGTAATCATTCTCTCGCTCTTGATTCTAACGGTAAAGTCTATGCTTGGGGTTTTAACGGTTATGGTCTCCTCGGTAATAATTCTACAACTGAGTCTAGATTACCTGTTCAAGTTTACACTAGCGGTGTACTTGCTGGCAAGACAATAACCGCAATCTCCGGTGGCGATACTCATTCCCTCGCTCTTGATTCCGAAGGTAAAATCTATGCTTGGGGTCGTAACACTTCCGGTCAACTCGGTAATAATTCTACGACTGATTCTAACACACCTGTTCAAGTTAATTTTGAGTAGAAGCTGTTAGAACTTTTTGAGTACTATAATAAAAGATAATATCCCTATTATTAAAGAGGGTTCCCTGTGAGTGGCTTTTTATTTGTAACTATAGATAAAGTTATGGTATAATAGAAATATATTTTTTGGAGGATAATATGAGTATATTTTCTATTGATTATGCTGGATTAGGTGTAGATTCACAGTCTTTGAGGGATAAAATTAATGATCTTATCTTAAAGAGCAACCTTAATGTCGAGTGGAGCACTAGACTTACTGAATATACTGGTACTTCTGACGCTCTTTATTTCCCGGAACTTGATGAAGAATTTATTATCTTTTATGATGATGTTCAGTTTGTTTCTGGCGAAGATGGTTCGGATTTTCAAAGTTTTGTTTTTGATGTTCTTGAGCTCATGGTCCAAACTGAGGACGAGTGGGAAGATGCTCTCGTGTTCTCCTATTCTGGAGACACACCGCTTCCTTCTAATCTTGTGCATGAAGATACCGAACTGGATTAATTTTTAAAATTTTCTCAAATTGATATTGATTTTTGTACTTTTGTTTGGTATAATGTTTTTATCAGGCTCCTTGAAATGGTTACTTTTTCTGGATAAAAAAATATACACCGTTTCGCTTTTCCTGATTTTTGTATTTTGATGTTGACAATAATGAATTAAAATGATAGTTTAACTCTTGTTAGGCTCCTTAAAGTGGTTACTTTTAAATATTGTATAAAAATCCACCGCTTTGCCTTTCCTAACTTTTTAATCTAAAGGAGATTATTGTGACACAAATTACTGCTGAATTCCGTCAGGCTGCACTCCGACGTGGAAGCCTCATCAAGACTAACCGTAAGGTTGAACTTGGTAAGGGAGTGGTCTTTTCCGCTGTTGTTGAGTTTGCAAACCTTGGTTTCGTTGTAAACCCTGACGAGCTCTCATTCTTCTCAGCAAACGACCTCGAGAAGGCTCTTACTGAAGCACGCACTGTTGTCGGCGCAGACCGCAACATGACTCCTATCTACCCTGGCTTCCCAAAGCAGGTTGAAGAGCTCAGCACTCTTACTCTACTTGTAGAGCAAATCCTTCACTACTGGACTGCAGGTGCATTCCTCCCTGATTATCCTCAGGTTGTCCGTCCAGGTCTTCCTATTGATGAGATGCTTTTGAACGCTCGAGAGCTCAAGGTTGTTTCGGCAGCTACTGCAGCTCGAGAGGTCATTCATGATCTTGTGTTGAATCCAGTTGCAATGAGCATGGATGACAAGATTCTACTTGCTGGTGCAATCGCTCTTCAGCCTACTACTCTTGCAGACGTGAGTGCTCTCACATCTAAGGCTAAGAACCACGAAAATGTTCAGTCGTTTGTGCGTGTTCTTCGTGTTGCAAATATTTACTCTGTTGACGAACTCTTTATGAATGTCTCAATGAATCAGAATGCACAGAGGCTCCTTCGTGTTGTCCTTGCTCTTTATTCTTCACCTTCAGATGCAAAGTGGAATGATCAGTATGAGCTTGCTGTTTATACCCTTGCTGACCGTCACTCACGAGCAGTAAAGATGAACAAGCTTCCAAGGGCTGTTCGCCGTAGCATTATGAAGAACCTTGGTGATTCTACTAAGGGTTTCTATGCTGACGAGCTTGTTTCTCGACGTAATCTTTGGCGTCGAGTTCTTCGTGCAGTTCACGCTTTTGATGTATGTTCTGGATCGGACCAGCGCCGAGCTGCGGACATTGTTCACTCGAACATTGAGTACCGCACTTTCAACTCTCTTGTAGAAGCTGCAATGATCGAAGGTCGCGTCACTGATGCTATTACTCTGCTTGCAGAGAACCAGCCAGGTAACCTTCTTCGACGTCTTGTTGCTCTCTTGCGTCTTGTGAAGACTGATGAAGAGGCTGAGTTCCTTTCTGACAGCATCATCCACACTGGTGTTGCTTCTACTGTGAGCACTCTTATTTCTGCATACAACGGTGTTCTTTCGGCTAATGACGAGCACGCTCGCGTTACTCGTGTAGCAGGTTTGAATAACTCTATGGTTGACCGTTCAGATGTTGTAAAGGTTAAGAGTGAGTACATTACTTTGATCGCTAATTCTCTCAAGACTTCTCTTAAGTTCGCGCTTAAGAATAAGCCTGCTCCAGTTGGAGTTGTTGGAGTGAAGTCAAAGTCGGCTGTCCCTCTTATGAAGCGTGATGCTTCTGTTACTGATCGAGTTCTTGATCGTGGTGAGAAGATCGCTGTAAACGGTTCAGGTAATGTTCTTCGTGTCTTCGGTCACTGGAACAACAATATGGATCGTGGTGGTTACATGGACATTGGAGCTGTTGTTCTTGATAAGAACTTCAAGGAGCTTGGAGTATGTACGTGGAATTCACGGGCAGGAACTACTCGCGATTGGGCTGTTTACAGTGGTGATAAGCACGTTTACCCTGGTGATAGCGCTGCAGAGTTTGTTGATGTAAAGTTGGATAGGCTTAAGGACGTTCTCCCATCAGCGCGCTATGTTGCTATGACTGTACAGTCATGGTCGGGATTCCCAATCGTTGATGTTGACTTTATTGCTGGAGCAATGCTTCGTAATAAGGCTAACTCTGGAGAGGTTTTTGACCCACGGACTCTTGTTACTGCTTTCAAGCCTACGACTAGTTCGCTTCAGGCTGTACCGTTCGCCTTTGACTTGAAGACTCGAAAGATGATCTGGCTTGACACTAGCAATGGTTCAACAAAGACTTGTGTCTCTTCATCGAGTGATACGTCTATTGGAACCCTCGTCTATGATGAGGTTGCTCGACCACGTTTGACCCTTGGGGAACTTGCAACTTTGTGGGCTGACGCTCACGGAGTCGAAACTTCAAAGTCAACACCTGTTGATCGAGAAGCTCTCTTGAACCTTCTCTAAATTGAAAGCACTCTACCCAACAAATTCTAAACTTGTTGGGTAGAGTGCTGAGAGCGATAATCGTTATATAAACAAGAAAAAGGATAAAACAATACAGGTTGCCATAGTTAAAAATCCAACATTTATTAATGAAGTTTATCCAAAACTTCCAAGTAATTATCGATCATCTTCGTACTAAAATTTTATAGAAAACTAATTGAAGTTAATGGAGAGTGTCTAATGGCAAAGTATCATATTAATAATGATGGAACTGTGGGGCTTTGTAAAGCGATAGAAAAATGTCCCTTTGGTGGCCCTACTGGCTTTGAAAATCATTATTCAACTATTCAGAAAGCGCAAAGATCGGCCGAAAGTATGCTATCAGCTGACTTTCCAATAAAAGCCTTACATAAGAGAAGTCTTCAAAGAGCTGTTAATGCTATTTTTATTCATGATAATTCAATGAGTGAACGAGTAAGAGTTTTCAAAGAGTATTTGAATGAATTCCCTTATATGCCACCTCAAATTAATAGGGTAGTAACTCAAAGCCTTGATCCAGATAATAGTCTTTTTAAAGGTTATGAATCTTTTGATTATGTGACGAGAGTTATGAGAAGCAAGGGTTTAAATAATTCGCCTGAAGAAATACTCGAAGAATTTAAAGAAAAGTTCACAACTGCTTTGCTTTATTATCCACATAGAAAAGATCTTATTGATAATGAGATTATTCTTGATGAAGATGAACATTCTGTGACACTAAACAATAATGTCTCAGAAAAAGACGATTTTAAAACAATTACATTTATTGATTAAAGGAATAAATAATGGCCAAATTTCACGTTAATAAAAAGGGTTTACTTGCACAATGTAGGGCGACAAAAAGTGTGTGCCCACTTGGTGGAGAATCTGAACATATTGAAGCGGATAATGCCACTTCAGCTAGCATCATGTATATGAAAAACATGGAAGTGAATGAGGATACTTTTCCAGCATTGTCTAAACTTGTAAAAAATGTAAATAAAGACTATGGAGAGAATACAACTCTTCGTGAAGATCGCATCTTTTTAAATAAAGCTTTAGAAGTTTCAAATCAAGACGAAAATTTTGATGAAGATTTAGAGGGTGCTCTTAAAGATTGGGACGAAAGTACTCCACTTTATACTGATTGGTTAATAAATGAAGCAACTGATGAAGAGATCAAGGCTATTGCTAAAGATCCAGTAGGCATAGACGATCCACATATAATTCTTACGTTTAAGCAACATATACTTGATTATGAAGAATTCAAAAGTGTCTCTAATACACCATACGGTGGCAATTATGAAGAAATTTACGAATCCCCTTATTTCAGACAAGCCTTTGAAGAGTATAATTCTCAAACCGAGGGAGAGATTTTAGATAGGATTGAAAAAGGTAATTTAGGAGATTTAGAGCTTCTTTCGTATTACATGTCAAGTAATGATAATGTTTATCGAACTTTAATTGAAAAGAATCCAAGTAAAGTAAAAAATCTTTACTTTTTTGACTTAAATAGAGATGATGAAGATTCATTAATACGCTTAATGGGTACTCCAAATGTTTATTCTAATATTTCAGGCTACGTTAACACTAAGTGGCTTTCTCCTAGAGTACAAAGCGTCATTGTTAAAAATGCAAAAAAGTTTAATTTTGATGAACTAGTAGAAGACACTAATATCCCTCTTAAAGTAAGAAAGCTTCTTATTGAGAACCCTCATGTCAATGACATTAATGATTTCTCTTCATTCCAGAAGAATACTTTAATGCTTCTTTCGATGAGTAAAGTCATTACTCCAAAGAAACTAGAAAGACTCCAAAAAGCATTAGATGAAAGTTAAATTTTCAAGTCTTTACTCGATAAAATAGTGAAAATACTCATTGGAGCTAGCTTCACTAATGCTAAAAAAGATTATAAAAATCATTCTCGCCTTAATAACTGAAGTGTCTTTCACACTTGCTTTAATGGTAGCTGGATTTATCGCTTATACTTTCATTTGGACTGATTATAAAGCTGACCAAGAAACTGAAAAAGCGGTCAATATGTTTCAAGAAGAAAACCCAATTGAAAACACTACCATCATTAGTGAAGACTCGCACGATGTAGTGCATTTTGATAACATCCCTACATATGACAAGCCTGCCGTAGGAGAAGTATTTGCTGTACTTCATATTCCAAAATGGGACGGAATGGAAGTTCCTATTGCTGAGGGAACAACAAACGATGTTCTTAATAAAGGGTATGCTGGACATTATCCAGCTACAGAACTTATCGGAGAAGAAGGTAATTTTTCTGTAGCTGCTCATAGAAGAACTAAGGGTAGTAGTTTTAGAGAAATTGACACCCTTGTCAATGGAGATAAAGTCATTATTGAAACATCTGACGCTTATCTTGTTTATGAAATGTATGATCATAAAATTGTAAAGCCAGAAGATCCGGATTCTTTAAAAGCTTTTAATGTTATTCCATGGGAAGATAATAGTACTCCTGATGGTTATTATATGACTATGACTACTTGTCATCCAGAATATGGAAACTCTGAGCGTTATATAGTTAATTTAAAATTTGTGTATTGGGTGAGTAAAGAGGACGGGGTACCCTCGATTTTAGGAGGTCAATGACATGTTATTTTTAATCTTTAAGTTCTTTAAGGTTCCAAAATTTGTAAAGATTCTTGTTGCTATTGAATGGGCAGTTTTTATTGCAGTTGTTTCTTTTTATATCATTTATCCATATTTGGATGAGAAGCTCGCGTTGTTTAACCCAGAATTAGGATAAACGCACTCTTGATATTCTAATATTGTTGTTATCTTATGATTGGGCTAGATACATGTCAAAGAATAAAGTTGTAGGATTAGAAATATCCACTCACCACATAAGAGCAGCCGAGGTTGAAAACTTCAATAAAAAGAATCCAGTTGTCAAGAGGTATTTTGAGGTACCTATTATGAGCAATGTGGCAAAAGATGGAGAAATTATTGATGTTGATCTTGCGGTGGAAGCTCTCAAAAATTTATGGAATATAGGTAAGTTTTCTACAAAAAGAGTTGTCCTTGGCATAGGTAATCAAAGAGTTCTCGTAAGAAATAAAAGAATCGCTGATATGTCTTTAGAAAATTTAAAAACATCTCTTCCGTTCCTAGTAGGGGATGAATTACCTCTAGCAGTTGATGATTCTATACTTGATTTTTATCCAATATCTGAAGATAAAGAGAATAGAGAAATCAATGGTCTTCTCATTGCTGGAGTGAAAGATATTATTGACACTAATATTAGAGCTCTTGAGAAGGCTAAATTATACCCTATCGGTGTAGATCTTATACCTTTCGGGCTTACGAGAGCTTTGTTAGAACCAAATGATGGTGAAAGCTCTACGGTTATTCTTAATATTGGATCAAAAAGCACTCATATCACAATTACTCAGAATAATATCCCTATTTTTGTCCGTTTTATCCCGGCTGGGTCTGATGATATTGTTGAAAGTATACAAAAAATCACAAGTTTTGAATATGATAAAGCTTTAGAAGTAGTAAATACTTTAGGTGTTAATTCTCAAGCAAAAGATGAACAAACTCAAATTCTTTCTAATACTATTAATGAACAAGTAAGTTCTATTTATACAAGTATTCGTAATACAATTGTTCACGTTCAAGAGCAATACCCTGAGAACAGATTACGAAATATCATTCTTGTTGGGTCTGGATCTAAAATTCCAAATCTTGCTGAATCATTTACTCGAGCACTAGGCCTACCTATTGAATTAGGCCGCGCGAAAGTAAAATTCCCAAAGACAATGAACGATCAAGACATTATTAATTCAAGCATTGCTGTTGGAGTTGCGTTAGGAGATCATCGTGGCTAAAAAAGAAAAGAAATTTATTGTTCATGAGCCAATAGCAAACCTTTTACCAAAGTCTCTTATTGAAAGAAGAAAGACTAACAAAGCTAGAGGTGTAGCGTTAAGAATGATAGCTGCATCTGTTGTTTTCAGTGCAATTCTTGCAGCGACTCCCTATGGGTATTCTTCTTTAAAACAAATAGAGTTAAATTCATTGAATAACGAAATTAATCAAATTATTTCTCAACAAGCACAATATTCTGACATTGTTGAGCTTCAGAAAGATATTAATTCTATCGAGAGGGCACGAGCGAGTGTAGCTGTAGCAGAAATTGATTGGAGCACATTCATTGTGAGTCTTGAGTCTTCCGTCCCTGAAGGGATTCAATTAGGAGCTCTTAATATGACTCGTATTGAGAATACTCAGGCAACAAATAATAGCAATGGGTCAACAACTGATATGGGTCGCCCTTCGATAGAACAAGCACAAATTACACATGTTGATGCTTCCGAAAATCCTGACGAATTGACAGCCGAAGAGAAAGGGGAAACTCCGACTCTTCAATTTACTACAAGTATACAGACTGACTCTCTTGAAAAGTTAAATACTTGGAAAAATGCCCTTCAAAGCCTCAAGGGTTTCTATGATGTAGACTTCCTTACCTCTAATCAAGGTGAATCACAATATACTGTTTCTGTCACCTTATACTTTACTGATTCTCTTCTTTGGAATAGATTCTCACAAGCGCAAACAACAACTGAGGGGAGTACAAACTAATGAATAGTAAAATTTGGACATTCGTTGGATTAATAATTTCTTTAGGTATCATTGCTTTTGCTTGGTTATTAGTAGGTCAACCACAATTAGATTCTATTAATAAAATAGATACTCAAATCTTGAGCAGCCAGAGTAATAAAGAGCTTCAGACAATACAACTTACAAAACTTCAAAATATGACTGATGAAGAAATATCTACTCTTACTTCACAGAGTCACTCTATGGAACTTCTTATTCCTGATTCTTTAAAGGATAGTGAAGTTTTTGCAGAGATCGAAAATATACAGAATAGTTCTGGAGCTACTATTAATTCTATTTCTATTACGCACGACCCTACAGAATCAAATGATTCAACTGTAAGCGTTTACCCTGTAACATTATCTGGTGATGGAGATAAAGAATCTGTTATCAATTGTATTTCTGATTTACAGAATATGGAAAGATTATTAGTGATTGATTCTCTTACATTAAGCCCTTCAGACACAAATTATAATTTTTCTATAACAGGGTCTATTTATGTTATGAATAATTCATAAATTTAAATTCATAATAATTCTATATGCGACGAAAAATACACAGAAAATAAAGCTTAGCTGTTGTTTTCTGTGTATTTTTTATAGTTTTGATATTATCTTTGGCTTTAAACGGATTGCTTCAAAAGAATTCATTTAAAGACTATTTAATATATTAAACAGAATTAATGAATTAGGAGATTCATAATGAAAAATTATGTAAAAAACTTACTTGACCGTCGTGCCAATGGCGAAAAAGGTTTCTCACTTGTAGAACTTATCGTTGTTGTTGTTATCCTCGGTATCCTCGTTGCTATCGCAATCCCAGTTTACGGTAACATCCAGGAAACTGCTAAGGTAAATGCACTTGAAACTGCCGCTGCTAACGCTGCAACTTCAATTGCTGCTCAAATGGCTGCTGGTGAGACTGCTGCGGACGCACTTCCAGCTGACACTGACGATTACACTTATGCTCTTGTTGGGCCCAACGGTTCAACTGACGACATTCTTGTTTCAGTAACTCAAACTGGTGTTGGTGTTGCTTATGCTGGTACTGCAAGTGTTGACTTCCTTGACGACGATGGTGCTCTTGGAACTGACGGTGATATTGATGCATTACCAATATTCGTTGAAGCTCCCTAATTTTTATTAAATTAAAAATTAACCAAGTAAATTAACGAATAGGGGCGCTTCTCAAAAGGGGGCGCCCCTATTTGTATCCAAAATACAATTTATTAAATTTTTATCATCATGTATCAATATACTATAGGAGCATAAAGTGTTTAAAATAATAAAGAATACAAAGGGGTTTGCTCTTATAGAGCTTATCATGGTTGTTCTTGTACTGAGTGTTTTGACAGCTATTGCGGTACCTACAGTGACGGGTTTAAGAGAAACAGCTGAAGAAAGAAGTCTTATGGCTCAAGCTGTTGTAGCTTCTAGCAGTATCTCAAATGCTATTGCTTCTACAGGTGGAGTATATTGGGATCCTGACTCTTATCCATCCGTTGAGCTTTACCCTTGGGGTGGATGGTGTAGTTGGGAGCCGGCATCAGAATATCCATGTGATGAGGAAGTAGAGGCCGCTTATGAAGAAGCTTGGGAGAATACTAATCTTCGACTTTTAGATTTCAATGGGAATGTTATTCTTGATGAGCAACGTGGAGATTATAGATATTATGTTCCTCTTAGCTGGAAAATGAACACTAGTAACGATCATGTTTTTGTTGTTGTTTCTAAAGACGGATTCGACGGATATGCATATGCAGGAACTTATGATATTAACAGCCATGGACATGTAACTGTCCCCTCAGACGTTTCAAGTTTTCCAGCATTTTCACAGAATTTCTACACAACAATAGTTTATTAAAATAAGTCAGAATGGTAACAAAAGTGACACATACTTTAAAAAATATTTACAAAAAAGACAATGGGTTCTCCCTTATAGAAGTGATCATTGCAGTAGCGATACTTGGGATATTTTTTGTCTCTTTCTACCCTTTTATGATGAATTCTATTAATATTGCTCATGATAATCTTTATAAAGCAGAAGCAATCCAACTTGCAAGAAGCCAAATACAGAATGCACAATCTTCTTTATCTGGATCATTATGTAATGAAGATCTTATTCCATCAATAGATATAAACTCTAATGTTTATATTTCTAGTACTACTCTTAACTGCCCAGGTGCAGATAATGAAATAGCTGATTATACTGTTATAGTTTCTAGAGAAGACAATAATGAAGAGATTTACGAACTAACAACCTCTATATTAGTGTTGGTGAATTAAATGTTAAAAGTCTTAAAGAATAATTCCGGTATAAGTTTAGTAGAAGTAATACTAGTAGTAATTATAGGTCTTATTGTTTCTATTATAAGTTTTAATACTTTCGTAACAGTTTCGAGGGCTTCTAATGATCTTAATGATCTTGCTTTTACTTCTAACGAAGCTCAGACTTTAGCTCAAACGATTGATAATACTGTAAGAAATTCAGATATCGTCATGATTACTAAAAAAATAGGTGGTATTCAATATCTTTTCAATAGAAGATATAATTCTGTTGAAGATACATGGAGCTGTGAAGGTTGGGCTTTCTCTGAAAATAATGAAGGAGCTGTGTATCATAGTACTGAAGTGACAAATTTCAATTCATCGCAAGATCTTAGTACTTGGAATAAGATCATTGATGGTGGTATTACTGCTGGAATGTCTGATGATACTTTCGTAAAAGCACCCCTTGACACTTACACTGGATTAGTAATTACACCTAATGTTGTTAATTATTCATTTGTTATTCAACAGAACAGCCTCTCATTTGCTGTTACAAGCAGTACTGACCCAAGTATTGTTGCTCCAATAAGTGATGAAGATATGTGTCTTCATTAAAGATTAGGAGATACTTGCTCTATATAAGGAGAAGCATACACTGAAACATACTCTGAAAGACTTAATGGTGTTTTTCTATGATATGAATTTAAATTGGGGTTCAAATACTGATATATGAGAAGTAAACGGGTGACATGGGGATTGTTCGCTCTATTTTATCAAGGATAGAAGTTTAAAATGATATGTATACTATGAATAAGGAGTAATTCATATGGGACACACTAACAACGAGAAAGGGGCGGTGCTACCGTTTGTTATTATTTTAATCATTATTTTTGGAATACTTTCAACGAGCATAGCGGGCGTGCTTTTTAATTCGACAGATATTACAACAATCACAAGAGATTCAGTTGTATCTAAAATTAACAGCGATTCAGGTTTAGAAAATGCAACATCCTCCCTTATAGGAGTAGGTGGGGTGTGCCCTGAGGAAGATATCGTTTATAGTCAGTCAGAGTCTGAGGCTTCACAGGGTATTTATTATGATGTGACATATAATTGGGGGCCAGACTCGTCCGTCACAAGCTGCAGCGGAGCAACATCTGTTACTGTTTCTACTATAGGTTACTCTTCTAGTTCTGCAACAGACCCATTCGCGCAAATAGTGACATATGATTATACCCCCGGCTCGGCAACTTCTGATGGCGATGCTATCACTGCTGCTGTTTATAGCGATAGTGCAAATTTAAGTATTACTAATCTTACGCTTACCGACGGTGACATTATTGTTAAAACTGGAGACTTTAACTGTAATAATAGTAGTAAAATCTATGGAAATGTTATCATCCTTTCTGGTGATGCTCACATTACTAACAGTTGTCACATTACACAAAGTCTTTATGTTGGTGGAGTCGCTGATTTTACTACTGACGCAAGAGTGGACGGTGATGTTTACTCCCTAAGTACTGATAGTGTTGCGATACATAACCGAACTTTTATTGGTGGAAATGTTTATACTAACGGGTCTATTACGACTTTTGGAACTCCTACAGTAAGTGGAAATATTATTTCTACCAGATCTGACACATCAAATTATAGTAACCTCCAAGGTCTTACTGTTGGAGGAAGCGTTTATCTTAATACTAGATTTACGGGAAATAATACAAAAATTTATGGAAATATTTATAGCTCTTCAACAAGTACAGCATTCCAAGTATCTGGAACAGAAAGTTACTTCGGCGGAAGTATCTATGTTAACGGTCGATTCTCTAGTTTTGCTAGAGCAACAGTAGCTGGATCAGTATATATTGGTGGGACAACTTCTTCATCAATTGCTCCAACTACCACAATCTCTGGATCTCTTAATCTAAAAAACACATATACTACTTGGGGGAGCGGCCCTACTGTAAGTAGTGGAATCAATACTTACTCTTCTTTCCCAGTTGTTGCAAATACACCAACTTTCGACGTTCCAGTAGAACTTGACCCAACTGCCCCTCGCAATACTTGGACTGATTATGATTTTGATCCAGACATTTGGATAGCAGCTGGTTGGACTATTGTTATTGTACCTTCAAATGCTTGTGACTATCAGAATAACGCTTCGTTAAGAACTGCTTTCAGTTCTTATACTACACCTACAGTTCTTGATATGAGGGCATGTACTAATCCGAGATTTTATGGTGTAACTCTTACTCTTAATACTGATATAGCTATCGTTTATACTCCAGCAGGCGCGACTGCGGCTAATATGCAATCAATGACGATTCAATCAGGAACAGGCTCCACATATAAATTCAATATTATTGTTCCTGATACTGTAGATGACGATCTTCCAACATGTCCTATCACAAGCGGAACATTGCCCCTTTATGGAACTCAAATTAATCCAGGGATTGAAGGTTTCGCATATACACCTTGTGGGCTTTACTTTGGGTCATCTAACGGTATAGTGTGGAGAGGTCAATTATACTATGGGAACACTTCCTCTGGTATAGGTGGTAATAATACTAATATTGAGTATCATCAAGTTCAATTACCAGGTCTCTATCTTAACGATGGAACTGCAGGTCAGGCAAACGATACTGGAAGTATTTTTTCTGGACAACTAGGTCAATTAGGTCCGATATTAAATAGGAACGAAGGGTCCTAAAAAATGTTGATTGCCTTAATTGTAGGTGCTTTTGGTTTAATTATTGGTTCATTTCTGAATGTAGTAATCTGGAGAGTACCTAGGGGAGAATCGCTCATTCCGGATAGTCATTGCCCTAAATGTAATTATCATATTCAATGGTGGTTAAATGTTCCAGTTCTGGCTTGGATTGGACTAAAAGGAAAATGTAAAAATTGTAAAGAGCCTATCTCAATGAGATATCCCTTAATAGAACTATTAACGGGACTTTTATTCTTTACTTTTGCTCTCTTCCTACCAATTGATTCTTTAAGCTCAATTATTGCTCTAGTTGCAATTCTCTATTTCGTCTCTATAGGTGTTGCTCTTTCAATGATTGATCTGGATACTAAAACTCTTCCAGACAAAATAGTTCTTCCTTCATACATTGTAGTATTTTCCTTATTCTCAATCTCGTCTATTATAAGCGGTTCATATTGGCCTCTTTTACAAAGTCTCATAGGTGGAGTTTCTCTCTTCCTTTTTTATTTTGCTCTTGCAATGGTGAAAAAAGACGGAATGGGTGGAGGAGACATTAAGCTATCTGGAGTCATAGGGTTAATTCTTGGATGGTTTAGTTTCAAGGTTCTTATCGTAGGAGCTTTTATGGCTTTCATGTTAAGTTTCCTTTTTACAGTCCCTATACTTATCTTTAAGAAATACAATAACAAAACAGCTATACCTTTTGGTCCTTGGATGTTTTTAGGTGCTTGGATAAGTATTTTTGTTGGGGATACTATAGCAAATAGTTATCTCTCTACTATTTCTTAAAATGATATTATTCACTATATACACATAGAAAAAGTGGTTTCTAATGGAAAAAACTGAAACGAAGCTTCGTGAACTTGACAAAAAGATAAAAAATTCGTCAAGTATTATTCAGACAGTTATCCAAAATATGGAAGCACTGAACCTTGATCAAAAAGAAATTACTTTCAAATACCCTAGCGCGACTTTTACTTTTATTACTAGAGGTTTTCTTGTCGAGAATATTATTCAGGATAAAAAGCCAATTCCTTTAGATGCGGTACTCGATTTACTATCTAGTGATGAAATTAACGAAAATGAAATTGATCCACTGAAAAAAATCGTAAGATCAAATAGAACTTATTCTGAAATGATGAAAGATATTTCCTTTCTTTCAGAAGAAACACAAAAATTTGTTAAGGACTTTTTCTATTCGCAGGCTTTAGAGAATCTTGTTGAGGCTGAATTATTATATACTAATAAAATTTTGCCTGAATCAACAAAAATGTACGAGAATTCTTTTAGTGTTTTAAAAAAGACTCCGAAAGATATTGAACTGTTAAGAGATAATTACCTTAATGCATTCGAATCTATTGAAAAAGAATTAGGAATAAGAAACGCTGATTATTCTTTTGTTTCTCTTATCCCAACGCAAACATTCTTCTCTTTTAAACCACAGAAAATAATAGAAAAATTTATTTTCTCTCAAGCGCACACTGCAATTACTCTTGACTCTTTAAGATTTTATAATAAAGGGTTTGCATTTATAGATGTTCTTAAAGAAGTAGAAGCCCTTGTAACAAAAGGATATATAGAGGTAAGAGTATCTGGCAAAAGTTCTGATTCTGGGGCTTTTATCATCCACGATGAGAACAAGAATGAAACATTACGATCTTTAACATCTGATGAATCTGAGGTGGAAGGAGACCTTGAAGCTCTTTTAAATGAGAATAATGAACTTGAGGCAACTCTTATTCACATTATGAGGGAGATAAATGAGACTAAGGATCGTTATACTCGAGATATAGAATTCTTTGAAAAGATTAATTCAGGAGAGGTGAACTCAACTGAAAAAGAAAAAGAAGTTATTTCTAGAAATGTGCAAATGCTCCACGATCAATTGTGGGAATCAGAGAAAAAACGTTACGAAATTAATTCACGAAGAGTGTCTCTTTTATCGTCTGCAGTCAAACAGAGCGATCCTGATTCAGTAAGAATACTTGAAAGAAAAATTATTGCTATTAAAAGCATTACTGATAGCGTTTACGATCCAGAATTAGAAAAATCTGAAGAAATTATTGAAGAGCCACAATTCGAAGAAATTGAAACTCAAGATGATTTAGAAGAGAATATTCCAACTGGAATTAATTCAACCGAGACTGTTGAAGAAGCCTTTCAAGCTATTGAAAAACCACAAAGACAACTTGTAAACGTTCTTAATCCAGTAGGTTTCTTTGACCCAATAAAAATTAATGGAATTTCAGTTAATGTTTCTGGATATCTTAAACAAAATCTTCCAGATATAGAAAAAGTGAGAAGAATAGAGACTGTAGAAGAGGAAATAATCCAGGAAAATATCATTCCGCGAAAGCCAGAACCTTTCATTAATAATACATATGAATCTATCGCTAAAAAATACGGAATAGAACTATAACTTTTATCTTTTTTTGATATTACATAACTCAAGAAGGGCTTTATTAAACATGACTATGCTTTCTGACATTCTAGTAATGAAGGGTCTTTTAACTGACGAACAAGTAAAGGAGACCATTGAAGAATTCGGTGATACGAAAACAATGGAGAGAAATCTTGTTCAAAAAGGTTTTATTACTGAAAAAGATTATTCAGAAGCGCTCGCATCAAGTTTAGGCCTCCCGTTTATGTCAATTTCTGACATGGTAATACCTGAAGAAATCCTCGGTCTTCTTTCAGATCAAATCATAAGGAAACATCAATTACTCCCTCTCGGAATGAATGATGGAAAACTAGTAGTAGCAATGTCTGACCCAACGAACATTATTGGTATAGATGATGTAATGAGTATTACTGGGTACGAGGTAAAGCCAGTAGTCGTTACTTATGACGAGCTAGAGAATATGATTGCTCGTTATATTCGTAATGATGATGAATTAAGTGATCTTACAGCTTCTATGGATGACGAAGTTGATGATAGCGAGGCTCTTAATACTAATGATCTTGAAAGCGATGAACCAATAGTGCGATTTGTTAACTTAATGGTTACTCAAGCTATTCAAGACCGTGCTTCTGACATTCATATTGAACCTCAACAGAATGGCGTTTCTATTCGTTACAGAATTGACGGAGTTCTTCATGAAATGCAATCAGTCCCTAAGGCTACTCAAGACGCTATCATTTCTCGTTTAAAAATTATTAGCAATATTAACATTGCAGAGAAAAGAAAACCTCAAGATGGTCGTATGACTGTTAACTACAACGGAAAAGCAATTGATCTTCGTGTTGCTACACTCCCTACAGTATGGGGCGAGAATGTTGTTATGCGTATTCTTTATAACAACGCTACTACTCTCGGACTAAAAGACATGTTAATGAGTGATCATAATTATCAAATATTCTCTAATTCCCTTAAAAAACCACACGGCATGATTCTTGTTACTGGACCGACTGGTTCTGGTAAAGCTTTAAAACTTGATACTCGAATTCCTACACCTAATGGGTTTACAACAATGGGAAAGCTGAAAGTAGGAGATACTATTTTTGATAGTAAAATGCAACATACTAAAGTAACTAGTCTTTCAGAAATAAACAATAAGCCCGAACTTTACAAAGTAACTCTTTCTGATGGTCAAGAAATATTTGCTGATGTTGACCATCAGTGGATAGTAGCAAGTCATAATTCTAGAAACAGAGATAACACTAAAAAAGTTAAAGCTAGTAAAGCAAGATCATATAACGGGCAAATAACAGCTTCTAAACTAGATACTATTTCAAAACTTTATGATGATTCAGAATATATTACTCTTAATGAAGCGTTAGAGGTTATAAAATCTTCTGAATTAGATGAGTATATACCCAGCAAAAGTGCTTTACTTGCAAGTCTTCGTTTTATGGACGCTGAAGTTGAAAGATACATAGACTCTAAAGGTATTAGAATAATTTTTAAACCATCTAGCGGGTTTAAGGCTCTTTCTGAAAGAATCAAACAACGTTATAATTATAATGAAAAACCAGTTCTTATTACTATGTCTACTGGTGAAATAATTGCTGAGGGTCTTGAAATAGGAGGAAGAAGTAATTTTAGTATACCTCTTGTTGAGAACAATATAGACAAAGACATTAAATTACCTATTGACCCATATGTCTTGGGTGCTTGGCTTGGAGATGGATCAACTGGTTCGGGATCAATATCTTCAGGTTATCTTGACTATGAAGAAATGTACGATAATCTTAAAAAAGCTTGGAGGGGTTCAATAAAAATAAGAAAAAGAGAGAACGGTGTTCTTTTTACCCTTTCAAAGAAAGATGAGAACTCTTGTATAAGAGGACACTCAACATTAAACGATAAAGTAAGTTGCGGAAAACCCAATCTTCACTATGGAAAAGATAATGATCCAGTTAATCCATCATTGGGTCAGCTTCTAGCTCTTAATAAGTTAAGAGGTTTTAAACATATTCCAGAAATATATTTTAATGCTTCAAGATCTCAAAGAATGGAGCTTCTTAAAGGTTTAATGGATACTGATGGGTCTATTTCTAAAAGTGGAAACCAATCATTAGGGTTTAGCAACGAAAGACTTTCATATGATGCAATAAGACTGATAAGGTCTTTAGGCTTTAAAGCTAAAATAAATCGTAAGAAAGCTGGATATAAAACTGCTGAAGGTGACTTTAAAAGATGTAAAGACGCATTCTCTATTTCTTTTAATTCTGATGAAAATGTTTTCAAGTTAAAGAGAAAGTCTGAAAGAACAAGTGAAAAAATATCTAAAGCTAACAATTGGATCTATATAAAAAATGTAGAACTTGTTTCTAAAATAGACCCGAACTATGGACCTGTAAGATGTATAACTGTAGATAGTGAGGATCATTCGTATTTATGTGAAGATTATGTCATTACTCATAACAGTACTACTCTGTACACAGCATTAAATGCTATTTCTTCTTCTGAAATTAAAGTTATTACAGTTGAAGACCCAGTCGAATATAGAATACCAGGTATTAACCAAGTGCAAGTTAATACTAAAGCAGGAATGACATTCCAAGCAGCACTTAGATCTATTCTTCGTTCTGACCCAGACGTAGTTCTCGTAGGTGAGATTCGAGATACTGAAACTGCTAAAATTTCTATTGAAGCTTCTCTTACTGGTCACTTAGTTCTCTCTACACTTCACACTAACGATGCTCCTTCAACAGTCACCCGTTTAACGGAAATGGGAATTGAGCCATTCCTAGTGGGTTCTGCCCTTGAGTGTGTTGTCGCTCAACGACTCGCTCGCCGTTTATGCGAAAAATGCAAGAAAGAAACCACTCTTTCTCAAGACTATATTGATGAGCTTGGAGCACCCATTACAACTGAAGATATTATCTTTGAACCAGTAGGTTGTAGTTCATGTTCTAATACTGGGTACAGAGGTCGCGTTGCCTTACATGAAATTATGTATGTAAGTGAAGAAATAGAAAAGCTTGCTGTTAATCATGCATCAAGTGCTGACATTAAAGAACAAGCAATAAAAGAAAATATGACAACCCTTAAAAAAGACGGTTGGATTAAAGTTACTAATGGAATTACATCAGTCAAGGAGGTATTGAGAGTTGTCTCATAACACACCAGAACCAAATTTTAAAGGAATTGATCTTACTGAGTTTGATTCAGTTCCTACTCCTACGGAAAGTCAGAGAGAGTTACCACAGTTAAGAAGAACTATCCCCTCTATTGAGATTCCTGACCAGACAGAGCGAGCAATTCCTACAGTCCAGACTCAAGTTGAACAAAAGGTAGTTCCGCATCCCCCAACTCCTCAGGTTGAATCTAGAATAGAGACCCCACAAAATCCTTCTATATCTATACCTTCACCTCCAGTTTCTCCCCCACAAAATATTCAACCATCAGCTCAAAGATCAGAATCTCAAAATTTTGATTTAGACTCCGCTTTAGCTTACATGATTAAGGAGGGTGCTTCTGACCTTCACCTTACTGTTGATGCTCCACCTAAAATTAGGTTAAGAGGTAGATTAGTTCCTATTTCTGATGTAAAATTCACTGAAGAATCAATTTCAAAAGCTCTTTATAAGATTCTTAACGAAGAAAGAACTCAAGAATTTAATAAAGAGCAAGAACTTGACTTTGCTTACGAAATTCAGAATGGACGATTCCGTGTAAACTTTTTCCAACAAAAAGGCTCCCCAGGTGCAGTTTTCAGACATATCGATACTAACATTAAAAGCCTTGAAGAATTAAAAATGCCAGCACAATTAGAAAAATTTGCTGAGTTCCCAAGAGGTTTAGTTCTTGTTACTGGACCAACTGGTTCAGGTAAATCAACAACTCTCGCGGCTATTCTTGACCTCATTAACAGGAATAGAGAATGTCACATTATGACTATTGAAGATCCTATTGAGTATGTTCACCAACACAAGAAGGCAAATATTAATCAGCGCCAAGTAGGTACTGATACTAAGAATTTTGCTTCCGCTTTGAAACATGTTCTTCGTCAAGACCCAGATGTTATTCTCGTTGGAGAGCTTAGAGATATTGAAACAATCTCTATTGCTCTTACTGCTGCTGAAACAGGCCACTTAGTTCTTGCATCCCTTCACACTCAAGACACTGCTCAATCCATCGACCGTATTATTGACGTGTTCGAACCGACACAACAAGCACAAATCAGAACAATGCTTGCAGCTACACTTCAAGCAGTAGCGTGTCAAGCTCTTATGCCAACTGTTGACGGAAAGGGTCGTGTTGCAGCTACTGAAATCATGTTTGTAAATTCTGCTATATCTAACCTTATTCGTGAGGGGAAGACGCACCAAATATATTCTTCTCTTCAAGGTGGTAAAGATGTTGGTATGCATACAATGGACCAGTCCCTTGCTAAACTGGTAAACTCTAAAAAGATTAGTTATGAAGTTGCATTAGAGGCAGTTCATGATCTTAAAGCCTTTAACCTTCTTGTTGATTCTGGATTAAGAATAGGTTCAACGAATAGTGACTCAAAAGCATGGGGAGAGATGAGTAATGTTACCTTTGATCGATATTCTCCCCCGGGTAAGGAAGGTTAAATATGAGCGACCTCATTAATTATAAGTATAGAGCACAAAACCCTGATGGAAAAATTGTTAAAGGTATTTTAGAGGCTAGCAATCAAAATGGAGCTGTACAAAAGCTTCGATTAATGAAACTTATGCCTATTGAAATATCCGAACAAGACACTACTGGCCTTAATATGGAGATTAATCTCACTCCAAAGAAAGTAAAGCTTGGAGATCTTGCTCTTATGACCAGACAATTAGCATCAATGTTAACCTCCGGACTCCCTCTCATTAGAGCTCTTTCATCAGTGCAGGGGCAAACTAAGAACAAAACTCTTAAAAAAGCATTACAAAATGTTTTGAGGGATGTTGAAGCGGGTTCATCTCTATCATCTGCTATGGAAAAGCAAGATGGATTATTTCCTGAAATTATGGTAGGTATGATTCGTGTTGGTGAGACTGGTGGATTCTTAGACGAATCTCTTACATCTCTTGCTGATAACCTTGAAGACGATGTTGATCTTAGATCAAAAATTAAAAGCGCTATGGCTTACCCAATGGTTGTAAGTATTATGGCTGTTGCCGGTATTGCAACAATGCTTGTTTTCGTTGTACCAATGTTCGTAGAAATGTTCGCAAGCATGAATGCAGAACTCCCCCTCCCTACTAAAATACTTATTGCTATGTCTGAGAACGCTCCAATAGGATTAAGTATTCTAGCAGTATTTGGAGTTCTTTACTGGCTCTTATGGCCAAGGTATAAAAATCGCAAAGAAGTAAAAAGGGTTTTAGACCCAATAAAATTGAAGACCCCAATAATAGGTAAGATTTATCACAAGATTCTCATTTCTCGATTTGCAAAAAACATTTCAACAATGTTAAATTCTGGAGTGCCTCTTATGCAATCTTTAAATATTGTTGGAGAAACCGCGGGTAATTATGTTCTCGAAAAAGCAATTGAAGATATCACGAATGATGTTAAAGCAGGTAAATCAATTTCTAAGCCCCTAGAGAAAAACGAGATTTTTCCTTACATGTTAGTGCAAATGGTGTCTGTAGGTGAAGATTCTGGAAATCTTGAAGAAATGTTTAAAAACGTTGCTGAATTCTATGATAAAGAGGTGAAAACTACAACTGAGAAGCTTACTTCAATTATTGAGCCACTCCTTATTGTAGTCATGGGTGTTGTTATTGGTGGAATGGTTATTTCTCTTTACATGCCTATGTTCTCAATGTATGGTAACCTTAACAGCTAATATTGCTAAATACCGCCTATCGTGTTATAATAGAAACTCTACGATAGGAGATATTTTAGAATGAACTTACAAGATGAAGTAACTAAACAAGCTCTAGATCTTATGGAGAAATATGCTCTTTTAGATATGGGTTGGGTTTTTGGTTTTGATCGCGCCATTCGTAGAGCAGGACTTTGTGATTTCAAGAAAAAGAGAATTAGTGTTTCTCATAAGTGGATTGAGCATGCTCCTAAAGATGAAATTAAAGATGTAATCATTCATGAAATTGCTCATGCTCTTGCTGGGCCTGTAGGGCATTCTAAAGAGTGGAAGAAATTGGCTATCCTCTTAGGGGGAAGCGGTAAAACAACCACTGATGTTCAAACTCTTTCAAAGAGTTCTTATGTCGGAATTTGCCCTAGGGGGCATTCTGTTAATCGTGAGAGATTGCCTCTTCGTGTTTATTCTTGTGTCCAGTGTTCCAAAAAATTTAACAAAGATTATATTCTCTTTTGGACAAAAGATGGTAAAATAGTAACAAACATGCCTAAAAAGTATATGCAAGAATTACAACGAATTATGAGTAGGTGAAAGACATGTTAGATGATCTAAAGTTAGAGTATAAATATCTTAGAATTAAGAATTTTATTGAAAAATATAAAGACGAAGACCCACAATTCGCAGCAGTAATAGAACCTACTACTCTCAACCATCTAAATTATTATTACAACCCTAGTGTTAATGTTATTGATGACATAAAGCTTTTCAAAGAGTTTTTTAAGGATTCTCGATCAAACGAAGAGAACCTATATCTTTTTATGAATTATACACCTCTTTTACATGATTCTATTGAACAATTCAAAGAAGAATTTTCAAAAACTCAACCCTTCGAAAGAAGGGCTGAAAGGGTTCATTCATTAAGATCTGGTACTCGATCTGACGAATATAAAATAAAAATCCAGTGCTTAAACACCATATATAAGTTAGAGTTTGCTCGTAACAAATTCAATATTTTTAATAATAGAAGTACCAAATTTAATTTTAATCTTCTGTTTGAATCAAATGGGAATATTCTTACATACAAATCTCTTGTCTATTTCCATCTTCTTAACGAATTATTAGAACAATCAGATGATGCTCTTACTCTTCAAAAAATAGGTCAATTAAAAGAAGAAGAATGCCGCAAGTTACTTAAAGGAGAAGATGTATTAAACTATTATTCTCATACTGATAATCTTTATAAATTATTTACTAAGAAAAGTATTAAAGTCCCTCATACTTTTTCGCGGACTAAGACTCTCATAGCTTTTTATGAAAACCTCACTAAAGAGGATTATTCTAAAGCAATGGTGGAAGAAACAGACTATACAGGCACTACTGACCTTTTAAGAGCTGAAAAGTTCTTTAGTGACATCAATAAAACAAAAGAGGTTTACACTAATGATCAAATTAAGGAAAGCTTTCTTAGATTAGCCTCATTCTTTATAGGAGAAATAAAGTTTAAGAAGACTGATGGATCAATCTATTCATTATATGAATATCTCCCTAGACTTGCGAGAGAAATAGAATCGAAAAAAGAGAAATTGTCTATTACTTCTATTTTTAAAGAACTTGATTCAGTCAAAAAAGAAATTGACCCAATTTCAGGTATTGTCTTTCTCTTCTCCCTTGTAAGATCATCTCGTACTATTTCTGACGGAGTGGATAAATACCATTTTGCCCTTTCGAGTTTTATTGAGAGCAATAAAGAAAATTTCGTTTCTCTTATTCAATTCTTAGCGGATATTACAGCTGAAGAATCTCCAATCGTCTTGCCAACGTCTAAAGAACTCATTAATTTTGACACAAACCTTCTTAATCTACCGGCTTCTCTATCTGTAAGTCTCGTCTCTGGGAATAATAAGAAAACCCCAAGTAAAAGGGTCTCTAGAGAATTCTTTACCTTTGTTAACAAGCTCTAAGTGTTGACTTTTAGAATAAACCTATATACAATAGAATAGTTCAATCGTTCACTAAAAGGTAAGAGTTGAAAATGTCTACTAAGATTAAGCGTATCCCGCTCACTTATAAGAAGATTCCACTTGATAAGTTTGTTGAGCTTCATAGTTCTGAGCTACCTAAGTGGTTTAATGACGCTCTTTATGATGGGAAGTTTAACCGGTCAAGCTTTGCCGTAATTAATGACATGACGATTATTGAGGAAATTACTAATACTACCCCTCACAATACACCTCTTGAGAAGATGTACGCTTTCATTTTGAGTGCTCCTGCACTCAAATTTATTACTCTATCAGATTATCTAGAGCGGGTGAAGAAGCTAGAGAAGAATAACTGGCAAGGTATTAGGTCTTATGATTTGACAAATAGCGCTGAGTCTCTTATCAAGGACTCGCTTGCTCGCATTAACAAGAACGATAGGATCACTTACTATTTCCCAGTAAGCCATATGAATTATTACGATACTTTTGATCTGAAGACCATTAATTTTTTCATTATTTTGAATGATTTCTTTACTCTTACTGATGATTCGGTCACTTATGGAGAGCACGAAAACAATATTGGTCAGTCTCTTCTAAAGAAGTTCCTTAAGGATGGAATTCTTACTAAGAACTCTTTCACAAGTGACATTTTGGGACACATGAAATCTCGTTCATTTGTTATCCCTAACCCTAAGGATTCACAAGCAGTTCTTGACATTTACCGCAATCTTACTTTGAAGGAGTTTAAGACTCTTTTGTCTTCTAATTCTGTTAAGAAGCCTTGCACTTCTCGAAACTCTCGAAAGCCATGGAACATTCAGATGTTCCTTGACGGGATTTTTTCTCCTAATAACCAGGGGAATAACAACCCTACGAAGAGCCAGAAGAATGAAATGGTGCACAACCTTCTTCTTAGCTTCTTCATGAAGAGCTACCTTGGTGCAAAGAATAAGGATAAGATTAATGGTGTGGAGCTTTCAAGGCTCTCTGTGCAGCTTATTCAAAATTCGCAGAATCAGGGCGGAGAACCTGACACAAAGCTTATTATTCTTGAGAAGATGCACGAAAACTGTGAAGAATTTACTCTTGAAGAATCAGTAGGTTTAATGTACTTCATCTGTAGGGCTACCGGAATTCTCTCTTCCTCCAACTCTGAAGTGTACTCGGTGGTGGCAAAGAAGATGAATGAGTTCAATAACCCTGTTAATCTTCTTAAGATTATTGGCGAATATGTCATGTCTTCAAATGAGAAGTCTTTCAACATGACTCAAATCACCGGGATTACTGAAGATATCTCACAACTTCCAATGAATATGGCAATTAATCTTCTTCCGGCTTCTTCAGGTGGTCGACGGAAGACCTCAGATATTATTACTATTAAGAGAACTTTGCGTGAACGAAAGATTTAATATGATAACTCTTAAAGATCTTTTACTAAAAGATAACCCTTCAAACATTTTGAATGAAATGTATAAGGAGAAGACCCTTAAAAATTTTGAAAAATCACTTCTTGATCTTGATATGAAAGTACCTGAGGGATATCGCCACAAGAATAATTTTTTTCATTCTCTAAAAGTTTTAGATAATGCTATTTCTCGAGAGAAGTCTGGTAAGGATATTATCCTTAGAACAGCCGCTCTCTTTCATGATATTGGTAAGCCTAAAACTCGAGAGTTTCATAAAAATGGTGTCGTGAGTTTCACTAATCATGATATTGTTGGAGCAAAAATGATTCGTGAGATCCTTAAGAATCACAATTATAAGAATGAAGAGATCAAACTTGTCTCTTTGCTTATTCGTTATCACATGCGTTCTCACACTTTTAAAGTAGGTTGGACTGACTCTGCAGTCCGTCGCTTGATGAAAGACTGTGGGTCTGAAGAACAATTAGAAAGACTTATTATTCTTTTATATTCTGATGTAACAAGCTCTAATAAAGAAAAAGTAGAATCAATTCATAAAGATATTAAAGAACTAGAAGTAGCTTTTTCAAGAGTGAGAAAAGAAGATCATAGAAAAGCATTACGTCCATCATTAAACGGATATGAAGTAATGGATCTTTTAGGAATAGAGGGTAAAGATTTAGGCGTTGTGATGAAATTCCTTAATTCTGACGAGATCGTCTTTTTAGATAAGGATGAATCTGTCAGAAAAGTAAAAGAGTTTTGGAATAATTATTCAAGAGGTTAACATGATCGATGTAATATCTATGGGAAGAAATGAATCATTTCGTATTAATAGAAGAGACAAACAATGCCTTTACACAGCTGTAGTAAAAATTGATAATGGGCAGACTTTACATGTAAGCCGCTTTAACGATGAGACGGAATGGGTTATAGATTCTTTATATAATAAGAATGGGCAAACTATTTACGAGAACAAGCCCGGTTGTCGATCTAGAATCACTGATGTAATACCTTTCAAGTCAGAACTCTCTAACGCTTTGTATGCTAAAGAAGAAGACTCAGACCCCTTTTAATGTAGAAAACATAAACAAAAAGTTAAGTTAGATCTTGATAATCCAAGACTTTTTAATCATTTTAGAAGAAATAAATGGGATTATGACATACATTCAAGAGAAATTAAACTCAGTAAAGGGTTTACTATCCCCGTCATACAACTCATTGATGGTGATTTAATCTGAGAGAAGAAGATAATCTTTAAGCCAATTCTGATATTTATTCTATTCTTTTACATATGGAATAGGTCATGTTCAACAAGCTCACTCAAATAAAAACTGCACTCTTTAGCACTCTTGCTATCATGCTCGGAATCTGTTTCGGTGTAGCTGGAACATATGCTTTATGGAACACCACTTTTAATGTTGGCGGTTATCATGCCGGTGACATTTCTATTACTGAAAATGGATGGAGTGGAGTTCCCTCTTCCGTAATTGTTCCAGGAAATTCGTTCCTTTCAATATATTCTTTCACTACTAATTTTAGTGGAAATAACTTCCAAGGTTTGCTTGATATCACCGCTAAAGGGTCTTATACTTCTTTTTTCCCAGGTGACACTGAAGGCTCAATAGTAGAGTGGAGAGTTTCTAAAACGCCTAATCTCACTATTGAAGACGTAAGAAATTCTTCTTCAACGGATTTTATCTCAGATCTTGTCCCTTATGATAATAATACTGAATCTTTACAAAATATTATTGTGCAGAATAACGAGACATATTATCTCTATGTCGTTTTCGATTACAATGAGAACTCCTCTCCTACTAATACAAGTCAAAACGCTTTAGTTGATTTTGATGTGATATTTAGACAAACGAGGGAGGCATTATGAAAAAATTTACCATACTCGCATTCTTCCTTGGAGCTTTAGTTCTTTCTAGCTCTTTAACAAGCGCATATTCTTTATGGAGCGCGAACCAAAACGCTTCTTTCAATGTTCTTTTAAGCTATGCTAGTTTCTCTATAAAAGAAAGCGCAGATTCTACAAACGAGTTAGTAAATGAAGGAGATATTTATTCTTTCAATCTTACATCAGCTCAAGAACAAGAGTTATTTGATACTGGGAAAACGTCTTCTGTTATTACATTAACTTCTGAAAACATTGGAGAAAGCGAACTATCACAAACGCTTACTTTAAATACTTCAAATCCTAGTGCGATTAGTACAAAATTTTATGAAGTAAGTTCTCCCACTGAATGCTTATCAACAATTGTTGATACTCCTAATACATCTATTAATTTTTCCACAAATAGTGGCCCGTATTCAACACTTCATGAAGAGACACATTATGTATGTCTACTTATTAATTCTGTAGAAGGTAACTATACTACAGATTCTCAAGCTGAAGGAAATGCTACATATAACGGTGAAGAAATAACAGTGACAGGAAATACTTCATGGGGTTCAGACCAATATACACTTCCTGAAAATATTTCTGTAGAATATACACCAACTATTATCCCATAATTCTGATATTTTCATACATATCACACTTAAAGACAAGGTTTTATTGAATCTGAAATGAAAAAATCTTTTTACAGTATTATTACTCTCATTATAGGTGCAGTATTATTACTTTCGTTCTTACCTATTGCCGCTAGTTCTGACACTAGCTCTGTAGGAGCAGATTTATTAAGTGTAGATAGTAATATTTCTCAACTTAGTTGCACTGACACTGAATGTGATGTTGAATACACAGTGAACGTTACTAATAATACTGACACTTCAGTCAATAATTTCTCTTTAACAAATGTTTTAAATGATAGTGTTTTCAATTATCAAGCATCTATTCTTGATAGTGGAGTAAGCGGTCAATTTTCTTCTTTCAATGATCCTACAAGATTAACAAGTTTTGAAGATGGATCGACTGGAGCCCAATTTTATAATGGAGTTTATGTTCAAACTGACGGCGGATATCTTTATGGTGCGCCTAATGGACAATCCGGTAATTACTCTACCATGGATACAGCAGCGACTAACCCTCTTTCAAGAGTATATCTTGATGCTGTAGGTGATGTAAAAAAAGTCCTTATGACTTCAAACGCCACTCTTCTTCTAACTGAAGATGGACGTGTATATTCTTGGGGTGACCCGGCAAGTAATCTTACTGGAAGAGCAAGTACAGGGGCGTCTCTTTACCCAGAAGAAATTCCAGAATTATCTTCTCTTAACATTGTAGATATTTACATGACTGAAGATCCAACTAATGCGCAGGCTTTTGCTCTTACTTCAGATGGTCATGTATATTCTTGGGGTTCGAGTGTCGATAAATTAGGAAGAGCTGGTACAGCTAGCATACCTGCAATTATCTCAAATCTTTCAAATGTTGAAAAATTAGTTCTTAAGCCTTCAATTTCTGGAGCCTATGCTATCACTACATCAGGTCAAGTTTATACATGGGGCTCTGGAGCTTCTTATTCTAATGGAACAAGTTCTACAGCAACGGTCTCTACACCTACACTCATAGGAGGGGATCTTACTGGAGTTGTAGTAGAAGATATTTATCCGCGCCCGCTAGGTGGCGCCTATGCTGTTAGTAATAATGGAGTTGTTTACTTCTGGGGCTCAAGCGGTCAATATGCTGGTATAGCAAACGATAATACTACTTCTTATACCACCCCAACAATAGTTTCTGGAACTTCTTCATATCATGTCAACAAGATAATTTTTGGGACTCTTTCAAAAAATGTTTATACAGTATTTGCTCTCACTGATGAGGGTGCATTACTCACTTGGGGTTCTAATGCTAATTATGGGCTAGGATCTACATCAAGTGATCATTACATCCCTTTTATCCAAAGTACTGAGTATGTTGGAACTAACCCTATTGTAGATGTAGTACTTAGAGGATACAGTGGAGGTTATGCATTATCCAGCACTGGCGATGTATATACTTGGGGTGTATCGGGTGGATCATCATATTATTATAATAGTAATAATTCATCATCAACAGTAGAAACTCCTGTAAAACTTACTACTATTTCAAATGTTGTTAAATTAGTATCTCAAGGTCAAGGTGCTTTTGCTATCACATCTAGCGGAGAGGTATATACTTTAGGTAAAGTGACTCTTTCTAATGGGACCTCAATTATTAATTTGACTCCAACCCTTATGAGCGGACTTACTGGTCATGTTATTACTGATGTTTCAGAGTCGGGAATGGCTTATAGTTCGTCAACTGGAGAAATTTTTAAAATTACTAATGCAACAACTGCTCTTAACTTGTTTCCCTCTCAAATGTCAAAGCTTAATGACGTAACGGGTTTTTATGGAGTAAGCAGCAATGGTGGTTACTCCATTAACAGCGACGGTGAAGTATATTCTTGGGGTCTTGGTGTAGGTGGACGATTAGGGAACGGTGATACAACTCTTGCTAATCAACCATATGCTGCTAAAGTAGATATTCCTGGTTTTGCTACTAAAGTGATTGCTAACGGAAACACAGTATATGCTCTCACTTCGGATGGAAAGATTTATGCTTGGGGTACAAATAATTCTGGATCTCTAGGTAATAACAATGCAGCATCTATTGCATATAGCCCAGCTCTTGTACAGGGACTTTCAAGCGAAGTTGTAACAGATATCTACCCATCATCAACCGCTATTTATGCTCTTACACAAAGCGGTAAAGTATACTCTTGGGGTTCTAACACTTCAGGTGTATCTGGATATTCAATAAGTACATCGGTGGCAACACCCGTAAGCGGGCTTTCTAATGTAATAGTGTCAAAAGTTTATCCAAGAGCCAACGGAGCTTATGTTCTTACTACAGCAGGAGAAGTATACTCTTGGGGAGCAGGAACTAATTATGCAAACGGTAATAATAATACAGGTATACTCTACTCAGCAGAAATAGTACAAGGATTACCAGTAGATGGAATCAAAGACATAGTAGTAAAAACTGACAGTCTTGGAGCTTTCGCAATATCTAATTCTGGAAAAGTATATGCTTGGGGTATAGGAACTAATGGTGTTAATGGTGACCAAGAAACAACAGATAATCCTATAGCAAATAATCTTTCTAAACTTAATGGAGTGATAGTAACACAAATATCTCCTAGGGTTAACGGAGCTTATGCGTTAACGTCTACTGGAAATGTTTGGTCTTGGGGAGAAGGAACTGGGTATGTCAATGGAACAAGTTCCGAATCAGCAAATAGCGAACCAATACAAATTAATGGGCTTTTTAACATCACTCATGTTTATATGGGAGAGTATAGTGAGGACGCTAAATACTCTTATGCTCTTTCCTCTACTGGAAGTCTTTATAGAATTGGAGTAACTACAACTCCTCAAGTTCAGCCTGGTCTTGAAAATGTAACTGTTTCACAATTTTATAGTGATAACCTTGATGAAAATTCTGTTTCTGCAGCATATAACTATTCTTCATTTGTTGCTATTGACTCTAATGGTAAGGCATATACTTGGGGTTATAGAGCTGATGATACATATTCTAACTCTCTTACTAATACAACAACAGCAAAAGCCACTGTCGGTTTAGAGACTAAAACAGTTAAAGACGTAAAAGTAACTCTTAATGGAATTTATTACTTACTCAAAGATAACACTGTTTGGTCAAAGGGTTCGCAAGCAAGTAATACTGGTGTAGAAAATACGAATTACATGAGTCGAGTACAACCAGCTCTTGCAAAATATTATTCAAATAATAGAATTCTAGCAGTTCCATCAACTGAAAGTAACTCTAACGGATACAACAGAAATACATATACTATCCCTCACCTCGCCGCTGGAGAATCAACTAACCTTATTATCAGTGGAACAATTTCTAAGACTCTTGTTTCTCAAGATATCTTTAATCAAGTCTATGTTAATTCAACAAATACACAAATTTCTGATTATATAAGCGGTGGAAACTCTACAAGCGTGCCGTATCTTCCAAGTAGTTCAACTAGCGGAATCTTTAACTCTGAGGTTGTAGGATGTTCTGAAAATATTACTGTTAACGGAGATTTAGATTCTTACCCTCTATGTACTGAAGTAGGTATACAAATCTCAGCAGCAATATCTGGAGGAACAATTACTGGTAAAGTATGGACAAATGACTTTAATAATTCTTCATATTCTAGTTCTACAAGTCAATTAGAATCAGGAATCACAGTAACTCTTTATCAGAATACTAATCAAATTGCTCAAACAACAACTAATTCTCTTGGAGAATATTCCTTTAACAATGTTCTTCCTAACAATTATACTGTTTCGTTCTCTACTCCAGAAACAGGTGATTCTGGAACTCAATATGTACCAGTGGATGCTGTCAATGATTACTCTCTAAGTGATGTATCACAAATTGGAAATTACACAACAGTAAAAAATACTGCTCAAAACATATCTGTTACTAATGGAAATACAATATATGTTAATGCTGGTTTCTATTCGATACCAAGTGGATTCCTACTTTCTCAAGTAGAAGGAACAACAGAACAAGACATAGTAACTTTGGATCCTAACATTAATGGGGAAGTTGTTCCAGTAAGTATTCACTTTACAAATTCTGGAAATGAAAATATTTCAAACATTAATTTCAACAGCACTCTTGTAGAAGGAAACAATCTACAAAACCTTGTGTGTACCTTTAACTCGGCACCTTTTACTTCAGGAATGACTCTTAATATTGGTGATACTGTTACTTGTACAGCAAATATTGGAACTCTTTATGCTGGAGATTACAATGAAACTACATTTAATCTTACTGGAGTTGGAGAACAAAGTCAAGCAACTCTTTCATCTTCACAAACTCTAAAAGTAACTATTAATAACCCGTATCCAGAACTTACGATTACTAAAACTCGTAATTCTACTAATGTTCTCCATTACAACGATAGTGCAACGTGGACATACACGGTTCTTAATAATTCTTTCATTAGCATTTATAACATTTCTGTAACAGATGATGCTGGAACTGTCATTACTTGCCCAAAGACTACTCTTCTTCCTCAGGAATCAATGACTTGTTCTGGAACTTCAAACGTTCAATGAGAAACACCGCTCATCAGCGGCTAAAAGCAGTCTAAAATCATTACTCGTATAAAGTAATGCGACATATATAAAGCTAAAAGACCGTCTTATACTGCAGACTACAGATAATAATAGAAGAGTTCTTACTTGCGATATTCATTTTAAGGTCACTTTACTGCACAAAAAAGATTAGAATTGATAACATAGATTAAAGAAAAATTCCTCAATTTTAGTTAGTAAAGTACTATACCATTGTGCTAAAAAAGACAAATTTTTTAAAATTTTATACAGAAGAATTAAAGGAGGCGGGGCCCGGATGACTGCTCCACTTAAAGTAATAAAACGTGACGGACGAAAAGTGCGCTTCAACAAAAAACAAATGGCTTCAGCAATAGAAAAAGCTTTTCTAGAAGCCAAAGGTGGTCTTACCACTCAAGAGGATGATCTTATCAAAGCTCTTACAAACATGTGCTATAACGAAATTACTGATCGTTTTACAGAAACAGTAAAAATATACGAAATTCAAAACGTAGTTGAACACTACTTACTCGAAACCGGGCAAGAGGAAGTAGCAAAAGCTTACATGAATTATAGGCTAGAAAAAGATATTCAACGGCAAGAAAGCCTCGATGTAAACAAAGCAATCGAAAAGCTTTCCAAAAAAGACAAAACTGTTGTTAACGAAAACGCTAACAAAGACTCTAGAGTATTCTCAACCATTCGGGATCTTACAGCAGGATCTGCCGCAAAAGCAATCGGTCTTAAAATGCTTCCAGAACACGTAGCAAATGCTCACTCTAAAGGTGAACTTCACTACCACGACCTTGATTATCACCCATATGCTCCATACACTAACTGTTGTCTCGTTGACTTCAATGAAATGTGGGAAAACGGGTTCGAATTAGGTAATGCTGAAATTGAAGATCCAAAATCCATTCAAACAGCAAGTGCTCAAATTGCTCAAGTAATAGCAAACGTTTCATCAAGTCAATACGGTGGAGTAAGCGTCAACAGAATAGACGAGTTACTTAAACCATATGCTGAAAGAAACTACAAGAAACATTTAGCTGACACTCTTCGAGTTCATTTAGAATTAAGCGGAGAAACACTTTCTGAAGAAGAGTTTAATCTCACCATTGAAGATATGTTACTTGATGAAAAAATGACAATAATTGAAAAAGATATAAAAGATAAGATTAAAGAGATCGCTCAGAGGAAAACTCGTAAAGATATTTACGACTCTATGCAATCTTTAGAATATGAGCTGAACACGATTTTCAGCGCAAATGGACAGACACCATTTGTGTCATTAGGGTTCGGACTCGGAGAAAGTTGGTTCGAGAGGGAAATTCAAAAGTCAATTCTAGAAGTAAGAATTAACGGGCTTGGTAAAGACAAGAAGACTGCAATTTTCCCTAAACTTATTTTCGCTCTCAAGCGAGGCGTCAACCTTGAGAAGACTGACCCTAATTATGACATTAAGGAAAAAGCTCTTGAATGCGCCCTCAAGAGAATGTACCCAGATATTCTAAGTTATGACAAACTTGTTGAACTCACTGGTTCATTCAAAACTCCAATGGGTTGCCGATCATTCCTCCATGCATGGAAAGATCCTGAAACAGGACTTAATGTTGAAGAAGGAAGAATGAACCTTGGAGTTGTTACTCTTAATCTTCCACGAATTGCAATCGAAGCAAATGGAAGTAAAGAAAGCTTCTGGGAGATTTTCGAAGAGAGAATGGAAGTTCTTCATGACGCTATTGCTTATAAAATAGCGAGAACTAAAGAGGCTGTTCCTAACAATGCTCCAATACTTTATATGAATGGTGTTTTTGGTAAGAGACTCTCAGAAAATGATTCTGTTGACGAGGTCTTTAAAAACGGCCGCGCGACTGTAAGTATGGGTTACATTGGGCTTTATGAAGTAGCAACAGCATTCTATGGTCCTGATTGGGAAACAAACCCTGAGGCTAAAGAGTTTACTTTAGATATTCTTCGTAAAATGAAAGCTAAGGGTCTTGAATGGGAAGAAAAAGAGGGTTATCACTATAGCCTTTATAGTACTCCTTCTGAAAGTCTTACTGACAGATTCTGTCGTTTAGATAAGGAAAAATACGGTAGCATTCCTGACATTACTGACAAGGATTACTATACTAACAGTTTCCATTATGATGTTCGAAAGAAACCTACGCCTTTCGAGAAGATTGATTTCGAGAAAGATTATCCTGTTTATGCATCTGCTGGGTTCATACACTATTATGAATTACCTGATCTTACTTTTAATCCAAAAGCTCTCGAGACAATTTGGGACTATGCTTATGATCGTATAGGTTATTACGGTAACAATCTGCCTATTGACAAATGTTATAAGTGTGATTTCCGTGGAGACTTTGAATCAACTGCTGACGGTTATCGCTGTCCACAGTGTCACAATAATGATCCAGAGACTATAGATGTAGTGAAGCGACTATGTGGGTATCTCGGTAATCTATCTTTAAGACCTGCTGTTAAAGGTCGTCAAAAAGAAATTGATTCTCGCGAAAAACATATGTAAGAATTAAAGATTTTTATTAATAATAGACGCCACTTTCTCTTTGAATGTGGCGTTTATTATTTCATCTTCCCAAATCTCAAACAAATCTATATTAATATTTCTAGCTAAGCCTTTCTTGTTCTGATGATATTGCGGTCCATTTTTAAATTTCCCAAAAGATCCAATTTCTTGATCATCTTCTTTAGAATGCGTTTTAAAATCTTGTATTTCAAACCCTATTTTTAAAGCGGGAATAAAAATATCTATTTCTAAATTTCCTCTCGTATCTTTTGGTATTATTTTCTGATTTCGCAAAACAGACCCACCATAAATCATTGAAACATAATCATATACAATTTCTTCTAACCTTGACCCTCTATTATTAGACATATAAGGAAGCGCGTCTTTATGCGGTATTGTACTTTTGGGGAGATTAAAGTATTTTTGAAAATCATTTTTTGTAGGTTTGCGGGTGTTTTCTCTTTCAAAGTCTAAAGCCCATTGTTTCTGATTTTTGAATAATTTTAAATCACCAGAATTCATCTTTTTTCCTGTTTTATAAAAGTTATGACAGGTGTTATCACAGAAAAGGTGAAGGTTTTTCTCTAGTTTTTTCTTCGCTATTAATGGTTTTATATTCAATGGAGAAGAACAATAAGAGCAAAAGAAAATATGATTAGAGCAATACGATTTTTTAAATTCGGAAAGAAATTCTTCATGACACAATTTACATTCTTTTATAGAGCCTCTTTTTGGGGAATAAGACGATTTTCTCTTTTTTGAAATGTTGTTACATCTATCGGAACAAAATTTTCTTTCTTGAATACATCTGGCCTTAAAAAGAGAAGAACATTCTGAACAACTTGTCTCATAATAATCATGACAATACTTCTTATTCTTGTATTTAGATAGGAATTCTTTTTTACATCTTTTGCAGTGTAAAGAATAGAGTTTATTCATAATATTATATATCATCGATATATCTCTTCCTTTCTAAGTATTTTTTTACAAAACTCACGTAAATTTCTGATATTATATTAAGAATATTCATCTATCATTAGGTTTTAATCATGAGGTTTTAAAATGCAAAAGAATACTTTAAAAAGCGCAGGAGCAATTGTTTCCGGACTTCTCATTGCTGCCGCAGCCGCCGGAACTTTTGCATTATGGAATGTTTCTTCAACAGCCGATAGCGGAGAAGTATTCTCTGGTAACCTTGACCTTAATGTCATTAACAACGGTTGGGAAGATGTATCTCTAAAAGACGGAAGTAAAGGCTCTCTTGATTCTGAAGATAAAGTCACTACAGCGGGAAAAATTTCTGACATTAGTGATTTTAGAATAGTTCCGGGAGATACTGTTATCGGTACTTACGATGTTCAAGTGGCTCTTGAAGGTGAACACGCTTTAGCCGACATGATTGTTCAAATTCAGAACGAAGTCGTTCCAAATGAAATAGAAGTGGACTATCGTATTAATAATGGCGATTGGACTAATATTGATAATGATTCTTCAATTCTATTTTCAAGCTCAAATTATACTGATGACCCTATTCCTGATGGTTTAACTGCTAATAATTTAGAGATTACTCCTGCTAGTGTTACTGATGTAACTGTTGAGTTGCGATTGTGGTTCAAAGATACTGCAACCGAAAACATGCAAACAAACATACCTCTTAATTCTGTTAACTTCTCTCTTAACCAAGTGAGAGCTCTACTTCCACAGGTTACCCCTGAGGCAACTCTTTCCTATTCTTATAGTGAAGATAACCTAGTTTATGATATTAGCTGGGAAGACCCTAACGACCCATCTATTACTGGGTACCAAGTAACAGTTGACGAATACTCTGCCGACCCTTCAAGTGGAGGTACGAGCCTTGGAACTATTGTGATTCAGATGAATAACACTGACCCAAATTATATTGGCTCTATTAGTAAAACTGTTGGCGATACCCTTTCAACTACTATAACTAGCACTAATGGTTCTAATGTTAAATACGCGATAGCTCGAGTAGAAGCACTTAATCGATTTGGAAGTAGCGATAAGAAAGAAAGTCCCGTTCAACCGATCATCCTTATACCTGATTCCGTTGACAATGTAGAACTAACACCAAACATACTTAACAATAATCACTCTTACGACATATCATGGACTGACACATCCAACTCTAACCACCAAGGCTACAAAATAACCCTCACTGGGTACGACTCTAGCAATAATATTGTCTTTACAGAAGAAACCACTGTTAGTTCATCAGTAATGTCAACAAACATTTCCAGACCGACTGGAGTAACAGCAACAACAGTTAAAGCAAGCGTATCGGCCTACAATTCTTCCGGTTACTCACCAGTAATTGAAAAGACCGTGAATGACCTTCCAGATATTACAAATATTGTTTCGGTAGCAGCGGGAAGTAATCATTCTCTTGCCATTGATTCCGAAGGTAAAGTCTATGCTTGGGGTTTTAACGGTACTGGTCAACTCGGTAATAATTCTACGACTAGTTCTAGCATACCTGTTCAAGTTGACACTAGCGGGGTACTCGCTGGCAAGACAATAACCGCAATAGCAGCGGGAAATACTCATTCTCTCGCTCTTGATTCCGAAGGTAAAATCTATGCTTGGGGTAGTAACGCTTCTGGTCAACTCGGTAATAATTCTACAACTAATTCTAACATACCTGTTCAAGTTGACACTAGCGGGGTACTCGCTGGCAAAACAATAACTGCAATAGCAGCGGGCGGTGTTCATTCTCTTGCCATTGATTCTGACGGTAAAGTATATACTTGGGGTCTTAACGGTAATGGTCAACTCGGTAATAATTCTACGACTGATTCTAGCGTACCTGTTCAAGTTAACACTAGCGGCGTACTCGCTGGTAAAACAATAACCACAATAGCAGCGGGATTTACTCATTCCCTCGCTCTTGATTCTAACGGTAAAGTCTACGCTTGGGGTAATAACACTTCTGGTAAACTCGGTAATAATTCTACAACTGATTCTAGCATACCTGTTCAAGTTTACACTAGCGGCGTACTCGCTGGAAAGACAATAATCGCAATCTCCGCAGGAAGTAGTCATTCCCTCGCTCTTGATTCTGACGGTAAAGTCTATGCTTGGGGTTCTAACAATTCCGGTCGACTCGGTAATAATTCTACAACTGAGGCTAGAATACCTATTCAAGTTAACACTAGCGGCGTACTCGCTGGCAAGACAATAACCGCAATAGCAGCGGGAATTAATCATTCCTTCGCTCTTGATTCTGGTGGTAAAATCTATGCTTGGGGTAATAACGCTGGTGGTCAATTCGGTAATAATTCTACGACTAGTTCTAGCATACCTGTTCAAGTTAGCACTAGCGGGGTACTCGCTGTCAAGACAATAACCGCAATAGCAGCGTTAAATAATCACTCCCTCGCTCTTGATTCCGAAGGTAAAATCTATGCTTGGGGTGTTAACTCTCATGGTCAACTCGGTAATAATTCTACGACTAATTCTAGCATACCTGTTCAAGTAAATTTTGAATAATTCTTCGAATTTATATAGACAAAGGAGAAATGAATGTTTCATATAAATTTTGAGACCGGTGAGATTAATAAATGTCATGCAAAAATACAATGTCCTTTTGACTCTATAGAAAACCATTTCTCTTCAAAAGAAGAAGCGCGAGCGTTCTATGAAAAATCACAAAAATCGAGACTTTACCCATCTATAAAGGTAAAAACATCTCAAGATTTTATTACTACGCAACCAGTATTATCGAGTAAGAATTATTCTGTACTTTTAAATGGTTCAAAATATTCTCTTGTAAGAAAGAATGATTTTGATGATTTCTACGAGAAAATAGACTCAATAAGGATCCCTACGAGCGATGAGTTTTCGGAAGATTTCATTTCTATTGACACTGTTTCAGAAACAGTGTATTCTTCTTCTCTCATCAAACAAATTGATAAGGGGTTAAGACTGATAGAAGTAAAAGACCAAGACAATGAGGGTTTCTCAATGATTCTTTTTGCTAGATTAAATAACCAAAGGTGGTTTGTTTCAAATGAATAAAGAGGGTAATATCTCTAAATGTTCAGCAAAATATAAAGCGCGCCCTTTCGGGAGAAGAATCTTATCTTTCTAAAATTGATGAATTTACTAAAGAAACGGAAATAATGTCTTCTTTACTTTATCATAAATCTTTAGTAGTAAAAAGTTGTATTGCCAGCAATGAGATTTTAGATGAGGAATCATCATCAATTATCAGACGCTCTATTAAAAACCCTTACAATCGTGATTATTCTGACGGTTTTGTAAATAATCCTCTTTGCTCTAAAGAAGACTTAGAATATTTATCTTTTTCTGAAGCTCCGTTTTCTTCAAGAGTAGCAAAAGAAAAATTAGAAGATTTACTTTTAAAGAATAAATAGAAATGTAATAGCATTACATAAAAGCCTATTTAGATAAGTACATGCAAAAAATAAAAGAAGGATGATTGTGAATACTTTAGTATTAAATTTCAACGAAACAGTGACAGAAAACGAGAAAAGAGCAACAGTCTTTAAAAGACCGGAAAACAAGTTTTTACTTTTAGAAAGACAAGATAAACTTGATATGCAGTCAAATTTTTCTTTAGGTGATACTGTTTATCTTTTCGGAAAACAATGGAAGGCTATTGAGGCTACAGAAGCTACTATTGTTCTTTTAAAATAATATTTTTCATTAGAAAAAATATATATTTATTTTATAAGATGGGCAATTATGAACTCTTATCACGTTAACACTAAAACTGGAAATGAGGGAATTTGGCGCGCGCAACAAGCATATTCACATGTTAGTAAAAACAGATAGATTCCATATTATCTTTCAGCAGAAATGATAAAGAAATCTTATTTGTGGTTCTTAAAGAAAAGATTAAAAAGTTCCCCTACAAGAAAAAAGAGGATAGGGAACTTGACGAAAAACTATTTAATTCTTTATCAAATTAAATTTTGATACAATAGTACTGTATTGAAGGGAAAAAATGTCTGAAGACTCTTTATTTAGAACTCCTAAAAATTGGGATGGTTTAAAGCTTTCAAAAGGTTACATTTCCGATTATAAAGCATTTACTGTAGTTGACGGTGAAGGAGTTCGCTGTTCGCTCTATGTGTCAGGCTGTCTTTTTGCTTGTCAAGACTGCTTTAATAAAGCAACATGGTCTTTCAGAAATGGAATACCTTATACTGAAGAATTAGAAGAAAAAATCATGTCAGATCTAGCTCTTCCTCATGTTCAAGGTCTTACTTTATTAGGCGGAGAACCGTTCCTTAATACACCCACTCTCATACCCCTTGTGAGAAGAATAAGAAACGAACTCCCTGAAAAAGACATTTGGTCGTGGTCTGGATATACTTTTGAACAATTATTAAAAGATTCTGATGATAAGAAAGAATTATTATCTCTTATTGATGTTCTTGTTGATGGACCTTTTATGAAGACTTTGAAGACTTTTCAAGGCTCGTTTACGGGCAGCTCTAACCAGCGCGTTCTTAATGTAAAAGAATCCCTTGAAAAAGGTGAGGCTGTACTTTGGATACCTAATTTCTCTTTTAAAGATGATGATTTATTAGGCAAAGAAAACAAAACGAGAGCTCTTTACTAATCTTTTTAGAAAAATTATCGGAGGTTTATGATGACAAAATTTCATATCAACGATAAAGGCGAACCAGGTAAATGTTCAGCCACTAAAGGTAATTGCCCTTTCGGGGGTCCAGAGAAACATTTTAATACTTTTCAAGAAGCAGCTATTGCCTTTGAATCTTCACAAGAAACTTTTCCTAAGCCAACTTCAATAAGAATTTACGATCAATGGACTGGATCTTCTAAAAAATATCAACCAGTCATAAAAACAGATGAATATGCAATTTTATATTTTCCTAAGAGAGAAACACCTTTTAATGTTATAGTTGCGTACCCAGATGATCAAGAAAATCCGGAAATGTGGTCAATTTCAGAAGACTCGAAAATACCAACTAGTGTTGATTTCGATCCTGACATAAAAGAAATTTCTGATGTATATTCTGGAGAGGTTTTCTCAGCTAAGACTCTATACGATATAAATAAAGATTCTAAACTTGTAGAAGTAATCGACCAGGAAGAGGTTAACAAATCTTTCGTGTGTTTAGTAGTGAGAAATGAACCAGAAGATGATGAACCAGAATGGACGCTTCTAGGTGATTTTTAAATTTCAAAATAAAAATTAAAGGATAAAATTATGGCAATTTATCATATTAATGCTAAAGGCGAACCAGGTAAATGTTCAGCCACTAAAGGCCATTGCCCTTTCGGGGGTGCCGATGATCATTATGAGGACGAACATGACGCTAGATTAGCATATGAAGTCCAAATGCGACCCGAAAAAAGAATCTTTGAAAAAATCAATAAAGATAATGCTGAAAGAGAGCATCAAGCGTTAAGAGAACATCAAGCATTAAAAGATAATTTAGCCTCACAATGGGAAAAAGAAGATAATGGTGATTCTGGTCTTTCTGTATATTTGAGAAACTTTACTTCTGAAGAAATAGATGAAATGTTTGCAATTGTGACAGCTCCAGTAAATAAAGACTCCTTTTCTGAAGCTAGATATTCACAAATTGACGCACAGGAATATTTACTTGAAAGAGACGATATTTCTGGGAAAGTTAAAGATGAAATTATCAAAAACCTCGAATTAACTAATCTTTTGAGTGTTGCTCAATATATAAAAAGTGAAGATGCTATTGAGAGAATTTACGATAAATACCATCAATATCGTTCATTAGAAAAAGTTTTATTAGAAAATAGCTCTACTCCCGAAAAAATCACTCGACAAATACTCGATAATGACCCTTCTCTAATTGAAGAATATGAATGGGCAAATCCAGGTAAAAATAAAGAATTATTAAAGGAATACAGCACTAGATTTATGAAACGATACACGGAAGATCCTCAATCTATAAGTCCTCTTGTTAGTAATAATTCTATTAGAGAAATTAGACATATTTCTATTCGCTACTCAGATAAAGATTTCGCATTAAATCTTGTAAAGAAGAATACGAGAGATGATAGATTATGGGAATATGAAGATTCAACTAATTTAGTCGTTAACGAAAACATGACATATTCTGATTTAAAAGAGAACAAAGAAAGAATCCAAGTGCACTCTAAAGGTGTTTTATACAACAAATTAAAAAATGATAAAGCAGTCCCTCAAAAAGTAAAGACTATTTTGAATCCAAGAATTCCTACACCTTATGAAACTGAAGGTCTCACTGAAAAAGAAGAACAAGAATATAACAGGTTGATGAAACAAAGAACCCCTGAAAACCCTTATGATTTTAATAATAGATGGTCATATCTTACAGGTAAGAAATATTCTACTAAAGAAATGACTGAATCTTTAGAGAACTATAATGGAGATATTGGAAGAAATCAAATAAGTCTTGTTTTAGATCTAAGCAGGAAATATAGAGATAGTCTTTTGATTCAAAAGGCCTTGAGTATATAACTCTTACTATTAAGCCTCCATGATTGTATATGTCATGGAGGCTTAATAGTATCATTTTACATTACTTATAAACAAAGAAAGCAACTTGACGATTAGGAATATATCCATATCTTTTCCCGTCCCGCGACATGTACCCAACAACCACTAAATCTTTTTGCACGTCATTGTTTCCAGAATATTGTTTGTATTGGACAACGTATTTTCCTATAGCGGACTGTGGGTCTTGATAAAACTCTCCATAGCTTGAAATTACGCGGGCTCCTTTTCCGTCAGGGTAAGTAAGAACAACAAAACTATCCTCACCTGGAGTGATATAGTTTGCACCAGAACCATCATAATTAGTAATATTAAGTTTACCAGCATTAGTTGAATAATGTTTTTCTGGCTTTTTAATTTTAGATGTTTTCATATTGTGTTGAAATATCTTCAATGCGTCTTGTATCCTTTCTTTATCCTCATACCAAGAGTCAGAATGTTGTATAGAGTCATTAGTTATTGCTTGCGGAACAGTTTTTAATGCTAGATTTTCCGCATTCTTTTTTTCGGCCCAAACAATAGAGTCTTTAAAATCTCCATCAAAATGGGCATCTGCTCCACCTAATGGACACGCTATTTTTACAGCTTCACAACGGGCTGGTTCTCCATATTTATTTAAATGATACTTAGGCATTTTCTCTCCTTATCAAAACTTTGTTTCTTATCTAAAAAGTTTTATTTCTCACCTCGTTATTATTTCTTGATAAAGAAATTGTTTAGATAATAAACTTATTACATTAATGTAGTTCGGGTGCCATATCATGTCAATAGCTCGGGTGTTATAGCACCCTGCAAAGCAAGCAAAGGACCATGTCCCTTCGGAGGGATTGAAAATCACTATCATTCGAAAGAAGAAGCACAAACTGCTTATGAGAAAATAATGAAAGATTTTCATTCAGAGATATCTAGCTTTAGCAAGGATTCGTTTCATAGATCCCTTATTGAAGAGGGAAAATACTCTGAATTGTATATTGAATACATTTATAATAATCTCAATCCGAAAGAACTTTATGTTCAGGAGTTTTTGAAGATTACTCAAAGCTCTTTCCCCGAAACTCCTTATACAATAGAAGGGAAACTATTCTTCGAATTTTCTAAAGATATAGAACTTCCTTTAGAAATGCGATACCAATCTTTACTAAGATTAAAAAACAAGATATACCAGAATTATTTGCAAAAATTAATGACCAAGAATTCTTTAATCATTTCTATCATATGGAAAAGGATTCGGACTCACATTATTCTCTTCACTCTCTAGCCCTGCATCCTCTTACAACTGAAGAGATAGCAAGGGAAGTGTTAAATAAAGCTCCTGCGCTTATTTATGATTACTCTCTTAATAGAGATTTCAACTCAGTCACTAATGAATTTCATAAAGTATTCTTAACAAAATGTAACGAGAGAAACACTAGCAACTACATAAAGAAAAGTATTTTTTCTAAAGGGCAATTAGTGAGCTATTCTGACAGATTGACAGCCTTAAGTCTTATTAATACAGAGATAGAAAATTTAAAATCTGGAACACTCTCACCTCTAGCAACACATCATTTTTTAGAGAATAAAAATATAACAATTAAAGATATAAAAGAGTATTATCCATATTTAAACAATCTTAATTCTCAAGATATATTAAACAGTCTTCGCGAGAAAGAAGAAAGAAATTCTGAACTTGAGTCTAAACTTTCAATAACAGTACAAAAACCTTTTAATTATAAAATGAGCTCTAAAGACAAAATAGAATTTGAAAAAATGAAAGATTTACCAGCTCCGATTATGTCTTCCATGAGAAACCCTTGGAATCAATCAATGGGAAAATATTTCTCCATAAAGAAAAATTATTTAGAGCTCTATTATGAAATAGATCAACTAAAACTTAATAATGCTCCATATTCTTAGATTGAAAAAAGAGAAAATAAATTGCGATGTGCTGACTTGTATCGAGAAAAGTTAAAAATAGAAGAAGCGTTTAGTATTATATAGATAATAATGTATTAACTTTGGAGGATTTTATGAAATTTCATGTTGACAATAACGGGGTCGTAAGTAAATGTAAAGCAGTTAAAGGAAAATGTCCTTTTGCTTCTGAAGAACAACACATCGACGCTGTTTCTTTAGAAGAAGCTAATTTTAAAAACTCTAAAAAACTAGAAAATGATTACTCTGATACGTTCAAATCAATTGTTGACAACAATCTTGATCTAGATCGCTTTGGAGGAGACCCTTTGTTCCCCCTTAGAAATGGATCACTTACTTCGAAACAGTTTGCTAGTTTAGCTAACAGAACAGATACTGTCTCTCGTTCTAGTGAATATTATTCTGCTTTGATAAAACATAAAGAATTCAAAGAATACATGAGCGAAACTCTCCCTCAACTTATTAATCAAGAGAATTTTGAAAAACAATTAAAGAATCCAGATGGAATGTCAATTGGGCAAATCGCTTCCGTGCTTCATTCTGACCTTAAAGAAAAAGCTATTCTAATTAAAGCTTTAGAGGGAAATCGAGTGTTAGATTCTATTATAGATTCTCAAGATCCAAAAATGAACCATCTCATTGTTCTTCATATTGGGAACAATCTTTTAAAAAATCAGATTGATGATATTTTAAAGTCTGAAAAATCACACAGTGCCCATTACGAACTAGCTAAAGTAGTGACAAATGATTCACAACAATTTTCTTTACTTAATCATAGTTCCTCTCCTATACCTCTTGCCGCTGGTGAAAACCCTAATCTCACTGATAAAAATAAAAAGTGGATTATGACTAGCGGCTCAAGCGAAAACAAAATGGGCTATGCTTATAATGAGAATGCTAAACCTGAAGATTTAAAAATATTATTAAAGTCTAACGATGCAAGAATTCGTTTCAGAGCGGCAGGAAATCCCAATACACCTCTAATTGATGTTAAGAATGCTCTTAAAGTGGAGGTTGATCGAGACGTACACTATGCGATGAGAAGAAGGATAAAAGAAGGTAAATAAAAAGTCGAAAGTTTGATAAAATTCATGTGTATCAAAATACTAAAGGATGGTTATTCCATTGAATTCTTTCAAAAAAGCCTTCGGCAAATTCTTTAAAGATTTAAAAACAAACAGAAATAAAAGACTTTCTCTCATATTAATAGTAGGTTTAATCGCTATTTCTACTCTCCTTGTGATGAGGTTTACCGCTCCAGAAATAGAAAAAGTCGATTATACTGAAGCAATAGAAATCATCACTTCTGATAAAGTAGAAGAAGTAACTATTGATCAAAGTTCGTACACACTCTCTTTTAAGGATGTTGACGGTAAAGAATACTCGAGTGTTTACATTAAAGGTTATGAAGAAAAACTTATTGATACTCTTGAGAATTCTGATGTTAAAACAAAAATTAACCCAATAGAGACTCCTAGTTTCATTTCCAATCTTATACTAGCAATTGCTCCAGTAATCATTATTGTTGTTTTCCTTCTATTCATCATGGGCGGGCTCGGTAACCTTAAGAAAGAACAAACTGTTCTTGAACGCCCAAAAACAAGACTTAAAGATGTTGCTGGTGTTGATGAAGCTGTTGAAGATATGAAAGAAATTGTTGATTACCTTCAGAACCCAGAACCTTACAAGCGTTTAACAGCTAAACCGCCGAGTGGGGTTCTTTTAGTTGGACCTCCAGGAACAGGTAAAACACTTCTTGCTAGAGCTATTGCGGGAGAAGCTAATGTTCCATTCTTCCAAACAACTGGAGCTGACTTCGTTGAGATGTTTGCTGGAGTCGGACCAAAGAGAGTTCGAGAGCTCTTTAAAAAAGCAAAGAAATCAGGGAAAGCCGTTATTTTTATTGATGAAATTGACGCTATCGGTAGACAAAGAAATCAAGGGCGCGCTGACGCTGTAACTAGAGAAATGGACTCTACTCTTACTACTCTTCTTACAGAAATTGATGGATTTGAAAAGAATGACATTATTGTTATTGGTGCCACTAACCTTCCAGAATCACTCGACCCAGCTCTATCAAGAAGGCTTCACAAAGTAGTCAATGTCCCTCTTCCTGATAGTAAAGGGCGCGCTGAAATTCTAAAAATTCACTCTAAAAACCGTCCCTTCAGCCAAGATATTAACTGGGATAGAGTATCAAAGCAAACTATTGGATTCAGTGGAGCTCAATTATCTCTCATAGTCGATGAGGCCTGTCTTATTGCAACAAAAAGAAATGCTGAAATTGTTGAAGAAAGAGATCTTATTGAATCTGCAGTGACTCTTCATGTTGGTAAAGAGCGGAAGTCAGCCGTCATGACTGATTATGATAAATCAGTTACCGCTTATCATGAAGCAGGCCACGCTATCGTTGCTCAAGCGATTGAGTCTGCCATGAAACCATCATACGTCACTATCATTCCACGTGGTCAATCTGGAGGTCACACACGTTTTGATAATAGCGAAAATAATTACTTTACTAAAAATGAATTCCAAGCGCAATTAGCTGCGAGTATGGGTGGTCGTGCCGCAGAAATTATTAAATACGGTAAAGATGGGTTCACTCAAGGAGCGGGTGGAGATATAAAGGCTGCAACGTCTCTTGCAATAGAAGCTATTACATATTACGGAATGGGATCTCAATTATACTATCTCGACAAGAAAGCTCTCGAGCTTGGAACGAACGTTTCAGAAAAAGTATATTCTGAAGTCGAGACCCTTATAAGCGATGCTCTTCAAAAAGCGATCACTATTCTTCGAGAAAATAATAAGGTTTTAGAACTTCTTAAGGATTCTTTACTTTCATCAGAAACCCTCGATGGTGAAGAATTACAAGAGATATTAAAGAAAGTAAAAGTTTTCAAAAAATAATTTAGAAATAAATTTTATAAAAATAATAAAATTTATCACTATAATCCAGCAAGGGCTCTACATACACCTGTAGAGCCCTTGCTGGTAGGTATCCTTATGAGGAAGAAGAAGTGCATTTTATTCTTGTTAAAATTATTTACATGAATACTATAATGATTATTGTTGATGTTGAGGCATCAAGAGGGCCATCGCCTGCTACCGGCTTAATGACCGAATTTGGAGCAGTCGAGGTGAAGACCGGTAAGTCTTTTCACGGAGTTCTTTATGATGCAACTCCTGACCCATCTAATCCCGCAGTTTCTATTATTGCGGAGGGTGCTGTTGAGTATAATCGACATAGCGTAATGCAAGCTTTTTCAAGTTGGATCAAGTCTTTTGACGCGCGCCCTGTTTTTGTCAGTGACAACCCCGCATATGACTTCCAATGGATTTCTTTCTATTTTGACAGCGTAGGAATTCAGAACCCATTTGGGCATTCTGGACGACGCATTGGTGACATTTATGCCGGTGCAATGATGGGGTCTGGTCAAGGTAGCTGGCGGAATGCTACAAAGTGGAAGCAGTGGAGAATTACACCACACGATCATAACCCTGTCAACGATAGTCTCGGTAATAGGGAGGCATTGTTACACCTTTTAGAGCTTTTCAATCAAGAAATCTAAAATAAAATACATTGAAGATAGAAGATAAAGTTTTCTATCATCAAGGTATTCACACATTATGATAGATTCTAAGGATAACCTTTATAGCATTTTTGTAAAAGAAGCTCAAAAAGTTCATCAGAATAAATATTCTCACCCTAAAAAGACGTATAGCTCTAAAAGAGAAAAGATAGAGATAGAATGTAAAAAACATGGATTGTTTATGCAAAATGTCTCTAAACACTTAAGCGGTCAAGGTTGTCCAAAATGCGGAAAACGCACATTCTCATTTGAACAATTTTACTCTTGTAAGGTTTAACAATGAAAGAAAAATAAACGAAGAGCTCCTTAATCTTCTTAAAACTCTCCTTTAAATTTACTGATATTTGATTAGATATTTTTATATTAGGGAGTTTTCTTGTGAAAAAGATTTTTATACCCACAATTGTTGCTAGTTTATTGTTAGTTTCATGTGCAACATCGGATTCTAAAATAGGGTCTACTATTACTTTCGATCCTGTAGTAGAGAAAACCCAAATAATAGCTCCCTCGGAAAACCCGTCACCTTCAGCTATTATCACTGAAAGCCCGGAAGCAAGCATTACTCCAGAGGCCTCAGTTCCTCCTACTCCGGAAACTTCAGAAGCACCAACTAACAATAACTCTAGTACAAATAATTCTTCTAATAACTCTAATAATTCTACTCAAACTACACCTCCAGCATCAACATCTACTCAAACTACTCCACCAGCAGCTCCAACTAAAACAATTTCACAACAAGTTCAAGAATATTGCTCAACTTCTCCAACTGCTATCGCCTCGGCCTCTAATGCGCAAGATTATCTCACTGCTACTAATGCTGAAAGAGCCAAATTTGGTCTTTCTCAACTTACGTGGAATTCTAGTTTGGAATCAACTGCCATTTGGTGGGCACAACAACAAGTAGCGGCTGATGAAGCAACCCCAACTCCAGGTGATGGAATGTCTCACAACCCTAATCCTCCTGGTGGAGAGAATGTAGCATTTTCATATTCAAGTGCCGGTTTATCTCAAGCGTCAGCTGCAGCAACCGCAACCGAACAGTGGATGAAATCTTACGGACATTGTATGAATATTCTTTACCCTAATTATAAAAGTATGGGAGCTGGAATGGCGCAAACCTCTGATGGGACGACTTGGTATTCTACAGTAAACTTTAATTGATTTATAGAGAGATACATTTTTGCTTAAACTGAAAGAAAGGTGTTCTTTGTTGGTAGAATATCTTTATAAATTAATAATTTCTATTAAGGGGAGTTATCATTAAAACTATACAATGTACGTTACAAATTGGAAAGGCTGATCTTGAGCGTAAAATGAAACAAGCTCAAGAGTTTCTTACTAAAAGACAACAAGTTCGAGTTGTTGTCACTTTAAAGGGTCGTCAAAAAGGTCACCCTGAGCGCGCTGTTGAGTTTTTGAATGACGTTTATAATCAGTATTTACAGGATTATGGTAAACTTGCTAAAGAAGCGTCAGTTACTAATCTTGGTCTGACATTAAACCCTAAATAAGGTAGACCACTGAAGATCTACTATCTCACTAACAGATCTATAAGTATCAGCTATAGTAACGTTATATTGTTACTATAGCTGATACTTTTTCTGTTTTCGATGAAAGACCTTCGTAAAATCTGTTTTTGATGAGATACACAGCTATAAAACATTTTTACTAGGTAAACAGTTACCACAGTTTAGAAAGATAATAAAATTTATAAGGGAGAACGCGATGAGCAAAACTCTTTATCATATCAATCCAAGAACTGGTGAATATGGAATTTGTAAAGCGAAAATTAAAAATTGTCCATTTATTCATGGTGAAACTAAAGAGGAAGCCATGAAGACTTACGAGTCTTATATGAGTGCAGAGTTATTTACTACCCTTATCACTACCCCTAAAATAGATTTTTCAGCGACTGTAATGTCTCGAGTTCCTCTTAAAGAACTCGATAGTGCTCAATTAAGTCAAACTTTAAGACATGAAGCAAAAAAGCTAAACTTTGACCTTGAAACGATTGACTCCGCTATGGAACTTGCGAGTCTTCTCCATGCACATCAAACAAGATTAGGTAGAGACAAGTATGATAAGACTCCTTATATTGAGCACCCATTACGAAACGCATTAAGACTTATTCGTCTTGGAGTAAAAGATCAAAACACTATCATTGCAACGATACTTCATGATACTGTTGAAGATGGATCTCAACGCTTTGCTAAATACTCTACTAAGAATAATTTAGATGAGAATCAATCAAGAGAACTCTTAAAGAGATACATTAAAAATACATATGGAAGCGAAGTTCTTTCAATCGTAATGGCGGTCACTAATGAACATATCCCTATTTCTGTTTCTACAGAACTTACTCCAGAGCAAAAACGAAAGATTTATTTTGATCATGTTACTAAGAATCTTAAAGACTCCCCAAAGCCATTCTTGACTAAACTTAGTGATTTCATTGATAATGCTGCTGGGTTACATCATATGAAGATTACTCCCGAAAATGAAACTAGAATTAGAAGACAAGCTGCAAAATATTTACCTCTTATCAACTTCTTTGTTGATGGTCTTGACAGACTTGATTTAGGTTTAGAAAAAGATAAAATTAATTCAGTTAAAGATCAATTAGCATACGCTAAGCAGAATCTTACAAGAATTATTAGTGGTTAGCTTATTCTCCGCGAATAGACTTATTAATAGCGTTCTTCTTCTTTGAAGAACGTGTACCCTTCAAGTTCTTAGGAACGTGAGGCTGAGCTGCATTAGAGCTGCGAAGCGCGTGCATTGCTTTCCAGCGTTCAAGGTTCGCAACCTTATAATCAGACTTAGCCATTTTCTTTCCCTTTTATAAATTGATACAGAAATCTTATCATAAGGTTTCTATAAAATCAAATAAGTTGATGTAATAATGACTAAATATCATATAAAGCTCTAAAAATTTATAAAATTATTTATTTGTTAAAACTTTCTTTGATGAACGTATCCCTCTTTTAAAAGCTTCAATATGTAATTCTAGAGATATTAATTTATTAGCATGTAAAAACGAACCATCTTTACACACAATAAGAGCATTTCCATCTTCGTCTGGCTCACTATAATAACAAGAATATATCTCTTTAAGAGATTGTCTGTTTAATGAAAGAGTATTTTCATCCAGATCTAAATATTCTTTAGCTATTAAGTCACAGTTTTTAATATCTTCATTAGTGAAAATTTCACCTATAATATTCATTTGTTAATCTTTTTCCTTGTAAGTATTAGTTTACTATTTATCTTGCGCGCATTCTTGATTTCATGAGTATTAATTACTTACTGGCCATACATACGGTAGATTTGGGGAGACTCCTGTCCAAATTTTAGAATAATAAGCAAAATCTTTTCTTAATAAATTACTTTTATGCGAAAGGTGCAATTTTTCATCACCTAACCAAATAGGGTCAGAATAATTCAATTTAGAATCTTTGATAATCTTATCAATCTTCCAGGAAATAGTATCTTTAAATCCATGATCTTCAATCCACACTTTACATATTTCTTTAACATATAAGTAAAGCGACCCCTCATGATTCTTCCACATGAGAGTCGCTGGATGATGAGTCCACCCTTTAGGATTAAAATTAACAACAGATTCTAATTCGTTATCATATTTTTTGCTTAAAAGAGCCGAAAGTATTTGCATTCCTTCGACTCTTTGCTTTCCTAATCTTTGGATATCTAATGACAGAGCTGATTCCCTAAAACTTGGGTAGGGAAGAAACGTCTGCATAAAATATCTCCATTTTTTAATTGTAAAAATATTTTATCAATATAGATAACGAAAACTACATAAATAACATTTTTGTAATTTATATAGAATACAATGAAGATTCCATACTTGCAATAAGCTCAATCTTATCGTCAATATTATAAAGCATAATATATTCATATGGAGTAAGCCCATCAAGTAAATCATTAGGCTCAGTCATCCACCTATATATCTCCCAACCTTCTAGTGGAGATCCCACAAAATGCTGCACGAGGGATGAGACTCTAGCGTTTAACTTTTTATTAAAAAGACAAATTGCTGGAAAGAGAGTCTCATTCCCTCGACGACAACCAATCACCATATAACTTTCGATCAGTAGATCAACAAGCTCGGGGCTAATATTTAGAATTCTGATGAGTTCTTCCTCAGAATAAAAACGATCTTCGATATCAGAGTAATTCACGAGCAACCTTAGAAACAATTGACTTGTCAAGGTCAGTGCGATCTTTAATCAAAGACATGAGTTTACCCATACTCTGAACGCCTTCTAAAGAATTCTCTTTAATAAGCTTACTTACAAGCAGGCGAGTATCTTCCTCAGCCAATACTTTAGGTACGAACTCTTCAAGAATGTCAGCCTCCGCATCTTCTCTATCTGCACGTTCGATAGCAGATGAACTACGATAGATTTCCGCAGATTCTCTACGCTGCTTGATTGCCTTACGCAAAACAGAAATTGCTTCTTCATCAGAAAGTTCTTTTCGGATTTTGCCTGAAGTTTCTGCTGCAATCAATGCAGCAAGCGCTGAGCGCACAACTGCTAATCTTAATTCTGAAGCATCATCCTTCAAAGTAATCTTACTTTTCATTGCAGAAACTTTTTCTTTCTCCAATCTTTCAATTACAGACATTTTATTCTCATTTCTATTAATAATGCTTAACAACACCAGATTTTCTCATCATTTTCATAATAAGCCACTGTGTCATTGTCATCAACATCCTCAATTTCACTACCGTAATTATAACGATCTTTCATTTCACGAAGATTGTCTCGAACTAACGATCTTTTAACCCTGTTCTTTAAACAGCGGTGGTGTCGATCTTGCGAGTATTCACCACTCTTTCTATTAAGAAAGCTTGGGAAACACCTTGCTATAAATCCAGTTCTAGTGTCTACTCCAGTTTCAAAATCGTAAAACTCAATAGGAGTGCAAGTGAGAAGATGATCGATGTATTTAGGGTCTGGGAAGACATAAACAGTGTATTCAATAGTCTTGGGGGTGATATCATACCCCCAAACTCCATCAAATTTAAGCTTTGTGACAGTGGGGTGAACCTCTTTTTTGAAATGTGAGAAGTTCTTAATATCTACAACAGCTTTTTCGAACTCTTGCATTTCTTTTACTTCACCGGCCAAAAATACTGTCCTGAGATTAGGTGGGTTTTTCACAAACGGAGCAGTTCTAATAGCGTAAACTCTTTGACAATTGTGAATCATTTTGTATTTACCGTCTTCGACAGCTCTTTTTAAAGAAACCCATTCAGGGACATCTTTATCAGTTTTAGACATTTTTCCTCCATATGGTTAAGGACTTAACTGTTTAAGTACCTTACATATGAAAAGAGTAAAAATAAAGATCCATATTACTTCTCCTTTTCCATTAATATCACTATCTTAACATATTCCAAGAGGAAATCAACATTGACTTTTTATTTGCTATATGATAATTTTATATACAAAGGATGTGATTAAAATGGCAAAAATTACTGAAGATAACTTATACTTCAAATCAAAGGAGTCTGCGTACCTTCACCAGCTTGAAAATGACAAAATAGCTATTATTAGACTTGATGGAAAGTCTTTCCATACTTTTACTCGAAGATTTAAAAAGCCTTTCGATAAAGAATTTATGGGCGCTATGGATTCGACAGCAAAATTCGTTCTCGAGAATGTTTTTCCATTTGCTCTATTTGGATACGTTCAATCAGATGAGATTAGCATTGTTTTTACAGACCGCTTTAATAAAAATCGTGAATTTCCATTTAGTGGAAGAGTCGAAAAATTCCTTACAATTTCTTCAAGCGCAGCTAGCCTTGGATTTGAAAGAGCATTGAAGACTGATGGTTTACCGCTTTTTGACGCGAGGGTTTTTACTGTTGATTCCTTTGAAGAAGTCCAGTCCTACATGGATTGGCGTAGAATGGACGCACGAAAGAATGCAATTACTATGGCTGCTACTGAAGTTCATGGTCATAGAATCATTGAAAAGATTCCGACTCGTAAGCGCCTTGAAATGCTTGAGGGTACCGAATTTGAAATTCTTCCTGAAGGGTTCCTTTACGGACGCTTGCTCGTAAAAGAGCAAAGACCAGAAATAACAACATTTGTTGATGGAAGAACGAAAGAAAAAAGGACTCAAGAAATCATGAAGAGTTTTTGGAATGTTCTCCCAGCAATGAGAGACACTACTGAAAGTCTAGTAAAATCTTTTGGTTAAATCTACACTCTGCCTCCTTTTTCCAGAGTGGGAGCATTGGATAGATCGCGGACAAGTAGGAGTAAATAAGAAGGGTGAGGTTCTTGCTTATGACTTATAAAAAGTTTCATTTTAATCCCAAAACATCTGCATTAGGTCAATGTTTTGCAAAAGAAGATAATTGCCCATTTGGAGGCGAAAGTATTCATTCGTCTGATAGGCATGAATTATTAAAAAAAGTTGATTTGTTTTACACTAGTTTAATAAAAAAAGATAATGTTGATTTCTTTTTTATAGACGAGAAAGAGATAAATGACTTCAGCCGAGGAGATTGTGATGTTCTCGCTTTATCTTTATCCAAAGAATTCAAAAGACCTATGATAGCTGTCTACTATAAAGGAATTAATAGGGAGGGTCAATCTTATAAAATTGGGCATCATGTAGGAATTCTTCTAGAAGATGGAAGAATACTGGACGTTAAAGGTATTTGGTCACAAGAAAAGTTTTATGAGGACTGGAAGGGTTATAATACTGATGAAAATATTTTTATTTCAGAGATAAACGAAGCAGAATTTAATCAATATGGATTTAAAACGCATCAAGTTTTTGATAGTTCATTAGATAAGGTAAAGAAAAGAATTACATCTTTTTTGAGTGAGACTTTTATAAGAGACAACTCTAAATTATTATTTTAGGAATAAATATGACAACTTATCATATTAGTGTTGATGGAACACCAAGAATTTGCAAAGCTGAACAAGGGAGATGCCCTCTAGCTCAGGATGAAAATTTTGTTATCCATGGATCATCAAAAGATGAAATCATGAAGAAATACGAGACAGACTTTCCTCGTTATATGCTTGAAAAATATAATGTTTCTCCATATATTAATGTTCTTTCAGACAACGAAAGAACAGAATTACTCTCAAAATTAGACACCTTTATTAAAGTGTCCGAAGGTGATTTAGTTCTTAATTATGACAATACTCGATATTCGTCACTCATCGAAGTTGATGGAAAAACTGTTTCTCCTATTCGTGATAGAGGTGTTGAGATCGAGAAAAGGGGAGAAGACAATGTTCTTTGTTACGTTACCAGACAAGGGGGAGGTAACAGAGAGTGTTATTGTGATAACGGTATTGATAATGCCCATGAACCGGGTTGTTTAGCAATGAATAATGAGGAAATGGAAGAGCACCCACTATTCCTTTACTCAGAAGACGATGACTTTGATACAACTTATGCCTCTTTTTACTTTAAAATCAATAAATCCCAAAAAGAAATTGATGATTTTGTAGAAAATCTCAAGAATATAGACTCGTGGGAGCGACAAAAAGCTCTTGTTGAAAGTTTGCAAGAAGAAAAAATCACTCCTTGGGGTGTTTTAAAAAGTGACAATCCGGCTTTTAGAGAATATCTAAATTTAAAATTAACAAGAACAAAAGATATTGAATCTCTTGAAATTGCACGAAAGAAAGACATTGAATACTCTTCAATTTTGTCAAAATTCGAGTCAGGAACCCCGCTTGAAGACGAGGAGAAAGATTTTCTTCGAAAGAATCGTGCAATGTACGAAAATCTTATTAGAACCATAAATGATGATTTGTTGAAAGTTTCTGATGCTTACAAAGAAGTTGAAAAAGTAAAAACTTCAATATCTCAGGCTGAAAAATTACCCGACGGTGAACTTAAAGAGTACTTGTTAGGTGACAGACCAAGTTTAACTCATCAAGTGACCGTAGGAAAAGGTCGATATAAGAAACTTGAAACTAGAATTATTAAGAGAGAGAATAGGCTTACTGAGGAACTACAACGACAAGAAAACATACTTAAAAGTGTTATTAACTCTCTTTCATATAGAATAAAAGATATCGAAAAGAGAAAAGAAGAAGATGCTAATCAAATGTTAAGACTTGAAGAGAGAGTGAGTGGATTCGAAAAAGCAAGAGAAGACGCTTGGAATTTTGGTTGGGATAAAGATACAGAAGTTCCACCTATTTCAGAGAGGTTTTAATATACTTGCCATGAAAAGACAAAAATCCGAAACCTTCATATTATAAGTAACTCCGAACATTCTAAAATCTTGTTCTTCTATTAGATCGTACAATGTAAGATCAGTATCTAAGAATAAATGAAAATTGATGAGCCACATATCTCTTGAAAAGTCTCTAGCTCTAGATGGTTCAATTTTTGCTCTTGTTACTGGATTGACAAAAGGAAACATGTAAGGAACTCTAGTAATTTTCTCACCAAGCTTTACAGTTAATCCACCATTTTTAGAACCTAGAATAAAATCTCTCATGTCTACTACATCGTAAAGTTTCTCATGCGATTTAATAAGGCTTTCGCGCTTTTTAATAGATATGCCTCTAGTAGAAAGTAATTCTTCAGCATAATTCATAGTACTGCCAGTGCTGATATCATCATCAACAAGAGTGTAAGAGCCCTCAGGAATCTTTTTTAATTGTTGTTTGAACTCTTCAGACCCTGGACGATGCGTAAATTCTTTAGAGTATTCCTGGAATGAAGATGGGTAGAATACCCTTGAAAGGTTTAATTTGTAATCTCCCTCAAAAATAGTATCTAAAGATATTGTTTGTAAATCTGTTTCAACTTTTTGCTCTATAGCTGAGTGCACTTCTACATTTAAATATGAAGGTATATTCTCGGTTACAAGTTCTTTTATTTGCGAAGAAACGTTTTTTGCTTCTTTTAAAAGTTGGGGGTGTAAAGAAAACTCTAAATCATCTCTGAGATAATATGTCATTCCCTCTTTTTCTCTAGACTCTATTTTCAGTTCATCTTCTATCTGCCGTCTTATCTCTGTTGATGAATGCGGAGAGCTTTCCTTAGAGCTAAAAAGAACCCTTTCTAATGCTGAATCAAATATTTTAGAAAAGTCAACATTTGTTTCCGGCCTCAAGACACAAACAGCATGACCTCTTTTAACAAAAGCATTAGCGAACAAATAGTTATCTCCGCCAAAGACATAATATACTTTTACATTCTTCTCGGAAGCGAACTCTTTTACATAATCTACAAAACGCAGATAAAGTTCAGTAAAGTTTAAATTTACTCCCGAATAACGGGATGCCCATGGGTCTACTTCTAACCAATCTTCATCAGAAATAAATTTATTAAGTATCTCTATTCTGTTTTCTGAAGAATAAAGAGGGTTTTTTACTTTCTCAAGAACATAATCATCATGGTCGGGCGAAAAGAAACCAGCAACCACTTTTTCACCTGTTCTTTCTTCTATAGTTTCTTTAGCTATTCTCATGACATTAACATGGCCCTCATGTATAGGAGCAAAACAACCAGTATAGAATAAAACAGATACGTCTTTTTCTTTAGCTTCTTTAATAAGATGAATGGGGGTCATATAATAAAGTAGTGATTGATCATTAACTCTCCCGGAGGAGAAGTACCCTGCTTCATCTAATGCTTCTAAACTTCTTGAAGCAACTAAAAGATCTAAGTAAAGCTCGTCAATATTCACTATTTAACTTTTCTGTACATAATGTCAGTTCTAATAATGATTTTAGAACCTTGCCCCTTAACAATTTCAGCATCATGAAGTAATCGATGATCAAATATAATAGCACTTCCATTATTTGGAGAGAGCTTTACTTTCACTTCGTGCTCTTCTGCTGCGCGCATTTGATCACTTAGATCTCTATCTTTTACTGGAATGTTCCATTGCGGATCATCAATAAAACGTGTTGATCCTCCAGCAATATCATCATCATGTTGTAAATAGATAACTAGACTTTGAAGAGTTCTTACATCTTCTGACTCAATATAGGGAGAATCATAATGAACAACTAGCCAACCGTCCTCATTATATTTAATGAAACGCAAAAGTGGGGACACTCCGATTGGCTCCCATACTTCATGATCATCCCAGTCAGTATTATCTGAATCATCAAATACTCTCACTTTTGGAAGATGGTTTTTTATTCTTTCCCAAAGAGCTTCAGAATATTCTTTAGTAAAATTAGAAGCCCGCCACGAACCAATAGGATCTCCAGGAGTATAATTCCCAGACATTCCAGTAACAGAAACTGGAAGCCAATTAGAGTTCTCGAGATTTTCAAGTATAACTTTTCTTTCAGATTCTGTCACTAAATCTTTGACAAGAAAAGCGTTCTTGTCTAACTCATGAATATTTTCTAGTTCTACTTTATGGTTTTCTTCGAAGGGGATTTCAAAATATACTTGATTAACAAATTTAGTCGCCATTTTCAGACCTCCATTTTTTATTATTCCAACCACCAGGAATATGTGCATTCAAAATATCTAAATGTATAGAAGGAGAAGAATATGTATATTTATGTTGGTTATACATATGAAGTTTTTCTAAGTTTTCTTTAATTTTTATAAAGTTTTCATCAATAAGTAAAGACGGATCAGACCCATTTTGTAACCACAAATGGTAGAGCTCTACAGCATCATATGTTGCACCAAAAACTTCTTCATCACTTCTTCCATCAAACATATCTCCTGATGGAGTAACATTAATAATGCTGTTAGGGACTCCAAGTGCTACCGCTACTTTGTATACTTCCGATTTGTAAAGATCAGAAATTATTTGTAAGTCAACCATTCCGTCAGATGCTTTACCAACATAACCAAGATATCCGCCTTCTGATAGATTTATAGTTCCAATAACAAGAGACGGATATCCATTATCTGTAAGTATGGAAGATGAGTTATAAAGTATCGGTGTCCGAGCATAAGCAACAAGCTGTCCATTGGTCCATGGTGACGTTGGAAGATCTAAAATTGACTCTAATTCTTCAGATATAAGTTGGGATATTTTAGTAAGATTTTTAAATAGAGCTGGTTTAACATTAAAAGTAGAGCATAAATCTAAACCGCGGGAAATTGAGTCATCTTGATTAGTAGCTCCTACATATTCTCTCGCAGGTATAAGAATGGGCTTAATCATTTTAATGGGAGAGTTTTCTTTTTGCGCGGCATGAACAAGAAGTCCCAGCGCTATAGCAGAATCAATCCCCCCTGAAACACCTAAAACTGCTCCTGATAATTTATTGACTCTAAAATAATCGTTAATAAGGTTAATTTTCTTTTCAATCCAATATAGAGTTTTAAAATTTCTTAAATCTCTATACTCTTTCAGAATAGAATAAAGATTTTCATTCATAGAAACTGGATCATTTGTTACTTTCATTAAGCTCTCCTTTTTGGGTAAAATAACTTGCAGCAACTTCTACAGAATCAATAATTTCAAGAGGGGTTTTCTTTCTTAAAATATCTCTATAAAAAGTCAAATCAGTGCAAGCAAGGACAATTGAATCAACGTTTTCCTCTTTAGCTTTAAGAAGAATATCATCAACATATTTATCCTCTATAATTCCCTTAACTGACTCACTGATCATATTTTTATTAGTGTAAAAAACTGGTTCATATAAGCTAGAAGAATATAAATTATATTCTTTTGTAAATTCAGATCCAACAATAAGAGGTCTTTTAAAATCAAAATAAGATATAGAGTATTCTACTAGATCTGGAAGAGAAACAATATTTTTCTCAAGTATTTTTTCAAAACTTTCAAGATAATAATAAAATGAATTACAAAGAATAATAACTTCATTTGTATTTTTAAGAGTGTTTTTATGCTCTTTTAAAAATTCAAATAATTCTAGCTCGTTAACGGCAGTTCCATCTAAATCAATAATGTCTCCTTGCGTAACATTTAAGAGTATATATGATGGGAAGTCGCTGTCTTTAGAGACTTTGTGTAAATGAGAAGTCAAGAGAATTTTTTGAAATTCTAAACTTGCTAAAGAACCATAACCGCCGATAACACCAAGAGTAGAGTTAGTAATCATATTAATATATTAACTAATCTTGTTACAATAAATTATGAAGAAATGAGGATCTAATGAAAGGTTTCAGAAAATTTGTAAAATTCATGATGACTGTTGATGCCCTTAATGAAGCTTTACGTCTAATCATACATTATGAAGATAAATTAGAAGATATTTCTTTCGAAATGACTAACTCTTGGGAATTTAAAGATAATTCTACCGATGGAGTTAAAAAATATAATCCTACTATTTCTGGAGACGAAAAGGTCGAAGAGCCAATATCTATTTAGAAAATAAAACACTACAACTTTTAGGAAAAAATGCTTTATCATATTAATAATACGGGCGAAATCAAAAGTTGTTCGGCCAAGAAAAATACGTGTCCCTTTGGCGGTTTTGATAAACATTTCTCATCAGTAATCTCTGCAAGACGATTCTTCGAAGACGAAAATTCATCTAATCTCATTAAAACAATTAATAAAGAAAAATTATCTAAACAAGAAGCAGAAAACTTACTAAAACAGACTTCTTTTAGTGATTCAGAACTTGTAGGATTTCTTTATACTGGAAGCAAAATGTATAACCTTAATCATTCTAAAAGCGATCAAGACATACATTTAATTGCCGAATTTAAAGGCCCTGGTGAAACCTTACTAATAAATAAAAATATAGACCTTACAGTATTTTCACATGATGCTTTTTTATCTAGAATATACGAAGTATCTCCTATGGACATTGATATTTTAAAATCAAAAAATATTGTCATTGAAAATAAATATGAGAGTATTTTTAATAATATCCGTTATAATCCATATATTTATTATGAAAGATCTGTTGCTAAATCTTATGAGGATATTACTAATAGTTTTAACTCAGTGAAAACTAAAGAGAGATCTGAAAAAAGCTTGAAAATTGCAATTAGATCTCTCATACTTGCTGAGAAAATGCTTAATGAAGGTGACAAGAATTTTGATCCAAAGTTTACTGAAATTCTTAAAGAGAATTTTTATTCTTTATATACGGAATTTTTAAATTCCAATTTAGACAAAGATGCACTTTTTAGAAATATTCAAGAAGAAGCTAGATACATAATAAATAAAGGGTATTAATGAAAACTATTCGCGTTGCACAAATCAATATTCTAAATTCTATCGATGGGTCTTCATATCGTTATGAAAATCTTATGAAGTATATTAAAAAACTTAAATTTGACATTGTTTTATTACAAGAAATTGTTGACATTAAGCTTTTCCAAACATATTCTGAAGAGTCTGAATTAAAAAATATTAGTTATTCAGAACCTTATAATGAAAAGTTTTCTAATAGAACTGCAATTATTAGTCGCTTCGCTATAAAAGAAGAATACTCAATAGAAACTTTCGGTTCAAATCGAGTAGTTCATATAGATCTTCCCAATGGTAAAGAGTTAATAGCAATTTCAGCTCATTTGCCGTGGGGTGGTAATAATGAAGGTGAAAGATTTTCAGCTGCTATAGATTTCTCAAATTTTGCTAAAGAAAAAGATTGTGAAAATAGAATTATTCTTTTAGGTGGAGATTTTAATTCTGATGATGATTCAGTCACTAATAGATTCTTAAGCGGTAAAGAAGTAAACCCTAAAGGCTTCAGTTCTACATTTTGGACAGACTTTTACCAGACTTTCAAAGAGACGGATAAATGGCAAACCTCTGATTATCGTGGTTATTGGGGTTCTAAAACGGCTAAAAAATTTGGTTTAGATAAACCAGAATTCCTCCCTATAAGAAGAATAGATTATTTAAAAACTTATCAATGGAATTTTGGCTCCGCAGGTGGTAATATAAATTTTGAACGTTTTGGTTCTGAGATAAACCCACCGCTTAGCGACCATTACGGAATATATGCAGATATGATAATCTAATCGTATAGAAAAGTTTGTAGTTTTACATTTAAACCAAAGAGGTAAATTATGTCAGGAAAGCTTATTATTACTCACGGGCTTCCAGGTTCTGGAAAATCCACATGGGCTGAAAAAGAAGTAGAGAAAGACCCAAAGAATGTAATAAGGGTTAATCGTGATGATATTCGAACAACTCTTTTTGGTGAAAAATACCATAAAGGGTCACCTGACCCTAAAAAAGAATCTCAAGTTACGCAGGTTCAAGACAAACTTATAAGAGATGGGTTAAGAGCTGGGAAAACCGTCATTAGTGATGACACTAACCTTAATCCAAGATTTCTTCCAAACCTTATTAAAAAAGCTAGAGAAAACGGTTCTGAAATTCAACAAGTGGCTTTTGACATTCCCATTGAAGTTGCTAAAGAACGAAATAGAAAGCGTGGTGAATCTGGCGGTAGGCTGGTTCCAGAATTTGTTATTGAAAATATGGCAAAATCCGCATATACAAATGGAACTTTAAATGATTTTGTCTTAGGTGAAACAACTGCTTTCAGCATTCCAAAAATTACTGATGGTAGACAAAAAATACATGACTTTAATAAGTCTCTTGAGCAAAAGAACCCATTCAAGGGAAAAGCAATAGTTCTTGTTGATGTTGATGGTACTCTTGCTTCAAACGCTAGAGAATCAGATATTGCTTTTGGTAATCCAGATAAGAAAAGAAATTATCCATACTTCTTCAGATCTATTGAGAATTCTAAAGTGAATAAAAAGGTACTTGATCTTGCCAATGCAATGAGAGATAATGATGATCTTAATATTGTTGTTCTTACTGGTCGCGATGATCAGTATGCGCAAGAGCTTATTAATTTTATTGATAAGAGTGGCATTAAAGCGTCAAAACTTATTGCTAAAAGATCTGGTGATTTCCGAAAAGATTATGAATTCAAGAAAGAAGAACTAGATAAATTAAAGGATGAGGGCTTTGTCTTTGTTCACAGTATTGATGATCGTGAGGGTTCTGTACGCATGTATGAGAGCATGGGAATTATGGTTTCTAGAGTGAATGAACACACTCCAGGTGTTGTCAAAGATAAAGAATTTTATAAAGAACCAGAATTGAATACTATTTATGGAAGCGGTTATTGTATTCGATGTGGAAAACCACTGAAAAATGGTGGAAATATTGGTCCAGAATGTAGGAGGAAGTAATGATGAAAAAATTTCATATTACCGACGATGGACCTAAAGAATGCAAAGCTAACGTCAGGTCTTGCCCTATAGGTGGAAATCATTTCGAAAGTATTGATGAAGCCGAGGATGCTTTCCATTCTCAAAACACTACCTTTCGTACTTTAAAAAGCAGAAAACGCAGACTAACAGACATTACAACTGTTGGTAAAGTTGCCCCCATGAAAGGTGGAAGCTACTTTGGAGCCGCAGTATCTGACCGTTTACTCGTATCTTACCTTAGTGAACTAGAAAAAGAGTTAGGGAAAGAAAAGTTTACTCTTATCGAAGAGAATAAAGTTAATAGAGACGGTGGATATCACTTTCATATGACTGTTATTAAACCTAATGAGGTAAGAGAATTAAAGAAGAAAAATATTTCTTTAAATGATCTTCCTACTGGCGAAATCATTATTAAAGGAATAGGTAATATTTCTCATGAAGGTAAAGAAGCGTGGTACGCTATTGCTGAATCTCCAAAACTTGAACGTTGGAGGAGAGAAGTTTTGGGTCTTGGCTCAATAGACTTTCATATCACCCTTGGGTTTATTGAAGGAGACATTCATCATATGTCTAAAGGCCAAGACACACTTAAGATTTATTAGCGAATGTCAGTGAGGTTTTGCGCTTCCATTGCGGCTAATATTTCATCTTGAATTCGTTGTGGATAATGTCTGAAGTTATACATTGGATCTTTCTTATCACCATTAACTAATACATCAAAGAAATCACGAATTAATTTTAGCATAATTGCCTCCATTTAAAAATAGGAGAACCTCAGCTACCTTTAAAACTTCTTAAAGCGAGGAAGCCACTGTTCCCCGCTTTGGGTTCAAGAATAATTAGTTTAATCATTCTATAACGTATAATATCAAAATTATTCTTTATATTCCCATTTTAAGAAAATATATTTTCTCACTATTATTAATATAAATAATTAACTCTAGTTAGATAAGAAAATATTCACATCAAACATGTTTGAGGAGGTTCTTACATGGCTAAATACCATATTAGTAGTTCAGGCGCTCCTGCGCCTTGTCACGCTACTGTTAAAGCGTGTCCTTTAGGGGGAGAAAACGAACATTTCGAAAGCAAAGAACAGGCTTTTGAATATATTGAAAATAAAGCAAAATTTGAAAAAGACGCTCAAAAAAGAGTCTCCGATTATTTGAATAAAGATCAAATAAAAGACCTCGAGGGTGCACTTATTGCACTTGCTGAAAATGCAAATGTTAAAGCTTTAAAACCTTATATTGATGTACTTAAATCAAATCCTGATTCTAATTCTGATTCTCCAGAAAATGATTTCTTCTATTCAGTAACTCCAGTATATGAAAGCATCCCTGCAAAAGACGATATTATTAATCATATTAAACCTTCGAGCGGATTCTTTATTACATTTAAAATATAAACTCTTAAAAGCAATCAACTTGTTGGTAAAATTCAATGAGTTGGCTGCTTAAGAGAGTCACTCTTAAAGAAAGGTTCTCTAATGGAAAGACTGGAAATTGAACCACGTTCCGAATTAAAGAGAAGATTAAGAGCGTCTGGGCTCCTCATTGCATCACAAGATCTTAGTAACGGTAATAAGGCTGATTATTGGGATGAATCAAGCGTTTATTCATTTAGTCCTTCAGAAGTTGAATCATTAATTTCTAAAACTAAAGAAGTTATTCCTATGGTAAGAGAAGCCACACGATATATTCTTTTAGGTAACATGGGGAATCTTAATATCCCGACCCCGGTATTTAATTTAGCAAGACGATCTTTTGAAGAAGAACACGTAGAGTTATTTACCCGCTACGATTTTGCCTATCTTGGTAATAACGACTTCAGACTAATTAATATTGAGAGCGAAGCTCCAAGATACATGATTGAAGCTTCACAAAGTCAAAGAGTGTGGCTTAATGACAAAATGAAATATGAAGTAAAAACTAATCAAGTATCTCAAGTTAATGTTATTTCCGACCTTACTATTAAAGCATTTAAAGCTTTGCGAGAACAATCAAAATACGGAGTTCTTCACATTACAAATGCTCCCGACCTTAGAAACGAAGATTGGACTACTGCCGCTTTTATTCAAGGTGTGGCGTCAATTGCAGGTTGGCAGACAGCAGCAGTAAGAGCAAAAGACATTCGCTGGAACTCGATTAAAGGTTTATGGGAAGATACAAGAGGTAATCCAATTCTTGCTCTTTATAAGCAGATGGGCTGGGATTCATTATTCAGAATGCCTATTGGTATGGATGCCGTTATTAATTCTAATAGACTAGAGCTTATGTTAGAACCAGCATGGAAAATAATAGCAGGTCATAGAACAGTTTTGCCAGCTCTTTCAGAGTTATATCCCGATAGTGACATAATTCTTCCACACAATTATGGAGAATATGAGCAATTTGGGGATACTTTTACAGTAGCAACTCCTCATCAGTGGACTTTAAAGAATAGAAATGCAGTTATTCATAACTCTCTTTATTCTTCTTGGGGAGATAAACCTAAAGATCTCTCTCAATATGGAAAATTAGTGTATGGAGAATTACAAGCTCCGCAAGTTTTTATAGATTCTAATGATAATAAAAAACGCTATACATATACGAGTGTTTTCACTGTTGGAGGAAGAATCGCCGGTATCGGCGTAATAGAGGAAAGAAAACCACTTTTAGGTAGATATTCTATATTTAAACCTCATTTTGTTCAGATTCAATCTTACTAAAAGTATTCACTTCAAAGTCATCTCTATGTCTCCAATCAGCTGAAGTTTGGACATGATTTTTTCGTACATATTTAGCAATATTCATGTCAAAGTCAGAATACTTGAATGAATCCGAGTTTCTAAGAACAAAACCTTCGCTCACTTTTTCATTAAGACTTTCTTTCCATACTTTAATAGCAGAATTAAAATCTCCACCTTTATAAAGGACTGGAACATGAGGGAGATTTAATAAGTCACACCATTCTTCTGTTTCTTTCCAAGAGAGTAAAACATTGTCTTGATTCCAAATTCCAAAAACTAGATAGGGGCCCGGAAGGTTTTCATAACCTACAGAGCGTTTCGCATAAAGAGATTCACCTGAGATTCTCCAACCTTCTGGAATTTCATGTCTCATTTTGGCCCACACCGATCGTGAGAAACTATCCCAAGAGTGAGTTCCGCTATCTAGAGACCTTCCATGAAAATGATTTTTATAAAATGTAAGATTTCCACCGTCCATCTTTTCAGTTACTACAAGCTCAGGAAGGCTTTTTAAATGCTCTAATGCTTCTTTAGAGAGATATTTATCATCATTTGTGGCTCCCTCTGAGAATGGGAGATGGGGCGTTCTAGGGTATTTTATTAACGTAATTGAAGACTTTTTAGACTCTTCATAGAACGCTCTTGCTTCTTCTTTAGATTGGAAATGTTCTTCTTTAGAACTAAAGGGACATTGACCTTCAGAAGCTTTACAAATTCCTGGATTCCCAGTCTTTGGGTTGATATGGTACATCATTATTCTTTTTCTAACTTTTGATATTAATGTTGTCTTATACGGGTGAGGGGCTTTAATGGCTGAAAATATTCCTAATGGGGCCGAGCAAGCTACATATATATTATCAATGGCTCAAAAAGTTTCTGACGAAACAATAGCTAATGCTAAAATTGAGTCAGAAAAAATACTTCAAGATGCTCAATTTAAAGCTGAATCAATTATTTCTGAAGCAACAAATAAGTCAAATGAAATGTATAATGATGCTCATAGAAAAGTTGATGAGACTTTGCAAAACTTGAAAGATGATGAGAGAAAATTAGTTGAAAAGATAACCTCTCTTCAAGCTTTTGAGGCTGAATATAAGAAAAGTTTGAAAGAGGGTCTAGATATTGCGTATAGAGGGCTTTTTGATTTTGACCCACCTACAAATTAACCATAATAATCTTGTATATTTTTACAAAAACTGGAGTTTTTTAATAAAAATCACAAAAATACTTGCTCTTAGTGTTCACTTTGATACTTAATTTTGATATTATATTAGTGAACACAAAAGGGAGCGAAAAATGACGAACAGCACCGCATTTCTCACTGACAAATATGAACTCACTATGCTTCAGGCTGCACTTCAAGCTGGTAAGGCTCACGAAAAAGTGTCTTTTGAGCTCTTTGCCAGAAGGCTTCCTCAAGGCCGACGTTATGGTGTAGTGTCAGGAACTGCGCGCGCTATTGAAGCTGTCCTTAACTTTCATTTTTCTGACGAGCAAATTGAATATTTGAAGAACGACCCAATTATCAACGATGCAACAATCAGTTTTCTTAAGGATTACAAGTTTGAAGGAAAAATTGTTGGATATCGTGAAGGTGACGTTTACTTCCCCAACTCTCCTCTTCTGACAGTTACTGGGACTTTTGCTGATTCTGTTCTTCTCGAAACTGTTCTTCTCTCAATCCTTAATCATGATTCAGCTGTCGCAAGTGCGGCGAGCCGAATGGTAGTTGCAGCGCGAGGGCTCCCTATCATCGAAATGGGGTCCCGCCGAACTCATGAAATCGCGGCTGTTGACTCAGCTCGTGCAGCAATTTGCTCCGGATTTACTGCAACATCTAACCTGGAAGCGGGTATCAAGTATGGAGTTCCTACTACTGGCACTTCAGCACATGCTTTCACGCTCGCATTTGAAGACGAAAAGGACGCATTTAAAGCACAGGTAGAAGCTTTGGGAGTTAACACTACTCTTCTCGTTGACACCTATGACATTCCCCAGGGTATTAAAAACGCTATTGAAGTTGCTGGAACTGAACTTGGCGGGATTCGGATCGACTCTGGTGATCTTCACGAGGAGACGGTTAACGCTCGCAAACTTCTTGATTCTCTTGGAGCCGTTAACACTAAAATTGTTCTTTCAAGCGATATCGACGAGTACACTATTGCTGAACTTCTTGATCGTGGAACTCCTGTTGATGTAATTGGTGCGGGAACACGAGTGGTTACTGGTTCTGGTCATCCAACTGCTGGAATGGTATACAAGCTTATCGAACGCGAAGACAACGGAGTGACAAAGCCAGTATTCAAGAATTCTAGCCGAAAAAAGTCTATCGGTGGACGTAAAGTTCCATTTAGAACTTACAATGATGAAGGAATCATTATTGATGATTTTTATGTTCTTGAATCAGAACTTGTTGAAGAAAGGCTCCCAAAGAACTCTCATAATGTATCTGTTGTTTATATTGATACTGCTTACGATTATGTTTATATTCCTACTCTCGAAGAGGTAAAAGAAAATCATATTGAAGCTCTCAAATCTCTTCCTGATGAAGCAAAATTCATTACGGCAGGAAATTCTCAGTTCGAAACTACTATGAAAGGATTTTAATAATGACAACAGCTACAGCATCTATCTCTATTGAAGCTCTTTCTACCTTATTGCAAAACTTCGAAAAGGTCAAAGATCTTCCTGAAGAGGTTACTTCATTGCGTATGAAAATTAGCGATGAATGTTTCGCTACCCTTAATAAAGAAAGAGGGGAATGGAAAGTTAATCTTACTATTAATCAAAGGAACCACTGGCATGACTAAAGATTGACTTTGACTAGATGTTGACAATATTACTAAAGAAGACGCCCTGCACGTTCTATTTCATTTCTCTGGTGAGGGAATCCAGCCGGGCGGCTTCACTAATGATCTGATTAATGCTTCTGTTCGTGCAGATCAGTGGAATCAAATGAAGCTATCAATGGGTTTCCCAGGTCTTATTGCCGCTATTCATCTCGCTAAGAATTATGAGGACGGTTTGGATAGACTTCGCACAATTGCAGAACTTTAGAGCGCTAGTTTTCTTAGATTAAGCTTCTTTTCTTTTCAATTAGTTTTTTAATCTCATCACGTTGCTCTTCAGTCCAGAAATTATCTCCGAACTCTATTTCTTTCATAAGCTCATCGGTGCACTTGGGATTTTTGAGAACATTAACAGTAATTTTGAATTGTTCATTGTTCTCAGCTTCAGCAACAGCGCGATTAGTGTGTTGCACTAATCCTCTGTTATGTAAATAGATCTCCCTTAGTGCCGACTGTGAAATGTTTGTGTTTCTCGATAAACCCTCGTGAAGACTCCCCGTGTAAGTCCATTTATCCAATATCTTCGTTGGAACGTTTGAGTTAGCTGCTAGTTCTTTTCTAGCGATGCTCCAATCGTCTTCCGCTAAAATAGGCCTGGAAAATAATTTAATTTTATTAGTGTTCCTTGCTTTATCGTTGACAAGGCCGGCGAGCTTAGAAAGTTTTAACGGATTTGTTTCATGGATTGCCATTTTCCTCGCCATGCCTCCGGTAGGAATTCCGATTTTAGAGTTCGCGGCTCTCTCTCCAGCTTTAAAATTATTGTCAATGAGTTTTTCCTGAATACCCTCGGGGGACCTATTGTAGTCATATCGTTTCCTAGCTATTTCCTTTACTTCGTTGATTAATTCAGGGTCGTTCTGAATAATTGTGTTAAGTCGATTCACGTGCTCGGCACGAACAAGGTTTCTGACTCCATCAACATAGGAGGCGTATTCATCATCGCCGCTCTCTTCAAGTCGGCGCCTTACTTGAGCGAAAGCGTAAAGGTATTCTTGTTTTCCTGGACTATCACTGTTGAATTTTATTTTCTTAGTATCTAGTTTATTTTTTTGTTCTTTCTTACTGAGACTCCTCAAAAGAAAAGATTCTTGTTGAGCTTCATAGGCTCCTCTGGCTTCTTGAGCAGTATCGAAGTGTGCTTCCGTAGCGCCGAATGGACAATTCCCCTTCTGCGCTGAACATTTACCTGGATCGCCGTTGTCATTAATGTGAAAAGTCATTTTCTGTTTTCTCCTTATTATGAATAATTATCTAAACAACTCCATTAGATAATCTTTCTCATTTTAAGCCTTTCACAGAACTCGATATAACATGAATATCGTCATTCTCTTTTTGATGACTGATAAGGGAGGAGTATGTTTACATATCATATGACTAAAAGAGGGGAGCTTTCTGTGTGTAAAGCTGTTGATCAAGAGTCGCTTCCAAAATATGAAGTTCTTGACTCTCTGTTGAAAGATCATATTGAAGGCCGGGCAGAAGTTGAGACTCTTCGAAAGACTTATGGAGATATTGCTGATTCAATAGTTCGTAAAGTTAATGTAGCAGAGTGGAAGCGTAGGCAATACCCTATTGGCCCTAAACTTACCACTCTCTCTTTCGGTCGTGAACGTGTAGTTCCAATCACCAGATAACTTAAGTATCAATTTGATTTTTAAGTTGATATAATATATAGTATAAATAAAGGTCAGGAGGACAAAATGGCTAACGCACTTATTATCGTTGACATTCAAAACGATTTCGTTGAAGGCGGATCTCTTGCAGTGGATGGTGGACAAGCCATTGCAAACAAGCTTGCCGAAGAAATTAACCACAATTCTTACCTTGAAAAGTTTGATTATGTAGTGACAACTCAGGATTGGCATATTGATCCAGGTGACCATTTTGCCGAAGAACCAGACTTTATTAACTCTTGGCCAGTACATTGTGTAGCTGGTCAATTTGGGTCAAATATTGTCAAGCCTCTTGACTCCGCACTTGAAGGAAAAGTAAATTTTGTCATTCGTAAAGGTATGTACGAAGCTGCTTATTCTGGATTTGAAGGTTTTGACGCAAGCACAAGCGAAAAACTTTCTGATCTTCTTAAAGATTCTGGCGTAACTGACGTAACAGTCATTGGACTTGCCACTGACTATTGTGTACGCCAAACAGCACTTGACGCCGCAAAGGAGGGGTTCAATGTTTCTATTGACTCTCGCTTTATTGCTGGAATCAACCCAGAAAATGTGCGCCGAACTCTTATTCAAGAGTTCCCTGCACATAACATCAAAGTAAATTTTTACGCTGCTTAAGGAGAAAAAATGACTATCGAACAGACTGAGGAAGAATTCCTTGCCGGATATAATCTCAAGGATTATCCCGGTGTAGGTGTAACTGTTGATCTTTCAATCTTTACTATTCGCAATGACAAGCTTTCAATTCTTCTTATCAAGCGTGGTGGTCACCCAGAGAAGGGGAAGTGGGGTCTTCCCGGAGGGTTTGTTAACATTAACGAAAGCCTTGATGATGCTGCCGCTCGCGAGCTATTTGAGGAAACCGGTCTTACCCTTGAAGAAGGATACCTCGAACAGCTTAAGACATATGGTAATCCTCATCGTGACAAGAGGGGTTATATTGTAAGCACTGCTTATGTTGCTCTTGTTCCAAAGGTAAAGAATCCAAAGGCTGGAGATGATGCTGAGAGCGCTCACTTCTTCCCTGTTGAAGATGTTCTTTCAGACGACTTTGATCTTGCTTTTGATCACCGAGTGATTATCGCTGACGGGCTCTCAAGAGTTCGAGCTAAAATCGAATACGCTCCTATCGCTCACTTGTTCTTAGAGGATGAAGTTTTTACCCTTTCTGAGCTTCGACATGTTTATGAAATTGTCTGGGGTGTTACCCTTACTCCGTCAAATTTCCGCAGGAAGATTCAGTCTGTACCTGATCTTATTGTTCCCGTTGGGGGACGACGTTCAAGCCAAGTCGATGGAGGTCGAAAGTCTGATCTTTACAGGGCTGGTAACACTCTTAATATTTTCCCTCCCCTCAAGCAACCTGATGAGAAGAACCCAGAGGAGTCCGATATTTAACATCGGAGGGAAAATATGGTAAATAAAGACTATACAGCTATTGTTTTAGTGGTTGTTCGATCTGGAGTTACTGATGCTTCATATTCAGATGAAGATAGAAATAACTCTATGCAATAACCTATTTCAAAGTATTCTAATTGGCCAATCAACTTTTAAATAATCACTAGCTGGAACTCTAATAGTTTTATACAAAGGCTTGAGAGACTTCATGATTCTTTCTCCACCAACAATATTAGTAGTATGCACAATAACCTCTTTAATAGCAAGCGGATTTTCTTTGATGAAAAGTTTTTCAAGTTTATTAACGAATGGTATTGTTGTTTCTATTTTCCCATTCACTACACCTAGATCATGATCTAGCCATAATTGATCTATAATTTGATCTTTTTCAAGAGTTTTCATCCACTCTTTTGCTTCTTTATTGTTTCTTAATATGACGCAATCAACATTATTTTTAAAAATTCTGTTATCATCAAATAAAACTATCACCAGAAGCTCCTTTATTTTTATGTAGCAAATATATCTCTAAAATATATAGAAAAATAAAATTTCCTATATATTATATCAATCCAAAAACAGGAAATTACTCTCAATGTAAAGCCAAGACAAACCTTGTCCATAACGAGAGATGGAATTATTGCTACCAAAAGGAAAATATGAAGTTACAGAGATTTTAAAAGATATTTCTTATTCTTGGGGTAAAAATTCTGGGAAATCTGTTGATTATACGATTAAACTTAGAAGGATATTTTAATGCCTCAAGTATTGTTTCTTACTAATAAAACCCGGCATTTTTAATAATTCTTCAGCTTTTAAAATGACACCAGAAGCGGTTTTTCTCACTAATATTGGACATTCTTTTCTTCGTTCAGGGTCTTTATAAAGACGAGCGAACTCTTTAGCGAACTCTCTAGCTCGATCATCAATAGACGATACTTTAACATCACTGTTTTTCCCAGTACCAATAAGGGACTTCTCATAATCAAAATCAAGAGGATGTCCACTTTCCATTAATTCTTCAAGAATTAAATGAAGATTCCAATGAGTGATTTTTCTAGTTTTCTTCCCTTCAACATGCATTTCTACTGTTGTTGCTAAACCATTTTTTAGCGAACTTTCGCTTGCCATTCCGTCTTCGTCTCTTAACTCTAATTCATCAAGCCATTTACCTACTTGATTCGAAGTAGTGGAAAAGTATGTTGAAATTGTTCCAAGGTTAGCCCATGTGGGCTCACTCCTCATTTCAGGAAGATCCTGATTAACATATTTTCTTTCAAGAGTAATACCTTGAGTAAGGAATAGTTTCTGTACTTTATCTAAATTCCAAATAATGTTTCTTTCGCATACATCAAGTAACTCTTCTTGCAATGCTTTTTTAGTGGGCTTACCCTCTTCTGAAATATATTCTCCATTGAATAGAATTGCTTTTATAGAATCAGAAGTGAGTCCGACGAAATTTTTATGAAGAGATACTGTACTCGAATGAGTAGGAAGCTTTCCCATTAAATGTCTCTTTACTGGGCCCTCTAATGTTGTCATATATGTTACTCCTTTATTAAAACAATATCAGATCTAGAAAAGAGTTAGAAATAAAAATACATTTGATTTATCAAGGAGTATACAATGGCCAGATTTCATATTAATGGCGAAGGTAATGTTGGAAAATGTACTGCCACAGTAGGTGAGTGCCCTTTTGGTGGAGCTTCTGATCATTTCCCAAATGAGGCAGTAGCACGTACAGAGTATGAACGTCGTAATGCCTATGACACTCTTAACAGCATTACAATAACTGATTTAGAAAATAAAATTGGAGACACAACTGAAGTTAAACTTGAGGTTCTTCCACATCAATTAAGGGTTGGAGATGTAGTTCCAGGTAAAGGTGTTGTAGAAGAAATAAAAAGCGCAAAGAAGAATATTTATGTATCCTTTGACGGGAAAAATCCTAAAGCTTATTCTAGAGAAAACCCAGAAAACATTAATATCGTCAGAAGCGAAAGTACTGAGAGTGCAGTAAAAGCGCGCAAGGATATGTCTTACGCTATTAGTTCTATTGAAGAACTTAGAATAGCAAAAATTAATTTTGACAAGAACACTGCTGAGTTTTCGGAAAAAATTACCAGTGGGGAAAATATATCCAGTTTTGATTATAAGAGACTTATGGACTCTAGGGCTGAATTTGCGATTTGGAAAAGAGTAGAATCAATAGCTGGAGAAAATAAGGTAAGTATACCTGAAGCAACAGCTATGTATGCTGATACTCTAAGAGAGAACATTTATTCAAGGTTAAAGACTGGAGAATCACGCTCAACAAGTCAAGTTTCTAATGTTCTAGAAGACATAGAAAATGAGAAAATTTTACATTTTATTCAAAAATATTCTGAGGGTGGAAAACGTTCGTATATGTTTTAATTAACAACACTTGTAAAAGAGGCTTCTATTTTGAAGCCTCTTTTTCAATAAGCTCTGGAAATTTATGGCGACAAAGAGAATAATGTCCTCTAGTGCAATCGAGAGATTCGTTAGCTTCAGTAAAAATATTTTTCAAAAACTTAACAAAATTTTCATGATTTATCTCTCTCAAATTATAGAGATTAACTCTATCAAAATTAACAGAATTGATTACGGAAAGTAAAATATATTCTTTTTCTAAGGTTTTCTTAGTTTTTAAACTTTCAAAAACCTCATCAACAAGTAAATTATTCTTCTCAATAATAGAATTCTTTTTCAAATAAAATTTCTTTATTTCTAAATAAGTGACCCTTTGAATAACAAGAGCTAATAATATAAAAATCGAGATAAGCAAAATATTAGGATAAAAAATATATGCTAGAACTACTATAATAAAAACTGGAAGAATTGAATTAACAGCAAAGAGATTAATCATATTTTTTGGTGCTGGGGAAAAGAATCTATTAAGTAGTTCGTCTTTCTTCATTATTTTAAGTCTTGTCTCAAAATCCATATTCTTCTCCTAAAAAGTCCGAGAATTCCTCCCACGTTTTTACTCTTAATCCATCTAAATACCGGTTATATCTAAAATCAAAAATTACAGCTTTTGTTCCCGAAGCCCTAATGCTCTCAATATTCTTTGGAGAATCATCAAGGAAAACATCAGGCTTGTATATTGATTTACCACCTAGAAAAGAAAGGTTATTAAAAGGGATTTTGTTAGATTCTAATGCATTAATTGTTTGTGTTACTACTTTAGAATGTTGACCAGGATTCACAAATCTACTGGTAATAATATCTAACCTATAACCTCTATTTGAAAGATCCCACAAGGTTTTTCTTGCTCCAGGGATTAATTCTAGATTTTCATAAAGACCCTTATCTACAATACCACCGTGGAATTCTTTAAACTCTTCCTCAGACTTGAACCATCCAGAAGCGTAAAGTGAATAAAATTCCGGCTCCTCTTCTTTCACTTCAAGTCCAGCAGATTTCATAGCTAAACGCAACCCTTTAATATAAGAGAATACTACCTCATCAAGATCAATTCCTAAAATGATTCCATTACTCATATTGTCCTGCTTTCAATAAAGTATTTAATATCCTGAATAGATTTCTCAATGACTTGTTTCTCAGTATAGATATCCGTATTGATAATACTTGTAAATTTAGTATAAGAATCTAAAGATGTTTCAGAGGGGTGACGAAGAGCCTCTTCAGTTAATGTAATTCCATCACGTCCGAAAATTCTTTTTCTTTGTTCTTCTTCCGAAACAAGAAGTCTAATCGAAAGACCATTAATATTGTTAGCCGCATCCATCTCATTAGGGAAACGAGCATCAGTAACATAAATTGAAATACCCTGTGAGAGGTTCACTATTGCATCATTTATAGATTTCTTTACCCAGTAATTAGGATCTACGGCTCGCCGCACTTCCGTACCCCATTGTTGTAAGGCAAAACGTGTAGACTTAGTTCTATCAGTTGATTTTTGGACAACCCCACTTTTAACATCATCCCATAAGACTTTAATAATTTCTTTAGTTGGTTCTGGTAGAGATTTTTGCTGAAGTATTATTTGATTACATACTTTTTCATAATCATCAGAAGCTTTCATTAATTCAATAACAGAATTCACTTCGTCTTTTAAATGCTTAGCAAAAAATGTATGCTTCACTTCACCTTTAGTTAAAGACTTCATTACATCTGGAGCTACAGAATCTTTACCCGCGCCGAACTTTCCAGAAACTGTCAAAAAGAATACTTCACGATTCTTAATTTTTTCTAATGCTTCTGCTGTTTCTTTTAAAGGTAAATCATATGTACTTGCTAAAAACTCTACGTTCATGGAGAATCCGTTCTCTTTATTACATGAACATTATATCTATTTTTCCTTTAAAAAATATATAAAATATAGGTGACTTTATTCTTTCTTTTTATCTTCATACTTTTCAATCCAGTCTTTAAATCCTGGTAGTTGCTCTGAAAGGATTGCTTTCCAATCTAGCTTTTGAGCATTAGAAACGAGATATTCGTCATCTTGTAATTCTCCGGATTGAGCATTCTTCAAATAGAATATGAGAGCATCAGCAACTTGCTCATGATCATCAAATCTAAACTCTGCAAAGAAAGCATTTTTAGAATCCTCAGCGTAAGGGAGACTCTCACCGTCCCAATTAGTTTTCCCATTAATAATGATAGAGTCACTATTTCTATGCTCATAAACACTAAAAGATCGGGTATTCCCATTTGGTTCTCGAACTGTATAAACAAGCCCGTTCTCTCTACCATTCTTAAAATAAGAAACGTTTACATTCTCAACATTATATTTATCAAAAGAGGCTTTAAGTTCTTTTTCAGGGAACCCTAAAGCTAAATAAAGAGGATTATAAAAATTTTCAGATTCTTTATTTGAAAGAGCGCGTAATAAAAGATCTTTAGGTCGGGTGATTTCAGATTTATCTCTTTTAGTATAAGGCTCAAAAACTCTGTTATCTGACAATTTATTAAGAGTAAGATCAAAATATCGTTCTATATCTTTATGGAACATATATGTTCCATCGGAAAATTCATTAAGTTCACGAAGAATCTCTAATTGCGATTTTCGTAAGTTACTTAAACCTTTAATGGGCTGTCGAGGGTTAACTGCTTTATCTACTATAAGAGAATTATAATAAGATTGTATTATTTTTTCACCGATTTCATAAAGATTCTCACTTCTTGTTCTTTTTTGCCAGTCTTCATTAGTTTCTTCAATTCCAAATTGACTAAGAATCTCTTCAGCACCTCTAACATCTTTCTTAGAAATCATATCCTCGATAACAAAGACTCTCGCAAGATCTTCACGCTCTCTTTCAGTCCAATTATTATTGTTATATTTTTCCATCGCAAAAAGACTATATGTAAAAATATTTGGATAGTCTTCTAAAAGAGGCGAGTCCTCTAAATGAGATTCCATTACTCTTTTTATGTCTTCCTCATACTCTAATTTGAGCACATTCTCGAAATATTTCTGAGCGAGATTCTTATCACTAAAATGTTCATCAGCGCCGCCAAACGGACAATTTCCTTTATTAGCTTTACAGGCTGAAGGGTTACCTGTTCTAGGATTAATATGAAATTTCATTAGAGTCTCCTTTAGGTACATATTAATTATCTAAATAAAAGTGTTCATATTTTGGTAGAATAAGTAATGAATGTAAGGAAAAGAGAAGCGCGTATGTTAGAAGAAATCTCAATTAAGAATTTAGGTATCATCGATAAAGCAGTCTTACCGTTTTCTAGTGGATTAACAGTTATTACTGGTGAAACTGGTGCCGGAAAAACAATGGTGTTATCCGGGTTACACCTTCTCATGGGTAAGCGTTCAGATTCATCATCTATTGGGTCTAAAGGTGACACTTTATCTGTAGAAGGAGTCTGGAAGGTTAAAAATTCTAAACTCATTGAAGAGATTAAAGATACTGGTGCAGAACTTGAAGATGGTCAACTCTTTATCAACAGATCTGTTAATTCTGACGGGAAATCTCTTTCTGTCCTTGGTGGGAAAAGGGTTCCCTCGGGAACTCTAGCTTCCATTTCGTCACAATTAATCAATATTCACGGTCAAAGTGATCAAAATAGGCTCAAGAGCTCACAAGAGCAAAAAGTTGCTTTAGATTCCTTTGCTGGGATTAAAGCTTCACAACTTAAAAAAGAGTGTTCCGAAAAATATAAAGAGGTAAGAAGAATAACTAATCTTATTAAAGATATTAAGGAAAACTCTTTTGCTAGAATTAAAGAAAAGGAGATCCTTGAATTTTTCATTAAAGAATTCGATGATTTAGCTCCAGAGGACAATGAAATTAAAGAACTAGAGACTTTAATATCTACACTTTCTAATATTGACGAAATTAAAAATTCTATTCAAGAGGTTTCTCTTATCCTAGAACCAGAAGATGATTCATTTATAAGCTCTACACAATCAATCGAAATGATTAAAAGAATACTTTCAAAAATTGAAAATTATGATTCAGAAATAGAAAAGTTAACCTCTCAGGCTAATACTGCTCTTGATGCATTATATGTTTTCCAGGATTCAATTGAAGAGTACAAGAATTCTCTTGATTCAGAAAGCCTTGAAAGGCTCTATGATGCTCAAGAAAGAGTTGCTAAATTAAAGGCTTTCGTTAAACGCAACGGTGGAGATTTAAAAGAAGTCATTTCTCAAAGAGAAAAAGCTGAAGTAAGAATTCAAGAATTAAGTCAGTATGATTACCCTATTGAAGATCTTGAGAGAGAATTGAGAAAAGCTGAAGAATTATTGCATGAGAAAGCTAAAGAATTATCAGCCTTGAGAAAAGAAAAAGCGTTAGAATTATCTACACTTGTTAATGCAGAACTTTCTGGATTATCAATGACAGGGAATACTTTCATTATTGAAGTAAAAGAAGTCCCGGTATCTAGCGATGGAAAAGACGAAATAAACTTTATGCTTGCATATCCTGATCAAGATCCGCGTTCTATATCTAAATCTGCTAGTGGTGGAGAATTATCACGCATTATGTTAGCCCTTGAAGTTGTTCTGGCTAACCCAGAAGTCACGCCTACTTTTATTTTTGATGAGGTAGATAGTGGGGTAGGTGGACAAACTGCTATTGAAATTGGGAAAAGGCTTGCCTTATTATCTCAAAAGGCTCAAGTTATTGTGGTTACTCATTTACCTCAAGTGGCAGCGTTTTCTGATCATCATTTAAAGGTTCTAAAGACTGTCGATGATAATAATGTATCAACAAGAGTTGACGAGTTAAACGATGATGAAAAAATTTCAGAACTTACAAGAATGCTATCGGGACTTGAAGACAGTGATACTGGTCGAATCCACGCTAGAGAATTGCGAAGTATAGCTAGTTCTTATAAAGAAGAAAGACAAAACTCTTTATGAGCTCTAAAGTCATTGATTCATTCAAAGGAGAATATTATTTTTTAAGTAATTTTTACTTTTCAGATATATCTCTTCGGCTGAATCATAAAATGTGGACTTTTCCAACAGCAGAACATTCTTTCCAGGCAGCTAAAATCGTAGTATCTAATCTTTCTATGGAGGAGAAAGATCTTTATATAGAAGATATTATTAAAAATAAAAATCCAGTCATAGCGAAACGCTTAGGTCGAAAGATATCTATTGATATTAATACTTGGTCAAAAAATAGTTCTGATGTTATGTTCAAAATACAGAAAAATAAATATTTTCAGAACAAAGAACTCGGCTTAAAATTAAAACTCACTGGAGACTCTTTACTTATTGAAGGTAATACTTGGGGTGACAGGATCTGGGGCGTCAGTAATGGTGTTGGAGAAAATCGCTTAGGTAAAATATTAATGAATGTAAGGAGTTTATTATAAGATAGGGCTTTTTCATGTTTTTTAAAAATCAAGAATTGATTATTTTTGATCAATTTAAAGTTGTAGACATGAATAAGAAAAAGATTTCTTTTACTTATGACAAAAAGAAACAAATAATTTCTTATAAAAGTGAAAACTCATCTGAATCATATTTAGTCCCAAAAGAATATAATGAATTCTTTTTAAATAATAATTTAGACTTTATTATTTTTATTAAAAAAATATTTTCTACAATAGAATATGAAGAAACTCTGGATTATCTTACAATTTGGATTAACGATTTCGGACATAACCTATCTATAAACACTTTTATCATAAGTAATTTACTTTTCGAAGTTGACGAATATAAAGATATATTATTATTCATCATTAAAAATACAAATTTTAATCATTTTGATAAAGATGATCTAGACTCCATATTAAGAGCAGCTATTAGTTATAGCAAACGTATTATTTATTACATTAAAGAAGATGAAGTTTCTTTTTCGTCAATTATTAAAAAATATTTTACTATTATGGCTTTTATCACTTATAGCGATACTAATATTATCTTCAATGATTTTATTAAATTAGGGATAATTAAATTATCTAGAGAATGCGACTCTAATCTTTTAGCTTATTTCTTAATATCTGATGATTCTTTGCGCTTGTTTTCATCAACTCCTCTTTTTGAAATTCTTAGAATCCCTAAAGAGATTCTTAATTATCCATTGAAAGAGTATTATTCACCAGAAATAAATTCATTCCTCTTAATACACATAAGGCAATTTTTAAAGACTAATACTCTTTATAAAGAGTTATTCTTCAATTGCAAAAGTGGAAAAGGTCAAGTTATTTTAGAATTGAATGAAATTATTCCAAATGAATCAAAAGAAATTGCTCTTATTCTCATTAATACTTTTTTCTCTAATGAAGAAACTGAAACTCTTATTTACGAATTAAGTAAAGAAAATAAAGTTTTTACACTTACTAAATTATTCTCTTTCCTTAAAGCTCTAAGTGGGGAACTAGAAAATGATATTTATAAAACTATCCCATTGTCTTATGCTTTAACTTTTATGAAGGATTTAGAATGAACGAAGAATTAGATATTTGTCAATTAGAATTTTTATTTGAATACTCGCATCTTTTACACATGTCCGAAAATTCGGAATCTGTTTTAAGTTTCTTTGATCTAGCATCAGTTGTATATAAAACTGGATTCTCTATAGGTATGGAAAAGCCATTTCTTGATGAAGAGGAATACAAGGACGAGTATCAAAAATTAATTCCTAAGGAGGCCCTTGATGCAATTGGGAAAAATCTTGAGCATATTCGTCTTTTTCATTTAAACACTTTTGTAGCGGGAGCACTTTTTGGAAAGGTCTTAAAAACTCAAACCGCTTTCTAAGCAATTTAGACACCTTTTGTTTGTCACTCGACACTAATTAACTTTAAACCTCTTAGCGCCGAAACTAAAGTGTTCTACTTATTATTTAGAAAACGTTATGAAATCTCATTTTGATAGTTGTATTAATATAACTATTATCCGGCGCTAATTGGAGTGTATGTATTCAATGTCTCAAAAATTTCATATCACTGAATCTGGACCTAAACCATGTAAGGCTAGAACTGGGAAATGTCCATATGCAGAATCAGACCACTTTTCTACAAAGAGCGAAGGAACTTTTAGGCAAGATTATATTGCTTTTCATAATAAAAAATTAAAAGATGATTATTTTGCACAAAAAGAAAAATTCCTTGATCCTTTTAATACAACTTCACTTAAAGTAAGAGCTGAAAGAGGGGATGTTGTAGCAAATAGACATCTTGTTAAAGAAATTGAAAATAAAGAAAATTCTGTAGGTGAATTAACTTTTGTTAATTACTCAAGGGATTTTAGTTTCTTATCTCCAAAATCATTAGGTCTTGATCCATCAAAAGCCGTTACAATGAAACTTGCAAGAAGTTTTGAAACGTCTGACGCTGCTTTAGAAGTTATTCCGGTATGGACTGTTACATTATCTCACCCTTCTGATAAATACAAGCCAGAGCAAGAATTAAAATTCAGACTTAGAAATGAACACGATAGAAGAGTAATGGAATTAAAAATTCATGAATTTGCTCGATTAGGTGCTTCTAAAATGTTCCCAGATGAGAAGAATACACAATTTAATCAAGAATATATGAGCGATAAAATCATTTCGACTATACATTCCGTTGAAAATGAAAACCATTCAGCTAAAAAAGTAAAAGAAATGGGTCTTTCATTCTTCAAAAATGAAGATCAAAAGATTATTGTGAATCAAAATTATGACTCTACTTTCAGGCCAAAACATATTAAAGAACGCTTAAGATTGTCTCCATATTACCCAGAAAAACCAGAAACAAAAATAAGACTTTGGGATAGCGAAGCGGGGGTTTCATCAAATTGGTGGTCGATTAATGTTGAAGATGGAGAATACAGCATTATGACAAACACCCGCGATGAACCAAGGAAGAAAACTGTTATTTCTAGCCCTGAACAAGCGCGAGATATTGTAAAAAACTTTACCCAAAATGTCATGCTTTCGCAAACTCCAGAATTAGTAAAAGAAAAAAGTGAATTTGCTTTCAATTTTATTTCTGAAACTCAAAAAGTCTTCAAAGAACACGAAGAAAGAATCAAATCCGAGAAAAATAATAAAAGAGAAATAGATAACGAACTTTATGATAGAGATGCTGAAGAAAAAAGCGGATCTCTTGTAGGGAAATTATTTAAACTTTTAGGATAGGACCTTAATTGTCTGTAGAATATGACAGAACAGCTTTTATTCCAAGCCTTAATGGTCAATATAAGGTTTTAAAGAAAGATGTTTTAAAAGTATGTAACCAATCAGATTACATTTTTCAATTAGGAAACCTTATTGGGTGTAACCCATTCGTAGCTGATAAAGAAACGCAAGGCGCTAATGAAGCAATACTTAGTAACACTTTGATGTATAGAGCTACTGATGAAAATTGGGTGCAGATTGTTGGTTCAAACGAAATAGCTGCTCTTAATAATCCCGAAGAATGGACTAATCAAAACTCTAGGAAGATTTTAAGAGACGCGTGGTTAGGCGATACTCCAAGTATGATGACGGCTAGTTCTTCAAGCGGAAGGCTTGTCACTCATGGTGGTCTTACTTATGGAGAATGGGTTCTTATTGGAAGACCAGATACAGCTGAAGAAGCTGCTGATAGACTCAATGAAAAATACTCCCGAACGCTTTATCAAGGCCCCTCTTTTAGATTAGGAAATCCTCCTAATTATTCCGCTAATCCTATTTGGGCTGATACTTTCATGGAACTTTACCCATCGTGGATTACTGCTCTAGAACCAATGCCTTTTGATCAGATTCATGGATCTTATAATCTTAACACTGAACGTGGTCGGTTGTTACTTGGGAAGCCAGAGAATCCCCTTTATTACATTGATCACTTGAATTTCAGAAAATGGGGAAGCATTACAGACATTAAAGGAATGATTATTACTGGAATAGATCTTGATCTTCCTCCAGAAATTATCTCTAGCGTCCCCTCTCATAAGAGCCTCTATGTAGAAAAGCAAAAGGCTGAATCTTAACTGCCGACTTTACTTAGCATGGTACTATTTATAAGCTTGTTTTTTAAATTCTTTATAAATAGTTTTATAAATAGTTAGTAACTAACTACTTATTAGTGGTCTTCTTGTTAAGATAGGTCTCACAACCTCACACTTGGAGCTCTTAAAATGTATTCTTTCATGGAAGATCCTGATCTTTTTCTTGATCTCCCAGAGATAGATTATAGAGATAGATTACAACAAGTTCTCGGAGAAGATGCTGAATATTTAAAACTTTATTCTAACTCTAAAATGCCATTCGGAGCATATTCTGATAAGAGGGAGAATCGACTTCAAGAGATTCCCAGAAAGGGTAATTTCGGAATTATTCCAGTAAAAAGATTACTAATCTTCGACTTCGATCTTCACAGAAAAGGCGCGGCGAGTGTTAAAGAACAAATAGACTTCTTCAGTGAATTTTTAGATATAGATTTTTATAAATCTCTAGGTGTTGTTACTCAAACTGGAGGCTTGCATGTCTACATCAAGTATCCATGGAGTGTTGATAGTTCACTAGCAAAATCATTACCTCGTGCTTCTTTAAGAGGTTATAGTGAAGCATTTTCTGAAATTTCTGGGAAAAAGATTCTACTTGATGCTGATGTAAGAAGTGGTCTTGCTAACGGATATGTTGTTGGCCCAGGTAGTAAAGTTCATAAAAGGGAACTTTCAACTGAATCTCTTCATGAGAATTATTGGATTGCTGACGAGACTGTAGGTTTCAAAAAAGGGTATGATATCCCCGCTCCTATCATGATGACTTCACAAGCAGTTCAAAAATTACAAGAGGTTGTAGAATTTAAAAATAGGAAAAAGAATAAGAGAAAACTAGAAAGGTTAAGAGAGAAGAATCAACTTCTAGAAGTTGAACGGAATCTTAAGAATGATGTTCCTGATAGGAAGAATCTTGAATTATTAAAGAAAAAGTTAGAATCTCTTTCATATTCAAGTTATCACTCTAAAAGAGCTTTTGTTAAAGCATCACTGCATTGTTGTTATACTAGTTTCGCAATAGCAAAAGTATGTGAAGATCTTTCTATTAACAAAGATTCTTTTTCTAATAGAGAAATTTCTTTTGATACTCTTCTTAGAGATATTGAGAATTTTACACCTGAAGATATTTATCATGGACCTTATTGTGGTTTTAAAGATCCAGAAAAAGAATCAAAGATTGCAGATGATCTTGCGAAAATATCTTTAAAGAATTCATACAAGGTAAAGAATAGAATAATTAGTAGAAGAAATAAAGAGTTTCGCCGTAAGGTGAACCCAAGGGTTTTAGACCCCGAGAAAGTTATTTTAGAATTAAGGAAAAATCAAAGAAAACTTACTAATGATTCACAACAAGTAAAAGACGCTTTTTCAATATTTGAAAATGTTATTCAACCTTTAACAAACGTTGGAGCCCAACGTTTAGTTCTTTCGTATGACTTTCTTGAAAATAATTTAGAGATGAACAAGTCAAGAGTTTCCGCAGCCTTAAGATTGCTTAGAAAAATTAATCTTATTGAGGTTTATGATAGACAGAAAACCGGATTATCATCAACATATGTTGTCCCTGAAGAGTGGAATCATCGTATTATGACTAATCTACTTAGAAAAACTTGGGGTTCTCTTGTTATTGAAGATACTGATGATGTTCATCCATCAATAATTTACTCTAGGGAAGACCACACTTTTAAAGACGCTCTTACTAAAAAAGATTTATGGGTATTAAATGCAAATAAATCTCCAATACAACCACTTAATAATCTAAATGAAAATAAGAATTCAGAAGACGTAGTTTTCCCTATGATAGAAAAAGGAAAAGTTGATGTAGTTGAAAAATACCTTGTTGAAGAAAAGAATCTAAGATATCAAGGTGATCGCATTAAAAAAGCTTCTAGAAAGTATTGACTTTTGTTCTCTTTTACGATAGAGTATCATTATTACGAATTCAACGAAGGGTAAAGTATGTCACTCTCTAAGACTAATAATTCCTCTCAGGTCGAAACTGAAAATATTATTTTTAACACAACTTCTGAAGAAGTTGCAATGGGTGTCAATCTTGAGGCAATGACTCATATCATTTCTCGATTGACTGACATGTATACTGATCCTATTTCAGCAACTGTCCGCGAGGTTGTTTCGAATGCTCTTGATGCTACTGCTCTAGTTCCAGAGGATGAACGCAAGACTATTAAGGTAACTACTCCTACTCTTCTTAACCCGTCATTCATTGTGCAGGACTGGGGAGTCGGAATGTCCCTTGATACTGTTAAGAAGATTTATTCACAATATGGTGCAAGCACTAAGGGTAACGATTTTACTCAGATTGGTGCGTATGGTCTTGGAGCAAAGGCTCCTCTCTCATATTGCACTGAATTCACCGTTGAGACTACTCGCGATGGAATTACTACACTCTTCAAGCTTTCTCGTAAGGAAAATGGAAACTTTACGAAGATTCTTTCATCTGTCCCTACTAAGAAGCCAAATGGTACTCTTGTTACTATTCCTGTTCGTATGGGAGACAAGGTTCGATTTGATGAAGCTCTTAACTCTTATCGTCACTATTCACTTGACTCTCTTATTGAAATTGACGGTCAAATTTATGATTATTCTAATACCCTTTACCTTTTAGGTGAGGTTGTTCTTGATGAAGATTCCGGAACTACTGGTCGAATTTTTATGAAGAAAGAAGATGCTGTTACTCTTATTAGCAATTCTTCAAACAGTCAGTATATCCCATCATTTGGTTTTATTCTATCTGGTTGGTTTTACATGAGCCCGCTGGAGAACTATTACAATAGAGCGCGACTCTACATTGAACTTAAACCTGGTGTTCTTGATTTTTCTAGCGGTCGTGATTCAATTACTAAGAATGCTCGATTTGATACTTTCATGAAAAATCTTAAGACTAATATTGCCGAAGATATTAGAGACTTTGTTGTTCAAAAGAGTATTGAAGTAATTACTTCTGATGAAGATAGTAAAAAATCAGCAAGAATCCTCAACGATCTTCTTATTGTAGCAAATAATGTTATAAGAAGAAGTGATCTTAATGAGAAAAAATTCATTCTTTGTTCAAAGTTCTCATTTGAAGAAAAAGATTTTACTCTTTCAAATGGGTTTAATCCGATTACTTCATACTTAAATGTAAAAAATAACCCTGAATCAATCATCTTTGGTATAAAAAATGATTCTCGTTCTAAAAAGTACTCCACTATTCAAAAGTCAGAAGTTTACAGACATTATGATAGGAGTAGAGGTCCTGTTCCTGCTATTACTGAAGTGAGCGGTCTTCATAATTCTGACTTTTTCGATACCAAGAATTATTATAAATTTTCTTTTGCAGAATTTTTCCACGTCAATAACTCTAAAAATAATAATTCTAGGAATGTCTACGTAATCACTGGAGTGAATAAAAAGAATCATTCAAGAGTCTCATATCACAAGTCTGTTATTAAAAATAAAGATAGCATTAATTCTTTTATTTTACTCTTAGTTGATAAGAAACGACTTACAAAGAGTGAGAAAGAATATATTTCACTTATCTCTGATAATGTTGTTATTAAGACTGCTGATGAGTTCATTTCTGAAATGAATGATTGGCGTAAGAACAATAAAACCTCTTCATCTAAGCCTTCTATTAAAATTACAGAACCACTGAATCTTGTCCATGTACCAAAAGGTTCAATTACTCCAGAAACTATCAAAGATGGAATAAAATTTATAATTTTTGGTAGAGTTAAAGTAACAATCGAAGATATTATGAAGAATGAAAGTTTTATTTTCCTATCTTCAGGTAACTCAAATTCTGACGTTAGAGCTCTCTACGGAGCTATTAATTCTGGAATTGATCTTTCTGATAAAGATATCTATGTTGAAATAGGTTATTCTCAACAATTAATGGCTGCTCATTTTAATGCTATTAAAAACTATGATAACATCATTATTTCTTCAGACTTTAATAGGAATAGTGTGTCTTTTAGAGAAATCAGAAAAACGAAAGTGTATGATTCTATCATTCTTGATTCTGAACTAAAAGATATCACAACCCAGGAAATCTTTAAGAACATTTTCGATAATATGCAGGATTCAAGTCGTCAAAATATTTTTAACTTCATTGAACTTTTGAGGTACTCTGGTCTTGATCAAATTGAAAATAATGATCTAAAGAATTTTATTAAAACTATTGATCTTTCGAACAGAAAGAGTAGCACGTTCTCTAGTAGGAATAATTACGAGTTAAGGTTAAAATATGCTAGTTACTTAACCCCTGAATACAAGAAGCCTTTTGAAGTTTTTAACAATAGAGTTGAAAAAATTGACAGGAATTATTACTTAAACTTTGAGTCTTCAGTTCTTTATAATTTAATGAGTTTTATGCGTGATAAATCTAAAATTGATAAAGACTCCGCTCTTGTAAAAGAAGCGATACGAAGTTTTGTTAATCTTCTTAACGAAGATTATAATGCTGAAAATGTGGTAAAATAACTAAGTAGTAAAAGAGAAATGAGGAAGAAAATGGAACTGTTAGAATTAACAATCCCTAATGATGTTCTTTCAGGTAAGAAGAGCATTAATTTTGTTGTACGCGAAGGCGAGGAGGTGTCTTCACTTTCAATCTCAGATGATCATCCTAATTGGTCACGTGCTTCTGAAGTAGTCGAAAAGATTAAGGCTTCTGAAGTTACTCATAATGAAGCCGCTGCTTTACTTCATAAGTATGTTAATCTTGTAGATACGGTTAATGAGAAACTTGTCAAGATTGATAATATTCTTGATGGACGAATGGCAATTCAAGGCGGAAAGATTTTTGTTGATCTTGAGCCTATTGATGCTGCTCTTGAAGCTCACATCCTTAAAATGCTCAATGAATCAAACACCCCTAAAGATGCTGCTCGCTGGACTGCATTCGCTAAATTTGTTGAAAACCTTTATTCAAATACTGATGCTTTTGTTCGTGAACAGCTCTTTAGCTGGATCATGTCACAAAACCTTTATGGTAAAGGCCTTACATTAACTGACGATGGTTGTTTCATTGGATATAAGGGTTGTAGAGTTATTGGCTCAGTACCTCATTCAATTAACAGGGGTATTGCTGTTGTTAATGGAGAACTTCATGAAGGAAATATCCCTAACCCTATCGGAGCCACTGTAGAAATGCCTCGTGGATCTGTTCAGAATGACCCACATGTTGGTTGTTCAACTGGTCTTCATGTTGGTACTTATAGTTACGCTAACGGCTTTGCTCAAGGAATTCTTCTCACGGTAAAAGTGAATCCTCGTGATGTTGTTTCTGTTCCTACTGAATGTAACGCTCAGAAACTTCGCGCTTGCCGTTATGTGGTTCTTGAATCAACTGAGGTTGAATATGATGAAAGTTATTATTCTTCACGTTATGGTTCAGATGATTATGATTTCGATGATGATGAAGTTAACGAGTATCTTGATGAGGGGGAATACTCTCCTTCAAGTCTTCAAGATCTTCTTGATCATGCTGCTAAGGATAAGAATATTCGTTTCAGTTACAATGGGAAAGAAAGAATCGTTCGTCTTGACCAATGGGACAAGTGGCTTATTGATGGTAATGACTTGTTAAGTGATGGAGAATACAGATCTTTCAGAACTGATCGAATTCAATATCTTTCTGATAATACTGTTTCTCGTGTTGTCAATATTCCAGAGGTAAAAAAGCCTGTGGATATTGTTAAAGATAATGTAAACGTTCAAGATGTTCTTGAATCTGCCTTTGTTAATGGAACTAAGGTTTCTATTGTTTATGGAAACAGTGAGAATAAGCCTCGCATTATTACACCAAAACAGTCTGTTAAAGGTGAAGAATTATTCAATGCTTTTGATCATGAAGCTGATGATTTCAGAACTTTTGTTATCTCTAAGATTGTTAAAGCTGAACCTGCAGTTTAAATTTTGATCTGTTAAAAATAATAGATTGATTCCTCAAGGGTGGTGCTACTCGTTAAAGTAGCACCACCCTTTCTCTTTTCCTAAATTGATATTATTTTCTGAAAAATAAAAAAAGTTAATTAGCTTTAGCGCAATTTATAGAACGTGAGAAGTTAAAATAGTATTAATAATCTAAAAATATGAGAAAGAGAGATATTTGTGTCTGAACCTTTAAAACCTGATTTTACTACGATTCTTGTTGAAGATGTGAATCTTCCTTATCGTAAGAAAGCTTACAAAAAGCTTTCATATACTGATCCAATTCTTGACTCTTACCAAGCTATTGTTATAGCAGATACTGTAGCTCAGGGTTGCTCTGAAGATTCTCGATTAACAAGTTTAATCTTAAGGTTCCCAAGAGTGATTCTCCCTGAATTTAATACGCATCGTGTCTTCAGTCGCAATTCAGCATCTTCTCGAGCGCGTTCAATTCGTGTCACTATTGAAGATGTAATGACTAATCCTTACATTCCCCTTTTTACTGTTAATCAAAAAGGAATGTCAGGAGAATATGTTACTTCTGAAGGGCGAGAAGCAGCTATTTCTAATTGGCTAGAAGCTAGAGATAGTGCAGTTGTTCATACTCTTTCACTTCTTTTAGGAGAACTTTTTGATAAAAAATATGCTGATCACAAAACTATAGCTTCCGAATGGGAAAAATGGGTTGATCTTTATTATGATAAAGTATATGACAACACTGGAGAATTAAAAGAAGGAACTTCATCAATTCACAAACAAAATGTCAATAGAATTCTTGAACCATATATGTGGCATGAAGTTCTTGTTACTTCAAACTTCTGGAAAAACTTCTTAGAGTTAAGAACTGAAGGTTCTGCACAACCCGAAATTCAAGCTATAAGTTTCTTAGTTAAGAAAGCTCTCGAAGTTTCTGAAGCATCAGTAAGTTGGATTCACCTTCCATTTATAGATGACGAATTAATTCCTTCTTCAACTGCTTCTTTTGAAGAATTAAAGGATCTTCTTATGCTTTCAGCTACAGAATGCGCTCAAATTTCATATAAAGATAAATCAAAAGCCGAGAAAAGCACTGCTACAACTGCGTTAGGTTATCGTCTTTTGAAGATGAAGCATTTGAGCCCATTTGAGCATATTGCTATTTCTTTAAAGAATTATGATGTTAAAACTAATTTCTTAAATGTTCCTGATGGAGTTTCTGGTAACTTTAACTCTGATTGGGGTCAATTAAGACGACTTCTTAATTTTGAGGATGTTCCAAGATAAAGTATTAAATTATTTAATAAAGGTATAGCGCAAGAAACCTCTGTCTTGCGCTATACCTAGCAAGTAAGAGGAAATATAATGAATAAGAGAGAAAGAGACAATATTACAAATAGTAGTAATCCAATTAATGATGAATTCTTTTACAGCGAGTTCGCTCCAAAGAAGAATCATTTAACAACAATCGATGATTATTTTAGAGAGAATTTATCGGCATGTGATAATTTGACCCGAAAAACTTCTCTCATTCTTAGGAAGAATGCATTTAATAAAATTCATAAAATTGAAATAAAGAAAGAAACTAATTTTAAACCTCTACAGAGAAAAGATAAGATATTTCTTAGAGGTTGGGCATTACCACCTAAAGTTGGGTCTGGAATGATTTTATTAGAAAGTGGATTTCTTATTGATTTAAGTCTTATTAAGCTTAATTCTAGTTTTTTCTGGGAAGAAGAATTTTTACCTGAGAGTTGGTTTGATTTTGCTTTTTCCCTTACAACAGAATGGCTTGAAAAATACGGACCTGAAGCTTTAGAAGCTGTTTTTATTGAACGTCTTTTAAAACAATATTGTTCTCATTTAATTAAATAAAATAAGTAAAATACTCTTTTTAGAAAAATAATAAACAAAATCGCTAAAAAGAAGGATTTTACAAATGGCTAAATTTCATATTAACCCTGAGAAGGGTCCTCTGCTTTGTAAAGCAAAAAGGGGGAATTGTCCGTATGGGGTTAATGCACCGCATTATTCTTCAAAGGAAGAAGCTCTCTCCGCATATGAAGACATTTTAAAGAATGAATCTCCATTATTTGTAACAAATAAGAAAGATTTAGATATTAATATTCTTTCAGAAAAATTAGAATTAATAAGTTATTCAGAACTAGAAGAAATTGTTGATTCTAACCCTTCTATTTATCAAGCTTTTGAAAAGGTTCTAGATGAAAGAATGAAGTATTCATCAAAAAGAGCATTACAACTTGAAAATTGTGACCCTAAAAATATTGACGCTACTAATAAAGTAGACTCTAAAACTTTCAGAGCAATTACTAAAGATTTTGATCTTTATCGAAATAAAACAGCTGAACTAGTAGAAGCACTTGGAAATAGCAAGTTCTATAATGATACACTTATAGAATTAGACGAAAATGAACATATTGGAAATCTTGTACCAGTGACTGGTTTTGAATCTAATTCTAAAGAATGGCTAGAAGCACGATTTAATTCTATTGGCGGCTCTGATGTAGGTGCAATTGCAGTAATGGATTTTAAAAGTGAAGAAAGCCTTTCATGGTTTGATAAGAAGAATTTTTATAATGTCGAAAAGTCTAAAATCTCTATGCCTACACCGGAAGATGTAGCCCGCCGTCAAAATCTTTTTGGTGTACTTAAAACTGGAGCCGCATATAGAGGTACTGTTTGGGAACGACGAATTGCAAGTGAATATGCAAAAGCTCATCCCGGATATAAAGTATTTACAAGTAAAAGACAATATGCCCATCCTGATCGCCCTTGGCAAACTTTAAATATGGATGGTTTCATTAGTGATAGAAAAGATGGGCAAATTAATGGAATCCTTGAAATTAAAACTTCTGGTAATCCTGGTGATTGGAAAGACGGAGTCCCTATTGGTTATCGTGCCCAAACTCTGTATTATTTAAATAGTACAGGATTAGATTTCGCTGATGTGAGAGTTCTTATTAATGATCACGAATACAGAGATTTCAGAATTAATAAAAATGATGAAGTTTCTCCTGGCTCAGGTGTTACAATGAATGAGTATATTAAAACTCGAGTTCAGCCATGGTTTGATGGCCTAAAAGAATCTAGGGTTGCTGCTTAAGAAAGAGATTTTTTATGAAAAAAGAGAAGGGGAGTTCTCTTTTAAAGAAACTTCCAACAAGAAGATCATTACGCAAAAGATCTAAAATAGAGAAAAGATTAAGGGTTCTTTTTCAAATCACACTTTTCTTTATTATTCCTATTGTAATAGTTAATCTTTTCGTTGCAGCTGGTCAAATGAGAATCATGTATGTAGTGTCTAATTCAATGGTCCCGACTTTTGAAAGAGGAGATTTAATACTACTTTCTGAAGATCACTACGGATCGTTGGAAGAAGGTGACATTATTGCTTATAATGCCTCATGGCACCCTGACGGACCTATTACTCATAGAATTGTAAGCAAAAGCGAAACCGAATACATTACTAAAGGTGACTCTAATAATGTAAGTGATCCAGCAATAACTGATGATCAAGTAATAGGGGAAATAATAGCATGGATTCCAAAACTTGGATATTTATTTAATCCAGTATCAGTGATAAGCTTAGTGTCTATAAGTAGCATATTATACTCTCTTATGCTTTTCTCACGAACTAATGTTTTTCTTAAAATTTTTAAAAGAAAAAACTCAAAGCGATATTAGTTTTATACCGGTATAATAAACAGCCACCAAAGAATTTGAGCAAGTGTTATCTAGCAGAATAGTCTATTTTGAACGCTTTTGCTTCTTATCCCTTTGGTGGTTGTTTATTTTGTAAAGGATTTAACAATGTCTAAATTAGAAGATCTAGTAAACATACTTAAGGTTGAAGCTCATCGTCTTAATGAAGAGAGAGTAAATGAAGACCAATTAGTTAAACAAGCTTTTGTAAAGTCTATAGAAAAAACAATGTCTGAAATTAGGCAAGGTCTAGACTCTAGAGATTTCCAAGAATTAGTAATTATTAACTTCATGATTATTGCCTCTGAAGAAAATTTATCTCCAAAGAAAGTTCAAGATTTTATTTTATATTTAAAAGAGTAACAAAGAATGATTACCGATATTAAAAACAAATAAAACATTGGAGTAAATGTGGAGTTAGACATAGTAAAAATTGATCGAGTGATCGAAAAGATTTTACAAGAAATATCTATATCCGATATAGAAAAAAGACAATTTCCTAATGTAAAACTTTATGAAATAGTGTTTTTTAATATTTCAATACCTGAATCAATGAAGAGATCAACTCCACATCTTACATATATTGCTACTAAACTTTCTGATTATTTTAATTTTACTGTCTTTGAAGAAGCTGAAGGTTTCATCACTACTGATGGAAGATTAGCAATATCTGTTGAAAGAAAAAGATAATTCATGTCAGAATTAATAGCTTGGATTGATATAGAAATGTCTGGAACCTCTCCTGAAACAGACAAATTGTTAGAAATAGCCTCTTGCATCACTGACATGTCTGGAGAGAAAATAAGTGATTATTTCCATAGATTATCCAAAATAGACAATTTATCTGAAATAATAGAATCCGCTGAAGATGAAATAAAGAAAATGCATGAAAAATCTGGGCTATGGGAAGATCTTTGGAGTTCTCATACTTACGATATAGAAGATATTGATTATTCTTTATCTCGGTGGATTCGGGAATATTCTACAAACATAGATTTTTTATATTTAGGTGGAAACACAGTCACTCTTGATAGAATGTTTATGAAATTACATTTACCAAGAACTTATAACTTATTGTCATATAGATCGATTGATGTAACTAGTATCTCACTTACAGTACAAAAGAATTCTTTCATACCTGGATTTGAGAAGTCTAAAAAGCATCGCGCTACATCTGATGTAGAAAACTCTATAAAAGAATATGTTTATTATCTTAAAAACCTTAATCTTAACAGGAGTTAAAAATGTCCGTATTAATTTATACTAAGCCAAATTGTGTAAATTGTGAAAAAACAAAAAATGAATTTAAATCTTTAAATATTTCTTATGATGAAATAGACATTACTAAAGATAAAGAAGCTCTCATGAGAATCAAACAGGCTGGGTTTAGAGAAGCTCCAGTAATTTTTACTGAAAATGATTCCTGGTCAGGTTTTAATCCTGAAAAAATTAGAGCCATCAATTCCGATGGTTCAGATGACGATCTTTGGGCTTAATTTTCAAAATCTATAAACATTTGAATGGTATAATATCTTCATGAATGAAAAAAACTCTCTAAAAGCGTCTGTTACAGAGATAAAGACAGCATACAATATTGCTGATTATATTAGTCAGGCTGGAATTCAGTTAAAACAAAATGGTGTAAACAAGTGGAAGGGTTTATGTCCTTTCCATAATGAGAAAACTCCATCATTCATTGTTAATGAATATTTCCAAAATTATAGATGCTTTGGCTGCGGCGCTAACGGGGATTTGTTAACCTTTGTTCAGGAATATGAACACCTTGACTTTTATTCTGCTATACAGAAGCTCGCCGCTGATAAGGGCATTACTCTTTCAATTAGTTCAGAAGAGAGCGGAATTGATTACACTTCTATAAAAGAAGTATTGAAAGAAACTGCTAATTATTATGTTTCTGAGTATCGAAAACTAAATAAAGAGCATCCAGCTAGACAACAAGTTATTGAACGTGAATTAAACGAACGAAAACTGTTTTATGGTTACGCTCCAGAAAAAAGACGTTCTCTTTATGACTTATTAAAGAATAAAGGGTATTCTGAAGAGATTATGATGCAAGCAGGCGTAATCTCTCGCTTTGAAAAAGACGGGAAGATTTCTTATTCAGATTTTTGGAATGGTAGACTTATGTTTATCATTACAGATATTGCTGGTAAACCAGTAGGTTTTTCTGGTAGAAAACTTTATGAAAATGACAGTCGGGGGAAATATGTAAATTCTTCAGATGGTCCATTATTTGACAAAAGTAGTATTCTTTTTAATCTTTCAAACGCTAAAAAGAAAGCCTCTGAAGAAAAAACTATTTATATTACTGAAGGACAATTTGACGTAGCAAGTTTCGTTGAGGCTGGTTTAACTAATGTAGTGGCTAGTTCTGGTACAGCTTTTACTGAAAAGCAAGGTCTTATTTGTAGAAGACTAGTAACTGAATCTGGGAAAATAGTATTTTGTTTTGATGGTGACAAAGCGGGTATAAAAGCTGCTGAAAAGGTGTTCCAAACTATACCAATGATTCACTCTCAAGCTTATGTAGTGATTTTTCCAAAAGATCAAGATCCATGTGATTATCGCTTACAAAATGGGAATGAAGGTCTGGTAAAATTTGTTTCCGAAAAAGAAATACATATCATAGAATTTATGATTGATCAAGTTTCTAAAAAATATGACTTAAAAAAAGAAATCGAAAGATCAAAATTTTTAGACGAAGCTGCCCGGGTTCTTAAATCTGTTAATTCTCTCTCCCTTAGAGAGGTATACACTAAGAAAGTCGCACTTGAAGCTTTCGTAACCATAGAAACAGTAAAAAATGTTATTGAAACTGCTCAACCATTCGATATGAATTCTCATTCTTCAAAAGAAGAAACTTCTAGTGTAAGTTCACGTCCAAATTTAGAAGAAATAGATCAAACGGAACTTGTAAAGAAAATAAAAGAAAATGAGACTTACCAAATTGCTATTCGTCTTATCTCTCTATCTTTACTTGATTCTGAATTTTTACAAGCTCTTAAAAAGAGCATTCATATTATTCCTAAGGATCTAGTTCCTCTTGTGAAAGAAATCGTTACTAAAGTAACATTTGATAGGCCAATCATACCTGAAATCTTTACTCATTCGGAATTAATGAAATCTATTATGAGTAAAAACTTCTTTCCTCTTATCCACCTTATGGATAGGGAAGATCAAAAAGAGCAATTTATGCATTTATTTTATACCTTGAAAGGTATGGAACAAGAAAAAGAAATCTTAAGAGTAAAAATGAATATTTCTAATATTCTTGAAAATTCAAATGAGGAAGATGTAGCATTCTTTATCTCAGCATTAAATAAAGAAAAAGAAGAACTAGAAGCTCTAAAGAAATCTTAAATTAATGATATTTCACTAAGGTATAATAGTTAGGATTTTATATGTCTCTCTTTAAGAAGAAAAAGAAAATAACTGATAAGTCTGAAGAGCAATCAGTTGAAGAGATTATTGCTCAGAAAAGATCATATTCAAATTTTTTTGACGCTATCTCTAATGAAGTAGATTTAGGGTCGAAAGATACTAAAATTGTCACTTTTCTTCTTTCAGCAGAAAGAGCAGTAAAAGTATATATTTCTGACAGTAACATAATTTATGTTGAAGACCCAGAGGTAAAATTTTCTTTTAATGAAAGATTATTTTGGTCTAATCAAGATGAAAGCTTAAAAGAATCAATTCTTGATAATGTTGATAAAAATGACGGATCAAGATATTTAGAAGTTCTTAATGAAAATCTAGAAAATGAAAACTTTGTTAAAGAATTTTACTGGAACCTTTCTGTTGATAATCTTATTAATCTATCTAAAATTGTTACATCTGAAACACCCGTAAAAACAGAAGTTATACATCAAAAAGAAATCTCCGAAAAAATTAAAAAATATGATTTTCTCAACCTTCATTTAAAGAATTTAAAACCTGCTGTCATGAATATGATAGAAAAAGAAAAAGATCTTATTCACAGGTTAGAACTTGATTCTTTTAATGATGAAGATATTATCCTAACAATCAATCAAGACTTTACTGGAGAAACAGCTGAAGAAACTTTTATTCTCTATGCAGCTTCAGATGAAGCAAATCTTTACATGTTAAAAGACCTGCACGGCGGTTTCTTGTGGCAATCAATTCTCCAAACTCTCTTAAATCTTAAACTTGCTGGTTTCATTAGTATAAAGAATCCTGCAAGTATGATGATGTTACCTGAAATTACTCCAGTTTCTAATGAAGATGAAACTCTGGAAGAGTCATTTGATAAAGAAATTGAAGAATTTTCTTCAATACAAGATAACATCGAAAGTAATTCATACCTGTCTACTTCATTACTCGGTGGGCCAGAACATCTTAATAAAGATGAAAATATAGAACAAATGATTAATCTATTAGATTCTGAAAATGAAGATGATAGTTCTTTCGTTGATGAAATGCATGATACTAACGAGATTGAACCTATTATATTCAAGGAAGAGAAAGATTTTATTACTGAACCTCTCTTCTCAGAAAAACCTCGTCTCAGTCAAGATTTATTCAATATAAATAATCAAGATTCGTCATTCTCTGAGAATGAGATTGAAGAAACTCCTAAGTTAGAAGAATTTTCCTATACTCTTAAAAATGAAGAGCCAGCACCAGATGTTATTCAAATTTTTGAAGAATCTTCAAAGACAGAAGAAATAGAGGTATTAGACCCTAAGGAACTAGCTAGACAGATTATTCAAGAAGATGAAGAACTTAAAGATATTTCAAGTATAAGGGAGGAAGAATCATTAAGTATATCTTTGACAGACTCTATACAAAGTCTTAACAGCCCTTATAAGGAAGACCTTCTTAATCTATCTAAAGTTAATGATGATTATGAAAAGACTTTAGTTCCTATTGAGGAAGAGATTGAATATTACTCATCAATCTATTCTGAACTTGTTCAAAATCTTGAAGAGATGAGAATTAAGTTTATGATTGAGAATGAAGATTATGAAGAAACTTCTGAAAGAATTAATCTAGAGACACATATTGATGGTTTTTCTCATACTCGAAAAGAAATAAAAAACAACTTTTATTTAATTTTGCCTCTTGAGGAATCAAGAGATTCAATTAATATAAAGAGGCAAGAGATTTTAGAAGAGATGCTTTCCCTCCTTAACTTAATTGATGATGAGAGTGCTGTTGATATTATCTCTAAAGTTAAAAAGAGATTAACATTTATTGAAGAAATAGATAATCTTGCATTCTTTAGTATGAAAAATAACTCTAAAGCTGTTGAAGAATATAATAAGATGCTTGAGGAATTTGATCCGCCTATTTATAGTCAACTTGTTGAAGAATATGGATTCGATCCGCTCTCAAATTTAAGGAAAGGAATTAATTAAGTTTTCTTTATTGTAATATCTTTGATATTGAATATTAGTTCTCAAAGAGTTAGGGAAATATATGTTCAGTAGTAAAGAAATGGAAGAAAACGAAAATAATTTCGAAGATTCCGGTAGAAGAAACAATGGATTACTTATTCTTCTAGGGATTTTATTTCTTCCAGCTGTTCTCATTGGAATACTTTTTAGGCTATTACTAGTAAAAAAGAGACAAAGACTATCAGTTATATGGTCAACTGTAATTCTTATTGATGTAATATTAGTCATATCCTGGATAATAATAAAACCTTTTGATAAAGGTCTTGATGTTATTCAACATATTACTGAAATTCAAGATAATTGGACAAATCTTCTTCCTCTAGCTATTATCATTAATATAGCTCTTGGTGGGGTCATAGGGTTAGGTCTTACCCATTGGGAAGTTTACCAAATGAAGCAAAATCCTCATCGATTACAGCTTCCAGGAACTTGGACATATCAATTTAAATATGAGCGAACTCCTCTAGAAATTTTTAAATTAAAGAAAAAAATTGAGAATTTGAAAAAAGGTTTGTATTCATCTCAGGAAAAAGCGCCTCTTGGTTTAGATGAAACATATAAGAGAGACAACATTGTTTATCGTTATGATACTGAAGCTCAAAAACATACACTTATTGTTGGAGCATCTGGTTCTGGTAAAACTTTTACCATGCTTTCTCTGATTCTTAACGACATTGAAAGTAGAAAACCTCTTGTTATTATTGACTTTAAGAGATCACCTGAGTTAGCATCGAAAGTCGCTAAATGGACAGAAGAAAATGGTGGAGATTTTTATCATTTTGTCAATGGTAAAAAAGAAAAATATAATATTGAGGGAAGTAAAGGGCAATCTTATTATGACCCTCTTATAGGCGGATCACCTACAACTAATGCTGACATGATTCTAGGTATGAGAGAATATGATACTGCATCAGCAGTATATAAAGGATACATGCAAGAGCTTCTTCAAGTATTATTTTCAATGTTAGAATATGCTGATCGAAAGAAAGCTCCTCATATTGAATGGGAAAGTGGAGGTATATTAAGACTCGCTAGTGCATTATATGGGGCAAATTTAACAGAATTAGCTGCCGCTTGTGAGGGTACACCTATTCAAAAGTCTGCTGAACAAATAGACATGGCCTCCCGCTCAAAAACTTCAGGTACTACACGCGCAATAGAAGAATTAAAAGGGCAACTAAGAACTATTGTTGCTTCTGAATATGGAGAATGGTTAAAACGAGGGCCTGAAGGTCAGAATATTAACATTTTCGAGTTAACTCAAAAACCAGGTACAGTTATTTTATTCTCCCTTAATTCTGATTCTGAACCAGAATTTGCTAGTTATATTGGATCAATTATCCTTTCAGACCTTACAACTGTTTCTGCTAATCGTCGTAATGCCGGTTTAAAAAATCAAGTAAATGTTTATGTTGATGAGTTCCAAGCAGTTAATCCAACGTCTGTTACATCACTACTTGAAAAGTCAAGAGAGTCAAAGCTTGCTCTTACTCTAGCACAGCAGTCATTTGAACAAGTTATTGCAGCAAGTGAAAGAAACGGAGAAGCATATCTTCTTAGTATTTTAGATACTTGTTCAAACTTCATTGTTCATAATGGTACTACTCATGACTCTGCTGAAAGATTATCAAAGATCTTAGGTAAAGAATGGGTAACATCATATAGATCTTCTAATAAAAATGAGAATTTCTTATTCTCCTTAAACTGGAGTAATAAGCGTAATCAAACTGTGCAAACTTTCCAGGAAGAACGTTGGGTTTTTGAACCACAAGAATTTATGAAACTTTCATCACCTTCAGCATCGAATGGATATAAAGCTACCGCTATTTTTGTTAACAAAACTTCAGACGATCCATCAATAGATAAAAAAGGTGGAGCTATAGCAAGAAGAGTATGGATAATTCCTAATGATGCATTATTAGACACATATTATTCTTCTAATAACCAACCATTATTACCTCTTGTTAAAGAAGAAGAAAAGATCATGTATTCTGATTCTATTGTTTCACGAATACCGGCTAGCGAATCTAGAGAAGAAAAGATTATTATTAATAGAAATCTTCCTCTCCCAGATATCCCTAAGATAGATTCTACTATTATTAATCCTTATTCTCAAGAAGATGAGGATGATGGTGGTTTCATTTTTGAAAAAGTTGAAGAAGAAATTGATATTCCAAAGATAGATTTTAATGCTCCAGCTAGGTTACCTCAACAACCAAAAGAACAAAAAAGAGAAATACACTCAGCTCAGCAAAATCGCACTGAATCTTCATTCATTAGTTTATTCAATGAAAAAACTAAACCTCAAGTTCGTAAGATAAATGATGGTGGATTACCAGATATTATCGAATTACCAGATATAGATTGATGTTTTGATATTTTAATATATATACTTTTTGGAGTTTAAATGGCTATACCTATTAACCCTAATTCTCATAATAACGGGCAAAATGCACGAGGTGGTGGTTTACCAACATCTAACCCTATGATGAATAGGAATCAACAGAATAACATCTCTAACCCATTTTCAGATGAAAATGAAGATTTTATAGAGACGAAAAAGCCTATTATAAACCCTTTTGATTCAGAAGATGATGAGACTTTTACTCCTTATATAAAAGAAGAAAAAGTAGAACAAAAAGTAGAGCAAAAGCCATTTGTCTATGAATCATTAGAAGAAAAAATATCTCCTCCCGTGATAGAAACTCCAAAAATAGAAGAAACTCCAAGGGTCGAATCACCATTAATACCAAATTTCCATAATTTTGAAGAGGAAGTTAAACGAAATGACCCTGTTACTAATATTTCTCAAAGCAATCATTTTAATGATGAAACACCAATATCTAAAGATAACATACCGAAAAGAGAAATTCCTCAGAAGAATACTTTTATTGATAAAGAAAATAAAAAGTTAGAGCCTTTTGGTGGGAAAAATAGAAAAAAGATAAAAGTTAATGATTATGATAATAGAAAGAATTTAAGACAAAAGGCAAAACTTATTCAAACCATTATTATTATACTTCTTGTTGCTCTTGTCGGTTTTGGGATTAAAACAGTGATTTTTCCATCGCAATCTATATCTCAAGATCAAGTATTAGCATTAATAAACTCACAAACGTCGGAAAGATTCCCTATTGACCGCGGGTCTGGTTTTGCAAAAGACTTTATGCAGTCTTATTTGAGTATCAATAATAACAGTGTCGATTCTGAAGTTCTTGCCTATTATTTCTCTGGATCTGACGGAAGATCATATGATTCTTCTAATAAAATTTCATATGCACGAAACTTCAATCAAGAAATACTTTATGGCCCAACAATATATGACAGCTCAATACTTTCAAGCTCTTCGGCATCATATACTGTTGCTGTTCTAGTATCAAAAACTTCTGCTGGAGAAAGCAGACCGACTGTTGATGAATTTGGAAATGAGATTGTCAATACTCAAGATCCAGACACTCAGTGGCTTTATTTTAATGTAAATGTTTATTATGATGAAAAAGCTAATGCTATGAGTATTACTCCAGATTCCCCTACTTTGCTTCCGGATTTAAGAATTCAAGGTACTAGCGAGGTCCCAGATAGTAAAGCTCTTGGAAACGGCAAAACAAGTTCTGAACTAAATAATCAAGTACGTTCAGTAGTTATTGGTTACATGAATGGATATGCTGTTTCTACTATTAATAATCACCAACAGTTAGATCAATATGTAGTACCTTCTCCATCACTTGATCTTCTTGCTGGTATGGGTGGAAACTTAAGTCTTGATGAAAATAATATTGCTTATACCTCATATTATACTGATGATCCGTCAGTGATAAAAGTAAAAGTTGACGTAAAGTGGGAAGATGAAAATGCATCATCTGACTCAATACTTTATAGCTCTTCATACGTTATGACTTTAAATGTTCAAGCTGATGGAACTTATAGAGTAAGCAAATTTGCCCCATTCTACTATGTTCCTGAGGATTCCGCAAGTTGATATTAATTTTGATTGAATAAATAAAGATACTAGTTAGATATTTAATCAAAATCTGTACAGATTATTTGAAAAGGAGTCAATACACATGGATTTATTAAACCATTTAACGATTGCGGCTACAGATGGGGGACTTAACGGTCTTTGGGATACAGTTCTTGGGAACTGGATTCAACCAATCTTTCTTGCAATGATTGCTATCTTCGCAATTAAATTCATTAAAGATCGTCAATGGACTGCTCTCGTTACCTTCATTGGTATTGCTGCAGTTGTTGGTGTTCTTGTCTTCGGTGGTGAATCTCTCTTTGGTTCAGAAGGCTCTCTTAAAGGTGTTGCTGAAGAAGTAGCCGGCGAAGTTAATGCTATAGCATTTCACTTATAAAAATTAACCAACTTAGAGGCCTACGATGAAAATCTGGGCCTCTAAGTTAGTTTAAAGCGATATTAATATTAATTACATAATGACTGGAAAGATGAGATAAATGTCTGAAAATCAAGAAAAGATAAAGAAGCCGAAAAAAGAGTCTTCCAAGAAGAAGAGGCTAGAAATATCAGCATCAGCAGTTATTGACAATATTGTTTTCAACAAAGATGAAGTCTTTGCGTATTATAGAGTCGGGAATCGTGTCTTCGATTATCTTTCAACAGTCGGAAGAGTTGAATTAGCTCAACGAACTAACCTTGCTTTCATTAATCTTATGGAAGATAAAAGAGAATCTCTAGATGGGCATTTTATTGTAACTAATGTCCCTATTGATCTTGATGCATGGGAATCACAAGTACGAGAAACAGTTTCTAATTGGGAAACATCTCCCTCATTTGAAAAATATCTAAAAGAACAAAAAGAATTCCTCTCGCAAGAAGAATATATGTATAAGATTACTTATTTAGGAATAAGTTTAGGAAAACGCGGTGCTTTAAACTTTTCAGATCTTAATATTCTTGAAAGAGGTTTCAAGGGAGCTCTAGAAACATTAAAGAAATGGTTTAATCAAATTCTTGTTATTCCAGATCACGAAGTATCAGCAGATGAAGAGCGATCATTCCGAGCAAAAGAAAAAGAATTATATACACAATTATCAACAGGTTATTTGAATGTTGAGAAATGTAATAGTGAAGAATTACTTCTTCTCATAAAAAGACAGTTTTATCCTAGAATGCCAGTTCCATATCTTGACATTGATCATGGAGAAAGATTAGGTCCTGGTGACCTTGATCTAGAATTATATTCTTCTATAAAGAATAAGTATCGCTGGTTAGAGATTACCCAACAAATAGGAGAACATACCTTTACTGGATATAGAGCATGCCTCACACTTTCAAAGTTTCATAAATTCTCAGATTATCCAAACCAAGGGTTCCCATTCTTTTATTTCCCAGCAAGTTTACAATTACCTTTTACTATGTACTCGCGTTTTACATTACATCCTAGTTCGGCAATGAAAAAGCAAGTTGACAAAAAGAGAATGGAACAAAAAGACGAACTAGAAAATATGGCGGGCGCTAGATCTGCCATTGATAATGCTGTTAGTGGAACACCTACTGATGTTTCTGATTCTATTGAGTCTATTCAAATATTAGATGAAATACTTACTAATGATAAGACACCATGGGTTGAAGGTTCTTATAGAATTGTGGTCGAAACACCAAGAGAGGACGTTCTAAGAAAGTACTGCTCCCTTGTTAAAAATGAGTTCTCTGGAATAGGTATTAATGTCACTTGGTCTTCAGGTGATCAAGCTGAATTATTCTTAGAACAAATGCCTGGAGATAGATTACGAATCAAATCATTCCAACAATTAACTAATATTAATATGCTAGGGACTTCAGGTTTCAACTTTAGTTCTAATGTTGGAGATCCTATCTATGGTTCTGATGGAGAGGCAAGATAAATATGAAAAAACAAGGTGGTGCAGGCGGGAATGCTATGACTATAATTATTATTATAGTTCTTATTGGTGTTATTCTTGCTTGGATGAGAGTTAATAATATCACTGGGCTTGATGATGTTTATAATTATTTTAAATCAGCTTCTGATAAAATTAATGAATGTGGAGCAGATGATGTAGATTGGAACTGTTCTCCAGATACTTCTAACCCTAGCGGAACCGAGGATCCTCAAATTTCTGAAACTCCCGATGAAGTAACAAATGAATCATCGTCTTCAGAATTATTACTTGCTCTTCAAGGGATAACAATAGCAGATTCTGAAGAGGTCGAATATGACAGATCAGAGTGGAAGCATTGGAGCAAAGTAAGTGGATCTTGTGACACAAGAGAAACTATTCTTTCTCTTCAAGGTGAAAACGTAGTGTCTGATCCAAATACGTGTAAGGCAACCTCTGGAACCTGGATTGACCCATACTCTGGAGCTACTTTTACTAATTCTAGTGACCTAGATATTGATCACGTTATCCCATTAGGTTATGCTGCTTCTCACGGTGGTCAGAATTGGACTCTTGAAAGAAAAGAGCAATTCGCTAACGATATGAGTCAATTACTCGCTGTATCAGCATCTGAAAATAGATCAAAAAGTGATAGCGGGCCAAGTGAATATATGCCAATTCAATCTTTCCAATGTGAGTATTCAAAGATTTGGATTGCTACAGCTATCAAATATGATATTTCAATTACTCAAGATGATGAAAGTGCTTTAGAAAAAGGTCTTTCATACTGTGAAGTAGAATAGAGGAAAATATGCAAACTGTTCAAGGGCAACACACTCACTTCCCAAAAAAGACTGAAAAAGACACTTCTTATTCTGTAGTTTCTGAAAGTATGGGCATAAATGAAAAACTTGCGATTCTTGAGAAAATGGGGCGCGAAGATCTTATAGATATTTTTAAAGAATGGAAACCTAAGCAGACTCTTAAAAAGAAAAAAGCTGCACCTCTGGATCAAAAAGTTTCAATTACAGTTACTGACTCTGAAAGAGTAATTCTTGATAACGAATTAAAAGCAATTAAAGCTTCTGGGGAAAAAGTCACTATGTCTACTTTTATCCGCAATAGAGCTATAGGTAGTGTAGATATTCAAGGTTGGAAAGAAATTGCCGAAAAAGCAATTGTTGAAATTGAAGATATTGCTTCAAATAAGAAAGAATTACGCGAGCAGAAGAATAATTTAATGGTATCTCTTGATGAGGAAGAAGACGATGAGCGTATTGACTATCTTCAACAAGAAATATACAAAATTAATGAAAAGCTAAGAAAAATTATTTCCCAGAACGAGAAAAGAAATAATAGACTATCCGGGCGAATGAGTATGCAAGAATCAGAAATTATTAAATGGAGAGCCCAAAGGTTATGTTTATCATCCAGCGATTATTTAAGAATGATGATTTTTAATCTTGAACCTAACACTAAAGCTGATGCTCACTTAAGCCTAGACGCTAAACGTCGTTTTTATATCTCTATCATTGATGTTGCTAACAATGGTTGGGGAGAACCAAATACTATTTATGAATGCTCACAATGCGCTAACTATCTTGATGAAATTGATAGATTACAAGATAGAATAAAACAGTTAGAAAACTTCTCATAACTGATATTAATTATAGTTATAGATTAAGGTGAATTTTATATGATGAATTATTTAAATAAAAGACGTAAATCTGATAAAGCAGATTCGAGCATCGTCTCTATGATTATTCTCTTCCCTATAGTCTTTGCAGTCATGATTACTCTTATTGATGTTTCGATTTATTTCTCAAATAGATCCATCATTCAAAGTGTAGCAAGAGATGGAGCAAGAACAATTGCTATTCTCGGTGGAAATGGTAATGCTACACAAGCAACTCCTCTTGAAGTGCAATATGGACTGGATCGAGATGCTTCATGTGCTGAAGCTGCTAATGGATGGACTGATGCTGTTACTTCTACTTCATCAGCAGTTGAATGTAATATTCTTTCTACCTTAAATATGAATAAAGGTCTTGTTGCTGTTGATGTAACTTCTGTTCATTGCACTCCTGAAATTACAAGCTCTATTGGGCAAAGAACAACTTGCACAATAGAATGGAGCTATAATTCAGTTCCTGGTTCAGCATTATCTCTTGTGAGAGAAGAACCAAGTTATTCAGCCCCTCCTGCACTTTCCAACAATACAACTACAGGTACTTCCGAATCTGAAGTAAATATGACAGGAATTTCTCTTGTATCGAGGTAATACTGTTATGACGAATATTTTATTAAAAAGATTAAGAAACGAATCCGGAGATTCTATTCTTACAATGGCTCTTATTTCTACTCTTTTTGTAGCTCTTCTTGTAGGGTTCGCTTTAGACGTTAGCAAAAATGCAATGTTAAGGTCAAATTATTCTACTATGGCTCAACAATCAGTTGAAACTGGAGTAAAGACTATTAATTCTAATGGATCCTTAAATGCTAATACCCCAATAGCTGTATATAACGAATATATAGCTCAAAGAAACCCCTCCCCTTCAGAATTAATATCTAGTAATGAGACGACCCCTTATCAAGATGGAGCTTGTAGAGTTGTTACAGTCAATGGTGTAGAGCACACAGCACCATATATAGTTCTTACTCTTGACTCTGAAAGAGGTTCTGGAATTGTTTCTTCTAGTTCTGTAACTTATTATATTGAAGCAGACGGGTCAATGACTACTTCTGACACATTTAATAACTCAGTAAAATATAAAGTTGTTACTGCTACTGTTTATGATACCGCTGAAAATATTATTCTAGGTATGTTTGGAATGCCTTGTCAACAATTCGCAAGTGAGGTGAGTGCTACTACATTCCGTATTAACACTGATGTTTAAAGTTCAAAAAATAAAAACAAATTTTTAGAAAGAGAGACACGAAAATTGATGTGAAAAAATATCATTTATTTTGTCTCTCTTTCATGTAAGAGTTGCTTTTCATTTAGAAAAGTAATCAACGAAAACCTTAAAAAGTTTTCAAAAATAAATAAATAAAAACCAACTACTATCAGATTAGGAACGGTGAACATGACTGATTCCCTTAAAAGAACTGCGCAAATAACAAACGAGTTGAAAGGGAAAGTGATCGTCATAGACACGTCATCCCTTTTAATGGCGGGTACAAAACTACTTACAGTACTTCCAAAAAGTACAGTAATAATACCAGCAATAGTTATTAAAGAATTAGAGAATAAACGCACTCATTCAACAATAGGTTTTATGGCTAGAGAATGGCTTAATCTTATTGAATCAATTCGTGTTGAAAGTGGTAAAGAGCTCTCTAAAGGTGTAGTATTAAAAGAATATAAGGATATTACTTTAAGGGTAGAACCTAATCATACTAATCAAAAAACTTTACCTTCTCACTTGCAAGATGGGAGCAATGACAGCACCATCCTTGCTGTAGCAAATAATCTCTCTCTTGAACTCCAAGAAGAAGGAAGGTCAGAAGAAGTGATTATTCTTTCAAATGATGTTCCAATGAGAATTGCTGCAACTCTTGATCTTTCTCTTGGAGCATTTGAATTCAATGCTACTCAAATTGTAGGAGCAAAACCTTTTGATGGAAGATACTCGATTCAAATTCCTTTCAAGGAATTTGAAAACTCGAAAGATCTTTATTTCACTATAATTAATTATCTTCCTAAGAACTATTCAAAATCAGCATATGTTCAAGTCGAATACGTTGAAGGTGGATCTGCTGGTGATTTTATTATTTCAAACGGTGAAGTTCAAGAAGTAAAAAGAAAGAATAAAGCTTCAAATATTACTGCTAGAACTTTAGAGCAGGATATTGCTCTCGCTTACTTAAAGGAAAGCCCAGACAATTTGCCTATTGTTTCTCTTGGTGGTGGCGCCGGTACAGGAAAAACTCTTCTTACTATTGCTGTAGGTCTTGATGAACTAAGGGCAAAGCATTATCAAAAAGTTATCGTATTCAGATCTCTCCACGAAATGGGGCAAGGTCAAGAAATGGGATTCCTCCCAGGTGACGTTAATGATAAGATGGAAGCTTGGGCTGGAGCTGTATTTGATGCATTAGATGTTCTAGCTGCCGCAAAGAAAACCATCAAGAAGAATGCCGGACCTCACGCTGAGCTCGCTTTGAAAGAAGAATCGAAAAAGTTGAGAGAAATGATTGAAGTAAGTCCTATTACTTATCTTCGCGGTCGATCTCTTTCTAATACTTATATTGTTCTTGAAGAGGCTCAGAATTTTTCACGTAATGAAATTCTTAATATCCTCTCTAGGGCAGGAGAAGGTTCAAAAATTGTTCTTACTTTTGATGCCGCGCAGGTTGATAACAAGTTCTTACAATCAGGTAAAAACTCTGATATTTGGTCTGTAATTGACAGCCTTAAAAGTGAAGATCTTTTTGCTCATATCACATTACAAAAGACTGAAAGATCGCGTGTTGCAGAGCTAGCCTCTAGAATATTAGAAGGATAAAATATCTGATATTCTTTATAGAAAAGCCCGTGCTTTTAAAAGTGAGGACCAAGAGGGTTTATGAATTTTAGCAAAAATGGATCGTTTTATATTGAAGAGAGCTCAAAAATCTCTTTATTTAATGGAAAGCTTAATTTTGTAAAGATTATTATGACCCTCTTGTCCCTCACTTTACTTGTAGGAGCTTCAATTACAAGCTTTATATCTCCTATTAAAGAAGAGGCTTCTGCTTATAGTTTAAATCTTTTTTGTTCAGACTCTAACAGTCTTGGCCCATATATGGAAAGTTCAGCTATCAAAAAAACTTCATTAGCTGAAGTAAATCTTCCAGATTCTAGAGCTCGCTACTGGACTCTTCAAGAACTCTTTGGAAATAATACTTATATTATTAATTATGAGGGAGAAAACTCTGGCTCCACCGATGCAAGTTTTTTCGTTAGAGAAATACCAGAAGATAGGGTTCCATCTGTAGGTAACATTGAGAATGTAAGAGATAGACTTAATAATACTAGAAATATGTCTACTTGTATCATTGGTGGAGCATCAGCTAACTTTACTACATCTGTGTTCATGGTTTCTAACGTCTATAGCATGTTTGTTTCTAAAATAGTTACATGGTCTTTTGATAGTAGCCTTATTTGTGATAATGGACCTCAAGCAAACTGTATTGACTTAATGGGAATCATTGGGGGTGATCCTTCAAATGATTATCGTAATAAAGGAAATGCAACACAGGGTCTTATTGGAGCCCTTACACAAAGTTTATATTTCCCCCTTATTGCAATCATGATTGCTTTTACTGGTATTTGGGTCGCTTATAATGGGCTTGTAAAAAGAAAATTTAGAGAGTCTCTCTTTGGTGTTATTTGGATTTTATCAGCTGCAATTGCTGGTATTATCCTTCTTCTTAATCCATCTTTGCTTACTAGAGCTCCAATGGCTATTACTAATACCTTAGGAACATGCATCGTAGGAGCAGTTAGTGGAGAAAATTGTTTCTCTAATTCTTCTTTCGAATCTAATGTTGAGGAAGGAACATCTACTAATATTTGTTATTCTTCTTCTGATGATTCAAGTTTGGGAATCGATGAAAGGATGCAGCTTACGCTTAATAGTCTTAATTGTAGCATTTGGAAAGCTTTTGTTCTTGAACCATGGAGTAAAGCACAGTTCGGATATTCATTTGAAGAATTAGATGTATATACAGGCGAAGTATCTAATGCAATCGAATCTGCAGGATTTGGTGATAGTAAAGATATGTTCTGTGTTGACCTTTACTCAAGCTCTAGTTGGAATGCTCAAGACCGATCTGAGTACTTCATTACTAATTCAGGATATAAGCAAGTATGTAATCTAGCTGCATATCAATTAAGTTTGCAGAAGAGGATTCTTACAGATGGAGATACAATCCCTGTTAATGGAGAACTAGATGAAAGATGGTACCCTCTTATTACTGTAATGGCTTCAGACGATTATATGTGGGATCATTGGTCATATAACATTAGCGGTTCGGTTGACAAAATAGCTGTTTCAAGCATGTCAGTTCTTGCAACTCTTATAGGTGGAAGTCTATTAGGTTTCACTGGTATTATGGCTTTAATTTATATCTTTAGTTCAATCTTATTAATGGCTCTTGCTCCAGTATTCTTCCTTCTCGCATTACATCCAGGCAGAGGTAAAAAACTATTCTTAGGTTGGGTAGAAACTCTTGTCTCTTTCCTCCTTAAATATCTTGCATCTGCTGTATTCTTAGTTATTGCTTTAGGGGTCTATTCAGGTTTATTTGCTGGAATGACTAACATTGGATTTACTCTTATACTTCTTATAGTAATGTCTGTTGCTTTGTTCCTTTATCGTAAAGAAATTATTAATCTTCTTGGTAGAGCTAACATGGGCGGGGAAAAGATTGCTAACAAATTTGGAAACGTTGGGCAGAAGGCAAAGAGTCTAGCTGAAACTAGCGCTGGTTCCGCAGTCGGAGCGTTTGTTGCTAGCGGCGGTAGTGTTAAAGCTGCCCTTTCTGGTGCAGGTGATGGAGCTCGTCGTGATCTTAAGCGAGGAGGAGGGTTTGTTGGAAATACGTTCCGTCAAGCTGAAAGAGGTTCTGCTGCTAATAAGCAACTTCTTAAGTCTAAGGCTTCAGAGGCTAATCAAGAGGCTGCTCGCGCTAGAGAAACTTATGAAGAAAATAGAAATGTTATTGAAAAGTCTCAAAATGTTATTGAAAAAGCTTCACAAGAAATGCCAACGCAAACAGAACTTGATCAAGCATCTAACAACTTTGATCAAGCAATGAAAATGCACCAGAGTTTAACAGTAGGAATTAACAATGATGATCTTCGACAGCTCTTTGAACTAAAGGGTGATAGACAAGTTATTGAATCAAATAAGAGAATAGCTATTGCTGCTCAAGATCAAGATCTTTATAATTCTTATGATGAGAAAGAGAAGGAATTGAACCAAAGGATCAATGAGATATCAAGTAAATTCAATTCTGAAAGCCTTGATAGAGTGACTGATGAATTCAATTCACGATTGAACTCGTCAATGCAAGATACTCTCGGAGCTTCTGCTTCTGAAATAGCAAATACTTATGTTGATACTATTTCCCGCGCTTTTGAAAATAAGAGAGAGTATGAGATTGCTCTTGATAAGTATAACGAAGCAGGGAGAAACTATGCTGATCATACTGCAGCAAAAGCTGCAGCAGAACATAAGGCAAAAACTCTTAAAGAGGAAAATGAAAAGATTCTTGCAACTGACTTTGTTGGAAATGATAAGGTTGATCATAAGATTTCTGAAGGAGATAAAGAATATGAAAAGATCTACCAACAAGTAAAAGATAATCAAAAGTCTTTCGAAGTTCTTGAATCTAAGATAAACGATATTATCATTAATACTAATGGAAAAGCAATAAAGATAAACATGACAGGCCAGGAATCACCATCCTCAGGAGAAAGAATAGCGACAGGTCTTCCTACTACAAAACCTGAAGTTTCTCGCACCGAAACAAAGGCTTCAGTTCCTGATGAAGATAGAAGAAGAATATATGAAGAATTCGATCCAGAAACTGATGGTGGATCTTACCCAAGATAAGGATTTAAAGTCTAATGGACGAAGAACTAAATGATGAATCTGTAGACAGTAAAAAGAATTTAGCAGGAAAAGCAGCTGATTCTATTTCTGAAGACATTAAATCTGGAAATGTTTCGGATATAAAGAAAAATATTACTAAAACTTTGGCTAGTGAACTTCCTGGTGGAGAAACGACAAGTAAAGTTGTTAATGTTGCTAATAAAGTGATGGAAGCGGTTCCAGCAATAAGAAATATTGCTGGAGGTTTGCAAACTCTAGGATCGAGTTTAGTAGCAATACTAGGTAACCCTATTACTTGGATTATTGTTTTAATACTTGTTCTTGCTTTATATGTTTGGAATCTCTTCACATTTATTGGAAGAAACGACAATGCTGATGGATGTTATGGAATCGGGGGAATGACTACCGTTACTTATAGTCAAAATCAGGTTGATACGTCTAATTCAATAATGGCTTGGTTAACCTCTAATAATTTTGCATCAAGTAATGGGCCGATGAATAAAATACAGGCTTCTTCTCTTGTAGGTGTAATGTGGGAAGAGTCAGGGTTGAATCCATCGGCGTCTACTTCTAGCTCTATTAATAAAGATTCAACAAATGTTGATATAAAAAATCTAGGTAGTTCTAACGGGATTCAAATAGGACTTTTACATTGGGACGGATCTGAACGTTTAGAACTCGCAGAATATGCTGATTCAAACGGTAAAGAATGGGATGATTTACAACTTCAATTAGATTTTATTAAGAGCAATATTGAAGAATCTTCAGTTTCTTCAGAAATGAAAGATAAAGGGTTTGATGATGCTTCTTCTAACTCAAATGTCCTTATTTCTATTTTCAATGAAGTATACTCATACAATTCTGAATACAAAGACGCTAACGATTCTGAGAAAGAATCAATAGTCGTATCGCAAGCAGAAAGAGCTAACGACTCTCTCTCTAATTATTCTGGAAATTATACTTCTAACGCCGGCGGATCATGTCTTTTGTATTCAGTTGACACGAGTGACGCTGTTCAACTTGCGATTTCTATGGCATACCCACTTGGAAGCCATGACGATGATGTTGCTTCAGGAGACCCAAAAGGTTTGCTTAATGTTCTTCCAGCCTACGCTGATGCTAAAGCTCAGGCTGAGGCAATCAAACCAGATGGATCAGGTCTTTATGCATCTTGTGATAAGTTTGTGGGGACTATTGTTCTTCTTACAATGGATCCTGATTTCCCTTGGGGTCATACTGGAGTGCAATATGAATATCTTAATAACTCTAGTAAATGGCAAAGATATGATGATTATTCTTTAAGACAACCTGGTGATGTATGGGTCACTGTTAATAGAGGTCACATTGTTTTTTATCTAGGTGAAGTTGGAGGGGAAGATCTTATCGCTCACGCATCTTTCCATGATCGAGTTGGAGGTCTTGATTACGCTGAATGGATAGGTTCAGATTTTACTGATACTCTTGGAAGAAAATATGCTGGCTTTAGATATGTAGGTGGATAAATGAATAGAGAAAATAAAAAGGGGTTATTTATTGTAGGGACAATAATTTTGCTAATTTTAGCAGGATTTACATTCCTTATTCTACGATTTTTTAATCCTACTCAAGAAGAAATTACTAATGACACTTATGAAATAAGTTCTACTGACATTCTTTCAATACAAAGTTTGAATGAAATTCTAATGAATTCAGTTGGAAATTTTGGAGTTATTTCAGACACGATTAATCCTCAGAATGTTTCTACAATAAAAAGAGACATTGAGGATAACAATTCTAATGAATTTATTTCCCGAGAAAACGCTTATTATACTATAAGAGATTTCATAAAAGTAGGAAGTCCAGCATTCTATGATTCAAGTATTACGGACAATTGGGATACATTCACTCCAGAAAAAGAAAATCTTATGGGGTATACCATTGATTCTTTCGAGTTCATTCCTAACGATAAGGGAGAATTAATTCAAGATGGAGATTCTACTTACGCTTTCATAACTGGAACTCTTACTTTTTCTTCAACAATTACAATGTTTGTCCCTACAGCTGATGATTCTGGATGGGACGGAAGTTACTATAAGAATTCACTTTCATCTAATAATAATTCTGTTACTCTTTCCTTTATAAAAGATAATAGCGAATGGCTTCTTTATTCTGCTGATAATTTCACTAATCCTTACCTTTTAGCTTTGTGGAAAAACCCAGATTATGAAACTTTTTATAAGGATTTCTCGTCTGATTTTACTAGTCAGGAAGTAATACACCCTTCAAATAATTGATATAATAATAAAGGAAAGAAGATAAGAAGGTTTTTATGTCCAATAAAAATAAAAAAGCAAGAACTGCCAAGGTGTCATCACTAAACGCGGAGTACGACAGTCTATCAGCAGATAACAACCCTATTGATGAATCCCAATTGGATCAAAAAGAATCCTCTCAAACTGAAGATTATCTGTTAGATGATGAAAGAGTTCTTGCTGGTGATGATGTTCTTCTCCATGAAGACTTAGATTCTGGAATATTTCAACAAGAAAGTCATGTTATTTCTTGGGAGGTTCTTGGTTTGTTAAAAGAGAACGGAAAACCAAGGAATCGTCTTGCTCTAAGAAATGACCCACCACTTTTCGTCATTAAATCCGCTAGCGGTGACGAAGTGGAATTTGTTCTAACAAAAGAATTAAGTAAAAGCTTAAGCGTTATCTTTACTAATGTTCACAATGCTTATATAGGTATTAATTCTCTAGAAAAGAACGCTGAACCTCTTACTTTTAAAAATTCTTTTAATAGAGTAAAGAGCTGGATAAAAACTAACCCTGTCAAATCAACTATTGTTTCAGCATTGATTCTTCTTATGGTTATTCCAAACTTTATTTGATATTAAGATAACGAATAAAAGAACGGAACTTTATGTCTGAAAATACGAAAATTCTACAGGATCAATCTAATATAAGAATAGCTAAAAGTGCTTTTAATCGGATGCTATTTTCTACTATTAGAAAGGTAGTGGGTTTTGGGCTTTTAAGTATTATTATTATTTATACTAGCTTTGCAGCAACAATAGTTCGTTTTATTCCTACAGATGATTCAGGTATTGTTCTCGTCAAGAATAATACCTTCACTGGAGGGGTAATCCCCGCCGGTGAAAATGTTTTTGTTTCTTTCAATCAAGAGCAAAAGACATCTATGGGAGATAGACTACAACAAGCTTTTACACTTCATAATGGTACTGGTGAGGTTCAAGTACTTGCAGGGCCTTATGGAAAGATTACATGGGCAGAACCGGGAATTATCGCTGTTGACAATGAGCCTTTAAATGTTAATTATCCTAATGAACCGAATCAAGAATTCCTTGAAAATGATTACATTGTTATTTGTATCTCAGGTGGATGTGAACCAGGTTCTACTTTTATTATTAGTTCAGAAAATATTTTTGGAATTCCAATCTCAGGAGGGAGTTAAATAATGTTATTCGAAGGTTTAATAAATAACAAAAAAATGGAAGATCCTGAGGCTAGAGTACCTGAGGATCTACGTAGAGTAGAAAAACCAAAAAAAATAAAGTCAAAGAGTTCCTCAGTCAGTATGAAAACTTATAGACGAACTTCACAAACAATTGGTATAATTGTGGGGCTTTTAATTATTGGTGTTATTGGTGGCGCTATTTTCTATGGGATAAAGCTTTTCATCGGAGCATAATGAATCAAGAAAACTTTCTCTTACTGCTTAATGAATTGAAAGATTCGTCGGGCATTCAAAAAGAAGCTATTATTAAAAAAATTAGCGAATTGCTTGAAAAAGAACAATCTCGGAATTTATCTGGATACATTTATCGTCTTTTAGAGTTAGTATCACGTAAAGGTCCTCTTGATCTTATTACTATTTTAAACAGCGAATATTCTTCATTAAGAATTGCTCCATATAAAGATACGGATAATTTATATAAGGTAGCATTAGGAATTACGTTCTTATCTGATGATCTTAATTCAGATAAAGAATATTATAAAGATATCGCAATACAAATCTTGAGAGAATTAAAATCTCGTGGAATAGATGAAATCTTTAACGATATTTCAATTAATACTGTTCAATTTCGCAATAGCGAACTTCTTTAAGGAGCTCTTATGTTTTGGAGTAAAAGAAAAAAAGCTAAAGAGTCTTTGAAAAAAAGAGAAGATTTCTTAAAGAGTAAAGAAAACGAAGATAAAGAAATTATTAAGATTCATAGAGAAACTCCAGAATTAATTGAGAGAAATTTCCCAAGGCAGAAAACTTTAATCCCCAAAGATCTTATTCTTTTAGAATCATTAAGGTCAGAATTATTAAATTCTGGAGCTCTCACTAAAGAAGAAAAAGATAAAGTTCTTAAAGTTCAAAGCGCTGAAGAGTTAAAACTCATGTTTGAGGCCGCTCAAAAAAGTAGCTCTTCAGAAGAAGATTATGACCCTGATTATGAGAAGAACAAAGTAGATTTTACAGAATCTATTCAGACAGATAATGTTATTAATCCTTTACTAGAAGGATTTGACCAAAAACAAAATATCAATTATAATAATAATGAAAGGTCAAAAGAATTAAAGGAAATTTCAGAAAGAGGGAATTTTATTTACTCTAATGGCGTTATATCATCATCTGCTGATAAGGAATATGAAACTGTAATAACCCTTCCTGATGGAACAAAAATCACAGGAAAAATATTGTAAGTGTGACATTATTATCATTATTTTTGGTAAAATGTGTATGTAACCTTAAGAAAGTAAGATACAATTAAGTAAGTGATAAAGTTTAAGTGAGGTAAAAATGGCAAGTAAGCATTTAACTAAAGAGGTTGAACTCGAACTCGGTGGAAAAATTCAAGCAATGATTTCCGCTAAAGATAAATTGAGCGAATCAAACAATCCCGAGGATATCGCTAATCTAAATCTCATCATTGAAGATGGTAAGCAAGCTCTTGATAAGTTGATTAACGCTAATACAGGTTTAGTTTATGATCGAGCGCGCATATTCAAGAGCAAATTTCCTGCGGCTCCGGACCTTGAGGATCTTATCCAAGAAGGAATGACAGGTCTAGTTACCGCAGCTTATAAATTTGACCCTAATCTTGAAAATAAATTTTCAACTGTCGCCTTCTATTGGGTAAGTCAAGCAATTGGTCGAGGGACTAATAAAAATGGCCGCCTCGTCAGACTTCCCGAAAATCGCATTGCTGACTTTATGAAAATGTCAAAAATCTCAAACCGTTACGAATCTCATGATCTTTCACAGGCTCAATTAGATGAGAAGATTAAACAAGAAACTAAACTTTCATCTGTTGAGATTGCTGATATTCGAGCTGCAGCGCTTACTCCCGCAAGTCTTAATAAAGTAATTTCTTCAGAAAATGGAAGCACTAAAGAGCTTATTGATTTTGTTGGTGAAGATAATGCTCAAGAAGCTGCTGAAGACAACTTCCTTAAAACTGAAATGTCATCTATCCTAATGGATATTATGAATTCTCTTACAGAAGTTGAAAGAAACGTCATTGCATCATCATTCTCAATGGACGGAATTGTTGATGAAGTTCTTACCCCTAAACTTGTTCGTGAAAAATACAGCCTTCCGCCCTCCCGTTTCAAGAAAATTCTTAATAACTCTCTCGTAAAGATCAAAATGGAACTAAAAGATTATGATGTTTCATTTACTGACTTTATAGAATAAATCGTACTTATACTCTTAAAGGCACCTACGGGTGCTTTAAGAGTATACAAATAAGGAATAAAAAACGTTTTTATTTTGATATAATTTTTACTATGAGTAAGTTAAAAACATTATCCAACGAAAACGATCTTTACGTTTTCTTAGCATTCCATATTCCTGATGATTCTGATTCACAACTGCATATTAATAATATTACTAATATAATGAATCAGTATTTTCAAGACTCGACATTTAAAACAATAGATCCTGAATTTAGTGAGAGCTATGAAATGATCTATAAAATACAAAAACCTCTTGTTGCTTCAAATGAAGACGTTCTTTCTTTCTTCGAAAATTTAAGAACTGTTTTTAGAACAACTGATCGTTTTACCCCACACTTCACACAAGTTCATTAATAACTAGATAAGGTATAAGTAAATATATGATTACTCTTACAAGAGAAACCTTTAAAAAACAGCCACCAGAATTTCGCATTGGTGCTATTGTTTCAGACGGTATGTGGTATTCCCTTACCAAATGGAGAAAGCTTTCTAAAGTTTCTGAAGAAGAAATTAACGAATGGGTTGAAGCTCATTTAGAAGATGGAACTCTTGTTCAATCGCCAACTGGTGCAAAATCATATCGGTTCCCTTTATCTTCTATATATAAATGGTATAGAGAAAACTCACTTAATGTAGGAGATCAAATAGTTGACTTCTTGTTCCCACCAAGAATCTGGGATGACATGACTGAAACTGAAGGCTTCCTTAATGCTCCACTAAGAGAAGTGGGTATTGTTTCTTTTGTTTGCTCGTCTACTGTTGCTTCAGAAATTATTGAAGCATTAAGAGGAATCGCAAAAGTAAGAGAATCCGAACCGGGAAAGTATAAGGCATATAGTCTTAATTCGTCTTTTGTAAAAGAAAAAATAGAAGAAGTATTTAAAAATCACTCTTCAACTGAAATTGGAAAGATATACTCCAGATCAGTTGCTAGAAGAAGAGAAATTGTTGATTTTACTCCAGCTTTTGCTAACGGACTTGTAGTTTTTTATAAAAACTTTAGTAAAAGTTTAGTAAAAAGAGAAATGGAGACAATTCGTTTATTCCTTCCAGAGCCCGAAGATCAAGAATCGCAAATTATACTTTGGGTTTTAACGGCTATTGAAAAATTTGATGAATCTACAAGTGTCCCCTTCAGCGGATACCTTAATTCTGTTTTAAAACGATGGCCTTATGATCTTCCAAATATTCATCTTGGTGAAGATCTTAGTGTATTCCAACGTCAACGAGCAAAAGCTATTGATTCCCTAAAGGAAAAACTTGGAGAAAGAGTATTTACACCTCAAGAAATAGCTATTCAAATGGATATAGCACAAGATAAATTTAATGATCTTGAAGAAAAGCATAGAGCTTGGACTAAATCTAAAACAGCTACAACTCTTACGTGGGAAGAAAATTCTGACGAGAAGTTAGCAACTGGAAATCTTTCAGGTAGTGCTGTACCAAATGAAGTAGTAGCCTCAGATATTTCTCTCGCTAATAAGCTTTCATACTCTATCATTGAATCAGCTATTAGAACCGGATTATATGATGATGCATTTTCGATTCTTTCACAAGTTGACTCTAGTGAGTTGAACCTTGGAAAAATTAAAGAAATTTCAGAGGACTTTGTTCAAGAACTTGGAAACTATTTAACTTCAATGGGAAATGAGGAAGCATTATAATGAGAGAACTTTCTCCCCAAGAAAAGAATTTTATTAAGAAACAACTTTCTGTTAAAGAAACAATAAAAGTTGTTGAGGAGAAAGACAATTTTTCAATTTCAAAAGTAAAAAAGAAAAAACATGTAAGATTCCCTTTATTTAGGCGTCCTATTTTTTGGGCAGGTGCCGTACTTGTTATTCCAGTTTTTCTTATTACAAGTCTAGTCTACCAGTTTAATAAAATAGAATCAGTATTAGGCAAGGGTTCTTTAAATTTACTTTCCACGAATGATATAAGTGATGCTCTTCTTCAAGATATGACTGCTAATGGATTAGAATTCGTACCTCAATTAGTCACCCTTTATTCTTATAGAAATGTTATTATATTTTCTACTTTTGGGCTTTTTCTTCTCATTTCTCTTATTCTTATTTATATAGATTATCTTAGACAAAGGAAGATAGAAAATGAATAATAAAACATATTTAAAGATTATTGTTGGTTCTGTAATTGGGATAATTATTCTTTCTATTTCTTTCTTTATAGTGTTAAATAGAGACACATCAGATAATTCTACTTCTTTGCTTAAAGAAAATTCATTAATAAATGAAAATTCTACTGACGTAAAGAAGGATATTCTCTTATCCGCTACAGAATTATTGCAAATAGCATCCGCATCACCCAATGATGATACTTTTGATGCAAGATTACAAAAACTTGACTCAGGTGACTTATCCGTTATTAATGAAGAACTTAATGATAAAATAATTCTTACAGAGGAGTTCTCAGGAAGCTCTAGCAATACTATTGATCTTTATCAGACTCTTATTGCTCTTTCGCAAGCTATTATCACAAATAACGAGAATAGTGAAATAACACCTTATAATGATGTTGCATATTCTACTATATATCTAGATAAAGAGAATGGTCAGGCTTTTGTACCTCTAAGCGCATTCACTGGAACACAAAGTTATTTCTCATTAGAGTTCCTATACGTTGATGGTGAATGGAAACTTGCACCTTACTCATTAGTAGAAGAAGTTAGATTGTCATCCTCTCTTACTTCTTAATAGATTATTCTAGAGCTTTAAGAGGTCCCCATGCTCTTTCAAGAGCTTCTTTCGAAAGAATAACATTTTTATTTCTAGAATAAGAAAATGTATTATATGAAATTTCTTTCCATATCTCATGTTCTTTATCAACAATAATTAGCATCTTTGCTCCTTAAAATAGATAGTATATAAAATTATCTATACAGTTTGATGATAGTGATGTTGGTATAATATGAACAATATGACTATTAAATTAAATCGAGTAGAGCTCTCCAATATACGCTCTCATACGCATACAATATTCACTCCAGAATCAGAAGGTATCACTGCTATCAGTGGTGCAAACGGGGCAGGAAAGTCAACAATAGTTGATAGTATTTCATGGATACTTTATGGGACTAAACCTACGGGTGTTCCAAAAGCAGCCTCTATTATGCGCGACAAAGCCGAATTTGGTAAAGATAAATTTTTCGCTAAGCTTCTTTTAGAGGTTGACGGTTTAGAGATTCTCGTTGAAAGAAGAATTGTCTCTAAGACTGGTGGAGTAGAATGTGAAGTGTGGGAAGAGTCTGATTCAGGTGACTACACATATAATAATAAAACTTATAAACAAGTTGCTGGGCCATCAGTGTCGCATTCAGAACCTTATATTCGTAAAAGGTTAAAAATGGATGAAGCGGGTTTCTTAGCCGCTATACTTGTTCAGCAAAAACAAGTTGATCAACTTATTAGTTCTGGGCCTCGTGAGCGTGCCCAGGTTATTGAAAAACTTACGGGAATCTCTAGTATTACAAGTGCTCTTGTTGAATCAAGACAAGAGTTAAATCTTCTAAAAAAGTCTGCTACATTTACAGATGTTGATGAGGATTCTCTAAAAGCCTTGAAGAAGGAACAAAAAGAAAACTCAAAGAAACTGGACGAAATTTCTTTAAAATTTAAATCCTTATCGGAAGAGCTAGAAATTGTAAAAGATAAAGGGGTTTCTTTAAAAGAAAGAGTTGATGAAGAAACTAAGAAGGAAGAAGATTCTTCTAGTTTAAAAAGTGAAAAAGCAGTACTTGAAGAGAAAATTAAAATTAGAGAGAACGATTTTATAAAACTCAGCGCTGAGAAAAAAGAAAAACAAAAGAGACTTTCAAATCTTTCTAGCTCTATTTCTCTTTCTGAAATAGAACCAAAAGTGAATTCTTTAAAGAATGATTTACTTAGTGTTGATATAAAACTTGACCGTCTTGTAACTGATCTAGAAAAAGATTCAAAATCTTTTAAAGAATACTCAGACCTTATTGATTCTGCTAAAGTTAAAGATCTTAAAATTGCTATTTCTATGCTAGAAGAAAAAAGGTCAGAATTATCAAAAGTTACTAGATTTAAAGAAAAGAAAAAGCAAGAGATTATTAAACATCAATCTGGAATTGATCAAATTGAAAATGCCATTAGTATTATTAATAGCGATGATCGAACTTGTCCGACATGCCTACAGCATGTTGATCATCCAGAATTAGTAATACCTGAACTTAATAAGAAAAAGAGTTCTCTTCTAGATGAAATTCTTAAAGAGCAAAATGTTATTTCAAGTGCTGATCAAAAGATTGAAAACTCTCAAATAATTATTGATAAATTTGAAGTTCTTATAAAAGCACTAGAAGAATCCGAAAGAATCCTTTCAGAAAAATCCATTAAAGAACGTGATATCTTTATATTAAAAAATGAGAAGACAGCAATAGAGCAAGAATTAAAAGGTCTTGATAAATTATATTCTGAAGCAAAACGCTCAGAAGAATTTAAAACTGAATATGACCAAATTCTTAAATCAGTCCAAAGCCTTTCAAGTGAAATTGAAAATGACAAAAGAAGAGTTATTGAAATTGAGAGTCTTTTGAAAGAAATTAAAATAATGTCTACATCTTCTTTCAAAAAGTTAAAACAAGAACTTGAAGATTTAAGACAAAAACATAATATTCTTATTAAAGAACACTCCGATGCCAGAAATGACAAAAATCTTCTTGCGCAAAAAGATGAGTTTTTAATTGAAAAGATTGAAAAATCTGAGAAAGAAATTGAGAAATACAAGAATCTCTTAAAATCAATCGAAATTACATCGCACTCTACAAATCTTATTGAAGAGTTTAGGGAAGATCGTATAAGAAATTCTATTCCCGTTATCGAAGTATATGCTAGTGATCTTCTTAACCGATTTACTGAAGGTAAATTTAGCAGACTTAAACTTGATCATAAATTCAACGCTACCGTTGTCTTATCAGACGGTTCTGAACGACCTGTTGGATTGTTATCTGGTGGAGAATTAAGTGCGGCAAGTATGTCATTGCGTCTTGCTATTTCTATGCTTTTAAATTCTGGAGCCAGCAAAAACCTTATTATTCTTGATGAAGTTCTAGTTTCTCAAGACGAAGCTCGCGCTGAAGTGATTCTCTCAACTATTAAAGAAGTGTGTAAAGGTCAAGTAGTTCTTATTGCTCATAACGAGAATATGGATTCAATTGCTGATAAGGTTGTAGAACTTTAAGCGATATTAAATATATTCCTTAAGGAGTTTCTATGTATACAATTACTCAAGTTCCAGAATGGAACATGTGTCTTAATGTTTTGTTAGACCCTACAGTATCAGAACTTCAGATTAATGGTCCAGATGAAATCTTCTTTAAAAAGGATGGGCAGAGAATAAAATTTCCAAACGCTTCTTTTGCAAGTGAAAGTAGATACATTGAAAGTCTTGATGAAGGTCTTATCCCTTTTATACGATCAACTATACCTTTTGAAAAAAACTCATATTTATATGAAGGTCCACTTTATTACAAAGCGGGAGACCTTGAAGTAAAAGGGCGTTGTCATATTGTTTTACCGCCTGCATCTGACTCTCCTCAAATTACTATTGCAAAGAAGAGCCCAAATCTTTTAGGTTTAGAAGATATAGCTCTTAAGGGGTCTATGAGTTCAGAGATGTTTAATTTTCTTTCAGCTGCTGTTCAAGCAAATGTAACCATTGTCTTAAGTGGTTCTACAGGGTCTGGTAAAACTACTACTCTCGAAGCTTTAACTAAACTCATTCGTAAAGATCAACGAATTGGTGTGGCTGAGGACACTCCTGAATTGGTTCTTAGTCAACCAAATGTCACTTATCTTCATTCAGTTCCCTGGAGACCTGGAATGGATCCAAATAAAGTAGCTACTCTTTCATGGGTTGTTTCTCAATTTCAAAGAATGAGATTAGACAAAATTATTGTAGGAGAAACAAGAGGTAAAGAATTTGCCGACTTCTTGGTCGCCGCTAATTCTGGAATGGAAGGGTCTCTTACTACTATTCACGCTGATGATCCAGTAGCATGCCTTAGAAAAATGACATTATTTGCTTCAGAAGGTTCACCTAATATTCCCATTAGATCAATCAATACTAGTATAGCAAATGCTATCGATCTTATCGTTCAATTAACCATACTCCCTAATGGAAAGCATCGCGTCAGTCACATACAAGAAATAACTCCAACAATCGGAAATGATGAAAGTGCGAGCATTACAACAAACCCACTATACAAATATGACCCAACAAGAGACGGCTTTGAAAAAGTTTCATCAATGACAGATAATCTTCGTAAGAAATTCCTTAGAAAAAATATTGATATTCTTCGTATAACAAACTCATCTGTTAAAACAATATCTCCAGGTCATGGGTCTTTACAAACTGAACCCAGTGTAATACCGCCGCGAGGTTTACCTTTATCTAATGAAACGAGGAACTTATGAAAGATGATATAAAAATCAGCCAGAAGCCTCGTCGTAAGAATACTAATGATAGAATTACTATTGAAACTCTTAAATATTTCGTACCTCTCTTTCACCTTGGGGAAGAATCTTTAGAGAAGCTTCTTAATGGAAATCTTACGCCTTCGGAAAAGAATTTTCATGAAAATCAATCCAGATTAAAAGAACTTGTTGTTAATAAAATCGCGGCCTTAAGTGGTCCTCTTATTACAAGAGAACTTAATAAAATTATTATGAACTCTCACCTAAAGAATAAAGATGATCTCTTTGACATTCTTTATTACGCGGGAATTAATGGGATGACTAAAGGGTTAAGACATTTTGATGTAACCAAGATTAATCAATCAAGTACTAATTATTTATTTCAATGGATTGTCACTTACGCTAAAAAAGAATTAAGTGTTATTGAAGCTCCTTTTGGAGTTGCTCCATCAAGATTCCAAAGATATAAAAAAATATCTGCAGTGCGAAAAAAAATGTCATCTAATCTTGGAAGATATGCCGAAAATGAAGAGGTTTTAGAGTATTTCCTAAGCGGAAAGGCTGACTTGAAAAATCTTAACGGTCCAGTAGGAAGCTCGGACAAACCTTCGCGCGCCAATCTTTCAATGACGTTAGACATTATTAAAGAACAAGAAGATTTTGAGAAGAACCTTTCAACCGTCAATCTTTTAGATCCTATTGAAGATTATTCTGCTGAGATTCAGCTTTCTAGAGAAGACGATGATCCTTTCAGTCAAACTATTTTTGGAGTATTTTTAAATAAATACAACTTCACACCTGAAGCAACTGCTGTTCTTATGTCTGATCTTCAAGCTACTTCTCGAGATTTTGATGTAAAAGAAATAACTGATACTCTTACTTCTTCTGAATATAGGATTCTGTCCAACAGGTGGAAAGATTTAATGAAAGATATTTCTGGCCCTTTTTACAAATTCCTTATTTCTGTACAGGATGACTCTTTTGATCAATTTGATGTAGGGGCAATTATTTCACAAATTGAGAAACAAAATAAAAACGTAGGAATTGATAAATATCTAGTTCTTTTTGAAGAAAAGAGAGTGGTAAAGAATGTTTAATATTTTTTATTTAGGAATAACTGATCTTCAGGAATATACAGCTTATGGTTTTCTAGGATTTATTGGATTAATTTTTATTATTACAATGTTTCTTTTTATCAAAAGTATTATCAATCAAGTAAGATATAATCATGCATCACTTCCTAATTTAGTAAGTGATGAAGAGGAAGAACTCAGTGACGAAGAGGAGTCTTCAAACTTCTTTATTGAAGAAGATGATTTTTCCTTACCAGAGATTGATCAAAGTTCTTCTTTATCTCAAGAAGATGATATACCGTCAGATGAAGTTATTGAATATAACTTTGATGAAAACCCATTCCTCAATAATCCATTTAATAATCAACAAAAGAACGGAGAATTTTAGTGTCTCTTTTTAATAAAGCTTCTCTTGTAAACGAGATTTCAAAGAAGACAAAGATGTCTAAAGCTTCTACTGAACGTTTTATAGACGCTCTTCAAGACTCTATTATTGATGCAATTGATAGAGGTGATGAAGTAAGATTAACTGGTTTTATCTCTCTTGCTCCGCACCAAAGAATGGGTAGAGTAATGAAGAACCCAAAAACTGGAGAAAATTCAATAGTTCCTTCTAGTAAGACCGTAAGAATAAAAGTGTCTAAAGTTTTTAAAGAAATACTTAACAGTCATTCTGAAGAATAATAGAAATAGTTTGTAAAATAAAGATAATAAACTTTATTTGGAGAAAAAAGCTTCATGAAAAACAATATTAATAAAATTTTCGTTAACATCAAACTAGAAAATTCTTTCCTTAATTCTTTTGAAAGAATAATGGATGACGAAATGGCCATAGCTGAGAAAAAATGGAATTTGTCCCTTAACACAGAAAAAAGGAATCTGATTAAGAGTAATGCGAAAATCCAACTCTCTAGAAAAGTTTCCGAAATATCTCATATCGAGTGGAAGTTAGAGAACGAACTTTGCATAAGAATGAATTCTCTAAAGGAATATGAAACTTTTCATCTCCCTGATAAGAAATACGATTCTTGCAAGACTAGCTTCATTCTTTTAAGAGATGGTTGGGAAGTAGACTTTGAAGGAAGAGAAGAAGCAATAAATGTTTCTCAATTTGATACTTTCATGAAAAATTCTATAGAAAAGTGGTTACGCACTGCTGTTTATTATGGTGTCGGATCATACGCTAACTAAGAAGAGTGAAATTATGGCTAAAACAAGTAAAGATGAAATAATAACTAAGTTATCAAAAGACTTAATGATTAGACGAGATGTAGTTGAAGATGTTATTAATAAATACACTGATGTAATTGTCGAAGAGATAGTAAACAAGGGTGAATTTCATATCACTAACGTACTTTCCATCAGTAGTTCTAGCTGGAAAGGTTATCAGTTAGACGGTAAAGAAATACCTCCTCATTATAGATTAACAGTGAGACTTAGTAAAAAGATAAAATCTTTATTCAAAGCATTTGGTCCTTATTCTAATGATCATGGGGTTCTCACAAGAGATAATTGGTCTAAACTCATTACAAAAGAAGTAGTAGATAAATATGAGGATTATAGGAAAAATAAATATTCAATATCTTCAGAAAACCCATTCTTGAATGATGATGAAGATTAATAAGCTGATATTAAAAAAGTAATATTTAAAGAAAAGAGAAATACATGCAACCAAAACTCACCTATTCTTCTCTTCCATTAGAGATTAAAAAGATAGCGAATGAGTCACTTGGACTTGGCGTTTTAAAATCAATTTTTTCATATTCTAACACTTATCATCTTATGATTAAAATTAGCGATGGCGCTTTTATTGGGTTTGCGCTCTATCATTTTAAAAACACTAAAATGAAGAATGGTGAAACATATGTAACTGGAGTCATTGACGCAGTTTGCGTATCAACTGCATATCGCGGAGAAGGTTTCGGAACACTGCTTACATTTGGAACTTTACGAAAAATGTCAGCATATGGAGCTGACCGCGTTGAACTCTTGTTGAAAACTCCTTCGACTGATGATAGAGACGGAGAACCAGGCGTACCGCTTATAGGAAATGAAGAGTTACTGTTCTGTTTAGGTTTTAGAAAAATACAAATGTTCCATGAGTATTATTCTAAGCGCTCTATTCAATATGGATACGACTGTATATTTTGCGGTAACAAACCTGATACTTGTAAAGCTGTTCTCTATGCAATTAATGATAGCGAAGAAGACTAATGTCAAATAAAGGAAAAAAGATAAATGCGAAAGGCTTTCTCTACACAACATTCTGAATATCTGGATAATGATTTCAGAAATAAGAGAAGTGTTTATACAACATTTAATAAAGGGATTTCAAAAACTTTAATCTCTTTATCTATGTCAGTTCTTATCCTCATCGCTATAATCTCTTCCTTAATTTCTCCAACTATTATCGCTAATGCTGCTGAAGATTATGATGATTTAGCAAGCGATTATGGTCTTGAGCAAACAACAGATAGTTTCCTAGAGGGACTTGATCGGTCAAGTTCTGATACTGACCCTGATTCTTTTGCTCAGGTTTTCCAACGTTTAGTGTCCGCTCATTATTTAAATGATGTAAGTGACGGTGTAGCTTCTAGCGGTTATTCAAAACCAAGCTCAGGAATGCTTTGTGATGTGAACGACCCTAATGCTGGGACCTTACTTTATCACAATTGTGATATCCCGAATATTACTGCAGAATTCTTTCAAGATGTTCTTTCTCTTTATGTCACAAGTGGAGCTTCAGCTGATGCTCAAGTAACAAGTAATAAAATGTTTGCTAATTACGCTCTCCCAACAGGTTTGGGTGAAATTCCAATCAACCCTGATGATAGAAGCATAAAATATACTGCTTATGAAATTTACGGTTATAATCTCAAATATACATCTTATTATGGAGAATGGGACCATATAAAAGTTCTCAACTCAGCGAGAACGATGTCTAACTTCGGGTTGATGGATAACATAAGATTAGGGGCAAGTGCTGTTGTAGACGGAGTGACCGCTGCTCTTAATACGGTAGTAAACAATGTTGGGAATGCTTTAAAAAATAAGGATATATTAAGTGCTGTAGGTGCTCTTTTCTCTGGTGGGGAGTCTGGAGTAAGTGCTGGAGTTAACACAATCCTTGACACTTCAGATCTTAACGTTGCAAATACTAATGCCTGGTATCGAGTAAATTATTCTAATACTCTTTATGGAGCAAGAGAATTAACTGACATAGAAATTTCTGCGTTATTAATGCAATCTTTCTATGACATGATTACTCAAAATTCTCCAGAAAATGCTACTCTTCCGGATGACTTTGTATCGATATCTGGAGGTCCCCCTGAACCATTAGAAGCAATCTCTAGCTGTATTTATCTTAATTCAGATGGGGAGAAAGTCGAACTAACAGGTTATGACAATCCTCCTGGAGTAACTGAAGGTACCTGTTCAGCGCGAGCAGATTATGCTTATAGTTCAAGGGTTATAAAAGCTGAAAACAACGGACAAGATGCGTCAACTGTAGCTGAATCTTGGTATGAATATGACCCTGAAGGGAAACAACAAGCGGAAACCCTTCAAGAATGGTATGACAACAATAAGAATTATTTTGATATTTCTGCAGCTTATGGAATGACATGTCAAGTTAATGTTAATTCGACAGATCCATCAACTGAAGTTTCAGAATTACAATCTTGTTGGAGTACTGAATGGGCGAGAGTTTCGAATGAACTTCTCTATGATATACAGTCCAAAAATAATACAGATTGGTGGGCTGAAAGATTACAAGAACATCAGATGAGAAAATGGTACTCCGATCCAGCAAATAATTTTAATGCTCCATGGAATAGATATATTTGTCTCAATCCTGATGGTTCAGATATGATCACAAATGGAAGCTTTGTTTACCTTTATAGCTCTAACGGAGACCTTAATTCACTATGTTCAGAAGTTCGTTCTCCTGTACAGAATGGAGTTTTTGGAAATGGATATACAAAATATCAAGAAAAACCCGAACCTGATACAAGATTCTCTTTTGAAAATACCACAATATTAAGCGTATTCTTACAAATGCAAAGCGATTTTAGAAACTCTCTTGCAAATAATCTTTTAACTTTTTCTGGTTTCGTAAATTCTATTAGTAACTTTATGATCAAATTATCATTTGGCGAACCATTAACACATCTCGGGCTTAAAGACCTCATGGTAAACCTTATTACAAGTTTTAAAAATAGCTTATTTATGCCCCTTTCCCTTCTTGTCATTGCAATAGGTGGAATTCAATTACTTGTTGAAGCAGGAAGAAGAAAAAACTATTCACAACAATTTAAAAGCATTCTATTTATCTTACTGACATACATTACAGGTTTAGCTCTTATGTATAATCCAGAAGCTACTATTAATGCAGTAGAAGCGGTTCCATCAAAAGTAGAATCAGCGGTACTTGGTCTCGCATTTAACATTGGATATGAAGATACTAATCAAATATGTACGGCAACAAGTTCTCTAACCTCTAATTCTGCTAATTATTTTAGCATTAATGGGGATCTTCTTTCATACAACACTGATGATTCTGTAAGAAATCTTATGTGTGAGAACTGGAGAGTATTCGTCTTTAATACATGGGTTAATGGACAATGGGGAACTGGATACAATAATCTCTATTCAGCTGAAAGCGCATCAATTACTAAAATGAATAACACTAATGGTGATCTTGTGGGGGATGCTTCTGTTAATTTAGGTGCAGGTATTATTGAAAGAAATTGGGCTTTATATCAGCTAGATGTAACAACTTCCGGAACTACTACAAGTACTGACCCATATGCAGTAAGCGGAAAAGTGTCTCCTGATTTTTACAGAATTGTTGATATGCAAGCAGGCCCTAATAATGGAGAAGGGACTGATTCAAGATATTTTAGTGCTTGGTCAGGATCTATGGGGAATAATTCAACAAGATTAGAGACAACATTCTTAGGTACAATAGCAACAGTTATTGGAGCTGTTACTGTTATCAGTTACTCAGCAAGTAAAATATTTGTTACAACTATGGCCTCCTTAATGGTTCTTTTGCTTCCTTTTGTCTTCCTTATCGGTTTACATCCAACCCAAGGAAGATCAAAATTAAAAGCATATATGGGAACTATTTTAGGTCTTTTGATGCAAAGAATAATTCTTGTTGTAATGCTTATTATTATGTTAAGATTGCTTATGGCTTTTGGAAACAGTTCGGAAAACTTTATCCTTAACGGGATCTTCCTTATTATTATTTGTGTAGTATTCTTAAAATACAAGAAAGAAGTATTAGGTGAAGTTGAAAGAGCCTTTGATGGAAAGATGGGGTCTTTCATGGGCGGCGAGGGTTATCGCGGAAACTTTGACAGACTTATGGGGTTCGCTCCAAAGAGTGTCCAGAATCTTTATTATGAAGGTTCTGCGAAAGTGACTGGTGCCGCTGGAGGGTTCATTGCTGGTTATATTACTGGTGGTGTTGATTCCAATGGAAATAGAATAAGTCGACTAGATGCCGCTAGAAATCTTGCGGGTCAGGCTGCTCATATTGAAGGTAACAAAGAAAAACGTAATCAAAGACGCAAAGGTTTCGGTTTATTAAGAACATTTGACAACGCTTCTGATACTGTTCGTGATGATCTTAAACGTAAAGTTCTTAATGAAAATGAAAGTATTCAAGATCTTCGAGAAAAAACCCTTATTCCTAATGGATTAGATCATGATGCTCTTACTCCAAAAATAACAAGAGATCTTATGGATCTTGAAAAGAAGTATCAAGAACTTCAAGATGTTAACTATGAAAAACTTCTTGATCAAAAAGATAATCATTTGACTGATATCGAAAGAAAAGATCTAGAAGAAAGGTATTCAACAAAGCTTGAAGAATACAAAGAATTCCAACGTGATATTCTCGAACGTGTTAATAATGAACTCGCTGATAAAATTTCTGCAAGATCTGGAGAAGATATTAGAGATCAAATGAAAGATGAACTTGCTTTGCAAGAGCGTCTCGCTAATGAAGAATTAGAATCTTATGAATACATTTCTGATGATGAAAAAGGAGAAAAGAATGAATAAAATGTCATCTTTATATCTCTCCTCTTCGAATCAGACTTCTTACAAAAGATTTTCAAAGTTTTCTCTTTTAGTCTCTCTATTACTTACTTTCTTTGTAGGGTTTACATTCATTATAAGTATGTTCAACACGACAAAATCAGTAGAAGTAGCGTCAGCTGACGATCCAATTCAATGGTTCATGTGCTATTTCGGTGATGATTCACCAACAGCTTATATTTATCAAACAACCCAGTCGTCTGATTTACAATTCTCTACTTTATCAAGAAGTGCTGTTACATATACTGCTGATAGTAACGTTGATTCTGGACTAAACAGTTTATTAAATATTACTGGCTCAAACTTTAAAGAAATCAACGAATCAATATTAGGTGTTTCTCTAGACGGTGTAAGTAGTGCTAATACTAATACGGATGTTACTTATAATCAAGGTGTGAGAGTTAACCCATTTGATAGATTTGGAGTTTCTGGATTAAACTTCTCTTACTATATGGGGGAATGGAAATATCTAGTTGTTGATGCCTGCGCTGGAACTGACCCAATTGACCCTCACGCTGGACTCTATTATACAGGAAGGTTAGAACCCGAATCAACATGGAGTGACATTCTAAAAACAAAAGATGTAAGAACTGCACAATTTGGGTCCTCTTCTCCCCTTATTTTTCAAAATACATTGATCAATCTCATTGCTAATATTATATTCTCAGTTACTAAAACAATGGTAGTTCTTACGATTACTTTTATTAATATTTCTTTCTCTGACATTGTTACTCTTTTCGGAATTAATGATATGATTGGTTCTGAGAATGGAATTTTTGAACAGTTCTTTAATGGAATATTTACACCTTTTATTCTTATTGCTTTTGCAATGACTGCTGGCTCCATGTTATGGAATGGAATTGTTAAGAAACAATATAGAGAGGCAATGAGTACTCTTGTTCGTTCCATATCTCTTTACATGGCTGCTATCATTTTTTCTATCACGCCCACTTTTATGATTGCTTTGCCTAATAATGCTGCTGTCCTTGGACAAACTATCATTCTTAATACTATGAATATGGGGCTTCAGAACAATAGTGAAATTTGTGCGACTGAGGTCGGCGATTTCAATACTGTTAATATAATCGACTCATCGACTGGTCAAGTAACAACAAAAGTTGAGGAAAACCAATCAATATTAAGCCAAGCCTCAAAGACTATGAGCTCTCAAGTAGGGTGCCAATATTGGGAAACTTTCCTATTTGATCCATGGGTTCAAGGGCAATGGGGGACTACTTGGGATCAATTATGGGCTAATGACATGATTCCAGAATGGGCTCCCGAAGGTTCAAACACTTTAGGAAATCTTAATACTGAAATGGTTGGAGATGCTGGTGTCCCTCTTGGGGATGGAACAATTGTTAATAATTGGGCGTTATATCAACTCAGCACTCAAACTAACGCTCACGCACCAACAGGTCTTGAGGGTCAATTATCAAAGTATTCATCAGGTGTAGCAAATGACTGGTGGCGTATAGTAGATGCAACATCTAATTATCAAGAGGAAAACGTTGAAACTTCTGTTTCTGGTTCTGGTAATAACAAACAATTCTCTATACAATATAATGTTCCAAAGAATAACCCTACAACTGAGGTATGGGGAGACTGGGTTGGAAATAATTCATATAATAAGATTCTTATCGCATTATCTTCATTAATTATTGCAGCAATCGGTCTCGCCGCACCATTCTTTTTCGCATTATCTTCTGCAGTATATTCAATAGGAATTGCTCTTCTTATGTCAATATCTCCTATTATGTTCCTTATTGGAATTTGGGGAAATCGGGGATGGGAATTCTTCAAGGGTTGGGCAGAATTACTCATTAATAATGTTATTAAGAGAATCGTAGTAGCACTTCTTCTTGCTCTTTCAATTTCTTTCACTTCGGCGGCTATAGAAATGATGCAAACAACAGGTTGGATTGAAGGAGTTGCTCTTCTTATTATCATGTCTTTTATTCTTATTAGAGGAAGAAAGCAAATATTCGACACCTTAGGAGCTATTCGACTTTCTAGCTCCTCCTTTGGTCAAATTGCTAATAAAGTTTCTAGTTCTACTACAGGAATTTTGAAGAGTTCTGGACGAATGGCTGGATCCGCTGTTGCCGGAGGGGTTTCTGCTAAACGATACGGTGGAGCTTTCTCTGATGGTGCTTTGAGTGGCGCTAAAACTGAATTGAAGTCTCAGCTTTATAAGAATAATAGTGAATTTTCTAGAAGCGCTCTTACTGCATACGATGACATTAATATTGATCACAATAGAGAACTTGCAGATCAAGACTTCATTTGTTCTCTTTGTGGTGTAAATCTAAGAAGCGAAAAAGGTGGAGAAGATATCATTGTAGGGCGTGACGGTGCGGGTAACTACTATTGTCGAATGTGTATGGAAGAATCTAACAATCCAGACATTAGAGAAATCTTAATTGACAATAGTGAAGTCTTTAGAAATGAGAAGATTGAAGCTCCGGACCGTCTTGAAAGAATGCGCGAAAGATCTATGGATGAAAGTATTGACTCTTATATATCTAGCGCTGAGAAGAGCGCTGTTGAAACTATAGACAACGCTAAGCGTTTTGATTTGTCAGCAAGTGTTAATATTGATCCACAGCTCGCTCCATTTATTGATATGAACACTCTTAACAATGCATATAAGATGAACAACTTTGATTATATTGAAAGAGCTATTTCCTTCGCTGTTTATCGAAAGATAATAAGTGTTCTTCAAGAAGGGGATACTCTCCCAGATAACTACAATGTTAATTCTATTTATGAAAGAATTTCAAACGGAAGACCTCTGGTAAAAGATTACGATAATGAATCGACAGATGAAAGTTATCCAAATGAAAATGATTGATATTCTTAATATTATTTACATGATTAGAAAGTAAGGTCTTACTCATGGGTTTATTTGATAAAGCGAAAGAGAAAATTAAAGATTCGGTTCCAAAGTCATTTGGAGAAGAAACTTTAGGTACATTTGATTCAGATTCAACTGATTATCAAGATCAACTTTCTAGCGCGTTTTCAATAGATGAATCAGAGACGAGATTCATGGTAGAACATGAAGAAACTCAAAAAAAGAACAAAAAAGAGTCTCAAGATATACATATTCCAGAAGTTAATGATAACCCAGCAGAGGATATTCTTGTTACCTTACGAATACCTCCTACATTTGAATTAGATTCGGATATTTTTCTCCCTGAAGATTTAGTTGATATAGACTTTTCCACACAAGCTCCATATGGATATGATATGGGTGAAGTGCAAGCCTTCCTTGAAAGAACAAAAGTGTCTGTTAAAAGGTATGTTAAATTATTAAGACAAAGAAACGAACATGTTGCGAGACTAGCTACAGTTATCGATAGATTACAAGTGGATCTGAACAATATTAAATTCGAGAGAGAGATTGCTAATGGAATCAACGTTATGCCGACTCAGTCAACTGACGCTCTTGAAAGTGAACTAATGACAGCAAGGCTTTACATAAAAAGATTAGAAGACGAAATTAATAATTCTGGAAATAAACCACTTAGTAACGCTGAAAGAGAAAAATTTGACGCATTACAAGATAATCTTTCTATAGCTCAAAGAGAAATTGAAGAAAGAGATAATGAAATTTCTATTTTAAAGTCTCAAATTGCCTCAATGATTGAAGATAATTCAAAAGATAAAGAATTATATAAAAATGTCAATGATTCTAAAGTGTCAGAATCATTCTCTTTACCAGATGATGAAGATGATCTTAGTCTTCCAGAAATAGAAAGCAATAAAGACTCTATTAATGTTGATGACATTAAACCAATTACTAATTCTGCTTTCTCTATAGATGACGATGATGAATCATTTATAAGTTTTATGGGCGATTCTGATGGCGCACCAAAACTTACTTATCTCGATGATGAGGAAGATGACGATGAAATTGAAAAGCTTATGAAAGACTGGAATAATTAATAATTCTCTTTCAAATGCATTATAAGAAATAAAATAATATAACTCTACGTTAATTAGGTATAATTAATTGATATTAATATAGCAAGATACCAAGAGGTTTTATAATGAAACAAAAACGCCAGCTTACTGAAGACGAAATCATTAAATCGTTGCAGAAGAAGAAGATATTACCTATATTTTATTATGTTATTGCAATATTATTGTTAATTGCTTTAGCTGTATCGGTCGTTGTCTTTAAACCTTTCTCTGGTGATGAAAATAATGTAATTGTAACAGAAGATCCAGAAATAAGTGTGGCGCCTCACACATTAACTGAAGAGGACTTAAACTTCTTAGAAGACCAACAATGGTTAGAAGAAAACCCCTACCCCATAGTTTTAAAAGACTGGCAGACGGAGGAGCATAATTCGTCTAATTCTTCAGAAGCCGACGAATATTTTATTAACTCTATGAATGATAACTCAAGTAACATAGGGTCTATTTCTACTTCAATTCTTCCCAGTGAAAATGCAGGATATACTTCTGATTTGAATAAACAAACAATTAATGGAGCCTATAACCCTCTTTTTAGTTATTGGACTTCAGAGATCTTTAATAAAGAAGTTGGAAATTATTTAGAAAGATTATTGAATCCAATTTATGGAGGCTGGTATATGTTCCAATACCCATCCACTAATGCAGGAGAATATTTCCAGGTATCACTTATTTCAGATATGTTTACAAATGAATATTTAGAATCTCATTCTTCGCAACCATATTCTGAATGGGTCCCAGTATATGCCGACTGGAACTCAAATGATTATGGAATGAGTGATGTTCTTCTTCAATCTGACGGAAGATGGTTTGGAACTATTAATAATTCTGAAGTTTCTTTTATATATAACGAGTCAATTAGTCAATACGAAGTTGACTTGGTATCTCACATTACATTTACTGCATGGAATACTGATCAAGGTAAAGAAATAAAGAATGGAATATTAACTCTTCACTTAGTCTCGAACCCTGATCTTTCTGATTCCCCAAGAGTATTAATCTCTGACGCTTCACTGGAGGTTAGTTAATATGTCAAAAATTAATATATTGAAAGAAAGAAAAACAATACTTTTCTCTTCATTAATAATTGTAACATTTATTACAGCTTTACTTACCCTTAGTTCATCAGCTACTGCATCTGATCACTCTGCTGGTGGTGGTGGTGGATCTATAGTAAGTGGAAGTATGCGTACACCTATGGGTTGGGCTGTAGCTTCAGGTTATGGCAATTTTGTCCATTATAATGGAATGGGAAATTACACTACTACCGCTTTAAATAATACTGGGGCAGATCTTGCTATCTGTCAAAGATCAAATTATATTTGGTGGTACGAAGCTACATGGACTAGAGGAGGTTTCGGTTGGGTTTGGAACCTTAATTCTAGATACGGAACATATAGTAATACACAGCCCGATATGATGGCCCCTCTTACTAACCCTTTTAGATATGGAAACTCAAATCCTCCATCTGAAAGTATTTCAGCAATATCTACTTGGGATTCTACACTTAGTAGAAGTACACCTAGATTATATAACACTCAAAATAGAAACGGAATTTATTCATATAACGTTATTTGTAGTGCAGGTGTCACTGGTTATTTGCAAACAAGAACTAATACTATTACAGAAACACAAACACGACAAATTACTACTGGGACTCCTTATACTGCTCCAATTTCTTACGTTACACAAGTAAGTCCACAAATACTTGTAAGTGGTTCTGACCCTATTGGAACAACTAGTTTTGTTCCACAATTAAATTCTATTACAACACCTTTTGGTACATTGTATAATTCTTATGCAACTAATCAAAATATTACTGCAGCTGACGAAACAGCAATAGTTAATGCAATTAATAGTGGAACAACTACAAACCATTCTACACTTGATCTTTCAACTCAGAATAAAACATCTCTTGCTGAAGGTGGAGTTCTCAACGTGTCAGAAAACACTACTACAGCAACAATTAATGTAGGAACTGTTGAGAATCAACAACGTACGAGAAGTTGCAATGTTCAACAAAAGAGAGATTGGAACGCTAGTACTTGGTCATGGGGAAGTTGGTACAACACAAGCTCCTCATGCGGAGCTTGGAGTGAATGGACGACTACATCTACCTCAAAGAGTGTTACATCAAAAGTTGTTTCAACACCACTTCAAACTGGTTTCTATCAAATGATTCTTGTTCACTGTAACCCTCTTGGTTTCTCTGATTTGATTTCAAGTTTCTCCGGAGGTCGAATCGCTTCTGTTTCATACCCAGACTCAGCTAACGGTAAATTCACTGCGTATGCAATTACAAGAACATATAACAACAGTGGGGCAACTCCTGCTTCAACGGTTATGCGTAATGATAACGGTGGTGCATTAATGTTCGGAGATCTTTCAAGTTCAAATGCTGCTCGCGCCGCATCTGGAAGCCTTGGGTTCTATGATAAAGAATGTTCATATGTATGTACTAATTCATCAACAGGAAGTTCGTCTGCAGTTCCAACAACTGCTAACGGAGGAACTAGTAACATTGGAAATACCCTTAATGTTCAAGATCTTTACGGGGCAACAATGGGTGATGGTATTAATACTAATTACTACGAAATCTTTAGAGATAACGAGAACAGAATTATAAAAGTTGACACATGGTATCCAATCACTGGATCTAACGGTATCACTTACAATGGAGCTGCTGCCCTTTCAACCACTGTTACTCGATGGTCTGAAGGAACTCCAAAGGCTGATGGTTCAGATGGTGGTCAATTTACAATGCTTACTAAGACTGGAACACCAATTTTTGGAACCGATACTTCAGCACTTACACAAAGGAACTGGAACTCAACGAGTTTCCATTCACTTCTTTCGGGTAAAGTCGCAGGAACTCAAAATGAATTTATAGTGAAAGCAAACTGGCCAAGTGAAGAAGCATATCCACAAATACTTAACATTAAGTGGGAATATGCCCCAACAATCACTACTCAATTCCCAGCAAATGGTATTGGGTTCAATGCATCAGGTGGCCAAACTTCTGGAACTAACACTCCAATTGCGACTACCATCGAAGGTAAATGTGTAGCACAATTCGGAACTAACACTCCAGAGGATTTAAGTTCTTATTTCCAAAATTACACTGGAACGGGAACTACAAACACATTTGACTCTAACATTCTTAACCCTGCAGGTCAAGAAACTGACAGTCATAATCTTGTCATTACATTCGTTAGAGCAACTACCGAATAAATTAAGTATAATAATGGAGGGGCTCAATACCGAGCTCCTCCATTATAGTGAGAAATCATGGGAAACGCAAAAATACTCTTTAAAAAGATCAAGAAAGATTCAACACTTTCTCCAATAAGAATTACAGCTACTGCCCTCGCCGCTATTAGTATGTCTTTGTTATCAAGTTACCTTACCTCATTATTTAGTACATTTATTATTGCTGGAATTCTCTCTATAACTACAGCTCTCATCGTTGAAGCATATAGAATTATTATTTTCTTAACGGCAGATAACACTAAGAAAATAATTAAACCTCTTTCTAAAAGAGTTGAAGATCCTGAAGATGAAATATTTGAAGAGGAACTCTCTAATCAGTCAAAGGTTACTTCTTTTACAAAGTTTGCTTTTATTTTTAGTTTATTTTCTTTGATTACTATTGGAGTTAGTTACGGGGTTTCATCTTTTACTGAAAAAGATTCAGTTATTAATGAGTATCAAATAAGTACTTTTGAAAGTAATTTAACTGATGAAGAAAAAGAATCAATTATTAATGAAGCTTCAGATAAAACAAAAAACGAACTTATTCAAGAAATACTTTCTTTACAAGAATCTATTAAGAATCAAGAATTAGAAAGCTCTAATCTTTCAGATTCAATGATAAAACTCTCAGAAGAATTAGAAGCACAGAGAGAAGATTATCTTTTACTGATAGAAGATTTACAAAATCAAATTGATAATATTAATTCTCAGAATGATCAACCAACGGAACCAACAGTTACACCTGATCCAGTTAGTTAAAATATAAAGTATTAACCAAAGAAAGAAAATTCATGAAGAAAAAACTAGAATATTACGAAAGACATCCTCAATATGTTTTTCCAGAATTATCATGGATTTTAGATAGAGGTTGGTTTTATTATCCAGTAATTATTATTTCAATTATTATTGTTTCTGGCTTCATCAAAGGCGGAATTGATGCTTACTCCTCTATGGAGAACTATACAGTAAATGAAGAAAGTAAATATTTACCCTACGAGCCGGAAGACCCCCTTGGTGTTTTATGGGCTAAAGACTTCATACAAAACGACCCTTTTAATAGTGATTCTGAATGGATAGTCTCTTCTGATCTTACTTCAAGAAAAATAGATATTTCTTCATGTCGAGTGAGTTTAGAAACACCATACACAGTAATGGCTACTCTTTCAGCTCAAAATAGTAACACTAATCTCATTATTCAGACATATGGTGCTGGTCAGGCTAAGGCGTCATATGATAAATATCTCGACACACTTAGTGCGTGCTCATCAGTCAGTAAATCATATGGAGAACAGCAAGAAGTATCCTTGACAAGGTTTAATAACAATATTATCATGACCTCTGGAGACGCAGTTCTCTTTATTAATACTTCAGACTCTACCCTTCTCTCTGATGAGAATCTTTTAAAATATTCAGAACTTTTTGAAAGCTCTTTGAGAACATATCAATGTGTTAATCTTTTAGAATCAGATGATCATCAATACAGGAATATCTATTATCACCCTGATGATTATACAGGTTTTCTTATAGCGGAGAGAGTAACAACAACTGTTGACTTTACAGGGCTTCATACACCTATTTACCCATCACTTCTAGAAGAAAATGACAAAATAGAGCAGCCAGAAGCGCCACTTCCTGAAGGTTTTCCAACAGTTCCAGAAAAAATTAATAAACCTGTCCTTCCTACGGAGGTACCGAAAAAAGATGATTTTTCCGAAATTGTAAAAATTCAAGTACCAGATAACGAAGGTCCAGGATGCGGGTGGAGATGGTCTAATCAAATTGCTCCAGAAACAGACGAATCTACTTTAGAAGAAAATAAAAACACTCTTTTGTCAGAAGCACAGAACCGTGTTAATTCTGACGCAACAAATTACATCACAAAAAGAAATAATTGGTCTGGCTCAATGTTAATTTCTTTACCTCAAATTTATCAGTGGAACTCGTATGTAGAAAAACTAAATAAAGTATATTCAGCGTGGGATTCTTTCAATCAGGCAAGAGAAGATTTTAAACCTATATGGGATAAATATATTTCTGATTATTCATATTGGTATACTTTTGACGAAACAAAGGCGTCTGCTTTAGAAAAGTATTTAAACGATGTAGCATATTGTGACGCTCATCAACCCCCTATTAATGATACAATGACACCTGTGTCTCCAAGTCCGAGCCCGAGCCCAAGTCCTTCTCCAACTGTTGAAGAATATTGTACTGAGTATCCAATAGAACCAAGTATTCTCAATGAAGAAAAGCCGACAGAACCAATAGAACCAATAATTCCTAGTAATATTACTATTCCTGATAGTTGGGCAAGCATAGAAGATATAATAAATTCATAGTTTTCTAAAAATAGAGTTTTTTAAAATTTTTGGTAAAATAACAACAGGTTTGCCGGTTTTCCTTAATAAAAGCCAGTAAGTTAAAACAATTCAAGTAAGAAGGACAATTAATATGGCAAGTGTATTAGCACAAGAAACAATCGTAGGAAATGTTTCAAGAGTTTATGAAAAAAGAGTAGTTGGATCTGACAAGAAATCAGTAATCGATTTTAATGTTGCTGTGACTCCCCGTAAAATGCAAGACGGGGAATGGGTTGACGCTGAAACTTATTGGGCTCTTGTTACAGCTTGGGGTAGGCTCGCTGATAATATTGAGGATTCATTCCGTCAAGGAGATAGAGTTTTCGTCATCGGTAGAAAGAGCGTAAAACCTGGCTTCACTCGTAACGATGGTACTGAGGCTCCACCTCGTGACATTATTATTGCTGATTTTGCTGGTCTTGAGGTTGGTTACCATCCAGCTCATTCTGACCGTGTTGTAAAGTCTGACAGCTCTCCTGCAGCTCGTCCAGCGGCAGCAAGCAAACCAGCCTCAGAAAGTAAGCCTGTTCCAAAAGATGACATTTTTAGCTCAGACGATGATGATCTCGACTTCTCATTAGATGACAGCTCTGACGAGCCCCCATTCTAAAGATTCATCTTTAAATATAAAAGTGAAGGCGGAAGTGCTTAAATGCTCTTCCGCTTTTACTTTATGAACTGATATTATTTAAATAAAATTATTAAAATTATTAAACAAAAGTAAAGGGTAAAATGAGCACTTCAGATGACAACTTTGTCTTTTATATTGAGGACGAAAATACTATTTCAATAGATGATCATCTCTTTGAGAAAGACGACACTCTTGCTAATACTCTTATTAATAAAAACAATTTAAAAAGAAGAATTAAAAAGATTGCACTTACTCTCTCTATTGCCTTACCTATTATTGCTTTTAGTTTCTTTATATTTTCATCAATCTTAAATTATGATAAACAAACTTTTGAGAATAATTCAAACAATGATGTTATACTTACAAAAGTAGAAGAGTTACCATCAAATAACCCCACTTCCGAGGGAGATCCAATTACTGAAACTAATGTGATAAATCCTCTTCTTAAAATTTGGACAGAAGCTCCTGATGTAATTTCAAAACAGATAAATATTTCTATATCTAAGAACTCTATACAAGTTACGACTCCAGAAAAGTCTTTTGTTTTTACAGCACCCGAAAATTTTGTATTAGGTTCTTCAACTTCTCAAATTTCAGACCCTCAAGACTTTACTTACCTTAACTCTACCAAAAAGTCTGATTATTATTATTTTGCTGATCTTGCTCATTCAAAATTTATCGAAAATTCGACAAATTTCTCTCAAGTAGAAATACCTAACTCAACAATTTCAGGCTCTTTCAACTCTAATTTCGGGGGAGAAAATAAATATGCTTTATGTATCGTTATGTCTGATTCAAGTGGTCTAATGATTCTTAGTTCTGACAAAAATGATATTACTTCTATTATCAATAAGATAAGTGTTCAAGAAAGTGATCGTTAATTAATGGAAAGAAACACTCTCGTAATAATTGTTGCAATAGGTTACATCATTGTATTACCTATAATTTTTCGTCTTATAGCCTTTGCTCAAAAGAAACTCATTGTTGATAGAAAAGCAGCTTCTTTAGGGAATAACAAAGCAGCGCTTAAGAATATCCCACGACCAGTGTGGCCACAATGGAAAGAAAGAATTAGCTTCACTTTCAAAGATAAAAGAATGTTTTCAACAGGTAAAGACAATGAGAATCCAAGCGGAGTAACAAGAAGTCAACTTTTTATTATTCTTTATTTATCAGGTTTGGTTCTTTCCGTAGGTTCTGTTTTCTTTAATTTATTCCCCAACTTTTTAATCCCTCTTGGATATGCATTATTTTTTGGTGGTATTGTTTTTGCTATAAAATCAGCTGATCCAGTACTTAAAACGCGACAATCAGTAATGTCTAAAATGTTTGAAATTGTACGTTCAAAGCTTGGCGCCTCTATAGAATATGAACAGAATCCAGGAGCAGTTATTCGTATTCAAAAATGGAAAGATTATGTTGTCCCCGAAATTGTAGAAATCGATGTTCCTACAACATTCAGTGCTGAAGGCCAAGAAGGCTTCTTAAAACAATATAATCAAGTTTTTGGAGTTGAAACAACTTGGGTTCCTTTGATTGACCCAGATAAGAAAATATACGGATGGGACTATGAAAAAGGTATTGTCACTATCTATGCGGTACCTCCTCTCCCAAAGATAGCACTTTGGGATGAAAGTTATGTTCTTTCAGATGATATTGCTTGGTCATTTTTCCCAATTGGACTTGGTGTTGAAAACGGTGTAGAAATCACTAATCCAAAAACCGGTCAAGTCGAAAATGTTCTTGGTTTTGATTTATCTGGAGAGCAAGAAAAATTATCAAAAGAGCGAGGATTAAAGATGCACCAAAAAATTACTACTTCTCCACAGGTCTTTATTGGTGGTGGTACTGGTGGTGGAAAGGCTCTCCCAGTTGATACTCTCGTTGAAATGGCTGACGAAGAATAAAGAGTTATTACTTTTATATTTAGAAACATAAAAGTGTCTTTTATTGCAAGCTTATTATAGAAAAAGTATTAATTTTTTGATATAAAAAGCAGAGGGCGATCTTTCGTGAACAAATACCATATCAATAGCGAAACTGGAGAAGTTGGCGTTTGTAAAGCAACAAAAAAGTGCCCATTTGCTCCGCTAAATGAACATTACCATAATCCAGAATCAGCGCGAAAAGACTATGAGAGATTCATGGAAAAAGAAGATCTCATTAAAAATGGTACATATAAAAGCTCTAAATATACATTACATGCTTTAAATTCATCATTAGAATACGACGGACCTATCCCCCAATGGTTTCAAGAAATTGATGATTTTAAAAATTATCAGAATTTTCTTATGCCTCGCGGATATAAATCTCCCGAAATAATTGATGTAATAGAGGATGAAAATCTAGGAAAACTTGCAGTAATTTGGGAAGATGATTCTCTTAGCTCTAGAGATTTAACTATCCAAATAGAAAGAGGTTGTCATATGTCACGTTTAGTTTATCGTGATTTTAATACTGGAGAACTTAAGGGTTTCTTAACAACAGAGTGGGCTGATGATTCTTCAGTTAAAAGATCATGGGGTGAGGACGAGTGGTCTGCTCTTTGTTATTGCAATGAATGGGAGGGGTCCAGTTTTGGAATGGAACAAGACCCTTTCAATGAAGTGAAATATTCTCCATATAGATCGCCATTATTAAAAGATGACACTGATAAAGAAAGATTAATTAAAAAATCGTTAATTTGGGCTAAAGCACACAAGGGTCTTAATTTGTTACCCGAAAGTGTTGATCGATCTTCTCTTCCCTGGGGAATGCTAATTAATTTAAGTGAAGATATGGCTCCAAAAGATGAAAAGATACTCGATAAAGAATTAAAAAAAGTTCAGGATAGAGCGTCAGAATTATATTCTCAATTCAAAGAAAATCATTCAACACCAACTGTCGATTATGTTTCATTAAATGATTCGCATAAAGGAAACGGCTTAGGTGTTTCCCTTTATATTTATACAGCGCGGATGTTAAAACAAAAAGGCTTATATCTTTCAGAATCAACGATACAAACAGAGGGTTCTCAAGCAGTATGGCGAAGAATCCTTGGGGACAAGAATATTCCAAAATCTTTAGGGAAAAAGAGTTACTCTAAAAACAATACTTATGATACTTCAACTACTGGACGTGTTGATTTTAGAGATTGAATAAAATTTGTTTTTGATAAAATATTATGATAAGAGGTAATAGTTCTTTTTACTTCTTGATATTTTTTAAAAAAGAAATGATTTTATTATATGGAATATTACCCTAGATTACTGATAGACCCTCGCCTAAGGAATGGTTTGAGAGTGTCTAAAGTAGATGTAAATTTTAAACTTTACAGAACTTTCCGTAAATTCCTTTATTGGTCTCCTATCACTCATTCTAATGCTGCTCTTTTTTATGGCGAGAGCGAGCTAGAAAAAATAACATTCATTAAAAATATTGCTGATCAAACAAGCAAATTTAGTAATAGTGCAGAAATAGCATTCTTTGATTTCAATGAATCTTCTGAAGACATTTGCTCAATACTTTCGAAAACTTATAAGAATTTCTATTCCTACAAAAATTATCAAGAGGGTCTTACACAATGTCTAAAAGATCTGATAGCATTTCGAGAACACATAAGAAATGCAAATAAGGGCTCCGGTTTTTTGGAGCCACCCGGACGAAAAGTGACTCTTATCTTCTTAGACCTAAGTCTTATTACTGATGAATTAAACAAACCTGAAAATATTGACATGATCAATGATCTTCTTTCTAATAGTTCTCGTGAGAGAATGTATTTATTCCTTATTATGCCTTTTGCAAAAGATCTTGATGAAAGTGTTTTAAAGAATTTAACATGGGCGACCTTTTTAGAACTAGAAAATTCCCAATTATTAAAGAATCTTTATCCGGAGAAAGATGATAGTTATTTCTCTGTTAGGCAAAAAGTGATAGGAATGACTTTTAATGTGAACGATTCAAGACTTCAAATTATTCACCCTCTTAAATTTACAAAATCTGATTGGTTAATTTCTAAAGAGGCTGCTTTAAAAGCAGAAGACGAGATATATAAATATATGTTAGAGTCACTAGACGAAGGTAAGAAAATATGACAAAATATAAAAAATTATCAGAAATTAAACCTGGTGATAGAATCATAGGGAAAAATGGAAAACCTGTTACCGTAACTGATGCTTATGACCCACACATTCCAGAGAAAACATATGAAATTACTCTTGACAATGGATCAATTATTAAAGCATCGGGTAATCACTTGTGGTATATTGAAACTGAAATTGATAAAGAGCTTCATTATCTTCGAGTGAAAGAAGCGAAGAAAACATTGAAGAATCTACCTAAAGAGTCAATACAACTTTTACTTAATGTAGCTAACAGTGAAGATGAAGTTGAAACTTCTCTTATTGACATGGTATATCTCGTTGGTGGAGAAAAAGATAACAAAATACAAAACCTTACTGTCCGTATAGCAGAATCTTTAGGGCATATTGCCGAAACTAACCTCTCTTATAGCGATCTTGACACATATGAAGAAATTGAAATCCAAAAGGGTTTTAGAACTTATGATGCTAGACAATTTTGTCAACAAATGCTATCACTCACAGGTAAGCGTCAATATAGAAAAAAGTGGAAAGTTATCATCGGTAAAGTTGTTAACACTGAACAATTGCTTCTTTTAGGAGAAAATATTAATATCCCCACATTAGTTCAAAAATAATTTGTTAAATTCTTAATCTTGTGTTATTATATGCAACATGGTAAAACTTTGAAAGAATTGAGAATAAAATGATTTTTGTTTCTGAAGTGCTCAAGTATGAGAATGGGAAAAGCCTTGTTACTCTTCGAGGTGCAACATTTCTTCGCACTTCAGTCAAAAACCCTTTTAAAGTAGACGATTATGTTAAATTCTCTAGCTCTAAGGATATCCAAATCACTCTTTGGGGTAGATACAAAAAGAACGATGTAATTTCTCAAGAGGATCTCAAATACCTTATTCCAAGCCCTCCCCTCTCACTGGAGGTTATCTCTCATGTCAATGCCTAAGAACCTTATTCTCGTTCGCCACGGACAAAGTGAGTCTAATCTTCGTCAAGAATCATTCAAGAATGATGATTTCAGATTGAACACTGAAGAGTTCATGACTGTCCCCGATCGGTCTTGGAGACTTACAGACACTGGTAGAGAACAAGCGAGTTGCGCTGGAGAGTGGATCTCTAAAGAATTCTCTAGTGGAATTGATCGTTACTTTGTTTCGCCTTTTACGCGCACTCGTGAAACCGCAGCATGCTTAAATCTTTCTGACCCTCGATGGGAAGAAAACCGTGTCATTCGTGAGCGCTCATGGGGAGAAATTGATTCAATTCCTCTCAAGCAATTTGCTGAGGAATACCCACAGAACGCTATTCTTAAAAAGAAGGACCCTCTTTACTGGACTCCTCCTGCTGGTGAATCTATTGCATCAGTTGCTGATAATCGCGTAAGAAATCTTCTCTCAACTCTTCATCGTGAGAATGAAGAGGAGAATGTTCTTCTTGTTACTCACGGAGAATTCATGTGGGCGATGCGGCTTATCCTGGAGCGCTGGAGTGACGAAGAATATCTTATGAAAGACTCTGACCCTCAAGAGAAGATTTACAATTGCACAGTTTTCCATTATTCGCGAGTGAACCCAGTAACAAATGAAGTTTCGCGTAAACTTAACTGGGTGAGGAAATCTTACCCCAAATTTAACAATGAGACTAACTCTTTTGTAATGGAGGAAAGCGATTGGATTGAATTTGACACTCCATATCTCTCTAATTCTGACCTTCTTGAAAGAGTAAACACTCAGACTCAACGTATTCATTAAAATTACCCTTATATTGCTCCCTAACGTATTTAGACTGCAGTTAGAGCGGGTTTTATGTATGATGAATGTAATTGTATGGACTCTATCGTTATATGTTTAGAATAAAGACTAAGACCTTCTAAAAACACTAAAAATAGAGGGACCCTCTCTTCTTTTAATTCTGGGTAATTCTGAAGGGCTTTAATCTAAATCTTTACTAAATATTGTAACAGATTTATTCTTTTTGTCTGCAATTTCTACAATTGACTCCATTTCAAGAATCTCATCTACGGGAGACCCAAAAAAGCCATAAACCTCATTATATTTATTTTCAGTGGCCTTCCTTGCTTCATCTTTTGAAAGGTAATGTGGTTCATCTGCCCCAAAAGGACAAAAACCTATTTTAGCTTGACAAATATTAGGATTCCCAGTTTTAGGATTAACATGGTAACGTTTCATTAATAACTCCAAAAATATAAAAACCTTTCTAACAAATTTTTCGGAAACCACGACCTAAGTCGCATATCAAACTGAAAACTGTATTGATATAATATATAATATACAGGATGGTCAAAAATTCGTCCTCTATTGTTAACTCCTACAGGAGGTCCCCATGACTGAATCCCTTTATCGTTCGGAAGAACACAGAAATTTCACTCCAGGCTCTTGGTCAACAACTGTTGATCTTAGAGATTTTATTCAAAAACATTACACACCATTCCACGGTGATGAAAGTTTCCTCTCGGGTCCAACCGAAAAAACTCTCCGAACATGGAAATACTTGGAAGAAAACTACCTTTCAGTCGAAAGAAAGAAAAGAGTCTTTGATGTTGATGTAAATGTTCCATCAGACATTGATGCCTTCAAAGCTGGTTACATCAATGACGAAGATGATGTAATTGTAGGGTTACAAACAGATGTACCACTCAAAAGAGCAATGATGCCAAACGGTGGGTGGAGAATGGTCGAAACTGCCATTAATGAAGCAGGACTAGAACACAATGAAAAAGTGAAAGAAATCTTTACAAAATATCGTAAGACTCACAACGATGGAGTCTTTGACATATATACCCCAAGAATCCGAGCAGCCCGATCAAGTCACATCATTACTGGACTTCCAGATGCTTACGGTCGCGGTCGAATCATTGGCGACTACCGACGAGTTGCTCTCTATGGTGTTGATACACTTATTCAAGAAAAAACTAAAGACAAAGACAAGAATGTAAACCAAGGATTCTCAGAACACTGGGCTCGATACCGCGAAGAACATTCAGAGCAAATAAAGGCTCTCAAAAAATTAAAAAATCTTGGAGAAGAATACGGTCTAGAACTTGGGCGCCCAGCAAGAAACTTTAAAGAAGCCGTTCAATGGACATACATGGGTTACCTCGCCTCTATCAAATCGCAAGACGGTGCAGCCATGAGTTTAGGTCGATTAAGTGCATTCCTTGACATTTACTCTGAAAGAGATTTTGCTGAAGGAACTCTTACCGAAACTGAAGCTCAAGAAATCATTGATGCCCTTGTTATCAAATTAAGAATTGTAAGGTTCTTAAGAACTAAGGACTATGACCAAATCTTCTCTGGAGACCCATACTGGGCAACATGGAGTGATGGAGGATTCTCAGAAGACGGCCGTCCGCAAGTCACTAAGACTTCATTCAGATTACTTCAAACATTACGAAACCTCGGTCCTGCTCCAGAACCAAACATCACTATATTCTGGTCACCAAACTTACCAGAAGGTTATAAGAGGTTCTGTAGTGCTATCAGTATAGAAACAAGCGCTCTCCAATATGAAGCCGATGATCAAATCCTCTGCCACTGGGGTGATGATTCAGCAATCGCATGTTGTGTATCACCAATGGCAGTTGGAAAACAAATGCAATTCTTTGGCGCTCGAGTAAATTCTGCTAAAGCATTGCTTTATGCTTTCAATGGCGGTAAAGATGAAATAACTGGAAAACAAATCGTATCTGGCTATGAACCAATCACCGCTGATGAGAACACTCCAATCGACTTTGATGAAGCTTGGGAAAAATACGAGGACATGCTCGACTGGGTAGTGGGAACATACGTTGAGGCTCTCAATATCATTCACTATAGCCACGACAAATATGCTTATGAAGCAATAGAAATGGCTCTCCATGACAGTGATATCATCCGAACTCTTGGTTGTGGAATTGCCGGACTTTCCATCGTTGCCGATAGTTTTTCAGCAATCAAATACGCTAAAGTCTACCCAATTAGAGACGAAAGCGGACTCATTGTTGATTACAAGACAATAGGTGACTTCCCACGCTACGGAAACGATGATGATAGAGTTGACGACATTGCAGCAACAATAGTTCACACAGTCATGTCTAAAATTAAAGAACAACCTTTGTATAGGGATGCTATCCCTACTCAGAGCGTACTTACAATTACCTCAAACGTGGTGTATGGTCGCAATACAGGTAACTTCCCAGACGGTCACCGCAAAGGTGAACCTTTCGCTCCAGGAGCAAACCCAAGTAACGGAGCCGACAAGCATGGAATGATTCCATCAATGCTCTCAGTCGGTAAGTTAAATTATGATGATGCCCTTGACGGAATCAGTCTCACTTCAACCATTGTCCCATCGGGTCTTGGTAGAGACAAGGAGGAACAAGTGACTAATCTTGTAGGAATACTCGATGCAGGATTCATGGAACAATCATAAGAAGTAAAACTCATGAACTCTAAAAAACTACTTTAAATGCGGAAGAGGTAAAATAATCAACAGCTTTTAAAAGAATACTCATGTTCTTTTAGAAAATTAATAAAATAGTCTAAGGAGAAATATTATGGCTAAAACATTCGAGGAACGCTTTGAATCAATGAAAGCACAAAGAGAAGAGTCCGGAGGTATCAAAGGGCTTTACCACACTAACATTAATGTTCTTGATAGGGAGACCCTTGAGGAAGCTATGGAAAACCCGGAGAAGTTTCCCCAGTTAACAATACGTGTGTCAGGATATGCCGTAAATTTCGTTAAACTTACACACGAACAAAAACTCGATGTTTTGAGTAGAACCTTCCACACTAGCTAACCTTATAAAGAGAGTTTAATGAATATTGTAGAGAATAAACGATGGGATTTAATAAAAGAAAAATGGGATTTCGAGTTAAATAGAGATCCAAAAACTTATCAAACAAATTCTCTTGAAGAAGCCTATTTCATTTGTAAAAATCATAAAGAAAGATTTAAAAAGAAAATAAAATATGCTATTAGTAAAGAAATAAATTGCCCTTACTGTACAAAACCTGGGCAAAAGATTCTAACTGGATTTAATGATTTAGTAACCCTCTATCCAAATATAGCAAAAGAATGGGATTACAAAAAGAATAATTACAAACCAGAAAATTGTCTTGGGGCCTCTTTCGATAAAGTTTGGTGGATTTGCCCTATTGGGCATTCTTATGACTCTAGAGTTTATGATAGAGTCATAAGAAATTTTGATTGTTATTATTGTTCTGGCAGAAAAGTTCTTACTGGATTCAATGATATTTTCTCTAAAAGGGCGGATCTGAAAAGTGAATGGGATTATGAAAAGAATACTGTTAACCCTCTAAAAATAGGTTGGGGCTCTATTAAAGAAGTTTATTGGATATGCCCAAAGGGGCATAGTTATACAATGGCTCCCAAGTCTCGAACAAACACTTATAATAAACTAGGCATTCCGCGAAAGCCACAAGATTGCCCTATATGTGCTAGTAAGAGAATAGTTATTGGGGATAACGATTTCGAATCATGGGCTAAAAATAATAAACCTCATTTAATAGAACAGTGGGATTACGCTAAAAATACTCTCAAGCCCTCCGAAGTGACTCCTAATAGTCATAAATACGCTTTCTGGAAGTGTATTAAAGGGCATGAGTGGAAAGCTAATATTAAAAATAGAGTCACTCATGTTTCAGGTTGCCCTAAATGCGCTATTGGTAAAAACTACTCAAGAGCAGAATTAGAAATAATAGAAATTTTAAAAGAAAAATATCCTCAATACACTATTAATCACTCTGTTAAGACTGTTCTTAAGCCTAAACATAAAAAATACTTAGAACTTGACATTTACATTCCTGAGTTAAAATTTGCTATAGAATATAATGGTAATTATTGGCATAATAAGAACGCTTTTATGGAAGACGTTAAAAACAATACATATACTACTCCCGAGAGAATGAAAACTAAACTTTGCGAATCAGAAAATATTACTCTTGTCCATATTTGGGAGGACGAGTGGAAGAAAGATAAAACTCTTGTTCTTAACAAAATATTAAATTTAATAAAATAGTTAGAAAAATCTTTATATATTTCATTAAAGAAGGGTTCTTATGTCTCAAAAATTTCATTATAACTCTAATGGGCTTGTTTCCGTGTGTAGAGCAAGGTTAAGAGTTTGCCCTCTTGGATTGGAAAACCATTTCGATACGTTTGATGAAGCGTTACGCAGCTTTGAAAATGAAATGAAAAAAGAATTATTGGCCGTTCTTCAAAAAAGACCAAATCTCGAAAAAGAGCGCGAAAAAGAGCTCGAAGATTTTACTTCTCTCATTGAAACTGACCCTAGCGAAATGAAGCCTGAGCAATTCGGAGCGTTTATCAGAGGTTATGAGGCTTTCAATCCTGATTTAAATGACAAATCTATTCCATTCATTCATAAGTATTTATATAAGTACGGAATGACTACTGATGGATTATATGCTGATTTTATTCCTTATATGAGTTTTATTAAGAATGAAGAAACTCTTAAGGAAAATCTCGGAAAATTCTTCAAAGATCACAAAGATCAATTCCAACATGGAATAATGATTGAGATTTCTAGCGAATATAATGGAGGTACTCAACTACACCCTAACCTTTCAATAGTCGTTAAAAAGGACGAGCCAGATCATTATTATATTCAAAAATTTAATATCTTAGGTTTAAAGGAAACGAAATTTAATTCTGTTGATGATCTAGTTACGAGTGTTAAAAGTAATGAGAAGTTTATGAACATGATTTATAAAAGCGAGTCTATTCGCCGTTATAACTGGCTAACCAAAATAAAAAGTCTCAACAAACCATTGAATTTCTTGTAAAAGAAACAGAGGTATTCTAATGGCTAAAAAGTATCATATTAATCCTAAAACTGGTAATGTTGACGTGTGGACAGCTTCTGTAAGAACCTGTCCAATCTCTAACGAATTAGCACATTTTGATAATAAAGCGAAAGAAGTTTACGAAAAGTTTTCTTAAAGTATTAGTCCAATGAAAAGGGCAAGCGAGCTTGCATTGTCCCATGACTCATCTGACGCTTCAAAAACATGGACCCTTATATTATTCTCGTCTTTGACATATACGCTAAAAGCTTCATAATGTTTCTGTTGAAGAGAAATATAATATTTTACTTCTTCACCGATCATTTTCTTTAAGAAGATTACTTGTGTTTCTCTTCCCTCGAAGTCAAACCTCATTACGTCAAAAAGTATAGTGGTTGAACCATTTAATTCAACAAGAGTAGAGTTTTCTGTGATGCTCTGGCTACACAAAGAATCAAATTCTTCAGCCTTAAAGACACCATTGTCTAAAGAGACAAGCGATTCTATAATAAATCCAAGATTTTTCATAAGCGAGACTTTCTTATTGTAATAGTTTTAAATATCATTTCTTTATAAATAAGAAAAAACAAAGTATTTTCTGATAGTCATGCAGACGAAATTTTATTCCTAGAAAAGAATCAGGGAATACTTGATGAATATCTCCAAAGAGGGTTTGGACGATTTATTTTTGTATCTGATGCAGAATTTTAATCTTTAAGAATTCGGTAGTCTTTATTATTCTTTCGAATATTTAACTTGCGCAAAGTTTCGCTTGTAGGATCAACAATGACTTTATGATGAGCTTTATCGAATAATGGTTTATCGCTACTAGTGTCTCCATACGCATGAATTTGTACTCTATGTTCATTAAGATCAATGCTCTCAGCAACAACCTTTTCTTTTGCCTCGGCAAAGAACATTCCAACAACTTTACCATTCAAATGCCCTGTTCGGTCAGTTTGATAATCACTACCAATACCTTTAAATCCAAACTTCTTAGCAAGTTCACCCACAAGATATTGAGGAGATCCACTAATAAGGATAACTTCAGCTCCGCCGCGCTTCATAGTTCTAATCTCATCAATAGAACTATAAAAGTTATTTGAATCTGATACTACTTCATCAATAAATTCTTTAGTCTCTAAATCTTTAAGATGAAGGCCTATAATTTTATCACGATATGTCTCAGCAAGCTCTTGAATAATTACTTCATTCTTCATGTCTGCTTTCCACTTTTCTGGTAAGTCACCCAAATCAATGACTCCTTTATCATGAAGAGCACACGCATGATTAAGAACGAGGGATCCTTTGACAAGAGTTCCGTCAACATCAGAAAGTATAAGAACATTAGAATGTGGTTGTTCGAGTGACTTTAACGAGTCAGAGACATGTAGACCTTTTTTAATTTTTGTGAAGGTTCGAGAGTTATCTTCGAAATATGTGAGTGCTTCAGACTTTGACGAGAAATGAACATCTTCGGAGCCAAAGCGGCATTTCACTTTTGCTCGACAAAGAGTAACATCCCCTTTAGGGTTAATGTGGTATTTTGTCATAAGAACTCCAAAGTGCATAAGAATAAACACGTAGATCAGTAAATATCAGTATAAAACAATAAAATCAACACATGTTGATCTATTTTGTTCCTCTATTATACTTTCTAACTTTTTGGAATAACACATCCATTTTTAAGTACAAACGCAGTAATAGTATTCTCATGAGAGAAAGAAGAATCCTGATACACTTTCACAAGTGACCCCTTGTACGAATATACCTTTACTGAATAATGATAACCCTCGTACTGATCAATAATATTAGGTTTTAATAACTCTTCGGATTTTCGTAATACATTATTTGAAGGTTTACGAAGTATTAAAGAATCAAAACCATACGTTCGATTCTCCTTCCACCTCACAACAAGATCATCAAGGGTTACTTCTTCCGTGAAATCTATTGACTCTCTCACATCGCCGCCATGATGAAGAAAATTCCACCCCAAAATATACTTCTCCTGCGATGACAGACCGCTAGTTTCTATATTAATATTATGAATCAAACCAACCTTATGCATAAGAGGAATAATGGCTTCATTTTCTAAAAGTATCCTCCCATCGAGAGAAACAGTACGATAATTTACATCAAGCTCTTGCACATCTTTAAGAAAATACAACAAAGAATCTGCAGTCTCCACAGTTGACAAAGAGATGTTCGGGATTACACCATAATCACGATAAATCTGCTCTAAGCTGCTTATAAGCGTTCCTAGTACATAATCTTTTATGATGACGTGGAGAGTGATTGGGGTCAAAATATAACCAGAGTCAAAAGTTTTCTTCAAAACTTTAGAGCTGTCAATAGTGTCTCTATTAGGGAAATAAAGAGAATTTACTTTAATAGTTCTCATGGTAATAATTTCTCGGCTTCACTTCTTGCAATAAGATCTTGACCAAAACTTTCACCAGTGCTACCGAATAATTCCCATTGGTTAATATTCTGAACAATTACAGGTTTCTCATAAACCTTATCCGCTTTAGATAACTTTCCATATGATTGCAATTTATAAACGTTAGAGTACTCTAACAAACCTTCTTTTTCAAGAAGAGGAGTATAATCATCATTGTTTCTTTCTCGCACATTCAAAAGTATGGAGAAGTCAGGGACATATTTTGTTGAATGCAAAGCTGCCTTTACTCTGTTTAAATGCTCTGGATCTTTCAACAACCAATAATTCACACTAATCTTAATAGAGAACTCAACCTCAGGGTATTCACTTCTAATAATCAATAACTTTTGTAAACGTTCATTAAGAAGTATTCCATTAGTAAGAATAAGAACCTTCTTACAACGCCCAGTACTCAAACCATACTCAAGAAATAACCAAAATTGAGGGTGAACAAAAGGTTCACCACCTTCTATTTGAAGTTCATAATCTTCTTGACACGTATCAATGATCTCTTTATACTTATCAAAGGTTAAATAAGTCTTTTTCCCCTCTGCAGAATACATACTGCAGAAAGGGCAAGTCGTATTACAATTATTTGTTAATGAAATATAAAGTCGTTTACCTTTTTTCACTTTTCAGTCCTTAAAATCATCGTATTTATCAAGTATGTCTTCACTTTCAATCCAAGACCCGTTAAGGTTCCCGTTCTCGTGAAAAATCATCTCATAAACCATGTCAGGGTTAGTGTCCTTCTCAACATATTGCTGATTAAGATTAGCCGACTCGCTTGTTACAGTAAAATTCTTGTATTTGTAAATCTCAACATAATAATAATATCCAAGAATATTCATGACAGCTTCCATTTCGCTATCATTATCGAATTCTTTCCACACATCATTCAAGCGGACTTTGTTAGCATCCATATATTCCATCATTGGTTTATTTACGGAATTCTTATCAAAATCCATCATTTCGCGGAAAATAAAATTATTGCCACCAACAGATGAAAGAACATCAACATATTTCTTTATATCATCAAGGTTTTTGACGCCTTCTTGTAACAACACGCAACTCAGACGGTGACTAATAGGAGAATCATTAAGAACCGTAAGGACCTTCTCAATATGATTCAAACTCGTATAATTCTTTGCTTTATATTGCATCACTTCTCTATTTAACGCATCATCATAGTGAGAGCGCGAAATATTAATATGATCAAAATTATTCTCGATTAAAGCATCAATAACAAATTCTCCGTTAAATTTTCTGAAAAGACCGGTCGAATTACTCGTGACAACTCTCTTACGGATATCATATTCGTCAAGAATCTTAGCAATCTCAATAATGCGAGGGGAAATAGTTGGCTCTCCACCAGTAATCGAAATGCTTGGTTGCAAGGGAGCAACAATATCTAAAACTTTTCGCAACCTTCGATAATACTCTTCATGATTCTTAATCTTTTGCTTCTCGTAAATCTCATTCTTGTGCTCATAACGAAGTAAAGAAATGCAGAACTTGCAATCAGCATTACAAAGTTCATCAATAAAAATAGTCATATTAAAATTCTTATAAAGGTTACGTTCGCCGCCGTTTTTAAAAAGAACTGGGATCGTCTCGTATTCTCTTACATTATAATCCTTCTGCCTATCCACACGTAAATGCGGGACAAAAATCTTGCTTCTATCAACACCAGCTTTAAGAAAATCTTGAGACATGTGAAAGCACCTTACTTTTAAAAAGAGAATATTATAAATATCGAATGGGTGTACTTTTCTAAAAAACATGTTACAATAAATATGAAAATAGGAGGCTTTTATGCAATATAAGAACCCGAAAAATTCGTTCGTTCACTCTTTAGTCAAACTTAACCAAATGTGGAATTTAAAAATTGGTAATAGCGAGGTCGAATTCACATGTCGATCAAAATTCTATAATTCTGACTCTGACGAATTAACTCTCCTAGGAGATAACATGATCATAAAATTCTCTAAATATTATGTGTTTGTCTCTATGGGGAACAAAGACACCAATTCCTTTAACAAGGACTACACTCTTACTCCCCTTGAAGGAAATTAAACATGTCAAAAACAATATACAAAGACTTCTACTTTGGTCACGGTGGTTCCCCAGACTCAGCATTATGGAAAATCGAGGATGGTTCATATTTCCTACAAATAAACTTTGGTAGGTTACTTGAAACAGTCGAAGAAGCTCAAGAAAAATGGGACCTCATTAAATACAATCCTCTATATTTTGACGCTACAGTCAAAGAATACGATGGTCTTTACTCGTTCTCTTATTGGAAGAAGATGAGCGACAATGGAGTCATTCCAGAGCAATACGAACGTGACGAGAAAGATTCTTGGGGAGGAGGCAAAACTCTTGATGAATACCCTTACGAAATGGGAGCTTTCCTCAACTAAATAGATATAATAAATAAAAGCATTGAAAGAAAGTTAACATGACACAATTTGAAAAAGATCTACAGACCACTCAAGAAGAGCTAGAAAACTGGATTAAAGCTCTACCTGACACTGTTATTTCTGAAACAAATGGTTATGTCACAACCCTCACTTCTCCCAAAACAACTCTTGACATACATATCGTAAGTCAACACGATAAAACCACTCAAGAATTACGAACCATCAAACAAAATGCTTACGATCAAGGTAAAGAGATCTATTATATTTACCCATGGGAAAACGAAAGACTCTCCCACATTTTTCAACACTTTACCTCAAAATTAGGTCTTGACACAAGAAAATTTGCTGCCAAAAGACTCGCAGTTTCTAAAGTAACTAACGAAATAGGTAACGAATTCTCAAAGAAATACCACATTCAAAAGAACGCTTCCGGTGCCGAAAAAGTAAGTTACGCCCTAAAAATTAAAGACACTGGCGAAATACTAGCAGTTCAACAATACTGTAAATACCGCTGGAGCATGAAAACACAACTAGAGTCTCCAAACATCTGGGAAGGATTACGACTTGCCATCAAACCGGGAGTCCACATTTACGGAGCAGCCTCACGACTTCAAAAAGAATTCGTAAAAGACAAGAAGCCAACCCACATCATCAGTTATGTGAACTATAGCCACTCACTTGGTTCATACAAAGAAGCCCAAGGTTTCACTCTACTTGACACGAACAAAGAAGACGCATACATGTGGGTACTTAACACTGACTCACCCAAAGACGTAAAAGTGATCGACAAAGAAGGCAAAGAACGCCACCCAGATTTACAAAAAGTTCTTGAGACTCCCTACATTAACCCGAACAGAATGGCCGGTAGTTTTGGTGCCGGAGTCGGTCAAACATTCTACGGTGGAAAACTTGGAAGTAGGAAAGAACTTAAAGAAAAAGGTAACGAGTTCTACCATAACGACATGATTCTTGAAGAAATAGGTTACACAAAAGTCTCCACAGCCGGTCAACTCAAATGGGTTCTTGAACTTCCCGAGCAAGAACCAGAAGAAGACTTTACTTTATTCAGTTTATAAAAAGATAGGACATAATAATGGACAAGCTCCGCACTCAAGAATTATTCATTATTTTTATCGTCATGGCAATTCTAGCAATGATTATTCTCCCTATCGTAATTGAAACTAACAAGAATACACAAGAAAAACAAAAAGCCAGCACTACAAACAATGAGATAAGCATTCAAGAAGTGACAACAAAAGACGGTATAACAATAAACTGTGCAATCTACAATAACAACGGTATTACAGCAAGCATAGATTGTGACTGGGATCACCCTAAAAGTAGATAATGGAAGAAATCTTTAAAAAGTATCCTACTCTAGAAAGAGTCCTGCAAGATAAATCTGATATTGATCCTATACTTACTATACTAAGTAAAGGCTGACAATGAGAGAAACATTACTAGAATTGTATCCTTTTGTCAAAGATTATATTTATGATAAAACTGAAAAAGATATTTACTCTTGTTCATTGTCTAATAGGAAATATTTCTTATTTAAATGTCAAAATTGTAATGGTGAATGGTCTGCGCAGATAAGAAATATTATTTCTACTTCTAGAATATGCCCTTTTTGTAATAACCGTAAAGTGTTAAAAGGATTTAATGATCTTCATACCAAAAATCCAGAATTAGCAAAAGAATATTCTATTTCTAACTCTATCAATATAAATGAGATTCTTTATGTAAGTAATCTTATAGTAAATTGGACTTGTAGTAAATGTAATTATGAGTGGAAAACTACAGTAAGATCTAGGACAATCGCTAAAACTGGGTGTAGAAAATGTTTTACAGGGGGAAAAGAGATCCAGAATAAAAAAGTTTCTATTAAAAATAGATATCCAAATCTCGTTGAAACGTGGGATTACGATAAAAATATTATAACTCCAGAAGAATCATTTTCAACACGGGAAAAATATTGGTGGAAATGTAAGAGAGGAAACCATTCTTATAAATCAACAGTCTTTTTACGAAAAAGCAATTCATGTGGAGTATGTAAAGGAAAGGTAATCCTAATTGGAGTAAATGACGCTAAAAGTAGAATGAGCAAAGAATTAATCAAAGAATGGAGTCCGAAAAATAATTTAGCTCCTGAAAATTACACTTTTGGAAGTGATGAAAAAGTTTATTGGATTTGCTCTAATAATCATGAATGGGAAGCTGAAATAGGACGAAGAATCATAAGAGGTGATAAATGTTCTATATGCTCGGGGAAAAAGTTAAAATCCGGCTTTAATGATTTAAAAACATTCATAGAGGAAAACTCTGAATATAAATACATTTTAGAGGAATGGGATAATCGTAATATACAAAATCCTGAAAGTTACTCTAAAATGTCATCTGAAAAAGTATATTGGATCTGCTCTAATGGGCATCAATGGATGGCTTCAATTAGTAATAGAATGAAAGGAAATATGTGTAAACTTTGTAGATCCTCTATAGGGGAGACTCAAATAAGTAATTTTATTTTAAAAAAAGACTTAAATCTTAAGATCGATAGGAATACTTCTTTACCTCTAGAAGGTAAGGAAATAGATATATACATTCCAGAATTAAAAGTTGGAATTGAATACAACGGAATGTATTGGCACAGTGATCAAATTATTTTTAAGAATAGAGGGCTCAAAAGTTATGATTATCATAAATCAAAACTTGATTTAGCTAATAAAAAAGGAATCTCTTTGCTCTTTGTTTGGGAGGATGACTGGAATGAAAAGAACGAACTAGTGCAATCCGCAATAGAAAGAGTCCTACAAGATAAATCTGATATTGATCCTATACTTACTATACTAAGTAAAGGCTGACAATGAAAATAAAATCTATACGAGAAGTAGAGCCAGAGTTATCAAGGTGTATTAGCGTTGATAGCCCTGACAGGTTATTCTCTGTCAAAAGTCAAAATGATGATACAAGTATTTTGACCCACAATTCCGTAGTACAGAGGAATATAATTATTTCTTGTATTCTTCGTCCAGATTCTTGGAGATTCCTCGGTATTGACTTGAAACGAGTAGAGTTGTCACAGTATCGTGCTTATTCTAACGTTGTTTTAGGAATTGCTACAAATCTTCAGGATGCTCTTACAGTCTTGCGTTTCGCGCAACAAACCATGATGAAACGTTATTCAGAACTAGAACAACTAGGTTTAAACAACTTCTTGGATCTTCCAGAGAAGGGTCAGGCGTTGCTCGTGATGGTGGACGAGGCAGGAGAACTATTATCCCCATCCGGCGTAAAAGCGCTGTCTGAAGAGACCCTCATCCCAACTCCTTACGGTATAGTAAAGCTTAAGGATCTTGAAATCGGTGATATGATTTATGATAATTATGGAAAACAAACTAAGATTACTAATAAGTATGAACCAGTTGAGCAGAAGCGTTTTTCGATGAAGATTTCAAATGATTCTTCTGGTAAGAGTGAAGATTTTATTGCTGGTAGCGAGCATGTTTGGGTTGCTTATTTCTCTTACCCTGATGGTCGTGTTGAGGGTCCAGAGATTGTTGATACTGCATTTTTGCATGATTTTAAGAAAGAGCAAGAGGTTTTTACTCCAGATCAGCGTATTCAGATAAAATTTAAGAGATATCATTCTGAAGACGAGTGCGATAGTTTAATCCCTTCAATTTAATCATCAACCATAAATAACATCAAATATATTTCGGTACCATAGAAATATTGATACTAAAATATGGAGATAGGTTCGCGGTACCCTCTTGTTGATTCTAGTGGCTCTAAGATTACTAATGAGATTGTTCTTTTGTCAGAGGGTTATGTTCAGGTGTTTGATCCTGGTACAAGAACTTTCGTATATTCTGTTTAAAGTCAACAAGAGTTGACATTATATAGCTTTCTTTATAAGAGACAAGATATTTAAAGAAATTATTTTAACTTACCGATTCTTCTCAAGTGGCATTCATAACACAAGATTTCAATTTTAGGGATTTCATCTTCTTTTCTTCCCATTTCAACTATTCTTGGTCTTATAATAAGATCTTGCCCGCGGTCGTCTTTCCCTGAACGTTTACATTTTGGGCATTCTTGGTTCCCAGTTTTCTCGTACTCATCCGTCTTTTCTTTTAAAAGTGTAAAGATTTTAAAGTCGCGCATATATTGTTTATCTTCGTGACGAATATTATTTTGCTCATCATATGAACTCACAATACCTTTTAATTCTTTGTGAGATATCCCATATTTTTGAGTAATAATTTCTCGCGCTTTTTGTTTTCTGTCACCTGCTCGCGAACTTACGCTTCTTGGTTGAGCCTTTAGGATTCTCCTATAATCCTTATACACTTTTTCTTTAGAATCAGTGTTGGAGAAAGAAGGCTTTTTGTTTTCATAAGCAGTTCTTGCTTCTTTCTTTGAAGAGTAATGGTCCTCACTTCCACCAAATGGACAGCGCCCTTTAGAAGCTCTACAAGTGTCTACTTCTCCTGTTTCTTGATTGATATGAAATTTAGACATAAAACTCCTTTAATACTTTTTACAATGGAGGAACGGATAATATAAATCCTTATCTATAAAGAGTAAAGACTCCATTGGAATATTCTTTTACCTGCATCAATTGAAGGCGATAGGAATTCTTTATTGCAGAATTGGCATGTTATCTTATTCATGAAGCTCCAATTCTTTAATGAGTAATACTATATATATTTTATCAAGGACGTTTTTCTTAAAATGATATTTAATTGTATGCTGATGCAAACGAAAGGTTCTTAAGAAGATATGACTGTTACTGAAGAATGGTTTACTCTTGATGATATAGAAGAATCTGATAATTCTGACACTCTTTATTGTATATCTGTTGATTCGCCGGAAGAGCAATTCTTAGTGGGTGAAATAGGAGTACCAACACATAATACTGATGAGGGTAAAGAAGAGGACAGCCTTAAGGGTGAAGCCGCTATGATTATTGGTAGTATTGCCCGTCTTGGTCGTGCTGCTGGTGTGCACCTTGTCATTGCTACTCAGCGACCAGACGCCACGATCATCTCTGGTGAGACTAAAGCTAACCTCGGTGTTCGTATTAATTGTGGTCGAACCGACTCTAACGCATCAAACATGATTTTAGGGTCATCTGACGGAACGCAAGTAAAGGCTTCTCCTCGTGGGCGTTTGTATTTAAGAATTTATGGAAGCGGTGACCACGGGCAAGGATTCTTTGCGCCTAGCGAGTGGATGGATAATTATCTTGCAAGTAAGGGTTTGAACCCTGATGGAAGTCCTATTTCACAAAAGCGCTCTCGACTTGCTAATGTTGCGGATATGAGTAGTTTCGCCGAGGGTGATCTTGACTCTCGTGAAGGTATTGATAATTCTGCTATTATTGAAAAGATTCGTCAGGAAGAATCTGATGATGATTGGAATTTCGATGATGAAGATGATGAGGTAATGTCTTCGGAGTCACCTGCATCTCAGCAAAGAGTTCAAGATGCTGTACCGTCTGCTCCTCCAGCTGATGACAAATTAGGTCGCCCGGAAATAGGGATGAAAGCGGAAGACCCTAATAGGTTTAAGAGGCCTGAAGAAGATTGGGACGGTTTCATGGATGCATTAATTGAGGCTAACTCTTAACACTTTTTATGCTATAAAAGCATCAATTATTCTCTCGTTCTGTGAGTAATTGATGCTTTTTTAGTAAGATTCTGCGGTCTCCTACATTAAAATATATAGTATATTGACGAATATTCTTTATCGCTGAAGTTCTGTTAAACTGCAGCGTGGGTGTACTATAGTTGACATGAGTGTACTATAATACGCTAGATTTTAACAACTTGAACCTCTATACCTTATTGGAGGGGTGTTGAAGTAGAGTTATTTGGTTGATGAGATTTCTTCCTACCGTAATTGTTAGCAATAAGGCTCTTATAATTATCATCAATGTTTGGATCAACTGGGTGACTAGAGTGGTGGCAGCTACCTATGGTTTTTACTCGAATTTCTTCAATAGAGAAACCATCATCTAAAGCGTCTTGAATTGAGTTATATAATACTTGCTCTGTAGAAGGGCCACAGTAACCAACTCGGTTTGTGACTTTCTTAGTTCCATAAATGATATCACCTTCTTCGATTCTCTCTAGTTTTCTTTCACCAGTATTGATGATATTAGTCTTTACTGGGAGTGTGACTTTAGGCGTGGGTGCGGGACGCGGTGTTTGAATTTTATTTTCTATTCTTCCCATATTATCGGCAGCGATCTTAAGGTCTTCAATATTTTGACTGTGATAATTCCCATACTTATTATATGGTTTTACTGTACACATACCTACTCTATAAACGCATTCTTCGGGTTCTCCAGTATCGCTCAAGTGGTAGAGTGTGTCATCTTTCGAGAGCGTTGGAACAGTGTGAAATTCTTTATCAAGTTTTACAAGGCCAGCTTTCATAGCTGTTTCAAGATCGTCATAATGCTCGTCAGAGCCACCTCTTGGGCATGCTGACTCAGTTGCTTTACAAACGGCTGGAATATTATCCTTCCTTAAATGATATTTTGGCATTTTTTCTCCTTAAACACTCTCACCATTAAGCCAATGAGTACTAAGCTCACCGTCTTCATATAACACTCTTTCTAACTCTCCCATTTGTAATTCTTCTCTTTGCTCTTTAGCAGAAAGTTTCATAATATCTTTAGCGGTCGCATCTCTTGAAGGTTCAACAATAAAGCAACTTCTCTTTAGAGTGAATTCTAAACCAGGGAAATAATCAGACATTCTCGTACTACAACCATTAGCATAGGGAGAAGGTAATTGCATTCCAGTAATTTCTTCAAAGCTTACGTAATCATCAGGAGCATTCATGAGTTCGTTAAGTTTTACATCGACTGCACCCATTTCTTTAAGAGCATAAAGGGCTTGATTAAGTGATTCGAAGTTATCTATACCACCGCGTGAGAGATTTAAATGAACTCGTATTTTAGATTTCCATTCTTCTCTTGAAAGTAGTCTCTCTAGTAATTCTAATCTGTTAAAATTCTTTTTAGCCTGAAGAATTTTATTGTTTAAATCATTATCAAGTGATTGAATACTCACATTTAGTACAGTAATGTCTTCCATGAGTTTTTCAAATTTATCGAATTGTCGCTCTATTGTAATAGGGAGCGCCGTTGTCACATAGAATTCTTTGACAATAGGTATTTCTTTTTTCACTCTATCAATGTAAAGTAAAAGTTTATTGAGGAAGAGAAGTGGCTCTCCACCAATGATACTTACTGATGTGCGCTGTGTTTTCTTTGTACCCTCGATCATTTTGTCAATGTCAAATTTACGATGATTTCTCATGTCTTCCTCAGCAATGCAAAAGCTGCAAGAATTATCACAATGAGAAGTTAGTCTTACATCAAGACATGAATTTGTTGCTCCGTCGCAATAATTTACTTTAGGGAAAATATCTAGTAATGTGCGTCCATCAAGGCTAGAATTCATAAGAAAAACCTCTCTCATTACCTTATCAACATGAGTATTATATCGCAATGATTCGGTATAATGATATTAGACAAAACCTATTTATCGGAAGATTTTATGAATATTATAACAGAATACAAAAATACTTTTGCTCACAAATTTAATTTATACTTTGGTTTTCTTATTTTTATGATTATTGGTACCGCTCTTTCAATACCAGTTTCTTTATTTCAAGACCCCGATAATCCGGCTATCCTTCCATATCTTGTCACTACACTTATTGCAGAATTTATTATACTTTTCCTTGGTTTACTTTTCACTGGACATCTCAAGAATTGGAAAGTATTCTTACTTCTAGATAAGCCAAAATTTTCTCATTTCGCTATTGGTATTTTTGCCGGTCCCGCAATTTTTATTACTTTACAAGTAACCAACATTCTTATTAATAATTTCATTGGAGAGGAAGGTAGTACTTCTAGTACTACTTCTTCTATTGCTGACAGCTCTGGAATCATGAGGGTTCTATTATTCTTTATTCTTGTCCCAATAATCATTCCGTTTGTTGAAGAAGTATTCTTTAGAGCTTTCCTTATTAACTCGGCACTTTATGGAATCAAAAATCGTAAGTTAGCGATTTTCTTAGGTGTTTTATTATCAAGTTTCTTCTTTGCTCTAGCGCACGTTCAAGGTTTCTCTAGCGTTGGAGACTTAATGGTTCCATTGAATATTTTCTTTGTTGGTATGGTAAATGCTCTCTTACTTGTTAAAACAAATAGTGTATGGACTTCATTTATGTCACATGCAACCTACAATGGGATTACTCTACTTGTAGTAAGTCTTATTGCAGCCAACTCTTAAGGATTCTTAACAAATGAATAACGCAGATAACGTAGAAAAATTAGTATCTCTGGATCGCACCGGACTTCATATTATTTCAGAAAAAGTATCAGGAAAGCTTGAAAAGAAAAAGATTTCCCCAAGTATGATTACTGGTTTGGAGGGTTGTTCTGCACGGTGGGCTTTTGACACTTTTGTTGCTAAAGACATTATTAAAGAAGAACCTGATAACGCTGCCCGAAGAGGGAGTTTATTTCATAAAGTAATGGAGATTGTATTCGCCGAAGATCCAGAAAACCGCTCGACAGCACTTGTGAAGAAAACTGTTGGTGAAGTTTTTGAAACTGAAGAATTCGCTGACTTGAAGGATAATCAAGATGTAATTCAATGGTTGCGCGGCGCAATTAACGGTTATTACAACATGGGTGGTCGTCCAGAAAAGGTTAAGGTTGCTAGTGTTGCTATGCGAGGCGAAGCTCCTAAAAAAGGTTTAGAGATTTTTGTCACTGGACAAATTGGTGAAACAAAGAGACCAGTGCTTGGATTTATTGACCGTGTAGTTGAAGATCCGAAAGCAGACGGATATCTTATCGTTGAGGATTGGAAAACTGGTGCGAAAGCAAAGCAGTGGAACCCTAAGACTAAGGGTGATGAGGGTCTAGCCGAACAAAGACAACAAATCATTTATTCAATGCTTTTAGAACAAGAAGAATTAAAGGTTTCCTCTGCTAGGTTGATTTATCCTGTTGCTGAGAAAATCGTTGATGTGAATATTAGAGATAAAGAATTAAGGGATCTTGTTGTTAGGGGGGTTGAGGACACTGATAAAAAACTTGATGTATATGTTGATAATAATACATTTGAGATGGAGCCTAACTTCCTCTGTGCTTGGTGCCCATTGGTAAAGATATGCCCTGTAGCGCGAGTGAAAATGGTGGGAAGAATTAAGGAATCTTACCTCAAACAACCCGACCCTGAAATACTTGCTGCTGGAGTTGACATTCGATAAATGAAAAAAGATTTTTTAGAGATAAATAAAGAAAATCTTCATGAGATTTATATTCAAAAGAATGTCAGATTAAAAGACCTTCCCGAGTATTTTGGCTCGAATGTTTCTTTCATAAGAAAACAACTTGCTAGTTTTGGAATAAAGAAAACTCAAAAATTAGCTTGCAAAAACTCTTACGAAACTCTCCTTTCCGAAAGAGGTAAAGATTACCTTTCTAAAAGACCTTTAAAAACTACAACCCAAAAAGAAATAATAAGTCAAAAAGTTTGGGGAACAAGACGAAATTCTATTAAAGAAAAATATAGTAAAGAGGGAATTACATATGAGACTCTTTACCAAAAATATATTATTGAGAATCTTTCATTAAGAGAACTCAGTATTCACTTTAACAAAGAAAAATTTCAGATAAGAAAAGTACTTCAATTCTTTAAAATACCACCTAAAGAGAAGAATAAGGTAAGGGAGGCTTTCTATAAAGGAACTGAAGAGTTTAATAATGATTCTGAAAGAAAAGAATTACATATAAAAAATACCCAAACTACGATTAAAAAGATGTATGGTCACTCGTGGTATAAAAACTCTACCTCAAAACAAGAGAAGGAAATAATAGAGTATATTTTTCAGAATTTTAAAAATCTTGAAATAAAGAGTGGAGATTATTCAATTATTTGCAACCCCTCTACTGGGTCAGCACTACAGATTGATGTATACCTTCCAGAATTGAGTCTTGCTATAGAGTTTAATGGTGACTATTGGCATAATAGAGAACTTTATGAGAATGATATAAAGAACAAAACTTGCGACAGTAGAGAAATGCTTAAAACCCGATTGTGTTTTGAAAAGAATATATATCTTATTCATATGTGGTATTCTGATTGGGTTAAAGATAAAGAGTCATGTTTATTCTCAATTAAGCAAGAAATAAGTTCAAGAATTCGATAAAATAGATACACACGAATAATAATGTAGGTGCTAAAGAATATGATACAAAAGAAAGCTAAAAAAGTTGAAATACCTGAAGGTATTATAGATTTTAAAGAGTATGAGAAACTTTTAAGTCATATTCATAATAGTGCTCTTTGGTACGCTACTAACTATCCACGTAATTCTGGTTATTTGAAAGAAAAGCTATACGACAAGGGTTATCCTAGAGAATCAAGTCAATATAAAGATCTTGATGGTTCAATTAAAGAAGTAAACTTTGTTGAAGAGGCTGTCAATAAGATGATTGATATCTCAATGATTGATGATGAAACATATGCTGAAAGTCTTTTTGAATTACTTGTAGAAAAGGGGAAGAGCCTGTCTGTTATTCGTTTTGAATTGCGTCAGAAGTATGTTGACCCTCTTACTATCGAAACTCTTTTGGAGAATTTCGATAATGATGAGAAGATCATTGAGTCGATAGACAAATCTGCGCAAAAGATTTTGAGATCTAGTACTTATAAAAAACAAGACACTGATATGAAAAAGAATCAAAAACTCATTCAAGGTCTAATGTCTAAAGGGTTTAATTATTCTGAAATAGAGTTATGGAAAAATTCGCAAGAATGATATTTATTTGTAACATCATTTGATGAGGTATAAACCATGGATTTTGGACAAGCAACCCTTTTTAACAATAGAAATCTCGCCCTAGTCACTCGTATTGTTTCTTCTTCAACAAGCGTTAAAGAAAATTTTATTAATGATCAAGAGCGACAAATCTTTAAGAGAGCTCATTTAATAAAACAGCTTAATATAGACCTCGATCACCAACTTGTAAAAATTCTAACAGATAGTAAAGATTTTGTACTTATCATTGACGCAGTAAAATTTTTACTAAATTGTCAAAAAAGAAGCCTCCTTGAATACGGTCAAGAGATTCTTATTGCGGCTAAAGAAAATCAAAAATTTATGGACGAACAGGCTTTAAAAGACACGTTGAAACATACTGTAAAATTTGGTGGAACTCTAAGTGTTTCTCTTCTTGGAAAAGACAGTGTCGGTTTTTCAGAAAAGGAAAAACCTCTAGAGCTTCCTAAGAATTTTGATTTAGATTCTTTCAGAGACTTCCGCTAATCAGTACTATCTCTAGTCAAACGCACTATTCCTGAATCTTCATCATAAGAAGAAAACTCTCCATTATAATCTGAAGCGAACAACTCCTTAATGTGTTCTGGAGTGAGCCTATTCTTTTTGACTAAATCTTTATCAAGAACATATGTTGTATCGACAAGACCTCTGAATGCTCTAGGTTGCTTTTTCTCAGTTGTTTTAATAAGTGTGTAATGAAAATCATAGAGAGATGAATTATTCTTTTCGGCAATGTGTTTTGCTTCAAACAACGCTTTAGCGTCTGGTAAAGACTTCACTAAAGTAAGTAGGCTTTCTTTATCAAGGTTCTCAACAAGTAAGAAATTTTTGTGATGATAACCAGCTTTGACAAGAGCTTTAGCTTGCTTGTCATTAATCCCAGCATTTAACAAAGTACCAATAAAACGCTCGTTATCCTTTGAGTAAGGTTTGTTGGCTACCCATGACACTATTTTATTTTTCACATCTTCATTATTGCGATAAGTTAAAGAATCTATAGACGCTATTTCTTCGTATGAAAGGTTATTCATTTCGTCAGTAGAATACGACCCTCTTTCGATAGAAGCTCCTAATAGAGTCGAATGTCGCTCAACAAGACCCTTAATCATTTTGTCACTAAGTTGATTGTTCTTGTTTTTGATAAGAATTTTTAATTCGTTAATCTTTCGTTGAGATTCTAGAGCAAGAGCATGTTCATCACCATAAGTATTCATATCTTTAATGCTAACAACTTTACCTGCTCTCAAATTTAACAAGAGTTCTTCGCCCGTAAGCTTGTCCTTAGGGTAATTAGAATTTAGAGCTAAATAATTTTTTATTTTATCGTCTTCTAATAAATCATGAATTTTTACTAATTGCTCCGGACTCATTGATTCATTTTTAGCTAGTTTTTTAAGAACATTCTGATCAGAATCTTCAATAAGCTCATCAATAATCTTTTGATTAGTAGTAAATGAGGCAAGCTTTCTTTTAGCTAGAGAGCCAAGAGTTTTTACATCAGGTTCAGTTGTTGGAAAAAGTGATTCCATCATAGCCTTTTCATAGGCTTCTACAGCTTCAACTCTCGTATTATAGTGCTCGTCTTGACTAGCGAAAGGACATTGTATTTTTGCATGACATTTATTAACCTCACCGGTCTCAAAATTTATATGAAACATTCATATCTCCTTTGTCTATATAAAACTCGAAGAATTATTCAAAATTTACTTGAACAGGTACACTAGAATTAGTTGTAGAATTATTACCGAGTCGACCAGAACTGTTAGAACCCCAAACCTATTAAGGAAGACCCTTTTAAAAATTTATTTTTCATTTTTGCCTCTATTTTGTATAAATTAAGCATTAGGGTTGTAGTATGGATTATCTACTACTGCGCCTCTGATTTCTGCTGATACTCCACCATTTGCAGCAGTAACGTAATGAACAAACATTACTCTTTTTACAGTAGTGTATGTGTCTAATTTAGTGTAGAAACTAAAAGTTTCATAGCTATTAGTTGTTGTAACCGAAACTCCGGCATATGTAGCGGTCGTAGCCGATTTACCTACATATATTGGAAGCATATCATATATAATATTGCCATTTTTATCAAGACCTGCTAATCTCACACTATTGTAAACTCCCGTACTCGATGTAGAATTAAGAGTACCAGCATAAGTACTTACCAATCCGTTAGAATGGGAAGTACCAAATTTATCATAACTAATAGGGTGTTTTAGAGAAACACTTTCAACTCTTAAATTATCATTAAATGTTCCTTCAGCTATTGGTGAATCACCAGCTTCATTAACGGCAACTACTCTTGCACGTACATAACTAACTGAAGGATTAGCCAAAGGTGCTGGACTCCACGGGCTTTCAATTATTACATTAGAAGAAGATGATGGGAAGTCTAGAGTTCTCGTTCCAATAACAGAATGATTTGAAGAATGTCCAGTAATAGTTACTCTGTAATAATCAATAGGTTGATTAGAAGTAGGAGGTGTCCACCACACATTATAATGAACTTTATTGTTGTTACCTGCAGTAAGAAGATCTTTATTTATTACCTTAGTTACACCGGAAACATTAGTTACGCTATCACTTATAGTAATACCAGATATAGAATTAGAAGTTACAGGGGATGATTCACCACCAACATTTACTGCAACAACAGTTGCTATAATAGTATCGCATGCTGTAGTTCCAGTTTTTGGAATAGTAATTGTTGTTGCGCCAGCTGGAGAAGTTTTCTCAATATCAAAGACAACCTGTCCATCTTTAATTCCAGTTAATTTAATTTTATAAGACGATGCTGTATTATTTGGAGAATCAGTCCAATCAACAACATATTCTATCTTACCTAAATTTACTTGACTTCTGAGAGAACTAGTTTCTACAGGAGCAGGAGGAAGATTTACTTCTATTTCTTTCTGTTTAAACTTACCTTCTCCAAAAATATTGATTGGAGTTACTTTTACTCTAGCGTATTTAACTGTTGTAGGATAAGAACTAGATATAGTTGTTGAAGTTTTATCTTCTGATACAGTTTTATTAGTAGTTCCGAGCAAAATCTCATTGCCTTCGCTCATAAAAATAGTTGATTCAATGATACCAAGCTGTCCTGTTTCTGGAATAACAGAATATTCATCAAGAACAACCCGATAACCCGTCACACTTGGATCAGTAGATGGAACCCAATCTACAATATATTCAAGAGTAGACTCTTGAGGGTCTGCAACATAAGTCAAATCTGTTGAAGCTATTTCCTCTGGAAGTACAGCCCTTACCTGTGAGAGCGTAAAGTCAATGTCACTTATAGAAACATCGCTTTGCATTGAACCAACAGATTCATTATCAAAATATACTCTTAACTCTATCTCAACATCAACAGTTTCATCACCATCAATAGCAAGATTATTTGCTGGAATAGAGTTCGGTGGAACGTCATCAATAAAGTCAGGTGAATAGAAAAGTATTGAACCATCAGTGTTAATATTAGTCCAATCTCCAGAATTCATGCGATAATCAATTTCAAACCCCTCAGGGATTGTTGGATTGTTATCAAAATCAACGAGTAAGTCTGCAAGGGCGTGTTCGCCTTCAAGAGCCACGGATATGTCATATGTACCGATGACAGTATCGCCGGGAACGATTCTGAAGTCACTAATGTCTGTAATTGGCCCAGAAGCAGTCACTTTATCTAAGGACTCCTGCGAACCTTTACTTCCGTCTTTGAGAGATACGTCTTCCCAACTTGCATTAGTAACATTAAGATCAAGGTTACCAGAATATATTTCTCCACCAGAAACTGTTGATTGGTCATTCCAAAGGGCGAATGTTCCGGCGGCTGCGGCAGCAATAAGAAGTCCGGAAACAATTACTCCTGCGCTTTTTAAAGTATTTCTTTTCATTTTATTTTAAAACCTATTGATTGATGAATATTCTTAATATAATATCAGCAATTTGCGTGAGTTTTGTAAAAAATACTTTGAAAGAAAGAGATATATCGATGATATATAATATAATACTTTGACATAAGAACTCCTCTTTTAATTTTTTCTAAACAAAATCCATTCACCCTCTCATTGATATTTAAAACAATAAACCTCATAAACAGGAGAAACCATGTATAAAGCTTATTATGATTTATACCCAAAGCTTTACGCTGTTGGAGATTCTGAAGAAGAGGCACTTAAAATACTCAATGACCTTGCTCTTAACCCTACAGTAGGAATGCAATACTTGAAAACTTTAGGTATTCATGCACTTGGCAATCCAGTAGTTGAAAAAATAAGGTTCATTGTTGAAACTAATTATCACCCCCTCGTTAAAGGCTACTCGTCAATTTCTGAAGCCGATGCTTTTAATGACTTCAGACTAAAAGCTGAAGCTCATCAAATTCAATTTGAGGAATTTATTGAAGAAAGTTTAGGGTTAACTCTTGATGAAAGTATCGATCAGATTGGTTCTGATGGAACACTTCAAGAAATTATGCAAAGGGGACTCTACGGTAAATTAAGAATCACTGAAGTATAAATTATACTTCAAAAATGAGATCAAGAATCATTTGACTTACTCCAGTAGAATAACTGTAATAAGCGTAAGAAAAACCGTCTTCTGATCGACCTTCAATAATCGGAACATCGTAAGACATGTACCCTGAAGAAACGCTATAAGTGTCAAGCTCTAGATTGAACTTCTGATTGAGAACCTCTTCGTCTGTAAGATCCCCATATACAGAAATTTTGATCTTGTCTCCCTTTTCTTCTTTTACCTTCTCAAGGATAGGAATCATATCGCGGACAGTAAGAAGCATAGAGCCATCCTTTCATATAGTTATATTCTACAATGAAAAGAAATTAATGTCAATTATTAAAGATAACTTAAAATGAAGTCATATATAAAATTAAGAAAATGAACAAAATAGAAAGCGCCTATAGGTGAAATTACAAAAATACCCCAATAGATAACGAGTAATACTTTTTTAGGGACGAAAATAATATCTCTAAGAAAATGAATGTCTGTTTCCTCTTCATCGTTATTTAAAATATTTCTTGATAGGTTTTGAATACTTTTAAAAGAATAAAAAACGAGTATGGAGCCAAGAATGATGCTTAAAGTAACTCCGTAAAGTTCATCTTGTGATTGCAAAAGAAGATTACTTAAATAAACGCTGATTAACAAACCTATCGAAAGTATGAACGAAAGTAATGTTCTTGACAAAAGGAGAACGAGTACCCCTATACATGTAAAAATACCTAAAACAATAAAGGGTTGTTTTACTAAAGGGGTGAGAATAAGTAATGATCCAAAGAATATTCCGCTTGGGTACCCTGCAAGAAGGGTGATAATTCTCGAAAAATAACCAAGTATAGATATTGTATAAGCTGTTTCTGTTACTCCGCTTTGGTTCCAAAAAATTTTGATAGTTCTTGGAGAGTGGAATGTAAGTATGCTTGTGATAGCATGCCCTGCTTCATGTAGTAGAGTGTCGTTTAACCAGAAAATTTTCCTTGTGAGAGAGAACCTAAAAGTTAAATCTGCTGAAAGAATCGAAACAAATAATATTATCCAATATGAGGATAAGTATTCTTTCATAAAACTCCTTATATGATAAAGAGTAATATCATGAGATTATTGAACTCCACATTTTCTTAAAATAGAAGTGAGAGCGTAACTTGACAATTCACGCTTTGTTCTTTCTGGTGAATTAATCCATTGATTACCTTTTTCCTCAAGCCCTACTGATTCATCGTATTGTGTAAGAATAAGATCATGAGATACTTTAGAGAGAGCCTCACTAATTGTTAAATCTTCTCTTTTAGCTTTAGTTTCTACAACAAACCAAATATAATTTTGCTCTCCGTAAATATGCATCTTGTTCTTTTGGGCTTGAGTAAGAGGTACAGTCATTGATTCATAGCGCTCCATAGCTCTCCTTGAATGATCTCTCATCTTCCTTAAATTAATATTAAGGGAATCCATAAAATTTGGTTCTGTTTGAAAGAGAGGGTATTTTTTAACAAGTTCTGAAGCTTTAGGTGACTTCTCGTTAGAAGACATTTCTTTTTCGAACGCTTTCAATGCTTCTTCTTTAGTGGAATAATGATTCTGATTTCCATCATTCCCCCCAAAAGGACATGGTTTAGATGTTGCTCTGCATTGACGAACATTTCCGTCAGAATTAATGTG